>Ga0209676_1000035_pt1 | contig 459284 bp, 411 predicted proteins | sample AraplaCvi_mLB_r2_FD_184282 | JGI IMG/M metagenome (GOLD analysis project Ga0209676, IMG submission 184282) | Arabidopsis root microbial communities from North Carolina, USA - plate scrape MF_Cvi_mLB_r2 (SPAdes) (version 2) | ecosystem: Host-associated > Plants > Roots > Endosphere | place... | reverse complement strand
GTATTCCTCACCCGTCCGCCACTCGCCACCCAGAGAGCAAGCTCTCCTGTGCTGCCGTTCGACTTGCATGTGTTAGGCCTACCGCCAGCGTTCACTCTGAGCCAGGATCAAACTCTTCACTTAAAACTGCATTGCCCGAAGGCAAAAACATTTAGCTGCAGAGCTCGATCACAAGCTTTACGTATCGCTTGCATTTCTACAATTGACAAGATGCTCATGAATCGAACGTCTGCAAGATGGACAGCTAGTCCTTCCTGCAGGCGCCCACACAAGTCACCTGCGCACACTGTCAAAGAGCTGCGAAGTCGGCCTCAGCGCCTTCCTTCGTGAACCCCGTCGTTTCCGTCGAGGTGAGCCGCACATTATGGTGAGGCTTTTCCGTTTCGTCAACACCTAATTTCGAGGTTGTTGGCGATTCGTTTCCCTTCATTCCGGCGCCCTGCCGGTCTGGCAAGGCCCCGTGCGTCGGGGGAGGGAAAGTATGACCGGTTCCCCCGTCCTTGGGAAGAGGGTGATGACAGAAATTTCACGTGCCCGCCGCGGCCAACGGCTCCGGCACTGACCTGCCCGCGTCGAGACTCAGCCAACCACCAGGCGGACGCGTGCGAAGTTGCGCTTGCCTACCTGCAGGACACCCTCGAAACCGGGTGCCAGCACCAGGCCGGCGTCCTCAACGACCTCTCCCGCCACCTTCACCGCTCGCTCCTTGAGCTTGCGGCTGGCTTCCGAGTTGCTGGGCGTGATGCCGGCCGCCGTCAGCAGTGCCGCAATGCGGATGCCTTCTACCGGAACGCTCACGTCCTTGAGCTCAAGCAGGGACGTGTCGCCCTGCCCGGTAACCACGGCATGCCAGCCGGCTATGGCTCGTTCGGCTTCGTCCGCATCATGGAAACGCGTAGCCAGCTCGCGCGCCAGACGCAGCTTGACCTCCCGGGGATTGAGTCCGCCGTCCGCGACCCGCTGCTTCAGTTGCAGCGCGTCCGCAGCACTAATGTCGAAACTCAGCAGCTCGATCCAGTCCCACATGAGCTCATCACCGATCTTCATCGTCTTGGTGACGATATCGATGGCCGGCTCTGCCACGCCGATGTAGTTGCCCAGCGACTTGGACATCTTGTTGACGCCATCCAGGCCCACCAGCAGCGGCATGGTCAGCACGATCTGCGGCTTCTGGCCGTAGTGCTCCTGCAGCCCCCGACCCATCAGCAGGTTGAACTTCTGGTCGGTGCCGCCGAGCTCGACATCGGCTTCCAGCGCGACAGAGTCGTAGCCCTGCACCAGCGGGTAGAGGAATTCGTGGATCGCGATCGACTGCTGGGCGGCGTAGCGCTTGGCGAAATCGTCGCGCTCGAGCATGCGCGCAACCGTGTGTTGACCAGCCAGGCGGATCATGTCGGCGGCCGCCATCTTGCCGAACCACTCGGAGTTGAAGCGGACCTCGGTGCGCTCGCGGTCCAGCACCTTGAACACCTGCTCCTCATAGGTACGGGCGTTGGCCAGCACGTCGTCGCGCGACAGCGGCTTGCGGGTGACGTTCTTGCCCGAGGGGTCGCCGATCATCCCGGTGAAATCGCCGATCAGGAAGATCACCTGGTGGCCCAGGTCCTGGAACTGGCGCAGCTTGTTCAGCAACACGGTGTGGCCCAAGTGCAGGTCCGGGGCGGTCGGGTCGAAGCCCGCCTTCACGCGTAACGGCCGGCCCAGCTTCAGGCGGGCCTCCAGGTCGTCCGGTTTGAGGATTTCGTCGGCGCCGCGGCCGATCAGGGCAAGAGCTTCAGCGAATGACACGGGAGAGCAGTTCCAGTCAGGGCGCCCGTGAAGGGCAAGTCAGTGAGATGAAGGTAGCGTTAAAAGAAAGTAAATAGTGATACCAATCAAAAAATCCAATTGACTCAATGGTTTGACGCCAAGTCTTCGCGTGTCTATGGTACGCCGATTGGGGCTTCGCCTTGGCCCCGGGGTGCAACCTTGATGCAAACTCATGGGGGCGGCAACAGCCGCAAGCAACAGTTCCGCGAACGCCTCGGGGTGCTTCGCGATACCGCGCTCCACCAGCAGGTGAAGCGGCATTTCCCGGAAGGGCGCTGGACGCGTCGCCATTGGATCCACGCCAGCCTGTTCACGACGATCGGCGTGATGATGGCCACCATCGTGCCCGGCTTCTCGAGCGCGATCCAGGCGCCTGTATCCCAGCCCCGCAACACCCTCCTCCTCGAACTGCCCGAATTGTCCGCCGCACGCCAGGCCGGTACGGCCGGCGACAGCTGGCAGGTCGTGCGGGTCAAGCCCGGGCAGACCCTGGGGTCGATCTTCGAGGAGCTGGGTATCCCGGCCGCCACCCTGCACCGCATCCTGGACAACGCCGACGCCAAGAAGGCGCTGACGCGCCTGAAGCCCGGCACCGAGATCGCCTTCGACCTGCCGGTCACCGGCGGCCTGCGCACGCTGCGCTACGACCGCGACCCCAGCCATCGGGTGGAGCTGGTCGTCGGCACGGACAAGGTCACCGAGCGCGTGATCGCCCGCGAGACCACGACCCGCACCGTGGTGCTGAGCGGCGAAGTAGGCCGTTCGCTGAACCGGTCGGCACGCAAGGCCGGCCTGACGTCGGCAAACATCAACTCGCTGACCGACGAGATCTTCAAGTACGACATCGACTTCAACTCCGACCTCGGGCCGGATGATCGTTTCAGCGTCGTGGTCGAGCAGACCTGGCGCGAGGGCGAGCTGATCAGCACCAGCCCCGTGCAGGCCGCGACGTTCACCGTCGACGGCAAGCTGCATTCGGGTTTCCGCTTCACCCGTCCGGGCGGCAAGCCGGAGTACTTCACCGCCGCAGGCCGGCCGCTGAAGAAGAGCTTCATCCGCATGCCGATCCCGTATGCGCGCATGAGCTCCAAGTTCGGCGCGCGTCGCCACCCGGTGCTCGGCACGATGCGCATGCACAAGGGCGTGGATTACGCCGCGTCGACGGGCACGCCGATCATGGCTGCCGGCGACGGTCGCGTGCAGTTTGCCGGCTGGCAGGGCGGCTACGGTCGCACCGTCATCCTCGATCACGGCCGTGGCCACACCACGCTGTACGGACATATGTCGCGGCTCGGCAAGATCAAGCAGGGCCAGCGCATCCCGCAGGGCACGGTGATCGGCTACGTCGGCACGACCGGCCTGTCGACCGGCCCGCACCTGCATTACGAATTCCGCATCAACGGCGTGCACCGTAATCCGCTGTCGGTGACGATGCCGCCACCGGAGCCGTTGTCCGGCCCGCAGCTGGCGGCGTTCCGCACGTACACCTCGAATGCGCTGGCGCGCATCCGCACGGTCGAGGACATCATCTACGCCGATGTCGGTCCCGCGGAAGGCGCCGCCAAGCCCGCCACGGTGGCCGCGGCGAAGCCTGCGGCCAGCAAGAAGAACGGCAAGGGCTGATCTCCGCGCACATGGCGGGAAGCCAGAAAAGGCGGGACACTGTCCCGCCTTTTTCTTTGCCCGCGAATCCCGCATGACGACACCTGCTTCCGCCGAGCTCTATCTGGGATTGATCTCCGGAACCAGCGCCGATGGCATCGATGCCGCGCTCGTCAGGTTCGAGGCGTCGACGACGGGCCTGAGGTGCGAACTTGTCCATGGCCGTACGTTCCCGTGGGATCCCGCCTTGCGGACCCAACTGGTCGCGCTGGGCCAGGGCGCGGACAGCGTTTCATTGGACGCTGTCGGATCACTGGACGGCCGCACCGCGCGCGCCTTCGCCGATGCGGCGACGGACCTGCTGAAGGAAGCCGGCGTGCCCCGCAGCCAGGTGCGCGCGCTGGGCTCACACGGCCAGACGATCCGTCATCGCCCGCATGCCGATCCGCCATTCACCTGGCAGCTCGGCGATGGCAACGTGATCGCTGAGCGCAGCGGCATCGACACGGTCGCCGACTTCCGTCGCCGCGACGTGGCCGCGGGAGGGCATGGTGCGCCGCTGATGCCGGCGTTCCACGCCGCCCTGCTTGGCTCGCCGAACGAGGATCGCGCGGTGCTGAATCTGGGCGGCATCGGCAATTTCACCCTGCTGCCGGCCATGGGCGATGTGCGCGGTTTCGATACCGGCCCCGCGAACGCATTGATGGACGCCTGGTGCGAGCGCCATACCGGCCAGCCGTACGATGCAGGCGGCGCCCTGGCGGCCAGCGGCCGGACGGACGCCGCGCTGCTGGCGCGCTTGCTGGCCGAGCCGTGGTTCGCGCTTCCGCCGCCCAAGAGCACGGGGCGCGAGCAATTCCACCTGGACTGGCTCGATGCGCACCTGGGCGATGCGACGCTTTCAACCGCGGACGTGCAGGCGACGCTGCTCGAGCTGACCGCACGTACCGTGGCCGACGCGCTGCAGATGACGCAGCCCGATACGCGGCGCGTGCTGGTCTGTGGCGGCGGCGTGCACAACGTCGCGCTGATGGTGCGGTTGGCGGCGTACCTGCCGCAGGCCGTGGTGGAGTCCACCGCCGCGCACGGGCTCGATCCGGACTACGTGGAGGCGATGGGGTTCGCGTGGCTGGCGCGGGAAACGCTCGCCGGCAGGCCGGGCAACCTGCCCGCCGTCACGGGGGCCTCCGGGTTGCGCGTGCTGGGCACGGTGTTCCCGGCCTAGAAGCCCTTGCCGGGCGGCACGTCCTTGAGCGCGCTGATGGCGTCGGCCAGCGCGTTCACCTCGCGATCGCTCAGGCCGCCACGGACCTCAGATTCACAGACGAACAGGCCCTGTTCGAGCAGGTTGAAGATGGTGTCGTGGATCGGCCAGCCGCGCGCCTGCGAGACGCGCCGGATGCGCTCGGCGAGGATCGGATCCACGTCCTTCAGCACGATGTCGGTCATTGCCCCGTCCCCTGCATGCCCCATGGCCTGACTGTAGCGCAGACGCTTAGTCCGCAGACGAATCGGCGGGCGTTTCCGTGCCGCTCGCCGGCTCGTGGTCACCGCCGAAACGGATCCGCGGCACCAGCCAGAAGAACAGCAGCGCGGCTGGCACCGATGCCAGCGCCGTAATCCAGAAGTACGGCGCGTAGCCGGTCTGCTCGACGATGCCGCCGGAGACCGCGCTCAGCAGCTTGCCCGGCAACATGACCAGCGACGAGAACAATGCGTATTGCGTCGCGGTGAAACGCTGGTTCACGAGCGCCGACAGGAACGCCACCAGGGTCGTGCCCTGGAAGCCCTGGGCCAGGTTCTCGCCGGAGATCACCAGCGTCAGCTTCCACACGTCGCCATCGGCGCCGATCAGCCAGACATACAGCAGATTGCTGATCGCCCCCAGCACCACGCCGACGAACAGGGGCCACTTCACGCCCCAGCGCGCGATCGCGATGCCGGCAAGGAAGACGCCGGCCAACCCGATCCAGATGCCGTAGAACTTGGTGACCGCCGCGATCTCGGTCTTGGTGAAACCTTCGCCTAGATAGAACGGCGCCATGATGCCGCCGCCCAGCGACTGATCGGACACCTTCGCGAGCAGGATGAAAGCGAGCAGGGCCGCAGCCAGCGGGGCGCCGAAACGGCGGAAGAAATCCAGGAACGGTTCGACCACGCCTTCCTGCACGCCCTCGGCCCAGGTGGTCATCTTCACCCGCACCACGCTCGGTTCGGACGCCAGCAGCACGGCCACCACCGGGATCAGCATGAAGAGCGCCATCGCCCGGTAGACCTGCGGCCACGGCACGTGGTCGGCCAGCACCAGCGCGAGCATGCCGGTAATGATCAAGGCGATCCGATACCCCAGCGAGTAGGTTGCCAGCAGCGCGCCCTGGGATTCCTGCGGCGCGATCTCGATGCGGTAGGCGTCCACCGCGATATCGAGCGTCGCGCCGGCGAACGCCGTCATCAGCGTGACCCAGATGAAGGGGCCGAGCTGACCCGGCGTCAGCTGCGCCATCAGCAGCAGACCGGCAATGACGACCACCAGGGCCAGCAGCAGCCAGCCACGCCGCTGCCCGAACCGCCCCAACAACGGCAGGCGCCAGCGATCCACCAGCGGTGCCCACAGGAACTTCAGCGTGTAGCTGAGGCCCGCACTGGCGATCAGGGTGATGTTCTTCAGTTCCAGGCCGTTCTCGGTCAGCCAGTAGGCCAGCGTGCCCGCCACCAGCAGGAACGGCATGCCCGAGGCGAAGCCGAAGAAGAACATCGTCCACGCCGACGGCTGCGCGAAGGCACGCCAGACGGAGGGTTTGCCGGGCCGTTCGCTGGCAGAGGTCGTCATCAGGTGTAGTCCACCGTGAAGGGGGCGTGGTCCGAGAAACGCTGCTCGCGGTAAATCGAACAGGCCGTTAGGCGATCGCGCAGCGAGGGCGTGACGAACTGGTAGTCGATCCGCCATCCCACGTTGTTGGCACGCGCGGCACCGCGATTGCTCCACCAGGTGTAGTCCTGGCCTTCGGGGTGCAGCACGCGGTAGGCGTCGACCCAGCCGCCGTCGTCCACGCACATGCCATTCAACCAGTCACGCTCCGGCGGCAGGCAGCCCGAATTCTTCTGGTTGCTGGTCCAGTTCTTGATGTCCAGCCGGCTGCGCACGATGTTCCAGTCGCCGCACAGCACGTAATGGCGGCCGCTGCGGCGCCACTCATCGAGCACCGGCGCCAGCCAGTCCATGACCTTGAACTTGAAACCCTGGCGCTCGTCGCCCGAGGAGCCGGACGGAATGTAGAACGACACCACGCTCAGGTCGCCGAAACGTGCCTCGATATAGCGCCCTTCCTCGTCGAAGTCGGGCCACCCCAGCGCGGTGCGGATCTCGTCGGGCTCCCGGCGCGCGTAGATCGCCACGCCGCTGTAGCCCTTCTTGGTGCTGGCGTCGCGGAACCAGGCCTTGTAGCCGGCCGGCAGGAATTCGGGACCGGCCAGCTGGTGTTCCTGCGCCTTGGTCTCCTGCACGCACAGCACGTCGGCGTCCTGCGCGGTGAACCAGTCGAAGAAGCCCTTGGTGGCCGCCGAACGCAGCCCGTTGGCATTGAAGCTGATGATGCGCATGTGCACTACGTTCGTCGGAAACCGGGCAAGCGTACCCGAACCTGCGCCTCCACCGCGCGGCGTGCACGCGGGGGCGGGTATCCTGTCCCCATCCTGTTCAGTCGACGCGCCCATGACCGACCACCGCTCCCGCTTCCTCCAGCTCGCACTGCACGCGCAGGCGCTGCGCTTCGGCCAGTTCACGCTGAAATCGGGCCGGCAGAGTCCCTACTTCTTCAATGCCGGCCGTTTCGACAGTGGCGGGCTGCTCGCCGGCCTGGCCGCGTGTTACGCGGACGCCGTGGAGGAGGCCGGGCTCCAGTTCGATTTGCTGTTCGGGCCGGCCTACAAGGGCATCCCGCTGGCGACCGCGCTGGCATGCGAGTTCGCCCGCCGCGGCCGCGACCTGCCCGTGGCGTTCAACCGCAAGGAAGCCAAGGACCACGGCGAAGGCGGCCTGCTGATCGGTGCCGCCCTGGAAGACCGGCGTGTGCTGATCGTCGATGACGTGATCACCGCGGGCACCGCCATCCGGGAGGCGTTGGGCCTGATCCGCGCCGGCGGCGGGCAGCCAGCCGGCATCGTGGTCGCCCTCGACCGGCAGGAGGTCCTGGGCGAGCCCGCGTCGGGCATTCCGCGGCGCTCCGCGGCACAGTCGGTGGCGGAGGAAACCGGCGTGCCGGTCGTACACGTCGCCAGCCTCCATGACCTGCTTGCTTTTGCCGGCGAAAGCGCCGACCTTGTCCGCCATCGCGACGACCTGCTGGCCTACCGGGCCCGCTACGGCAGCGCGACCCAGGACTGACGCAGCAGGGGGCTGCCATGACCGTCCGTACATCCCTGATCGTGGCCAGCATGCTGCTTGCGGTGGCTCCCACCGCCGTGGGGCAAGGCAAGGGCAAGCAGGGCGCGATGCCCGCCAACAAGAAGCTGTTCTGCTGGGAAGAGAAAGGTCAGCGCGTCTGCAGCGACGCGCTACCGGCGGATGCGGTCAATGCCGCGCGCGAGGAGATCAGCGCGACCAGCGGGCTGCGCACGGGTGGCGTGGACCGGGCCTTGAGCGGAGAAGAACGCGCGCAAGCGGCGGCGGATGCGCAGCAGCGGCTGATCGACGCAGCAGCGGCGGAAACGCGGCGCCGCACCGACGCCGCGATGCTGCTGTCCTACCGCAATGAAGACGACCTGCGGCGCGTGTTCAACGAACGCATCGCCATCGTCGACAACAATGTGCGCACCGCGCGATACAACACGGTGAGCCTGCGCGAAGGCTTGGTGAGTCTGCTGCAGACCGCGGGCAACCAGGAGCTCGCCGGTCGTCCGGTGGCGGCGGAGTTGGCCACGAACATCCAGCGGCGCCACGCGGAACTGCTGCGCACGCGCCGCCTCCAGCACAGCTTCGAGACGCAACGCGCCGAGCTGGACGTGGAGATCAAGGACATCATGCAGCGCTATCGCGGGATGAAGGGCATCACCCCCGAGCAGGCCGACGACATCGCCAATCCGCCGCCGGAAGCCCCGGCACCCCAGCAGGGCTGACCCGTCCGCCCCGCGCCGTCGCGACATCGGCGGTCGGACGGCGCATCGCACTACCTTCGGCCACCGATAGTGGGCGCGCACATAGTCCGCGCCCACGTGAGGTTCAGAACGTCATCGACAGCTCCGGCGCCAGCGCCTGCAGGCGGCTGCGGAACTCGGTCTTGATGCGCTCCAGCGCCGCGCTGTTGTCGGCCTCGAAACGCAGCACCAGGATCGGCGTGGTGTTTGACGCACGGACCAGGCCCCAGCCATCGTCCCAATCGGCACGCAGGCCGTCGATGGTCGACAACCGAGCACCCTCGAATTCCGCCCCATCGACGAATCGGGCGACGATCTCGTGCGGCGTGCCGTCGACGACATCCACCTTGATCTCGGGGGTGGAGACGCCGTCGGGCAACGCCGCCAGCACGTCGGACGGGCTTTCCGAGCGATTGGCGAGGATCTCCAGCAGGCGGGCCGCGGAGTACAGGCCATCATCGAAGCCATACCAGCGCTCCTGGAAGAAGAAGTGCCCGCTCATCTCGCCCGCCAGCTCGGCGCCGCTCTCGCGCATCTTGGCCTTGATCAGCGAGTGCCCGGTCTTCCACATCATCGGCGTGCCGCCGTGGCGCAACACCCACCCCTGCAGCTTGCCGGTGCATTTCACGTCGTAGATGATCAGCGCGCCCGGATTGCGCTCCAGCACGTCGGCGGCGAACAGCATCAGCAGCCGGTCCGGGAAGATCACCGCACCTTCGCGCGTCACCACGCCCAGGCGATCGCCGTCGCCGTCGAACGCCAGACCGACATCCGCATCGAAGCGCTTCACCGTCTGGATCAGGTCCTCGAGGTTGTGCGGCTCGCTCGGGTCGGGGTGGTGGTTCGGGAAGGTCCCGTCCACCTCGCAGTACAGCGGAATCACTTCCGCACCGATGGCTTCCAGCAACGGGGGCGCGATGTCGCCCGCCACGCCATTGCCGGCGTCCACGACGACCTTCAACGGCCGCTCCAACTGCACGTCATCGGCGATGCGCTGGATATAGTCGGCCGAGATGTCGCGTTGCTGCAGGTCGCCCGGCACGTTCGCGACGTACAGGCGGTTGTCACGGATGCGCTCGTACAGATCGGTGATGGCGTCGCCGGACAGGGTCTGTCCGCCGACCACGATCTTGAAGCCGTTGTAGTCCGGCGGATTGTGGCTGCCGGTCAGCGCCACGCAGCTGCCGGCCCGCAGGTGGTATGCACCGAAATAGGCCACGGGCGTCGGTGCCAGACCGATGTCGATGACATTGCGTCCGGCCTTGCGCAGGCCGGTGATGAGCCCGCCGACCAGGTCGGGGCCGGACAGGCGCCCGTCGCGGCCGACGACGATGTCGGCGAGATCCTCGTCTCGCATCACCGAGCCGATCGCAAGGCCGATCAGTTCGGCGACCTCGATGCTGAGCGTCTTCCCCACGATGCCGCGGATGTCGTAGGCACGGAAGATGCCGGGGTCGACCTCGACGGCCGCAGGCTCCGGCGTGCCGCCCTCGTCGCGCGTACGCGCTTCACGCGAGGGAACAGGCGCAGGCGGCGGCTCGCGCAGCAGCGCCTCGCCCAGGGTCGGCTCGTCGACGGGCTGGCCATCGGCGGTCGTCTTGCGCAGCGCCGGCAGCCGGATGCCGCCGCGGGCCACCAGCAACGCCACGATGGCCAGGAACGCGAGCACGCCGCCCACCACCATGGCCGGGATCGCACCCATGCCGAGCGGCCCTGACTCGCTGTTCGGGACCGCCGTGGCCACGCGCAATCCGGTCTTGCCGACGGCGTGGGCCATGCGTTCGGCGCCGCCTTGCAGGCTGGCGTTCCCCCGCTCCTTCACGCTGTACCCGCCCTGCCGGAGGGCCAGGTAGCCACCCGCGGGCGCCCGCACACTATCGAAGCCGGCGGTCAGCTGCCGGATCGGGAGCCGCACGTAAACCACGCCGCCGGGCACGGTGGTGGACAGGCCGAACGCGGTGGCCTTGCCATCCTTCAACACCCGCGCGGCGACCTGGTCTCCCTGCATGCCGGCCTCGAGGAGCGCCAGTTTGCTGTATCCGAACGCACGGGCATCCCCGTAGGCGGCCTCCAGGCCGGCATCGAATACCTCGACCGTTTCGACACCCGTCCATCCTTCACGCAATGCATTCGCCGCGGCGGTGCGGTCACCGGCGGCGAGCGCCGCCTTGACCGGATCGGAGGCGAGGCGCTGCGCCAGTTCACCTGTCTGCTTGTCGTGGGCAGCCTGCACCGCGGCCACGGCGGCATCGCGCGCGTGCTCCATGTCGGTGAGCAGGCGCGCTTCGCGCCATTGCCGCACACCGCTCCAGCCCAGCAGGCCGGCCAGCAGGATCATCAGCACGGCCAGCAACGGCAGCGCCCGCTGCAGGTCGCCCACGGGAATCCGCTTGCGGCTCTCGTTCGTCGTTTCCATCGGCTTGCCCCCTGTCATCGCACGCCGGTGTGGCCGAAACCACCCGTCCCCCGTGCGCTGTCGGCGAAAGTATCCACCACCTGCAGGTCCACGCGCACGACCGGCAGCACCATGACCTGGGCGATGCGGTCGCCGGGCTGGATGGTGAAGGCCTCGCGGCCCCGGTTCCATACGCTGATCAACAGCGGTCCCTGGTAGTCGGCGTCGATCAGGCCGGTGCCGTTGCCGAGCACGATCCCGTGGCGGTGGCCCAGGCCGGAGCGCGGCAGCACCACGGCGCACAGGTGGGGGTCCCCTAGATGCAAGGCGATCCCGCTGGGGACCAGGGCGGCATCGCCCGGCTCAAGCACCAGCGGCGCATCCAGCGCAGCGCGCAGGTCCATGCCTGCACTGGCTTCGGTCGCATAGGCCGGCAGCGGCCATTCGTCGCCGAAGCGGGGGTCCAGCAGCTTCACTTCCACCGCGCGGGGTGCGCTCATGCGTTCAGTCGCTCCACGATCAGATCGATCAGTTCGTCGGCCAGGCGGGTTTTCGGGGCGGTCGCGAAGCTGCGCTCACCGTCCTTCCAGTACGCAGTCATCGCGTTCTGGTCGCTCTCGAACCCGCCATCGGCGATGCCCACGCGGTTGGCCACGATCATGTCCAGCCGCTTGGCGTCCAGTTTCTTGCGCGCGTACTCCGCCACGTTGTTGGTCTCCGCGGCGAAGCCGACCACCAGTTTCAACGCCTGCGTCTGCGCGGCGACCTGGGCGAGGATGTCGGGTGTGCGCACCAGGTCCAGCGCCAGCGATTCGCTGGACTTCTTGATCTTGTTGGCGACCGGCTCGCGCGGGGTGTAGTCCGCGACGGCCGCCGCGCCGATGTAGATGTCCGCGGGCAGCGCGGCGAACACCGCGTCATGCATCTGCGCCGCCGAACGGACGTCGATGCGGGTCACGCCCGCCGGCGTGGCCAGGTGCACCGGGCCGGCGACCAGGGTGACGCGAGCGCCCCGCTTCGCCGCGCTGGCGGCGATCGCGAAACCCATCTTGCCGCTGCTCCGGTTACCCAGGTAGCGCACCGGATCCAGGTCTTCATAGGTGGGTCCAGCGCTCACGACCACGGCCAGCCCGGCCAGATCCTGCGGACCGGACGACACCGCGCCTTGGGCCTGCGACAGCGCGGCCACGATCTCTTCCGGTTCCGCCAACCGGCCGGGGCCGGATTCGCCTTCGGCCAGCGGACCGTCGTTCGGGCCCACGACCTGCACGCCGCGCTCGCGCAGCGTGGCCAGGTTGGCCTGGGTGGCAGGGTGCTGCCACATCCGGTGGTTCATCGCCGGGGCGATCGTGAGGGGCGCGGTGGTCGCCAGGCACAGCGTGGTAACCAGATCATCGGCCAGACCGTGCGCGAGTCGGGCCATCAGGTCTGCCGTGGCGGGGGCGACGATCACCCGGTCGGCCCAGCGGGCCAGTTCGATGTGGCCCATCGCCTGCTCGGCCGCGCTGTCCCACAGGGTGGTGCGGGTGACGTGGCCTGACAGGGCCTGAAAGCTGAGCGGCGTGACGAACTGCTGCGCGCCAGCGGTCATCGCCACCTGCACCTCGGCCCCCGCTTCGCGCAGCCGGCGTACCAGCTCCAGCGCCTTGTAGGCGGCGATCCCGCCCCCTACGCACAGCAGCAGGCGTTGCCCCGCCAGATCCGGTGTCTTGTGCGCTCCACTCACGTCGGCCCGTTCCTACGTCGATTCAGGCGATTAGCTTAACCGAACACCCTGTGATGCCCGATGCATGTCCAGGGCCTGGGACGCCATGCTGGGGCCATGCAGATCCGAGACTGGCCGCCCGACGAACGCCCCCGCGAGAAGCTGCTGAGCCGGGGGTCCAGCGCCCTCAGCGATGCGGAGTTGCTCGCCCTGTTCCTGGGTTCCGGGCTGCGTGGACGCGATGCCGTGGCCACCGCACGCGAACTGCTCGCTGCACACGGCCCGCTCCGCTCGTTGCTGGAGCGACCGCCCGCGGACCTCCTCACGCTGCCGGCGGTGGGTCCCGCGCGCGCCTGCGCCTTGGCGGCCGCCCTCGAGCTGGCGAACCGCCTGCTGCTGGCCAGCCTGGAGCGCGGGGAAACCATCGGCGATCCAGCCGCGGCCGGGCGCTACTTCGCCCAGCGCCTGCGTGGACGGCGGCACGAGGTCTTCGCGGCACTGTTCCTCGATACCCGCCACCGCGTGCTGGCCTTCGAGGAGCTCTTCCAGGGCTCGGTGGACAGCGCGGAGGTCCACCCGCGCGAGGTGGTCCGTCGCGCGCTGGCGCTCAACGCCTCGGCGTTGATCGTCGGGCATAACCACCCATCCGGATGTGCCGAGCCATCCGCCGCCGACCGGGCGGTGACGCAGCGGCTGAAGCAGGCGCTGGCTCTGGTGGACATGCGCCTGCTGGACCATTTCGTCATCGGCGACGGTCCGCCGCAGTCGATGGCGGCACGCGGCTGGGTGTGAGACACGCGCAGGCTGAACCGCTCCGGCACCACGCAAGCGCCGGGAAAACCTAGAATAGGCGGTTCCCACGCAACACGACGGCCTTCCGTGAAAGCTTCCCTTCGCGCCTTGATCGCCCAGGGCATCGACGCCCTGCGCTCCGCCGGCACCCTGCCGGCCGACACTGCCACGCCCGATTTCGTCGTCGAGCGCCCCAAGACCCGCGAGCACGGCGACTTCGCCACCAACGCTGCCATGCAGCTGGCCAAAGCCGCGCGCAGCAACCCGCGCGCGATCGCGACGGCGCTTGTCGCGGCCCTGCCCGCCAGCGACGACGTCGCCAAGGTCGAGATCGCAGGCCCCGGCTTCATCAACTTCCACCTGACCCCGGGCGCCTACCAGCGCGAAGTGGCTGCCGCGCTCGCCCAGGGCGAGGCCTATGGCCGCAATGCCAGCGGCGCTGGCCGCACCGTGGGCGTGGAATACGTGTCGGCCAACCCGACGGGTCCGCTGCATGTCGGCCACGGCCGTGCCGGCGCCATCGGCGACTGCATCGCCCGTGTGCTGGCGGCCAACGGCTGGGCCACCAAGCGCGAGTTCTATTACAACGACGCCGGTGTGCAGATCGACAACCTGGCCAAGTCCACCCAGGCACGTGCACTGGGCAAGTCACCGGACAGCGAAGGCTGGCCCGAAGACGGTTATCGCGGCGACTACATCGCCGATGTTGCGCAGGCCTATCTCACCGGTGATTCGGTCGAGGTCGAGGGCCACGTGGTCACGGGCGAAAAGGATCCGCAGGACCTGGACGCCATCCGCCGTTTCGCGGTGGCCTACCTGCGCCGCGAGCAGAACCTGGACCTGGCGGCATTCGGCGTGTCGTTCGACCGCTACTTTCTGGAAAGTTCGCTGTACGCCGACCAGAAGGTCGAGGAAACCGTGCGCAAGCTGGTCGCTTCCGGCCATACGTACGAAGAAGGCGGCGCACTGTGGCTGAAGTCCACCGACTTCGGCGACGACAAGGACCGGGTGATGCGCAAGTCCGACGGCAGCTACACCTATTTCGTGCCGGATGTGGCCTACCACCTCAGCAAGTGGCAGCGCGGCTATGAGCGTGCGATCACCGAGTTGGGCGCCGACCACCATGGCTCGCTGACCCGCGTGAAGGCCGGCCTGCAGGCACTGGGCGAAGGCATTCCGCAGGGATACCCGGAGTACGTGCTGCACCAGATGGTCACGGTGATGCGTGGCGGCGAAGAGGTGAAGCTAGGCAAGCGCCTGGGCAGTTACATCACCCTGCGCGACTTGATCGAGGAAACCAGCGCCGACGCTGTGCGCTGGTTCCTCATCGCGCGCAAGCCCGATTCGCAGCTGACGTTCGATATCGACCTGGCTCGCCAGCAGAGCAACGACAACCCGGTGTTCTACGTGCAGTACGCGCACGCCCGCGTGTGCAGCCTGCTGCGCCAGGCGGGCGAGAAGGGCTATGCGTACGACCAGGCGAACGGGCTGGCGAACCTCGCGCGGCTGGACGACGAAACCTCGCTGCTGCTGATGGTGGAACTGTCGCGCTATCCGGAAGTGGTCGAGGCGGCCGGCGAATCGCTGGAGCCGCATGCCGTGGCGCAATACCTGCGCGAGTTGGCCTATGCTTTCCACACGTGGTACGCCGGCACGCCGGTGCTGGTGGACGATGCCGCCGCGCGCGATGCGCGGCTGGCGCTGGCCCTGGCAGTGCGCCAGGCGCTGGCCAACGGACTGGACCTGTTGGGCGTCAGTGCGCCCGAAAAGATGTAAGCGGAGAAGCAGTACATGGCAGCAAGACGCGGCAAGAACCAGGCCACGCGCAATTCCGGTCACGCCACGCCCGCCTGGGTGTGGCTGGTCCTCGGCCTGCTGATCGGCCTGGCGGTGTATTTCATCGTGCCCGGCTTCGGCAAGAAGGACGGCGACGGCTTCTTCCGTCCGCAGCCCAATCCGGATGCGCAGCCCGCACCGATCGACAGCGCCGATGTGGAGGCCGTCGTACCGGACGCGCCGGTGGCGGATAGCGGCACACCGTCGAACGCGGCGGGCGATGCCGGCAAGGAAACGCAATACGACTTCTACACGCTGCTCCCCGGCAAGGAAGTACAGATGTCGGACGCCGAACTCGCCGCCAGCGCGCGCGAGGAGGAGGCCCGCAAGGCCCGTGCCGCGCTGAACGGCCAGTCGACGACCGCCGCGCCGACGCCGGCCGGCAACGACACCGCGCAGCCCGCGCCGATCGAGGAAACGCCGGCACCTCGCGCGACGGCCGACGCCCCGCGTGCCGCCGATACCGCGCCGGCACCCAAGCCCGCCGCCACGGTGGCGAGCGCGGACACCGGCGCCCGCTACATCCTGCAGGCCGGTGCGTTCGGCGCGTCCGGCGATGCCGAGGCCACCAAGGCAAAGATCGCCATGCTGGGCCTCAGCGCGCGGGTGGAATCGGCGCAGATCAACGGCAAGACAGTGTATCGCGTGCGCATGGGCCCGTACGGGACGGCGAGCGAACTGGCCGAGGCCAAGCAGAAGCTCGCCAGTGGCGGCCTGCCCGCGATGGCGGTGAAGGCGCAGTGAGCCGCCTTCGTCCCTGGCAGCGCATGGCGCTGGCCACGGTAACGGTGCTGGTCGCGCTGCTGCTCGCGTCCTGGATCGCGGCGCGATTCCTGCCGCCCGCCTGGCAACAGGTCGTGGCCACGCCGCTGGGCTACGTCGCCCCGATCAGCTATCTGGTCACTGCCGCCTGCATGGCGCTGGGCGGGGCCATGGCCGGGCGGCGCTTCCTGGTGGTCGCGCTGGGCATGACCTTCGCGCTGTGGATCGCCACGTTCGTGCTGTTGGCGAACATCGCGCTGCCGACCACGGACGGCGCCCACCCCCTCTTCGCCGTCTTCCGCACGAATGTCGCCAGCGCCGTGTTGTCGCTTGCCGCAGCCGCGCTGGGCACCGACCTCGGTGCACGCTGGCAGGCGCACCGCGCGATGCGCGCGATCGCCTGACCGCCCTCCTTTCCCTCGCTGCAGGACCGACCATGACCCGCACTGCCCTCATCACCGGCGCCACCTCGGGCTTCGGTGCCGCCGCCGTTCGCCGCTTCGTTGCCGCCGGCTGGCGCGTGGTCGCCACAGGCCGTCGGGCCGACCGACTGCAGGCATTGGTAGACGAACTCGGCGCGGACAAGGTGCATGCCGCCGCGTTCGACGTGCGCGACGAAACAGCACTGGACGCGGCCCTCGACGCCTTGCCGGACGCGTTCCGCGGCATCGACCTGCTGGTCAACAACGCGGGACTCGCGCTGGGTACGGCGCCTGCACAGCAGGCCTCTCTGGACGATTGGCGCACGATGATCGAGACCAACGTGCTGGCGCTGGTCACCGTTACCCGCCGGCTGCTGCCGCAGTTGGTCGAACGCAAGGGCGCCATCATCAACATCGGCTCGATCGCCGGCAGTTATCCCTATCCGGGCGGCAACACCTACGGCGGCACCAAGGCCTTCGTCCGCCAGTTCTCGCTCGGTTTGCGGAGCGACCTGCACGGCACCGGGGTGCGGGTGACCGACATCGAGCCCGGCATGGCCGAAACCGAGTTCACCCTGGTGCGCACGCACGGCGACCAGCTCGCGTCCGACAAGCTCTACGCCGGCGCACAGCCGATGACGGCCGACGACATCGCCGAACAGATCGTCTACGTCGCCACGCTGCCGGCGCACCTCAACATCAACCGGCTGGAGATCATGCCGGTGACGCAGTCGTTCGCCGGCTTCCAGGTGGCCCGCGACTGAAGGCCGCTCAGCCCAGCGGCTCGTCCGACAGGTAGGTGTAGCCGGTCAGGCCCGCTTCCAGCGCCTCGGCCAGTGCAGCGGCTTCGCCGGCCGGCAGCTTAGCTTCCTCCACGCGGGTGCGGTACGCGGCGCGCAGGTCATCGAGCCTGTAGCCCACGTAGTCCAGCATCACGTCGGTGGTGTCGCCGCGGCGCTGCTGGGTGAGCAGGTAGCCGGCGCCCGCATCGGCGCTGACTTCCACCGCGTCGGTGTCGCCGAACAGGTTGTGGATGTCGCCGAGGATTTCCTGGTACGCGCCGACCAGGAAGATGCCCAGGCGGTAGCTCTCGCCAGGCTTCATCGCATGCAGCGGCAATGACGAATCCAGCCCCTCGTTCTCGACGTAGGTCTTGACCATGCCGTCCGAATCGCAGGTCATGTCGGCGATGATGCCGCGGCGCGATGGCGCTTCGTCCAGGCGTTCGATCGGCACGATCGGGAACACCTGGTCGATCGCCCACACGTCCGGGATCGATTCGAACACGCTGAAATTGACGAAGTACTTGTCGACCAGGCGCTCGTTGAGTTCGTCCAGCAGGTCGCGATGGCTGCGCTCGTCGCTGCTCAGGCGGCCCCGCACGGCGTGCGCGATGGCGTAGAACAGGTCGTCGATGCGCGCCCGGTGGACCAGGTCGATCTGGCCCAGCGCGTACAGCGAAAGACCCTCGCTGTGGTGGTGCTGTGCCTCGTGGAAGAGCTCGACCGCCGGGCGCGTATCCAGTTCGCTGTGGATCTCGCGCAGGTGGCGGATCACGGCCGGCTCGTCGTCGTGCGCGGGCGGCACGCGGCCTTCCGGCGCCTGCTCGACCTCGGACACGTTGACCACCAGCACAGCATGGTGCGCGGTCATCGCGCGGCCGCACTCGGTGACGATGCGCGGCGGCACCAGCCCGTTGAGCTCGCAGGCTTCCGCCAGCGGCTGCACGATGTTGCTGGCGTACTGGCCGATGCCGTAGTTGATTGAGCAGTAGCTGCGCGAACGCGTGCCTTCGTAATCGATGCCCAGGCCGCCACCGACATCGACGTGGCTGATGGTCGCGCCCAGCTTCGAGAGCTCGACGAAATAGCGGGTCGCCTCGCGCATGCCGTTGGCAATGTCGCGCACGTTGCTGATCTGCGAGCCCATGTGGAAATGCAGCAGATTCAGCGTGTCCTGCAGGCCGGCTTCGCGCAGCTGCTTCCACAGGTCGAGCACCTGGCGCGGCGACAGGCCGAACTTGGCCTTGTCGCCACCGCTGTTCTGCCACTTGCCCGCGCCCAGCGTGGCCAGGCGCATGCGCACGCCCAGGCCGGGCTTCACACCCAGCTTGCGGGATTCTTCGATGACCAGCGCCAGCTCGGACGGCTTCTCGATGACGATGAAGGTCTGCAGGCCCAGCTTGCGGCCGATCAGCGCCAGGCGGATGTATTCGCGGTCCTTGTACCCGTTGCAGACGATCAGTCCGCCGGGACGCGACAGCGCCAGTACCGCCATCAGTTCCGGCTTGCTGCCGGCTTCCAGACCGAAGCCTTCACCCGCGTGCGAAGCGAGCGTGCCCGCGACGCCGCGGTGCTGGTTGACCTTGATCGGATACACCGCGGTGTAGCCGCCCTTGTACTCCCAGTCGGCCTGCGCCTGCGCGAACGCGGTCTGCAGCTTGCCGAGGCGGTCGCCGAGGATGTCCGGGAAGCGCACGAGCAGCGGCAGCTGGGCACCCTGCGTCCGTGCGGCCTCCACCACCTCCGGCAGCGGGATCTGCGGCCCCTGCGCGCCCTTCAGCAAGACGACGATGCGGCCGGCAGCGTCCACGTCGAAATACCCCTCCGCCCAGTGCGGAATGGAGTAGGTCGTGCGGGCGCGGTCGGTGGACCAGGACATGGCGGTTTCCAGGGGTGGGGCGAACGGACGCGCATTCTACAGGCTGCGGTCACATGGGTCCGTTACAATGCGGCCCCGCAGCGGCAGGCCCTGCCGCCGTTGACTTTCCCTTCATGCAGGACCGCCCCATGACCGCCAACGACACCTGGTTCATCGAACACTTCGAGCACACCGGCTCGGCCATCGGCTTCCGCACCACCGCCAAGCTGGACGAAGTGCAGTCGCCGTTCCAGAAGATCGAGATCTACGACAGCACCGACTGGGGCAAGTTGATGGTCATCGACGGCGCGATGATGCTGACGACGAAGGACAACTTCTTCTACCACGAGATGATCGCCCACCCGGTGCTGTTCACCCACGCCGCGCCCAAGCGCGTGGTGATCATCGGCGGCGGCGATTGCGGCACGCTGCGCGAAGTGCTGAAGCACCCGGGCGTGGAGAAGGCCACGCAGTGCGACATCGACGAACAGGTCACGCGCATGGCGGAGAAGTATTTCCCCGAACTGTGCGAATCGAACAACGACCCGCGCGCCGAACTGCTGTTCGACGACGGCGTCGCCTACATGGCCAACTGCGAACCCGGCAGCGTGGACGTGGTCATCGTCGACTCGACCGATCCGGTCGGTCCGGCCGAAGGCCTGTTCAACAAGGCATTCTTCGACAGCTGCTTCCGCGCGCTGAAGCCGGACGGCCTGCTGGTGCAGCAGTCGGAATCGCCGCTGGCGCTGCTGGACCTGATCAAGGACATGCGTGCGGAGATGGGCAAGGCCGGCTTCCGGTCGTTCAAGACGCTGCCGTTCCCGCAGCCTTGCTACCCGACCGGCTGGTGGAGCGTGACCATCGCCAGCAAGACGGCCGGCGCCGACTTCGCGTTCCGCCAGGCGGATGCCTCGGCCAAACCGTTCGACACGCTGTACTACACCGCGCATCTGCATACGGGCGTGCTGGTCGCGCCGCCGTTCGTGGCGAAGGCGCTGGGCGAGTAAGACCCGCCGCGCATGCACATAGAAGGCCCCGCACTGCGGGGCCTTTTTATTGGGTTGGCTCGCTCAGGGACCGAAGGTCTGCCAGCGCGGCACGTCGTGTCGGCGTGCCTGGTGGGCCATTGAAGACGCCGTGATCAGACCGAACAGCAGGCCCGTCACGGCCGATACGGTCGCCATCATCGCGAACGGTCTGTCCTGCCAGAACCACAGGATCAGCCACATCACCAGCCCCCATGACACACCGAAGAACACGCCCATCATCACGACGTTGGCGGCGAAGCCGTTCATGTGCGGGGGCGGCACCGGGACACCCAGCTGCCATAGAAGCCGGAACACGGGCGGCGCATAGGTGCTGCGTCGCATGCCGGTCGCTTCGAGATACTCGAGCGCTTTCGTCAGACGGCGCTTGAACTCGCTGCGCGTCATGATCGGGAACCCTCAGAGGGCATCCGCATCCAGTTCGCCGGTACGTATCCGCACCACGCGCTCCAGATCGTAGACGAACACCTTGCCGTCGCCGATCTTGCCGGTGCCGGCCGCCTTGACGATCGCCTCGACCACGCGCTCCGCCTGGTCGTCGGTCACCGCGACCTCCAGCTTCACCTTGGGCAGGAAGTCCACGACGTACTCGGCGCCGCGGTAGAGCTCGGTATGGCCCTTCTGGCGGCCAAAGCCTTTCACCTCGGTGACCGTGATGCCGGCGATGCCGGCTTCGGCCAGTGCTTCGCGCACGTCATCCAGCTTGAACGGCTTGATGATGGCCATGACCATTTTCATGCAGCTTCCTCCCATCGGTGCTGCACGCAGGATAACGCGGCGCGGCCGCGCGCGGTTGCGACACGGACCGGTCTCGCGGTTCAATGGGCGCCTCGCCGCTCGGACATTTCCGACAACGCTGCGCAGCGAACGCCGATGGCCTGCCGTCGACGGCCCTCGCAAGCTCGGTGCACTGCCGGAGACCGCCATGATCGACCTCAACCATATCGACGACCTCGCCCGCCGCCTCAGCCAGCTGGTGCCGCCCGGCCTGCGCGACTCGCAGGAAGAGCTGCAGCAGACCTTCAAGTCCGCCCTGCAGGCCGGCCTGGCCAAACTGGACCTGGTGACGCGCGAGGAGTTCGACGTGCAGCAGGCTGTCTTGCTGCGCACCCGCGAGAAGCTCGAAACGCTCGAGCGCACCGTCGCCACGCTGGAAGCCCAGCTGGCCGACAAGCCCGCCCAGCCCTGACCCCGTCGCCATGAGTCTGGCCCTGGTGCATAGCCGGGCACGGGCGGGCGTGTCCGCGCCCCCGGTGCGCGTGGAAGTCCACTTGTCCGGCGGCTTGCCGTCCACGCAGATCGTCGGCCTGCCGGAAGCCGCCGTGCGCGAGGCACGGGACCGCGTGCGCGCTGCCATCCTGTGCGCCCAGTTCGAGTTTCCGGCGCGCCGGATCACCGTCAACCTCGCCCCTGCCGATCTCCCCAAGGACGGCGGGCGTTTCGACCTGCCGATCGCGCTGGGCATCCTCGCGGCGAGCGGTCAGATCCGTCGAGAAACCTTGGCGGACTACGAGTTCCTGGGCGAGCTCAGCCTGACCGGCGAACTGCGCGCGGTGGATGGGGTCCTTCCGGCGGCGCTCGCGGTCGCAGCGAGTGGACGCACGCTGGTCGTGCCGGAACCCAGCGGAGCGGAGGCCGCCCTCGCGCAGCAAGGCCGCGCCTTCACCGGCCGCACGCTGCTGGAGGTCTGCGCCCTGCTGGAAGGGCGCAAGGTCCTGCCCGCCGCGGTGGCGCCGCCGGCCCTCCCGTCGATGATTCCCGACATGGCCGATGTTCGCGGCCAGACGCATGCGCGCCGCGCCCTTGAGGTCGCCGCCGCGGGTGGGCACCACCTGCTGCTGATCGGCTCGCCGGGCTGCGGCAAGACGCTGTTGGCGTCGCGCTTGCCCGGCCTGCTGCCCGAAGCCAGCGACACCGAAGCAATGGAAGCTGCGGCCATCGCCTCGGTCAGTGGCCGCGGCCTGGATCCGGCACGCTGGCGGCAACGCCCCTATCGCGCACCACACCACACCGCGAGCGCGGTGGCGCTGGTCGGCGGCGGCGCGCAGCCGCGGCCCGGCGAGATCTCACTGGCCCATCATGGCGTGCTGTTCCTCGATGAATTGCCGGAATGGAGCCGGGCGGCGCTCGAAGTCCTGCGCGAGCCACTGGAGTCCGGCACCGTCACCGTCTCGCGCGCCGCCCGCACAGCGGAGTTCCCCGCGCGCTTCCAGTTGGTGGCCGCCATGAATCCCTGCCCATGCGGCTGGGCTGGCGACCCCAGCGGACGCTGCCGGTGCGGTACGGAGCTGGTCCGCCGCTACCGCAGCCGCGTCTCGGGACCGCTGCTCGACCGCATCGATCTGCATGTCCATGTGCCACGGCTTCCTCCCCACGACCTGCGACCGGATTCGCCCGACGGCGAGGGAACGGCCATCGTGCAGGCGCGTGTGATCGCGGCCCGCGTGCGGCAACTGGATCGCTGCGGCAAACCGAATGCCCGCATGGGTCAAGCGGAAACCATGGCGCACTGTCGGCTGCAGACCCGCGACCAGGCGTTGCTGGAGCGCGCCGTCGAACGCCTGCAGCTGTCTGCGCGCAGCCTGCATCGCATCCTGCGTGTCGCGCGCACGATCGCCGATCTGGCCGAAAGCGACGCCATCGCGAGCCCGCACCTGAGCGAAGCCCTGGGCTACCGGGGACTGGATCGCGGCAGCGCAGCATGACGTCCGGCCACGGCGGGAGAAGGACGGGTGTGGTCTACTCGGGCCACACATCGCACCGGTGGACGTCCTGTCCGCCCTCCCTTTCCTGCCACCCTGGAGTCCGTCCATGCGCCACACCGCATTCCGCCTCACGTTGATGGCCTCGACTGTCGCGTTCGCCCTCGCCGCGCAGGCGGCACCGTCCGCCGCCGATCGCATCGCCGGTACCGAACTGATCGCGCGCGATGCGCTGTTCGGCAACCCCGAACGTGCCAACGTGCAGATCAGCCCCGACGGCAAATACCTCAGCTGGGTCGCCGCCGTTGATGGCGTGCTGAACGTCTGGGTCGCGCCCGCCGACAATCCCGCGCAGGCGAAGGCCGTCACCCAGGACAAGGCGCGCGGTATCCGCAGCTATTTCTGGTCATACAACCCCGACACGCTGCTGTATCTGCGCGACAGCGGCGGCGACGAGGATTTCCACCTGTATGCCGTCGATCTGAAGACGGGCCAGGCGAAAGACCTGACCCCGTTCCCGAAGACCACGGCGCAGGTCGCCGGGCTCAGCCCGAAGCAGCCGCGGACGATCCTGGTCGGCATGAACGACCGCGACACCAAGTGGCACGATGTCTACAAGGTCGACCTGGCCAGCGGGCAGCGCACACTGGTGGAGAAGAACGCATCCGAGATCGGTGGCTACATCGCCGATGCGGACTACCAGCTGCGCTACGCCACGCGTTCGCGGCCCGACGGGGGCGCCGATGTGCTGAAGCGCGACGCGGCCGGTGGCTGGGAGAAGATCGAGGACATCCCGTTCGAGGACGGCCTCACCACCAGTCCCGGCGGGCTGACGCTCGACGGCAAGACGCTGTACTTCACCGATTCGCGTGGCCGCAATACCGCCGCGCTGTTCGCGGTGGACGTCGCCAGCGGCAAGCGCACGCTGGTGCTGGAAGATGCGCGCGCCGACGTCGGCGGCAGCCTGGTGGATCCGGCGACCGGCAAGGTGCAGGCCGTGTCGGTGGACTACCTGCGCGACGAGTGGAAAGTCGTCGATCCGTCGATCCGCGCCGACCTCGAGAAGCTCGAGGCGATCGGGCCGGGCGACGTGTCCGTCAACACGCGCACACTGGACGACAAGACCTGGATCGTCGCCTACTCCGCGGCTGAAGCGCCGCTCGTCTACTACCGCTACGATCGCCCGGCCGGCACGCTGACCAAGTTGTTCTCGGCGCGCCCGAAGCTGGAAGGCAAACCGCTCGTGCCGCAGTGGCCGGTGGAAATCGCCTCGCGCGACAACAAGACGCTGGTCAGCTACCTGACCCTGCCGCGCAGCGCCGACGCGAACAACGACGGCAAAGCCGATGCGCCGGTACCGCTGGTGCTGCTGGTCCATGGCGGCCCGTGGGCACGCGACTCCTACGGCTACGGCGGCTACAACCAGTGGCTGGCCAACCGCGGCTACGCGGTGCTGTCGGTCAACTTCCGCGGCTCCACCGGCTTCGGCAAGGACTTCACCAACGCGGGCAACGGCGAGTGGGCCGGCAAGATGCACGACGACCTGATCGATGCCGTGCAGTGGGCGGTCAAGCAGGGCATCACCACGCAGGACCAGGTCGCGATCATGGGCGGCAGCTATGGCGGCTATGCCACGCTGGCCGGTCTGACCTTCACGCCTGACGCGTTCGCCTGCGGCGTGGATATCGTGGGGCCGTCCAACCTCAACACCCTGCTCAGCACGGTGCCGCCGTACTGGGCCAGCTTCTTCGAGCAGCTCGCCAAGCGCATGGGCGACCCGCGCACCGACGCTGGCAAGGCGTGGCTGACCGAACGCTCGCCGCTGACCCGCGCCGACCAGATCAAGAAGCCGCTGCTGATCGGCCAGGGCGCGAACGATCCGCGCGTGAAGCAGGACGAGAGCGACCAGATCGTCAAGGCGATGACGGCGAAGAAGATCCCGGTGACCTACGTGTTGTTCCCCGACGAAGGCCACGGGTTTGCGCGCCCGGAGAACAGCAAGGCGTTCAACGCGGTGGCGGAAGGCTTCCTCGCCCAGTGCCTCGGCGGTCGCGCCGAGCAGATCGGCAACGACCTGACGGGCTCCAGCATCAGCGTGCCGACCGGCGCCGATGGTGTCCTGGGCCTGTCCGAGGCGCTGAAGCGCCACACGCAGGAAGTGAAGAAGTAAGCCACGTCCCGCGTCCGCAGTACGGACAACGAGAAACGCCGGCGCAAGCCGGCGTTTCTCTTCATGCATCCCTGCAACCCGTGGTCAGGCGGCCTTTTCCTTCTCGTAGAACTGCTCTTCCTCGGTCGATCCCTTCAGTGCGGTGACGCTGGAGCTGCCGCCCTGGATGACCGTGGTGATGTCGTCGAAGTAGCCGGCGCCCACTTCCTGCTGGTGCGAGACGAAGGTATAGCCCTTCTCGCGCGCGGCGAACTCGGCTTCCTGCACCTGCTCGACGTAATGCTTCATGCCTTCGCCGCGGGCGTAGTCGTGGGCGAACTTGAAGGTGTTGAACCAGTTGATGTGGATGCCGGCCAGGGTGATGAACTGGTACTTGTAGCCCAGCGCGGACAGTTCGTCCTGGAAGCGGGCGATCTGCGCGTCATCCAGGTTCTTCTTCCAGTTGAAGCTCGGCGAGCAGTTGTACGACAGCAGCTTGCCCGGATGCCTGGCGTGCACCGCCTGGGCGAACTCGCGGGCGAAGCCGATGTCCGGCGTGCCGGTTTCGCACCACACCAGGTCGGCGTACGGCGCATAGGCGATGCCGCGGCTGATCGCCTGCTCCAGGCCATTCTTGACCCGGTAGAAGCCTTCCGGCGTGCGCTGGCCGGTGACGAAGGGTTGGTCGTTGGCATCGAAGTCCGAGGTCAGCAGGTTGGCAGCCTCGGCATCGGTGCGCGCCAGCACGATGGTCGGCACGCCCAACACGTCGGCGGCCAGGCGGGCGGCCTGCAGCTTCTGCACGGCCTCCTGCGTGGGCACCAGCACCTTGCCGCCCATGTGGCCGCACTTCTTCACCGCGGCCAGCTGGTCTTCGAAGTGCACGCCCGCGGCACCGGCGATGATCATGTTCTTCATCAGCTCGTAGGCGTTCAGCACGCCACCGAAACCGGCTTCGCCGTCAGCGACGATGGGCAGGAAGAAGTCGATCGCATCAGCCTCGTTCGCCTTGCCGTCGCAGATGTTCTTCCACTGGATCTCGTCGGCGCGCTGAAAGGTGTTGTTGATGCGACGGACCATCGTCGGCACCGAGTCGTACGCGTACAGCGACTGGTCGGGGTACATGGTCTCGGAGGTGTTGCCGTCGGCAGCCACCTGCCAACCCGACAGGTAGACGGCTTCCAGGCCGGCCTTGGCCTGCTGCATCGCCTGGCCGGCGCTGATCGCGCCGAACGCGTTGACGTAGCCCTTCTTCGCTTCGCCGTTGACGAGCTTCCACAGCTTCTCCGCACCGCGCTTGGCCAGGGTGTGCTCCGGCTGCAGGCTGCCGCGCAGGCGGACGACATCCGCGGCGGCGTAGTCGCGCTTCACGCCGGTCCAGCGCGGATTGCGGTCCCAGTCTTGCTGGATGGCGTCGATCTGCTGTTGCTTGGTGCTCATGGCGGGCTCTCTTTCGTCGTGGGGCGTCGTGGTGGGGGTGATCAATCGATGTGTCAGTCGATGCGGTCGTACGCGGGCAGGGTCAGGAAATCGGCCAGCTCGTCGGCGCGGCTCAGGTGGTCGAGCAGCGCGATGGCTTCGGAGATGCGGTCGCCACCGGGCAGCCGCGAGTGATCGCCCAGCTTCGCGGGCAACGCGGCCAGCGTGCGCTGCAGCAGCGCGTAATCGATCTGGGTGCCGTCGCACAGGTGCACATCGGCCGTGTGCAGCCACTGCCAGATCTGCGTGCGCGAGATCTCGGCGGTGGCGGCGTCTTCCATCAGCCAGTGGATCGGCACGCAGCCGTTGCCATCCAGCCACGCGGCCAGGTAACGCACGCAGACTTCCACGTTGCCTTCGAAGCCGGCGCGCGTGATGGTGCCGGTGGACGGGCGGATCAGGTCGTCGCGCGTCACCGACACGTCCTCGCGCTGCACGCTGCGCTGGTTCGGCTGCGGCATGTGCTCGTCGAAGATCACCTTCGCCACCGGGATCAGCGCCGGGTGCGCCACCCACGTGCCGTCGTGGCCGGCGGTGACTTCGCGCAGCTTGTCGGCGCGCACGCGGGCCAGGGCCTGTTCGTTGGCGCCTTCGTCGTTGCTGATCGGGATCTGCGCCGCCATGCCGCCCATCGCGTGCGCGCCGCGGCGATGGCAGGTCTGGATCAGCAGTTCGGAGTACGCCTTCAGGAACGGCTGCGTCATGGTCACCTGGCCGCGCTCGGGCAGCACCTTGTCGGCGTGCCGACGGAACGTCTTCAGGTAGGAAAAGATGTAGTCCCAGCGTCCGCAGTTCAGGCCGACGATGCGCTCGCGCAGTGCATGCAGGATCTCGTGCATCTCGAACACCGCCGGCAGCGTCTCGATCAGCACGGTGACCTTCATCTGCCCATGCGGCAGGCCCAACGCGGCCTCGATGTGCGACAGCGCGGTTTCCCACAGCGCGGCCTCTTCCATGCTCTGCAGCTTGGGCAGGTAGAAGTACGGGCCGCGGTCGCGGGCCTGCAGTGCGCGGGCGTTGTGCCAGGCGAACACGGCGATGTCGAACAACCCGCCGGCGATCGGCGCACCGTCGATCAGCACGTGCTTCTCGTCCAGGTGCCAGCCACGCGGACGGACCAGCAGCACCGCCTGCTCGTTCTGCGGATTCAGGGCGTACTGCTTGCCGGCGTCGGAGGTGAACGCCAGGTCGCCCTGCACGGCGCCGGCCAGCGCGCGCTGGCCGGTCGTCAGGTTCTGCCAGGTCGGCGAGGTGGAATCCTCGAAGTCGGCCATGAACACCTTCGCGCCCGAGTTCAGCGCGTTGATGACCATCTTCGGGTCGACCGGACCGGTGATCTCCACCCGGCGGTCCTGCAGGGCGGCCGGGACCGGCGCAACGGCCCAGTCGCCCTCGCGGATGCCGCGGGTGTCTTCGCGGAAGTCGGGCAGGCCGCCGGCGTCGAAGAAGGCCTGCCGCGAGCGGCGGGCCGCCAGACGGGCCTGGCGCTCCGGCTCGATCGCACGGTGCAGCGAGACGAGCAGGGCCAGCGCGCCGGGCGGCAGGAGGCCGTCCTGGCCTGCCACGTTGGCGGTCAGGGCGATGCCGGGGGTGGGGCGGTCGGCGCGCGGATCACGCGACGGCAGGGCGAAAGCGGTGGCGGACATCGGGGTCTCCTGGCGTCTTGCTGGAGACGCACAGTGCTCCCGACTCGAATTATTTGACAAAACAGTTTTGTCAATGCATTAAATAAGTTCTGCTTATACTTGACTAGAACGTGAGCTCTAAAGAAGCGCCAACTCCTCGATTTCCTTACAAATCCGACCGCCTGAAGCCGCTTCGCGCCTTCTGCCAGACGGTGCGGTTGGGGTCGGTGTCGCGGGCCGCGGAGGCGCTTTTCGTCAGTCAGCCGGCCATCACCCTGCAGTTGCAGGCGCTGGAGCGGGACCTGGGCGTCACGCTGTTCGAGCGCAGCGGGCGCCGGCTGACCCCCAGCCGGGAGGGACAGGCGCTGTACGAACTGGCCCAACCGCTGGTCGCAGGCCTGGATGGATTGGACGCGACGTTCCGGGAAAAGGTCAGCGGGCTGGAGGCCGGCGAACTGAACGTGGCGGCCAACAGCTCCACGATCCTCTACCTGTTGCCGAAGATCGTGGAGCACTTCCGCCAGGAACACCCGGACGTGAAGCTGACCCTGCACAACGCCGCCACCGCCGACGGCACCGACCTGCTTCGTTCTGACGCCGTGGACCTGGCGGTGGGCTCCGTACTCGATGTGCCGGCCGACCTCAGCTACGCGCCGGTCTACCGCTTCGAGCCGATGCTGATCACGCCGCCCGACCATCCGCTGGCGAAAAAGCGCGACCTGCGGCTGGAGGATCTCTCGCCCTACGGCCTGATCCTGCCGCCGAAACGGCTGATCACCTACCGGCTGGTGGACCTGGTGTTCCAGCAGGCGCGCGTGCCCTACACCGTCGCGCTGGAAGTGGGCGGGTGGGAGGTGATCAAGCAGTACGTCAGCATGGGCATGGGCGTTTCGATCATCGCCTCGATCTGCCTGACCGACGCCGACCGCGACCGGCTCGCCGCGCGCTCGTTGGCGCAATGGTTTCCATCGCGCAGCTATGGCGTGGTGGTGCGCAAGGGCAAGTTCCTCTCGCCGCAGGCCCGTGCGTTCATCGAACTGATCCAGCCCCATCTGTTCGAGCGCCGCGATTACGATGAGAGTGGGCATTCCGAACGTTGAGCCGCAGAACGACCATGAGCACCGCCGACCAGCACCACCGCATCGACTACATCGAATTCAACGTCGCCTCCATCGCCGCCTCGAAGGCGTTCTACGGCGACGCGTTCGGCTGGACCTTCCAGGACTACGGTCCGGATTACTGCGAGTTCCGCGACGGCCGGCTGACCGGTGGTTTCGCCCACGGCGCGGTGCAGCCGGGCGGCGCGCTGGTCGTGCTGTATTCGACCGCGCTGGAGGGCAGCCTGGCGAAAGTGGAAGCCGCCGGCGGGCGCATCACGAAGCCGATCTTCGCCTTCCCCGGCGGACGGCGGTTCCAGTTCGCCGACCCCGACGGTTACGAACTGGCCGTGTGGTCGGCGAGCTGAGTCAGCGCGCCTCGTAGCGCGTCAGCAACGCGCCGTGGCTGGAACGCCACTGCGCGAGTTCGGCCGACGAGCCACCGAACGCACTGTCGATGAAGGCCAGCGACAGCGACTCCGTGGCCAGCTTCACCTCTTCACTGACGTCGCGCGAATCGAAATAGCGGTGGTCGGTGAACACGTTGTGGGTGCCATGCCGGTAGACGGCCAGCACCTTGTGCGCACCGCCGATCGCGTCGAACACCTTGAGGCGGTCATCCACGCCCGAGCCGAAGCCCGGGATGCGGATGATGTCGTCCGCCGTGGTGACGTGCAGCGTGGGGATGGTGATGCCCGACAGGATCGGGCGGAAATCCTGGTCGCCGTAGAACGGCGGCGCGGAGATCACGATCGCCGCACTGATGCGCGGGTCGCGCAGTTGGATCGTGCGTCCGTGGCGCACGACCTGCGCACCCGCGGACATCAATGTGGTGTTGGCGCCATAGGAATGGCCGGCGGCGACGATGCGCGCGCGGTCGATGTGCGCGCCCCATTCGCCCGCCAGCACGCGGTCCAGTGCGAAGCGCTGGTCGCGGACGCGATCGATGGCTTCGGCATCGCCCGCGGCGTGCTGGAAGCGGGACACCAACGCGAAGGGATTGCCTTCCCACAGCGTGCGGTCGCTGCCGACATGCTGCACGTGGAGACTGGCAATGCCCTGCTTCGCCCAGTAACGGCCCAGGTAGGTGTAGCCATCGCGTGCGCTGCCGATGCCGTGCGAAAACACCACCAGCGGCACCTTCCCGGCGCGCGCACCGTCCGGCCAGAACAGCTTCACCGGCACTGCGCGCCCGCGCGCGGGATCCACCCAGTCGAGGTCCTGCACCCGATAGCCCGCCTGTGCTTCGGCGACGGCATCGCCGCGCGTGTGCACGTGCGACCACGCCACCAGCACCGGCGCCAGCAGCAGCAGGGACAACAGGACCGCCACACGGCGGCGGCGAAGGACAGCGGCAACGTTCATCGGCAACACATCCGGGACAGGGACACCGCACGCGCCATGGGCGCATGCATGCAATGGTTCGGCTTCGCCGCGCGGACGCGGCGTCTATTTCTTCTTGGGGCGCCCGGCCTTCACCGGCGCCAGGGCATCCAGTGCCCTGGCCAGGGCCTGCGGCGACAGCGCCGACAGCGCATGCAGGCCGGCGCGCAGCAGCTCGCTCTTCTTAGCCGGCCGCTGCGCCTGCAATGCACGCGCCTTCATCACCCCCACCAGCGCGAAATCGTCGGCCGGCATGGTGAAGCTGTCGCGGACCAGCTTGGCGGACGTGCCTGCATCCTCCATCGGCGCTGCGTCGCGGGACTTGCGCTGCTTGACCATGACATCACCATTAAATCGTATAAATCATTTATACCTTTTATCGAAGCGGACGCCAAGCGGCTTCCTCCGACGGGCGGCGCGCCGTTCAGCGATGTCACGGCGGCGGGCACGGCGGGACGCCGTAGACTCACCCTTCCCCCTTCCCGGAGCGTGCCAATGCCCGGAGGCTCCTCTTCCCGTACCGGCAAGCGCGTCGCGGCGCTGGCCGCCGACGAGGTCCAGGTACTGGCGGACACGTTGGCCGCCGCGCCAGCGACGCCAGCGGGCGTGCATGAGGCGCGCAAGAGCATCCGCCGGCTGCGTTCCCTGCTCGCTCTGGTGCGCATCGCGCTCGGCAAGGCCGACGTACAGGCGATCGACGACGCGCTGAACGCCATGGCCAAGGGCCTGTCGGCGTTGCGCGACGGACAGGTCGTCCTGGAAACCGCCCACCATTGCGAGCGCCACGCCGGCGGCGCGGAAGAGGTGGCCAGCTGGGGCACGCTGATCCCGCTGCTGGCCCATCAGCAGGAGTACCGGGTCGCCGGCGCCTTGGCCGATGATCCCGGTTTCATGCGCCGGCAGGCACAGGCGCACCGCCTGGCCGAACGGCTGCGCGCCCTGCCGTGGCGTCGGCTCCACGCCGACCACCTCCGCCACGGCCTGGCCCGCTCGGTGCGCCGCCAGCAACGGGCGCAGGAGGTGGCGCTGGCAAGCGGCGACCTCGACGATCTCCACCACCTGCGCCGCACCTCGCGCCGCCTGCGCATGCAGTTGAATGCGATGAAGCGGCTGCGTGTCCCCACGCATGGCGTGGCCGTCGCGTCCCGCGACATCGCCGCATTGGTCGACCAGCTCGGCACGCTGCAGGACCTCGCCCTGTTGCAGCAGGCGCTGGACGCGATCGAACCCACGCCGCCCACCCATGTCTGGCCGACGGCCGCCCGCCGGCGCATGGCCCGTCCTTCCCCGATCCACCCGCTCGCGTAACCAGCCTTACGTAACGCGGGGCCCGCGTCTGCCGCGGTCAAGATGGCGCAGGCAGGGCCGATAGTGACCCATACGGTCCATCCGACTTTCGTCCGGTGAAGGACCGGCTCCCGGGCAGCGGCCCGGAAGACCGTGCTTTCGCTGTCCGGCGGATTGGCACGATGCCTGCATCCCTCAACGGATCGGCATCGCCCTGGATGGCCGCCCCTTTCAACGCAGGAATGCCGCTGGTGGAAGTCACTCCCACGCCCCCCGGGCACGCCGGCGCGACTGCGCCGGAGATGTCCGAACGACGCCTCGGCCTGCCGCCGATGGCGTGGGCGGCGACCGTGCTGCTCGCGGGCCTGCTGTGCACCGCGTTCGTGGCGCACCGCGAATGGCGGGATCTGCACGAGCGTGCCGACGAGCAGCGCCGCGCGCTCGCCGATGCCGGCGCGACCCGCCTGCGGGTGCCGCTGGAACAGGCCGCCTCGATGCTGCGCGCGATGCAGACGGTCTTCCTGTCCAACGACCAGATGGACCAGACGCGCTTCAGCCAGTACCACGCCAGCCTGCGCAGTCCGCTGCAACCGGCGGCGTACACCTCGGTGGCCTTCGCCCGGCGCGAGCCGGCGGGCCAACCGCTGGCCGACCACGTGTCGTACCGCTATGCCTACGTCGCGCCCTACGAAGCGAACACGGCGCTGATCGGCTTCGACATGGTCACCCAGAAGGCGAACCTGACCGCGCTGCTCCAGGCGCGCGACACCGACACGGTGGTGATCTCGGCGCCCTTCGCCCTGCGCCAGACCACGCCGGCCGGGCACAACCCGCTCGGCGTGACCCTGCGCCTGCCGGTCTACTCGCACGGACCCACGCCGACCACGCCGAACCAGCGCCGCGCGCGCGAGCTGGGCGCGCTGGCCATCGGCATCCGCCTGGAACCGATGGTGGAAAACGCGCTGGCCGGCCCGGTGCTGGATGGGTTCCGGGTGCGGCTGAGCGATGCCACGGCCGACCCGCACCCGTTCTACGACTCGGGCACGGAAGTGGAGACAGGGCTGGCCTCCCAGGTCCGCCGGCTGGACTTCGGCGGCCGCCAATGGCGGGTCGAGATGGTGCCGCGCCCGCAAGCGCTGGACCTCGGCCGGCTGCAGGCCATCCTGGTCGGCGGCGGCATCATCAGCTTGCTGCTGTCCGCGCTGGTGTGGTCGCTGACCACCACCCGCCACCGTGCGGTCGCCCTCGGCGTGCAGATGAGTGCGCGCTACCGCGAGAGCGAGCTGCGCTTCCGCGCGCTCAACGAACTGCTGCCCGCACTGGTCCTGCTGGCCGACGCGCGCGATGGCCGCATCGTCTACGCCAACCAGGCGGCGCGCCTGCGGCTGGGCGACCCGACCGGCATGCCGCTGTCGGCGCTGTTCTCCGATCCGCAACTGCAGCACCGCGCGCGCGACGCCGATGCCATCGGCAACGACTGGGGCAACCTGGAAGCCGTGCTGCTGAGTCCGGGAGGCGAGGCATTCTGGGCGAACGCGTCCATCGCCCATGTCGACATGGACGGGCAGGCGCACCTGCTGATGGTGGCCACCGACATCTCGGAACAGCGCGAACTGACCGAACGCCTGAGCTACCAGGCCACGCACGATGCGCTCACCGAACTGTGCAACCGCCGCGAGTTCGAGCGCCGCGTGGAAGAAGCGCTGCACGAGCGCAAGGGCCGCGTGCAGACCGATCCCTGCGCACTGCTTTACATCGACCTGGATCAGTTCAAGCTGATCAACGACGTCTCCGGCCATATGGCGGGGGACCAGCTGCTCGCGCAACTCGCACTGGCGATGCGCCACCAGCTGCGCGGCGGCGACGTCCTCGCCCGCCTGGGCGGCGACGAGTTCGGCCTGATGGCCTTCCACGTGGATGCCGAGGGTGCGCATGCGCTGGCCGAACGCCTGCGCGAATGCATCGAGGCGCTGATGTTCGTCTGGCAGGACCGCACCTATACCGTCAGCGCCAGCATCGGCGTGGTGGTGGTGGACCAGCAGGAGCCCACCCTGAAGGACCTGCTGGCCTGGGCGGACACCGCCTGCTACCTGGCCAAGGAGAACGGCCGCAACCGCGTCCACGTCTACCGCCAGGACAACGAGACGACCCGTCGCCAGGGCGAGATGGAATGGGCCAGCCGCCTGCGTTGGGCGGTGGAGCAGGACCGCCTGCTGCTGGATTACCAGGAGATCATTCCGCTGGACGGCAGCGACGCGGCGCCGAGCATCGAACTGCTGCTGCGACTGCGCGACGAGGATGGCGGGGTGGTGTTACCGGGCGCATTCCTGTCGGCCGCCGAGCGCTACGGCCTGATGCCCGCGATCGACCGCTGGGTGATCCGCAACGCGCTGGCGCACTTCTCGCGCCTGCACGAGTCAGGCACGCAACTGGGTACCTGCGCGATCAACCTGTCCGGTGCGAGCATCGAGGACGAAGGGCTTGCCGATTTCATCCTGGCACGCATCACCGAGTACGCTGTGCCCGCGCATACGCTGTGCTTCGAGATCACCGAAACGGTCGCGGTGCGCAATCTGCTCAAGGTCGTCAACGTCATCGAACGCCTGCGACGCGCGGGGTGCCGCATCGCACTGGATGATTTCGGCGCCGGCATGTCCTCGTTCGGCTATCTGAAGAACCTGCCCGTGGACCTGATCAAGATCGACGGCAGTTTCATCCGCGACCTCGGCACCGAGCCGATGAGCCGCACGATCGTCAGCGCCATCGCCCAGATCGGCCACCAGCGCGGACTGAAGGTGGTGGCCGAGTGGGTCAGCAGCCCGCAGCTGTGCGACGCGTTGCGCTCGCTGGGCGTGGACTACGGCCAGGGCTTCGCCCTGCACCGGCCCGAGCGCGTGCTGTTCCAGCGCGATGAGCACCACCCGCCGCGCCGGCTCAGCGTGGTGCGCTGACGCGCGCTCAGTCTTCGCGTGCGACGCGCTGCTGCTTCTGCAGCTCCTCCGCCGTCATCCGGCGCGCATGCCCCGGCTGGATCGTCAGTCCGCGATGCGCGCATACATCGATCGCTGGATAGAGCACCTGCTGGCCGTTACGGAACTCCAGCCGCAGGTCCTGCACGCAGCCCTGCACCGGCAGGCGCACCGTGGCCGAGTTGCCACCACCCTGCAGGTCCTCGCCGAGTGAGACGGCCACCGGCTCGCCCCCGACGGGCGCGGCCGACATCGCGACCAGCCGTTCGTGGGCACGATTGACGATGTCCAGGTAGTGCACGCGCGTCGCGTCGCCGGCCTCGGCGATGACGGCAGTGGGCAACAGGGCGGCGGCGAGGGCGAAGCGGATCGACAGGGGGCGCATGGCGAATCTCCGTTGGGAAGGGGATCCGCCGGAAGCCACGCGGGCGCAGCGGATGGCCGCATCTCGCGCCACCCACGCCGCGCCGGCAACGGATTCGGGGTGAATCGTCACTGCCCCGTGACGAATCGTAGCGGCGGCGTTTCCGTCCTTCCCTGCGCCGCGGACGCGGCCTAGGATGCCCGCAGCCTCCCTGGAAACCCGCCCCATGACGTTCCGACTCGGCAGCCTCGACGTGCGCCTGTCCCGCTACCTCGGGCTGTGGGCCATCGTGGTGGTGGTGTTCGCCATGCAAGGCTGCGTGGACGATGCGATCCGGGCCGATGCATGGCCGGTGAGCACGTACTTGCGCTGGTCCGCCATCCAGTGGCTTACGTGGGCCGGGCTCGCACCGCTGGTGTTTCGCCTCGGTGAACGCCACCCGATCCCGTATCCGCCGGCGCTGAGCGCGCTGGGCAGGCACATCGGCTACAGCGTTGCGGTGACCGCGCTCGCGATGGTGATCGGCGCACTGGTCTCCTCCCTCTTCGAACCCAGCGGTTTTGGCGAGCAGCTGGTGCAGTTCGTCAGCAAGCACTTCGCCACCGGCCTGCTGGCGTACTGGGCGTTGCTCGCCGTGCAGCAACTGCTGTATTTCCAGGCCGAGAAGTCGCGACGCGAAGTGGAAGCCGCCCAGCTCGCCACCGAACTGGCGCAGTCGCGCCTGCAGGTCCTGAAGACCCAGTTGCAGCCGCATTTCCTGTTCAACACGCTGCACGCCATCGTCACCCTGCTGGACGAAGACACGCTGTCGGCCGAGGACATGCTGCTGCGCCTGAGCGAACTGCTGCGCGCATTCCTGGAGGACTACGACGGCCAGGAAATCTCGCTGCGGCGCGAACTGGAACTGCTCGAACTCTACCTCGGCATCCAGCGCCGGCGTTTCAAGGACCGCCTGGAGACGCGCATCTACGTGGCGCCGGACGCGCTCGATGCCGCCGTGCCCAGCCTGGTCCTGCAGCCGTTGGTTGAGAACGCGATCCGCCACGGCATCGGTCGCAACGTCGGCGAGGACCGCGTCGAGATCGACTGCCGTCGCGAGGGCGGGCACCTGCTGATCGAGGTGCGCAATGGCAACAGCACGCTGGGACAACCCAGCGAGGGTGGACACGGCATCGGCGTGGCGAATACCCGCCTGCGGCTGCGCGAGCTGTACGGTGACAACGCCGACCTGCGCCTGGACGCGATGGTGCCGCGCGGCGTCGCCTGCCGCCTGCGCGTGCCCTTCCGTGAACTCGTGCAGGACGATGATGCACCGGAGCACGTCCCCGCATGAGCCTGCGCGTGCTGGTGGTCGACGACGAGCCGATCGCGCGGCTTGCGGTCGTCCGGCAACTGCGCGACGTGGCGGACCTGGAGATCGTCGGCGAATGCAGTGACGGTGTGTCGGCGGTGGAGGCCATCCGCGCGCTGTCGCCGGACCTGGTCTTCCTCGATATCCAGATGCCGGCGATCACCGGCCTCGATGTCGTCGCCACGATCGGCGCGGCGCGCATGCCGGCGACCATTTTCGTGACCGCCTACGAACAGTACGCCGTGCGTGCCTTCGAAGCGCACGCGGTCGACTATCTGATCAAGCCCTTCAGTCGCGATCGCTTCCAGGAAACCCTGCGGCGCGCGCGCCAGCGGCTGGCGATCCGCGAAGGCACCGATGCCGACGCCACCGCGCGCATCCTGCAGACGCTGGAAACCCTGCGGCAGCGCGACGACTACGCCACCCGCATCCCCGTGCGCGAAGACGAGAAAGTCGTGCTGGTGGATGTCGACGACATCGTCTGGGTCCGCGCCAACGGCAACACCGTGCTGCTGCACCTGGCCGGTCGCGTGCACGAGCTGCGCGAGACGATGGCCGCGCTTGCAGCGCGTCTGGATCCACGCCATTTCGCCCGCGTGCACCGCTCGGCCATCGTCAACGTGCGCCGGATCCGCGATATCCAGCCGTGGTTCAACGGACACCACGTGATCACCCTGGATACCGGGCAGCAACTGCGCATGAGCCGTTACCAGCACGAGGCCTTCCTGAAGCTGGTGGGACCGCGACCGGCGACGTGACGCGCGCCGGCTACTCCTCGGTTTCCACCCGGTTGCGGCCGGCGTGTTTCGCGCGGTACAGCGCTTCATCCGCAATCAGGAAGGCCTGGGCGTAGTCCTCGCCCGGCGCGGTGCGGACCCAGCCGATGCTGACCGTCACCACGCCCCACGGCGAGTCCTCGTGCGGAATGCCCAACGCATGCACCGCGGCGCGGACGCGCTCGGCCACGCGGGCCGACACCGCGGCATCGGTATCCGGCAACACCACCAGGAACTCTTCGCCGCCCATCCGCGCCACCGCGTCCTGCGGGTGCCGCAGCAGGCCACCCACGACGCCGGCTACGCGCCGCAGCGCACTGTCGCCGGCCGCATGGCCGTAGCGGTCGTTGTAGGCCTTGAAGTGGTCCACGTCGATGGCGATGACGGTCATGTCCACGGTCAGCTGCCCGGCTTCATCGCTGACCAGCGACAGCTTGTGCTGCAGGCCGCGCCGGTTGAGGCAGCCGGTGAGCGGATCGGTGCGGTTGAGCCGGTCCAGTTCCGCATTCGCTTGCCGCAGTTCGGCGGTGCGGCGGTCGATCTCCTGCTCGCGCCGCTCCAGCGTGCGTTGCAGCGACAATGCGAGCGCGCTCTGGTCGGCCAGCGAGCGCTGTAGATCCTCGTGGGCCACTTCCAGTTGCTCGGCCAGTTCGCCGACGGCGCGACCCACCGGCTCGAACTCTTCCGGCAGCGGCGCTGTCGCGCTGGGGCGGCGATGCACGGCCAGCGCGTGCAGTGCTTCGGACAGCTGCGCGAGCGCGCCGTCGAGACGCCGCATCTGCCACGCATACGCGAACCAGACGCCGGCGATGATCAGCACCAGCAGGCCCGCCGTCGCCAGCGCGCGATTGCGCACGGTGCTCAGCAGCATGTCGTCCGGGACGACCAGCACCAGCGTCCAGCCGGAGGTGAGGGTCGCCTGCGACACCCAGGCCGCGCGGCCGTCCGCCATCACATCCCGCAACCTGCGTGAAGCGGTTTCGCGTACGCCTTCTCCCGCGCCGGCCAGCAACGGCGTCCCCGCCAATGATTGCTGGAAGCGGTACTGCAATCCCTCGGTCGCGCGGATCACCCGCCGTTCGCGGTCGAGCAGCAGCATTTCCACGCCACGCCGGCGCATGGCGGCGACCCGCGGGCCGGTGAAGGCGTCGACGCGGATGGACCCCTGCACCACACCGGCGAACTCGCCATCCACGTGCCACGGCGCAGCGACGGCGACGAGCGGATCGTTGCTGAGCCGGCGGCCACGGAAGGCATCGGAGACGAACGGTGCGCCGGTCTCGCGGGGCACCCGGAAGTACTCGCGGTCCGCCACGTTGATGGCCGGCGCACGTGGCGGCACCGGTTGCGACGCCTGCACATTGCCGAGCGCATCCGTCACCAGCACGCTGCTGAAGCCGGGATAGCGTCGGCGCAGTTCCGCCAGCTGCGCCGGCCAGTCGGTGCGCTGGTCGCTCATCGAAGCGACCAGCGCCACGCCGGCCTGGTGCATGTCGACGAAATCGTTCACCGCCGCCGCGCTGAGCATCGTGCTCACCTCCAGGCGCTCGCCGAGGTGGTGCTGCTCCGCGCGATAGGACCGTACCTGCTCGACGATGCCGAGCACCGCGGCCGGAAGCAGGGCCGCCAGGACCACGGCGCGCGCGAACTGCCGCCTGAGCGAAGGAGGACGCACGGCGCGGCCGGCGGGCGGGGCGGGGTCGGTCATGCGGGTGCGGCGGCAGAAGGGTCCGGATACTGCGCCGCACTATCCACTATTTCGGCATCGAATTCCGTGCCGCGTGCCCGCGCAGGGCTACCGGCTGCCGCGCCGGAGCTTGCTGACGGTGCGGACTTCGGTGCACTGCGCCTGCACGCCGGGGGCGAACCGGGTCCGCGCCAGCATGCGCAGGGCGTAGTCGTCGAAGCCGCGCCTGGGCCGGGCCTCCACCACCCGCGGTTCCACCGCGTTGCCCGATCCGTCCAGGCGATAGTCGATGACGACGTACGCGTTGTATTCCCCCGACACCTTCGGCAGGTCCGTCGCCGAGGCCCTCGCCGCTTCCACGACATGCTCCTGGCAGGTCTGCCTCGCGAGGATGTCGGCCGGAATCTCCGGCGGCGCTGCCCTCGCGGCGACAGGCAGGGACAGCAGGACCGCAAACATCAGTGCATGGCGCATCCGAACTCCTTGTCGCGGGGCGAGGCGTGGTTGTAACACGCGTCGCCTGCGCGCATCAGGGGGTAGTGGTGTCCGCCTCGCGCGCTTCGGCCGCGACGACCCTCGGGCGCACGTGCTCCAGCAGACTGGCCAGGGTCTTGCCCGGCTCCTCCCACGGCATCATGTGCGCGGAGTGCTCGAACCACACGCCGCGCTTGTACGGCGCCTGCACCTGCGCCAGCCATGCGGCCGTGGGCTCGGACGGCGTGGTGTAGTCGTGCCGGCCCATGAACATCACCACCGGGATCGGGAAGCGCTTCACGCCGGTGAAATCGACCTGCAGGAACTCGTCCAGCAGCCGCCCCAGGGTGAACACGCTGCCGGCATTGATCGCACAGCGCGCGGCATCGTCGTAGTCGGGCGACAGGCGCGGCCCCTGGAAGAAGTAGTTCGACGTGTCGCGGTACGCGGTCAGCCCGCCGTAGAACTGCGGCCACTTGCGGGCGATGACGATGCGCTCGCGGGTGATCGGCTGGTCGCCCGGATACGGTGCGATGGCTTCCATCTCGCGCACCGCCTCGGCATTGCCGCGCTCGCGCGCCGTCCGCAGGCCGTAGTCGAAGCTGACCTGCTCGTTCGTGCGGACGTTGATGACCTGGCCGATACCGACGTAGGCGTGGAAGAGGTCCGGCCGCTTCAACGCAGCATGCATCGCCACCACGGTGCCCCAGCTGTGCCCCATCAGCACCAGCTTGCGCTTGTGGTACCGCGTGCGCAGGTGCTCGGCGAGCGCGATCGCGTCATCCACGTAGCGCTCGATGCGCAGCGTGTCGGCGACCGCCTCCTGCGGATTCAGCGTGAGCGTCTTGCCCGCCCCGCGCTGGTCGTAGTTGACGACGGTGAAGTACTCCTCCAGCGGACGCTGGAACTGCCACAGCGTCGGGATGACCGGCGATGCCGGGCCGCCATGGACGAACAGCACCATCGGATTGCCGCGGTCCTGGCCGCGCACGTTCACCCACTGCCGGATGCCGCCGATCTCGACCGCATAGTCTTCCTGCACCCCCGTCGGCGCGGTGATGCGGCCGAGGTCGGCAATGATCTCGCGGGCCGGCGCATAGGCCGAACGGTCGGGGCACGTGTCCTGCGCCTGCGCCACCAACGGCAGCAGGGCGATCACGAACGCGACGAATGCGTGTTTCATCCTCATCTCCCTCGGGGGTACGGCCGCATTGTCGGCGAAGTACCGCGGCCACGACCGTGTCGTTCGTCCTTGCCGGCGATCAGACGTGCGCGATCCACTGGCGCAGGAGCGCCTGCACCGCCATGGCGCGGGCATCCACCTCGTCCGCCTCGGTGAAGGACAGCGTCGCGCGATCCGCGCCCAACCAGGTCAGCTGCCCGTCCGGATCCGCGATCGCACCCTTCGGCAGGGCACGTTTGCCTGCGCCGAGGTGCAGCACCAGCAGCACGCGGTCCGTCTTCCGCAGCTGCATCGTGGCGAAATGATGCCCCTCCACATGGAAACTCGGGGCATTCCACTTGATGTCCTCGCCGATGCGCGCATCGGCGGCGCGGATCACCGCGCGCAGGCGTTGGATGGCGGGATCCTGCGGATGCGCGAGCGCGACGAGGAATGCATCCACATCACCGGGCGCAGCGGACTTCTTCGCGGGCATCGGAACTCCGGCATGGAGCGCGCATGGTCGCGCCCGGGCGACGTTACAACGGGGAGCCGGCGATGCCCAGCCGCAGGCGGCACGACATCGGGGGTCCCGCGGATCATGCGCGGGCGTCGGGGTCGATCATCCGCACCGCCTGCTGCTTGCCGGCCGCGAGCGCGTCGTAGCAGGTGAAATAGTCGTGCCGGTCGTCCTGCCACGGATCGCTCCAGGCGCCGCCCGCGACGTCGCGGACGCGCACCGCCAATGACCAGGGCTGCTGGTCGTCGGTCCGTTCGATCACCACTTCGACCAGATGTCCCTGGCAGGTCGACAGATCCACTTTCTTCTGCATGCGCTGATTCCTGGCGAGTGGGGTTTGCCCTGCCTGGCACGCGATCCGGTCCGCCCTGGTCCACCCGGTCCAACGTGGAAAGCTGAGCGCGCGGGCCAGCTATTCGGACTCGACGCCCGCCAACTGCAGCACCCAGCCCGGCACCACGGGTTCGCCGGCATAGAAGTCCTTCGGCTTCTTCTCCGCCATCGCCCAGCGGTGCAGCCAGCTGGGGCCATAGCGGCCGTTGTAGCCGTCCTCGCCGCGCGCGTAGGCGGGGTCGCGCATCGCCTCGTCCAGCGTCACCACGCGGTAGCCGCGCCGCTGCACGCCAGCCACCAGCTCGGCGTAGGCGACCGCGTTGAGTTCGTTCGCGTGCAGCAGCCAGACCTGCGGCAGCGCGTAGCCGAGCAGCGCCTGCGACTGCTGTTCGTAATAGTCGACCTTGTTGAGCATGTAGGGGAGGTAGCCGCGCTTCAGCCGCTCCAGCGTCGCGGCGCGCGCGGGCGTGTCGGGCTGGCCGTCGAGCACGTTCGCATAGGCGAAGGCCCAGACCCACTCGCCGTTGTCGACCGTCACCGGCGCGATGCGATAGCCGTGCCCACTCAGGAACGTGGACAGCGCGGCGCGATCTTCCGGCGTGCGCCCGGCACGCAGGTAGGGATGGCGGAACCAGCGCGGCACCTGCCCGCGCGTCGCCATCAGCGGGCGCAGCACGCGCTCGCCATCGAGCACATCCTGCTGGAAGGCCGGCAACCCGACCGCGTGCAGGTCCACGTGACCGTGCGTGTGGTTGCCGAGTTCGAAACCGCCATCGAGCCAGTCGTCCAGCATCGCCACGCGCGCCGGTTGCACCTGCCCGTCGATCTCCAGCTTGCCTTCGTTGACGAAGCCCACGACCGGCACCCCGGCCTGCTGGAGCTGCGCCATCAGTTGCGCATGGCGCGCCTGCACCTCCGCCGCCGGGGTCTTGTCCATGCGCTGCCACGGCAGATCGTCGATGGTGATCGCAATGCGGCGATCGGGTTCGGCTGCGTGCGCCGCCAGCGATGACGCGAGCAGGAAGAGGGCAGACAGCGTTCGCAACAGTGGCCGCATCGACAGGAACATCCCGAGGAGGAGCCGCGAGCTTAGCCAGCCCCCGCGACACGCGGCAACGACCCGACCAATGCCAGACCTTCAGGCCGCGTGATGAAGCCCTGTCCTGCCGATGCGGCATGATGCGTAAGAAAGACCATCGACCCCGAAGGATTTGCTGATGCGTGCATGGCTGTTGCTGCCCCTGTTGCTGCTGTCTTCCTTCGCCGCGCGTGCGGCCGACCCCTGCCCGCAGCTGGCCCAGCAGACTCCGTCCGACGTCGCCACCCGCATCGCCGCGGTCGCGTGCCGCGAGCACCTGACGTGGTATCGCCCCTTCATCGACCGGGAAGGCAAGCTGGCGAACGCGCCGATGATGGAAGCCGAGTCGTCGCTGTTGTCGATCGGCGACGACCGTGCCTGGCAACGCGTGGTGCGGTATTGGCGCGACAGCGGCCTGCTCGGCGCGATCGGCCACCGCCGCGGCGCGACCGACTGCCTGTACGCCTCGGCGACCGGTCCGCAGGCCGAGGCCTGCCGCGGCTTCGTCGTGGACACGCCATGGTCGGCCGCCTTCATCTCGTGGGTCATGCGCGAAGCCCGGGTGCCAGGCTTCCGCGGCTCCAGCCGCCACTTCACCTATGTGCAGGCCGCCTACCAGCAGCCGGCGACGAACGCGTTCGACGTGATCGACGTGGCCCACGCCAAGCCGGCGGTCGGCGACCTGATCTGCTACGTGCGCCAGTACAGCCGCCTGTTCGGCCATGAAGGACTGGTGCCGCTGCTGCGCAGTGGCAGTTCGCTCGACATGCACTGCGACATCGTGGTGGCGGTGAACCCGAACAACGACAGCACCGCGTACGCGATCGGCGGCAACGTGCAGCAGAGCGTGACGATGCGCATGCTGCCGTTGAACCGCAACGGCGAGTTCTGGGGCGGGCTGCCGCTGCGGATCGGCGACGGCACGCTGTGCGCGCCGGACAACGAAGCTGCCTGCAACATGAATCGCCAGGACTGGGCGGCGATCCTGCGCCTCAAATCGCCGGCGGAACTTGCGAAACTCCCGGGGTATCTGCCGCCGGTGCAGGACGCACCCGAGGCGTCGCCGGAACGGCCGTCGTGCTGCGTGAACTGCGTGATCGGTTCGGGCGTGCCACGGTGCCCGGCCGACGCACCCGCCACCAGCGAGCCCACCTCGAATCCATGAGCCGCATCCCGGAGTCCTCGATGAAGCCACGCGCCACCGCATCGACCGTCCGCCTCACCGCCACGCTGGTTGCGTGCCTGTCGCTGGCGGCCTGCGCCAGCACGCCCGCCGCACCGAGATGGACTGCGGGCCAGCAGGCCACGGTGGAAGGCCAGATCGCCACCGTCGACACCACGCCGTGGACCTACGACGGCAGCGCGGTGGTCACCCTGGCCACGCCGACCGGCAATGTGGACGTGCACCTGCCGGCGCGCTGGAACCTGTGCAAGGCGCCGCCGCCGGACGACGTGCAGTCGCTGAAGGCGGGCGACCGGGTGCGGGTGACCGGCACGGTCTCCGAACCGCACACACTCGTGGTCTGCGAGCGGGCTGAGCACGGGCTGCACCGCGCCCCCTGAGCCGCCCGGCCCTGACGTGGCGAACCGCGCCGAATCGTGCGCTGCAACTAGCATGTAAACGTTTTCATCCCTAGTATCCGGCGCTCCCCCGGCCTGTACGGCCTGTCCGCTGGAGCTTCACCATGACCCCGCTCGCGCCTGCGATCCGCCCACCCCTGGCCTTCGCGCTGCTCGGTCTGGCGATCGGGGGGGCCATCAGTCCCCTCGCCCGTTCGGCCGACGCCCTGCCCCCGCGCGCCGCGTGGACGGCGACCAGCTCCGCCAGCACTACCGTGGAGATGGCCCCGGCCAAGGGCATCGATGGCGACCCGGCGACCAAGTGGGGCGGCGCGTTCTCGCCCGGCCACTGGTACCAGGTCGATTTCGGCAAGCGTGTGGCCGTCGGCGCGGTGGAATTGCACTGGGAATGGGGCGGCGCACGCGCGTACTCCATCCAGGCCTCCGATGACGGCGAGCATTGGCGCACCGCGTTCGAAACACGCGACGGCGTGGGCGGCATCGAGTACGACGTGTTCCCCACCGTGCAGGCACGCTACCTGCGCCTCACCGCGCCGGACCGCTCGGCGGACTGGGGCGTGTCGGTGTTCGAATTCCAGCCGTACGCGAGCGACGAGACGCCGCGCATCACCGGCGTGAGTGGCGACGCCGCCGCGCTGTGGTCCGACGCCGGCGAGGCGCATGCGATGACCGCGAAGCCCACCGCCGACGGCATGCGTCAGCTGCAGATCGACCTGCCCAAGCCGCTGTCCGTGGCCGGTCTGGAAGTGGCGTGGAAGGACACGCCGCGTGCGGCGCGACTGGAAGGCCGCGAGGCGGGCTCGGATCGCTGGATCGTGCTGGCGGAAGACCCCAACGCCTACGGCAGCACCGCGTTCCTCGCCGACAGCCAGGCCCGCACGCTGGCCGCGCTGCGCCTGAGCGTGCGCGGCCAGGGCACGCAGGCGCCCACGCTGCAGCGCCTGCGCCTGATCGGGCCGAAGCGGGTGATGACGGCGATGAAGCGCTATGAACTCGCCGCGTCGCGCGAGCACCGTGCGCTGTTCCCGTCCTCGCTGCACCAGCAGCAGGTCTACTGGACCGCGGTCGGTATCCCCGCCGGCCGGCAGAAGTCGGTGCTCGACGAATTCGGCCACGTCGAAGCCTTCAAGGGCGCACCGCTGGTGCAGCCGGTGTGGCGCGACGCCAGCGGTCGTGCGAGCGCGGCGAACACCGACACTACGATCACCCACGCCCTGCGCGACGGCTGGATGCCGATGCCGACCGTGCAGTGGTCGCCGCAGCCCGGCCTGGACCTGACGACGGCGGCGATCGCGCTCGAACAGCGCGGCGCGCCGGTCACACTGGTCCGCTACCGCCTGCGCAACAGCGGCACCACGCCGGTCGCGGGCAGCTTCAACCTGCTGACGCGGCCGATGCAGGTCAGTCCGCCGTGGCAGAACGGCGGACCCTCGCCGATCCGCGACATCACCGTCGGCAGCGGCGACGCAGCGCAGGTGGCGGTCAACGGGCGCACGCTGTTCCAGTCGCTGACGCCGGTGACGCGCGCGTCCGCATCGGCATTCGGTGCGCATGGCGAAGGCGAGATCACCGGCCTGCTGATGGCGAACGTGCTGCCGGATGCACAGCAGGCGCACGACGACACGGGCCTGGCGGCCGGCCAGCTCGGCTACGACGTGGCGCTGGCGCCGGGCGCGACGCAAGACATCGTCATCGCGTTCGCCCTTGGCGATGCGCGCATCGATCCCGCCAAGCCGCTGCCGGCCGCGCCGGCCATCGACATGACGGGCCTCACCGGCGAAGGCGCGTTCGACACGCTCGCCGACCAGGTGGCCGCGCAATGGCAGACGCGGCTGGGCCGCATCGGCCTGTCGCTGCCGGATGCATCCCTGGTCGACATGCTGCGCGCGCAGGCGGCCTACATGCTGATCAACCAGAGCGGCCACGCCATGCAGCCCGGGCCGCGCAACTACAACCGCTCCTTCATCCGCGATGGCGCAGCGACTGCGGCCACGCTGGTGCGCATGGGCATGCCGAAGACGGCGCGCGACTACCTGCAGTGGTACGCGGGACACGCGGTGCACGAGAACGGCCTGGTGTCGCCGATCCTCAACGACGATGGGTCGGTCAACACCGGCTTCGGCTCCGACATCGAGTACGACAGCCAAGGGCAATTCATCTGGCTGGTCGCCGAACTCGCGCGCCTTGATGGCGGCGCGCGCAGCGTGCGCGATTACCAGGACAAGGTGACGCGCGCGATGAAGTTCATGCAGGAACTGCGCGAACGCACCATGGTGCCCGGCTATCTCGCCGACCAGCCGTCGCCGGAGCGTTTCCACGGCATCCTCGCGCCGTCGATCAGCCACGAAGGCTATCCCGTGCCCACGCACAGCTACTGGGACGACTACTGGGCATTGAAAGGCTGGCACGATGGTGCGTGGCTGGCCGAACAGTGGGGCGATGCGAAGACCGCTGCGTGGGCGCGCGAACAGTACGCGGCGCTGCGCGAATCGATGGCCGCGTCGCTGCGCGCGACGATGAAGTGGAAGGGCGTGGACTACGTGCCGGCCGACGCCGACATGGGCGGCAGCGACCCCACCAGCCTGTCGATCGGCCTGGACCCGGCCGGCCAGCAGGACGTGATGCCGGCCGACGCGCTGAAGATCACCTTCGACCGCTATCTCGACGAGGTCCGCAAGCGCGACACGCCCGGCGCGCTGTATGCGTACACGCCGTACGAGATCCGCAACGTGCTGACCTACGTGCACCTCAATCGCCCGCAGGAAGCGCATGAGCTGCTGATGCGTTTCCTCGGCCACCGCCGCCCCGCGCCGTGGCAGGTGCTGGCGGAAGTGGTGTACTCGGACGCGCGCCACGCCATCTATCTCGGCGACATGCCGCACACCTGGATCGGTTCGGAATACGCGCGTTCGATCTTCGGCATGCTGATGCACGAAGGCGACGACGCGCTGTCGCTGCTGCCCGGCACGCCGCCGGCGTGGGTCGCCGGCGACGGCCTGCACGTGGACGGCCTGCCGACCGCCTACGGCACGCTGGCGATGGCCGCGCGGCAGCAGGGGAAGACCCTGCGCATCACGCTGGGCCCGGGGCTGCGCAAGGACACCGCGTTGAAGGTCAGTTGGCCGAGCCGGACGAAGCCGTCCCGGGTGACCGTGGATGGCAAGGTGGTGACCGACTTCGATGATCAGGGTCTGCGGACCAAGCAGCCGTTCAAACGCCTGGAGGCGAGCTGGTAAATCGGCGCGCGCCGGGGTCGGCGCTGGAGCGCGGGGAATCTATCGGGATGACCCGCTCTTCGCTTCAGGTCGCGGACGTGCCGCTTTGCACTGGCGCTCCGCGTCGTGCAGGGCGGTCTGGTTGAGCCGCTGCGTCAAGCCGGCGACCCCGTCGAGTCGCTGGTAGGCACGCGAATCCGGCGGCAGCAACGCCCGCAGCGACGCACTCAACAGCGAGGACCAGTTCTGGTCCGCTTCCGGCGGTGAGTGTTTGGGCACGCCCGGATTCCACGGCAGCATGCGCGCCTTCTGGGAATCGGACCACATCACGAACGTCGGCCGGCCTTGCCACCGCATCTGCACGAGCAGGTGCGGGTAGTCGTCCGTCCAGCTGATGCCATGTCCGTAGTGTTGATCGATGAGGCCCAAGAGGCGCATCCGTCCGAAGTGCCGCTTCGCCAACCGCTGCAGCTCGTCTTCCGTGCAGGGTGAGGGTGGCACGCGCATGATCGGGGCGAATGTGCGTAAAGCACGTTTGTCGATGTCCTGTGCCAACACCTGCAGGCCGCGATGGCGTGCCCAGCCTGGTGATGAGGCTTGGCGCACGAACTCGGCCACATCGCGGGACGAGATCGGCGTCTCGACCTCGAGCTGCTGCCCGCGCTCCGTCTCGTAACCACCCCGAAGCAGGAACATGTCCGGCTCATCCGCTGGCGTGATCGTGAAATGCTCTTCGACGGAAACCCAGCCGCCGCCTTCGAACTCGATCCGTATCTCTTGGAGACCCGACAGGTCGACCGGCGCGACCTTCTTCTCTTCGGCACAGCACGCGGACAGGCCAATGACCAGCGCAACCGCATACGCCCCTATGTGCTTCATGGCCTGCCCCTCAGCCCGCAATCACCCAACGCCCGTTGTCCTGCAGCACGACTTCGAAGCGCGCCCACTGCCGGAATTCGTCGGGGCTGGCCGACCCCATGCTGCCGGTCTGTTCGCCCGCAACGACGTGGTACTGCAACACCGCGCCTTCGCCTTCCAGCACGTGGCGCACGCTCCACAGGCGGCCGAGTTTGCCGTTGCTGTAGAAGCGGCCGCGCAGGATCGCGTCGGGGTGGGTGATGTTGCGTTCGGCGTGTTGCTTGGCGAGTTCCAGCAATTCAGTGAGGTTCTCGGTAGTGATGTCGACGTAGGAGTTGAGTTGCTCCATCGCCGCGGAGAAATCTTCCTGGGTCAGTTCGAACTGGCGCTGCGCGGGCTGGGTGATGCGCGAGGCCTGGCGTCGGCGGTGCAGGTGGGCCGGGTAGCGGCGCCACGGGAACAACGCGTTGAAGGCGATGGCCATGGCCAGGATGGCCACGACGTTGATGAGGATCGGCATCAGCAGGTAGCCGTAGCCCAGGGCATGCACGTCGGGGCCGCCGATCACCGCGGCGAGGGCGGTGGCGCCGCCGGGTGGATGGATGCAGCGCAGGTAGTACATGCCCAGCACCGCGAGGCCCACGGCGAGGGCGGCGGTCCAGGCATGGCCGGGGAACAGTTTCTGGCAGCTCACGCCGATGAAGGCAGACAGCAGGTGCCCGCCCACCACGGCCCACGGCTGCGACAGCGCGCCCTGCGGCACGGCGAACAGCAGCACGGCGGAGGCGCCCATCGAGGTGACCATCAGCGCGCCGCCGACGGCGGACGCGGCGTCGCTCGGGAAGGTCCAGCGGGTCAGGCCGTACACCGCCAGGATGCCCAGCAACGCGCCGATGCCCGATACCCACTTCTCGCCATGGCGGGTGGTGTTGCGCTCGATGCCCAGCAACAGGCGCAACTCGGTGAGGCGTGACTGGGGGCTCATAAGCGGCAGCGAGAGGGCGGGCGCCGCAGTCTATGCGAAGGACGACCCGCCGCGCGTAGGGCGGGCCTCGGCCCGCCACTGCGTGTATCAGGCGCGGGCGCTGAGCAAGCCGATCCGGCGAAACCACATCTCCAGCGGCACGGTCACCAGCGGCGGCACCGCGGCGGCCAACGCCACCAGCGCGGCCCACCAGGGCCAGCGCAGGCGCAGCGCGGACAACGCGGTGACCACGACATAGAACAGGAACGCACCCCCATGCAGCGGCCCGAAGATCTTCACGCCAAGATCGTTGCCGATGGCGCTGTACTTGAACGCCATGCCGATCAGCAGACCGGCCCAGGTGAAGCCCTCAAGAAAGGCAGCGACAGCAAACAGGCGCCCGGCGGGCGCAAGGGGTCGGGACATGCAGGAACTCCAGTGAGGGAATGCCGGATGCGATGGCGGCTGCGGCGCTCGCTGGCTTAGCGATTCTAACGGCTCAGTTTCATAGATTCGCAGCGCACTCAAGATAGGCGGGCAACGCCTGGTATCCTGGCTCGGGGGTATCTCATGGCCTTTTGGTGGGTTAACCACAAGCAGACACGCGACCACGAAGTTCGTGGCGGCTACTTGTGGTCGCCCAAGCACAACAAGGACCGGCGCTTCAATCGAAGCTACGAGAACATGACGCTCGTTCGCCCCGGCGACATCGTCTTTTCGTACGCGAACACGCGGCTTGGAGCTGTCGGCCATGTTACTGAAGCTGCCGTCGCCAGTCCTAAGCCCCATGAGTTCGGCAAAGTCGGGGACTACTGGGCAAATGAAGGTTGGCTTGTAAACGTCTACTTCACTCGTGCCCCAAAGCCCATCTTTCCGAAGCAGCATATCGACGCGATAGCTCCGCTGCTTCCATCGCGTTATTCGCCCATTCAATCCAACGGAAACGGAAACCAGGTTACGTATCTGGCATCTATATCCGATGCGCTTGGGCGTCTCCTGCTTGCACTCATGGAGATCGATGCCCTTCCAATCTTTGAAACTAGAAGCTTTGTTCGCGAATCGGAACCCAACCTTGAGGTTCTGGATGACCTGAGCGAGATCGAGAAGCACACGGGGATATCCGAGACACAGCGACTTCAGCTGACTAAAGCTCGCATCGGACAAGGATTCTTCCGTAAGCAGGTCATGCTTTTGGGGTCGCACTGTCGAGTTACTGGGGTTGAGGACTCCAGGCTCTTGATAGCCAGCCACATCAAACCATGGCGCGACTCATCTAACGAGGAGCGCGTTAGCGGATTCAACGGGATCATGCTTTCACCGCATGTCGACGCACTATTCGACGAGGTTCTGCTTTCCTTTGAGCAAGATGGCACGATGCTTGTGCACCCGTCCCTTTCGAAAGATGTTCTCGATCGCTGGTCGATAAAGAAGGAGCTCAAAGTTGAGCCGTTCTTGAGTGAGCACTCCAGTTTCCTCGACCACCATCGGAAACTATTCGCAGCAAAGCTGTCATGACAAAGCTTCCGCTGCGGAGGCTGCTTTAGCTGCGCCGCTAGGGCTTGGATCGCTCCTCCAGCGCCAGGAAGGTGCGTAGCCGCTCCAGCTCCACCCCAAGCGCAGCACGGAACCCAGCATCCCTCTGCCCACGCCCATCCACATACCCAAACGTCGACCGCAGCTCCCCATCGACCACGCTGAGATTCGCCCAGCCGATCACCCGATCACCCCACAGTACCGGTAGCGCGTAATACCCCAGCTTCCGCTTCGGTGCCGGCGTGTACGCCTCGAAGCGGTACGTCCAGCCCCAGAACATCTCGAAGCGACGCCGGTCCCATACCACCGGATCGAACGGTGTCAGCAGGCGCACCTGGTCGTCCGGCTTCCAGCGCCGCGAACGCGGATCCTCGTCTGCCGGCCAGTACCAGTCCACCCCGTCGACCCGTGCCGTGCCCAAGCGCTGGCGCGCCCGCTTCAATGCCGCCGCACGCAGACCGGTCCACTGCGGCACACCGCTGCGCAGATAGCCCAGCAACTGCCCCAGGCTGGCCGCCGGCAACGGCGCGTACTTGTTGACGATGATGTCGAGCAGCGCATCCAGCCGCGCTTCCGCATCGGACATCGCGACCGGTGTCGCGTCGCCGATACGCGGCGCGTAGACGCGCGTGCCGCCCTCGCGACGCGCCACCCGCAACAGCCCGCGGTAGTGCATGCCGTCCAGCAGCTGCGTACTCGCGTTGGACGAACCGCCGAACCAGTTGGTCGTCTTGCCATGACCGAAATGCGCATCCACCTCGCGCGGATGCGCCGTGCCGCGCTCACTGACGAAATCCAGTACCGCACGCGCCTGCTTCCAGCGCGCGGGCGTCCACGCCTCGCGGGCCGTGCGCGGATGCATCAGCTGGTGATGCGCGCGCGGCAGGAAGCCGTAGTTGACGAAGAAGTCTTCTTCCAGCGGCAGGCGTGGATACCGCCGCTCCAGGTCGCCGGCGCGATAGCCGGCGACGCGGTGGCGCAGGGTGAGGTCCTGCGCGCGTGCCGGCGCCCGGATCGGGTCCGCCTGCACGAAGCCCAGCCGCTGGATCGCTCGCGGCAGGTTGGTCGGTTTGAACAGGCTGCGGGCGATGGCATAGCGGCGCAGGTGATCCCCTGTCAGCGCCATGCCGTCACCCGCGACCGGGGTCAGACCGTAACCGGGTTCGCCTTCTCCACATCGATCTTGTACTGCTTGATCGCGCGGGCGACGTCCTTGCCGGTCATCTTGCCTTCCTTCGCCAGGGCGGCGATGGCGGCGTGGGCGATGTAGTAGCGGTCAACCTCGAAGAAGCGACGCAGGTTGATACGCGTGTCGCTGCGGCCGAAGCCGTCCGTGCCCAGCACCGTGTACGCGGCCGGCACGAACGCGCGGATCTGGTCGGTGTAGGCGCGCACGTAGTCGGTCGCGGCGATCACCGGACCCTGGCGGCCTTCCAGCAGCTCCGTCACGTACGGCTTGCGCGGCGTCTTCGCTTCCGGGTTCAGGCGGTTCCAGCGCTCGGCGTCGAAGCCATCACGACGCAGCTCGTTGAAGCTCGGGCAGGACCAGATGTCGGCGGTGACGCCGAAATCCTTGTCCAGCAGCTCGGCCGCCGCGATCGCCTCGCGCAGGATGGTGCCGCTGCCCATCAGCTGCACACGCAGCTCGCCCTTCTTCGGCTTGCCGGCATCGGTGAGCAGATACATGCCCTTGATGATGCCCTCGGCCGCGCCTTCCGGCATGTCCGGGTGGGTGTAGTTCTCGTTCATCAGGGTGACGTAGTAGTACTCGTCCACCTGCTCCTGCAGCATCTTCTGCATGCCGTGCTGCAGGACCACCGCGACTTCGAAACCGAAGGTCGGGTCGTAGCTGCGCACATTGGGGATGCTGCCGGCGATGACGTGGCTGAAACCGTCCTCGTGCTGCAGGCCCTCGCCATTGATCGTGGTGCGGCCGGCGGTGCCGCCGAGCAGGAAGCCACGCGTACGCATGTCCGCCGCCTGCCAGGCGATGTCGCCGATGCGCTGGAAGCCGAACATCGAGTAGTAGATGTAGAACGGCAGCATCGGCACGTTGCTGACCGAATAGCTGGTGCCCGCGGCCATCCACGACGCCATCGCGCCCGGCTCGCTGATGCCCTGCTGCAGCACCTGGCCGGACTGGTCCTCGCGGTAGTACATCAGCTGGTCGGCATCGACCGGCTTGTACTTCTGGCCGAACGGCGCGTAGATGCCGATCTGGCGGAACAGGCCTTCCATGCCGAAGGTGCGTGCCTCGTCGGCGACGATCGGCACCAGGCGCGGGCCGACCTGCTTGTCGCGCAGCGCGATGTTCAGGCCCTGCACCAACGCCATCGTGGTGGAGATCTCGCGCTCGCCCGAGCTCTTCAGCAGGCGCTCGAACGCCTCCAGCTTCGGCGTCTCGAACGACTCGCTGGATTTGCGGCGGCGCTGCGGCAGGTAACCGCCGAGCGCGGCGCGGCGCGACTTCAGGTACTGGATTTCCGGCGAATCCTCGCCCGGGTGGTAGAACGGCACCTGGGCCGATTCTTCCAGCTGCTTGTCCGTGACCGGGATGTTGAAGCGGTCGCGGAACGTGCGGATGGCTTCGTCGTCCAGCTTCTTGGTCTGGTGGGTTGGGTTGAGCGACTCGCCCGCCGAGCCCATGCCGTAGCCCTTCACCGTCTTGGCCAGGATCACCGTGGGCATGCCCTTGGTGTTCACCGCCTCGTGGTAGGCCGCATAGACCTTGTGCGGATCGTGGCCGCCGCGGTTGAGGCGCCAGATGTCGTCGTCGGACAGGTTGGCGACCATGGCCGCCGTCTCCGGGTACTTGCCGAAGAAGTTGTCGCGCGTGTACTTGCCGCCGAACGCCTTGCAGTTCTGGTACTCGCCGTCGACGGTTTCCATCATCAGCTTCTTCAGCGCACCGCTGGTGTCGCGTGCGAGGAGCGGATCCCAGTAGCTGCCCCACAGCAGCTTGATGACGTTCCAGCCGCCGCCGCGGAACACGCCTTCCAGCTCCTGGATGATCTTGCCGTTGCCGCGCACCGGGCCGTCGAGGCGCTGCAGGTTGCAGTTGACGACGAAGATCAGGTTGTCGAGGCCTTCGCGGCCGGCCAGCGCGATCGCGCCGAGGGTTTCCGGCTCGTCGCTCTCGCCGTCGCCGATGAAGCACCACACCTTGCGGTCGGACTTCTCGATCAGGCCGCGGTGCTCCAGGTACTTCATGAACTGCGCCTGGTAGATCGCCGCCAGCGGGCCCAGGCCCATCGAGACGGTCGGGGTCTGCCAGTAGTCCGGCATCAGCCACGGATGCGGATAGGACGAGATGCCCTGGCCGTCGACTTCCATGCGGAAGTTGTCGAGCTGCTGCTCGTTGATGCGGCCTTCCAGGTACGAGCGCGCGTAGATGCCCGGCGCACTGTGGCCCTGGATGAACAGCAGGTCGCCCGGATGGTTCTCGCTCGGCGCGCGCCAGAAGTGGTTGAAGCCGACGTCGTACAGCGTCGCGCCCGAGGCGAAGCTGGCGATGTGGCCGCCGAGGTCGCCGGGCTTGCGGTTTGCGCGCACGACGGTGGCCATCGCGTTCCAGCGGATGATCGAACGGATGCGCCATTCCAGCGCGGCGTCACCGGGGCTCTTGGCCTCGTTCTGCGGCGCGATGGTGTTGACGTATTCGGTGGTCGGCGAGAACGGCAGGTAGGCGCCGGCGCGGCGGGTGACTTCCACCATGCCTTCGAGCAACTGGTGAGCACGCAGCGCGCCGTTCTTCTCGATCACCGCCTGCATGGAGTCGATCCATTCGCGGGATTCCTGCGGGTCCGGATCGCTCTGCAACATCTCGTTCAACCAGTTCATTCCCACTCCTTTTGCGCCGCGCGTGGGGCGTGGCGTCGCCGATTCTTGTAGACCCTGAAGTGTAACGCACGCACCCCGCGGAGGACCTGGCTACGCAGGCGTATGGAACGGACACAACGTCGCTGTCCCGGGACAACAGAAGCACCAAAATAAGACCTTTGCCGTATTGCAACATTCCAATGCGCTTATGATCGGCGCGGGGGGGAAGCTCGGGGGCGGCATGCAAGACGCAGTGCCACGGAACGTCGTGCCAACGGCCGCCGCCGGTGCTTCGCACTGGCGCAGCAGCCTGCGCACGCGCATTGCCCTGTGGGCCGGCCTGGTGAACGTGGTGCTGCTGGTGCTGCTGGTGCTGGCGACGTCGTGGTTCGCGCGGCGGATGATCCTCGACAACGCGCGCCGCGACACCCAGGCCAGCGCGCAGGAAGCCGTGCAGCGGCTGGACAACGCGATGCGCGTGGTCACCATCACCACGCACGGCATCTCCGACCTGGTGGGCGCGGCCAACCTCGCGCCGGACGAGCTCACCGCCACGCTGCGCGCCATGGTCAAGGCCACGCCCGGCTGTGCCGGCGGGCTGCTGGTGCTGGAGCCGCGCACGCGCGATGACGCGCCCTTCGCCCGCTACGTGGCAGCGAACGGGAGCGACCGCGACCTCGTCGCCGACGGCTATCCCTACCGCGACCAGGGCTGGTACCAGCGCACCGTGGCGTCGCCGGGCGGCTGGTGGTCCGAGCCCTACCTCAACCAGACCGCGGGCGCGGTGTGGATGGTCACCTACAACATGCCGCTGCGCGAACCCGGGCGCGGCGCACGCACGCGCGGCATGGTCAGCCTCGACCTGCCGCTGGCCAACCTCACCGACATGGTCGAGTCGCTGGCGAATCTGCCCGGCTGGCGGGTGAGCCTGGTGGCCCCGGCCGGCACGCTGGCGCTCAATCCGGAGGTGGGCGTCGAACGGCTGGAAACGCTGGGCGACTACATCCGCCGTACCGGCCGCACCGACCTGGAGGAAGCGGCGCAGGCGGTCAGGCTGCGGCGGCCGCTGCAGCACGCGCATGTCGATGCCGTGACCGGCGAGCGGCGCTACACCGTCGTGGAGCCGGTGGGCGACAGCGGCTGGAACCTGCTGGTCGCGCAGTCGTACGACCTGATCACCGAGCGCCTCAACGAGGCGCTGTGGATGCTTGCGGCGGTGGGCACGCTGCTGGCGCTGGTCTGCATGCTGGTGGTGCGCAAGCTGGCGCGCCACATCAGCCAGCCGGTCGAACGCCTGTCGGCGTCGGCCACGCGCCTGGCCGAAGGCGACTACGCCATGCCGGTGCCGTATGTCGGGCGTCGCGACGAGGTCGGCCAGCTGGCGCGCACGCTGGAGCACGCGCGCGGTTCGATCCAGCAGCAGCTGCGCGAGATCGAGGACATGACGGCGGCGCGCCAGAAGTTGGAGAGCGAGCTGTCCATCGCCAGCGAGATCCAGCAGGCGATGCTGCCGCCGGGCCGGGTGATCGACCGCGAGCAGAGCCACCTGGAAGCCTACGCGCGGCTGGAACCGGCCAAGGCCGTCGGCGGCGATTTCTACAGCTTCATCGAGACGGGCACCGATGCGCTGTGGTTCGCCATCGGCGACGTCTCCGACAAGGGCGTGCCCGCTGCGCTGTTCATGGCCCGCACGGTGACCGTGCTGGAAGTGGCGGCCAGCAGCCATGCGCGCCCGGACCGCGTGCTCGCCGAAGCCTCGCGCCGGCTGGTGCAGGGCAACGATGCCTGCATGTTCGCCACCGTCCTGTGCGGGCGCGTGGACGTGCGTACCGGCGAATGCGTGCTCGCCAGCGCCGGCCACGACGCGCCGCTGCTGCTGCATGCCGACGGCCGCCATGAGGAGCTGCCGCTGCAGCCCGGGCCGCCGCTGGGCTTCGAGATCGGCGATGCGTTCCCGCTGTGGTCGGGCCGGTTGCCGGCCGGCGCCACGCTGCTGGCGTGGACCGACGGCATCACCGAGGCCTTCGATCCCGACAACCTCGCCTTCGGCCCCGAGCGCATTCCCGGCGCCCTGCGCCCCGGCGCGAACGCACGCGACCAGTGCGAAGGGCTGATCGCCGCGGTTCACGCGTTTACCGGCAGCGCGCCGCAGTCGGATGACATCACCGCGCTGGCCATCCGCCGCCGGCTGGACAGCACCCCCGCTTCCCCCGAAGCTCCGCCATCACAGGAGACCGCGCATGCAGATGCGACTGTTCATTCCCCGTGAGCACGCCCGTGTCGACGACCTCAATGCGTCGCTTGAAGCCGTGCTGGCCAACAACGGCGTCAGCCGCGCGATCCAGGGCGACGTGCGCCTGATCGTCGAGGAGCTGGCGAGCAATGCGATCGAGCATGGTGACCTCGCCCGCGTCGACGCCGAAGAACACGAGTTGTGCGTGGACATCGGCATCCGCGACCACCTGCTGACGCTCGAGTTCCGCGAGAGTGGCGTCCCGTTCAATCCGCTCGACCAGCCGCCGCCCGACCTCGACGCCGACATCCTCGACCGCCCTACCGGCGGCCTGGGGCTGCATCTGGTGCGGCAGGTGTCGGAAGACGCCCATTACGAACGCGTCGGCAACTACAACGTGCTGCGGCTGACGCTGCGCATCCCCACCGAGGAGACCGCATCATGAGCCTGGGCATCGACATCCTGCCGCCTGGCAAGGGCAGCCAGCGCGTGGCCGTCAGCGGCCGCCTGGACACGCATACCTACGAGGACCTCGACGAGGTGCTGGCGCCGATGCTCTCGCGCCAGCTGCACTCGCTGGTGCTGGACCTGTCCGGGCTGGAGTACATCAGCAGCGCCGGCATCCGCTCCATCTTCAAGGCGCGCAAGACGCTGGCACCGCACGGCGGCAAGGTGCTGCTGGTGAACCCGCAGCCGCAGATCCAGAAGGTGCTGGACATGGTCAAGGCGGTGCCGCTGAACGAGATCTTCTCCTCGACGGCCGAAGCCGATGCCTACCTGGATGCAATGCAGCGCAAGGTGCTGGAGGCCGGCGAGGACGACGACTGACCGGTGTTCGCCGCCTCAACTCACTTTGCTTTACGATCCGACCTCTCTCCCCTCCATTCCCGGGTCGCCCCCACCCGGCACATCCGTTGCACGAGATGCCCGATGACATTGGAGATTGAGGTCTACCCGCCGGTGAACGGCAACCAGTACGTGCTGCTCGGCGGCCGGCTGGACACGCTCAGCTACGCGCAGCTCGACGAGGCGCTGGCGCCGATGCTGGCCGCGCGTCCGCAGGCGCTGGTGCTCGACCTCGCGCACCTGGACTACATCAGCAGCGCCGGCGTGCGCAGCATCCTGAAAGCACGCAAGGCGCTGGCGCCGCACGAAGGCCGTCTGCTGGTGGTGCATCCGCAGGAACAGATCCGCAAGGTCATCGAGATCGTGCAGGCCGTGCCGATGGACGAGATCTTCGAATCCACCGCCGATGCCGATGCCTATCTGGATGCGCTGCAGCGGCGGATCCTGGATGGTGAGGAAGAGGCCTGATGGTTTCTGTAGGAGCGACGTAAGTCGCGACCGCACGCCGACCTGCGCCGCTGACGTTTCATTCTCGCGGTCGCGACTCACGTCGCTCCTACAACCGCAACGCGTTCAAAGAAAAACGCCCCGCATGCGGGGCGTTTTCCATTCCGGCGATCGCAGGCCGATCAACCCGGTCCGCTGCGCTCGGCTTCGCGTTGCTGGCGGATCTGCGCGTCCACCGCGGCGATCGCGGTCATGTTGATCACGCGGCGCGGCGTGGCGCTGGTGGTCAGGATGTGCACCGGCCGCGAGATGCCCATCAGGATCGGGCCGATCGCCACGCCGTCGGTGACCACACGCACCATGTTGTAGGCGATGTTGGCCGCGTCCAGGTTGGGCATGACGAACAGGTTGGCGCGGCCGGTCAGCGTGCTGCCCGGCATCATGCGGCTGCGCAGGACTTCGTCCCACGCCGTGTCGCCCTGCATTTCGCCGTCGACGTTGAGGTCCGGCTTGCGCTTGAGCAGCAACTCGCGCACGCGGCGCATCTTGATCGAACCCGGCGTCTCATGGCTGCCGAAGTTGGAGTGCGACAGCAGCGCGATGCGCGGCTCGATGCCGAACAGCTTCAGGCGGTAGGCCGCCTGCAGGGTGGCCTCGGCGATCTGCTCGGCGGTCGGGTCGTCCTGCACGTGCGTGTCCAGGAAGAAGTACGCGCCCTGGTTGTTGATCACGCCGGTCATCGCCGAGGTCGACTGCACGCCCGGGTCCAGCGGGATCACGCTGCGCACGTAGCCCAGCTTCTTGTGGAAGCGGCCGACCAGGCCGGTGATCATCGCGTCGGCTTCGCCGCGCGCCACCATCACCGCGGCGATCAGGGTGGGCCGCGAGCGCATCAGATTCTTCGCCGCCGCCGGCGTCACGCCGCGACGCGCGGTCAGCGCGTGGTAGTGCTGCCAGTAATCGTTGAAGCGCGGGTCGTCGTCCTGGTTGGTCACCTCGAAGTCGACGCCGGCGCGCATGCGCAGGCTGAGGCGCTGGATGCGCGCGTCGATCACGTCGGGGCGACCGATCAGGATCGGGAAGGCCAGGCCTTCGTCGATCACCGTCTGCACGGCGCGCAGCACAGTCTCTTCCTCGCCTTCCGCATAGACCACGCGCTTCTTGTCGGCGCGGGCGCGGTCGTACACCGGCTTCATCATCAGGCTGGTGCGGTAGACGAACTGGCCCAGCTTTTCGCGGTAGGCCCACATGTCCGGGATCGGACGCAGCGCCACGCCGGAGTCCATCGCCGCCTGCGCGACCGCGGCGGCCACTTCCACCAGCAGACGCGGATCGAACGGACGCGGGATCAGGTACTCGGGGCCGAAGCACGGTACGTCGTCGCCGTAGGCCGAACCGAGGTCGGAGGCCTCGCGCCGCGCCAGCTTGGCGATGGCGTGCACGCAGGCGACCTTCATGTCTTCGTTGATGACGGTCGCGCCGACGTCGAGCGCGCCACGGAAGATGTACGGGAAGCAGAGCGCGTTGTTGACCTGGTTCGGGTAGTCACTGCGACCGGTGCCGATGATGACGTCCGGGCGCACGGCCTTGGCGTCGGCCGGCAGGATTTCCGGGTTCGGGTTGGCCAGCGCCAGGATGATCGGCGTGGCCGCCATCGTGGCGACCATCTCCGGCTTGAGGATGCCGCCGGCCGACAGGCCCAGGAAGATGTCCGCGCCGTCGACGATCTCGGCCAGCGAGCGCTTGGCGGTATCGCGCGCATAGCGCGCCTTGTCCGGGTCCAGGTGCGGGCGGCCGCTGTAGATCACGCCGTCGCGGTCGAAGGCGAGGATGTTCTCCGGCTTCAGGCCCAGCGCGACCAGCATGTCCAGGCAGGCGATGCCGGCCGCGCCGGCGCCGCTGGTGGCCAGCTTCACGTCGCCGATCTTCTTGCCCACCACTTCCAGCGCGTTGACCACGGCCGCGCCGACGATGATCGCGGTGCCGTGCTGGTCGTCGTGGAAGACCGGGATCTTCATCCGCTCGCGCAGCTTGCGCTCGACGATGAAGCACTCCGGCGCCTTGATGTCTTCCAGGTTGATGCCACCGAATGTCGGCTCGAGCGAGGCGATGATCTCGACCAGCTTGTCCGGGTCGGTCTCGTCGATCTCGATGTCGAACACATCGATGCCGGCGAACTTCTGGAACAGCACGCCCTTGCCTTCCATCACCGGCTTGCCGGCCAGCGCGCCGATGTTGCCCAGGCCCAGCACCGCGGTGCCGTTGGTGACCACGGCCACCAGATTGCCGCGCGCGGTGAGCTCGCTGGCGGTGTTGGGGTCTTCGACGATGGCCTCGCAGGCGTAGGCCACGCCCGGAGAGTAGGCCAGGGCCAGGTCGCGCTGGGTCAGCATCGGCTTGGTCGGTGCGACCTTGATCTTGCCGGGCGGGGACAGCCGGTGGTACTCGAGCGCGGCCTGCTTGAAATCGTCGTTCGTCATCGCGGAAACGGTGCCTGTGGTGAAGGCGGGGGAGCGGCAATTCTACCCGGTCCCCGCCGGGGCCGGATTTCGCGGAATGCGGCGCTGCGTCACGCCGTGCACGCGAACGCCCCGCTCAGGGTGTCATGAAGCGGCAACCCTCGCGTCGCGGCGACGCGCGGCCGCAGGTCTCGCCGAACGCGCCGGGCGCAGGCCTCTCGCCGGTGTCCAGCCAGTGCTCCAGCACCTGCAATACGGTGGTGTAGGTCGCATCCTGCAGGCGGCTGTGGTCCTGCTCGTCGGTCAGCGCCTGCAGCAGCAGGTGGCTGCGCCCAGCGGCGGCGACGGTGCTCGCATACGCGGCGTCGGCTTCGTAGGACACGGTGGGATCGTGGCGCGCATGCACCGTCACCGTCGGCAGCACGATCAACCCGGACAGGTCGGCGTCGTAGGCCAGGGCGGCCACGGCGGCGGGATCCGCACTGAAGCGCTCCACGCCGGCATTCAGGGCGGTGTCGTCGCGCGACCCGCGATAGACGGTGGCGCGGTTGTCGAACGGATTGCGCCCGCCGAGGCGCTTCTGCACGACGTCCTGGAAGTGGAACGTGCCCCACGCCAGGTGCGCGACCAGCTGCTTCTCGGCCACGCCGGTGACGGCGAGGATGTCGCGCAGGTTCGCTGCCTGCGCGGCGGTGCGTTTCGCGGCGGGGCGATCGACGCCGGTGCAGGCATCGACGCGCGTGCGCAGCTCGTCGCGCGTCATGCGGGCGTCAGCCGGCAGTCCCTGCCACAGCGGGTACTGCGTTTCGTTCGCCGCCGGATGGTTGCGGCAGTAGTACTGGTACACCGCGCGCAGGTCGGCACGGAAGCCGTAGCCGCGCGTACCGCCATAGAGCATGCCGTTGGTACTGAGCACACCGTCGTAGTTCGCGCGGCCGTCGATCTCCAGCGCGTACAGTTCCGCCGCTTTCGCCGCGACGTTGCCGCCCCACGACTGGCCGTGCAGCAGCGTGCGCTCCGGCCGGCCCCAGCGTGCCAAGAACACGCGCCGGCTGTGGTCCACATCGGCCGCCGCCATGCGTACGCCGTAGCCACCGCGCCGGTAGGTGGTGCCGATCCAGGCATAGCCTTCGCGCACCATCACCGCGAAGCGGTCCAGGTCCTCCGCCGAATCGCCCGCCTTCGGCGCGCCCAGGCGCGGCCCGCCGTGCGCATGCACGATGAGCCGCTTGTTCCAGGCCTCGGGCAGCGCGACCAATAGCCACGCGCCGTGCACGTCGCGCCCCTCGTGGCACGCGACCTTCGACCCGACGGACGCCGGACACGGCACGGCGGCGAACGCCACGTCGGTGTCGGCCGCTGCCGCTGCCTGCACGGCGGGCGCGGATACGCCCAGGCAGGCGGCGAGCAGGAAGCCCCGCCAGCGGCGGTCCGGATATCGCATGGCGGCGTGCACCTTCCTCAGAACGACCGGCTGATGTTGACGTAGAAGTAGCGGCCCCACGGATTGTGCAGCGAACCTCGGTAGCCGCCATCGGCCAGCGCCGGCCCTTCGTCGGTCAGGTCGCGTACGCCCAGGCGCAGCGCGGTGCCATCGGGGAAGCGGTACTGGCCGTACAGATTGTGGAACAGGCGGTCCTCGACCACCCACGGATCGCCCGACGCACCCAGCAGCTGCGGTTGTTCGAACGAACTCATGTACTGCGCGGAATAACCGACGCGCCACGGGCCCTTGTTCCAGGTCAGCGAACCGCTGGCGCGCCATTCCGGACGGCCGTTCTGGCCGATCAGCTGGCTCGGGTCCGGCAGGGGGGTCAGCGGATCGATGGTGCCGGCCGCGCGCGCGGCGTAGAGCGCGTTGACGATATCGCCCGGGTCGCGGGTGAACTCCAGCAGCTTGGTGGCGTTGAGGCTGGCCGAGAAGCTGCCGAAGCGCGTGCGGCGCAGCGACCAGTCCATGCCGATGTCCAGGCCACCCGCGGTCTGCGGCTGCAGGTTGATGAAGCGGTCGTTGATCGCGATGGCCTGGCCGCCCGGATCGATGCCGGTGCCGGCGAAGAAGTCGATGTCGTCCTGGGTGGGCGCGGCGCGCACGACCAGCGGATTGCTGCCGCCTTGCACCCGGTTGAGGTAGTCCAGCGTCAACGCGGTCTGCGCGCCGAGCAGGCCGACGATCTGTTCCTGCTTGATCTTCCAGCGGTCGACGGTGAAGGTGAAATTGCCGAAGCGCTCGGGGATGAAGGTCGGCTGGAACACCACGCCGTACGAGGTGTTGGTGCTCTCTTCCGGCTCGAGGTCCGGGTTGCCGGCCACCAGCAGCGACGCGCCCGCCGTGTTCTGCCCGCAGGCGCTGAACGAGGCGATGCGGCCGGCACGCAGGTCGGCTTCGCAGCGGATGTGGTCCACGCCACTGGCCAGGCGCGAGTACTGAGTGGCGTTGGTCTGCTCCAGGTTCGGCGCGCGGAAGCCTTCGGAATAGGAGCCGCGCAGGCGCACGCCTTCCACCAGGTCCCACGCCAGCGCGATCTTGGGCTTGGCGACCGAACCGAAGTCGGAGTAGTGCTCGTAGCGGCCGGCCAGCTGCATGTCCAGACGATGCACCAGCGGGATGCCCATGTCGGCCGAGACCAGCGGCACCGCGAACTCCACGTACGCCGAGCCCACGTTGCGCGAACCGCGGGTGTCGGGGTTCGGGCTCACCGCGGCCACGTTGCTCAGGTTGGTCTCACCGGTGACCAGGTCGGTGAAGGTGTAGGTGCCGTCGAGGTTGGCGTCGCGGTCGTCCTTCTGCGTCTCGCGGCGCGCCTCGGCACCGAAGGCGACGCCGACATCACCGGCGGGCAACGCGAACAGGTCCGCGCGGCTCATCTTGAAGTCGGCCATGGTCAGCGTGGTGCGCGACTCGCGCACGAGGTCAAACACGATCGCGTCGATGGCCGCCTGCGAACTGGGTGAGCAGTCGCTGTGCGTCGGCGTGGCCACGCAGCCGCCACTGAACGGGTTGTAGGCATCCGGCGTGGCGAGCGCCAGCTGCTGCTGCAGCGCGGTCATGTTGATGTTGGGCGACCGGTCCTTGGCCTCGGCTTCGGAGTACAGCAGCGCGGTTTCCCAGTTCCAGCCGTTCCACTCGCCGCGCAGGCCCGCCAGGAAGCGCGCCTGGTAGTTCTCCACGCGCACGCGCTGGAAGCCGGTGTCGACATAGCGGTAGTTGCTCAGCTGCACCGGCAAGCCGGCGGCGGGCACGTTGGTCAGGCCCGGCAGGCGGTTCGGGTTCGGCGTGCCATCGGGCAGCGTGGTGGCGCCGAAGGGGTTCCAGTAGTTGCTGGCCGGGATCCACAGGCTGTTGAGGTTCACCACCGGCGGCTGCAGCGCTTCGCTGACGGCCTGGTAGTAGCCCACTTCGCCGAACGCTTCCACGCCGTTGTCGAGCGAATAGTGACCGGTGATGTACGCGTTGAAGCGCTCCACCGACGGCCGCACCGTCGTGCCGTAGCGCGTGTCGTAGCGCATCTCGCGGTTGGTGGTGTTGAAGTTGTGGTTGCCGCTGGCCAGGCACAGGTCCGTGCCGAAGCTGACGCCGCAGCCGAAGCTCGACGGCTGCACCCGGAACGCGCCCGCCGTGTTCGTCACCGCCACACCGTTGGAGCGGATCACCGCGCGCGGACCGACCGTCATGCGCGCCCACGGCGTGTGCGATGAACGGCCGTCCAGGGCGGTGAGGCCGGCGAAGTCCGGATAGTCGGCGAACAATCCGCGCAGGTCGTCGGTGGACGTGAACTCCTGGTCCGCCGCCATCAGCTGGGAACGGTCGGTGTAGTTCAGGAACGCCGACACGTTGCCGCGATCGAAGTTCTTGCCGGCGAACACGTTCGTCTCGAACTCGTTCATGCCGGAGCCTTCGGCAGTGCCGTAACGCGCGCTCGCGCTGACGCCGTCGAAATCGGTCTGCAGAACGGTGTTGACCACGCCCGCGACCGCGTCAGCGCCGTAGATGGCGGCGGCGCCGTCGAGCAGGATCTCCATGCGGTCCAGGCCCGACACCGGGATGGCGTTGGAATTGAAGCTCTGCACCGGCACCGTGCCGGTATCCGACGTGCCCTGGCTGGTCGGGTGCTGCACCAGACGGCGCCCGTTGAGCAGCACCAGCGTGTTGCCGACGCCGAGCGAACGCAGGTTCACCGAGTTGACGTCGCCGCGCGCTGCGTTGCTGGTCTGCGGATTGTTGGACGCATCGAACAGCACATCGCCCATCTGCGGGATGGTGCGCATCAGCTCGTCACCGGAAATCGCACCGGCGGCATCGATCTGCTCCGCGCCGACCACCAGCACCGGCAGCGCATCGGTGGTGGCCGCGCCCTGGATGTGCGAGCCCACCACGACCACCTTGTCCAGGGTCTTGGCATCGTCGGCGGGCGCGGCTTCGGCCTGCGGCGCAGGATCGGCCGGGGCCGGCGCGTCCTGGGCCGCGGCCGCGTGGATCACGGCCAGCAAGGCCAGGGTAAGACCGCTCCGCAATGGGGCGGCGCGTCGGTTGGTATGCATCGTTCAGTCCCTCCTCTGAAGACGTGGTGTGGCCGGCGTCAGTCGGCCGTGAGTCGTGTCGGGTCGCCCGGGCCTGCGGCCGGATCGGGCGCGGCGGCGATCGGTGCGGATGGCCCGCCCAGCGCGCGCGCCAGCGCGTCGCGGTCGAGCGCGTTCTCCCAGCGCGCGACCACCAGCGTGGCCACCGCGTTGCCGGTGAAATTGGTCAGCGAGCGGCACTCGCTCATGAAGCGGTCGATGCCCAGGATCAGCGCCATGCCGGCGACGGGCACTTCCGGCACCACCGCCAGCGTCGCTGCCAGGGTGATGAAGCCGGCGCCGGTGACGCCCGCCGCGCCCTTCGAACTCAGCATCGCGACCAGCAGCAGCATGATCTGGTGGCCGAGGCTCAACTCGGTGTTGGTGGCCTGCGCGATGAACAACGCGGCCAGCGTCATGTAGATGTTGGTGCCATCCAGGTTGAACGAGTAGCCGGTGGGCACCACCAGGCCGACGACCGACTTCGACGCACCGGCCCGCTCCATCTTCTCCATCAGCGACGGCAGCGCGGATTCGGATGACGATGTGCCGAGCACCAGCAGCAGTTCGGCCTTGAGGTAGCGGATCAGGCGGAAGATCGAGAAGCCGCACCACCACGACACCAGGCCGAGGATGACGATCACGAACAGCAGCGAGGTGAGATAGAACGAACCGACCAGCCACGCCAGGTTCACCAGCATGCCGACGCCGTACTTGCCGATGGTGAACGCGATCGCGCCGAACGCGCCGATCGGCGCGGCGCGCATCAGGATGTGCACCAGCCGGAACACCGGCGCGGTCAGCGCCTCCAGCAGGTTCAGCACGGGGCGGCCCTTCTCGCCGACCAGCGCCAGCGACAGGCCGAACAGCACCGCCACGAACAGCACCTGCAGGATGTTGTCGCCCACCAGCGGGCTGACCAGCGTCTTCGGGATGATGTCCATCAGGAAGCCGACCAGCGACAGCTCGTGCGATTTCTGCACGTAGTCGTTGACCGCCGACTGGTCCAGGTCGGCCGGATTGATGTTCATGCCGGCGCCGGGCTGCACCACGTGCGCCACGACCATGCCGACCACGAGCGCCAGCGTGGAGAAGAACAGGAAGTACACCATCGCCTTGGCGAACACCCGGCCCACGGTGCGCAGGTGGGTCATGCCGGCGATGCCGGTGACGATGGTGAGGAAGATCACCGGCGCGATGATCATCTTCACCAGCTTGATGAAGGCATCGCCCAGGGGCTTCATCGATTCGGCCAGCGCCGGCTCGAAATGGCCTAGCGTCGCGCCCAGCACAATGGCCACGATCACCTGGAAGTACAGCTGCTTGTACAGCGGCTGCTTCGGCGGCGGCAGGACGGGCGCTTCGGCCAGGTGCATGGAATGACTCCGGGAACGGACAGGACGCCGCCCACATCGGCGGCCGGCATGTTGTACCCCCGCTTCGCCGCGGCACCGATAACCTATTGGTACTAGCCCACGCCCTGACGGCGGCGTCCCCGTAGACTGGCCGCCATGCTGCGTACTCGCCGCCACCGCCAGACTCTGCTCGTCGTGCTGCTCACCGTGGGCGGCGCGATGCTGGCGATGGCGATGGCCTACCGCTGGGCCGGTGCACGCGCGCTGCGCGACGAAACTGCCCAGCTGCATCGGCAACTGGACCTGCATTCGCAGGCGCTGCAGCAGCGCATCGACCGCTACCGCACGCTGCCGCAGGTGCTGGCGCAGGACCCGGACCTGCGCCAGGCGCTCGCCGCGCCGGTGGAAGATGCACGCCGCAATGCGCTCAACCAGCGCCTGGAAGACGCCAACAGCGTCACCCGCTCGTCCACGCTGACCCTGATCGACCGCCACGGCATCGCGCTGGCGGCGAGCAACTGGCGCGAGCCCACCAGCAACGTCGGCGAGGACTACAGCTTCCGTCCCTACGTGCAGCAGGCGCTGCGCGACGGACGCGGCCAGTTCTACGGCATCGGCCTGACCACGGGCGAGCCCGGTTACTTCCTGTCGCAGGCCATCACCGGGCCCGATGGACAGGTCGCCGGCCTGGTCGTCATCAAGATCGAGCTGGACGCGCTGGAACAGGAATGGCTGCAGACGCCGGACATCGTCCTGGTCAGCGATGCCCACGACGTGATCTTCCTCGCCAGCCGTGACGAATGGCGTTACCGCACGCTCCGCACGCTTACCGAGACCGACCGGCGCGAACTCACCACCACCCGCCAGTACGCGCGCCAGCAACTGTCCCCGCTGCGCGTGCAGGCGCTGCCCGCGGACGCGGGCGATACGCGTCGCGTGCGGTTGCTGGATCCGCCGCTGCCCGGCCCGGTGCTGTGGCAGTCGATGGCGCTGCCCGAAGAAGGCTGGCACCTGCATCTGCTGCACGACGCCTCGGCCACCGTTGCGGCCGCACGCACCGCGGCGATCGCGGCCGGTGGCGGCTGGCTGGCGCTGTCGTTCCTGGCGCTGTTCATGCAGCAGCGCCGCCGCCTGGCCGTGCTGCGCCAGCGCAGTCGCGCCGAACTCGAGGCCGTGCTGCAACAGCACGCCCAGGAACTGCGCACCGCGCAGGACGGCATCGTGGAAGCGGCGCGCTCGGCCGACGCGGGCCTCAGCCGCAGCCTGGAGCACCTGCCGCAGGGCGTGGTGATCATCGATGCCAACCTGAGGCTGGTGGCGTGGAATTCGCGCTACATGGACCTGTTCCGCTTTCCGCCGGACCTGATCCACGTCGGCCGGCCGATCGAGGACGTATTTCGCTTCAACGCCCGGCGCGGCCTGTTGGGGCAGGGACCGGTGGAAGAAGCCATCCAGCGCCGCCTCGACCACCTGCGCAGCGGCAAGCCGCACATGCGCGAGAGCGAGAAGGACGACGGCGTGGTGCTGGAGATCCGCGGCAATCCGCTGCCGGACGGCGGCTTCGTCACCAGCTACGCCGACATCACCAGCTACAAGAACGCCGCGCGCGAACTGCGCTCGCTGGCCGATGCACTGGAGCATCGGGTGGAGGAACGCACGCGCGCGCTCGCCGATGCGACCCAGGCGGCGGAGAGCGCCAACCGCTACAAGACGCGCTTCGTGGCCTCGGCGGTGCACGACCTGCTGCAGCCGCTCAACGCCGCCCGCATGTTCGTCTCCGCGCTGCGCGGCCGCCTGGCCGACGAGGAAGCACGCCGCATCGCCGACCACGTGGACAACGCGCTGGTCGCGCAGGACGCCATCCTCAACAGCCTGCTGGACATCGCACGACTGGAATCCGGCGCACTGCCCACGCGCGTGCGCGACTTCGCCCTCGCGCCGCTGCTGGAAACGCTGGCGCGCGAGTTCGGCATCGTCGCCGCCGACCGCGGGCTGGCGCTGGACAGCGTGCCCACCCGCGTGATCGTGCGCAGCGACGAGGCCCTGCTGCGACGCATCCTGCAGAACTTCCTCTCCAACGCGATCCGCTACACGCCGCGCGGGCGCGTGCTGCTCGGCGTGCGGCGCCTCCCGCAGGGCGTGCGCATCGAAGTGCACGACCAGGGGCCGGGCATCCCGGAAAGCCTGCAGGCCGAAATCTTCGAGGAGTTCCGCCGGCTCGGCGACGGCGTGGTGAACGACCGCGGCACCGGCCTGGGCCTGGCGATCGTGGAGCGCATCGGCCGACTGCTCGGGCACCGGATCGGCCTGCGCTCGCAGCTGGGTCACGGCAGCGTGTTCTGGGTGGAACTGCCGCGGGGCGCCGCCAACGCGGCGATGATCGAACCCGCGCCGCCGTCCGTCGACACCGACGATGGCTCGCCGCTGCGCGGCCGCCGCGTGTGGTGCATCGACGACGACCCGCGCGTCTGCGAGGCCACGCGGGCGCTGCTGCATCGCTGGGAATGCGACGTGCCGCTCGCTGCCGGGCCGGTGGAAGCGCTGGCCGAGGCCGCGCCGGGCCAGGCGCCGGACCTGCTGCTGCTCGACGTGCGCCTGGGCGACACCGACGGACCGACGGTCTACGCCGCGCTGTGCGAGCGCTGGAAGGCCTCGCCGCCGGTGATCCTGGTCACCGCCGAGCGCGACGATGCCCTGCGCGCGCATGCGCAGGCCTATGGCTGGGGCTTCCTGTCCAAGCCGGTGAAACCCGCGGCCCTGCGTGCGCTGATGACCCAGCTGCACGTGCGGCGCGCACGATGAGGACCACCACGATGCCGTCGCGATGCTGACCTACGTCATTCCCGTCCTCGCCATCGTGCTGCTGGGCGCCGCGCTGCGGCGGCTGCGCGGCGTGCCCGACGGGCTGTTCCCGGCGATGGAGTGGTTCTCCTTCTACGTGGCCTTCCCGGCGCTGCTCTTCGTCGGCGCGGCACGGCTGAAGCTCTCCGCCGCCGACGCGCTCGACCTGTCATTGGCAGCCCTGCTGCCGACGCTGCTGCTGACCGCAGTGGTCCTGCTGGCGCTGCGGGCCGCGCCACGGTTGCCCGGCCCCAGCCGCTCCTCTGTCGTGCAGGGTGCGGTACGGCCGAGCAGTTACTTTGGGCTGGCCGTGGCGGCGCTGCTGTTCCCGCCCGAGACCACCGCGATGGTGATGCTGGCGCTGGCGATCTGCCTGCCTGTGGTCAACGTCATCGCCGTGGTCGCGCTGGCGTGGTGGGGCAGCGGTGATGCCAGTGCGCGCGGCATCGCCAAGGCACTGGCGCGCAATCCCATCATCCTGGCCACGCTGGCCGGCCTGTTGTTCAACCTCAGCGGCCTGCCGCTGCCGGTGCCGCTGGCGGCCGCGCTCGACATCCTCGCCGATGCCGCGCTGGCGCTGGGCCTGCTGTGCGTGGGCGGCGGCCTGCAGTTCCAGCGCGATCACCTTCGCCCCGTGCTGTTGGGCGCGACCTCGGCGCTCAAGCTGCTCGCGCTGCCCGTGCTCGCCGTGCTGGTCTGCCGGTGGCTGGACGCCAGCGCGCCCGTGACGACCGCGGCCTGCTTCTACGCCGCGCTGCCGACCGCCTCCAACGCCTACATCATGGCCCGGCAGATGGGCGGCGATGCGCCGCTGATGGCCTCGCTGGTGACGTGGCAGACGCTGTTCGCCGCCGCGACCGTGCCGCTGGCGATGCAGCTGCCGCGCTGGCTGGGCTGATTCACTCCGCCGGCGGCCCTTCCGGCTCCAGCGATTTCACCAGCACCGCCGCCTGGGTGCGGCTGTGGCATTCCAGCTTCTTCAGGATCGCGGTGACGTGCACCTTCACCGTGTTCTCGGCCAGGCCGAGTTCGTGCGCGATCTGTTTGTTGAGCAGGCCGTCGGCCAGGCACAGCAGCACGCGGAACTGCTGCGGCGTCAGCTGTGCCAGCCGCGCGGCCAGCGCGGCGTCCTGCTCGGAGCGCTCTGCCGTCAGCGGCGGGAACCAGGCGCCGCCCTCCAGTACCGCGACCACCGCTGCGCCGATGGTGTCGGCGGGCGACGACTTGGGAATGAAACCCGCCGCGCCGAACTGCTGCGCGCGCCGGATCACCCGCGGATGCTCGTTCGACGAGATCACCACCACCGGCACTTCAGGATGCTCGCCGCGCACATGCAGCAGTGCGGAGAAGCCGTGCGCACCCGGCATGGTCAGGTCGAGCAGGACCAGATCGGTGTCGGGCCGCTGGTCCAGGGCCTGCCCCAGCGCGGCGGCGCCCGCCGCTTCCGTCACCGTGGCCGCGGGCAGCGCCTCGCGCAAGGCGTGGATCACCGCATTGCGGAACAGCGGGTGGTCGTCGGCGACGAGGATGGCGGGCGCACTCATGCCGCCAGTGTGCCATCCGGCGTGGACGGGACGGTTAGCACTTTGTGGCTAGTCGGCCGACAGGCGATCCAGGCGGATGCGGTTGGCGAACAGCGAGAACGCCAGCATGCCCGCCAGTCCGCTGGCGCGACTCACCCAGCGCGGCAGCCAGCGCGGCGGCGCCAGCACGCCCGATTCGAACAGCGGCTCGAAGCCTGCCACGTCCTCCAGCGTCATCTTGCCGGCGAACAACCGGCGGCACAGGCGCAGCCGGTCCTGCTGCAGCGAATGGCGGAAGAACGTGTGCACGCCGACCAGCCCGCGCAGGTACACCGTGTCCTTGGTGAACGCCGCGCCGCCGCTCGTGGGCACGCCGCGGAACACCCGCTGCGCCGACGAGAAGCTCTCGGCCGGGTTCTGCCCGGCGTCGGCGAAGTAGCGGAACACCTCGACGAAGTCCGCGCCCGCCAACGCCATCGCCACGGCTTCGATGCGCAGGCTGATGCGCTTCATCCGCTCGATGTCGATGCTGCCGGTGATCTGTTCGGCGAACGTGGCCAGCCCTTCCTGCGTGGCGGTCACGCGCGGCGAGGACAACGCCAGGCTCGGCAGATGCACCTGCTCGCGCCCGTTGAGCGCGGTCAGCGAATGCACCAGCGCCTCGTGCTGCAGCAATTGGCGGCGGTCGTAGTCGCTGAAAGCCGCGCCATGGCGCAGGCGGATGCGGGTGGCGCCGGCAGCGGCTTTCGCGATCAGCGTGGGGTCGAGCTCGACGGTGATGACACGGCCATCGAAGAAATCGTCCAGATCCGCCTGCAACTGCAGCTGCAGCGCCGTGGCGGAGACCGGGATCTGCTCTTCCGGTGCCAGCAGCTCATGGTCCAGGTCGTTGGCGATGGTGATGAAGTGCCGCGCGGCATCGCGGGTGGTAGGACCATCGCCGGGCAGGCATTCCTCGGGCGTGCCGAACAGCGCGATGGAATGGGTGGTCACCTGCGGCGAGCCCAGCGATTCCAGCAACTGCGCGGCGATGTCCCAGCTGCGCGCGGATTCGCGCAGGTAGTGGCCCAGCGGATGGGAAGCGTCCGCCGCCGCCGAGATGGCGGCGAGTTCGCGCCGCGCGTCGCCGAAATCCAGCCGCGGGTACTCGATCACCGGCAACACGGGCTGCCCACGGGCGACACCGGCCAGGAACGGGGCCTGCGCATCGGCGGGCCAACTGGCCAGGCTCAGCAGCTTGATCCCGCGCACGGCCTTGACCAGGCGCGCGTCGAGCGCGGCGTGATGGACGATGTCGGCCTGCATGGTGCCCTCCCTCCGGCCACTGTAGCCCAGCGCGCGGGCCCACCGTCACAAGCGGCCGCGGCTGAACTATGCTCGGCACTCTTCCATCGGTTGCGGGGGCAGCATGCTGGAACTCGATGCGGTACAGACGCTGGCCTTCGCCGGCCTGGCGCTCTTCCTCGGTTACGCCCTCTGCCGCTTCATTCCCGTGCTGTCCCGCTACAACCTGCCCGCGCCGGTGATCGGCGGCCTGGCCGTGGCCCTGGCCGTGCTGGTCGCGCGCAACCACGACGTCACCCTGTTCACGCTGGACACCAGCCTGCAGGCGCCGTTGATGATCGCCTTCTTCACCACCATCGGCGTCAACGCCAGCGTCTCGCTGCTGCGCATCAGCGGGCGCCAGGTCGTCATCTTCCTGGTACTGGCCACCGGCTTCGCCGTCGTGCAGAACCTGCTCGGCATGGCGGTGGCGCTGGGCTTCGGCCTGCATCCGCTGTTCGGCGTGCTGGCCGGCTCCACCACGCTGACCGGCGGCCCGGCCACCGGCCTGGCGTTCGCGCCGCTGTTCGAACAGGCCGGCGTCACCGGCGCCGAATCGATCGCGGTCGCCTCGGCGATGGCGGGCATCATCTGCGGCGGCCTGCTCGGCGGTCCGGTGAGCACGCTGCTGATCCGGCGCCACAAGCTGTATGGCGGCGTGAAGCTGGGCGCACCGGACGAATCCGCCGCCGAGCCCAGCGGGGCGCGCGATACGCCCGATTTCGCGACGCGCGAATCCGATGCGCTGAAAAGCGTGGTGGTCATCCTGGTGGCGATGTGGGTGGGTGCCGGCGTCAGCGCCGGCTTGAGCGCCGCCGGCCTGACCCTGCCCGCCTACGTCGGCGCGATGATGGTCGGCGCACTGATCCGCTGGATCGACGACCGCACCGGCTGGATCCGCCTGCCGGTGGCCACCACCGACCTGATCGGCAATGTCTGCCTGGCCCTGTTCCTCGCGGTCGCGCTGATGAACCTCAAGCTGTGGGAACTCGCCGGGCTGGCGGCACCGCTGCTGGTGAACCTGGCGCTGCAGGTGGTCGTGGTCGCGCTGTTCTGCGTCGTGGTGTTCCGGGTGATGGGCCGCGACTACGATGCCGCGGTGATGGGCGGCGGCTTCATCGGCTTCATGCTCGGCACCACCGCCAACGCGATGGCGGTGATGCGTACCCTGGTCGAGCGCTACGGCATGGCGCCGCGCGCCTTCCTCGTCGCGCCGCTGGTGGGCGCGTTCTTCATCGACTTCACCAACGCGCTGATCATCACCGGGTTCATCAATCTCTGGGATTGAAGCCGGCGACGTCGTTATCGCTTGCCGTACTTGTCCGTGAGCCGCTTGTTCAGCGCCTTGTTCTGCACCTTGGCATTCGCCTTGTCGGCCAGGCGCGAGGCGAGCTTGTCGGCGGCGGCGGCGACTTCGTCGCGCAGCTTGAGGTAGTTGAGGAAGCGGCCTTCGTCCAGCTCCTCGCGCTCGATCGCTGCGCGCACCGCGCAGCCCGGCTCGCGATCGTGCGAGCAGTCGCGGAACTTGCACTGCTCGGCCAGCGCCTCGATGTCGGCGAAGCCGCCGTCGGCGAGGTCTTCCTCGCCGGTGGGCTTGAGCTCGCGCATGCCGGGCGTGTCGATCAGGCAGGCGCCTGCCGGCAGCGGGATCAGCGCGCGGAACGTGGTGGTGTGGCGACCGCGCGAATCGCTTTCGCGCACTTCGCCGGTCTTCATCCGCTCGTCGCCGAGCAGCGTGTTGGTCAGTGTGGATTTGCCGGCGCCCGACGAGCCCACCAGCACCACGGTGTGCCCGGGCTCCAGCCACGGCGCGAGCTGCGCCACGCTGGCGGCGTCTTTCGCGTTGACGGTGAACACCGGCACGCCCTGCGCGGTGAGATCGGCCAGCACCTCGACCGCATCGTCGGCGTACTCGGTGCGGTCAGCCTTGGTCAGCACGACCACTGGCTGCGCGCCGCCACCGCCGACCAGCAGCAGGTAGCGCTCGATGCGGCGCGGATTGAAGTCGGCATCCAGGCCGCAGACGATGAACACCGTATCGATGTTCGCCGCGATCACCTGCTGGTGGTAGTGCTCGCCAGCCGCGCCGCGCTTGATGCCGGTATGGCGCGGCAGCAGGGCGACGATGCCCGGGCGCTTCGACGCGGCGTCTTCCAGCAGCACCCAGTCGCCGACGGCGGGGCGCTCATGGGCAGGGAAGCGGGGCCGCTGCCACTCCGGCAGCGATTCGGCCTTCACGCCGTCGCCGGGCGCCGTGGCCACCACATAGCCCGAGCGGTGCTGCTCGATCACCCGGGCCGGGCTGGCCGTCGGGTGCGCCCCCATGACCTCCCGCCACGCGGCATCCTCGGGTTCGCCCGCGTACGGCCAACCGATGGCGCGCAGAAGGGTGACGTCGGACACGCTGGGAGCAGGGGTTTCGGGCATGGGGCGCATTCTAGACGGGCCCTGAAGCAGGCGGGGCCGGGCAGGCTAAATATCCGTTAAGCTGGCTCTCCCCTCACTTCCAGCCCTCCCGCGATCGCCGCCATGTCCACCCCGCCCGTCAAACCGCTCGCCACGCGCGAACGCCTGTCCGAAGTCCGCTACGAGATCCGGGGCGAACTGGCACGGCGAGCCCGCGAGCTGGAGGCCCAGGGGCAGAAGCTGATCAAGCTCAACATCGGCAACCCGGGCGCGTTCGGTTTCCGTGCGCCGGAACACCTGCAGCGCGCGATCGCCGACGACATGGGCCGTACCGACCCGTACACGCACCAGCAGGGCCTGCCCTCGGCGCGCGACGCGATCGCCGCCGCGTACGCCAAGCGCGGCACGCCGGACGCGCATCCGGACCGCGTGTTCGTCGGCAACGGCGTGTCGGAACTGATCGACCTGTCGCTGCGCGCGCTGCTGAATCCCGGCGACGAAGTGCTGGTGCCCTCGCCCGACTATCCGCTGTGGTCGGCAGCCACCATCCTCAACGACGGACGCCCGGTGTACTACCGCTGCGATCCGGAGAACGACTTCCAGCCCGATCCGAACGAGATCGAGCAGCTGATCAGCTCGCGCACCCGCGCCATCGTGTTGATCAATCCGAACAACCCGACCGGCGCCACGTACTCGCGCGAGCTGCTGGAGCGCATCGTGGCGATCGCCGCGAAGCACCGCCTGCTGCTGATGGTGGACGAGATCTACGACCAAGTGCTGTACGACGGCGCGACCTTCGTGCCGGTCGCGCCGATGGCCGGCGACGTGCCCTGCATCACCTTCAGCGGCCTGAGCAAGGTGCACCGCGCCTGCGGCTGGCGCGTGGGCTGGGGCGTGGTGTCCGGCCACGGCGACGTGGTGCGCGACTTCCTGCATGCGATGGACCTGCTCAGCGCGCTGCGCCTGTGCGCGAACGTGCCCGGCCAATACGCCATCGACGCCGCCGTCAACGGCCCCGACACCATCAGCGCGCTATGCGCTCCGGGCGGCCGCCTGTATGAAACCCGCCGTGCGGTGATCGACGCCTGCGACGCCAGCCCGCACCTGGAGCTGGTGAACCCCGCCGGCGCGCTGTATGCGTTCCCTGCGGTGGTCGGCGACGCGGCGAAGAATTTCGACGACCATGCCTTCGCGCTGGAACTGATGGAAACCGAAGGCGTGCTGGTCGTGCCGGGTTCGAGCTTCAACGTGCCGTACCGCCACCACTTCCGCGTCACCCTCTTGCCGGAAGCGGCCACGATGCGCGAAGTCTTCGCCCGCATCGACCGCGCCCTGTCGCGCCGCGCCGAGGCCGCCACCAAGGTGGTGCCAATCAAGGGCAAATCGCAGCCGGCGGCGGCGTAACCAGCGCTGCCGCCCCTTGTAGGAGCGACGTCAGTCGCGACCGCACGCGAGGACGCATCGCCTGATGCTTGATCGGGCGGAAGCGCGCCGCCATCGGCAGCATGCCAGAGGATCGACATCGTCCTGGCTGTGCCGGTTAGCGGTCGCGACTGACGTCGCTCCTACAACAGGCGGGAAGGGCGCATGATGCGCCCATGACGACGACTACCCGCTTCCACACCACCGCCCTCACCACCGAGCTGCGCTACCTCGCGCTCGGCGATTCCTACACGATCGGCGAAGCCGTCGATGAGGCGGGCCGCTGGCCGATGCAGCTGGCGCGCCTGCTGCGCATGGAAGGCGTGCTGGTCGGCGACCCACGCATCATCGCCACCACTGGCTGGACCACCGACGAACTCGACGCGGCGATCACCGCCGCCGAGCCGCTGGGCCAGCACGACTTCGTCACCCTGCTGATCGGCGTCAACAACCAGTACCGGGGCCGCGACGTGGAGGAATACCGCACGCAGTTCGCCGCGCTGCTGTGGCGTGCGATCGGCTTCGCCGGTGGGCGGCCCGACCGCGTGCTGGTGCTGTCGATCCCCGACTGGGGCGTGACCCCGTTCGGTGCGCAGTCGGGCCGTGATGTCGAACAGATCGCGCGCGAGCTGGACGCGTACAACGCCGCTGCGCGCACCGCCTGCGCGCAGCGCGACGTCGCCTTCGTCGACATCACGCCGGTCAGCCGTGTACGCGGCACCGAGGCGGCGATGGTGGCGGAGGATGGCCTGCATCCGTCGGCGGCGATGTACACGGAATGGACGCGGCTCGCATTCCCGGTGGCGCACCACCTGCTGGCTGGCGGCTAGCCGGCGTCACGCCACCGCAACCGCGGGCACGCGCAGGCCTTCGGGTTCCGGCACCACTGTGCGGTAGCCCTGCGCGTCCAGCCACGCCAGCAGCTGCGCCAGGATCACCAGGTTGTGGCCGTGCGTCGCGCCTTCGTGCAGCAGCACGATCGCACCGGGCGCGATGTCGCGGGTGATGCGGGCGAGCACCTTGCCGGGCTCGCAGTCGACACCGTCGAAGCCGCGTGCGCTCCACGCCACGCGGGCAAGGCTGTGGCGCTTCAGCGAGAGGCCGACGAAGGGATTGGTCATGCCCACCACGCTGCGGTACCAGCGCGGCGTGTCACCCGTGATGGCGGTCAGGATGGACTGGTTGCGCCCGATCTCGTCTTCCATTGCACCCGGACCCAGTCGCCAGAACCGCATGTCCGGGTGGCTGGCGCTGTGGTTGCCGATGCTGTGTCCCCGGTCGCGGATGGCCTGGACGGCCTCCGGATGCGCCAGCGCACGCTCGCCGACGAGGAAGAAGGTCGCCTTCGCGCCATGCCGGTCCAGCAGGTCCAGCATCGTGGCAGTGTCCGCCGAAGGACCATCGTCGATGGTCAGCCAGACCACGCGTTCATCCGTCGGCAGTCGCGACAGTGCCGGGCAGAGCAGCGTAGCGCGCGGGTACAGCGTGGCCCAGACCACCGCCAGATGGGTCGCCAGCATGGCCGGGAGGCCCACGGTCCAGCCCCAGCGCCACCACAACCAGGCCACGCCTACTTGCGACAGCGCCAGCAGGCCCAATATCAGTCCGGGACGACGCGGCGGACGATGCAGTGTTCCTGTCGTGCTCATGCCCCATGATGCCACGGGGCGTAAAATCCCTTCTTCAGAGCCCTTCACGCATTCCGGTACCCGACATGTCCCTCGACCCCGCCCTGCGCTCGCGCATCGAATCCCTCCTGCAGTCCAACCGCGTGGTCCTCTTCATGAAGGGCCAGCCGACCATGCCGCAGTGCGGCTTCTCGGCGAAGGCGGTGGGTGCGCTCTCGGCGCTCGGCGTGGACTACGCCCATGTCAACGTGCTGGCCGACCAGGAGATCCGCGAAGGCATCAAAGCCTACGGCGACTGGCCGACCATCCCGCAGCTCTATATCGACGGCGAGCTCGTCGGCGGCAGCGACATCATCGAGCAGATGACCAACTCCGGTGAACTGGCCTCGCTGCTCGGCCTGCAGGCCCCGGACCGCACGCCGCCGGCGATCACCATCACCCCGGCCGCGGCCGAGATGCTGCAGAACGCCGTGGCCGATGCAGGCCCGGGCGCGTCGCTTGCGCTGTCGATCAACGCGCAGTTCCAGCCGAACTTCCAGCTCGCGCAGTTCGACGCCAACGCCATCGCCAGCGAATCCAACGGCGTGCGCGTGCAGTTCGACCTGGCCAGCGCGCGTCGTGCCGACGGCATCACCATCGACTGGGTCGATGACATCCGCGGCAAGGGCCTTGCGATCGACAATCCGAACGCGCCGAAGCCGGTGCAGGCGCTGTCGCCGATGGACGCCGATGCGAAGGCCCGTGCCAGTGAGGTGCTGCTGGTCGACGTGCGTCCGGCCGATGAACGCGCCATCGCCTCGGTGAAGCTGCTGTTCAAGACCTTCGACGGCAATGGCCGTGCCGAGCTGGAAGCGCTGCCGAAGGACACGGCCCTGGCCTTCCTGTGCCGCAGCGGCGGCCGCAGCCAGCAGGCCGCGGAAGAGTTCCGCGCGCTCGGCTTCTCCAACGTCTACAACATCACCGGCGGCATCAATGCCTGGGCCGACGATGTGGACGGCACGATCAGCAAGTACTGATCGGGCATCGCACCAGAAACGGAAAGGCGGGCTTCGGCCCGCTTTTTTTATGGGATGCAACCAGCGGTCTCGTAGGGTGGGCCTTGGCCCACCGACACGGAGTCGAGCCACGCACGGCGCCATGCAATGCAACGGCGGGCCAAGGCCCGCCCTACGTCATCCCTTGAACCCGCCGGCGGCCAGGTAGTCGCGCTCTTCCGGTGACGTGGTGCGCCCCATCGCCTCGTTGCGATGCGGGAATCGACCGAAGCGGGCGATCAGGTCGTAGTGCAGCTGCGCGTACTTCAGGTAGTTCTCGTCGCCGGTGGCACGGAACAGGTCCAGCGATCGCTGCTGGTCGTCCAGCGCCTCGGAATGCTCGAACGGCATGTAGAAGAAGATCTTCAGCGCAGGATCGACCTGCGCATCGAAGCCCGCCTCGATGGCGCGCGCGGCGTAATGCCTCGCCAAGCCATCGGTCGCGTAGGAATGCGCGCTTTCGCGGAAGCAATTGCGCGGAAACTGGTCCAGCAACAGGATCAACGCCAGCGCACCGTCCGCATCGCCCATCCAGCCCTCCAGCTCACGCCGCGCCGCCCGGAAGTGAAGCCCACGAAAGCGCTGGTCGAACTCGGCGTCGAAGGCATCGTCATTGGCGAACCATTTTTCGTAGCCCGCGTTCTTCCAGAAGGTAATGACGTCGTTGGATTCGTTCATGGGCATATCTCCAGCTTTGATCACGTCGGCGGATGGAGCGTATCCGACTCGAGTACAGTGCGATGACCGATGCTACACAACAACATGCGTGCCATCGGCAAATTCGGCGCTGAAGGCTTCCGGTCCGACATAGTGCTCGGGAAGCAGCGAAACAGAGAAGATATCGCCGCTGCTGAAGCGGATGTCCAGCCTCACGTCGTCGGAGCAGTCGACGGACTCTACCGAAACCCCCATCAGGCTGATGAGCGGTCGAGAGGCTGCATGGCTCGAGTAGACCGAGATCGTGCAGGCAGTGAAGCTGAGGCTCAAGACGTCAGTGCTCGGAGAAACCGCAAGCAGCGTCATACCGACGAGTCGATCGAGACGCCTACTCAAGTGATTATGCTCCACGCCTGTGGGTACGCGCCGCTTCGGGCATGATGACGTTTTCGTTCATGGGCCACCTCGCGTCCGGGACGAGGGATCGGACCTCAACCCGGAAGAACATGCCCGATCCGCCACAGCACACCGGTCGGATCGATCAGGGTGAAGTCGCGAAGGCCCCAGGGCCGGTCATCCGCCGTGCTGAGGCGGACGGAGAACCGCTCGACGACACCCGAGGCTTCAACGTTCCGGTGCCAGTCGTCCGCATTCTCGACCAGCAGGTGCATCACGAAATTCTCTGCGTGCTCGCGCAGGTAGAACTGCGACAGCAGGAACGCCGTCTTACCGTGCTGGACATAGGCCAGGTCATCCGACTCCATCGACACCTCGAAGCCGAGCGCCTTGTAGAAAGCCACGGACTCGGCCAGATCCCGCGCGGGCACGAAGGCTTTCATCTCGATGGTTTCAAGGTTCATGCGAACGTCTCCGAGGCTGATGCTCGATGGCCTGCGCCCGCGGACCCGTGGGCCGCGAGCGTCGCGCCGTTACTCGTCGAACCGCAGATGCCGCACCGACTTCCCGTTGCGGCGGATCAGCTTCAGCGCTTCGATGCCGACGGTGATGTGGTTCTCAACGAACGAGGAGCTGACCTTGGCGTCGCTGGCTTCGGTCTTCACGCCTTCCGGGATCATCGGCTGGTCGCTGACCAGCAGCAGCGCGCCGCAGGGAATGCGGTTGGCGAAGCCGGCGGCGAAGACGGTGGCGGTCTCCATGTCGATCGCCATGCAGCGCATCGCGCGCAGGCGCTCCTTGAAGGCGACATCGTGTTCCCACACACGGCGGTTGGTGGTGTACACCGTGCCGGTCCAGTAGTCGTGGCCGAGGTCGCGGATCATCGTGGACACCGCGCGCTGCAGCGCGAACGCGGGCAGCGCCGGCACTTCCGGCAGCAGGTAGTCGTTGCTGGTGCCTTCGCCGCGGATTGCCGCGATCGGCAGCACCAGGTCGCCCAGCTCGTTCTTGCGCTTCAGACCGCCGCACTTGCCGAGGAACAGCACCGCCTTCGGCATGATCGCCGACAGCAGGTCCATCATCGTCGCCGCGTTCGGGCTGCCCATGCCGAAGTTGATCATGGTGATCCCGTCGGCGGTGGCGCTGGCCATCGGCCGGTCCAGGCCGACGATGGGCGCGCCGGTGAGCTGCGAGAAGACGTTGAGGTAGCCGCCGAAGTTGGTCAGCAGGATGTGTTCGCCGAACTGGTCCAGCGGCACGCCGGTGTAGCGCGGCAGCCAGTTGTCGACGATTTCGTTCTTGTCCTTCATGGAAGCCTCTTTTTCTTGTTGTTGTCCGGCAATTCTGGCACGACTCCAGCGCGCGCACTTGGCAGGACGCGCCGCGGCCGGTTACGGTCGCCTTCTCTTCCAGGGGATACACCATGCGAACGACCTTGCTGGCCGGGCTGATCCTGGCCTCGCTGGGCGGCAGCGCGCTTGCCGCCACGCCCACCTCCCGCTTCACCCAGGACCCCTACCCGAGCACCTACCGTGCCGTGCCCTCGGGTCCCGTGCTGCTGGCCAATGCCACCGTGCTGACCGGCACCGGCGAGCGCCTCGACGGCGCCGATGTGCTGCTGGCCGACGGCAAAGTCGTGGCGGTCGGCCGCGGCCTGTCCGCACCCGAAGGCGCCACCCGCGTCGATGCGACCGGCAAATGGGTGACGCCGGGCCTGATCGACGTGCACTCGCACCTGGGCGTGTATCCCAGCCCGGGTGTGAAGGCGCACAGCGACGGCAACGAAATGACCGCGCCGGTGACCGCGAACGTCTGGGCCGAGCATTCGATCTGGGCGCAGGACCCGGGCTTCCACACCGCCCTGGCCGGTGGTGTGACCTCGCTGCAGGTGCTGCCGGGCTCGGCCAACCTGGTCGGTGGTCGCGGCGTGACGCTGAAGAACGTCGCCTCCACCAGCTACCAGGGCATGAAGTTCCCCGGCGCGCCGTGGGGCCTGAAGATGGCCTGCGGCGAGAACCCCAAGCGCGTCTACGGCGGCAAGAGCGGCCCGGCCACGCGCATGGGCAACGTGGCCGGCTATCGCGCGGCCTTCATCGATGCCAGCGAGTACCTGAAGAAGAACGCCCCGAAGGCGCAGCAACCGAAGAAGAAGCGCTGGTGGGAACGCGCGAGCGGCGACGACAAGGCGGACAGTGGCGGCGACAGCGGCGGCAAGCGCGACCTGAAGCTGGACACGCTGGCCGGCGCGATCAACGGCGAGATCCTGGTGCACATCCACTGCTACCGCGCCGACGAGATGGCCACGATGCTGGACCTGGCCAAGGAGTTCGGCTTCAAGATCGCCGCGTTCCACCATGGCGTGGAAGCCTACAAGCTGGCCGACCGACTGGCGCAGGAGAACGTCTGCGGCGCGCTGTGGGCGGACTGGTGGGGCTTCAAGATGGAGGCCTTCGACGGCATCCAGGAGAACATCGCGATCGTGGACCGTCCGGCCAACAGCTGCGCGATCGTGCATTCGGATTCGGACGAAGGCATCCAGCGCCTCAACCAGGAGGCGGCCAAGGTGATGGCGAACGCGCACCGCGCCGGCATGGGCGACATCGCGCCTGAGCGCGCGATCCGCTGGGTGACCAGCAATGCAGCCAAGGCATTGGGCATCGCCGAACGCACCGGCACGCTGGAGGCCGGCAAGATGGCCGATGTGGTGGTGTGGAACCAGAATCCCTTCAGCGTGTACGCGAAGGCCGAGCAGGTCTACATCGACGGCGCGCGCCTCTACGACCGCAACGACCGCAGCAGGCAACCGGTCTCCGACTTCATGCTCGGCCAGGAGGTGACGCCATGAGCCGTCGTTCGCTCCTCCGTACCGGCGCGCTTGCACTGGCGCTCGCCGCCGCGCTTCCCGCCCTCGCGCAGGACGTGCTGATCCGCAATGCCACCGTGCACACCGCAGGTGCCCAGGGCACGTTGAAGAACGCGGACGTGCTGGTGCGCAACGGCGTGGTCCAGGCGGTCGGAAGCGGCCTGGCCGCACCGGCCACCGCGACGGTGATCGAAGCCGAGGGCCGTCCGCTGACGCCGGCGTTCTTCGGTGGCATCACCGAGATCGGCATCGAGGAAGTCTCCGGCGAATCCTCGACCGTGGACGCGGCGGTCACGCTCGAAGACCAGCCGATGCGTCCGGAGTTCGACGTCACGCTGGCGTACAACCCGGCCTCGGTGGTGATCCCGGTGGCGCGGGTGGAGGGCATCGGCTTCACTTTGCTGGCGGCGTCGACCGGCGGTTCCTTCATCGCCGGCCAGGGTGGCGTGGTGCGGCTGGACGGCAGTGCCGATCCGGTCGGTCCGCGCGCGTTGTTCGTCCGCCTGGGCAGCGGCACCGCGGAACTGGCGGGCAAATCGCGCGCGGCGCACTGGATGCTGCTGGACCAGATGGTGGCCGAAGCGCGCGGCCGCGTATCGGTGGATTCACCGCACGCACTGCTGACGCCGGCCGGTCGCGCCACCCTCGCACGCTACCTGGCGGGCAACGGACGCATCGTGGTGGCGGTGCACCGGGCCGCCGACATCCGCCAGCTGCTGCGCTGGGCGCAGCGCGAGAACGTGCGCATCGCCATCGCCGGCGGTGCGGAAGCCTGGAAGCTCGCGCCGCAGCTGGCGCAGGCGAAGGTGCCGGTGTTCGTCGATGCGCTGGCCGACCTGCCATCGGACTTCGACCAGATCGGCGCCACGCTGGAGAACGCAGCACGGCTCGATGCGGCCGGCGTGAGCGTCAGCTTCTCGCAGGCCGGCGATGCCTCGCACAACGCGCGCAAGGTCCGCCAGCTGGCGGGCAACGCAGTCGCGAACGGCCTGCCGTGGGAAGACGGCCTGGCCGGCCTGACCCGCGTGCCGGCGGAGGCGTTCGGCGTGGGCGACCGCGTCGGCACCATCGCGCCCGGCAAGCTGGCCGACCTGGTGCTGTGGAGCGGCGATCCGCTGGATGTGGCCAACACCGCGCAGCAGGTGTGGCTGGGCGGTCGTGCGATGCCGATGCGTTCGCGCCAGACCGAGCTGCGCGATCGTTACATGCAACAGGCGGGCCCGTTGCCGCGCGCGTATTCGAAGTAAGCCGGACGCGCGGGATCAGTCCACGGGGGCGCTTTCGGGCGCTTTCGTGGTTTCAATGCTGTGGCACGGCGCGTCTTCGGCCATCACGCGATCGCCGCCGGCGCGTTTGGCCACGTACATGGCCTGGTCCGCACGCGCGATCAGCGACGCCACCGAATCGCCGTCACGCGCCTGCGCCGCACCGATGCTGGCGGTCAGGCCGACTTCGACGCCATCCACCCGCGCACAGTCACGACGGATGCGTGCGGCCACCTGCTCCGCGATGCGCAGGGCCGCCGGCAGTTCGACGCCGGACAGCACCAGCACGAATTCCTCGCCGCCCAGACGGCCCAGCTGGTCGCCGTACTGGAACTGCTCGCTGACCACACGCGTCACTGCGCGCAGGCAGGCATCGCCGAGCGCGTGGCCGTGGCGGTCGTTGACCTGCTTGAAGTGGTCCAGGTCGATGAAGAGCAGCGAAGCCGGGATGTGTTCGCGCTCGCGCTCGATCAACGCCCAATCGAGCCGGTGCTCGATGCCGCCGCGATTGAGCACGCCGGTCAGCCCGTCGCGTTCGGCATGCTGCTTGGCGCTGTCGCGCTCGCGGCGGAACGTCAGCATGCGGTCGGCCAGGCCCAGCGCCAGGACGACCGCGGTGAACGCCAGCACCCACGGCAGCCCATATTCCAACCACGGCTCTGCGCGCTCGCCCCCGCTGAACCGCAGCGCACGCCACATGGTGAACACGAGCATCGGCACCCAGGAGATCAGCACGTAGGCGGCGTGCTTCTGGCCGCGCATCCACGCAACGACCAGGGTGACCAGGGCGATGGCATTGGTCAGCAGGAACACCGCATTGGCCACGTCCGGGAACCAGGCCTTGTCGGCCGGCCACGGCAGCGCCAGCAGCACCAGCGTGGCAGCGCAGCCATAGACGCCAACGATGCGCATCAACAGGCTCAGCCGCGGCGTGACCCGGCGCAGGCTGGCGTAGTCCTGCCACAGGTACACCAGCAGGATGGTCGCCAGCGTGCCGGACGCCCAGATGCCCTGGGCGCCGAAGCGGGCCAGCGCCTCGAGGCCCGGCCAGGCATAGGCCTCCCCGTACGAGCACAACGCATAGAGCAGCTGGAACAGCATGGCGCCCGCGTACAGCAGGTACACGCGCTCGCGCAGCATCGCCCAGAACAGCAGCACCGCCAGCGAGACGCCGAGCACCGCGCCGATCGCCGGCATCACCAGGCGCAGGTGGCGCAGGTCGGCGGCGGCGTACAGCGGCCGCGATTCGACCGCGACCTGCAGCGGGTAGCGGGCGCCCTCCACGCGCACGTAGACAGGGCCGTCGCCGGCGAGCGGGAACACCAGCGCACGCCGCGTGTACTGGGGGTCCAGGTCGTGGCGGAACACGTCCTGCGTACGCAGCGCGCCGTCCGGCGTATCGAGTACGGTCACCCGCGCGGTGTAGGGGTGATAGACCACCAGCAGCGGTTCGGCCACACCAGGCCGCGGTTGCACGCGCCACTGACCGTTGCCGATCACGCGCACGCCATCGTCGTCGCCTTCGAAGCGACGTTCCGAGAAGAGCCCGGCACGCTGTCCGGCCTGCTGCTCCAGCGCCAAGGGCTGGATCCGGTCGATCCGCGCGATGTTTTCCCCGAACGCGACGGACGCGGGCAGCAGGGCCAGAAGCAGTAGTAGCGACCACCACCCCAGTTTCATGTTGCCCCTTGCTTTCGGCCGGAGTGTCGGACCCGGCTGGGGTGCGGGCAAGCCCATCACGACTATTATTGTGATGACAGTCACACTAATATCGCGATTCAGTAAGCGCCCCTGACGGGACGCGGGGCGCGCTTCTACTGTGGCGCAGGTCTGGAAAAAGTGATTCGCTTCACACTTCACACGTTTACGCGGCGACGGCCTGCCGGTTGTCCGCTAGCGTGGCGGGCCGAGTGGGATGCGACGGATGCCGGGAGGGGCAAGATGCGCATAGGGATTGTCGTGGATTCAGCGTGCGACCTGCCGCTGGACTACCTGCAGCAACACAACATCGTCATCCTGCCGATCACGGTGCGGATCGGCGAAGCCGTGCTCGCCGATCATCGCGACGAACAGGCGACGCTGAGCTTCCTGCACGCGCACGTCGCCGAGCGCGGCCACGAGGCCGAGACCACGCCGTTCACCGTCAACCAGATCCGCGACCTGTTCCTGGGCCAGCTGGTGATCGACTACGACCACGTGTTCTGCATGACGATCACCAAGACGCGGTCGCCGATCCACGACAATGCGATGCAGGCGAGCTTCGCGATCCTCAACGACTACAAGCCGGTGCGGCAGGCGGCCGGGCACAACTCGCCGTTCGCGCTGCGCGTGATCGATACGCAGAACCTGTTCGCCGCTCAAGGCATCACGGCGGTGGAGGCGGTGCGCATGCGCGATGCCGGCGCCAGCGTGCAGCAGATCCGCGTGCGCCTCGAGGAACTGGCGCAGAACACGCACGGCTACATGATCCCGCGCGACCTCTACTACCTGCGCAACCGCGCCCGCACCAAGGGCGACCGCAGCGTCGGCCTGTTGAGCGCCGCGCTGGGCAGCGCGCTGGACATCAAGCCCGTGCTGTACGGCCATGCCGGCAACACCGAGCCGGTGGCCAAGATCAAGGGCTTCGACAACGCAGTCGAACAGATGTTCAAGTTCACCGGCAACCGGGTGATGGCAGGCCTGATGACGCCGACCGTCTGCCTGAGCTATGGCGGCGAGCTGTCGGAACTGCGCGCCCTGCCGGGCTACCAGCGCCTGCGGGACATCTGCGAGAACAACAAGGTCGAGGTGTTCGAGAGCGTCATGAGCCTCACCGGCATGGTCAACGTGGGCAAGGGCGCCGTCGTGGCCGCCTTCGCCGCGCCGCCCGCGCCGTTCAAGGCGGCATAACGACGGCCTAACGCGGCGGGGCTACGCTATGCCCCTGGCTTGAACCGGGGGCGCCATGGCGGTCCGTTACTACATCAGTCTGCCCAATCCCGCCCGCGCACGCGGCGGCGACCCGGCTTTCAGCTTCGATGCGCACGGTGCGGAGGAATTCGCCGCGCAGCTGCAGCACGCGCTGCGTACCAGCAGCCTGTTCGAACGCTGGCGCGCGCGCCAGGACGATCCCGATGAAGTCGATCCCGGCCTGGGCGTGGTGGATCCCGATGCCACGGTCGCCGGCCAACAGGACGACCTCAGCATCCTGCTGGTCGCCCGCTCCTCGATCCCCGGCCATGTCCTGAAGCACCGCCTGCGCCTGCTCGCCGGTGGCGCCTGGGAACTGCGCGACGTGGCCGCGGCCTGAGCGGCCGCACGCCCCTCCTGCTGGCGTGGAGCGGTGGCAAGGATGCCGCCTGGACGCTGCACGTGCTGCGGCAGCGCGACGATGTCGAGGTCGTCGGTCTGCTGACCACGGTCACGCGCGAGCACGACCGCGTCTCGATGCAGGGCATCCGCCGCAGCGTGCTGCATGCGCAGGCGCGTGCGACTGGCCTACCGCTGCTCGAAGCGATGATCCCCGCGCAGTGTTCGAACACCGACTACGAACGTGCCATGGCCGATGCGATCGACCGGGCGCAGGCACGTTGGCCTGGACTGCGCACGATGGCGTTCGGCGATCTGTTCCTTGAAGACATCCGTGCCTATCGCGTGGCGAACCTGGCGCGCGTGGGCTGGGACGTCGTCACGCCGCTGTTCGGCCGCGACACGGCCTCGCTGGCGCGGGACATGATCGACGGCGGACTGCGCGCGCAGTTGTGCTGCGTCGATACGCAGCAGTTGGATGCCGGCTTCGCAGGTCGCGACTTCGACCGGGCATTGCTCGCCGCGTTGCCGACCGCTGTGGATGCCTGTGGCGAGAACGGCGAGTTCCATACCTGCGTGTCGGCAGGACCGATGTTCGATGCGCCCCTCGCGCTCACGCAGGGCGACACCGAGCTGCGCGATGGGCGCTTCGCGTTCACCGACTACGCGTTGCCCATGTGAGCCGTCTACGGCCAACTGGCCAACGGCACCAGTACCTGAGGTTCGCGCGGCCCCTGTAGCAGGTCGGATAGTCGGGCCTCGTATTCTCGCCGGTAGGGCTTGTCCTGCCGCGCCAGGAAGGTCGCCACGTCGGGCTCGGCCCAGCGCTCGTACAGCGTGAAAAGCGCCGGGTCGTTCGCGTCGCGATGCAGGGCGCACGACACGAACGTGTCCTCCTTCGACATCGCGTCGACGATGTCGTGCACCGCGTGGAGCCATTCGTCGACCCGCTCCGGCTTCACCCGCAGGCGGACGTAGAACACCAGCGGCACCGGCGACACGGCAGTGGGGTCTAGACTCATCGGTGCAGGGCCTTGGCGTGGTGCGCGATGTGGTCGCCGATGAAGCTGGCGATGAAGTAATAGCTGTGGTCGTAGCCGGGCTGCATGCGCAGTGCCAGCGGATGCCCCGCGCGCTCGGCGGCGGCCTGCAGCAACTCGGGCTTCAGCTGGGTGTGCAGGAATTCATCCGCCTCGCCCTGGTCGATGAGGAGCGGCAGCCGCTCGTGCGCCAGCTTCACCAGCTCGACCGTGTCGTGGGCTTTCCACGCCGCCCGGTCTTCGCCGAGGTAGGCGGCGAATGCCTTCTCGCCCCACGGCACCTGCGACGGTGCGACGATCGGCGAGAACGCCGATACGCTGCGGTAGCGACCCGGATTCTTCAGTGCAATGGTCAGCGCACCATGACCGCCCATGGAATGCCCGCTGATGCCGCGCGCTTCGGTCACCTGAAAGTTCGCTTCGATCAACGCCGGCAGTTCGTCGACGATGTAGTCGTACATGCGATAGTGCGCCGACCACGGTGCCTGCGTGGCATTGACGTAGAAGCCGGCGCCCTTGCCCAGGTCGTAGCCGTCGGCATCGGCCACGTCATCGCCGCGGGGGCTGGTGTCGGGTGCGACGAGGATCACGCCATGCTCGGCGGCATAGCGCTGCGCGCCCGCCTTGGTGATGAAATTCTGTTCCGTGCAGGTCAGGCCGGACAGCCAGTACAGCACGGGCAGCTTCTGCGTCTCCGCTTGCGGTGGCAGGTAGACCGCGAACCGCATTGTGCAGCCGAGGCTGCTTGAGGCGTGTTCGTAGACATCCTGCGAGCCCCCGAAGCAGGCACGATGTTCGATGCGCTTCATGTTCATGCCTCTTTTCCGGCGCGGTGCGCCTGCAGTTCCTGCAGCACGGTCCGGTCGATCGCATCGATGCCTCGCTGATGGTTCTGGTTCACCCGCTGCGCGGCGTCCGTGCGCTCGAAAAAATCCATCTCCTCCATTTGGCTCCTCAGTCCATCCAGCACCCGCGACTTCACCCTGCCCGCGGTGCCCGCGCAGGCGGTCCGCGCGTCGGCCAGCGCTGCCTCCGGCGTGCCGGCATGCGCGAAGGCATGTTCGCGCAGGCAGTCGTAATAGGGCCGGCCAAGCGCATCGGCAGGCACGCCCGTGCCCGGGGGCGGCGCCGCCCATGCCGATGCGGCCAGCAGGATCCATATGGACGCGAGGGTGACCGCGGCGACCCACGGAACGGGACGCGAAATGAGGTGCGGCATGGGAGTTCTCAGTAGTGGACGACGCTGCGGATGGACTTGCCTTCATGCATCAGGTCGAAGGCCTCGTTGATGTCGTCCAGCGGCATGGTGTGGGTCACGAACGGGGCGAGTTCGATGTCGCCCTTCATCGCGTCCTCGACCATGCCCGGCAGCTGCGAACGACCCTTCACGCCGCCGAACGCGGTGCCCATCCACTTGCGACCGGTCACCAGCTGGAACGGTCGCGTGCTGATCTCCTGCCCCGCACCGGCCACGCCGATGATCACGCTCTGGCCCCAGCCGCGGTGCGCGCATTCCAGCGCCGCGCGCATGACGTTGACGTTGCCGATGCACTCGAACGAATGGTCCACGCCCCAGCCCGTCATCTCGACGACGACCTGCTGGATCGGCTTGTCGAAGTCCTTTGGATTGACGCAGTCGGTGGCGCCGAACTGCGTCGCCATCTCGAACTTCGAGGGGTTGGTGTCGATGGCGATGATGCGGCCGGCCTTCGCCTGGCGCGCGCCCTGGATCACCGCCAGGCCAATGCCGCCCAGGCCGAACACGGCGACCGAATCGCCGGCCTGCACCTTGGCCGTGTTGTGCACGGCACCGATGCCGGTGGTGACGCCGCAGCCGAGCAGGCAGACGTGTTCCGGGTTCGCCTCGGGGTTGATCTTCGCCAGCGAGACTTCAGCGACCACGGTGTACTCGCTGAAGGTCGAGCAGCCCATGTAGTGGTAGAGCGGCTGGCCTTCATAGGAGAAGCGCGAGGTGCCGTCCGGCATCACGCCCTTGCCCTGGGTGGCGCGCACCGACGTGCACAGGTTGGTCTTGCCGCTCTTGCAGAACAGGCACTCGCCGCACTCGGCGGTGTAGAGCGGGATCACATGGTCGCCCGGCTTGACGCTGGTGACGCCTTCGCCCACCTCGACCACGATGCCGGCGCCCTCATGACCCAGCACGACCGGGAACAGGCCTTCCGGATCGTCGCCCGACAGCGTGAAGGCATCGGTATGGCAGACACCGGTGTGGGTGATCTTCACCAGCACTTCGCCCTTCTGTGGCGGCGCCACATCGATCTCGACGATCTTCAGCGGTTCGCCTGCGGCGAAGGCGACGGCGGCACGGGATTTCACGATGGCACTCCTGCGTGTTTGAAAGGGATTACTTGAGGTACGAACGGACCAGCGCGACGGCGGCGTCGATGCCCGCCTCGCGCTGCGCGGGGGTGGACGCCGGATGCGCGAACTCTTCCCGCAGATGGCTCTCGAGGATCTCCGACATCAAGCCGTTGACGGCCCCGCGCACGGCGGCGAGCTGCTGCAGCACCGGCGCGCAGTCGGCCCCTTCCTCCAGCGCGCGCTCGAGCGCGTCCAGCTGGCCGCGCATGCGGCGCACGCGGGTCAGCGCCTTCTTCTTGTCGGCGGGGGAATGGGGCATGCCGGCGACCGGACCGTGATAGTGGGGGGGAGTATACACGCCCCGTGCCGACCGCCTATCGGCGGGGGGCGGTAAACCCCATGACGCCCGCCGGATAACGCGCCAGTCTGTCCGCTTGCCGGGCCCGCACCGCGTTGTTCCCAGGTACACCCGACCATGAGGAGGCCACGATGATCCATCGATCCCTGCTCCTGCCGTTGCTGGCCATCGTGCTGGCGGCCTGCGATCCCGCCCCGAAGATGACGACCGAGCCCGCGACGCCGGCCGGCACGGCAACGCTGCCGCTGTTCGACAGCTTTGGCGACTTGCACCGGGACATCGGCACGCGCGTGCCGCTGGCGCAACGCTATTTCGACCAGGGCCTGCGCATGGCCTACGGGTTCAATCACGAAGCGGCAGGGCGCGCGTTCGCCGAAGCCGCGCGCCTCGATCCGCAATGCGCGATGTGCGTATGGGGGCAGGCGCTGGTGCTGGGACCGAACATCAACCTGCCGATGGATCCCGCACTGGCGAAGGACGCCACCGCCCTCGCTGCGCGCGCTGCGGTCCTGGCGAAGTCGGCGCGCCCGGCCGATCGCGCGTTGATCCAGGCATTGCTGACCCGCTACGCCGATCCGGCACCGGACGACCGGTCTTCGCTCGATCGCGCGTACGCAGAGGCGCTGGCGCAGGTGGTCAAACAGTTCCCCGAGGACGACGATGCCGCGACGCTGTATGCCGAAGCGCTGATGGACCTGTCGCCCTGGGCGTACTGGAACCCGGATGGCACGCCGGCGGAACGGACACCGCGCCTGATCGGTGAACTGGAGCGCGTGCTGGCGCGCAATCCCCGCCATATCGGCGCGATGCATTACTACATCCACGCCACCGAAGCCTCGCCCACGCCGGAGCGCGCCCTGCCCTATGCCGATGCGCTTGCGGCGCTGGCGCCGGGTTCCGGTCATCTGGTGCACATGCCGGCGCATACCTACATCCGCGTCGGGCGTTACCACGACGCCACGCTGACCAACTTCGCCGCCACCACCGCCGACAAGGAGTTCCTGGCGGTGTGTCGCGGCAGCAACGGGGTGTATCCGCTTGGTTACGTGCCGCACAACTGGCACTTCGCCACGATGACGACGAGCCTGACGGGCTCCCGCACCCTGGCGCTGCAGGCGGCAGGCCAGACGGCACAGCGTGCGGACCACGCCGCGATGGGCGAGGCGCCGATGCAGTTCATGCAGCAGTTCGTGGTGTCGCCGTGGTTCACGCAGGTGCGCTTCGGCGACTGGGACGCCATCTTGGCCGATGCAAGCGCGCCGCCGACGCTGCCCTATCCCGCCGCGATCCGCCACTTCGCACGAGGCATGGCGCGCGTGCGGACGGGCGCGCTGGACGAGGCGAAGCGGGAATCCGATGCACTCCGCGCGATCGCGGGGAATCCGGCGATGGCGCAGGTGAGCTTCTTCGACATCAACAACGCCGCGACCGTGCTGCGTGTGGCCGATGCCCTGCTGCGCGGGGAGCTGCTACGTGCACAAGGTCAGCACGAGAACGCGATCGCGGCGCTCCGCGACGCAGCGGCCGCGGAGGATGCATTGGCGTACAACGAGCCTGCGGACTGGCCGCTCCCGGTACGTCCTTACCTGGGGGCCGCCTTGCTTGAGGCGGGCGATGCGAAGGGCGCGGCCGAGGCTTTCAGCCAGGACCTGAAGACCTATCCCGACAACGGCTGGTCGCTGTTCGGGCTCGCGCAGGCGCAGGAGAAGCTCGGGCAAGCCGATGCGGCGCGCGAAACCAGCCGACGCCAGACCGTCGCGTGGCAATGGGCGGACGCGCCGCTGACCGCGGCGCGCTACTGAGCGGAGCGCCGAACCGCGCAATGCGGGCGGCGCTGCGCGATCACTTCACCCGCTGGCCGTGCTTGACCACGATGTCGACGCGCTGCAGCAGGGCGACCTGCTTCAGCACGTCGCCCTTCACCGCGATGATGTCGGCGTACTTGCCTTCGGTGATGGTGCCGTAGTCCTTCTCGGCCTTCATCGCCACCGCCGGCCAGTAGGTGGCGGCGCGGATGGCATCGATCGCGGGCACGCCGAGCTTGTTCACCCACACGTCGAGCTCGTTCCAGGTGCTGCCGCTGTGGAACTTCATCGGGATGCCCGAGTCGGTGCCGATCAGCAGCATCGCCCCGCTCTCGCGCAGCTGCTGGAACTTGCGCTGCAGGGTCGGCCAGCGTTGCGGCGTCTGCTGGAAGTAGCTGATGCGTTCCGGATGCTCCAGCGACTGCTTGATGTCGTCGATGATCGCGGGCGTCAGGCCGACATGCCAGTCGGTGCCGTCGATGAACTCGTGGTTCTTCACCGTATACGGGAAGTTGTAGAGCCCTTCGATGGTGGGCGTCCAGAACAGCGGGCCGGAGGCCATGTTGCCGGTGCGCTCGCGCAACGCGGCGATCACGTCCGGCGGATATTCCGGCGAGGCCGCCAGGCCGGTGTGCTCGAAGCAGTCCACGCCGAACTTCAGGCCGCGGCGGATTTCCTCCGGGCGGTGCGCGTGCGCGACCACCGGGAGCCCGTGCTTGTGGGCCTCGTCGACGATGGCGGCGAGTTCGGCATCGCTCATGCCGTCCTGGTCGATCAGCTTGACGACGTCTACGCCGGCCTGCGCGATGCGACGGATCTTCGCCCGCGCGTCGGCAGGCGAATCCACGCCCCAGCGGAACTGCTCGGTGCCCGGATACGGCTTCTTCTGGATGAAGGGACCCGACACGAACAGGGTGGGTCCTGGAATGCGCCCGCTGTTGATCGCGTCGCGCACCGCGATGCTCTCCTCCAGCGGACCGCCCAGGTCGCGCGCACCCGTCACGCCGGCCAACAGCAGCTGCTTGGCCGAAGAGGGCATGATCACGTCGCGGAACTGCGCCGGATAGGTCTTGTCCCAGTGCTCGTAGTCGGCGTGCCCGTTGATCATCAGGTGCACGTGCATGTCCCACAGGCCGGGCATCACGGTCATGCCTTCGGTCGAGATCACCGTCGCATCCGCCGGTACGGGCAACGTCTTCACCGTGCCCACCGCGACGATGCGCTGACCCTCGATCAGGATGACGCTGTCGCGGATCGGATCACTCAGCGTCCCGTCGACCAGCGTGCCGCCCACCATCGCCACGCGCTGCGCCTGCGCAGCCGGCGCGATCGCCAGGCAGACCACCATTCCGTATACCGCCCACCACGTTGCCGCCCGCATCGGCCTTCCCCCAGGATGGAAAGGCCTAGCCTAACCCGAGCACGATCAGTACGCGAACTCGCGGAACACGCGGTCGATATCGCCCTGCCAGGCACCGTTGAACAGCGCCAGCTTGCGTTCGGCGGAGGTTTCGTTCGCTTCGACGATCTCCACCAACGCGTCGAGGAAACCGGCTTCGTCCACGCCCTTGCCGTTGAGGCGCGCGCGACGCCGCAGGCCACCGATGGCGATCTTCACCGCCTCGCGCGCCAGATCGCGGACGGTGCCGTCGCGGAACGGCAGCTTCAGCGCGTGCTTCGGCACGCCGTCACGCAGCGCATGGCGCTCGGCCAGCGAGAAATCCTTGACCAGGTCCCACGCCGCATCGAGCGCGGCATCGTCGTACAGCAGGCCCACCCAGAAGGCAGGCAGTGCGCAGATGCGGTTCCACGGGCCACTGTCCGCGCCGCGCATTTCCAGGAACTTCTTCATCCGCACTTCCGGGAAGGCGGTGGTCATATGGTCGGACCAGTCGCGCAGCGTGGGCAGCGCGCCCGGCAGCACATCCAGCTCTCCGCGCAGGAACTTGCGGAACGACTTGCCGCTCGCATCGTGGTAGATGCCGTCGCGGTAGGAGAAATACATCGGCACGTCGAGCAGGTAGTCGACATAACGCTCGTAGCCGAACCCGTCCTCGAACACGAAATCCAGCATGCCGGTGCGATCGCCGTCGGTGTCGGTCCAGATGTGCGACCGGTAGCTCTGGTAGCCGTTCGGCGTGCCCTCGGTGAACGGCGAATCGGCGAACAGCGCCGTGGCCACCGGCTGCAGCGCCAGCGACACGCGGAACTTCTTCACCATGTCCGCTTCACTGGCGTAGTCGAGGTTGACCTGCACGGTGCAGGTGCGCGTCATCATGTCCAGGCCCAGCTGGCCGACCTTGGGCATGTACGACTTCATGATCTGGTAGCGGCCCTTCGGCATCCACGGCATCTCGTCGCGCCGCCACTTGGGCTGGAAGCCCATGCCGAGGAAGCCGAGCTGGAGCTCGTCGGCGACCTGCTTCACTTCCTTGAGATGCGTGCCCACTTCGACGCAGGTCTCGTGGAGGGTCTCCAGGGCTGCACCCGACAACTCCAGTTGGCCAGCCGGCTCGAGGGTGACCGATGCGCCATCCTTCGACAGCGCGATCACGCGACCCTTCTCTTCGATGGCGTCCCAGCCGAAACGGGTCAGCCCCTTCAGCAGTGCTTCGATACCGCGATCGCCATCGAACGTCGGCGGACGCAGGTCATCGAGGCGGAAACCGAACTTCTCGTGCTCGGTACCGATGCGCCAGTCGGCGCGCGGCTTCTCACCGGACGCGATGTAGGCCACCAGCTGCGCGCGGTCGGTGATGGGCGTGTCGGCGACGTGGCTGGGACTGGACAAGGGCGGGACTCGCGGAGGGGAAGACGCAAGGTCGGGCCACGGCCCTCCATTGCAAGGCCGGCACTATAACGTGACCGTGCGCACGCGATCGTCGCCATGGGAACGCCGCAGCATCCCATCCATGCACGCGAAGCGGGGCTCCGCTTCCCCGCTGACTACAGTCCCAGCCAGGTCCCCACGACCATCCGCGCCTCGTCCACGCCCTGCTTGGACTCGGCCGAGAACGTCTGCACGCTGACGGTGTCGCCGAACGCGGAGAACAGCTCCTTCTTCACCGCCTGCAGCGCGTTGCCCTGCTGCCCGCGGCCGAGCTTGTCGGCCTTGGTCAGCAGCGCATGGGCCGGCAGGCCGCGCTGGACCGCGTAGCCCAGCATCTGCCGGTCGTAATCCTTCAGTGGATGGCGGATGTCCATGACGACCACGAGCCCCCTGAGCGCTTCGCGGGTCCGGAAGTAGCGGTCGATGAAGGCCTGCCAGTGGGCCTGCAGGTCCTGCGGCACCTTGGCGTAGCCGTAGCCGGGCAGGTCGACCAGGTAGCGCTCGGGCTGGACCTGGAAGAAGACCAGCTGCTGGGTGCGGCCGGGGGTCTTGGAGACCCGCGCCAACCGGTTGTGGTTGACCAGTGCATTGAGGGCACTGGACTTGCCGGCATTGGAACGGCCGGCGAACGCCACCTCGAACCCGCCATCCTCCGGCAACTGGCGCGGGGTATGGGCGGAGAGCAGGTAACTGGCGGAATTCAGGGGGTTCGACATGGCGATAGGATCGCACGGTGGCGGCCCGGATACCGTTTGAATTGACCGCAAGCGGCCGCCGCGACGATAATTCGCGGGTTTCGCGGTCCCTTCGGGCACCGCCATCAGTCAAAGGTTTCGGAGCTTTAGCATGCGCCACGCTCGCGTTATGGGACTTGCCGGATTGGCCGTACTGGCCGTGGGCGCAGTCGCTTTTGCACAGACCACCGTGGTCCCGGTGCCGGACAATGCGCCGGTCGAGACCGCCCCGCTGGACATCAATCTCGCCAAGACCACCTGGGGCGACGCCAAGGCCGGCCAGACCAAGGCGGCCGCCTGCGCGGCCTGCCACGGCGCCGACGGCAACCCCAGCGATCCGCAGTACCCCCGCATCGCCGGCCAGAGCGAGCGCTACATCGCCCAGCAGCTGGCGCTGTTCGCCTCGGGCGAGCGCAACACCGGCATGGCCGCCGTGATGGCGCCGTTCGCCCAGACCCTCAACGCGCAGGACATGCGCGACGTGGGTGCCTACTTCGCCACCCAGAAATCGGGCGCCGGCCTGGCCGATGACAGCGTCATCGCCGACGGCACCTACCAGGGCATGAAGTTCTACGAAGTCGGCCAGCAGCTGTACCGCAGCGGCGACGCCAAGCGCGGCGTCCCGGCCTGCCTCGCGTGCCATGGCCCCACCGGCGCCGGCAACCCCGGCCCGGCCTACCCGCACATCGGCGGCCAGATGCAGGACTACACCGTGCGTCGCCTGACCGAGTACAAGGCCGGCACGACCACGCTGAAGGACCCGGCCCACTTCAACATCATGGCCCAGGTGGCCGGTCCGCTGACCGAGCAAGAAATCCAGGCCCTGGCCAGCTACCTGCAAGGTCTGCACGCCCGCGCCGACGACGTCGCCGCCACCAAGACCGGCAACAAGTAATCCCGCTCCTTCCGCCCGCCCGTCGCGGCCGGAGGGTGCAAGCTCCTGTTCATCGCGCCGGCCCCACCATGGCCGGCGTTTCTTTTTCCGCGCCCCGCAGCGTGCCGGGGCCAGTACGAAGCTGGAGTATCCCGATGGCGTCCCGCCTGCTGCCCGTCCTGATCACCCTGTTGGCCCTGGTGCCGGCCGTTGCCCTGGCCGCCGCGCCAGCCCCCGCGCCGCTGGTCGAGGGCCAGGACTACGTGCTGATCGAGAATGGCGCGCCGTACGCGCCGCTCAACGGCAAGGTCGAAGTGGTGGAGGTGTTCGGCTACACCTGCGTCCACTGCGCCCACTTCGAGCCCACGCTGGCGGCCTGGAAAAAGACCCTGCCCAAGGACGTACGGCTGACCCCCGTGCCGGCGGCCTTCGGGGGCTACTGGATTCCGTATGCCCGCGCCTTCTTCGCCGCCCGCCAACTCGGCGTGCAGGAGCGTACCCACCAGGCCGTGTTCGATGCCCTGCACAAGAACGGCACGCTCCCGATCCAGAATGCGTCTGCCGACGAGATTGCGGCGTTCTATGCCACCCAGGGCGTGGACCTGGCCAAGTTCACCGCCGCGCTGCGCGGCGAGCAGGTCGACCAGCAACTCGAGCGTGCGCGCGAATGGGCGGCGGCCGCCGACATCGAAGGCACGCCGAGCATCATCGTCAACGGCAAGTACCGCGTGATCGGTGGGCGCAACTACAGCGACATGCTGAAGATCGTCGACCGCCTGATCGCACGCGAGCGCGCCCGCAAGTGAAGACGCCGTCATGGCAGCCCCGCCGGGGCCCATGCAGAATGTGATGTCCCCGCCCTCTGTGGCAGTTCCTCTTTCCCGATACGTTGGAGTCCGCGCGATGAAATCCCGCCACGTCCTGATGCTGTCCCTGCTGCTGCCGGTGCTGGCCGCCTGCGGACCCAAGCCGTCCACCGACACCGCGCCGACGGGCGACACCGCTGCGCCGGCAGCGCCTGCGGCCGAAACCGCGCCGGCGAACGATGCCACGCCGGCCGCCGACGCGACGGCGACGCCCACCGATCCGGCCGCCACGCCTGCCGCCGGTGCCGAAGGCGCAGCCGCCCCCAACACGAATCCCGTGCTGCCGCCCCAGGGACCGCCTCCGGTGCCCGGCAAGGATTACGTCGAGATTCCCAATGGCCAGCCGTACGCACCGCTCAACGGCCAGGTCGAAGTGGTCGAGGTGTTCGGCTACGTCTGCCCGGCCTGTGCCCGCTTCGCGCCCGAGGTCTCGGCGTGGAAGAAGAAGCAGCCCGCGGACGTGCGCGTGAGCTACGTGCCGGTGGTGTTCGGCGACGTGTGGGCGCCCTACGGCAAGGCGTTCTACGCCGCGCAGGCCAAGGGCCTGGTCGACAAGACCCATGACGCGATGTTCAGCGCCATCCATCTGCAGCGCACGCTGCCGGGCGAAGGCAAGCCGCCGGCGGATCCGGCGCAGATCGCCCAGTGGTATGCCAACTACGGCGTCGATGCGAAGGAGTTCGTCTCGCTGATGAACAGCTTCGGCACCGATGCACAGACCAAGCGCGGCATGCTGTTCGCCAAGAACAGCGGCGTGGAAGGCACGCCGACCATCATCGTCAACGGCAAGTACCGGGTGACCGGTGGGCAGACGTATACCGACGTGCTGCGCATCACCGACCACCTGGTCGCGATGGAACGCGCCAAGCGGTGAATCCGGCGGAAGCCCCCACTTCCATGACCGAAGCCGCTTCTCCCGCCGCGCGCCGTCTGCGCGTGCTGAGCGCCAATATCCAGGCAGGCTCCAGCACGCGCCGGTACAGCGATTACGTGACCCGCAGCTGGTCGCATGCGCTGCCGGCGGGCAACAAGCGCGGCAGCCTGGACCTGATCGCGCAGCTGGCCGGTGAGCACGACATCGTCGGCCTGCAGGAAGCCGACCCCGGCAGCCTGCGCTCGGGTTTCACCAACCAGACGCATTACCTGGCCGAACGCGCCGGCTTCGATTACTGGACGCACCAGCCGAATCGCAACGTGGCGCGCGTGGCGGGCAGCGCCAACGGCCTGCTCAGCAAGCTGGAGCCGGTGGAAGTGAGCGACCACAGCCTGCCCGGCCGCATCAGCGGTCGCGGCGTGCTGGTGGCGCGCTTCGGCGAAGGCGACGAAGGCCTCACCGTCGCCGTCGCGCACCTGTCGCTCGGCGCGAACTCGCGGCGCTCGCAACTGGCCTTCATCGGCGAACTGCTGTCGGATCATCCGCACGCGGTGCTGATGGGCGATTTCAACTGCATGCCCGATACGCCGGAAATGGAACTGCTCTACAAGCGCACGCGCCTGCGCCCGCCGTCCGTGTGCGTGCCCACGTTCCCGAGCTGGCGTCCGCAGCGCGCGATCGACCATATCCTGGTCAGCGATGGCCTCAGCGCCGACAACGCGCGCGCGATGCCCGCCGCCAATTCGGACCATCTGGCGCTGGCGATGGACATCCACGTGCCGGATATCGCGCTGCGCTGAACCGGCCCGCGCGTCATGCCCCCGCCATGCGGCGGTTGAAGGCATCCACCTCCATCGGCCGACCGAACATGTAGCCCTGGAAGAGGTGGCAGCCCTGTTCCCCCAACAGGACGAACTGATCCTGCTGCTCGATGCCCTCGGCGATCACGTCGATGCCCAGGTCCTGCCCCAGCTGCAGCAGGTTGCGGGTGATGCTGGCGGCATGCGCGTCCCGCGCGATGCCTCGCGTGAACGCACGGTCGATCTTCATCTCGGCGAACGGCAGGTCCCGCAGGTACGACAGCGAGGCGTGGCCCGCGCCGAAATCGTCGAGCGAGAACCGGACGCCCATGGCATGCAGGGCGCGCATCTTGCCCGCGGCATCCTCCATGTCGTGCACGAGCACGCTTTCGGTCAGCTCAAGGGTCAACCGCCCCGCGCCGATGCCCGAACGCGTCATCGCGTCGGCGACCTGCTGCACGAAATCCGGCTGGCGAAGCTGCAACGCGCTGATGTTGACCGACAGGCGCAGCGCCCGCAGCGAGGGGTCCGTGTCCCACGCCTGCAGTTGCGCGCAGGCGGCCTGCAGGATCCATTGCCCGAGCGGCAGGATGAAACCCGTTTCCTCTGCCGCCAGCATGAAGTCGTGCGGCCGGATGACGCCCCGCCGGGCATCCCGCCAGCGCAGCAGCGCTTCCGCGCCGACGACACGGCCTGCGCGGTCGACCTGCGGCTGGTAGAACAGCTCGAAGCGGCGCTGCGACAGCGCATCACGCAGCGCCCGATGGAGTCCGCGATGCTCCGCGAGGTCACTCTCGGCCAGCCGCACCACCACCAGGAAGGAGACGATCACCGTCGCCAGGTTGATCCAGATGCCGGTCCGTCGAACCTCTTCGCCGATCGCATAGGGCGATGTGCCGACCGGCGTCGCCGCGAACACCATGAAGAGCACCAACAGCACCAGTACCGCACCGTAGCGCAGCCATGGCGGTTCGGCCCGGAACACATGGTGCGCGCACAGGGCGAGCACGAGCAGGAAGAGATGGCTGGTCCGCGGTATCTCCGCCGTTGATACGTCGAGGAACACGGAGAAGAAACACAGCACCACGGCGAGGCCGGCAAACGCGATCCACGACGCTGCACGCGTCTGCCGCCGGCGTGCCATGACGATCACCACGGCACCGAGCAGCGCCATCGCCAGTTCGGCCCCGGCCACCGCCCAGGCGCCGCGCGAGGCGAAGAACACGCCCCAGCCCACGCCCAGGGCGCCGACGATCAGGCCGGTCGCCACCAGCAGGTTGAACGCGCGCTGGCGGCGGCGGCGCTCCGCCGCGCTCGCCCATTGTCCGGAACCGCCGTCGACAGGTGCGTCCATGCCGTGTGCATCCCCCCTCGCCTTCGCATCCTACTCCTGCAACCTCACACTTCACTCCCTCCCCGGCGTCAACTCACACCAACGCCCTCCCCTGGCCCAGGACGAAAAAAAGAAGAAAGCCGGCGCAGGGGCCGGCTTTCCCGTGTCGCAGACGCGATGCCGTCAGAAGCGGTAGTCGGCGCTCACGTACCAGAACGCGCCTGGCAGGTCGTAGGTGCCCGCGTCGTACCCGTTGAGCGAGCACGTCACGCACACCGGCGGGTCCTTGCCGAACACGTTGTTCGCACCCAGCGACAGCTTCAGGCCGGTCAGGGCGAACGCATCCTTCCAGCCGAACTGCACGTCGTTGTACGTCGTGGAGCCCAGCGTGTTGACGCCCTCCGCATTGAGGCAGCCCGGCACGGCGGAGATCACGGCATTGCCGCAGTCTTCCTTCACCGCGCTGATGTAACGCATGTTCCAGGTCGCGTCGAAGTTGCCGCGCTTCCACCCCAACTGCACGTTGCCCTGCCAGCGCGGGATGGCGCTGTCGGAGACTTCCCAGCCCACCTGCCGCTGCGACCGGTTGCCGTCGATATCCACGGCCTCGTAGTTGAAGACGGTGGTGGCCTGCAGCGCCGCGCTCAGCACGCCCCAGCCCCAGTCCGGACTCGTCCAGTTGACCTTCACATCCACGCCATCGGTCTCGATGGTGGCGAGGTTGTCCAGGAAGTTCTCCGGCGGATTGAGGTTGCCGCTGCTGCCGCGCGTGAACGGCGAGCAGAGTGCCGGATCCTGGCCGCCGGCCGCGAGGCAGGCGTTGAGCAGGGCCTGGATGTCGCGCGGCGCGATCGCGTCGTCGATCTTGTGGTGGTAGTAGCTCAGCTCGAAGTCCAGCTTGTCGGACCACGACAGGCCGTCCGCCCAGCCCGGGCTGTACACCACGCCGACCGTGTAGCTGTCGGACTTCTCGGGCGAGAGATCCGGGTTGCCGCCGGTGAAGGTGGTGATCTGCGTGTTGGCCTGCTCGAAGTTGTTCGGCACGCCCTGCGACACGCACGCGGCCTCGAGGCCGGGCGAGATGCCGTCGCCGGTGTTCACCACCGGCGCACCGGTCGGGCCGCAGGGGTCCACCAGCGTCGCACCGAACTGGGTCAGGCCGTACAGCTCACCCAGGTTGGGCGCGCGGAAGCCTTGCGAGTAAGTACCGCGGAACACCAGATCCTCGATCGGCTGGAAGCGGAAGCCGAGCTTGCCGGTGGTCTCGTTGCCGAAGGTGGAATAATCGGAGAAGCGCACTGCCGCGCTCAGATCCAGCGACGCCAGCACCGGGAAGTTGAACTCGGTGTAGACCTCGCTCACGTCGTAGTCGGCCGACACCGGCGCAGCGAAGGAGTCCTGCGACTCGCCGGTCTGCCGCAGCGGATCCGGATTGAACTCGCCCTTGTAGCGGCGATGCTCCACACCGGCCGCGAACTGCGCGGAGCGGTCGCCGATGCCGAACAGGTCGCCGGTCAGGTTCGCCGACGCGATGTCCAGCACCTGCTTGCTGCTGTCGATCTGGCGCGTACGGATCCAGTCGATCATCTGTTGCGTCATCGGACGGCCCTGGCCACCGAACAGGTCAAGCGGCACGCAGCCGGGCACCGCGGCGCACACGGCCGGATCGCCCAGCGCCAGCGCGATGTTCGCCATGTTGTAACCGTTGAGGAACACCTGCTCGGCCTTGTTCTCGGCGTGCACGTAGTTCGCGTCCCAACTGAAGCTGCGGTCGCCGATGTTGAACAAACCATCCAGGCCGATGTTGAAGTAGGTGGTGTCGACGTCCTGGTTGAAGATGCGCGGACCGACTTCCACCGGGCGCTTGGTGATCCAGCCGAAGTTCTGGCCGGGGATCAGGTCGATTCCGAACGGGTTGTACGGGTTGGCCGCCGAAATCATGATGGTGTCGGCGATGCCGCCCGTGCCGGCGTAGGGACCGACGAAGATCGGTTCCGGCGCGGCCTGGTTGGACGACTGGCGGTTGTTGTAGAGCATCTTCGCGTGCAGCCGCACGTTGTCGGTCAGGTCGAAGTTGACCGAACCGAACATCGACTTGCGCTTGCTCGGCGTCAGCAGCAGGTTGTACGGCGCGAAGTTGAAGCGGTCCGCGCCGGTGAAGTCGTGGTACGTGCCGGTCGAGGGGTCCGCCGGATTCCATACCGGCGCGGTGGTGCCGGTATTGAGCGCCAGGTCGTAGAAGAACTCCTCGCTCGCCGAGCACGAGCCGTAACTGCCCGCCGGGCGCGCCGGATCGCAGAAGGTGAAGCGGCCCTGCGGGATCGCCGAACTGCCCGCTGCCAGGCCCGCGCCGGGTTCCGGCCACGCGGACTGCTCCCAGTCGCCCGCGCTGATGCTCTTCTGCTCGTAGTAACTCGCCGAGAACACGCCATTGAAGCGCTCGCCGCCGCCGCCCAGCGTCAGCGACGCTTCCGTGGTTTCGCCACCGCGGCTGTATTCGCCGTAATAGGTATGCACCTCCGCGCCTTCGAACTTCTTGCGGGTGATGATGTTCACCACGCCTGCGATCGCGTCCGAACCGTAGATGGCCGATGCACCGTCCTCCAGCACTTCGATGCGATCCACGATGGCCAGCGGGATGGTGTTGAGGTCGGCGCTGCCGCTGACGCCCGAGGCGGACGACTCATTGACCCAGCGGATGCCATCGACCAGCACCAACACGCGCTGCGAGCCCAGGTGGCGCAGGTCGACCTGCGCGGAGCCGGCGCCGATGCCGCCGCCGTCGGACGGGTAGCCGAAATTGCCCGAGGAGTTGAACTTCGCGTTCAGCGCCTTGCCGCCCGCGGTGAGCTGCTGGAGGATCTCGCCGACGCTCTGGACGCCGGTCTGCGCGATCTTTTCGCGATCAAGCACGTAGACCGGTTGCGCGGTCACCGCATTGGACTGCTTGATGCGGCTGCCGGTCACCGTCACCGTGTCGAGGGTGGTGGCCTCCTGGGCCACGGCCATCGCGGGAAACGCACACAGCACTGCAAGTTGAATGGCCGAAGCCAGTTTGTGGCGACGCGCTTTCATGGATTCTCTCTCCGGAAGGGGTTCAGCCGCGCGGCCAACGCCTAAAGCGGCTTGCCTGCCGTTGTAAAGAATCGTTAAGAAGCTCACAACAGAAGAAGGTCACCCTTTCGAAGAAAGTAATTCTGATTTCTTCGAGTAAATACGATTACCCGAAGTTTCTACACATGATTATCACGATGATTAACACGTAAATGGATATACGTGTGCTTGCGTTCGCTCAACCGCTGGCCAGGATCGCGATGCCCATCACCACCATGAAGACGGCGAACACGCGCTTCAGGGCCTTGCCGCCGATGCGGTGCGCGAGCCGCGTGCCCCAGGGCGCGGCAAGCACCGAGGCGATCGCCACGCCGATCGCAGCGGGCAGGTAGATATAGCCCACCGCATGCGCCGGCAGCGCACCGGGCGGTGCATGCAAGGCGTAGCCCGCCGCACTCGCGATGCCGATCGCCACGCCGCATGCGCTCGACGTGCCCACGGCCCGCACGGGTTGCACGCCACGCCACACCAGCAGCGGCACGGTCATGCTGCCGCCGCCGATGCCGACCACGGCCGACACGGCACCGACGACCGATCCCGCCGCGCTCATCCAGGGCCCGCGCGGTGCCGGCACGCCCCGGCCTTCCGGATGCGCACGGCCACCCAACACCATCTGCGCGCCAGCGATGAAGCAGTAACCCGCCACGATCCAGCGCAGCACGTTGTCGTCGAGATGGACCGCGAGGCCACTGCCCAGCCATCCACCCAGCAACAACCCCGGCACCATCCACGCCACCGTCGGCCACAGCACGCTGCCGCGACGATGATGCGCGTAGGCGGAGGACGCCGCCGTCAGCACGATGCTCGCCAGCGAACTGGCCAGCGCCGCGTGCATCGCGGCCTCCTTGGGGACGCCATGCAACGGCAGGAGCCACGCCAGCGCACCGACCAGCACCAGTCCTCCACCGATGCCGAGCAAGCCTGCCAGCACGCCCGCCAGTACGCCCAGCAACGGAAACATCCACACGCCTTCCACGCGATCTCGCTCCTCTCTCTACGTGTCTACGGGGACGTTCAGCCGGCATCGGTATAGTCCCGGCATGATCCGTATTCCCTATTTCATCGTACTCGCTGCAGCGCTCGGCACGGGCATCGCGCACGACGCGCGTGCGCAGACGAACGACGCGCAGCGGCTCCAGGTGAGCGCTGCGCTGGACGCCGCGGACGCCGGCCGGCTCGATCCCGCGCAGTCCGCGGCGCTGGTGCGCCATCCGGTGTACGGCTGGATCGAGTTCGCCACGCTGCGCCGCGATCCGGATGCCATCACCACGGCACAGGCCCAGGATTTCCTGCGCCGCTACGACGGGCAGGTGGTGGCGTCGCAGCTCCGTTCGCTCTGGTTGGCCGCGCTGGCGCGACGCCAGGACTGGCCGACGTTCCTCGCCGCATGGAAGCCCACCGACAGCCTCGCGCTGCAGTGCGCCCACCTGGCCGCGCGCCAAGCGACCGGCCGTACCGATGCCGCCTGGACCGAGCAGGCGCAGGCGCTGTGGCGCAAGGGCGCGAAGTCGTTGCCCGATGGTTGCGACGCCGTCTTCACCGTGTTGGCCAGCCAGGGCGGCCTCGCCCCCGCGTTGAGGTGGGAGCGGATCGACGCCGCGGCGACGGAACGCCAGACCGGCGTGATGCGCAGCGCCGCCCGCGGCCTGCCGGCCGACGAGGCTGCACAGGCCAACGACTATGCCGCCTTCATCGATGCCGTGAACGCGCGCGCGCTCACCTGGCCGAAGACCGACCGCAGCCGGCGGATGGCCGCGCATGGCCTGGCGAAGCTCGCGCAGAACGATCCCGACACCGCCGAACGCCTGTTGCCGCAGTACGCCGATGCGCTGGGCATGGGCGAAGCCGAGCGCGGCCAGGTGCTGTACCAGATCGCGCTGTGGACCGTCGCTTCGTACGGTCCGGATTCGGCGCGTCGCCTGGGCAACGTCCCGGAGTCCGCGTACGACGAACGCCTGCACGAGTGGCGCGTGCGCGAATCCCTCTCGCGCGGCGACTGGCCCGCCGCGCTGGTCGCGCTGCGGAAGATGCCCGCCTCGCAGCGCGCGGATTCGCGCTGGCGCTATTTCGAAGCGCGCATGGCGGAGAAGACCGGCGACAGCGCCACCGCGCAGCGCCTGTTCCGCGAGAATGCCGGCAGCCCCACGTTCCATGGGTTCCTCGCGGCGGACCGCGTCAACCAGCCGTATGCGCTGTGCGCCTGGATCCCGAACGATCCGGATTCGGCCAAGCAGGCCATCGCGCGCGACCCCGCCATCGTGCGTGCGATGGCACTGTGGCAGCTGGAGCGGCCGGGCTGGGCGACCGCCGAATGGAATGACGCGCTGTCCCGCTTCGACGACACCCAGCGACGCATCGCGGTCGAGGTGGCCCGCGACAACGGCTGGTTCGACCGCGCGGTGTTCTCGCTGGGCAGCGTGCGCGGCGAGAGCCGGCCCGACGAGCAGCGGCTGTACGAGCTCCGGTTCCCGCTCCATCACGGCGATACGATCCGTCGCGAGGCCGCCAAGCACGCGATCGATCCGGCGTGGGTCGCCGCCGAGATCCGCGCCGAAAGCATCTTCAATCCCAACGCCCGCTCCGGCGCCAACGCGATGGGCCTGATGCAGGTGTTGCCCGGTACCGGCGCGGGCGTGGCCAAGCGGCTCGGCATTCCGTATGCCGGTGCGTCCAGCCTGTACGACTCGGACACCAACATCGCGATCGGCACCGCCTACCTGCGCGAGATGGAAGACAAGTACGGCGTACCCTACGTCGCCATCGCCGCGTACAACGCGGGGCCGGCGCCGACCGCGCGCTGGCAGTCGCAGCGCCCGGGCTTCGATCCCGACATCTGGATCGAGACCATCAGCTACAAGGAAACGCGTGAGTACGTGGCGCGCGTGCTGGCCTTCAGCGTGATCTACGACTGGCGCCTCAACGGCAACGCGCTGCCGGTGACCGACCGCATGCTGGGCCGCGTGCAGGCGAAGCGGAAAGCCTTCACCTGCCCCACCGCGCAGATGCCGAAGAGCTGAGCATGGCCCGCGCCGCTATCATGGCGGCATGAAGACCTATCTCGTCGGCGGCGCGGTACGCGACCGGTTGCTGGGCCTGCCGCCCGGCGACCGCGACTGGGTCGTCGTCGGCGCCACCCAGGCGGAGATGGAAACGCAGGGCTTCAAGGCCGTCGGCCGCGACTTCCCCGTATTCCTGCATCCCGACACGGGCGAAGAGCATGCGCTGGCGCGCACCGAGCGCAAGAGCGGACGCGGTTACCGCGGCTTCGTCGTCGATGCCGATCCGTCGGTGACGCTGGAAGAAGACCTGCAGCGGCGCGACTTCACCCTCAATGCGATCGCGCAGGCCGATGACGGCACGCTCATCGATCCGTACGGCGGCGCGCGCGACATCGAGGCCCGCGTCCTGCGCCACGTGGGTCCGGCCTTCGTCGAGGATCCCCTGCGCGTACTGCGGGCAGCGCGCTTCATGGCGCGCTTCGCGCCGCTGGGCTTCACCATCGCGCCGGAAACGAGGGCGCTGATGCGCACGATGGTCGAGAGCGGCGAACTCGATGCGCTCGTGCCCGAACGCGTCTGGCAGGAGCTGCGGCGCGCATTGGCATCCGCGCAGCCCTCGGCCTTCCTGTCCACGTTGCGGGACTGCGGCGCGCTGGCCGTCGTGTTGCCGGAAGTGGATGCGCTGTACGGCGTGCCGCAGCGCGCGGAATACCACCCCGAGGTGGACACGGGCCTGCACCAGCAGATGGTCAGCGACATGGCCGCGCGCCTGGCGCCGGGCGATGCCCGGATCGGTTTCGCCGCGCTGGTGCACGACCTCGGCAAGGCCCTGACCCCGGCCGACGTACTGCCCAAGCACATCGGCCACGAGCATGCGGGCGTGAAACCGGTATTAGCCCTGTGCGAGCGACTGAAGGTGCCGGTCGACCACCGCGAACTCGCCGTCATGGCCTGCCGCGAACACCTCAACGTGCACCGGCTCGACGAACTGCGGGATGCCACCGTCGTCGAGCTGCTGACCCGCTGCGATGCGTTCCGCCGCCCGGAACGCATTCCATGGCTGGCGACCGTCTGCGAAGCCGACAAGCGCGGCCGCGGCGGCCATGAGGACGCCGACTATCCCCAGGGCCGCACGCTGGTGCGCCTGCACGACGCCGCACTCCGCGTCGGCGCCCGGGATGTGGCGCGCGACGGCATGAGCGGTCTGGAGATCGGCGAGGCGGTGCGCGAGGCGCGCGTGCGGGCAGTACGGGACGCACGCCAGGCGGGGTGATCCGGCGCGATTCGCGTTTACCGGGCCACGGTGAGAGGATCGCCGCACGCGGAGGGGGCCGCGCGCACGCCACACCCATCCAGCGAGGGCCCGTCATGGAACGCACGCGCACGACCGTCCTGCCTGTCTGCCTGGCATTCGCCAGCCTCTGGGGCTTCGATGCCCTGGCCGACGACACCATCACCTGCGAAAGCCGCAACGACCGCTACCAGACCTGCCCGATCTCCCGGGCGGGGTACGTGACGCTGGAACGCCAGCTGTCGAACACGTCGTGCCGGCAGGGACGCACCTGGGACTACAACCGGCGCGAGATCTGGGTGGACGACGGCTGCCGCGCGACGTTCCGCGTGCACAGCGGTTCGTCCGGCCACGACGATGACAATCATGATGCGAAGGTGGCCGCCGGCGTATTGATCGGCGCCGCCATCCTGGGCGCCATCGTCCACAACGCCAACAAGCAGGACGACAAGTACGACGATGCCCGCTACCAGGGCGCGCGGCACAGCTCATACGTGCCGTCGTGGATGATCGGCACCTTCGAGGGCTACAACACGGTCTACGACCGCGACGTCACCCTGACCATCGCCGAGGACGGCCGCGCCACGGCGCGCACCCGGGACCAGACCATCGAAGGCTGGATCAACGACGGCCGCCTCAATGTCGGCGACACGGTCTTCGACATCGACCAGTCACGCGAAGGCCTGGTCACTTCGCAGGTCGGCGACCGCCAGAACGAAGTGCGCTACCGCCGCGTGCGCTAGCCCCGCCCGGGCAGCTGACACCGCGTACCGCGGCTCAGCGCGACAGGCGCAGGCGGCTGATGGTGCCGCGGCCCGGTGCGGACTGGATCGACAGGGTCCAGCCCAGGTGTTCGCACAGCCGGGCCAGCAGATCGAGGCCGATGCCGCCGCCCTCGCGACTTCCGCCACGCGCCATCTGCGCATAGATGCGGCTGATGTCTTCCGGCGTCATGCCGTGGCCGGGATCTTCGAGCGTGACCGTGGCGTCCGCATCGAGCCTTACGTGGATCTCGCCGCGATCGCTGTTCTCGATGGCGTTGCGAAGCAGGTTGCCGATCGCCACCTGCACGATGTGCAGCGGCGCCTGCACGCTGCAGGGCGCCAGCGCATCGACGACCACCGTCAGGTCCTTGCCCTGCATCAGGTGGCGATGGTCCTCGATGATGTCGGGCAGCAGTTCGTGCAACAGCACCACGTCGTTGCTGCGCGACAGGCGTGCGGGGTCCTTGGCGAGCGTCAGCAGCAGCGCGATCAGGCGCTCGACATCCCGTGCGGTGCGATGGATGCGCTGCACCTGCTGGCGCGCCAGCGCGGGCAGGTCCGGCTGCTCCAGTGCGAGTTCGCCCGCCCCGGCGATGATGGCGATCGGAGTGCGCAGCTCGTGGCTGGCGGTGTCGATGAAGACGCGCTCGCGCTCCACGAATGCGTCCTGCCGGCGGAGGTAGTCGTTCAAGGCATTGGTGATGACATGGAGCTCGGAACTGGCGCGATCGGCCACGTTGATCCGTTGCCCGGCACGATGCGGCGACAGCGAGGCGATGTCGTTGGCGAGTTCGGACAGGGGACGGATCGAGCGCCTCAGTCCGCGCGCCACCATCACGCCGACCAGTACGACCAGCACGAGGGCCAGGCCCAGCGAGGTCAGGATCACCGAGTCCTCGACGACCTCCAGCTCGGTGATGTCGCGCACCAGCACGTAGTCGACGCCGTCCACGCGATGCACCAGCACGACATTCTCGCGGCCGCCGAGCCAGAAATCGTCGTGCACGCCTTGCGGGAGCGAGGAAAGGGCCGGCGGTGGCGGACGGCCGGGAATGCGGTAGAGCTGCAGGGTGTCGGTGTCCTGCCAGCGGTGGCCGGGGTTCGCCGCGCGTTGTTCCACGTACTGGGCGATCTCCCGCGTGAGCAGGGATTCCCACACCATGTCCTCGAGGAATTCGTCGGCCAGGAACAACACGATCACGCCGGCCAGCAGCACCGCGTAACTGCCCAGCCAGAGCATGATCTGCGACTGGAGGCTACGGCGCCTTGTCATCGAGCGTGTCCTTGTGCGCGACGGCCAGCCGATACCCTGTGCGCGGCAGCGTCTGGATGAGCTTCACCGTGAACGGACCATCCACGCTCCGCCGCAGTTCGTAGATGTGGGAACGCAGCATGTCGCCATCCGGTGGGTGATCGCCCCACAGCGCGTGCTCCAGCTGCTGGCGGGTGACCGCGGCCGGACTGGCCTGCATCAGGGTCTCCAGCAGTTTTCGGCAGGCGGGATATAGGTGCAGAGGCTGCCCGGCACGGGTGGCCTCCAGCGTCGCGAGATCCAGCTTGAGGTCATGCACTTCCAGCACCTTGCGGCGTTGCCGGCCATGCACGCGGGCCACCAGCGCGTCGAGCCTGACCTCCAGCTCCGGCAGCGCGAACGGCTTGGTCAGGTAATCGTCGGCACCCGCGCGGAAGCCCGCGATCTTGTCGGGCAGTTCGTCGCGCGCGGTCAGCATGATCACCGGCACGTCGGCGCCGTGGTCCTCGCGCAGGCGGCGCAACACCTCCGGGCCTTCCAGGCGCGGCAGCATCCAGTCCAGCACGATCGCGTCGTAGACCTGGGTGCTGGCCAGGTGCAGGCCGGTGATGCCATCGGGCGCCGCGTCCAGGGTATGGCCGCGCGCCTCGAAGTAGTCGAAGAGGTTCGCCACCAGGCTCCGGTTGTCTTCGATGACCAGCAACCGCATCGGCAGGGGTCCAGCACGCGAGGGAGACCGGCAGCATCGCAGGCCGGATGTCGAAGCGCCGTCGGAGTTCCGACGATTCTCTTACGCCCCATGATCCACCATCATGCGCTCCGCTGCTGGCCACCGCGACCGCCGATGACCCCGATGCACCTCCGGAACGCTGCCCGCTGGCAGACGCCGCTGCTGCTCCTGCTGATGGGCTGGGCCTTGCTGGCCGGGCTGGGCCTGCGGGAGCCGATGCCAGCCGACGAGCCGCGCTTCGTGCTGGCGGCACGCACGATGATCGAGACCGGGCAGTGGCTGTTCCCGCACCGGGGCATCGAGCTGTATGCGGAAAAACCGCCGACCTTCATGTGGCTGCAGGCGGTGAGCTACCTGGTGGTCCGCAGCTGGCAGGTGGCGTTCCTGCTGCCGTCGCTGCTGGCGGCCCTGCTGACGCTGTGGCTGTCGGGCGACCTGGCGCGGCGGCTGTGGGGTCGCCACACCGTGCCCTATGCGGTCTTCGGGCTGTTCGTCTGCCTGCAGTTCGTCCTGCAGGCCAAGCGCGCGCAGATCGACATGGTGCTGGTGGGCATGACCACACTGTCGCTGTGGGCGCTGCTGCGATATCTGCTCGAGAAGCCGAGCCCCTGGCTGCTCGCGCTCGGCACGTTCGCCGCGGGCCTCGGCACGGTGACCAAGGGCGTGGGCTTCCTGCCCCTGCTGGTGTTCCTGCCGTGGCTGTGGGTGCGGCTGAGGTCGCGGCAGGCGCTGCCTGCGCATCGCGGCCTGCATGCACTGGCCGGGGTGGCCGGCTTCATCGTCGGCGCGGGGGTATGGCTGGTGCCGATGCTATCGGTCGCGCTGACTTCCGCCGATCCCGCGTTGCACACCTACGCGCGCGAGATGCTGTTCAAGCAGACCGGCACCCGCTACGCGAACGCGTGGCACCACGTGAAGCCGGCCTGGTACTACCTGCAGACGATGCTGACGCTGTGGCTGCCCGGCGTGCTGCTCGCACCGTGGCTGTTGCCCGCGTGGTGGCGGCGGCTGAAACGCGTCGACGCGCGCCATGCGTTGCTGCTGGGCTGGGCGCTGCTGGTGCTCGTGTTCTTCAGTGCGAGCCCCGGCAAGCGTGAGGTCTATGTGTTCCCGATGCTGCCCGCCCTCGCGGTGGCGGCGGCGCCGCTGTTGCCTGCCCTGCTGCGGCGACGTGCGGTACGCGCGACGCTGTGGGCGTACATGGCCGTGCTGGCGCTGGCCGCCGGCGCGCTGGGCACCTGGCTCCTGGCGGCATCACCCGTGCGGCTGCAATCGCTGGTGGAAGGCCGCGGCATGGACATGGCCACGCTCGCCCAGCTCGGCCGATGGCTGGTGGGCTTCGCGGTGATCGCCGCCGTGGCGATGGCCACCGTGGCCCGCACCTCGCGGCACCGCGTGGTGGTCACGCTGGTCACGGTGACCGCCGCGTTGTGGACGGCGTACGGCATGGGCTTCATGCCGGCACTGAGCCCGGACAGTTCCGCCAAGGCGCTGATGCAACGCGTCGGACAACGCATCGGACCTTCTGCGGAACTGGCCATGCTCGGCTGGCGCGAGCAGCACCTGCTGCAGGCGGACCGGCCGGTGACCGACTTCGGCTTCAAGCAACCGTGGGTGGACCAGTGGCAGCACGCGCATGCGTGGCTGCTGGAAGCCCCCGATCACCGCTGGTTGTTCCTGCGCAAGGAGGCGATTGGCCCCTGCCTCGATCCGGCGAAGGTGATCGATATCGGCGCATCGAACCGGCGCGCATGGATCCTCGCCCCCGGCGATGCCTGGATCGACGGCTGCGACGTGCCGGCGGACTGGTCCGCCGACATCGGCGAAGACTGAACCCCGAACAACGGCGCGCGCGCGCGCGGATCGTTCGCGTGCGCTTTAACGGGCTTCCGACGGCAGTCCGACCGCGTTACGACATCGCGACCACCAGCATGCGCGGACCCTCTTTCCGCGCCCGTCCTGCATGTCGGTCTCGCCTTCCCTTGTACTCGCCCCGCCCCGCAGCGACGTGTCGCGGCTGTTCCTCGTCTCGATGGCCTTGCTGCTGCTCGCGTGGTGGGGTTCGCGGCAGGTGGATCGGTACTGGGCGACGCGCCTGTTCGAATGGGAAGGCGGCGCGTGGGCGCTCAAGCGCAGCCTGTGGATGGAAACCGTCCTGCATCTCGGCGGGCGCCGGCTGAGCCAGCTGGCATGGGCAGGTCTGCTGGTCGCCACGCTGTTGCGCTGGCGCTCGCCCGCCGCGACGTGGACACGACCGGCCGCGCGCCTGCTGCTGGCCGTCTTCGCCTCCATCGCCTGCGTGGCGGCGCTCAAATCACTGACGCACATGGACTGCCCGTGGGACCTCGCGGGCCTGGGTGGACACCGCCCCTTTGTGGCGCTGTTCGAGATGCGACCGGCCTCGATGGGACCAGCGGCCTGCTTTCCCGCCGCGCATGCCGCAGGGGGCTATGCCTGGGTCGCGCTGTACTTCTTCTTCCTGCATGCCGGGCCGCGCTGGCGCCGTGCGGGATTGGGCATCGGCCTGCTCGCAGGCATCGTGTTCGGCCTCGCGCAGCAGCTGCGCGGTGCGCACTTCCTGTCGCATGACGTCGCCAGCCTCGCGATCTGCTGGGCGGTGGCCTGCACGATCGAATGGCTCCATCAGCGCGGCGCATGGGCGACGGCGGAGACGCAGGCATGAACGCGGCGATCCTGCACGAGCATCCGCTCGTACGCGCCTGGTACCGCGTGCGACCCATCGTCCTGGCGCGGCCCTGGGTAGGGACCGAAACCCTGATCCTGATGGCCTGCCTGTACTTCAGCCTGTTCGCCAACGCCGTGTTCTGGCGCGCCGCCGTATCGCAGCCGCTGGCGCAATGGTCCTGGGCGCTCTCGCTGTTCCTGCTGGTGACGGCCGTGCACGGCGTGTGGCTGTCGTTGCTGGTGTGGCGCCGCACCGCGCGCATCGTGCTGTCGTTGCTGGTGGTCACCGCCGCGCTGGCGGGCCACTACATGGCGGCGTATGGCATCTACATCGATGCCGACATGGTGCGCAACGTGCTGCATACCGATTGGCGCGAAGCCAGCGAACTCGCCGGCGCCGACGCACTGCTCACCCTGCTCGCTGCGGTGCCTGCCCTGGTCGTGATCTGGCGCGTGCGCCTCCGCGAGCGGACCTGGGCGCGCACGCTCGGCCTGCGCGCCGTGCTGCTGGGCGGCATGGTGGCCATCGCGGTGGTGGGCGTGCTGCCGGTCACGCAGCCGCTTACCGCCTTCCTGCGCAACCAGCGCGAGGTCCGCTACCTGGTCACGCCGGCCAACGTGCTGGTGTCGCTGGCGAAGGTGGTCAGCGAAGACCCACCCGGGCGAGCGCGCATCCAGCTCCCGATCGGCGAAGACGCCGTACGCATTCCGGGCACGGGCATGCGCAAGCCGCGCCTGCTGGTGCTGGTGGTCGGCGAGACGGCGCGCGCCGCGAACTGGGGTCTCAACGGCTACGCACGCCAGACCACGCCGGAACTGGCTCGCAGGAACGTGCTGAACTTCCCGCGCGTCACCGCCTGTGGCAGCAGCACCGAGGTCTCGCTGCCATGCATGTTCTCGCCCTACGGCCGCGCGCAGTACGACGAGAAGGCCATCCGCGGCCACCAATCGGTGCTGCACGTGCTGCAGCGGGCGGGCGTGGCGACGCTCTGGCGCGACAACCAATCCGGCTGCAAGGGCGTATGCACCGGCTTGCCGGTCGAGGACATGCACGCACGCACCGACCCCGGCCTGTGCAATGGCACGCGCTGCCATGACGGCATCCTGCTGCAGGACCTGGCGGACGCCGCACGCCGCCAGACCGGCGACCAGGTGATCGTCCTGCACATGCTGGGCAACCATGGCCCCACCTACTACGAACGCTATCCATCGGCCTTCCGCCGGTTCACGCCGGTGTGCGAGACCTCGGACCTCGGGCGCTGCAGCCGCGAACAGATCGTCAACGCGTACGACAACGCGCTCGGCTACACCGACCATGTGCTGGCCAGCGCCATCGACGAACTGGCGCGATTGCCCGGCTACGACACCGCCCTGCTCTACGTGTCGGACCATGGCGAATCGCTGGGCGAGAAAGGCCTGTACCTGCACGGCATGCCCTACTCGATCGCCCCCCGGGAACAGCTGGAAGTCCCGATGGTCGCGTGGTTCTCGGACGGATGGCGCGCGTCGGCCGGGCTGGACCCGGCCTGCCTCCGCCGCGTGGCCGCCGCCCCGCACAGCCACGACGACCTGTTCCATACCCTGCTGGGGCTGGCCGGCGTACGGACCGCCCTGTACCGGCCCGACCACGACATTTTCCTGACCTGTCGGCCCAGACAATAATCCGCTGCTACCACGAGGTCTGCCATGACGGCCCTTTCCATCGTGATCCCGGTGTTCAACGAGCGCGGCAACATCGGCCCGCTCGTGCATGAAGTGGTGCGGCACCTGCGCGGACGCGTGCCGTTCGACATTGTCTGTGTCGACGACCAGTCCGAAGACGACACCCGCGACGTGCTCACGGCGCTGAAAGCCGAGGTACCGGAGCTGCGCGTGCTGGTGCACCACCGCCGCAGCGGGCAGAGCACGGCCATCCGCACCGGCGTGAAGCATGCTCTCTCGCCGTGGATCGCCACGCTCGACGGCGACGGCCAGAATGATCCCGCCGACATCCCCACGTTGCTCGCCGCGCGCGACGAGGGCGATGCTCAGACCCGGCTGTACGCCGGCTGGCGCATGGACCGGAAGGACAGCGCCAGCAAGCGCTGGGCATCACGCTGGGCGAACCGGATCCGGCAACGCCTGCTGCGCGACGACACGCCGGACACCGGGTGCGGCATCAAGCTGTTCGAGCGCGCCGCCTTTCTCGATCTCCCGTACTTCGACCACATGCACCGCTACCTGCCCGCGCTGATGCAGCGCGCGGGCTGGAAGACCGTCAGCGTGCCGGTCTCGCACCGGCCGCGGGGTTCGGGCCAGTCCAAGTACACCAACCTGGGGCGTGCGCTGGTCGGCATCCGCGACCTGATGGGCGTGTCCTGGCTGATCCAGCGCAGCCACGTCACCGCGGTTCACGAGATCGGCACGGGACGCAAGCCATGAGCATGATGAACCAGGAAATCGTCTGGCTGGGCTGGACCGGTCTGCACATGACGCCGTGGAAGCTCATCGGCCTGACCGGCGCGGCGATGTTCGGCGGCCGGTGGCTGGTGCAGTTCGTCGCCTCGCGACGCGCGCGACGCCCGGTGATCCCGCGCCTGTTCTGGTACATGAGCCTGGTCGGCAGCCTGATGGCGCTGAGCTACTTCCTGTTTTCGTCCAAGCAGGACGCGGTGGGCGTGCTGCAGAACCTGCTGCCGGCATTCACCGCGGCCTACAGCCTGTACCTGGACATCCGCCACAGCCGCCAGCAGCGCGCGGCGGAAGGCGTCTCCTGATCAACTGCGGTTGGGCGTCAGTTTGAGCAGGCGCCCGCCGCCGCCATCCTCGAGCAGCCACAGTGCGCCGTCCGGCCCCTGTTCGACCTCGCGGATGCGTTTCCCCATCGGGTAACGCCGCGCTTCGCGTGCCGTCGTACCGTTGAACTCGATCTCGATCAGCGCCTGCGACGCCAGGCCGCCGATGAAGCCCTTGCCCCGGAACCACGGGAACAGGTTGCCCGAATAGATGACGAAGCCCGCCGGCGCGATCACCGGATTCCACCACGCCTCGGGCGCGTTGAACTCCGGCCGCGTCGGGTGATCGGGAATGGGCGTGCCGTCGTAGTGGTCGCCGTTGGACACGATGGGCCAGCCGTAGTTGGTACCGCGTTCGATCAGGTTGAGCTCATCGCCACCGGCCGGCCCCATCTCGTGCGTCCACAGTCGTCCTGCATTGTCGAACGCGATGCCCAGCAGATTGCGGTGTCCCAGCGTCCACACCTGCGCGGCGATCCCGCCCTGCGCGGCGAACGGATTGTCCGCGGGCACACTGCCGTCATCGTTGAGGCGGATCAGCTTGCCGAGTGAGGATTGCAGGTCCTGGGCGGGCGTCATCGCCTGACGATCGCTGGAGGTGATCCACAGCTTGCCATCCGCGCCGAACGCGAGCCGATGGCCGAAGTGGCCCTCACCGTTGACCTTGGGCAGCTGGCGCCAGATGACCTGCAGGTTGGACAGGCTGCCGCCGTTTCCGCTGGCATCCAGCGTGAGCGTGGCGCGCGCCACCGCCGCACCACGGGTGCCGCCACTGCCGGCCTCCGCATAGCTGATGTACACCCGTCGATTGTCGGCGAAGCGCGGATGCAGCAGCACATCACCGAAACCGCCCTGGCCGCCGTACGCCACGGCCGGCACGCCGGTGACCTGGCCGACCTGGCCGGTCGCTACGTTGGCGAGGCGCAGGGCGCCGCCCTTCTCGGTCACCAGCAGGCGCCCGTCGGGCAGGAAGGTCATCGCCCACGGCTCGTTGAAGGTCGCGACGGGCGTGCTGGTGAACGGGGGATCCGGAACCAAGCGAGGGGGCGACATGCCGCTGGTGACGCGCGGCATCTCCGCCATCGTCGCGGGAGCGTCGCCGCGCGGCGCAACGGCCACCGAGGGGGCGGACGTCGCCCTCGGCGTGGACGCCAGCACGACGCGCGCACCATGCTCGTCGAGGGTCGCGCGCTGGCAGGCCGCCAGGCAGACCACGCAGGCAAGCAGCAACGGCATCTTCATGCGGGCGCTCCGACAGGGGGTGATCGTCGTTGTACGCCGGGCCGGCGAAGAAAAGCGTGATGGCCTCCGGGCCTTCAGACCTTCAGGTACCAGCCGCGCCGGTCCATCGCCCAGACCACCAGCCACCACACGCCGACGAACGACAGCGCGAACGCGAGCGACGGCAGGTAGGGGCCGAAGCGCGGCGTCATCCAGTCGGCGAACCCGCTCCGGTACAGCGGCTCCATCCAGCCGAGCCCCAGCAGCACGTAGGTCATGACGGCCGCGCCCACATAGGCCGCAATGGCGTTCGCACCGAAGCGGCGCCCCACCGCCGGCCACCCGCGCCGGTCCACGCCCGCATGCGCCAGCGCGAGCGCGAGCGCGGCGCAGCCCGCTGTGAACAGCACGTACGAGGACGTCCACAGCGCCTTGTTCAGAGGAAACACGATGTGCCAGGCCATGCCCGCGACCAGCGCGAGGATGCCGGCCAGCACCATGGGCCGCAGCGCGCCCTCGCGCAGCCATGCGCCGGCGCGCAGGCCGAGCAGCGTCGTGGCAATGGCAGGCAGCGTGCTCAGCAGCCCTTCCGGATCCTGGCCCCGCTCGAGCGTGGCATCCCACTGGTACAGCCACGGCGCGAACAACGCGGTATCCACCCGCGCCGGCAGGTTCGTGTACGCCGCATAGCCGGAGGGCGCGAGCAACGCCCAGTAGCCGAGCAGGGTCACGCCGATCAACGCCCACTGCAGGCGCGGCTTCACGTACAACGCGACCAAGCCTGCCGCCGCAAAGCACAGACCGATCCGCTGCAGCACGCCCCAGGGACGGAAATGCGGGCGGTCCAGCACCAGATAGGCGAGCAGGTGCAACGCGAGTCCCAGCACGACGATCTTCGCCGCGCGCACCAGCAGCGCGCGCACCAGCACGCCCCGTGCCACACCGGCGTCGACCCGCGGCACGATGCCGAGCGCGATCGACACGCCAACGATGAAGAGGAAGAACGGGAACACCAGATCGGTCGGCGTCACGCCGTGCCACTCCGCATGCAGCAGCGGCGCGTAGACATGCGACCAGTCGCCCGGCGTGTTGACCAGCAGCATCGCGGCGACGGTCAGGCCGCGCAGCGCATCGACGGACGCGAACCGGGTCGGGGCGACGCTCATGCGTGCGGGATCAGACGCCGCCAATCCATGTGCCGATCACCTGCAGCCCGTCATCCAGCGCCACCAGGTCGGCGCGGTAGCCGGGCGCGATGCGGCCGTGCGTTCCGCCCAGACCGAGGACATCGGCAGGATAGGTGGACGCCATGCGCGCCGCCTCGTCCAGCGGCAGGCCCAGCAGGTGCACGCAGTTGCGCACGGCGGTGATCATGTCCAGCGCCGAACCGGCCAGCGAGCCGGCGGCATTGCGCACGACGCCGTCGACCGCCGTGATGGTCTCGCCATACAGGTCGAAGGACGGGTCGTCCGAGCCCACCATCGGCATCGCATCGGTGACCAGCACGACCTTGCCTCGCGGTTTGGCCGCGAGCGCGACGCGCAGGCTGGCCGGATGCACGTGCACGCCATCGACGATCACGCCGCACCAGCAGCCGTCGTCTTCCAGTGCCGCGCCCACGGCACCGGGTTCGCGGCCCTGCAGCGGCGACATCGCGTTGTACAGATGGGTGAAGCCCGACACACCCGCCTCGATGCCGGCACGGATCTGCGCGTAACTGCCCGCGGTATGCCCGGCGACGACGATCGCGCCGCGCGCGACCATCTGGCGGACCGTGTCCGGCGGCACCTGTTCCGGCGCCAGCGTCAGCAGGGTCACGCCATTGTCGAGCGACGTCGCCATCGCGACCTCCTCCGCGCCCGGCACGCGGAACTTCGCCGCATCGTGCGTGCCCTTGCGCGCAGGCGCGATGTACGGGCCCTCGAGATGGATACCGAGCACACCCGGGACACCTTGCGAGATGGCATCGCGCGTCGCCGCGATCGCACGCGCCATCACCTCGGCGTCGTCGCTGATCAACGTCGGCAACAGGCCCGTCGTGCCGAAGCGCCGGTGCGCCCGCGCGATCGTGCGGATCGCCTCCACGCTCGTGTCGTTGTTGAACAGCGCGCCACCGCCGCCGTTGACCTGCGCATCGATGAAGCCGGGCAGCAACGTCGCGCCGCGGAGATCGTGCCGTACCGCTTCCGCGGGAATCGCGTCGTCCGCGACCAGATCGGCGATCCGGCCGTCCTGCATCAGCACCGCGAGGCCTTCGACGAAGCCGTCCGGCGTCAGCACGCGGGCGTTGCACAGGGCGGTCGCGGCGCTCATCGCATTCATACCGTTTCGGTGACTTTGTTGAGGTGTGGCGGTACGTCCGGATTGTGGCCCCGGCGCAGCGCCAGCGCATTGATCGCGCGATAGAAACTCTGAATGGTCAGCAACGGGGCGCAGGCCGGGTGAGGTGCGTCGACCAGCGGCAGATCGCCCTGGCGCGACGCCACCCACACCTGCGCGCCGCGTCCGCGGAATTCCTGCGCCAGCGCCAGCGTACCGGCTTCGGTTTCGTCCGGCTGGGCGAAGCAGAGCACCGGAAAGCCGGGGCCGACCAGCGCCATCGGCCCGTGCTTCACTTCCGCGGAACTGTAGGCCTCGGCATGCAGGCCGCAGGTTTCCTTGAACTTCAGCGCCGCTTCCTGCGCCGCAGCCAGGCCCAGCCCACGCCCAAGCACGAACAGGTTGTGCGCGCCCACCAACCCGTCGGTCAGCGGCGACCAGTCCGCCTGCCAGGCGCGCCGCAGCGCGTCGGGCAGGGCTTCGGTTGCGGCATGCAACGGCGCTTCGTTCTTCCAGTGCGCGGCCAGGTGCAGGATCGCCGCGAGCGAGCCCAGATAGCTCTTCGTCGCGGCCACGCTGCGCTCCGGCCCGGCGCGCAGCGGCAACACGGTGTCCGCCAGGTGCGCCAGCGGCGAATCCTCCACGTTCACCAGCGCGACCACGCGCGCGCCGGCCTCCTTGGCCGCGCTCGCGTTGCGCAACAGGTCCGGGCTCTTGCCCGACTGCGAGATCACGACGTACAGCGCATCGGCCAGCCGCTGCTTCGCTTCGTAGACCGAGCCCACCGACGGCGACGCCGATGCGGTGACCACACCGAGCTGTGTCTCGAACAGGTACTTCGCGTACGTCGCGGCGTGGTCCGAACTGCCGCGCGCGCAGGTCACGACGAACGGCGGCGGGTTGCGGCGCAGGTCTTCCGCCAGCGCCTTCACGGTGGCGGCGTTGCGCGCGAACTGGTCGGCGACGATGTCGGCGGTCTGGGCCGCCTCCTGGTGCATCAGGGTGTCGGAAGGCGCGGGCAGTGGCGTGTCGGTCATGGCGAGAGCGGTTCGGGTCGGTCCGCGCGCGGCCGGACCGGCGCGGTGGAACCGCGCACGACCAGTTGTGGCACGAAGCCCTGGTTGTGCACGGCGGTGGGATGGTCGTCGTAGGCGTCCTGGCGCAGGCCGGCGATCAGCAGGCGCGCGGCCTGCTTGGCGATGTCCTGCGTGGCCTGCTTGGCCGTGGTCAGCGGCGGCCACGACTGCTTGGAGAACGGGCTGTCTTCGAAGCCGGCGATGGACAGGTCGTACGGGACGTTCATGCCCGCGGACTTCGCCGCTGCCAGCACGCCCGCGGCGATCTCGTCGTTGGAACCGAAGATCGCCGTGGGCGGTTCGCGCAGCGCCAGCAGGCGACGCGCGCCGCGGAAACCGTCATCGAAGGTGTAGTCGCCCGGCACGACGAGATGCTTGTCGAGGGTGATGCCGTAGTCCTTCAGCGCCTTCTCGTAGCCGGCGTAGCGCTCGGTGCTCGACCGGTGCGCCAGTCCGCCCCACAGGAAACCGATCCGCTGGTGGCCGAGCTGGATCAGGTGTTCGGTGATCTCGTAGGCGGCGTCGCGGTCGTCGACATAGACGCAGGGCAGGCCGTCTTCCGGATCTTCGGTGGCGGCGATGATGCGCACCAGCTTCACCCCGCGCGCGGCCAGCGCCGTCACCAGGTCGGCGCGTTCGGACATCGGCGCGGTGAGCACCAAGCCGGCCAGGCGCGAGCGCTGGACGAACTCCACCAGTTCCTCGGCCAGCAACGGCGAGGTGGAATCCACCGGATGGATCTGCAGGCCGAAGCCGGTTTCCCTGCAGGCGGCCAGCACGCCGTTCTGCACACCGATGATGTGGTACGGATTCGGATTGTCGTAGACCAGCCCGATCACGAACGGCGTGCCGCTGCGCAGGTTGCGCGCGGACTGGTCCGGTTCGTAGTCCAGCTCGGCGATGGCATGCAGCACCCGCGCACGCGTGCCCTGCAGCACCGACGGCTCATTGTTGATGACCCGGGACACGGTCTTCAGCGAGACCTTCGCGCGTTCGGCGACGTCCTTGATGGTGGGTCGGCGCATGGGCGTTTCCGTCATGGAGGCGAGTCCGCCATGATGCCGCGTTCCGCGACGGCCGTCGCCGGCCGCGCCCTCCCTACCCGGTGCCCGGCCAGCGCGTAGTACAGGATGTACAGGTAGCCCGGCACCGCCAGCCCGGCGAACACCAGCTGGAAGTCGTAGTGCTGCTTCAGCACCGCGAACAGCTGCGGCAGGATGGCGCCGCCCGCGATGCCCATGATCAGCAGGGCCGATCCGGTTTCGGTATGCCGGCCCAGGCCCTTGATCGCCAGCGGGAAGATCGCCGGCCACATCATCGCGTTGGCGAAACCCAGTGCGGCGACGAAGCCGACCGATACGTAGCCGTGCGTCAGCAGCGCACCCAGCGCGAACAGCACGCCCAGCGTCGCGGAGATGGCCAGGTAGCGTTCCTGGGTGACGAAGCGCGGGATCACCGCCAGGCCTACGAGATAACCGGCCAGCATCGCGAACAGCGTGTAGGTGGTGAACAGCTTGGTCTGGTCCAGCGGCAGGCCGAAGCCCCTTCCGTACGTGCCGATCGCGTCACCCGCCAACACTTCCACGCCCACGTAAAGGAACAGGCAGAGCACGCCCAGCCACAAGTGCGGGAACTGCGACAGGCCGCGTTCGCTGTCGGCCGCGCCGGCCACGGACGCGGCGTTGGCCTCCGACGGCCTCACCTCGGGCAGCGGCGAGAACAGGATGCCGATGGCGACCACCACCAGGACGCCGGCCATCACCAGGTACGGCAGGTGGATCTTCGCGGCGAACGCGTCCAGCAGCGCGGCCTTGGCCACGGGATCGGCCGCCTCGACCTGCGCCGCGAGATCGCCCACGCCGTGCAGTACCAGCGTGCCGATGACGATCGGCGCCAGCATGCCGGCCACCTTGTTGCAGATGCCCATCAATGCGATGCGCTGGGCGGCGCTTTCGATGGGTCCGAGGATGCTGACGTACGGGTTCACCGCCGTCTGCAGCAGCGCGAGGCCACCACCGATCACGAACAGGCCCGAGAGCGCGCCGGGGTACCAGCGCTGGGTGGAGAACTCGCCGAACATCGCCGCGCCCACCGCCATGACGAACAGGCTGGCGGCCAGGCCCTTCTTCATGCCGGTGCGCTTGAGCAGCGCGGCCGCGGGCAGGGCCAGGAAGAAGTAGGACAGGTAGAACACCATCAGCACCAGGAAGGCATTCACCTCGTCCAGGTCGAAGGCCAGCTGCACGAAGGTGATCAGCGGTCCGTTGATCCAGGTGAAGAACCCGATGATGAAGAACAGCACGCCGACGATGGCGAGCGAGCGGTACGGGGTGGAACCGGCGGCGGTGGTCATGGAATCCCCTGGGTTTGGAGCGCCGCGCCTGCACGCGACACCGGGAACAACGTTGTCAAAGCCGTCGAGTGAACAACGGACCCACGTGGGTCAGCGGCCAACCGGACGCTTCCATTGTGAGTGCGTTTACGTCGTGCACCGCAACATCAAGTCCCGCCAGACTTCACTCGTTTGGCCCTTTGGATTCAATGATTAACGACATCCTTGCAGCCAATTGAATGCTGAATGCGGGAATTGTTGTCGATTCTCGACGCTCTCTTGCGGACCAGACGGCTATTTCATGACAGAGTCTTGACAACGTTGTCAAACAATTTCCACACTCCGGCCATATCGGGATGACGGGGTCCCGGCCGCGAACATGTGGGGAGACGTGTGGTCGCCATCGCCAATCCATTGCCGACCGATGCCAGCCGAGGGGCGCACGACGCGTTCATCGCGGCCGATGTCGGCGGCACCCACGTCCGCATCGGCCTGGTGCGGGGCAGCGGCGACGCCGGGACGCCGGTCCATGTGCTGGAGTACCGCAAGTACGCCTGCGCCGACCATGCCGGCCTGGGCGACATCGTCCAGGACTTCCTGCTTCATCTGGGCCTCGACCATGGGCGCGTGACCCGCGGCGTGATCGCCAGCGCCGGTTATGCGCTCGAAGACGGCACCGTCATCACCAACAACCTGCCATGGCGCCTGTCGCTGGCGGACCTGCGCACGCAGCTCGGTTTCGACGACGTCCGCCTGGTCAACGATTTCGAAGCCGTGGCGCATGCCGCCGCGCAGGTGGATGCCAGCCAGGTACTGCAACTCACCGGCCCGGCCATCGCGCCGACCCGCGGCCCGACGCTGATCCTCGGTCCCGGCACCGGCCTGGGCGCGGCGGTGTGGATTCCGACCGGCGTACGCGCCGTCGTGCTGGCCACTGAAGCGGGCCAGGCCGCGCTCACCGCCGGCAACGCGCTCGAGATGGCGCTGCTGGCGGAGATGCTGAAGACCCGTCCGCACGTGCCGGTCGAACAGGCGCTGTCCGGTCCCGGCCTGCTGAACCTGCACGCCGCGCTGTGCGCCGTGCGTGGCGCGGCGCCTTCGGGCTACACGCATCCGGGCCAGGTCACCGCCGCCGCGCTGTCTGGCGACGATCCGCTGGCGCGCGAAAGCCTCGACGTGTTCTGCGGCCTGCTCGGCAGCGTCGTCGGCGACATGGCCCTGCTGTATGGCGTGCAGGGCGGCGTGTACCTCGCCGGCGGGATCCTGCCGAAGATCCGCGAATTCCTGATCCAGAGCAGTTTCGTCGCGCGATTCCTCAACAAGGGATCGATGCGCGAGGCGCTCGAACGCATCCCCGTGAAGCTGGTGGAACACGGGCAGCTGGGGGTGGTGGGTGCCGCCAAGTGGTACCTGGAGCAACACCGGGACGATTGAAATGGAAGCGCCGGGACAGGCGCGGCGTCGATTGCAGTAAAGGCTTCAAGCACGGCGGAGCAAGCGCGAGCAAGACCTGCCGAAACTCAAACAATGAATGATGGGAGAGACATCATGAATTACCGCAGATCCATCCTTTCCGCCGCCATCGTGACCTGTCTGGGTGTGGCGGTGCAGGCGCAGGCGCAGGACGCTCAACCGACCGAAACGCAGGCGACCGACCTCGATACCGTGGTGGTCACCGGCATCCGTGGCAGCGTGGAGAAGTCGCTTGACGTCAAGCGCGACGCGAAAAGCCACGTGGAAGTCATCACCGCCGAGGACATCGGCAAGATGCCCGACAAGAACGTCGCCGACTCGCTGCAGCGCATTCCCGGCGTGACGGTCAGCTCGGCCGGCGCCAACGAAGGCGGCTTCGACGAGAACGACCGCGTGTCGATGCGCGGCACCAACCCCAGCCTGACGCAAACGCTGTTCAACGGCCACAACATCGCTTCGGGCGACTGGTTCGTGCTGAACCAGACCGGCACGGTCGGCCGCAGCGTCAGCTACACCCTGCTGCCGTCTGAACTGGTCAGCCAGATCGTCGTGCACAAGTCTTCGCAGGCCAGCCTGGTGGAAGGCGGCGTCGCCGGCTCGGTGGACATCATCACCCGCAAGCCGCTGGAGTTCGCGGAGAACTTCACCGCGGAAGCCTCGATCGGTGCGGTCTACTCCGACCTGCCCAGCGAAACCGAGCCGCAGTTCAGCGGCCTGCTGAACTGGAAGAACGACGCCGGCACCCTCGGCGTGTTGCTGCAGGTCTTCTCCGAAGAGCGCAGCCTGCGCCGCGATGGCCAGGAACTGCTGGGCTACGAGCAGATCGAGGCGGGCAGCGCGGTCGCGCTCAGCAATCCCGACCTGGCGGGCGTGTGGTACCCGACCATGATCGGCTCGGCGCTGTTCGAGCAGAAGCGCGAGCGCAAGGGCGGCCTGCTGGAAGTGCAGGTCAAGCCGACCGACGACCTGACCTTGGGCGTCAACGCCTTCGTGTCGGACCAGAAGGCCGGCAACTACAACCGCAACTACCTGCTGTGGGTCACCCACTTCCTGGCACGCGGCACCGGCCAGGCGCCGCTGCCCGGGTATGTGGTGCGCAACAACACCCTGGTGCAGGCGGACTTCGCCGGCGTGGCGGGCACCACCTATGGCGTGTATGACCAGATTTCCCGTCCCGACGCGAGCGCGGATTCTTCGTTCATCGCGTTCGACGCCAAGTGGCAGCCCAGCGACTCGCTGTTGCTGAAGGCGCAGCTGGGTACGTCGGACGGCACCGGCGAAACGCCGACGCAGGATGTGGCGGAATGGAACGTGGGCATCGGCGCCGGTGGTGGCTGGGGCCTCAACGGCGTTGGCGCGGCCGACTGGTACATCGGCGGCAACCCCGCCAGTCCTGCGGCCGACACGCTGGGCTGGATCTTCGGCTACCAGGACGTCAAGGTGGAAGACGAAGAGAAGTGGGCACAGATCGATGGCGAGTACTTCATCGACAGCGGCGCGATGTCGTCGCTGCAGTTCGGCGCACGCTATGCCGAGCACAGCCGCGAATCGCTCGGCGCGACCGGCCAGGGCCCGGCCTGTAAGGACGCCAGCGGCAACACGGTGGCGTTCGACTGGGGCCAGCCGTACTTCTGCCCGGTAGGCACGCAGTCGCCGTTCGATCCGGCCAACTACCCGACCGGCGGCTACGCCAACTACCCGGGCGACTTCGCCAATGGGCTGGGCGGCAACTTCCCGCGCGATATCTGGTACTTCTCGCCCCAGCAGCTCGCTGCCTACAACGACCGCTTCACCAACCGCAACCGCGCCACGCGCACCGACTGGGCCGGCCTGTACGGCATCCACGAAGAATCGTCCGCCGCGTACGTGCAGTTGAACCTGGAAGGCGATCGCTGGAGCGGCAACGTCGGCCTGCGCTATGTGCGCACCGACGAGCGCATCCACAACAATGTCTCCGGTACGGGCTCGCCCGATGCGATCACGGGTTCGGACTTCGGTCCCTACCTGCCGGTCGTCACCGAGCACACCTATACCGACCTGCTGCCCAGCGCCAACCTGAAGTTCGACATCACCGACGACCTGGTGGCGCGCTTCGCGGCATCGCGCACGATGACCCGTCCGGACTACTCGGCCCTCGCGGGCGCCGTTTCGCTCAGCCCGCCGCCCTCCGTGGGCGCCCCGGGTTCGGGTTCCGGCGGCAATCCCGACCTGAAGCCGATCCTGTCGACCAACTTCGACGCGTCGGTGGAGTGGTACTTCGCGCCCCGCGCCCTGCTGGCCGCCAGCGTGTTCTACATGGACCTGAAAGACTACGTGTCCTATGGCCAGGAAACGCGCCAGTACATGACCTACAGCACGACCAACCCGCAGGGCTACCTGGCGGATTACGTGCTGACGGTGCCGGTCAACACCGACGGCAAGGTCAAGGGCGTGGAGCTGACGTACGAACAGCCGATCGGCGACAACTTCGGCATCAACGCCAACTACACCTACGCCGACGGCGAGCAGGACGATGGCCGTGACCTGGTGGGCACCTCGAAGAACACCTACAACATCGGTGCGTATTTCGAGAACGACCGCTTCAACGCCCGTGTGAACTACACCTACCGCTCGGAGTTCTACAGCGGCCTGGATCGCGCCACGGCGTTCTACCAGAACGAGACCGATGTGCTGTCCGCCTCGCTCGGCTACAAGGCGACGGACTGGCTGACGGTGACGCTGGACGGCCTCAACCTCAACGAGCCGAAGCTGAAGTACTACGCCCTCAACCGCGACCAGCCGCGTTCGATCTACCAGAACGGTCGCCAGTACTACCTGAACTTCCGCTTCAAGTTCTGATCGCGTCATCGATGTAAGGGAACACTCTCCCTCTGCGGGCCTGGATTTGTCCGGGCCCGCTTTTTTTTGGCACTCTTCCGCTCGTTCGCCCACGAGGATTCCGATGAAACGACCCCTCCTCCGTCGCGCCCTGGCCGGCATGGCCTTCACCCTGCTGGTCCTGGCCGGCTGCGCCAGGACGGGCAGTGACGCAGGCGCCGCAACCGCTTCGGCGCCGATCTCGCCCGCCCTGATTCCCGCACCCGCCACGCTGCAGACAGGCGAGGGATCGTTCGTCATCAACGCCGACACGCGCGTGTTCGCCACCGGCGAGCCGGCGACGCGCGTCGCCAACCAGTTCATCGCTTACCTGACATCGGCGGGCGGTCCTGCATTGTCGTCCGCGCAGGCCGACGGCAAGGGCGTGATCCGCTTCGTGCTGGAGGCGGGCGGCGCGAACGACGCCTCGCCCGAGGCCTATACGCTGGACATCACACCCGATGGCACCACGGTGAAGGCGCGCGACGAACGCGGCCTGTTCTACGGCGCGGTGACGCTGTGGCAACTCGCCACCCAGGGCGACAAGACCGGCGTCACGCTGCCGGCGTTGCATATCGAGGATGCGCCGCGCTTCGGCTGGCGCGGCTTCATGCTGGACCCGGCGCGCCACTTCCAGACCGTGGACGACGTCAAGAAGGTCATCGACGCGATGGCCCTGCACAAGCTCAACACGCTGCACTGGCACGTGACCGACGACCAGGGCTGGCGCATCGAGATCAAGCAGTACCCGAAGCTCACCGAGATCGGCGGCTGCCGCATTCCCGCCGGCGACGGCGGCAAGGATCCGAAGACCGGCCAACCGCGCCCGTACTGCGGCTTCTACACCCAGGACCAGATCCGCGACGTGGTGAAGTACGCCGCCGAGCGCCACATCACCGTGGTGCCCGAGATCAACGTGCCGGGCCATGCGACCGCGGCGATCTCTGCGTATCCGGAGCTCGGTTCGATCGACACGCCGCTGGTGCCGTCGAACGAGTGGGGCGTGTTCCCGAACCTGGTCAATGTGGAAGAAGGCACGATCACCTTCCTCGAGAACGTGCTGGGCGAAGTGGTGCAGTTGTTCCCGGGCACCTATGTCCACATCGGCGGCGATGAAGCAGTGAAGGACCAGTGGGAAGCCTCCGCACGCGAACAGGCGCGCATGCGTGCCGTCGGCGCGAAGACCGAGATGGACCTGCAGGGCTATCTGGTCGAGCGGCTGGAGAAGTACCTCGCCGGACACGGCAAGCGTCTGATCGGCTGGGATGAAATCCTCGAGGCCAAGCTGCCGCCGGAGGCCACGGTGATGTCGTGGCGCGGCATCGAAGGCGGCTTGAAGGCGGCGCGCCAGGGCCATGACGTGGTGATGTCGCCGTCGAACAAGACGTATCTGGACTACCTGCAGACCGCATCGCCGAACGAACCCCCGGGCCGTCCCGCGCTCATCACGCTGCAGGATGTCTACGCGTTCGAGCCGGTGCCGCCGGAGCTGGAAGAGAGCCAGCGCCACCACATCCTCGGCCTGCAGGCGAACCTGTGGACCGAGCACACGCGGACCTTTGCACGCCTGCAGCACAACGCGTTCCCGCGCCTGGCCGCCGTCGCCGAAACCGGCTGGTCGCCGGCGGCGAAGAAGGACTTCGCCGATTTCACGAAGCGCCTGCCGGCTCAGCTGAAGCGTTACGACGCGATCGGGCTGGGCTACGCGAAGACGCCGTTCGAAGCGATGATCGCGACCGAGGACGACCGCAAGGCGGGCATCGTGAAGGTCACGCTGTCGAATCCCCTCGGCTACCCCGTGCACTACACGACCGATGGCAGCGAACCGACCTCGTCGTCCAAGGCCTTCGCAGCACCGCTCGATCTGAAGACACCGGTCACCGTGCGCGCCGCAGCGTTCGCCGAGGGCCGCGCGCTGGCGCCGGCTGCCACGTTCGAGCTGACGCCCGCCGCGCTGCTCACGCGCACGGACGAAGCGATGGCCGTGTGCCCCGATGCCGGGCGCCTGCTGCTGCGCCTGGAGGACGATGGCCCGGCCGATGGCGAGCGCGCGATCTTCAACGCGACGATCTTCTACCCGTGCTGGCAATGGAACCAGGCCGACCTGGACGGCATCGCATCGATCAAGGTACGCGCTGGCCGGATCCCGTACTACTTCCAGCTGGCCCACGACGAACCGCACCGCACGTTCGAACCGGCGAAGTCGCCGCTGGGCGAGCTGGAGATCCTCGCTGGCGACTGCAAGGGCACGCTGCTGGCGACGGTCCCGCTGCCGGCGGCGCCGAATGCGGATGGCTTCCTGGACCTGGATGCGCCCCTGCCCGCCGGTACCACGGGCAAGCAGGATCTGTGCGTGCGCTTCACCGGCGACACACGCCCACAGATGTGGGTGCTGGACCGCATCACGCTGCAGCCGCGCTGAGTCACGGCGCACTCGAAGAAGAAGCCGGGCAATGCCCGGCTTCTTCTTTTCCTACGATGCGCGTCGCGGCCGAAGCCGTGTATCGAAGGCCAGCAGCATGCCGCGCAAGGGCGTGAACAACGTGGCCAGGCCGGCGAGCACGCCGAGCGTATTGGCCAGGGCGTCGCGTGGATCGGCCATGCGCGTGGTGGTCAATGCGCCTTGTGCGAACTCCAGGCCCACGCCCATCAGCACCAGCAGCACCGCCACCACGATGCAGCCGCGCCGCGAGGCGAACAGTTGCATCGCCGACAACGACAGCAGCCCGTAAGCCAGGAAGTGCTCGACCTTGTCGCCGCCTTCGGGCACCGGCGGCAGACGGCTCAGGTTCGCCAGCGACAACACCATGACGGCGACGACCGCGATCAGCCACAGACCCAGCCACAACCGCGGACGCCGGAACGGACGCAACGCGAACAGGCCGCTCACAGGCGCCAGCTCAGGTCGTTGAACAGGAAGGCGGTGCCGAACTCGACGTCACGCGAGAAGCCCATGACCTGGAAACGCTCGCCCATCTCGCTGGGCAGCGTCAGCCGCTTGGCTTCATTGCGCAGGCGCAGCAGGGTGGTCTCGTCCGCGCGGCCCTGCGCTTCGTCGAGCCGTTCCTGCAGGCCGTTGCCCAGCAGAAAATTGGCCTGCGTCGTGTAGCCCGCCAGATCGAAGCCGGCGGTCGTGCCCGCTTCCGCCAGGGCGGTGAAATCGACCGACGCCGTGATGTCCTGCAGGCCCGGCCACAGGTACGCGTCGTTATGGACGCGATGGCGGTAGTACGCCCGCAGCGTGCCGTCGTCGCGATCCGCCTGGTAGAACTCGCGGCGTGGATGGCCATAGTCGGCGAACAGCATCGCACCGCGCTCCAGACCGCCCATCACCGCCTGCACCCAGTACGGCAGCTGCGGCAGCAGCTCGGAGCGATAGCCGTCGGGGAAGGGCTGTCCCAGGTAACGTTCGACATGGCGCACCGCGGCCGCCAGCAAGGCATCGGCCGGGCGATCAGTGCGCACGAAACGACCTTCGCCATCCAGCGCCACCCCCTCTTCGAACACCTCGCCGTCGCGCAGCGTAAAGCGCGGCGTGGGCAGCGCATCGACAACTTCGTTGGCGAACAGCACGCCGTTCCAGGTTTCCGACGGAGGCGCATCGAGCCATTCGATCAGGTCGAACACCGGCGGAATCAGCCGGCGTCCCAGCCGCTCGCGCTGGCGTTCGCGCAGGTCCGCGCTCGGCTCGAGGATGCCGTAGCGCGCGGGCAGCGCGTCCAGCTCGAGCAGCCGCTTGAGCATGATGTCGGCGAACGCGCCGCTGCCGCCGCCGATCTCGACGAATTCGGCCCGCGGCCCGATCTGCTGCAACACCGGTGCCACCGCCTGCGCCACGCAGCTGGCGAACAGCGGCCCCAGCTCCGGCGCGGTGGTGAAGTCGCCCGCCTCGCCGAACTTGGTGCTGCCTGCGCTGTAGTAGCCCAGTCCCGGGGCGTACAGGCTGCGCTCCATGAAGCGCGAGAACGGCATGCTGCCGCCCTCGGCGGCGATCTCGCTGCGGATGAAGGCGGCGAGGCGTTCGCTGTGGGCGCGCGCCTCGTCGTCGGGAAGGGGGAGATCGGCCTGCATGGCGCACCGGGAGCGGAAATCCCGCTCATTGTACGGGCCGCCTGACACGGGGATGTCAGCCCTAGCCAACCCCCGGGGTGGCGCATAGAATCGTGGTGCACAGCAGCAACGGACACGCCATGACCTATTGCGTCGGTATCGAAGTCAACGACGGCCTGGTCTTCGCCGCGGACACCCGCACCAGCGCCTCGTTCGACGACGTGCGCGTGTACCGCAAGATGCACGTGTTCGAATGGCCGGGCGACCGCGTGTTCGTCATCATGTCGGCTGGCAACCTCGCGACGACACAGCTGACCATCTCGCGGCTGCAGCGCGACGCGGACGACCCCAACGCCAAGCACAGCCTGAAGACGTTCTCGCATCTCTACGAAGTGGCGGAGTATGTCGGCGACACGCTCGTCGCCAGCCAGGTCAAGATGAACGACGAGGCCCAGCAGAGCGGCGTGAACGTGCAGTCCACGTTGATCCTCGGGGGCCAGATCGCCGGCGAACGGCCGGGGCTGTACATGATCTATCCGCTCGGCAACTGCATCGCGACCTCGCCGGAGACGCCCTACCTGCAGATCGGCGAATCGAAGTACGGCAAGCCGATCCTCGACCGCATCATCCGCCCCGAGACGCCGCTGGAAGACGCCGCGCGCTGCGCGCTGGTGTCGCTGGATTCCACCATCCGCTCCAATCTGTCCGTCGGCATGCCGGTGGACATGGCGCTGCTGCGCAGCGGCGATCTGAAGATCACCCAGAAGATGCGCCTGGAAGCCGACACGCCGCTGTACGCCGAGATCCACGACACGTGGTCGCGCAAACTGGAGGCGGCGGTGCACAGCCTGCCGCGTTTCCCGTGGGAGCCGCAGGGCGAGCGCGAGCCCGCGCCCACCAGCATGCCTGCCATGCCGCCGCGCCGCGCACCGTCGCGACAGGATCCGGGCGACGCGCAGGGACAGCAGCAATAGCGAGCGATGGCCGCGAGCGACCTGAAGCCCTGGGTCGTCGCGGTGCTCGTGTTCTGCGTGGGCTTCGGCCTCACCGTCTTCAGCCTGGCCTGGTGGGTGCCGCCGCCCTGGCATGTCGCGGCGGGCATCGCCGGAGTCCTGATCGCCAGCAAGCTCGCCGCCATCTCCGCGGCCGCGTGGCGTACCCGTCGCGACTGACGGCATCAGCCGTGGAAGTACCCTTCCGCGATCGCATCATGCAACGCGCCCAGGTGCACCTGGATCTGGTCCATGAACTGCGCCGGATTGCGCGTCGCGAGGACGGCGGGGTCGGCGTTGCGGGTCAGCCCGATGAGCCGGTTGAGGTGACGGTCCACGCCGGGACGTGGCGGCATCGTCGGCAGCACGCTCTGCACGCGCGACAGGCAGAAGTGCACGCTGCGCGGGAACTCGTTGTTCTGCAGCAGGAAGCGCAGCGCCAGTTCGGCGGTGACGCGCTGGCGCACGTGCCGACGGAACATCTGGTAGCCGGCCAGCGAGCGCAGCACGCTCATCCACTGCATGTTCTGGAACGCCTCGCGGTCGTCCTCGTTGCGCGGCGTCACAAGGCCGGATGCGCCGGCATCCATGATGCGCGTGGTCATGTCGGCCTGCTCCAGGCCCGTGCCCAGGCGCAGGAACTGGTACCCGATGTCTCGGCTGACGTTCGCGCTCAACAGCCCCGACACCTTCAGGCAGCCGTCGACGATGCGCTGCAGGAACTCCAGCCGGTACCGCCGGCTGAGGCTGCGCTCGCCGTGCGCGTCGATGTAGAGATGCAGATCGTTGATCGCCTCCCACACGTCCTGCGGCAGCGTGTCGCGGATGCTGCGCAGGATCTCGCGGGCCGAATCCACGGACGTGCGCAGTGACGACGGGTTGCGCTCGTCCAGCAGCAGGAAGCGGATCACGTCCGCATCGCCTGCGGCCTCCGCCGTCGCCGGATAGCATTGTTCGAAGCATTCGCCCGCGCCGACGGTGTCAATCATCGGCCGCCACGCGAAGCGCACCGAGCGCGGCATGTCGAGCTGCAACTGGCTTCCCACACCGACCAGGCGCGCGGTGTTCTCGGCGCGCCGCACGTAGCGGCTGAACCAGTAGAGGTTGTCGGCGACGCGCGAGAGCATCAGTCCTCCCCTCCCTCGTCGTCGGACAGATCCACCACCCACGTGTCCTTGGCGCCGCCGCCCTGCGAGGAGTTCACCACCAGCGAACCCTTCACCATCGCCACGCGCGTCAGGCCGCCGGTGGTCACGTAGGTGTCCTGGCGCGACAGCACGAACGGGCGCAGGTCGATGTGGCGCGGCGACGGCCCCTGCTTGGTGACGATCGGCGCGGTGGACAGCGCCAGCGTGGGCTGCGCCATGTAGTTGCGCGGATTCGCTTCAATCAGCCCCTTGAATTTCTCGCGCTGGCGCTTGGTGGAACGCGGACCGATCAGCATGCCGTAGCCGCCGGACTCGTTGGCCGGTTTCACCACCAGCTTATCGATGTTCTCCAGCACGTACTTGCGCTCCTTCGCGTTGTGGCAGAGGTAGCTCGGCACGTTCGGCAGGATGGGGTCCTCGCCGAGGTAGTACTTGATCATCTTCGGCACGTAGGCGAAGACCACCTTGTCGTCGGCAACGCCCGCGCCCGGCGCATTGGCCAGCGCCACCTTGCCCGCGCGCCAGCTGCGGATCAGCCCGGGCACACCCAGCACGGAGTCGGGGTGGAACACCTCGGGATCGATGAAGAGGTCGTCCACGCGCCGGTACACCACGTCCACGCGCTTGGGGCCGTACACGGTGCGCATGTAGGTGCAGTCGTCGTCGGCGACGAACAGATCGCTTCCCTCCACGAGCTCGATGCCCATCGCCTGGGCCAGATATGCGTGCTCGAAGTACGCGCTGTTGAACACCCCGGGCGTCAGCAGTGCGATCACCGGCGTATCGCCCGGACGCGGCGACAGCGCGGCGAGCGTGTCGTAGAGCTGGCTGGGATACTCGTCGACCGGCAGGATGGAGCTGGTCTCGAACAGTTCCGGGAATACGCGCTTGGCCACCATGCGGTTCTCGAGCATGTAGCTCACGCCGGACGGAATGCGCAGGTTGTCCTCCAGCGCGTACAGCGTGCCGTCGCCGTCGCGCACCAGGTCGGAACCGCAGATGTGCGCCCACACGCCGAGCGGCGGCGTGATGCCGACGCATTGTTCGCGGAAGTTCACCGAATCCTTCAGCAGCATGGCCGGGAACACTTTGTCCCTGATGATCTGCTGCCTGCCGTAGATGTCGCCGATGAACAGGTTCAGCGCGCGCATGCGCTGCTTCAGGCCGGCTTCGGTGCGCTGCCACTCGCTGAGCGGGATGATGCGCGGGATCAGGTCGAACGGCAGCGTGCGGTCGACGTTGCGGCCGTCGGAGTAGACGGTGAAGGTGATGCCCTGCACGCGCGCCACCACGTCGGCAGCGAGTTGGCGCTCGGCGATCTCGCGGCCAGAGAGTCCGGCCAGGTATTCGACCAGGCGGCGCGCGGCCGGTCGCGGCCGTCCATCGGCCTGGATCAGTTCGTCAAAGGTCGTGGTGCGGTACTTCGCCCAGTCCATTCGCCCTTTTCCGCTGTCCCCGGCCGGCGCATCCGGCGAGGGGTGATGCGTCGCAACATGCACGGTCGGTGTGCGCGCCGTCAAGCATTCGCACGGCGACATGCTCGACTCACCTCCATCGGCATCGCTTTGCGCCATTCCGGTGCAAAGCAGGGACAATGTCCGCCTCTGCACGGGAGCCCCGCCATGTCCGCCACGCGTCGCGTCGTCCTGATCACCGGTGCCGCCCGCCGCGTCGGCGCCGCGATCGCGCGTCGCCTCCATGCCGATGGATACGACGTGGCCCTGCATTACCGCGCGTCGTCCGCCGACATGCGGGCGCTGGTGGATGCGCTCGAAGCCGCCCGTGCCGGCAGTACGCTGATGCTGAAGGGCGAGCTGGCCGAATTCGACCGCTTGCCCGAACTGGTCGCGCGGACCGTCGGCCACTACGGACGGCTGGATGCGCTGGTCAACAACGCGTCGGCCTTCTACCCGACGCCCGCCGGCACGGCCACCGCCGCGCAGTGGGATGACTTGTTCGCGGTGAATGCGCGCGCACCGTTCTTCCTCGCGCAGGCGGCGGCGCCGCACTTGAAGGCGGCGCGCGGGGCCATCGTCAACATCGCCGACCTCTATGCCGAGCGGCCGCGCGCGGACCTGGCGGTCTATGCCGCCTCGAAAGCCGCGCTGCTGGCGATCACGCGTGGACTCGCTGTGTCGATGGCCCCGGACGTGCGCGTGAATGCGGTGTCGCCTGGCGCGATCCTGTGGCCCGATGGCGGTATCGACCCGGTGCTGCAGGAGAAGCTGCTCGCGCAGACGCCGCTGGGCCGGGTCGGCGAACCCGCCGACATCGCCGCGACCGTCGCCTGGCTGCTGAGCGACGCCGCCAGCTACGTGACCGGGCAAACCCTCCACGTGGACGGCGGCCGCGCCCTGGGTTGAGGCGTCAGACGGCCTCGATCGGCACCGGTTCGGGCGGCGACATGCGATCGGGATGCGCGTCCCACAACGACTGCAACGTCATGCCGCTGCGCGGATCGACCATGTCGGGCGCGATGTCGGCCAACGGCAGCAGAACGAACGCGTGCTTCAACTCATCGCGCGGCAGGCGCAGATTGCCCGGGCCCTGCAGCACCAGGTCGTCGTAGAAGACGATGTCGATATCCAGTGTGCGGTCGGAGAAGCGCGGCCCGCTGCGATCGCGGCCGTGCGCATCCTCGAGCGCATGCAGCCAGTCATTGAGCGCGAACGGGTCGAGGTCGCTGTCGATCACCGCGGCGGCGTTGAGGAAATCGGTGCCCTCGAAACCCACCGAGCGCGTGCGGTACACCGGCGACAGGCGCACCTCGCCGAAGCGCGCACGCAGGGCATCGATGGCGACCCGCAGGTGGTGTTCGGGCGCCACATTGCTGCCCAGGCTGAGATAGGCGAGACCCACGGTCAGTCCGGCCGCGTGCCGCGTTCGATCAGCACGCCGACATTGCGCGCACCGGTGACGGCGCCGGGCTTGCTGAGCTTGAGCCGCACCCAGGCCACGCCGAATTCCTCGCGGATGATGCCGGCGCAGCGTTCGGCGAGCGTCTCCACCAGGCCGAAGTTCGCTTCCTCGACGAACGAGATCAGCCGCTTGGAGACGGCCTTGTAGTCCAGCGTGTGCGCGATGTCGTCGCTGGCGGCCGGCACGCGGTTGTCGAAGGCCATTTCGACGTCCAGCGCGACGGTCTGACGGATGCCGCGCTCCCAGTCGTAGATGCCGATGACGGTCTCGATGCGCAGGTCTTCGATGAAAACGATGTCCATGACGGGCTACAGGTGACGGAGTGCGCGCATGGTAACGGCAAACCGCGATGCGCCCGTCATCCCGCGCGCGCCACGACCTGCGGCAACGTGGCCATGTCCCAGCGCGGCGTGACCTTCACTTCGGGCGTCTCGTGCTGGCCGGCCTCCAGCCGCAGCGCGCCAGCGAACGCGATCATCGCGCCGTTGTCGGTACACAGCGAAGGACGCGGGAAGCACGCACGGCCGCCGCGCTTGGCGGCGATCTCCTGCAACTTCGCACGCAGCCGCTTGTTGGCGCCCACGCCTCCGGCGACAACGATGATGTCGCTGCCCGCCGCGTCCAGCGCGCGCTCGCACTTGATCGCCAGCGTATCGACCACGGCATCTTCGAACCCGCGCGCGATGTCGGCCCGCGTCTGCGCTGCCTGGTCGCTGTCGCGCCAGGCCAGCAGTACCTGCGTCTTCAGGCCGGAGAAACTGAAATCCAGACCGGGCCGGTCGGTCATCGGCCGGGCGAACCTGAACCGGCCGGGCGTGCCCTGTTCGGCCAGCGCCGCCAGCTGGGGGCCGCCCGGGTACGGCAGCCCCATCATCTTGGCGGTCTTGTCGAAGGCTTCGCCCGCGGCGTCGTCCAGGGTTTCGCCGAGCAGGCGGTAGCGGCCGATGGCATCCACGGCCACCAGCTGGGTGTGTCCGCCGGAGACCAGCAAGGCCACGAACGGCGGCTCGGGCGGGTTGTCCTCCATCAGCGGGGCCAGCAGGTGGCCCTCCATGTGGTGGACAGCCACGGCCGGTACGTCGAGCGCCCAGGCCAGGGACCGGGCCACGCCGGCCCCCACCAGCAGCGCACCGACCAGCCCCGGACCGGCCGTATAGGCCACACCGTCCAGGTCGCCGGTGCCCAGGCCGGCCTCGGCCAGGGTCTGCCGGATCAGCGGCAGCAGCTTGCGCACGTGGTCGCGGCTGGCCAGTTCGGGCACCACGCCGCCGTACTCGGCGTGCAGGGCGATCTGGCTGTAGACCGCATGGGCCCGCAGGCCGGCGGCGCCGGACAGGCCGGTGTCGTAGACGGCCACGCCGGTTTCGTCGCAGCTGGTTTCGATGCCGAGGACTTTCATGGGGACGATGTGGGGTCCGGAGTGGGGAGGGGCAAGCCGGCCGACGGCACGGGGTGGGTTGCAGCGACGGCTCCGGTCGCTATAATACGCGGCTCACCCGGCGTGCCCGGGCCGTTTACACCACCGAGATTACGTATGCCCAGCGTCAAAGTCCGCGAAAACGAGCCGTTTGAGTTTGCGCTGCGTCGCTTCAAGCGCACCTGCGAAAAGGCCGGCGTCCTGGCCGAAACCCGCAAGCGCGAGTTCTACGAGAAGCCGACCCAGGAGCGCAAGCGCAAGGCCGCCGCTGCGGTGAAGCGTCAGCTGCGTCGCAGCTCGCGCGACGTCACCAAGCGCCAGCGCCTGTACTGAGCCGCGTCGCTTCGCAAGAAGCCGGCACGCGCGAGCGTCGCCGGCTTTTTGTGTTTTTGGCGTCCCACGGTCACCGTGCCACGCCCTCCCCGTTCCCCCGGAGCACACCATGTCCCTGAAACAGCAGCTCACCGATGACATGAAGGCCGCGATGAAGGCCGGCGAGAAGGACCGCCTGGCGGTCATCCGCCTGATCAACGCCGCCATCAAGCAGCGCGAAGTGGACGAGCGCATCGAGCTGGATGACGCCGCCGTCCTGGCCGTGCTGGAAAAGATGGTCAAGCAGCGCAAGGACTCGGTCAGCCAGTTCGAGGCCGCCAACCGTGAGGATCTCGCCGCCATCGAGCGCGCCGAGCTGGTCGTGATCGATACCTACCTGCCGGCCAAGCTGGGTGAAGCCGACATCCTGGCTGCCATCGAAGCGGCCGTCGCCGAGACCGGCGCCACGGGCCCGGCCGACATGGGCAAGCTGATGGGCGTGCTGAAGCCGCGCCTCGCCGGCCAGGCCGACATGGGCCAGGTGTCCGCGCTGATCAAGAAGAAGCTGGCGGGCTGAGTCCGATCCGTCGCGGGACCGTCTCCATGGCATCCTGACGCCATGGAGACACCCTCGATCACCTTGCGCCCGGCCACCCGCGCCGACATCCCGCAGATCCTCGATTTCATCCGCGGCCTGGCCGAGTACGAGAAACTCGCCCACGAGGCCGTCGCCACGCCCGCACTGCTCGAGGAACACCTGTTCGGCGCGCGTCCCGCCGCCGAAGTCGTCATCGCGGAGGTCGACGGCGTGCCCGCGGGCTTCGCCCTGTTCTTCGTCTCCTTCTCCACGTTCCTCGGCCAGCCGGGTCTTTACCTCGAAGACCTGTTCGTCGTGCCCGACCATCGCGGCCTCGGTCTCGGCAAACGGTTGATGGTGCATCTCGCGCAGCTGGCCGTGTCCCGCGGCTATGGCCGCTTCGAGTGGTCGGTGCTGGACTGGAACGAACCCGCCATCCGCTTCTACCGTCGCCTGGGCGCGGTTGGCCTGGACGAATGGACCGTGCAGCGCGTCAGCGGCGACGCCCTGCGCGCGCTCGCTGACGCGTCCCCGTGAACGTCCTCACCACGCCGCGCTAACGAACCGCTGACACGCCACGGGCCACCCTCGGCCCATGGACACGCCCGCCCGCCTGCCCGCGATCAGGAAACGCCTGCACCACCTCGGCAACCGCGCCGAGCGCAGCCTGCCGGTGGCGTTGCTGCGCCGTTTCATCGACACCGACCTGATGACGCAGGCCGCATCGCTGTCGTTCTATGCGCTGCTGTCGCTGGCGCCGCTGCTGATCCTGCTGCTGTGGCTCACCGCTTCGCTGTATCCACCCGCCCAGCAATCGCTGCTGGACCAGATCGCCCAGCTCGCCGGACCGGATGCGGCCGCTGTCGCCGAGACGGTGATCCGCAACGCGGACGCGCGCCCGGACATCGGGTCGCTGGCGGGCCTGTGGAGCACCGGCCTGCTGCTGGTCGGCGCCACCGTGGTGTTCGCCCAGCTGCAGGGCGCGTTGAACCTGATCTTCCGCACCGACGCACAACGCCTGAACGGGCTGGTGGCATGGCTGAAGAAGCGGGTGTTCTCGCTGGGCGTGGTGCTGGCGATCGGCTTCCTGCTGACCGTCTCGATGATCGCCACCACGGCGCTGCAGGTGGCGTTCGCGCGACTGCCATCGTTGCTGCCTGCGCTCGGCTACACCAGCACTCTGCTGCTGTACGCGCTCGCGTTCGCCTTCTTCTACCACTACCTGCCGGACCGCCGGGTGGCCTGGTCGCGCGCGTTCCTGGGTGGGGCGATCACCGCGTTGCTGTTCGCAGCGGGCCGCTACCTGATCGGCCTCTATCTCGCCGAAGCGGCGCCGGGCAACGCGTACGGGTCGATGGGCGCGCTGGTGCTGCTGCTGGTCTGGATCTATTACGCCAGCGTGGTGTTCTTCGCCGGCGCGCTGATCACCGCGGTGATCGACGAACGCCAGCGCGCACGCAAGCTCGCGCGTGCGCAGGCCACGGCATGATCGTCATCCTGCCCAGTCGGCACGCTTGCTGGTCTGGCCGATGCCGGGATTGAACGTATTGGTGGGGTCCAGCGCGCGATAGAACGCCGCGAGCTCCGGCTTCGCCGGGTAGAGATGGCCGACGTTGTGCTCGGCCGGGTACTCGGCGCCGCGCGCGTCCAGCAGCTTCCAGATGCCGTGCTCCACCGCGAGCGGATCCGCTCCCCGCCGGACGATGTAGTCCTGGTGGAAGACGTGGCAGAGGAAGTGCCCGTAGTACAGGCGCGCGACCATCGTGTCGGCCAACGCGACCGGCAGGGTTTCGACCCAGTCGCGGTCGTCGCGGCGCAGCGCGACATCGAGCGCGACGATGTCTTCCACCGCCGCGCGATGCACTTCCCGATAGCGCACCGCCGCACCGGCCACGGCGAACCGGTGCAGGAACGCCTTGCGCCCTTCGTTGGCATCGCAGGCGAAAAACGCACCCTCGCGCGCGGTGAAGAAGTCGTCGAGGAACGCGTGCGTGGCGTCCGCATCCTGCGCCGACACCTTCAGCAGCAGATGGTGGTCGTAGCGCGCGCGGAAATCGCGCAGGCGCGGCGGCAGATGATCGGGCAGCCATCCGGAGATGGTCTGCAGCACGCGATCGGTCAGGCCGCGCAGGCCCCAGCGTTCGCACCAGCCATCGATGCGGCTCTTCAGCGCGAACGCTGCCGGTACGCGATCGGTGCCGAAACGGTCGATCAGCAGGAATGTGTCCTTGCCGTACCGGTCGCCGATGTCGAACGCATCGCGGTGGATGTACTCCCCGGAGATCGGCAGGCGTTCGGACGCCGTCAGCAGGTGCCGGCGAATGCCGGTGAGATCGTCGGGATCGTTGCTCCCGATGTAGAAGACCGACGCGGCATCCTTCGCGAACGTGTCCAACCGCACCGCGAACACCACCAGCCGGCCCGCGCAGCCGGAAGCTTCGTGCAGCCGCGACGTGTCGGCGTTGTAGCGCGCCGGGGTACTCGCATCGACCTGGCGTACGTGCTCGGCGTAGCGCGCGTCGGAGGCGACGTGGGCGCGGTCGTGGACGACGTCCGCGGGTGCATAGTCGCCGGCCTGCAGGCGGCTCAGGATCTCCTCCGGCGTGTCGCCGAGCGCGATGCCCAGGTGGTTGACCAGCCGCAGCACGCCATCTGCGCCACGCTGCGCATACAACGCCAGCTCGGTGTACGCGGGTCCGCGCCGCACCAGCGCGCCGCCGGAGTTGTTGCACACGCCGCCCAGCACGGACGCGCCGATGCACGAAGATCCGATCACCGAATGCGGCTCGCGCCCCAGCGGGGCCAGCGTCTTCTCGAGGACATCCAGCGTCGCGCCCGGCAGGCAGACCACCTGGCGCCCTCCGTCGATCACCTGCACGCCGGTCAGGCGCTGCGTGCTGACCAGCACGATGCCGCGGTCGTAGCCGTCGCCATCCGGCGTGGAGCCGCCGGTGAGCCCCGTGTTCGCCGCCTGCATCAGCACGATGCGCCCGTCCTGCACCACCGCCTCCAGGACGCGCCACAGCGCGAGCAAGGTCCCGGGCCGCACCACCGCCAGCACCGGCCCGTCGCCGAAGCGGTAGCCCCTGCGGTAGCGGCGTGTCGCGCGGGGCCCGGTCAGCACATCCGCGCGACCGACGATCTCGCGCAACCGCGCCAGCAGGGCGGCGCCGGACCTATGCTCGTGAGCGGGATTCTGGCCTTGCACGCGCGCCATCATCGACCAGCCCCTTGCGCAGCACAACACGCGCGGGCACGCTCGGACTGCAGGTAACGTCGGATGCGCGCGCCCGGCATCGGGGATACCCCTCGGAGCGCCAGCAATTCGTGGGACGAAGCGATCACAAGGAGGTCGAAAGCATGGTCAAGCGGATCGTCGTGACGGCATGGTTGGTGATCCTGTCGCTTCCATCGCTCGCGCAGGGCGCACATGAAGGCGCGCGTGATGTCTCGCTTGCCTTGAACGTCGGCAACGATCGCGCCATCGCGGAGATGCGACGGCAGGGTCGGCTCGGCGCCGACGTGGAGAGACTCGTCGATGCGGCGTCGCGGCCGGATCGCAAGGCCATGAAGGACGCACTCGCGGGCTGCCGCGCGTCAGGGGAAGCCGCGGGCGACGCGCAGGATGCGATTTCGTGCGGCTTGCTGCTGGCGGGACTGGGCGCAGCCGACGGCGATGCGCCGTCCTGGGCCAGCGCATGGCATTGGCTCCGTACCTCGGGGATGCGCCTGCTGACCGGCGGCACGGGCAAGGGATCGTTGGGAAAGGGGTTCGACGATGTCGATTTCGCCTCCATCGAAGCCAACGCACCGAAGGCCCGCTTCCAGTTCACGTCGGCCACCGGCCGCTTGGCGCTCCTGCCTGCCGACTCGCATGATGCCAGGCCCCACACCCTGGTCACGGTAGGCGGAAAACAGGTGCGCGCACTGGTCGATACCGGTGCCGCGGCGACCCTGATCGTGCCCCGCCACATGGCCTCGGCGCTCTCCCTCGACCTCATTGCCACCGGCCTCACGGTGATCCAGCACGCGCTGCCCTCGCTCGATCGCAGCAACGCGACCGAGGGATGGGACGGCTATGCGTTGGCCGATGTCACGGTCGGCAACCTGGTGGCCAAGGATGTGCTCGTGCTCGTCACGGACCGCCCGCTCGAGAGCGTGGTGATCGGCAATGCGCTCCTTTCGATGTTCGGCGAAGTGCGGTTCGGTGGCGAATCCATCGTCGTGACCCAGCCGGGAGCAGCGCCAGGGTCGTGCCCCGCGGGCGTTCCCATGCGGTTCCTGCCCGGCCAGCAGTTCCAGGGCCGGTTCACGATACCGGCGCAGCTCAACGGACAGAACGCGCGGCTCGGGATCGACAGCGGTGGCGGTCCCGACCTTGTCGTCGTCGGCCATGCCGCCCGCCACTTCAGCGACGCGCCACGGCGCACCGTCGACGCGACCATCGGTGGCATGCCGGCCACGGTCGAGGTCGGCAGCGTTCCGTTGTCGCTGTCGGTGGGCACGCTCCAGGGTCAGCACGTGCAGGCCAGCGTCGTCCAGGGCCAGGCAACGAACGTGGACGCGATCCTGGGCGCACCGTTGCTGATCCGGAACCGCGCCGTGCTCAGCTTCGAAGACGGCAACGCCTGCCTGTAGCGCAACGCCGCGACATCGACGCAGGCCGGCGCCACAGGGCCGGCCGAGGTCCATGAACGGGACGCGCGTGGTGCCGGGCGTGGCATCCTATGCGTTCCATGGCACGCATCCCCGACGCCTTCATCGACGAACTGCTCGCCCGGACGGATATCGTCGAGGTGGTGGGCGCGCGCGTCCCGCTGAAGCGCCAGGGCAAGGAGTATTCGGCGTGCTGCCCGTTCCACGACGAGCGCTCGCCGTCGTTCACGGTTTCGCCGACCAAACAGTTCTACCACTGCTTCGGCTGTGGCGCCCACGGTACGGCGCTGTCGTTCCTGATGAACTACGACCGCCTCGAATTCCTCGATGCGGTGGAGGAGCTCGCGCGCCGCAACGGCATGGAAGTGCCGCGCGAGACCCAGCAGCGCAACGAGAACAACGACACCCGCGACCTGTTCAATGCGCTGGAAGCCGCCGCGCGCTTCTTCCAGCGCAACCTGGAGGGCAGCGACAAGGCGAAGACCTATCTCGATGGCCGCGGCGTGGATGCGGCGATCCGCACGCAGTTCATGATCGGCTACGCGCCGGACGGCTATTCGGCGCTGAAGGACGCGCTGGGCACCGACGAGCGCCGGATGAAACTGCTCGATCGCGCGGGCCTGTTCTCTAAGAACGACCGAGGCCACGTCTACGACAAGTTCCGCGATCGGGTGATGTTCCCCATCCACGACCGGCGCGGGCGTGTGATCGCCTTCGGCGGCCGCGTGCTGCAGAAGGACGACGGCCCGAAGTACCTCAACTCGCCCGAGACCGCGCTGTTCCACAAGGGCCGCGAGCTGTACGGCCTGTGGCAGGTGAAGCAGGCCAACCAGAAGATCGCGCGACTGGTGGTGGTCGAGGGCTATATGGACGTGGTCTCGCTGTTCCAGTTCGGCGTGAAGGAAGCCGTGGCCACGCTGGGCACCGCGACCACGCCCGAGCACGCCGAGCTGCTGTTCCGCAATGCGCCCGACGTGTACTTCTGTTTCGATGGCGATGCCGCGGGCCAGCGCGCCGCGTGGCGCGCGCTGGAATCGGTGCTCCCGCGCATGAAGGACGGGCGGCAGGCGTTCTTCCTGTTCCTGCCCGATGGCGAGGATCCCGACACGATCGTGCGGCAGGAAGGCGCCGCGGGTTTCGACGCGCGCCTCCAGCAGGCGATGCCGTTGTCTGAGTTCTTCTTCCAGGAACTGGGCAAAGACATCAAGCTGTCCACGCTGGATGGCAAGGCGCGCCTGGCAGAGCGTGCGCGGCCACTGCTGGCGCAGATTCCCGATGGCGCGTTCGGCGACCTGATGCGGCAGCAGTTGACGGTGGTGACCGGCGTTGGTGCAGGCAGCGCCGCACCGCCATCAGCGCCACCTGCAGCGACACGCCGCCCGCCCGCGTCGAGCCCGGGCCAAAAGCCGAGCCTCGTCCGTCACATCATCGTGCGCCTGCTGCACAAGCCCGCGCTGGCATTGGCCATCGAATCCACGCATGGCTTCTCCGGCCTGCGCCTGCCGGGCATGGACCTGCTTCTGGAACTGATCGCCCTGGTCCATGCGCGCCCCGACATCACCACCGGCGTGCTGCTCGAGCATTTCGCCGAACGCGATGAAGCGGCCGCCCTGCAGAAGCTGGCGATGCAGGCGCTCCCCGGCGATGACGAGAACTGGCGGATGGAAATGCTCGATGCCGCCGTGCAGCTGGAGAAGCAGATGCTCCAGCAGCGCCTGGACGAGTTGCAGGCCAAGCAGCGCAATGTCGGGCTCGACGAAGCCGACAAGTACGAGCTGCGCACCCTGCTGCAGGCCCGCATCGGGCGACACTGAGCCTCGCCGGTTTCCGCAGCCGGCCCCACGGGTCTAGACTCCGGGCATCGACTCGCCACGGAGCTGCCATGCGCCTGATCGCCCTGTCCGCCGTCCTCTTCGCGCTGGCCGGTACCGCGGCCGCCGCGCCCGTCGAGCGCAAGCATGTGGGCAACCGCGTCAGCGAGGACGTGCCGGAGATCCCGGACGACCTGCTGGAGCGCCTCAACCGCTACCAGAATACACGCGGCGCCACCCTCGCCGGTTGGACCCGGGAGGGCTGTCTGCTGGTCGGCACCCGGTTCGCCGAAACCAGCCAGGCGCATCGCGTCTGCCAGCCGCTCGGCATGCGCGAGCAGCTGACGTTCTATCCGGAGCCGGTTGCCGGCCTCACACCGGCGCCGCCGAAGGCATGGCGCGACGGTTTCGTGTTCGCCAAGGACAAGGGCGGCGACGAGTTCTCGCAGCTGTACTGGTTCGATGCGCAGACGCGCTCGACCACATTGTTGACCGACGGCAAGCGCAGCCAGAACAACGGCGCGGTGATCAATCGCGACGGCTCCCTGCTGGCGTATGCGAGCACCGCGCGCAACGGCACCGATCGCGATATCTGGCTGCGCGACACCCGCGCCGGTACCAGCCGCCTGCTGCTGTCGGCGGGCGGCTCGTGGACACCGCTGGACTTCTCGCCCGACGGCAAGGAACTGCTGGTGTCGCGCTACGTATCCGCTGCCGAGTCCTATCCCGGCGCGGTGGACCTGGCCACCGGCAAGCTCGAGGAATTCCCGGTGGACGGCGGCAAAGCGTCGTTCGGCCGGTTCGCGTATGCGCCGTCCGGGAACGGCGTGTATTTCATTTCCGACGAACCCGTCGCGGGCGCGCCCAGCGAATTCAGCCGCCTGCGCTTCCACGACCCGGCCAGCGGCAAACTCGACGTGCTGACGGCCGACGTGCCCTGGGACGTCGAGGACTTCGCGCTGTCCGACGACGGCAAGCGGCTGGTGTACTTCACCAACGAGGATGGCATCGGCAAGGCGCACCTGATCGACCTGCCCAGCCACCAACCGGTCGCGCTGCCGGCGTTGCCGGTGGGCATCATCGACGGCGGCGCGTTCTCCCCGGACGGCAAGCGCCTGGCGGTCACGTTGAATACGTCCACCTCGCCCAGCGATGTGTACGTGATCGGCCTGGCCGACCGCTCGCTGGTGCGCTGGACGCAGAGCGAAGTGGGCGGCCTCGATACCGCAACGTTCGTGTCGCCTTCGCTGGTCCGCTATCCCACGTTCGACCAGGTCGATGGCGCGCCACGCACGATTCCGGCGTTCTACTACACGCCCGCCAAGGTGGAGGCGGGCCGACGCCTGCCGGTCATCATCAACATCCATGGCGGGCCCGAGGGCCAATCGGTGCCGTCGTTCAATGCGGGCACGCAGTTCATGGTGAACGAGCTGGGCGTGGCCGTCCTGGTGCCGAACGTGCGCGGGTCCAGCGGCTACGGCAAGACCTTCCTGTCGCTCGACAACGCGGAGAAGCGCGAGGACTCGGTGAAGGACGTCGGCGCCCTGCTGGACTGGATCGCGCAGCAGCCGGAACTGGATGCCTCGCGTGTCGGCGTGGTGGGCGGCAGCTACGGCGGCTACATGGTGCTGGCGTCGCTGACGCACTACAGCGACCGCATCCGCGCGGGCATCGATGTCGTCGGCATCTCCGACTTCAGCACCTTCCTTACCAACACCGAGAGCTACCGGCGCGACCTGCGCCGTGCGGAGTACGGCGATGAGCGCGATCCGGCGATGAAGGCGGTGTTCGACCGCATCTCGCCGCTGCGCAATGCCGCGCGGATCAAGACGCCGCTGTTCGTCGCCCAGGGCCGCAACGACCCGCGCGTGCCGTATACCGAAGCTGAGCAGATCGCCAAGGCGGTGCGCGCCAACGGCGAGCCGGTGTGGTTCCTGATGTTCGACGACGAAGGCCATGGCTTCCGCAAGAAGAGCAATGCGGACTACTTCGGCGCCGCGAGCATCCTGTTCTGGCAGCAGCATCTCCTCGACTGAGCGGAGCGACCCACCATGGCACCTTCCGCACGCGTCATCGCCTTGTTGGGCTTCCTGCTGGCCGGCGGGCCCGTCCATGCCGCCGACTTCACCGAAGCAAGACCCGGCCTGCACACCGGCGGGCAACCGACGCGCGATGAACTGAAGCAACTCAGGGACGAGGGCGTGCGCACCGTGATCGACCTGCGCGGTCCGCAGGAGGCGCGTGGCTATGACGAGGCGAACGAAGTCGAAGCGCTGGGCATGACGTACATCGCGTTGCCGATCAGCGGCAAGGACGACATCAACGCGGCCCAGGCGAAGGCCCTGCACCGCTTGCTGCAGGATCGCGAAGGCGAGGTGCTGCTGCATTGCGCGTCCGGGAACCGGGTCGGCGCGCTGCTCGCGCTCGGCGCGGCGCAGGTGGATGGCCTGTCGGCGGACGAAGCGCTGGCATTGGGACGCGCTGCCGGCCTGAAATCGCTGGAGCCTGTGGTGATGGAACAGCTCACCAAGCCTGTCCCGGCGGAGCCGGAGTAAGGCGTTACGCCATCGCCGGCCGCAGCAGCGGCATCACCCAATGATCGGCGAGCAGGAACGCGAACAACGCCATCAGGTACACAATGGAATAGTTGAACACCCGCATCGCGAAGAACTCGTCGGGCGGATTCAGCAGGCGCCACGCGTACCAGAGGAACACCGAACCCAGCACCAGCGCGCCACCCAGGTAGAAGAAGCCGCTCATGCCGAATACCACCGGCAGCACGGTCACCTCCACCAGCAGCACTGTGTAGAACAGGATCTGCCAGCGCGTATACGTCACGCCGTGCGTCACCGGCAGCATCGGCACCAGCGCGCGCGCATAGTCCTCGCGCCGGAAGATCGCCAGCGCCCAGAAGTGCGGTGGCGTCCACACGAAGATGATCAGCACCAGCAGCAACGCATGCGGCCAGTCCCACTCGCCCTGCATGCCGGTCATCGTGGCCCAGCCCAACAGCGGCGGTGCCGCACCGGCGATGCCGCCGATGACGATGTTCTGCGGCGTGGCGCGCTTCAGGAAGACCGTATAGACCACGGCGTAACCGATCAGCGATGCGAACGTCAGGATCGCGGTGATCGTGTTGACCCACAGCACCAGGATCGCCATCGACAGCGCCGCCAGCACCAGCGCGAACGCCAGCGCCTGCCACGGTTTCAGCTGGCCCTGGACCAGCGGGCGCCACGACGTGCGCGCCATCTTCGCGTCGATGCGCGCGTCCAGCAGCTGGTTGATCGCGGCGGCGCTGGACGCCGCCAGCCAGATGCCGAGGAAGCCGAGTGCGCCACGCAGCAGTTGCGCGCCATCCGGCAGGCCATCGATGGCGAGGAACATACCGACGATCGCGGTGAACACGATCAGCGCGACCACGCGCGGCTTGGTCAGGTCCCAGTACTGGCGGAACGTCGAGGCCATCATTCGGGCCTGCGCAGACGTGCGGTCAGCGAGACCAGGGTGAACAGCAGCAGCACCGCACCGGCGTTGTGCGCGACGGCGACCGGCAACGGCAGGTTGAGCTTGACGTTGAGGATGCCCAGCGTGACCTGCGCGACGATCAGCACGATCAGCGTCAGCGACCAGCTGCGCATGCCAGGCGTCCTGAACAGGCGCAGCGCCAGCGCCAGCACGTACAGCGCGACGACGACCGCCATGATGCGGTGGGTCAGCTGGATCGCGATGCGGGCCGCACCGTCGAGCACGCCGCCTTCGTAGTCCACGCCGATACCGCGCCACAGCACGAACGCCTCGCCGAAGTCCGCTTGCGGTGCCCATTGGCCGACGCACTTCGGGAAATCCAGGCCGCACGCCAGCGCCGCGTAGTTCGCGCTGACCCAGCCGCCCAGCGCGATCTGGATCGCCAGCAGCGCCAGGCCGCCGATCAGCCAGCGGCGCAGCACCGTCGCATCGGCCAGCGTAATCGGACGGTCGGTGGCGCGCCACGCCATCCACACCAGCAGCGAAAACGTGGTCAGGCCGCCCAGCAGGTGGCCCATCACCACGATCGGCTTCAGCAACCACGTCACCGTCCACATGCCCAGCAAGGCCTGGAAGATGATCACCGCGAGCGTCAACGCGCCTGCGCGCGCCAGGTCCACGTTCGACCAGCGCAGTGCGGCGAACAGCAGGACCGCTTCGCCGAGGATCGCGAGCACCGACGCTTGCACGTGCTCGCCGTGCATGTACAGCGGAATCGCCGCGCCGACCAGGCCGGCGGCGACCAGGATCTGCGCGATCCCCCAGCGCCGGCGACGCGCGGCCAGCAGCGCCAGCACAAGCACCAGCACGCCGAGCGATGCGGCGAGGTGGCGGTGGACCTGCTCGCGCCATGCCTTGTGGGTTTCGAACGGACGGATCTCGCTGGCGACATGCGAGGCCGCTTCATCGACCGCCTTCGGCCATGCCGCGCGGCCGTAGCAGGTCGGCCAGTCCGGGCAGCTCAGGCCAGCGTCGGACAGGCGCACGAAGGCGCCGAACACGACGACGCACAGCGTGAGTGCCACCGCCAGCCACGCGATGCGATGGAAGTGTCTGTAGATCACGGGGCGCGCGATCTCGGGACGGTCGTTGGAAGTCATCATGGGCGGGAAGCGTGCGTGCGGCTCAGATCAGCTTGAGCAGCTTGGAAATGTCAGTGCGCAGATGGCCGGGATCGAAGCCGGGCGCATAACGCAGGATCACGAAGCCGTGCGGGTCGATCACGTAGACCGGCACGCCGGCCGGATCGTCCACCTGCGGCAACGCGGCGCGCAGCGGATCGCCGGCGCGGATCACGCGCAGCGCCGAGTGGCGCGGCGCGCCGTCGGGATACGTGCCTATCCAGAGGATGTCGACCTCGTCGGCGTTGTGGCCGAACAGCTGCCAGACCTTGTCCAGGTCGTTCGCCAGCGCCAGGCACGCCTGCGTGCAGCTGGCCGGCGGCGCGACGACGATGCGCCAGCCGCGTTCGGCCGGGTTCCAGTCGTAGCGGCTGCCATCGGCCAGCACGGGCACGATGGCGCGCGCATCGGCGGGTGGCTGCAGCATCTGGCCGTGGTTCTTGTGCCCGGAAGGCTGCCAGCCGGCGAAGCGCAGCACGCCGGCGCCGAAGACGGTGCCGAAGAACAGGGCGAACAGGCCGACCAGCATCCAGCGCCCGCGGCGCCGCTGGGCGGGATCGAACGAATTGGAGTCCATGCCGTTATTTTCTCACGCCGCGCCGTTCATTGCCCCTGCCGGGCGGCACGCCGAGACCGCCAGGTCAGCACCAGCGCAGTGATGAACACAGCGGCGGCCAATCCGAACCACTGCACGGCATAGCCGATATGGCGCTCCGGTGGCAGCGTGTTGGGCAGGATGTCGAGGTCGCGGGCGTAGCCCAGCGGCCGGTCCGGGTCCAGCTTCAGCACGCGCGGCGCCAACGACGGCAGCCCGAGGGCCTCCTTCAACGCGTCCCGTTGCAGCGCGATCACCAGCAGGCTGCCATCGGGCTGCGCGCTGGGCGCCGCATGGGCGATGCCTTCCGAGGGCGGCGGCACCAGCAGGCCAGCCACGCGCAGGTCCTCCTGCGGCAGCGGGATCACCGGCATGCGGCGGTCGCCCGGGACCGGCAGCCACCCCAGTTCCACCAGCACCGGTGCGCCACCGCCGGCGGGCAGGAAGACGCGGTAGGCCCGCACGCCGGCCTGGCGGTCGCGGGTCTGGTTGTCCAGCAGGATCGCCGGCGCCGGGGCGAAGCGGCCCTCGCCCACGGTCCAGTCGTAGCGGTCTGCGCGCGCCTCATCCGCAGCGATGGCCAGCGGCTGGGGCTGGCGCTCGGACAGCACGCGTGCGGTCTCGGCCAGCATGGCCTCCTTCTGGTCGGCTCGTCCCAACTGCCAGGCCCCCAGGCTGCCGAACAGCGACATCGCCAGCACGGCCAGGGTCCAGCCCACCGGCAACGGCATGCGCCGGCTCACGGGCTGCGTCCGAATGTCGCACCCACCACGAGCCCACGCCGGCGGAGCGATAATGCGCGCCTGACCGCCGCGCTGCCCCTCGAGGACGCCATGAACGATTCGCTGAAAACCCTGCTGATCATCGCCTTCCTCATCGTCATCGTCTGGAACCTCGGCGCGGGTCTGTACTACATGCTGGTGGACAAGGGCGAGAGCAAGCGCACCGTCAATGCGCTGACCCGACGCATCGCCCTGTCCGTCGGACTGATCCTGCTGGTCATCCTCGCGATCAAGATGGGCTGGATCCAGCCGCACGGCGTCAATCCCGGCTGAGCACGCATTGTCCCGCGCGCCACCGGCCGCGCCAACCGCGGAAAAGAAAAGGGCCGGCATTGCCGGCCCTTTTTTCTTTCCGGTCGCCCGCGCTTACAGCACGTAGACGAACAGGAACAGGCCCAGCCACACCACGTCGACGAAGTGCCAGTACCAGGCCACGGCTTCGAAGCCGAAGTGGTTGTCCTTGCTGAAGTGGCCCTTCGCGCAGCGGAACCAGATGATCGCCAGCATGATGGTGCCCAGCGTCACGTGCATGCCGTGGAAGCCGGTCAGCATGAAGAACGTGGAGCCGTAGATGCCCGAGCCCAGCGTCAGGTTCAGTTCCTTGTAGGCGTGGATGTACTCCTCGGCCTGGTAGAACAGGAACGTGCAGCCCAGCAGCACGGTGGCGCCCAGCCAGATCAGCAGCTGCTTGCGGTTGCCGGCCTTCAGCGCATGGTGCGCGATGGTGATGGTGACGCCCGAGGTCAGCAGGATCAGCGTGTTGATCAGCGGCAGGCCCCAGGCCGGGATGGTCTGGAACTGGCCACCCACCTGGCCCGGGCCGGCGCTCGGCCACGCGGCCGAGAAGCCTTCCCACAGCAGGCTGTTGGTCATCACGCCGTCGCCTTCGCCGCCCAGCCACGGCAACGCGAGCGTGCGGGCGTAGAACAGCGCGCCGAAGAAGGCCGCGAAGAACATCACTTCCGAAAAGATGAACCACACCATGCCCATGCGGAACGACACGTCCACCTGGCGGTTGTAGTGGCCGCTGACCGACTCGCGGATCACGTCGCCGAACCACATGAACAGCGTGGCGCACAGCATCACGACGCCGGCGTAGAACGCCCACATGCCCCAGGCGGAATCATTGAGCCAGTTGGCCACGCCCACCATGGTGACGAACATGGCGATGGAACCCACGAACGGCCACTTGGAGCTGTGCGGCACGAAGTAGATGTTGGCGTCTGGCGAATGGGTTTGTCCCATGGCGTGGCTTCCGGTTGCTAAGCGTGATCAGGGTGCCGCGAGCGGCGAGGGCGATGCGTTGCCCGTGCCGATCTGCGCGGTCAGTGCATCGTTCTTGAAGAAGGTGTACGACAGGGTGATCGTCTTCACTTCCGCCGGCAGGTCCGGGTCCACGATGAAGCGGACCGGCATGTCGCGGCTTTCGCCGGCCTGCAGGGTCTGGGCAGTGAAGCAGAAGCACTCGGTCTTGGTGAAGTAGCCCGACGCGCGCGCCGGCGCCACGGACGGCACCGCGCTGCCCACGATCGGGCGCTCGCTGTCGTTGCGGGCGAAATACTTGGCCTCGTACAGCTCGCCGGGCACGACCTGCATGGTCAGTTGCTCGGGATGGAAGGCCCACGGCAGCTTGGAGTTCACGCCACCGTCGAACTGCACGGTGACGGTGCGCTTGGCCTTGGCGGCGGCGACCGCCGCGGCCTGGCCGGGGCCCTGCTCCAGGCGGATGCCGAACACCTTCTCGCAGGCGATGCGGTACAGCGGCACCAGCGAGAACGTCAGCACGAACACCGCGACAGCGACGCCCACCAGCTTGAACAGCCCGGCCGAGTTGGACTTCGCCGCGGTCATGCGCTGAGCACCGCGCGGGCGATGAACGCCACGAAGATCGCGAACGCGATCCCGCCGATCACCCACGCGGTCCGCAGCACCGCCTTGCGGCGGCGCGCGAGTTCTTCGGGAGTGAGCGCGGGGGCATTCATGCGGTACGGCTCAACGGTCTCAGTGGGTCACGTCGCCGTGCGCCAGGTCGCCATCCTTGATGACCGGCGGGACGGTGAAGGTGTGGTGCGGCGCCGGCGACGGCACGGTCCACTCCAGGCCCTTGGCGTTCTCCCACGCACGCGCCTCGGCCTTCTTGCCGTTGCGCAGCGAGGCCCACAGGATCGCGGCCATCAGGAACGGCGTGGCGAACATGCCGAACGCGCCGATCGAGCTGATCAGGTTCCAGTCCGCGAACACCGGGTTGTAGTCCGGGATGCGGCGCGGCATGCCGGCCAGGCCCAGGAAGTGCTGCGGGAAGAACAGCAGGTTGACGAACACGATCGTCCACCAGAAATGGAACTTGCCCCAGAACTCGCTGTACATGCGGCCGGTCCACTTCGGCCACCAGTAGTAGGTCGCGGCGATGATGGAGAACAGCGCACCGGTCACCAGCACGTAGTGGAAGTGCGCCACCACGAAGTAGGTGTCGTGGTACTGGAAGTCGGCCGGCACGATCGCCAGCATCAGGCCGGAGAAGCCGCCGATGCTGAAGAGGATCACGAAGCCCACGGCCCACAGCATCGGCGTTTCGAAGGACAGCGAGCCCTTCCACATCGTGCTGACCCAGTTGAACACCTTCACGCCGGTCGGGATCGCGATCAGCATGGTGGCGAACATGAAGTAGATCTCGCCACCCAGCGGCATGCCCACCGTGAACATGTGGTGCGCCCACACGATGAACGACAGGAACGCGATCGAGGCGGTCGCGTACACCATGGCCTGGTAGCCGAACAGCGGCTTGCGGCTGAAGGTCGGGATGATTTCCGACACCACGCCGAACGCCGGCAGGATCATGATGTAGACCTCGGGGTGACCGAAGAACCAGAAGATGTGCTGGTACATCACCGGGTCGCCGCCGCCGGCCGCGTTGAAGAAGCTGGTGCCGAAGAACTTGTCGGTCAGCAGCATGGTGACGGCACCGGCGAGCACCGGCATCACGGCGATCAGCAGGAACGCGGTGATCAGCCAGGTCCAGCAGAAGATCGGCATCTTCAGCAGGTCCAGGCCCGGGGCGCGCATGTTCAGCACGGTGGCGATGATGTTGATCGCGCCCATGATCGAGCTGACGCCCATCATGTGGATGGCGAAGATGGTGAACGCCACGTTCGCGCCGCCCTGCAGCGACAGCGGCGGGTACAGCGTCCAGCCACCGGCCGGGGCGCCGCCCGGCAGGAACAGCGTGCCCAGCAGCAGGGTGAAGGCGAACGGCATGATCCAGAAGGACCAGTTGTTCATGCGCGGCAGCGCCATGTCCGGCGCACCGACCTGCAGCGGGATCATCCAGTTGGCCAGGCCGACGAAGGCCGGCATCACGCCACCGAAGATCATGACCAGCGCATGCACCGTGGTCATCTGGTTGAAGAACTCGGGCGTGACCAGTTGCAGGCCCGGCACCATCAGCTCGGCACGGATCACCACCGACATGCCTGCGCCGATGATGAACATGATGAAGCTGAAGATCAGGTAGAGGGTACCGATGTCCTTGTGGTTCGTGGAGAAGAACCACCGCTCGATGAAGCTCTGCTGGTGACCGTGGTGATCGTCGTGATGATCGACGGCGGAGTTGGCCATGTGCTTACTCTCTTGAAGCTAATTCGGACGGTCGATCAACCCTGCGCCGACGGCGCGGGGGTCTCGGCGGTGGGGGCGGTCTCGGCGGCCGGCGCGGCTTCCGCAGGCACGGCGGCGGGCGCGGGTTCGGCGGCCGGGGCGGGCTTCTTCGAGGCCAGCCACTGCTCGAACTCGGCCTTCGGCACCGCCTTCACCACGATCGGCATGAAGCCATGGTCCTTGCCGCACAGCTCGGCGCACTGGCCACGGTAGATGCCGGGTTCCTTGATGTCGGTCCAGGCCTCGTTGACGATGCCGGGGATCGCATCCTGCTTCCAGCCCAGCGCGGGCACCCACCAGGCGTGGATGACGTCGTCGGCGGTGATCACGAAACGGATCTTGGTGTCGATCGGCAGCACCAGCTGGTTGTCGACGTCCAGCAGGTAGTGCGGGTTCTTGGCCAGGTCGGGCTGCTCGCCGCTCTGGCGGATGCGGTCGGATTCACGGTCCAGGCGGCTGGTGAACGAGACGTCCTCGCCCAGGTACTCGTACTTCCACATCCACTGGTAGCCGGTGACCTTGACGGTCATCTCGGCGTTGCGGGTGTCGTACATGGCGATCAGCTTGGCGGTCGCCGGCCAGGCCATGACCACCAGGATCAGCACCGGGATGACGGTCCAGATGATCTCGGCCGTGGTGTTGTGGCTGAACTGCGCGGCCACGGCACCCTTGGACTTGCGGAACTTGAACATCGCGTAGCCCATCGCGCCGAACACGATGACGCCGATGACGATGCAGACCCACAGCGCCACCATGTGCGCGTCATAGGCGTGCTGGGACGAGGCGGTGACGCCCTTGCCCATGTTCAGCTGCCACGGCTTCGGGTCGGCCGATTGCGCCCAGGCCAGTGCCGGCATCGCCAGCAGCGAGCACGCCATCACCAACCGCTTCCACATCCCATTCACTTGCGTCATTGCCTAGACCCCAATGCGTCATCGGTTGCGGCCATTCGCGGCCGCCAGTAAATCCTGCAACGTGTCCGCCAGCTCCCGCCGCTCGGCCGGTCCCAGGAAGTCGCCCACCTGGACCTGCCTGCCACTGGATGCCAGCGAAATCCTTTCGCCTTCCCGCTCGATGCGCAGGCGTACCCAGTACGGATGCGCCCGGAACACCGCCCCGGACCGGGAGGTGCTCACCTCCACGGCGTCCGGCCCGATATGGATGTCCTCGCTCCGTTCGCCGCTGCGCCACAGCGCGCGCAGCGCCGTGGCCACGATGGCCGAATGGAGCAATGCAAAGGCCGGCGCGAAGGCGTTGCCTCCCCACCAGCCCAGCACGGCGACGATCCACATCGCACCCGACAGCGCCGCGAACAACAGCACGAACTGGCGGCGCGAGAGCGCCCTCGGCGGCCGCAGCCGGAGCCACGCGCCGTGTCCGTCCCACGCTGACGGCACCACTTCGATCATGTCGCCCGCCACACGGTTGAGGCTGCGGAAAACCGTTAAATGGTAGCTCCCGGCACACTTTGCGGCAAGTTTCATTGATCCTGGACAACGCGCCCGGGTCCGTCACGCACGCCTCGCCACGCGCCTGCGATGGCGTTCCGCGACCCCCGTCACTGCACGGCGCGCCACGGCGTGCGCGTGTCGCGGCGAGGCGCGCGCGGGCATATCCGGGTGCGCCCCGCGGCCCTAAACTAATGGACTGCCTTTGGACTGCCCTGCCGTCATGTCGAGCCCTTCGCCCCTCCCGTCGTCGTCCGCCCCGCCGGCCGGCGGCATCGTCGCCCCCGAACTCCCCCCGCCGCCGCCCACCCTCCGGGCCGCCATCACGGCCGCGTGGCTGCGAGACGAGACCGAACACGTCCGTGAACTGCTGGAGCAGGCCCGCCTGCCCGCGGCCGAACAGGCCCAGGCCCAGGCGCTGGCCGCGGACCTGGTGAAGCGGGTCCGCGCCCGCGCCCAGGACCAGGGTGCGATCGAGGCCTTCATGCGCCAGTACGACCTCGGCAGCGAGGAAGGCGTTCTGCTGATGTGCGTGGCCGAAGCGCTGCTGCGCATCCCGGACCAGGAGACGGCCGACAAGCTGATCCGCGACAAGCTGGGCGACGCGGATTGGGAAAAGCACCTCGGCCAGAGCGACTCGGTGCTGGTGAACGCCTCCACCTGGGGCCTGATGCTGACCGGCAAGCTGGTCAACCTGAACGACCTGACCCGCGCCGACGTACCGGGCGCCTTCAAGCGTCTGGTCGGCCGCGTGGGCGAGCCCGTCATCCGGCTGGCCGTGCGCCAGGCCATGCGGATCATGGGGCACCAGTTCGTCATGGGCCGCACCATCGACGAAGCCCTGGCCCGCAGCCGCAAGGGCGACAACGCAGAGTATCGCTACTCGTTCGACATGCTGGGCGAGGGCGCGCTGACCACGAAGGACGCCGCCCGCTATCTGGAAGCCTACCGTCAGGCGATCCACGCGATCGGCCGCACCGGTCCGTTCGCCGATGTGCTGGCGGCGCCGAGCATCTCGATCAAGCTGTCCGCGCTGCACCCGCGCTACGAACACGCCAAGCGCGCGCGCGTGATGCGCGAGCTGGCACCGGCGATCCTCGAGCTGGCCCAGCTCGCCAGGTCCTACGGCATCGGCTTCACCATCGACGCCGAAGAGGCCGACCGCCTCGAACTGTCGCTGGACCTGATCGAGGCGACGTTCTCCGACGCCTCGCTGGCCGGCTGGGAGGGCTACGGCCTGGCCGTGCAGGCCTACCAGAAGCGCACGCCGTACGTGATCGACTTCCTCGCCGACCTCGCCCGCCGCGCCGGCCGCCGCATGCCGGTGCGCCTGGTGAAGGGCGCGTACTGGGACGCCGAGATCAAGCGCGCGCAGATCGATGGCCACCCGGGCTATCCGGTGTTCACCCGCAAGCCGAACACCGACGTGTCGTACCTCGCCAATGCGCGCCGCATGCTCGACCACGGCGACGCGCTGTACCCGATGTTCGCCACGCACAACGCGCAGACGATCGCCGCGATCCGCTCGATCGCGCAGGGCCGGCCGTACGAACACCAGAAGCTGCACGGCATGGGCGACGACCTGTATGCCGAAGTGGTGCCGAAGCACCGCCTCGACACGCCGTGCCGCGTGTACGCACCGGTCGGTTCGCACGAGGACCTGCTGCCGTACCTCGTACGCCGCCTGCTCGAGAACGGCGCCAACAGCAGCTTCGTCAACCGCATCACCGACGAGAACGTCGCCATCGAGGACCTCGTGCGCGACCCGGTGCAGACGGTGTCGGAATTCGAATCCATTCCGCACCCGCGCATCCCGCTGCCGGTCGATCTTTTCCGGAGCCAGCCGGCTCCCATCGCCTCTTCTGACAGGAACAACTCCATGGGCGCCAACCTCGCCAACGACAACGACCTGCGCGCGCTGGCCGAGCGCATCAACGCGGCGGTCAAGCCGTGGCGCGCTGCGCCGCTGGTCCCGGGTGCGGTCGTGTCCAGCGCCGCGCTGCCGGTGACCAATCCGGCCGACCGGCGCCAGACCGTCGGCGAATGGCAGCCCGCCGACAGCGGCACCGTCGAGAAGGCGCTGGCGAATGCCGTCGCCGCGCAGCCGGCCTGGGACCGCACCCCGGCCGCCAGCCGCGCCGCGATCCTCGAGCACGCCGCGAACCTGCTGGAACAGCGCCTGCCCGAGTACATCGCGCTGTGCGTGAAGGAAGCCGGCAAGACCATCCCCGACGGCGTCGCCGAGGTGCGCGAGGCGGTGGATTTCCTGCGCTACTACGCCGCCCAGGCGCGCACGCAGTTCGGTGCGCCCGAACACCTGCCCGGCCCGACCGGCGAATCCAACCAGTTGCAGCTGCAGGGCCGCGGCTTGTTCGTCTGCATCAGCCCATGGAATTTCCCGCTGGCGATCTTCCTGGGCCAGGTCAGCGCCGCGTTGGCCGCCGGCAACAGCGTGATCGCCAAACCGGCCGAACAGACCAACCTGATCGGCCACGCGGCGGTGAAGCTGCTGCACGAAGCCGGCATTCCCGAAGGCGTGCTCCAGTTCCTGCCCGGCGACGGTGCCACCGTCGGCGCCGCGCTGACCAAGGACCCGCGCGTGGCCGGCGTCGCCTTCACGGGCTCCACCGAGACCGCGCGTGCGATCAACCGCGCGCTTGCCGGCCGTGAGGCCGGCCCGATCGCCACGCTGATCGCCGAGACCGGCGGCCAGAACGCCTTCATCGCCGACTCGTCCGCACTGCCGGAGCAGCTGGTGAAGGACGCGATGGGCTCGGCCTTCACCTCCGCAGGCCAGCGCTGCTCGGCCGCGCGCGTGCTGTTCGTGCAGGACGACATCGCCGACAAGGTGATGACGATGCTCGCCGGCGCGATGGACGAGCTGAAGATCGGCGACCCGGGCCTGCTGTCGACCGACGTCGGCCCGGTGATCGACGCCGATGCGTTGAAGATCCTCGACGACCACGCCACGCGCATGGCGGGCGAAGCGCGCCTCATCAAGCAGGCCAACGCAGGCGACGACACGGCGCACGGCACGTTCTTCGCGCCGCGCGCGTGGGAACTGAAATCCCTGGACCAGCTGCAGAAGGAGATCTTCGGGCCGGCCCTGCACGTGGTGCGCTGGAAGGCCGACCAGCTGGATGCGGTGATCGACCAGATCAATGCCACCGGCTACGGCCTGACCCTGGGCGTGCATTCGCGCATCGATGAAACCATCGACCGCATCGCCGCACGGGTGAAGGTCGGCAACGTCTACGTCAACCGCAACCAGATCGGCGCGGTCGTGGGCGTGCAGCCGTTCGGCGGCCAGGGCCTGTCCGGTACCGGCCCCAAGGCGGGCGGCCCGCATTACCTGCCGCGCTTCGCCACCGAGAAGACCGTCACCGTCAACACCACCGCGGCCGGCGGCAACGCGTCGCTGCTGACGCTCGGCGACTGACGGCCGCACCGCCCGCCGCATGCGGTACCTGAAGCCCCGCCTCACGGCGGGGCTTTTTTTTCCGTGTCATGACCAACCGCACTGATCGCCAGGTACCTGCGGGGCGAAGCTGCGCATCTGCCCTCGCCGGACCTTCACCCGACGCAGGGCAGCATCGGCCGCACCGCGCTGCCGGATCACGACGCTTTCCGCGTTGGAGCGACCACAGGGAGATCCACGGCCGGCACGGCCCATCCGCATGACGACCGATTTCTACAACCTGCTGTTGACCGACTGCGCACTGGCCGCCCTGCTGCTGGCGCTGTTCTTCTATGTCGGCCGCGTGTCGCGCGGCGTGCGTGGCATCGCAACGTGGGGTGTGGCGCATTTCCTCTACTCGCTGGGCGCGGCCATGCTGGACGGCACCGCGCAGGAACTGGTGCGCGCGGGCGATGACGGACTCGCGCACTGGACCGCGGGCCTGGGCGGGCTGCTGGCGTGCGCGGGCCTGGTCGGGCTGGCCTGGTCGATCATCCAGTTCGTGCAACAGCGCTCGCTGCTCCTGTGGGAGCGCGCGCTGCTGCCCGTCTGCATCGGCTTCTCGCTGGTCGGTTGGATGCTGCGCGGCACGGTGGATGCGCAGGGCGCGGCGATGAGTGCCACCGAGGTGATCGTGCTGGTGGTGATGATCGGCCACCTGCTGGTGCTGCGCCGCGCCCCGGACCACGTGCCTGCCCGCCTGATGATCGCCGGTTGCCTGGTGTTGTTGTGGCTGTATGGCAGCGACCTGCTCGCCGCACTGACCGGCCGCTACGGACCGAATCCGATGTGGGTCAACCTCGACCTCTCGCTCTGGTACCTGCTCAATTTCTGCATGCTGATGCTGGCCAGCTTCCGCGCGGCGGAACCCCTGCGGCGTGGTGCGCTGTTCGATCCGCTGACCGGCGCGCTGAACCGGCGCGGCCTGGACAACGAACTGGAAGCCCGCGGCGCCTGGCGTTCCGCGGAGCACGGCCTGGCCGTGATCGCGCTGGACCTGGACCACTTCAAGGCGGTCAACGACGACCACGGGCATGAAGCCGGCGATCTGGTCCTGCAGCGCTTTTCCGATGTGGTGCGCGGCTGCATCCGTGGCGACGATCTGTTCGCGCGCCTCGGGGGCGAAGAGTTCATGCTCGTCCTGCGCGATACGCATGCCGACACCGCGCATGCGCTGGCCGAGCGCATCCGCCAGCAGGTGATGGCACTGGAGTTCTCGCCGATCGGCGGCGATTTCCGCGTCACCGTCAGCCTGGGCATCTCCTTCACCGCCGACCGACACGCACAGTACGACACGCTGATGCGGCTGGCCGACGAGGCGCTGTACGCCGCCAAGCACAAGGGCCGGAACCGGATCGAGGTACGCTGGCATCCCGCCTGACCCGAGATCGCCATGCCGCGCACCCACCGTCTCGCCTTCGCCTTGCTCCTGTGCGGCGCCGCGCCACTCGCGCATGCATCGGCGTACCGCTCGGTCTGTGCCGCCGATCCCGGGCATGCGCCCGCCGGCGAGCTGAGCGCCACGCGCGTCGCTGCGGCCAAGGCCGACGACGACCAGGACCGTCTTTACGAAGGTGCGGTATGGAAGGACGGCGCGCTTTACGTGTCCGACTTCGTGCACAACGGCACCTTCCCGTCCCGCATCCGCCGGTTCACGCCGCCGGCGGGATGGGAGACCGTCCTGGAGGACAGCGGCAGCAACGGCTTGGCCCTGGATCGCGAGGGCGCGCTGATCGCCGCAACCCACGATCGCAAGCAGGTCGCACGCGTCGACCTGGCCAGCGGTACACGGACGCCGCTGGTCTCGACCTTCGAGGGCGCGCCGTTCAACTCACCCAATGATCTGGTCATCGCGGCCGACGGCACGCTCTACTTCACCGACCCGGACTACCAGCGCAAGGCGGCACCCGGTGGCCAGCCACGGACCCGCGTGTATCGCCATCTCGGCGGCACCACCACGGTGGTGGACGACACGCTGCGCAATCCCAACGGCATCGCCCTCTCGCCGGACGGCGACACGCTCTACGTGGCTGGCGGCGCCGCCGATGGCGACGTGCTGCGCGCGTATACGGTGGTGGAGGGCGTGCCTGGACCCGGTCGGGATCTCGCCCGCATCTCCGGTGGCGATGGCCTGGCGGTCGACTGCCTGGGCAATGTCTACGTGACGGAACATGGCGAGCGGCGCGTGCGCGTGTTCTCCCCCGCCGGCGAGGTGCTGGCGACGATCCGGGTGGATGCCAACATCACCAACGCAGCCTTCGGTGGCGCCGACCGCCGCACGCTGTTCCTCACCGGTGCGGCCAGCCTGTGGTCGATCGATCTGGACGTCGCCGGCCTGCCCTACTGATGCACTAAAAGAAAAACCCCGCCGAAGCGGGGTTTTTCATCGGACTGATGCGCGAGGCGATCAGAACTTGTACTGCATCGACACGCCGTACAGGTCGGCGCCGCCGTCGAACTCACCCGCCAGGCGCGCGCGCGTGCTGGTGGTCAGGTCCACTTCCGGCGTATCGACGATGTCGATCTTGACGTAGCTGGCGCTGAGCTCGAAGTGCTCCGACAGCGCCCAGGTCAGGCCCAGCGAGTACCACATGCGGTCCTGGTCGGGCAGGCGCGGGGTGCGGTACGGACGGCTCACCGGGGAGTCGTCGCGCGCCACACCGGCACGGAAGGTGAACGCATCGCTGAACTTGTACTCGCCACCGATCGAATAGAACCAGTTCTCGGCCCAGTTGTACTCTTCGGCCGAATCCGGCTGGCCGGGGTTGTCGAACTCGATGCGGATTTCCTGCAGCGAGGTCCAGTCGGTGCGGCTGGCTTCGGCCATCACGGTGAAGCGGTCCGTGGCGTAGTACGTGGCGCTGAAGGTGTCCACGGCCGGCGTGGTCAGCTTGGCCAGCGCGTTGCCGTCCAGGAACAGCGGACGGGTCAGCGGGTTGGCATCGAACGCGGTGCGCACGGAGGCCGGCACGGTGAAGTCGCCCTTGCCTTCCAGCTCATGGTCGATTTCCGAACGGTGCGAGTAACCCAGCGACCACTTCTCGCTCGGACGCCAGTTCACGCCGACGATCCAGCCCCAACCGTTGTCGGTGCCGTTGACGTGGGCCAGGCCGTCGTTGCGCTGCGGGCCGTACGGCGAGCCGGGCGTCAGGCAGGCGGTCGGGTTCTGGCTGCAGATGATGGTGCCGAAGTCGACGGCCTGCGACAGGGTGACGTCGGCGTGTTCGTAGATCAGGCCGGCACCGACCGAGAAGCTGTCGCTCAGTTCGAGCGACGCGGCCAGGGTCAGGTCGATGATCTTCACGTCGGATTCGAGCGCGTGGTAGCGGCCCTTCCAGCCGTTGTCGTACTCGGTCTTCAGGCCGAACGGCGCGCTGATCATGGCGCCCAGCGTCAGGTACTCGAAGTCGCCGCCCAGCGGCAGGATGAAGGAGGCAGCCGGAACGGCGGCCACGTCACCGGCGTCGCCGCCGTTGCCGCCGGTCAGCGGCTGCTGGAACGGGGTTCCGGTCGCGGCGGTGCCGCTGCCGGTGAATTCGTACGACAGGTCGATCGCGGTGACGTCGGCCTGCAGGGTGCGCTCGGTGAAGGTGGACATGACGGCCGGGTTGTTGACCACGACCGAGGCGTCGCCCTTGGCGGAGGCCGCACCGGCCATCGCGCGGCCCTGGGCCTTGACGCTGTTTTCCTTCAGCTGGAAGGCGGCAGCGTGTACGTCGCCGTAGGCGAGCACGCCAGCGATGCCGAGCGCGAGCGCGGACACGCGGGTGAAGTTCTTAGCAAATTCCATCAGTGTTCTCTCCGGAGACGTGGGTAAAGGTCGTCTGCGTCGCCCATGGCCGAGGTGTGTGGTCCACCTTTCGGCCTGCCGGAAGCCCCTCCCGACATACGACGCCGTATGCAGTATACCCGCTAACCAAACACTAACAATCCACCGTAAGTCCTTGCCCCTATTCAGTTTCGTTGCGACGCACCATGGGCAGGGCGAAGGGCACCCGGTACAGTGCCCGCGCATGTTCGTGTCGATTCCGTCCCGCCAGAAGCCCTCGCTCCGCTGGGCCACGCCCGCGCTGGTGGTCGTGCTGTCCGCCGCCTTCTGCTGGGCCTGGACACTGGGCGACGCCGCGCAGGGCCACCTGCTCACCGACTGGGGCGCGCTGACCGGGGGCATGGTCGCGCCCGAGGTCTGGCTGGCATCGCTGCAACGCGGCACCGTGCTGCGGCTGTTCACCGCCCTGTTCCTGCATGCCGACTGGGCGCACCTGCTCGGCAACCTCGTGTTCCTGCTGATCTTCGGGCTACCGGCCGAACGGGCCATGGGCCCCTGGCGGTTCCTGCTCCTGTTCCTGGTGGGCGGCGCGGCGGCCAACGTGGCGGCGGTGCTCAGCATCGATGCGCCCGACCGTGTGGTGATCGGCGCCAGCGGCGCGGTGTCGGCAGTGATCGGCGCCTATCTGGCGCTGTTCCCCACCGCCCAGCTCGGCGTGGTGGTGCCGCTGGGCCTGTTCTGGGAAGTGGTGAAGGCACCGGCGTCGGTGTTGATCGGCGTCTGGGCGCTGCTGCAGGTGGTGTTCGCCTACACCGGCCCTGCGTTCGGCACCGTCGCCTGGTCCGCGCATATCGCCGGCTTCCTGTTCGGCGTGGTGTTCGCGCTGCTCGTCCGCGCCGCCATCGCGCGGCGCATGCGCAAGCGGCAGGGGTACTGAGCCCGCGCGACCTATAATCGGCGGCATGAAGACCACGCTCTACAAGATCACCTTCCACAACCACACCAAGGTCTACGAGCTGTATGCGCGCAAGGTCGCGGCCAGCGGCCTGTGGGGCTTCACCGAGGTGTCGGAGCTGGTGTTCGACGTGCACGAGGGGCTGGTGGTCGATCCGACCGAGGAACGCCTGCGCGACGAGTTCGGCGGCACGCGCGTGCTGCACCTGCCGATGCAGAGCATCATCCGGGTGGAGGAAGTCGAACGGAAAGGCCAGTCCGCGATCCGCGATGCGGCCACCGGCGAGAAAGTGGTGACGCCGTTCCCGATGCCGGCCAAGCCGCGCTGAGTCCGCTGCGGCGCCCGGTTCTCCCCTGCATGCGCAGGACCGATCGCCCCTATGATGGCGCGTCACGCACGGGGGCGCCGGGATGTCCACTCCACAACTGTCCGTCTACTTCTTCCTGCAGGCGGGCCTGATCATCCTGGTATGCCGGCTGGTGGGGCAGCTGGCGCAACGCGTCGGCCAGCCGCAGGTCGTCGGCGAGATGATCGCCGGTGTGATGCTGGGCCCCTCGCTGTTCGGCGCGGTGCTGCCCGATGCGCAGGCGGCGCTGTTCCCCAAGGCCACGCTCGACATGCTCTACGTGGGCGGCCAGGTGGGCGTGGGCATGTACATGTTCCTGGTCGGCACGGAGTTCCAGGCGGCGCACATCCGCGCGCGCTATCGCAGCGCCATGGCGGTGTCGTGGGCCGGCATCGCCGTACCGTTCGTGCTCGCCTTCGCGTTGGCGCCGTGGCTGCGGGACGTACCCGGACTGTTCGCGGAGAAAGCGCGTTTCCTCGAAGTCGCCCTCTTCCTTGGCGCGGCCATCGCGATCACCGCCTTCCCGATGCTCGCGCGCATCATCCACGAGCGTGGCCTGGCCGGCACGCCGCTCGGCACACTGGCGCTGACCGCCGGCGCGATGGACGACGCGGCGGCGTGGTGCATCCTGGCGATCGTGCTGGCGAGCTTCGGCGGCAGCTGGAACCAGGCCTGGCTGGCGATCGGCGGCGGCATCGCCTACGTGGCCTTCATGCTGCTGGCCGGGCGCCGGCTGCTCGCCCCCCTGGCCGCCCAGGTGCCCGCGGACGGTCCGCTGCCCACGCCGGTGTTCGCCTGGGTGATGGCGGCGTTCTTCCTCTGCGCGTGGGCGATGGACGCGATCGGCATCCACGCCGTGTTCGGCGGCTTCGTCCTCGGCATCTGCCTGCCCCGCGGCGCGCTCACCGAGCGGCTGCGCGAACGCCTGCAATCGCTGGTCGTGGTCGTGCTGCTGCCGCTGTTCTTCACCTACTCCGGATTGAAGACGCAGCTGTCCGTGTTCCTGGATCCGTCGATCCTGCTGCCGGCGATCGCCATCCTGCTGGCGTCCTTCGGCGGCAAGGCGATCGCGTGCTGGGCGGCCGCGCGGCTGTCCGGCGAATCCCCGCGCGATGCGAAGGCGATCGGCGCGCTGATGAACGCGCGCGGCCTGATGGAACTCATCATCATCAACATCGGCCTGCAGGCCGGGATCATCGAGCCCGGCCTCTTCACCATCCTGGTGATCATGGCGATCCTGACCACGCTGATGGCCACGCCGTTGTTCAACCGGATCATGCGCGACCGCAATGCACCGGTCGCGCCCGCACCGGGCGCATCGCCCGGCTGACGCCGCCGGTCAGCGCGTGGTGGCCGCGGGCTTCGCGCGCGCGGTGACCGCGAGCTTCTTCAGTTCCACCAGCGCGGTCTTGATCGGCGCCTCGCCATCGAGCACATCGCCCGGCGTGTAACCCGCCTGGCCTTCGTCGTCGCCGCGCAGGTGGCCCGGCAGCGTGGCTTCGGTGATGTAGAGCTGGCCGTCCTGGCCGACGATCGCATCGGGCGTCGCGCCCTCGGGCTTGACGACCACGTCGGGCACGATGCCGCTGGCCTGGATCGATTTGCCGCTGGGCGTGTAGTAGCGCGCAGTGGTCAGCTTGACCGAATCGCCGTTGTCCAGCGGCAGCACGGTCTGCACCGAGCCCTTGCCGAACGTGCGGCTGCCGACGACGCGCGCGCGGTCGTTGTCGCGCAGCGCGCCGGCGAGCACTTCCGACGCACTCGCCGAACCGGCATCCACCAGCACCACCACCGGCGCGCCGGACAGCCGGTCGCCCGGCGTGGCGTCGAACTTGGAATCGCTGATCGACAGGCGCCCGCGCGTGCTGACGATGTTGCCCTTCTCCAGCAGTTCATCCGCCACCTGCACCGCGGCGAGGAGCAGCCCACCGGGGTTGCTGCGCAGGTCGAGCACCAGCCCGCGCAGCGGGCCCTTGGCCTGCAGCGCATCCAGCTGCTTCTGGAAATCGGCGGCGGTGTCGGTCTGGAACGCGCTGATGCGCACGTAACCGTAGCCCGGCTCCAGCACGCGGCTGCGCACGCTGGTCACGCGGATGGTGTCGCGCACCAGGGTGACGTCGAACGGCTTGGGCGTGCCTTCGCGGACGATCGTCAGGGTGATCTTGCTGCCGGGTTCGCCGCGCAAGGGCTCCATGCCGTCGTCGGCGCTGATCGGCTTGCCGTCGATGGCGGTGATGACGTCGCCGGACTTGATGCCCGCCTTCGCCGCCGGCGTGTCGTCAATCGGCGACACCACCAGCAGGGTGCGGTCGGACTGCTGCTGCAGCTCCACGCCGATGCCTTCGTAGGCGCCGCTGGCCTGTTCGTCGAACGCGTCCGAATCCTGCTTGTCGAAGTAGGTGCTGTGCGGATCCAGGTCGAGCAGCAGCCCGCGGATGGCCGACTGCATCAGCTTCTTGTCCTCCACCGGCTCCACGTACGCTTCCTTCACCGCGTTGAACACGGCGACATAGCGGCGGATCTCCTCCAGCGGCACCTTCGACGGCGCGTTCTCGGCGGCATCCGGATCGTCGCTGGGGGCGACCACCGGCGGTCCGTCCGACCGCGGCGCCTGCTGCTGGGCCGACGCGGGCAGCGCGGCGAGCAGGGCAACGGTCAGGAGGGCCAGGGGAAGGCGCTGCAGCATGCGGAAACTCCGGGAGAGGCTTGTAGGGACTCCGCGTGGTGCGCGAAGTTCACCCGATTATGCGTGAACCCGCGCGGGCCGGATGTTCAAGCCGGGTTACGACGGCCGGCCGCGTTCATCGCCGCTGCAGCCAGGACGCGGGATCCACCGGCTGGCCGTTGCGCCGCAGCTCGAAGTAGAGCGCGGCCTGGCCCTGTCCGCCCGAGGTGCCCACGCGGGCGACCGCATCGCCGCGCTTCACCCGGTCGCCACTGTCCTTCAGCAGGCTGTCGTTGTGCGCGTACAGGCTCATGTAGCCGTTGCCGTGGTCGAGGATGAGGATCAGGCCGTAGCCGGTCATCCATTCGGAAAACACCACGGTCCCGTCGGCCACCGCCGTCACCGTCGTGCCGGCCGGCGCGCCGATCAGCACGCCGGTACTGGTGCGGCCGTCCGGCATGCGGCCGCCGTACCGGGCCAGCAGGCTGCCCGAGACGGGCCAGCCCAGCCCGCCGACCTTCAATGCCGGTGCGGAGGCCACGACCGGGCGTGCGGGCGTGTTGTCGCGCGGCGTGCGGGTGCCGCCGGCGTTCTCGCGCTTCTTCGCCGCCGCGGCCTCGGCTGCGGCGCGGCGCGCGGCGGCCCGGCGTTCGGCCTCGGCGCGCGCGGCAGCGGCACGCAGGTTCTTCAACAGCGTTTCCAGCGAACGCGCATCCTGGCCCAGGGCCTTTTCCTTCGCGGCGCGGTCCTGGTAGCGCTCGTCGAGGTCGGCGACCAGGCTGGCGCGTGTCCTGCGGTCCTTCTCGAGCTGCGCGACCTCGCCACGCTGGCGCGTACGCGCGGCGTCCAGTTCGGCGCTGCGCGCGGCGATCTCGCGTTCCACCTCGTCCAGCGAGGCCAGGTCGGTGGTCAGCGTGTCGATCCGCCGCGTCTGGTCGCGCTGCACGTAGCGGTGGTAGGCCAACAGGCGGTTCGCATCGGCCACACGGTCCTGTGACAGCAGCACTTTCAGCGGCGCGTCTTCACCCTGCTGGTAGGCCGCGCGCACCAGCGCACCCAGCCGGTCGCGCTGCCGTGCGCGCTGCGCGGTCAGGGTGTCGCGTCGCTGCCGCAGCTCCGCCAGTGCAGCGGCTTCCCTGCGCATCGCGGCTTCGGTGTCCGCCAGCGAGCGCGAGGTACGGCCGACCTGCTCGTCGGCGTCGCGCAGCTGGCGCGAGGCCGCACCGCGTTCGCCTTCCAGCTTGCGGCGTTCCTGCGCGATCGATTTCAGCTCGCTGCGCACGCGCTCGAGCTTGCGTTCGGTCTCGCGCGAGGTCTGTGCCGGCGCGGACGCGGCCGCGACCGCCGCCAGCACGGCGGCGGACAGCGCGATGCGCCAGGCGTGCGCCATCAGCCGGCGATCAGGCTGCGGCCGCTCATGTCGGCCGGTTGTGGCAGGTCCAGCAGGGCGAGCAGCGTCGGCGCCACGTCGCGCAGGGCACCGCCGCTGCGCAGCGTGACCGCACGCTCACCGACGAACACCAGCGGCACCGGACCGACCGTGTGCGCCGTGTGCGGCTGTCCTGTCTCGGGGTCGCGCATCATTTCCAGGTTGCCGTGGTCGGCGGTGATGATCATCGCGCCGCCGGCGGCGCGCACCGCGGCGTCGACCTCGCCGATCGCCTTGTCCACCGCCTGCGCCGCCAGGATCGCGGCCTGCAGGTCGCCGCTGTGGCCGACCATGTCGGGATTGGCGATGTTGCAGATGATCGCGTCGAAGCGGCCCGAGCCGATCGCCGCCACCAGCTTCTCGGTCAGTTCGGGGCAGCTCATCTCCGGCTGCAGGTCGTAGGTCGCGACCTTCGGGCTCGGCACCAGGATGCGTTCCTCGCCATCGAACACGTCTTCGCGGCCACCGCTGAAGAAGAACGTCACGTGCGCGTACTTCTCGGTCTCGGCGATGCGCAGCTGGGTCAGGCCGTGCTCGGCCAGCAGTTCGCCGAACGTCTCGCGCAGGTCGTCCGGTGCGAACGCCACCGGCGCCGGCAGCTTGGCGTCGTATTCGGTCAGGCAGACGTAGCGCGCGAGCGCCGGCACGCGCCGCTCGAAGCCGTCGAACGCCGGCGACACGAACGCGGCGGTCAGCTGGCGCGCGCGGTCGGCACGGAAGTTCATGAACACCACCGCGTCGCCGTCGGCCATCGGCTGCGCATCGTCGATCACGGTGGGCAGTACGAACTCATCGTTCTCGCCGCGCGCATACGCGGCCTCCAGCGCCGCCACGCCGCTGGCGGCATGGTGCTCGCTCTTCGCTTCGACCATCGCATCCCACGCCAGCTGCACGCGATCCCAGCGCTTGTCGCGGTCCATCGCGTAGTAGCGGCCGCTCACCGACGCGATGTGCGCGTTGCCGAGCTTCGCGCAGAGATCCTGAAGTGCGCGCAGGCTCGGTTCGGCGGATTTCGGCGGGGTGTCGCGGCCGTCGAGGAAGGCATGCACCGCCACCCGCGGCACGCCCTGGCGCTTGGCCAGTTCGAGCATCGCGAAGATGTGCAGTTCATGGCTGTGCACGCCGCCCGGCGACAGCAGGCCGAACACGTGCAGCGTCCTGCCGTCGGCCTTGGCGGCGGCGCACGCGGCGACCAGCTCGGCGTTGGCAAAGAAGCTGCCGTCCTCGATGGCGGCATCGATGCGGGTCAGGTCCTGGTAGACGATGCGGCCCGCGCCCAGGTTCATGTGGCCCACTTCCGAGTTGCCCATCTGCCCGTCCGGCAGGCCGACGTGGCGGCCCTCGGTGTGGATCAGCGTGTGCGGCGCGGTCGCCAGCAGGCGGCGCCAGTTCGGCAGTTCGGCCTGTGCCAGCGCATTGTCGGCGGGATCTTCGCGATGTCCCCAGCCATCCAGGATCAGCAGCACGACGGGCTTGGGACGCTTCACGGACGCGGGGGATGCGGACACGGTAGGATTCCAGTGACTTCAGGCAGGCGACGATTGTAGCGAAGCGTGGTGCCATCCACTCCGGCACGGCGGCGTTTAAACCCCTGGCCGCACCGCTGCATCAGACCGATACGAGACCACCCGAGAGGCAACCCATGATCCGTCCCCGCACCGCCCTCCTGCTGACCCTGGCCCTGGCCGCCACCCCCGCGCTGGCCCAACAGGAAATTTCCAAGGTCAACGGCAGCATCACCGCCGAAGCCGGCCAGGCCTATGGCGACCTCGACACCGTCAACGGCTCCATCCGCGTCGCCGACGGCGCCACCGCCGAAGACGCCAGCACCGTGAACGGCAGCATCAACGTGGGCGACAAGGCGCGCGTGGATTCGCTGGAAACCGTCAACGGCTCGATCCGCATCGGCAAGGACGTCCAGGTCCGCAAGGACGTCGAGACCGTCAACGGCAGCATCTTCGCCGACCGCGGCACCGTGATCGGCGGCAAGATCGACACCGTCAACGGCGCGATCGGCCTGGTGGAAACGCAGCTGGCCGGCGGCATCGAGACCGTCAACGGCGACGTCACCGTCGGCGTGCGCTCGCACGTGAAGGGCGGCATCAAAGTCACGAAGCCGCAGGGCTTCCGCCTGAACGTCAAGCGCGACCCGCGCATCATCATCGGCCCCAACGCCATCGTCGAAGGCCCGCTGGTGTTCGAACGCGCGGTCACCCTGTACGTGCACACCAGCGCCAAGATCGGTCCGGTGACCGGCGCCACCGCCAAGCCGTTCAGCACCGACACCGCGCCGGCCGAGTAAGCGCGAACCGCGGGGCACGGCACAGGCCGGCCCGCGGCCATGAGGCTAGAATCGGGATTCCTTCCGTTGAGGAATCCCGATGTCCCGCAAGTTGATGCTGGTGCTTGCCGCCACGGCCGCACTGGCCGCGTGCAAGCGCGAATCCGAAGCCCCGGCGCCCGCGCCCGAAGCCGCCACCCCGCCCACCGCGGCGCATGCCTTCACCGCCGACATCACCGAAGGCGATTTTGCCGACCTGGTGAAGACGCTGTCGTCGGACGAGTTCGAAGGCCGCGGCCCGGGCTCGGTCGGCGAAGAGAAGACCGTCGCCTACCTCGAAGCGCAGATGAAGCGCATCGGCCTGCAGCCGGGCAACAACGGCAGCTACTTCCAGGACGTGCCGATGGTGGAGACCACCGCCAACGAGGCGGCCACCACCCTGACCCTGGCCACCGCCAAGGGCGAGCACGCGCTGAAGTTCGGCACCGACTTCGTGATCGGCACCCGCACCGGCCAGACCGAAGTGAAGCTGGACGCCAGCGACCTGGTCTTCGTCGGCTACGGCGTCGACGCGCCGGAGCAGAAGTGGAACGACTACGCCGGCCAGGACTGGACCGGCAAGACCGTGGTGATGTTCGTCAACGACCCGGGCTTCCACAGCAAGGACGAGACGCTGTTCGGCGGCAACCGCATGACCTACTACGGCCGCTGGACGTACAAGTTCGAGGAAGCCGCGCGCAAGGGCGCCGCGGCCGCGCTGATCGTGCACGACACCGCCGGCGCCAGCTACGGCTGGGACGTGGTGAAGAACTCCTGGGCCGGCCCGCAGTACGACCTGCCGGCGAAGGATGATCCGGAGAAGCGCATCCCGCTGCAGGGTTGGCTGAGCGCCGACGCCGCCAAGCAGCTGTTCGCCGATGCCGGCCTCGATCTCGACGCCGCCTACGCCAGCGCCGGCAAGCGCGGCTTCAAGCCGGTGCCTCTGAAGGCCAAGGCCACGGCCACGCTGACCAGCAGCATCACCGAGAAGACCTCGCGCAACGTCATCGGCGTGCTGCCGGGCAGCAGCAAGCCCGACGAAGCCGTGCTGTACATGGCGCACTGGGACCACCTCGGCAAGCATGAGGGCGAGGAAGGCGACAACATCTACAACGGCGCGGTCGACAACGCGACCGGCGTGGCCGGCATCCTGGAGATCGCCGAGGCGTTCGCCCACCAGGATCCCAAGCCCGCGCGCTCGGTGGTGTTCGTCGCGGTGACGCTGGAGGAATCCGGCCTGCTGGGTTCCAAGTACTACGTCGCCCACCCGACCTTCCCGATGGCCAAGATCGCCGGCGTGATCAACCTCGACGCGATGAGCGTGGGCGGCAAGTCGCGCGACTTCGTCGTCACCGGCAAGGGCAATTCCGAACTGGAAGACATGCTGAAGGTCTACGCCGACCAGCAGGGCCGCGTCCTCACCGAGGAAGGCAACCCGGCCGGCGGCTACTACTTCCGCAGCGACCACTTCAACTTCGCCAAGGCCGGCGTGCCGGCGCTGTACGCCAAGGGCGGCAACGACCTGCTGGACGGCGGCGTCGACGCGGGCAAGGCGGCGAGCGAGGAGTACGCCAAGCGCTACCACCAGGCCAGCGACGAGATGCACGAAGGCTGGAAGCTGGACGGCGTGGTGCAGGACCTGCAGGCGCTGTACGGCGTCGGCAAGGACCTCGCCGTCGCAGACACGTGGCCCACCTGGTACGAAGGCAACCCCTTCAAGGCCGCGCGCGACACGATGATGAAGGCGGAACCCGCGGCGAAGTAAGTCGCGCGGTTTCCTGCGATACGGAGACGGCGCCGCGAGGCGCCGTCTTCTTTGGAGCGCATCCAGTGCTCGCGCTATCGAGATCCGAGACGCTTGTGTTGCACTGAATCGCTGAGTTGGATAGCGTCCACCTCAACGTGCTCAAGGACAGAGGCATTGAGAAACATCATTATGGTGTTACTTGGGATTGCGGTGCTGGTCGGCGCCGTTCTTCTGGCGCGTGGTGATCGCCCGAATGTTCCTGCAGCGTCAGTGGCCCCTGCGCGGGGCCAAGATCAGCCAAGAGAACGCTTCGAGGCGTCCGACGAACCGGTAGCGGCCCTCGCGCGTCTGAGCACCACCAGCGCGGCCTTCAGCAGCGTTGACGACCTGCACGCATTCGCCGATGGCTTGCGCTCCCGTGCCGGGGAGGGCGATGGAGAAGCCACGTTCTACATCGCAAGGACGTTGGACTACTGCCGCGACTATGCACTGGACCCGGCGGGCTACATGGCTGCCACCGGCCTCGTTCCGTCGAAGAGGCGCGAGGTCGCTTCAGCGTACAAACGGAGCAGGGAGCGCGTCGCACATCGCTGCCGGGGATATGCGGCAGCCAACGCCCGAATCATGGCGAACGATATCCTCGAGACGCTGCGCACATCCGCCAGCCAAGGAAACATCGCGGCGGAAGCAACGCTTTTCTCCCATGAAGACGTAGAAGCGCTCGATCCCGTGTACGTGCGCGAGCTGGCGGCTCGCGTCCTCGCATCCCGAAATCCGGAGGCCTATCTCGCGATCTCGAGCGGCATGGGCACGCGCACCAGCGGTTTGCCGCTCGACCCCGAGAGCGTTGCCGGGACGGAGTACGCGACGCTCGCGTGGCAGGTCGCGGCGTGTCGGCTCGGACTGGATTGCTCAGCCAATGCGCCGATCGTGACTCAATACTGCGCCAACGGAGGCGTTTGCGGCAGCTTCTCGAGCTTGAACAACCTGATCTTCGATGGCCTGGTGCCCCGCAGCGATGCCGATATCGTTCGCGGGATGTCCACCGAGCTGGTCGGGAGATGACGCAAAGATGCGTGGGGCAGCCAGTGGACGCCCGCCCTCGCCTGCCACTACCCTGCGGCATCCTCGGAGGGACTCGTCATGTCGATCGCCTACTGGTGCATCCTGGTCACCGCGCTGCTGCCGTATCTGTGGGTCTTCATCGCCAAGCGGTCGGGCGAGCGCTACAACAACCGCAATCCGCGCGGCTGGATCGCCAAGCAGGAAGGCAACTACAAGGTGCAGCGCGCCAACGCCGCCCACCTCAACGGCTTCGAGGCGTTTCCCGCGTTCGTCGCCGGGGTGCTGATGGCGCAGCTGGCCGGCGTGCCGGCGGACACCATCACGCCGCTGGCCATCGCCTTCGTGGTGGCACGCGTGCTGCACGGCATCTTCTACCTGGCCGACAAGCAGTCGCTGCGCAGCTTCATCTGGTTGATCGGCATGCTGTGCGCGGTGGCACTGATGGTGCTGGCGGCGCTGCGCATCGACTGACGCCATTTTTTCTGTAGGAGCGACGTGAGTCGCGACCGCAGCAGCGAAACGCCGGGATGGTCCGACCATGAGCGTTCGCGCGGCGCGTGCCCTTACCCTCGAGCGCCAACGGCCGTCATGGCGTGCGGTCGCGACTCACGTCGCTCCTACAGAGAGCACGGCTACCGCAGGTCCTCTTCCCACCCGAACAGCGCGAACGCCTTGCGGAACTCCGCATCCAGCGGCGCCACCGCCTCGATGCGCGCGCCAGTCAGCGGATGCGGGAACGACAGGCGCACCGCGTGCAGCAGCATGCGGTGCACGCCCTGCATGCGGAAGTTGCGGTTGTGGCGCCCATCGCCATGGCTGGTATCGCCGATGAGGTGATGGAAGGCGTGCTTCAGGTGCCGGCGGATCTGGCGGAAGCGGCCGGTCTCCGGCTGGCAGCGCAGCAGCGCGTACCGTGAGGTCTCGAAGCCGCCCGACGGCAACGGCAGCTCGCCCGTGGCCAGACGCACGAAGCGCGTCACCGAGGCTTTCTTCTCCGGCTTGCCCGGGCCGCCATCCAGCGGGTGGTCGACGGTGAAGTCCGGCTCCGGCCAGCCGCGGCAGATCGCCAGGTAATCCTTCTCCACCTCGCGCGACATCAGTACCTTGCCGAGCGTCGAGGCGCTTTCGCGGTCGAACGCCACCAGCAGGCAGCCGCTGGTCGCGCGGTCGAGCCGGTGGATCAGGAAGATCGGTTTGCCGAACTGCGCGCGCAGGCGGTCGGCGACGAAATCCGTCTCGCCGCCGGCGAGCTTGCTGTCGTGCGCCATGACGCCCGCGGGCTTGTTGACCACCGCGATCTGCGCATCCGCGTACAGCACGGGTACGGCACCATCGTCCGGCTTCGTCTCAGCGTGATCCATGAATCTGCGTGCCTTCCAAATCTGCGAAACTCGGGATTCGCCGCACGCGATGGACGCACGCGGCCCCGAAGGAGGATTGAGGATGACGTCACCCCGTTTCATTGTCGCACTCGGCCTGGCCGTGACGCTTGCCCTGGGCCAGCCGGCCTGGGCGGACGCTGCCGCCGCGCTGCCGAAGGGCGTCGCCGCCGGCCCCAGCATCGAGGGCATCAGCGAGTACACGCTCTCCAACGGCCTGCGCGTGCTGCTGTTCCCGGACGCCACCAAGCCCACCGTGACCGTCAATCTGGTCTACGGCGTGGGCTCGGTGCACGAGAACTACGGCGAGACCGGCATGGCCCACCTGCTGGAGCACCTGCTGTTCAAGGGCACGCCCACGCAGTCGGACATCAGCGGCGAGATGAAGAAGCGCGGCATCGACTTCAACGCCACCACCAGCCTGGACCGCACCAACTACTTCGCCTCGTTCCCGGCCAACACCGACACCCTGGAATGGGTGTTGAAGATGGAAGCCGACCGCATGGTCCACTCGAATGTCGCCAGGAAGGACCTCGACAGCGAGATGACCGTGGTCCGCAACGAACTGGAAGCCGGCGAGAACAATCCCGGTGGCGTGCTGTTCCAGCGCATCCGTTCGACCGCCTTCCTCTGGCACAACTACGGCAACACCACCATCGGCGCGCGCAGCGACGTGGAAGGCGTGCCGATCGACCGGCTGCAGGCGTTCTACCGCCAGTGGTACCAGCCGGACAACGCCACCCTCGTCGTCGCCGGCCGCATCGACAACGCCGACGTGCTCGCCCGCGTGGCGCGCCACTTCGGCCCGGTGAAGAAGCCGACGCGCGTGCTGCCGCGCTTCTACACCAGCGAACCCGCGCAGGACGGCGAACGCGAAGTCACCGTGCGCCGCGTCGGCAACCTGCAGCTGGTCGCCGCCGCCTATCACGTGCCGGCGCTCGCCCATGCCGACAGCGCCCCGCTGAGCGTGCTGGCCGACGTGCTGGGCCACACGCCCGGCGGGCGCCTGCACAAGACGCTGGTCGAGGCCAAGTTGGCCGCGGCCGCCGGCGCCAGCGGCGAATCGATGCGCGACCCGGGCCTGCTCACCGTCATCGCGGTGGTGCCCAACGACGGCGACGCGACCAAGGCCGAGGCCGAACTGCTGAAGCAGGTCGAACAGCTCGCCACGCGCCCGGTCACCCAGCAGGAAGTCGATGAAGCCAAGCAGCGCATCGGCAACGCCTACGAGCTCTACTTCACCGACGTCAACGCGGTGGGCATGGGGCTGGCGGAGTTCCAGTCGGCCGGCGACTGGCGCCTGCTGTTCACCAGCCGCGATGCGGTGGAGAAGGTCACCGCTGCCGACGTCAACCGCGTCGCCGCGGCCTACCTGAAATCCAGCAACCGCACGCTGGGCCGCTTCGTGCCCACGCCCACGCCGGAGCGCGTGGAGATCCCCGCTGCGCCGGCGTTGGCCACGCTGGTGGACGGCTACACCGGGCGTGCCGCGGTGAGCGCGGGCGAAGTGTTCGATCCCTCGCCGAAGAACATCGACGCCCGCACGCAGACCTTCACGCTCGGCACCGGCCTGAAGGTGTCGCTGCTGCCGAAGAAGACCCGCGGTGGCACCGTCATCGTCGACGCGAACTTCCGCTTCGCCGACGAGGCCGCGCTGAAAGGCCGCGAAGGCGCCGCCGGCATCGCCGGTGCGATGCTGATGCGCGGCAGCACGACGATGACGCGCGAGCAGATCGACCAGCGCCTGGAGCAGTTGAAGACGCAGGGCGGCGTAAGCGGCAGCCTGCAGGGCGCGAGCATCGGCCTGCAGACCCGGCGCGAGTACCTGGCGGACGCGCTGGCGCTGGCCGCCGACGTGCTGCGCAACCCGGCGTTCCCGGAGAGCGAGTTCGAACAGCTGCGCACGCAGGCGGTTACCGGCATGGAAGCCTCGCGCTTCGAGCCCGGCGCGATCGCCGGCCGCGCCCTGGGCATGTACTTCGACCCGTGGCCGGCCGGCCACCCGCTGCAGGCCCGCACGCTGGACGAATCGCTGGCCGAACTGAAGGCGCTGAAGCTGGCCGACGTGCGTGCGTTCCATCGCGACGTGTACGGCACCGCCAACGGCGAGATCGCCATCGTCGGCGACTTCGACCCCGTCGCCGTGCGCGCCCAACTGGAGCAGCTGTTCGCCGGCTGGACCGCCGGCAAGCCCTACGCCCCGATCGCCACGCAGTACACCGCCGTGGCGGCGAAGCAGGCGCGCTTCGAAACGCCGGACAAGCCCAACGCCGTGCTGCTCGCCCGCCACAACCTGCCGCTGAAGGTCACCGATGCCGACTACCCGGCGCTGGTGGTCGCCAACCGCATCTTCGGCGGCGGTGCGCTGAAGTCGCGCCTGGGCGATCGCATCCGCCAGCAGGAAGGCCTGAGCTACGGCGTCTCCAGCGGCGTGCGCGCCGACGACAGCCTGATCGGCAAGGACGATGCCGGCAGCTTCAGCATCCAGGCCATCGCCGCGCCGGAGAACATGACGAAGGTCGAAGCGCTGGTGCGCGAGGAACTGGCCAAGCTGGTCAAGGACGGCATCACCGCCGAGGAGCTGAAGGACGCCGTCGCCGGCACGCTGACCGAGCGCCAGCAGGCGCGCGCCGAGGACGGCACCATCGCCGGCATGCTGGCCGACCAGCTGTTCTACGGCCGCACCATGCAGTTCACCGCCGACCTGGATGCGAAGTACGCCGCGCTGACGGTGGACCAGGTGAACGCCGCGATCCGCACGCACCTCAAGCCCGACGCACTGAGCGTGTTCCTGGCGGGCGACTTCGCCAAGCAGGCCGCCGCCGCACCTGCAGCGGCACCGACCAAGTAAACCGCGTGATGTGAGACGGAACGGCCCCGAATGGGGCCGTTCTCGTTTGTGCGGCCCGCGATGGCCGCTGCGACCGCCCTCGGCAGCACAACGGCGCCCCGCCAGACGCGATCGATCAGGTCCGCCGCGCCGTACGTCTCACACTAAGCCTCGCCCGCAAGGCCGTGAACGCCATCCGCGGGGCTCGGAAGCCCGACGATGGCAGTCGGAACGCCATGGCATGGGTTTCGGAATGCCATCGATGGGATTCCGGGCGTTGCGCGTCTCACATCGAGAGCCATCGATCGCTTTCCGAAAGCGATCGATCGCCTGCCCGGGCACGATCGATGGGCTTCGGAATGCCATCGATGGGGTCCGGAATGCGATCGATGGGATCCGGAACGCCATGCCATCGCATTCGGCGCTCCATCGATGGCGTTCGCGATGCCATCGATGGCATCCGGCGCCTTGCGCGCGGCGCTCCGGGCGCCATCGCCGGGGCTCACCTCACGGCAGGCGCAGCGTCACCACCAGCGGGAAGTGGTCGGACGGATAGCGCTGGTGCCAGCGCGTGGTTACCGAGGTGATCGATGCCAACGCCACGCCCTTCACGAAGATCCAGTCGATGCGCTTGTCGGCGTTGCCGGTGAATCCGTGGAACGTCGCCTCGCTGCCTTCCACGCGCGGCGCACTGGTCCACGCGTCCTGCAACGTGCGGGCGAGCACCGCGTGCGCCTCGCTGTCGGGCGTGGTGTTGAAGTCGCCGGTCAGCACCACCGGTACGCCGGCCGGCAGCGCGGCCAGGCGGCGCGCGATGGCCTGCGCGCCCTTGATGCGCGCCGCTTCGTCCTGCTCGCGGTACGGCAGGTGGGTGTTGAACAGGTAGAAGCGCTTGCCGTCGCTGCGCTGTTCGAACAGTGCCCACGTCACCATGCGCGGGTACAGATGGTTCCAGCTGATGCTGCCCGGCACGTCGGGCGTATCCGACAACCAGAAGTCGCCGGATTCGATCACCTTCAGCCGGTCCTTCCGGTAGAACACGCCCATGTGCTCGCCTCCGCCATCGGCGTTGCGGCCGCGACCGAACCACGCGTACGCCGGCAGTTCGCGCGCCAGGTAGTCGGCCTGCGACTTCACCAGTTCCTGCAGGCCGATCACGTCCGGCGCCTGTTCGCGCAGCATCGTCACCGCGAGCGGCTTGCGCGTTTCCCAGTAGTCGACACCGTCGCTCTCCGCGGGCAGGCGGATGTTGAAGCTCATGACGCGCAGCGGCGCGTCGGCGGCGATGGCGTGCCACGGAAACACACACGCCAGCAGGAGGATGAGGAAGCGAGAAATCACGGGCGTCTCCGCGAGCGGGGCCTTCATTGTCGCGCAGGACCCGGCAGGTGGAGCAGGGACCCGTCGGTTGCTCCAACGGCCGGAAACACGCGTCGCTGCATGGGCGCTATCCTGCAGGCAGGCATGGGGACGCCATCGGAGCAGGCGCATGCGGAAGACACCGGGCAGCCACTGGCTGCGGCGCAACACCACCGTGGATGACCTGCTCGACGACGGTGCCGAGAACGGCAGCGACGTGCGCGTGTTCGGCGAAGACCCTCCGCCCGGGCCCGGCCCGCATGCCGATGGCCTGCAGGCGCAACGCACCGCGTACACCCACGATCAGCAGCAGCGTGCGGTATCTGCGGCGCACATCGCCGTACGTCGATCGAGAAGTGTGTGGGGTGCGGCCACCGGCATCGCCTGCGTGGTCGCAGGCGCATGGTGGATCCTGTATCCGGTTGCCAGGTGGGTGGCACACCCCGGCATGAAACGGGCCTGGCCGCTGATGGAGCGGGTCAGCGAAGCCGGCGCCACCTTCTACGGCGCCGTTCTGGTGGTCTTCGGGGCCGTGCTGACGGGCTTCTCGCTGTACGTACCGCGCCCGCGCGCGTGATGGCGGCGAACGCCGCACCTCAGGCCGAGCGGCGCTGCCGGTCGTGCGTACCTTCGGCGATCTCTTCCACCAGCTTGGCGCAGAACGCCGGCAGGTCGTTCGGCGTGCGGCTGGTGACCAGGCCTTTGTCGACGATGACTTCGTCGTCCTTCCAGGTCGCGCCGGCGTTCTCCAGGTCCTTGCGGATGTTCGGCACCGAGGTGATCGTGCGGCCTTTCAGCACGTCGGCGTTGGCGAGCACCCACGGGCCGTGGCAGATCGCGCCGACCGGCTTGCCTGCCTCGAAGAAGCCGCGGGTGAAGGCCAGCGCCTGCTCGTCCACGCGCAGCGCGTCCGGGTTGAACAGCCCACCGGGAATGACGAGCGCGTCGTAGTCCTTGGCGGAGACCTCGGACAGCACGTGGTCCACCGCGACCTGCTCGCCCTTGTCGAAGTGCTTGAAGCCCTGGATGTGGCCGCCCTCCAGCGAGACGACATCGACGTCGGCCTGGTGCGCACGCAGGGCGCGCAGCGGCTCGGTCAGTTCCGATTCTTCGAAGCCGTTGGTGGCGAGGATGGCGACGCGTTTGCCGGTCAGATGGCTCATGGGAAGGCTCCCGTGCGAATGAGCGGCCACCTTAGCGCGCGCGGCGCGCACAGCATGCGAAGGAAACGTTGCCATCCCGTCAACGTGTGCGAGCGCCATGGTTAAATGCGTCTCCGCACTGGGGGACGGAATGATGAGGAGCCGTGCGATCGTCGCGCTGCGCAGCGTGGCCGCCGTATTCGTGGCGCTGTACACCTTGCCGTTGGTGAACCAGATCGGTGGCGAGCTCGCGCCTGTCCTACGCATGCCGCGGGGCGGCGAGGTGCGCCTCGCCTACGACCTTGCGTGGGTGATGCTGGCGGGCATCACCGGCAGCGCGCTCATGGTCGCCCTGGCGGCCGTGGCCAAGACGGCGCATGCGTGGGCGTTCTTTGCACTGTATATGGCGGTTGGCCTGGTCGTGACGTGGCTGGCGTGGGACGACTTCCCGCGCTGGTTCACCCTCGCCTGCGTGCTGACACTGCCGCTGCAGGTGTGGCTGGGCTGGTGGCTGGCGTGGGGACGGCGACGCGCCTGAGTGCGCGTCAGCGCCGCGGCCACGCCGCCAGCAGGGCCCACAGGCCGCCGATGCCGGCGATCCACGACGACGCGGGCACCGACAGGATGCTCGGCCCGCCGGCTTCGAGGCCGTACAACACGGCCGCGACGATCAGCAGGCCCACGCCGAGGATGGCGGCGACCACGCGACGCTGCATGCCCTTCATCGTCTGCGCGAGATCGGTGAGGTCCTTCGAACGCAGCGACAGTTCATGGCGGCCGTCCACCTGCTGGCTCAGCCAGGCGTGCACCAGGCGCGGCATGTCCGGCGCGTGGGTCATGATCTCCGGCAGGCGCTTGCGGAATTCCTGCGCGGCGCGCTGCGGGCTGTAGCGTTCCAGCAGGATGCGCTCCAGCACCGGCTTGGCGACGGCCCAGATGTCGATCTGCGGATCCAGCTGGCGGCCCACGCCCTCGATGTTGAGCAGGGTCTTCTGCAGCAGGATCAGCTGCGGCTGCAGGGTGAGTTCGTAGCGCTGCGCGGTGCGGAACAGCTTGGCCAGCACTTCGGCCAGCGAGATCTCGCTGAGCGGGCGGGTGAAGTAGGGCTCGCACACGGCGCGCGCCGCGGCTTCCAGTTCGTCGATGCGGATGTAGGACGGCATCCAGCCGGCCTGCACGTGCAGTTCGGCGATGCGGCGGTAGTCGCGGTTGAAGATCGCCATGAAGTTCTCGGCGAGCCAGAACTGGTCGTCGCGCGAGAGCTGCCCCATGATCCCGAAATCCAGCGCGATGAAGCGCGGGTCGGTCTTGCGGTCCGGGTCCACCCAGATGTTGCCGGCGTGCGCGTCGGCGTGGAAGAAGTTGTCGCGGAACACCTGCTGGTAGAACACGCGCACGCCTTTCGCGGCGAGCGCCTTGCGGTCGATGCCGGCGGCGTCGAGCGCGGCGATGTCGTCGGACGGAATGCCGCGCACGCGCTCCATCGTCATCGCGCGCTCGGCGGTGTGCGACCAGATCACTTCCGGCACGTACAGGTCGGGCGAGTTGGCCCAGTTGCGGCGCAGCAGGCTGGCGTTGCCGGCTTCGCGCTGCAGGTCGAGTTCGGCGGCCAGCGTGTTCTCGATCTCGGCGACGACTTCGCGCGGGCGGATCTTGTCGGCAGCCGGATGCGCGCGCTCGACGATGGCGGCGATGCTCTCCAGCAGGGCGATGTCGCCCGCGATCTGCTTGCGGATGTCGGGCCGCAGCACCTTCACCACCACCTCGCGACCGCCGGGCAGGATGGCCGCGTGCACCTGCGCGATGGACGCGGAGGCCAGCGGCGTGGTGTCGAACTGCTCGAACGCCTCGTGGATCGGCTGGCCGAGTTCCTCTTCCACCAGCCGGCGCGCGATCTCGCCGTCGAACGGGGCGACGCGGTCCTGCAGCAGGGTCAGTTCTTCGGCGATGTCGGGCGGGATCAGGTCGCGGCGCGTGGACAGTATCTGGCCGAACTTGACGAAGATCGGCCCGAGTTCCTGCAGCGCCAGGCGCAGGCGCGCGCCGCGCGGTTGCGCCGCGATCTGGGCCGAGGCGCGCGGCACGAACGGGCGCGCGAGCCGCAGCCAGCGTTCGACCGGCGTGCCTTCCAGCAGGTCGTCGAGGCGGTAGCGGAGCAGGACGCGTCCGATGCGGCTGGCCCGCAACACCGACTTCATGCGCGGTGCTCCACGCGTGCGGCGAGGCGGCCGACGCGCACGGCCAGGCGTTCGACATCGTCGCGCACGGCATCGACATCGTCGTGGAAGGCGTTGAGTTCGGCGCGGCCGACCACGTCGCGTGATTCCTCGGTGACGTATTCGGCGGCGCTCTCGGCGACATTGCCGGCGAGGACGCGTGCCTGCTGCAGGCCGGCGCGCACGGTGTTGGCCACTTGCACGCCGATCACGTCGCCGAACACGCGGGTGAACGGCAGCGACCAGTCGGGATCGAAGCGGGTGGCGAGCGTCTGCAGGCGGCGCGCGAGATCGGCATCGCCGGAGACGTGCAGCTTGCCCACCGGCGCGGCATCGTCGCGGCGGAAGAACGGGAGTTGGGACAGCAGCCCGCCGAGCGTGCTGCGCACGGCGAGGTCGGCATCGAGCACTTCGCTGGCCGGCCCCACCTGCAGCTGGCCGCCACCCACGATGATGTCCATCGCCAGCGCCGGTGCATCGATGCGCAGCTGGATGCGCCGGCCTTCCAACGGCAGCAGCGCCGCCTGGGTATCCGGATCCAGCGTGAGGGCGTGGTTGAGCGCGGTTTCCAGCGCGCGGCCGGCGAGCGGCTTCAGGGCATCGAACGGGGACAGGTCCATGCCGTCATTCTAGCGGCAAAGCCCTTGCGTCCCCGCCCGTCCGCACGCCGGCATCCTGCCGGACCGGACGGGCGCGGCGGCATCCTGCCGCCCCGGCGGAGAGAGACGGTGATGGCGTCAGACGCGCTTGCCGCGCAGCATCGACACGACGGCCAAGATCAGGAACACGACGAACAGCACCCACGCGATGTTGGTGGCGGCGCCGGCGATGCCGCTGAAACCCAGCACGGCCGCGATGATCGCGACGATGAAGAAGATGACGGCGTAGTGCAGCATGGGGAACTCCTGTTGGCATGCGGCCAGGAAGGCCGGTGGTGGGGCCATGCTGGAATGCCGGGAGTCATCGCCGCGTGAGCGTGGCACGCGCACAGACGGCCACGCTTAAGCGTCGTGATCCATGCGTGAAGGGTCGCTGCGGCGTGCGTCAGACCGGATGGTCGCGTAGCCACGCCTGCAGGCGTGCGAACCCTTCCTCCATCGACACGCGAGGCACGTAGCCGAAGTCGCGGCGCGCCGGCGCCATGTCGTACCAGTGCGCGGTGGCGAGCTGTTCGGCGAGGAAGCGCGTCATCGGCGGTTCGCCTTTCAGCGGCAGCACCGTCCACAGGGTTTCGCACACCGCGCCCACGCGGTACGCGGCCTTGAACGACAGGTGCTTGTCCACGCGCGGCGCGCCGGCCGTTTCCAGCAGTGCGTTCAGCAGCTTGCGCATCGGCCACGGCTCGCCGTTGGAGATGAAGTACGCCTTGCCGGCGCAGGCGGCACCGGGTGCGAGGTGGTCGAACGCATCGAAGTGCGCCTGCGCGGCGTTGTCGATGTAGGTGGTGTCGACGTGGTTCTCGCCGCTGCCGACGATGCGCAGCCGACCGGTGCGCGCACGCGACACCAGGCGCGGCAGAATCTGGTGGTCGCCCGGGCCCCAGATCAGGCGCGGGCGCAGCGCGACCGTTGCCAGCGTCGCGTCGTTGGCGGCGAGCACGGCCTTCTCGGCGATCGTCTTGGTGGTCGCGTACGGCGCCTTGAAGCGTTCGCCGTAGGGCACGCTGTCGGCGGTGCCGCCTTCGACCGGATGGGTGGCGCGGTGGGTGACGCTGGGCGTGGAGGTGTAGACCAGCCGGCCGATGCCGTGCGCGCGGCAGGCATCGAGCACGTTCTGCGTGCCGACCACGTTGGCGTCGTGGTAGCTGCGGTAGCTACCCCAGGCACCGGCCTTGGCCGCGTTGTGGAAGACCGCATCGACGCCGTCGGCGGCATGCCGCACGGCATGCGCATCGGCGAGATCGCCCTGCACCTGGCCCACGCCGAGCTCGCGCAGCACCGGGTAGTAGCCACGGTTGAGGCTGATGACTTCGTGGCCGCGTTCGACCAGGCCGCGGCACAGCGCCTGGCCGAGGAATCCACCGCCGCCGGTGACGAGGATCTTCATGCGCGTTGCTCCTGTTGCGTGGCGGCCCACACGGCCAGTCTCTCGCGGCCGATCTTGGCGTTGTGGCGGATGTCGACGGGAAAGCCCGGATGCGGCAGGAACGCGTCGACCCGCGCGGTATGCGGAACGCGCGCGCCGATCGCGCGCAGCTCGGCCTCGATGCGCGCGGGGTCTGCGACCACACCCGGCATCAGTTCGTAACACAGCACCGGCCGCTGGCGGCCGGCCTCGCCCACGCCGACCAGCGCGGTGCGCCGCACCTGCGGATGCGTGTTGAACACCGGCTCGACCTGTTCGGTGTAGAGCGGGCCGTCGGCGGTCTCCACGCGTTGCGTCTTGCGCCCGCAGAACCACAACCGGCCTTCGCCATCGAACCAGCCCACGTCGCCCATGCGATGCACGATGCGCTCGCCACCATCGGACAGCGCTTCGTGGATCTTGGCGATGCGCGTGGCCGCATCGCGGCGGAAATAGGTATCGGTGGCGGTGGGGCCGGCGACGGTGATTTCGCCGACCTCGCCATCGGCCAGCACCTCGGCATCGCACCAGTCGGCGATCGGCGCATCGACGATGCGGATGATGCGGACCTCATTCGGCGGCACGGCGCGGCCGACGCAGGTGCCGGCGCCGGCCTCGGTCGCCACGCGCGTGGATTCCAGTTCACGGCCTTCGATGACGGCGACGGGCAGGCATTCGGTGGCGCCGTACGGTGTCCAGAACTGGGCATCCTCGGACAGCAGCGTGCGGATCTTCGCCACGGTATCGGGCGGCACCGGCGCGCCGGCGGAGGTCACGCGCTGCACGGTGGGCAGCGGTGCGCCGTGGTCGGCGAGCACCTTCATCAGCGCGGGCGAGCCGAACAGCTGGGTGACGCCGAAACGCGCGATGGCCGCATGCAGCTTGCCCGGATCGGCGCTGGCGGGACGCGTGGGGTCCATGTCGGGAATCACCGAGGTGAGCCCGAGTGCGGGATCGAACAGCGCGAACGGCGGGAACGTCGGCAGGTCCACGCCACCGGGCTGCATGCCGAACGCGTTGCGCAGCAGCTCGATCTGGGCGACGAAATGACGATGGCGGTACACCACGCCCTTCGGCACGCCGGTGGAGCCGCTGGTGAACAGGATGCCGGCGACATCATCGGGCGAGGTGTCCGCGAGTTGCGGGCCCGCGCCGGTGCCGCGCGCTTCGATCTTCGCCAGCGTGGTGCCGCCCCAGGCCCAGCGCGTGCCGACGGTGACGATCTTGGTCGCCGACCTCGCCCAGCCCAGCACGCAACGCGCGACCTGGGCCAGCGGGATGCCGATGAAGGCCTCGGGCTCGGCTTCGTCCAGGCATTGCTTCAGCGCGCGGCGGTCGATGCCGGGGTCCACCAGCACCGGCACGGCGCCGGCCTTGAACAGCGCGAACATCAGCAGGAAGAACTCCGGCGTCGGCCGCACCATCACCACGGTGCGGCTGCCGCGGCCGATGCCGTACGCGCCCAGGCCGGCGGCGATGGCGTCGCTGCGGGCATCGAGCTGCGCGTAGGTGAGCTCGCGGGTGTAGCGGCCGGCGCCATCGGGGCAGCGCATGGCCACGCGGTCGGGCTGCTCGCGGGCCAGCCGCGGCAGGCTGGCGGCGATGTTGCACGGATCGGTCATGCGGGCATTGTCGCCGCTGGGCGGTACTTGCGTCAGCCCGCGGCGTTGGCAGAATGCGCGTCCCGCCCGCGTCCTGACGCCAGCCCACGCCGATGCACCCCTGCCTGACCTGCGGCGCCTGCTGCGCCCACTTCCGCGTGAGCTTCCACTGGAGCGAAGCGGACCCCGACCAGGGCGGCGTGGTGCCGATCGCACTGACCGAGCCGCTGCGCGTGCACGAGCGGGTGATGCGCGGCACGTCGCAGAAGGACCCGCGCTGCGTGGCGCTGGATGCCGACATCGGCCGCCACAGCCGCTGCACGATCCACGACCGTCGGCCGTCGGTGTGCGCGCTGGTGCCGGCCTCGCTGGAGTTCGGCGAGCGCAGCGCGCAATGTGACAAGGCGCGACTGGCGCATGGCCTGCCGCTGCTGGTGGAGGCCGACTGGACGGGCGTGGTCGACGCCGAGAAGAATCCGCTGCCGGAACGCTGACGCGCCGCTCACTCGAGCGGGTGGCGGTCCAGGAAGTCGCGGATCAACGGCACCAGGATCTCGTGCTTGTCTTCCAGCACGTAGTGGCCGGCGTCTTCGTATGCGTGCACTTCCGCGTTCGGCAACGCGGCGCGGAAACCGTCGAGGAAGTGCTTGTCGAACACGAAGTCCTTCAAGCCCCAGCCCAGGAACGCGGGCCGGTCGGCGAACGACGGCAGCGCCTTGCCGGCGGCGTCGAGCAGCGGCCACGCCTTGTCCTTCGGACCAAGCGGGATGTCCTGCATGAAGCGGATCGTGGCGATGCGGTTGGCCCAGGTGTCGTACGGCGACACGTAGGCGCGGCGCACATCGGCGGGCATGCGGCGTTCGACGCCGATCCACGACGCGCCGGCGGAGAAGGCGTTGAAGCCGCGGATGATCCACTCGCCGATCGTCCAATCGCGGCCGAGCCCGATCTGCCACGGCATCGCCTTCGCGGCGGGCATCGGGAACGCGGCGGTGTTGGTGACCACCAGGCGCTTGACCTGCGCGGCGTGCGAGAGCGCCCAGCCGAAACCGATCATGCCGCCCCAGTCGTGCACGGCCAGCGTCACCGGACCGGTGATGCCGAGGTGGCGCAGCAGCGCGGCGACGTCGTCCACGCGCGACTGCAGGGTGTAGTCGTAGCGGCTGTCGTCGGGCTTGTCCGACAGGCCCATGCCGATGTGGTCGGGCACGATGCAGCGGTACTTATCCGACAGCCCCGCCACCAGCGTGCGCCAGTAATAGCTCCACGACGGATTGCCGTGCAGCATCACCACCACCTCGCCGTCGCGCGGGCCTTCGTCGAGGTAGTTCATCGACAGGCCCGGGCGGACCTCGAAACGCTGCGGATGGGAGGGATAGCCGGGAAGGTTCATCGTGCGTCGCCGCCGTCAAAGAAAAGGGCCGGCGAACCGGCCCCCTGGATACGAAGTGCGGCCGGGATCACCAGACCACTTCGGCCATCGTGCAGTTCAGGCCCGAGCCGATGCCGAGCAGGGCGATGCGGTCGCCCTTCTTCAGCTTGCCCAGTTCCTTCAGCTTGCTCAGCACGATCGGCACGGACGCCGGACCGATGTTGCCGTGCTCGGTGAAGATGGTCATGACCTTCTGCGGATCGATGCCGAAGGACTTGATGAAGGCCTGCGTGTGCGGGCGGCTGACCTGGTGGATGACGAACTGGTCCAGTTCGTCGACCGCCCAACCCAGCGCGACCTTGGCGGCGGCGAAGGTCTTGTTGGCCAGCTTCATGCCTTCGATCAGCAGCATGCGGGTGTCGGTGACCATGCGGTCGAGGTTGCCGCGGCAGAGCTTGTTCCACTCGGTCGCCGAGCGGGTGACGCCGCCCTTGTAGCGCGGCGCGTCCGGCACCAGCGCGGCGCGCGCCATGACCATGGCCACGGCGCCGCATCCCAGGGTCAGCGCGGCCAGCTCGTCGCGGAACTGCTGTTCGGTGATGTCGGGCGCGTTGAGGCGCTCGATGGTCTTCTCATAGACCAGGTTGGCGGTCTCGCCGTCGACGACCAGCGCGTAGTCGATCTCGTCGCGCTCGAGCATGCGGGCGGCGATGTCCATGCCATTGATGAAGGCCAGGCACGCATTGGCGACGTCGAAGGTCTGGCAATGCTCGGCCACGCCCAGGTTGCCGCAGACGATGCTGGCGGTGGACGGCTCCAGATAGTCGCGGCTGACGGAGGTGTTGACCACCAGGCCGACCTTGTCGGCGGTGATGCCGGCGTCGAGCAGGGCCTTGCGCGCGGCCATGGTGGCAGCGTCGGAGGCCTGGGTGTCCGCGTCCCACAAGCGGCGGGAATGCACGCCGGCGATGTCGTTGAGGACGTCCGTCTTGATGCCCAGGCGGTCGAGCGTGGGCTGCAGGCGGGCGTTGATCTCGTCCGACGTCAGCGTGTGGGGCGCATCGATATGCGCCAGTCCCGCGATGGAGACATTCTGGAAGAGCATCGAGGTTAGCGCCAAGGCTCAGGCGAAGGGGCCGACAAGGGTACCGGCTTCGCGTCTTCACCGCATCTTTACGCGCCCGGTCGCACCTCGGTGCGCCCCCTCAATTGTGACTCGGTTCACACTTTATCGAGCGCACCGGTACGCGGCGAAGCGCTGTTCGCCGTTGGCGGGGTCGCCCAGCGGCTGCAGGGTATCGGCCTGCAGGCCGGGACCTTCGTTGCGGGCCAGCGTTTCCAGCTCGTCGCGTACCCGCAGGTTGTTGCGGTCGTAGAAAGCCACGCTGTCCTTCACCGAGACGGACACTTCGCCGCGCTTTTCGCAGTCGGCGGGTGCCGCACCGCCGGGGATGACGCGGACGTTCTTCGCGGTCGGTGCGAGGTGCACCCAGGTACAGGCGGACAACAGCACGGTCGAAGCCACGGCAAGCAGGGCGAGGCGCATCGGGGTCACCTTGGAATGTGAGTCGCGGACATTCTGGCCGACGCCGGATGAATCGATCCGGGCCGACCGCCGCCCCCGGGTGAGGGGCGGCGGCAGCGCCTGTCTTACTTCTTCGTGTTGCCGTCGGCGTCCAGCTCGACCGCCTCGCCCAGCTGCAGCGCGCGCACCGAGGCACCGACCTTGGACAGGTCGCCCACGACCACCCAGGTCAGCGCGCCCGGCGACAACGTGGCCGCGGCCTTGGCCACGTCGGCAGCGCCGATGGCCTCGTTGCGAGCCTTGTACTGGACGATGTAATCGTCCGCACGGCCGTAGCGCTGGTTGGACGCGATCTGGTTGAGCACCGCGGACGCGGTTTCGTACGCACCCGGCAGTTCCAGCGTATTCGCCGCGCGGATCTTGGCGATCTCGTCCGGCTTGGCCGCGGCCTGGCCGGTGGCGAACTGGCTGATCTCCTTCTGCAGTTCCTTCATCGAATCGGCGGTGCGGTCGCTCTGCACCGCCGCGCTGGCCCACCACGGGCGCTGGCCCAGCGTGTTGCGCGCGCCACTGTAAGAACCGTAGGCCCAGTGCTTGTCCTCGCGCAGGTTCATGTTGAGGCGCGAGCTGAACTGGCCACCGAGCACGCCGTTGGCGAAGTCGAAGTCGATCGTGCCGGCATCGCCGGTCGGCGGCACCAGCTGCGCGGCGTAGACGTTGGACTGGATCGCGCCGGGCTGGTCGATCAGGAACACGCGCGGTTTGGCGGCGTTGGCGACCTTCGGCACGGCGGCCAGCTTCGGTGCATTCGGTGCGGCCTTCCAGTCGCCCAGGCGGGCTTCCAGCAGCGGCACGATCTGCGCCAGCGTGGTGTCGCCGACGATGGTGATGCGGGCCTGGTCGGGCTGCAGCCAGTCGCGGTGGAAGGCGACCAGGTCATCGCGGGTCAGCGAGGCGATCGAGGCTTCGGTGCCCGATCCGGTGAACGGGATCGCGTACGGATGGCCGGCGCCGTACAGCAGCGGCGGCAGCGTGCGCAGCGCCGCGGTCTGCGGACGCGCCTTCTCCTGCTTGATCCCGGCGATCCAGGTGGCGCGCACGCGCTCGATCTCGCCGGCATCGAAGGTCGGACGACGCAGCACGTCGGCCAGCAGGTCCAGCGAAGGCTCCAGCTTCTCGGTCAGCGCGGACAGGCCGACGGATGCGGAATCCAGGCCGCCGCCGGCGCTCAGTTCGGCGCCCAGGGCTTCCTTGCGCGCGGCGAAGGCCAGCGCGCTGTAGTCGCCCGCACCCTCGTCCATCATCTGCAGCGCGAAACTCGCGGTGCCCAGCTTCTTGCCGACGTCGGCGGCATAGCCACCCGGGAACTCGACGTTGAACTGCACCACCGGCGTTTCATGGCGCTCGGCCAGCGCGACCTGCATGCCGTTGGACAGCGTCGCGCGCTGGACGGCGGGGAACTTCAGGTCGGGGAAGGTGGTGGTCTTCGGCACGCCGGTGCTGCGGTCGACGTCGGTCTTCACCGTCTTGAACTTCGGGTCGACCTTCGGCGTCGCGGCCGGGGTGGTGGCCGGTGCCGCGAACACGGTCTCCGGCAGGGCCGACGCCGGCGTTTCGCTCGGCTGCACGAGGATGGTGTGCGACGCGCCCGCCAGCCACTTCTTCGCGGCGGCCTGGACCTCGGCCGCGGTCGCGTTGGCGAGGGTGTCGAGTTCTTCCTGGTAGCAGTCCGGCGTGCCCTGGTAGACGGCGCACGATGCCAGCACGTCGGACTTGCCGCCGAAGCCGCCGATGCGCTCGATGCCGCGCACGAACGAGGCACGCCCGGCCACCTTCGCGCGCTCCAGCTCGTCGGCGGTCGGGCCGCTGGCGATCAGGCGCTTGAGCTCTTCGTCCAGCGCCTTCTCCACCTTCGCCGGATCGACGCCTTCCTTCACCGTCGAGACGAGGAAGAAGGTGCCGCTGATCTCGCTGCTCCACTGGTAGGCGCTGGCCTGGTCGGCGATCTTCTCGCCATGCACCAGCCGGGTGTCGAAGCGCGAGGCCGCGCTGCCGCCCAGCACCTGGGCGAACAGGTCAAGCAGCGCCGCGTCCTTCGAGCCCATCTCGGCCACGGCCCAGCCACGGTACAGGCGCACCTGCGGCACGCGGTCCGGGATGGTCTCGCGCGTGTCCTTGGCGTGGGTGGGGATGTTCGCCTTCATGTCGGCCAGCGTGGCGCTGGCCGGGATGTCGCCGAAGTAACGCGTGACCTTCTGCTTGGCGGTGGCCACGTCGATGTCGCCGGCCAGCACCAGCACGGCGTTGTTCGGGCCGTACCAGCTGCGGAACCAGGTCTTCACGTCGTCCAGGGTGGCGGCGTCCAGGTCGGCCATCGAACCGATGGTCTGCCAGCTGTAGGGGTGGCCGGCCGGGTACAGGGCCTCGAACATGCGCGCCATGATGCGGCGGCCGTAGGGCTGGTTCTCGCCCTGGCGCTTCTCGTTCTGGACCACGCCACGCTGCTCGTCCAACCCTTTCTGGTCGATCGCGCCGAGCAGGTGGCCCATGCGGTCGGACTCCATCCACAGCGCCATGTCGAGCGCGGTGGTCGGCACGTTCTGGAAGTAGTTGGTGCGGTCCTGGTTGGTCGTGCCGTTCTGGTCGGTCGCGCCGACCAGCTCGAACGGGGTGAAGAACTCGCCGGGCTGGTTTTCGCTGCCCTGGAACATCAGGTGCTCGAACAGGTGGGCGAAGCCGGTGCGGCCGGGCGTCTCGTTCTTGCTGCCCACGTGGTACCAGATGTTCACCGCCACGATCGGCGCCTTGCGGTCGGTGTGCACGATCACGCGCAGGCCATTCGGGAGGGTGAACTCCTCATAGGGAATGACGATGTCTGCGCCGGCAGCCGGCTTCGCGTAAGTGGGTGCCGGGGCGTAGGCCAGCCCTCCGAGGGCGGCGGACAGGGCGACGGCAAGCAGGGCGGCACGGGGCCGGCGGGAAACACGCATCGGACACTCCTTAGTAATACTGAACGGGCAGCAGAATCCTCGATGCTAACCGTCGCCCCGGCTCATTACACTAGGCCACAAGCCATGACGGATGGCCTACGCGGCCCCTGCCGCAGGCCGCTCCGTCCGCCTCCGGAGGTGCCATGGACCGCAAGCACTGTCTCGTCACGGGCGCCAACCGCGGGCTGGGCCTGGAGCTGGTCCGCCAGCTGCTTGGCCGCCACTGCCACGTCATCGCGACCTGCCGGCAGCCCGGCAAGGCCACAGCCCTGAACACCCTGGCCGGCGACCACCCCGGGCGCCTGCATGTCCTGCCCCTCGATGTCGCCGATGCACGCAGCCGAGCAGGGCTGGCGCGCGAACTGCCGCTGGTGACCGACGAGGAACCCCTGCATCTGCTGGTCAACAACGCCGGCGTCCTGCGGGGCGGCGAACGCTTCGGCCAGGTGGCGCCTGGCGACCTGGAGGCCAGCTTCCAGACCAACGCGGCCGGCCCTTTCCTGCTGACCCAGGCGCTCGCATCCCGGCTGGCCGAGGGCGGCGTGGTCGCCAACATGTCATCCGAGGTCGGGTCGATCGGCCTGCGGCAGGAGTTCCGCACGCCCAGCTACGCGATCGGCAAGGCGGCCCAGAACATGGCCACCTCACTGCTGTCGCAGGCGCTCGCGGCCCAGGGCGTCATCGTCGTGGCGCTGCATCCCGGCTGGGTGCGCACGGACATGGGCGGGCAGAACGCCGCACTGTCCGTGCAGGAATCGGCGGCGGGCCTGCTCCACGTGATCGACCGGCTCACGCCCGAGGACAGCGGCGGCTTCCTCGACTGGCAGGGCGAGCCCTTGCCCTGGTGAACCTGAACGCCGGCAACGGCTATGCCGCGGGACTGCAACGGTTCCTACCTAAACGGCATCACAACCAGCACACCCCAAGCTGACCGGACTCGGACTGAAGCGGCGTGTTCGCAGTCACAACACACACCTCCCGGCGTCTTGTTCAAGCAGGACGGACACCCGGACGGACACGCACCTCGGACACCGGACAGCGAAGCGACACACTTAAGTTCAATTGGATCAATAACTTGTAGTTGGCACGGTTCCTGCGATACCCATAACAAGATTCCCGCTGTTCCGAACCCAACCTGACTGAACCCTGAATCAACTCACCGAAACGACAGGTTTCGCTTGACCGTTCTGTCTAGGTGTACTACCTTACTACCACACCACCCAACAACATCACTACAGAGGCATGACAATGAACGCCAAGAACCTCCTCCCGCTGACCGCCGCCGTCGTCTTCGCGCTGTGCGCCGGCTCCATGGTCATCTCGGCCACCCACGCCGACAACAACCACAACGTCGCCCAGTCCGCCCGCATCGTCGACCTGCCGACCGTCACCGTGACGCCGGACGCCGCCGACCTGGCGCACTACACCACCTACAAGGACGCCAAGATCGTCGACCTGGCCACGGTCACCGTGACGCCGAACGCCAGCGACCTCGCCTACTTCGTCGCCAGCCAGGCGGTGCGCGTGGTCGACATGCCGGTGGTCACCGTGCGTCCGTCGGCGGAAGACATGCAGCAGGTCGCTGTGCAGGCGGGTGTGCTGGCCGGGCAGCTGGCTTCGCGTTGATACGCGGGCAACACGTTCCAATCGCGTAACACGCAAGCCGGCTGCGGCCGGAGTTCCACCGCACCACCGCCCGCGAGGCCATGCAGCGCCGCGTAGAATGCGCGCCATGACCGACGCCCTGGACCTCGACGTCCTGCTGTATCAGCCGGAAATTCCACCGAATACCGGCAACGCCATCCGCCTCTGTGCGAACACCGGCGCGCGACTGCACCTGATCGAACCCCTCGGGTTCACATTGGAAGACAAGCAGCTCAAGCGCGCCGGTCTGGACTACCACGAATACGCCACGCTGCAGGTTCACGCGTCGCTCGACGCGGCCCTGCAGCGCATCCGTCCTGCGCGCCTGTTCGCCCTCAGCACGCGCAGCACCACGCGCTACGACCAGGTCGAGTACCGACCGGGCGATGCCTTCCTGTTCGGCCCGGAAACGCGCGGCCTGCCGCAGGACGTGCTGGACGGCCTGCCGGCGGAACACCGTTTGCGATTGCCCATGCGACCGGACAACCGCAGCCTCAATCTTTCCAACACCGTCGCCGTGATGGTGTTCGAGGCATGGCGCCAGGCGGGGTTCCCCGGCGGCGCGTGATTGCGCGTAGGCTGGCGCGATGGCCTCCCCGGTGCGCCCGCCCGCCGCTTCGCAGTTCGATGTCGCACGGCTGCTCGACACCGCGACCGTATCGGTGCGCGACGTCCGCTGCCGCGGCGAATGCCGGCATCGCAGCGACGAGGAGTGCATCGGCGCCACGCACCTGGTGTTCCCGTATCGCGGCACCTACCTGCGCCATGTCGGCCAGACCCAGGCCGTCGCCGATGCGAACCATGTGCTGCTGTTCAATGCTGGCGAGGGGTACCAGGTCAGTCATCCCGTCGCAGGCGGCGACGCCAATCTCGTCCTGCAGTTGGCCGACGCCCTGCTCGACGAACTCGCGCCGCCACCGCTGCGGCGCAGGGGCGCACCTGTCGTCTTCCGCCACCAGGCGTTGCGCATCGATGCACGCACGCAGGCGCTGGTCGCGCTGCTCGGCCATGCCCTGCGGCGCGGCGCCTGCGAGCCGCTGGAAGCCGAAGGCCTGTCGCTGACGCTGGCCTCGCGCAGCCTCGGCGCCCGCACCGCGCACGTGCCGGGCGCGACGCGCGGCCGGCAGCGGCTGGTGGATCGGGTCAAGCTGCTGCTCGCCAGCGATCCCGGACGGCGTTGGACACTGGCGGACATCGCGCACGCCGTGGGCGGTTCGCCGGTCTACCTCACCCAGGTGTTCCGCCAGGTCGAAGGCATGCCGCTGTACCGCTACCAGTTGCAGTTGCGGCTGGCGCGCGCGCTGAACCTGCTCGCCACAGCCGAGGATGTCTCCACGCTGGCGCACGATCTCGGCTTCTCCAGCCACAGCCATTTCGCCTCCGCGTTCCGCCAGGCCTACGGCCGCTCGCCGAGCACGTTCCGCGCTTCGTGAGTCCGCGGGAAACCGCTAAAGATTCCGACAGCGCCGCCCGGACCCGCATGGTCTCCTGTGGCTGCCCAAACCCGGGCATTTTCTGGAGCGTGTCATGTCCGAACAAACCTGCGCCGCCTGCGATTACCCGCTGGACGGCAACGCGATCAAGGTGACCCTCGGGGGTCGCACCGTCGAAGTCTGCTGCGAGGAATGCGCGGAGAAACTGCGCGAAACGAACGACGCCGCGGCCTGAGCCGCGATGCAGCGCCTCAGCTGAAACGCGCCAGCGCGTAAGGCGCCAATGGAATCTCCGTCGCCTCGCCCGCCATCAGCTGATCGAGCAGGCGACCGGTCACCGGCCCCTGGGTGAGCCCCAGGTGGCCGTGGCCGGTAGCGACGAAGATCTCTTCGCCCGGCACGCGGTCGATGATCGGCAGTGAGTCCGGCGTGCACGGCCGGTTGCCGGCCCATTCGGACAGCGGTTCGCCGGTGATGCCGGGGAAGAGCTTCCGCGCTTCCGGGTCGAGCCGGCGGATCAGGTGGTAGTGTGGATCGCGGCCGAGCGCGGTCAGCTCCTTGATGCTGGTCATGCGGATGCCCGCCTGCATCGGCGACACCACCATGTAGCGCTCCGCCCACAACGTGGGGCGCCGCACGACAGCATCGGCCTGCGGGTACATCAGGTGATAGCCGCGCGCCGGGATCACTGGGATCTTCAGGCCGAATGGCTGCAGCAGCGCGTTGCTCCACGCACCCGCCGCCACCACCACACGACCCGCATGCACGGGGCCATGGTCGGTATCGACGCGGTAGCCGCCGTCGCGACGCGCGATCGCCGACACACTCGCGGTCAACGGCACGGCCCCGCGCGCACTCAGGTGGTTGAACAGCCGCCGGCAGAAATCACCGGGATCGCGCATCGCCAGCGACTCGCGCTGGAACACCGCGCGCTGGAAGCCCTCGCCAATGCCCGGCTCCAGTTCGCGCAGCTGTGCCGCGTCCAGCACGTCGAAGGCGACGCCGCGGTCGCGCATCAGGCCACGCTCCCATTCGCCTTTCTCGAAGGTCTCCACCGCGCTGTACACATGCAGATAGCCGGTATGCGCGATCAGGTCCTGCGCCTGGATGCGATCACCGAGGTCGAGCCACGCGTGGCGCGAGGCGCGATTGATCGCGCTGAGCGCATCGATGATCGGCAGCACATGCTGCAGCCGTCCCTGCACGAGAAACTGGAGCAGCCAGCGCGCATACGACGGACTGACACCCCAGTCCAGCTTCAGCGGCGCCAGCGGATTGGCCAGCATGCGCAGTGCCTTGACGACGATGCCCGGCGTCGACTGCGGCATCACGTTGCCGACCGATATCGAACCCGCGTTGCCGAACGAGGTCTCGCCCGCCGGCCCCTTCGGATCGATCAGCATGCAGGACAGCCCGCGGTCGACCAGGTGATGCGCCGTCGACAGACCGACGATGCCGCTGCCGATCACCGCGACATCGGTGGTGCGCGGCGGCCGCGAGGAGGAAGAGGAAGTCATTGGATCGGGACGTCGTACGCGGTCTTGGGGGTAGGTTCGGGCCGGAAGGTGAAGTGCCACCATTCCATCGGGTAATTATGGAACCCGTGGCGCGCCATCGCATCGACCAGGCGCGCGCGGTTCGCTTTCTGCACGGCGGACAGGTCCGCGTGCGCGGTGTTCGCACGCGCATCGAAGAAGTCGAACGGCGTGCCCATGTCGAGATCGACGCAGGCGCCGCCCTCGCAGCGGGTGAGCGTGAGGTCCAGCGTGGCGCCGCGACTGTGCCCCGAGGTCTCGGCGATGTAACCGTCGAGCAGCTTCGCCTTGTCGACGTTCGGATAGAACGCGGCCTTAGTGCGCTGGTCCGCGGTGTCGTGCGCCCACGCCACGAAGTGCTTCACCGAACGCACCGGCCGGTAGCAATCGAAGAGTTTCAGTGACAGGCCCTCGCGCTGCACGTCGGCCTGCACCTTCGCCAGCGCCTGTGCGACCGGCGCCAGCAGCAGGCAGGTGTTGGCCCCGTAGCCCGGCACGCGCGCGCCAGTGAAGTTGGCGGCGCCGGCATAGCGCATGTCGGGCTGCACACCGTGCGCCACCGATACGGCGTCCACCAGCCCGGCGGCGGCCGCATCGGAGGCTGTCGATACGTCGATCTGCACGGCGGGTGTGGGTGTGGGATCGCATGCGCCCACGCGGCTGAAGTCGAGATCCTGGTAGTCGTAGCTGAAGTCCGCGTCCGGATCGACATGCGACAGCGTCAGCCTGGTCGACCCTCCGCTCGCGTCGAAATGCAGCCAGGGCTCGGCATCGACGCTGTCGTCGTCCCAGTCCACCAGCCAGCGCGTGTCCACCTGCATCACCGTGCCCGTCAGCATCGGCGACCGTGCCGAGGAGAAGCGGACGCGATCGCCTTGCGTACACAGCGCGATCTCGCCGAACCACGGATCCCGATAGCGCCCCACACGGTCCGCCAGCGCTCGTGCCTTTGCCGGCGTGCGATGGCGCGTGTCGGGGATCGGGGTAGCCGCGCGCTCGCCTGCGCGCTCCTCATCGAGTAGGTCCGCATAGTGCGCGACGCTGTGCGTCTGGTCCGGCATCGTGATCTGCTTGGTCAGGACCTCGCCCAACGCGGTGCGCGCCGCTTCGCCTTCGCCGTTGATCAGGATGACGATACCGGTGCGCTGGTCGGGCAGCAGGATCACCGAGGAATACATGCCGGCCAGCGTGCCGGTATGCGCGACCTTCCACGCCCCGTCCACGTCCGAGAGCCGCCAGCCATAGCCGTAGGCCGACACGTGGCTGTTGTCCCAGGCGCGCATGCGTGCGCTCACCGGCATCGGCATGTGGGCGGTCCACACCGCCTTGCGCTGCGCCGGCGAGAGCCAGGCCGGCGTGGCATCGGGCGACAGCCACATGCCGACCCAGGTCATCATGTCGTTGAGACTGCAACGGATACCGCCCGCCGCCATCGAGGTGACGTCCGGCACGACCTCGCCGTCTTCGCGGATCACGCGGTTGCCATCTTGCGTACGCATGTGCGGCTGCGCCACGTTGCCCACCTGCGCGCGGTTCCACTCGCCCACCTGGCAGCGGTCCATGCCCAGCGGGCCGAACAGTTCGCGCTTCACCAGCGTGTCGTAGGGCGCGCCGCCCGCGGCGGCCGCCACTTCACCCGCCACCACGTACAGCAGATTGTCGTAGGCGTAGTTGGCGCGGAAGCTGTGGGTCGGCTTCAGATGCTGCAGGCCCGCGATGATGTCGTCGCGGGTGAAGCGATTCGGCTCCGGCCACAGCATCAGGTCGCCGGCGCCCAGTCCGAGCCCGCTGTTGTGGATCAGCAGGTCGCGCACCTGCATCTGCTGCGTGACCCACGGGTCGTGCATGCGGAACTGCGGGAGGTGCTTCGTGACCGGGTCGTCCCACTTGAGCTTGCCGGCATCGACCAGGCGCGCAAGCACGCCCGCCGTCATCGCCTTGCTGTTGGACGCGATCTTGAACAGCGTGTCCGCATCGATCTTCTCCCCGCCGCCCACGGCACGCTCACCCGCGGTGCGCAGGTAGGCGACCTGGCCGTCGCGCACGATGCCGACGGCCAGGCCGGGCAGCGCATATCGCGTGAACGTCTCGTCGAATGCTGCGTCGATCGACGCTTGCCGCATGCCGCCGCGGGATCCTTCTGCCGCAGGGCTCGCCGCGATGGCGACCGCGTGCAACAGCATGCAGGCGGCACACGAAAGGAAACGGCCTGCAAGCAGGCCGTTTCGGCGATACGCCGGTCTGGACGTCATCACCAGAACGTGTACTCGACCAGGAAGTTGAATGCGCGGCCGCGTGGATCGGCGATACGCGCTTCCCAACCAGCGCCGTCGCCATCGTCCAGGTAGCGGACGGTGAACGGCGGATCTTCGTCAAGCAGATTCCTGATGCCCAACGTCGCCTTCACGTTCTTGATGCCGGTCCAGGTGAGGCTGTAGTTGTAGGTGATGTACTCATCCACATCCGGATTCCAGGCCGACGGCGTATAGCTGCCATTGCTGATCCCGGGGGGCAGCCAGTCCTTGTAGCCGTCGCGGTACACCTGCGTCAGCGTATGCGTCCAGTCGCCCTTGTTCCAGCCGACGCTCAGGGTGTGCTTCCACTTGATCGGCAGGTTGAAGTAGCGCTCGTACTCACCGACGATGTTCGGCCCGTACGGGCGATCAGTGAAATCCTTCACCTTGAACATGTCGAGGTAGCTGCCGTTGAGGTTGACGCGCCACGTACCGCCGGCGAGTTCGCCGAACAGGTTCGCGTCCACTTCGATGCCACGGCTCAGCGTACCGCCGGTGTTGATGAAGCGCTGATCGATGGCCACGATCTCGCCGGTCTCGTCCCGGATGAAGTTCTCCGCGTAGTTGGCATAGTTGGTGCGCATCGTCGCCAGGTTGAAGCCGCTGCGGATCGTGTTGAGCCGCTCGATCTCCCACCAATCGACGCTGATGTTGAAATGCTCGGTGGGCGCCAGGACGAAACCGAAGCTCTTCTGCTTGGCCTCTTCCGGCCGCAGGTTGGGATTGCCGCCCGTCACGATGGTCGGACGGACCTGCACGTTGCAGCCGGCGACGGCAGGGTTGTAGATACCGCCAGGACAGGTCGCGGGGTCGGCGAGATCCAGCCCCGTGTACTGGGTCTGGGTGATCCCTCGGAACAGCTTGGCGAAGTCGGGCACCTTGAAGCCGGTGCTGTACGCGCCGCGGAAGGCCAGCGCGTCGATCGGCTGCCACTTGAACGAGTATTTCGGGTTCGTGGTGGAGCCGAAGCCGTCGTAGCGGTCGTAGCGGCCGGCCAACGTGACCTCGAGCGAGTCGAGCACGGGCAGGTAGACCTCGGCGAAGACCGCCTTCACGTTGCGCGTCTTCTTGGGCATGTAGTTGGCTGCGTCGCCCGGCGGGCCGAACACGTAGGCATTGCCCGCCGCCCATTCCGCGGGGCCGCCGAACTCGTATTCCTCGCGGCGCAGATCGGTGCCGACCGCCGCCTTTACTTCGCCGCCCCAGAGATCGAAGCCGAGTCCACCGGAGAAGCTCGCGTCCAGGATCGTGCTCGTCGTTTCGCCGTGATAGAGCTCGAGGCCGCGCGCCGAAGCCGCTTCCAGTGCCGCCAATGCATCCGGGCTCTGCTCCTGTCCCGGCAACAGGAAGGGGTTGAGCAATCCCGACGACAGCAACCCCTTCAGCTGGGGAGTGAAGTAGTAGCCGTTGCCCAGCACCGAGCGGGCGCGGCTGCTGGCGCGCGAGAGTGCGGTGTTGTAGTCCCAGGAACCGATGGTGCCCTCGAACCCGAACATCAGGCGCATGGCCTTCGTGGTGGTTTCCAGCTCACGCGGGCCGCAGGCGACGCAGCGCCAGCGATAGGGAATCGGGGTACCGCGCGGCCTGAGATTGGCGGCGCCGAAATAGCTCGCCAATGCGTCGTAGACCATGTCGTAGGTGGTCTGGGTGAGCGCGTTCCTGGGATACCACGTCGAAACGTCGAACTGGTCCGCCGTCCCCGCCGGGAAGGCCGCGGAGCTGATCTGCTGGGCTTCGAACTGGCGCTTGGATTCCACTTCCGAGCCCATGAACTCCGCGAACGCCCGATGGTTCTCGCCGATCTTGAAGGTCGCCCGGCCGATCAGCTGCACGGTATCCACCGGCTGCTGGATCACGCGCGCGCGACCGTAATCCCAGGCGCACGCGTACCTCGAGCCCGGAGAGGCCCAGATGCGTTCGTCGTAGGGGCCCATCAGGTCGCCGCCGGACTCGCAGCCCGCGCCGCCCGGGAGATCCAGGATGTTGATGCCGGTCATGGTCACGCCGTCTGCCGGATCCACCACGCCCAAGCCGATCAGGCCCGGCGCGCCCCCGATCCGTGCATGGTTGACGTTGAACACCGTGGCGAAGGGCGTACCGCGCGAATCGGGCGACAAGCCACGGTCGGCCTGGAAGCTGTTCGCGAAATCGCGGTCGACGCCGCGCAGGATTTCGTTCCTCTTCCAGCTCAACGCGCCCCAGACGTTCCAGCGGTCGGCGTCGAGATCGCCCGTGCCGGCCAGCACGCTGGCTTGGTAGATGTTGCCGCCGCCGTGCTGGGTGGCGTCTGCGCCGAAGGTGGCCGACATGCCCTGGTAATCGTCGCGCGTGATGAAGTTGATGACGCCACCGATCGCGTCGGTTCCGTAGACGGCCGACGCGCCATCGCGCAACACTTCGACGCGGTCGATCGCGGCGAATGGGATCGAGTTGAGATCAGCGACCATGCCGGCAAGACCATGGGTGGCCACGCGCCGTCCGTTCAACAGCACCAGCGTGGCGTCGGCACCTTGTCCGCGCAGGTTGGCGCCTGACACACCGTTGTTGCCGCGCGTTCCGGGCGGTGCGATGCCACTGTTTGCCGCCAGGCTGTCGGGTCCGTTGCTGGCCACGTTCAGGAACTGCAGCAGCTGCTCCGCCGAGGTGATGCCCTGTGCTTCGATCTCGGCCTTGCGCACGATGGTGATCGGCAGCGCGGCTTCCACATCCGTGCGCTTGATGCGCGAACCGGTGACGGTGACCGTATCCAGCGTGCGTGCGCTGCTTCCGCTGGCGGGAGCCGCTTCCTGCGCGAGGCCGACGCCCGGAATGGCCAGCCCCAGCACGATGGCGGCGGCGAGATGACTGGGCTTGAGCGGAAGGGATCGTGCGGGCATGCGGAATCTCCTGGATGAAAGAACGCTGCGAATGCGGCCAGGACGATGTGCTGCGTGGCGCGGCGCGGGCCGCTCGACGGGATCTCCACTGCGGGCTTCTTGCCCGGACGCGACGGCACTTACAGGCACGCGCCACAGGAGCATCTGGATTCCCCATACGGACCAACCGACGCGCCCCATCCCGGGCACGCAACGCGGAACATCGCTGACGATCTGGTTGTTGCGCCGGCACCCCGCCGGTTTACCGCGCCACCGGAAGGAACATCGCATCCGGCGGGAAAAAACCCCTGTACTTCGATGTAGCACGCCATGTGCGGCGAGTCAATAAATTATTCCTTGCATCAGAAGAAACTGACTTGAATATTCTCGCTCACGGCGTTGCCGGTGGAGGATCTTCCGAGGCCGCCGGACGCGTCAGCGCATGCAGGATGCGCATGTCTTCCGCGTCCAGCTCGGTGCCTTCCATGCCGCGGAAGCGATGATGGAAGGCGCGCACCGTATCGCCACGGTTGTCGACGGCATAGCCGATCGCCCGCAGTGCCAGCCACGGATCGAAGCCGGGCGGCGGTTCGCCCGCGTCCGCGCTGGGCCACACGCCGAAGCCGGCGTCATGCAGGCGCTTCCACGGGAACAACGGACCCGGATCGATCTTGCGCGTCGGCGCCAGGTCCGAGTGGCCGATGATCTGCGTCGGCGGGATGCGGAGACGCGTGGTGAGATCGCGCAGCAGGACGATCAGGCTCTCGACCTGCGCATCCGGGTACGGGCTCTTGCCATCGTTGTCGATCTCGATGCCGATCGACGCGTTGTTGACGTCGGTGATCGCGCCCCAGCTTCCAGCACCCGCATGCCAGGCCCGCTTCGCATCGCTGACGAGCTGATAGGTCTTCCCGTCCTTGCCGACGAGATAGTGCGAACTGACGCGTCCGCCGCTGTTGCGGCTGCGCAGCGTATCCAGGGATTGTTCGACGGAATCCTGCTCGGTGTAGTGCAGCACGATGACGACGGGGCGACGCTCGTCGAAGTTCTTCGACGGCACCCACGTGGCGAGCGGGTTGCGCGGGCCGGCATGCGCGCAGGCGCCGAGCAGCAGCACCAGTGCGGCGAGAGCGAGTAAACGGAATGCGGATGGGACGGGCTTCGTCATGGGGGATACCTCGGACGGCACGCGGCCATAGGAATAGCACGGATCGCGACGCCGCATGGCGACGGCGCGGACAAAGAAAGGCCTGCCGCGAACGGCAGGCCATGGGAGAAACGCGCGTCCAACCGCATGCACTGTGCGGTCAGAAGGTCCAGGTCACCACGAGTTGGGCGTAGCGGGGCGATTGCCAGCGGGTGCCCGTGCCGAAGGTGGTCCGGTAGACGCCCGGTTGGCGCTCGTAGCGCTGCCGCACGTTGATGACTTCCTGCTCGTTGAGCAGGTTGTACACCGAGAACCGCGCTTTCAGGTCAATCCCATCGACGGGCAACGTCCAGGTGACGCTGGCGCCGAGGTTGTAGGTCCACGGCATGCGGCCGAAGGCACCACGCTCGGAGTATTCGAAGACGCGCGTGTTGTAGGGGCCGCTGCAGTTCTGCACGCAGATCCAGCCGGTGCCACCACCACTGCCCTCCGACGTGAAGCTGCCGACGGCGAAGTTCTCGTCGGGCCAGCTGACGCCGAACGCGGTGATCGGCGCACCCGACTGCGCGGTCAGGGTGCCGCCCACCGTCCACATCTCGTTGAACTTGTAGCTGCCGCGCAGCTTGACCTGGTGGCGGTGGTCGTTGAACAGGTCACCGTAGCGCTCGTTGACGGCGGGGTGGTCCCAGTGCTGGACCATGCCCGTGTCGCCGTAGTTGGTGTCCGAGTTCACCGGGCCTTCGTGGTTGCCTTCCAGCTTCGACCACAGGTACGACGCATTGAACGCCCACTTGTCGTCCCACGCCCGGTCGATCTGGAATTCGACCGCCTTGTAGGTACGGCGCGGCTCCTTGTAGCCGATGATGCGGTTGCTGCCGACCGTCATGTAGCCTTCGCGCGACGTGTCGATCGTGACCCAGCCGTCCTGCGCGCAGCCCATGGCGGTGGTGCCCCACAGCGTGAGCTGTTCGCCCGGATTGGCGATCGGGAACAGGGTGCCGTGGCGCACGCCGCACAGCGCGTTGATGCGCACGTCGTCCAGCGCGCGCTCCATCTTGCGATAGGTGGCGTTGACGCCCCACGACCAGGTCTGGCTGAGCATGCTCTGGAAACCGAGGATGAATTCGTCCTGGTACACCGCCTCCAGATCGCGGTCCACGCTCTGCCGCAGGTCGCCGACCGTGACGTTCATGTCGTCGTCGACCGGTCCGATCTGCGCGCCGAGCACGGGCGCCATGTAGGTCGACCCCGTCACCGGGTTGGTGGCCGGATTCCAGCCACTGAGCGCCCAGTACGTGTACTCGTCGGTCAGGCCGCCAGCGAAGGTGTAGTTGATGTTGTTCGTCACCGGCAGGTAGTAACGGCCGGCGTTGCCGAACAGCTTCATCCCGCCGTCGCCCTTCATGTCCCAGGAGAAGCCGAGGCGCGGCGACACCAGGTCGTCCATCTTGATGAAGCTGCCGCCGGCGGCGGTCTTGTTGTCGAACGCATCCACGCGGACGCCAAGGTTGAGCACGAAGTTGGGGGTGACGTTCCACACGTCCTCCACGTACCACGCACTGGCCGTGGTTTCGAACGTGCCGCCGTCGGCGCGCTTGCGCCCCATCACGATCGCGTTGACGCCCACGGGGACGGTCGCGCCGTTGTCCAGCAGCGTGCCGGGCGCGCGGGAATAGACCGTGTAGCGGGTCGCTTCCGGGCCGGGGTAGAACGTCGTCCTGTCGGTGGTCATCTCCTCGCGGTCCAGGCCGAACCTCAGCAGGTGGTCGCCGAGCATCCATTCGAAATCGAGTCGGCCGACCTTGCGCTCGTCATGGTGGTCGACGACCGCGGTGCCGGTCGTGGGGTGGCAGCTGACCGCCGGACGTCCCATCGCGTTGTAGGCGTTGTTATAGCTGGAATCGATGATGACCTGCGAGCACTGGTCATCGGCGGCCGAGAACGCGAGCGCCTGGCTGCGATTGAAGCCGTACATCGCCTTCGCGGTGAAGTTCTCGCCGAAGTGCCCCGTATAGGTCGCCGAGCCGCTGGTGCCGCCGCCGCGCGAGGTGTTGAAGCCGGTGTAGTCGCCGGTGTCCTCGTCGGTCCAGTTGTAGTTGTAGACGTCGGTGACGGTCTCGGTCTCATCCGAGAACGCCATCAGCTCGAGCAGGTGGTCGTCGTTGATGTTCCAGTCGAGCTTGGCGCCCCAGAAACCGTCGTTGCTGCCGGCCTGGTTCCAGCTCGAGTTGCTGCTCAGGTAGTAGCGCGAGTCGCGGTCGCGTTGCTCGTACATCGCGAACAGGAACAGGCGGTCCTTGATCAACGGACCCGATGCCCAGACGTTGGCCTTGGTGAAGCTGCTGTCGTCGCGGCTGTTGCGGTAGTAGACGGGTGTCGCGTTGCCCAGCGCATCGACATCGGTGAACTGGTGGTCGTCGCCGCTCGCCTGGGAGGCGCTGGGTTCGAAGGTGAACGTCACCCCGCCCTCGAGTTCATTGCTGCCGCGCCGGCTGACGGCGTTGATCACGCCACCGGTACTGCGGCCGAACTCGACGGAGTACCCGCCCGTCTTGACCTGGAACGCCTCGAAGAAGTCGAAAGGCGCGGCGGAGAAGCTCTGCCGGCGGTAGAAATCGGTGACGTTGAGGCCGTTGATGAACACCGAGTTCTCGGCGACCGACGAGCCGCCGAAGGAAATGCCGCCGAACGACGAATTGCCTCCGATCACGCCGGGCGCCACCAGCGCCACCGAACTGAGGCTCTGGTCGACCGGGAGCCGCGCCAGTTCTTCGCGATTGATGTTGGTCGCCACTTCGGTCGAGAACACGTCGACCCGGTTGATCACGCGGGATCCGACGACTTCCACGGCATCCAGATTGACCAGATTGCCTTCGTTGCCGAGATTGACCGCGGTGGTGCCGCCGACGGCGACGTTCACGGTGACGCCCGACCCGACCACCTGGCCGCCACGCGTGACCTGCAGCCGGTAGTCGCCGATCGGCAGCTGGCTCAGGCGATAGCCGCCGTCGCCGCCGACCGTGACGGAACGCGTCGCGCCCGTCGCCGTGTTCGTGATGGTGATTTCGTCGCCTGCCGTCGCACGGCCGGCGACCGCACCGGTCGCGCTCTGCGCCATGACGAGGGGCGCCATCGACGCCAGGCAGGCGCCGAGCGCCATGCCCAGTGCCGCCTTCTTCAGTACCTTGCCTTTCATCCCCGCTCTCTCCTGCTAAAGATGTTGGTTGAATCGTGTGGTGGTGAAGTTCAGCCGCGCCCGTCCCGGGGCAGCACGGTCCATTCGAACTGGTAATCCCATTGGTCGAAGTAGAGGTTCCCGCCCTTCCACTCCACTTCGCCGCGCTGCAGGTCCACCGTTTCGGACCGCACGTGCTGCTTCGCGGGAACGAACTCGCGCGAGTAGTCGTCGTTGAACGCGACGCGGTAGGCGTCCAGTCCGCCGAGGTAGAACCAGCGCAGCGCCGGGTCGTCCGAGGCGAGCTGGCCGGTGGTGACGTCCATCGGCACCCAGCCGTAGGGCGCGAGATACAGCGCACCCCAGTCGTGCATGGTGTCGTGGCCTTCCACGTCCTCCGAGTAGGCCCAACCGGACTGCCAGCGCGCGGGAATACCGTTCATGCGCAGCAGCGTGATCAGCAGCAGCGTCTGCTGCCCGCAATCGGCATGGCCGGCGCGGAACGCGTGGTCGCTGATGTTGGTGATCGTGGAGTACTCGCGCGCGCCGCCCCAGGGAATCCGGTCCACGGCTGCGAACAGCTTCTGCGCGATGCGGTAGGGGTTGGTCTCGTCGCCGACGACCTCCGCGCTGAAGCGGCGCAGGTCGTCGCTGAAGACCACATGCGGCGCGCGTTCGGCGACGAAGGGGGCGAGTTCCGGCGTGATGTCCGCGGGCACCACGCGGCCCGGATCGATCGCCACGTGCCGCGCGTGCACGGTGACTTCATAGGTCAGCGAGAACGTGGTGGGCTGGCCGGCGACGGCCGGCTGTTCCAGGTACGCGGTGCGTTGCAGCGCGCGCTCCGGCGCGATCTGCGGACGCACCGGTTGGCTGTCCACCAGCGCGATGGCCTCCTGCTGGCCCGCGATCGCGCGCGGATAGGGGATCCATGCGCGCACCGTTTCGCCCGCGGGGACGGCGTCCGGCTTGACCGTGATGCGGTGGGTGATGCGCACGCGGCGCGGCAGCACGCTGGCGCTGCCCGTCGCCTTCGCGATCTGGAGCGCGTCGCGGTGGTGGCGGTGCAGGGTCTCGTACGGTCCCTGCGCGAACGGCGTCACCGGCGCGGCGCGGCGCGCAGCCGCTTCCGGGCTCACGCGGAACAGATTGGAGACCGACCGATTGAAGTAACGGGGTTCGCCATCGATATCCAGCCGCTCGATCAGCCCGGCGGCATCCCAGCGCTGGAACTCCTCCTCGCGCAGGTCCGGAACCTGGGCACGGACCCGGGCCCGTGCGGTCGCCGCATCGAGGGTGAAGTCGAGGCGGATCCGCCGCATGCGCTCGCGCTGGAACTGCAGGGCCTGCTGGTCCGCCGCACTGGTACCGCGTGCGGCGAGCGCGCGGCGGATGGCGGTTTCGGCCTCGAGGAAGCGCCCCTGGTCGATGTCGGTGACGATGCCCACCAGCGGATCGCCGGCGGCGGCCAGGCCAGGCGCCAGGAGTACCATCGGCCACCCGCTCAGGCACAGCCACGCGGCCAGCCGGCGCTGCCGGCGCCTGCCGCGTACCGCTACCGAGTGCTGGCACATGCTGGCATCCACGTCGAACACTCCCCACGCCGACAGGTCCTGATTTGTGTAACACGACCTAAACACAGGGTCAATAATTTATTCTTGATTTTTATGTCGGAAGAAATAAATATTCTTGCAGAACCGGCCCCGGGCATGGCGTGATGTACTCCCGGCAGGCCTTGGGCAGACAGAAGGGGAGCGGATGAACGTAGTGATGCAGCACCGGTCCACCCCGTGGCCGGCCTCCCGGACGCCCCGCCGCGTGGTCAGCGGCGCGCTGTCCCTGGCGCTGGCCGCCCTGTTGGCGGTCGCGCTGCCGGTGCAGGCGCGCGATGCCGGCCTGCCCCTGCCCCGGCACGCCGTCGTCGGGGTCGAAGACCGGCACCTGGATGCCGCGTACTGGATCGACAAACTGGCCCAGCCGCAGCGCGCGCTCCTGGACGGCGCCGGTGTCGCCGCGCAGAACCGGCAGATGGTGCAGTCGGATCGCCACGTCCATGACCTCGACGCGTTGCCCGCCACCCTGACCGGCGAGCAGGTCCGCGAATGGCTGGTGCCGCTGTCCGCCGCGCCCACCCGCACGCTGTACGACGTGCGGGGCCGCGAGGTGCCGAAGGCGCAACTGGCGTCGTTCGCCGCCAACGCAGCCGTGGACCAGGTGCCGGCGCAGACGCCTGCGCGGTACGCCCTGGTCGTGCACCGCGCCGACCTGCGCACCTTCCCGACCCGCGAGCGCGTCTTCAGCAGCCAGGGCGACACCGACATCGACCGCTTCCAGGAAAGCGCGCTGTTCCCCGGCACGCCGGTGGTCATCACCCACGCGAGCGCGGACGGCGACTGGTATTTCGTGGTGAGCCCGCTGTACGCCGCGTGGATCGAGAAACGATTCGTGGCCGAAGGTGCGCGCGACGTGGTCCTCGGCTACGGCCGCGGCACGCCTTCCCTGGTGGTCACCGGCGCCACCGCGCGCACGGTCTACAACCCGGAAGAGCCGGGCCTGTCCGAACTGCAGCTGGACATGGGCGTGCGCGTGCCGGTGCTCGACGACTGGCCCGCCGATGCCCCGGTGAACGGCCAGCATCCGTATACCTCGTACGTGGTGCAGCTGCCGGTCCGGCGCGCCGATGGCACGCTCGCCCTGCTGCCGGCCCTGCTGCCGCGCACCGCCGACGTCGCGCCCGACTACCTGCCGCTGACGCACGCCAACGTGCTGCGCCAGGGCTTCAAGTTCCTCGGCGAGCGCTACGGCTGGGGCCACAGCTACAACACGCGCGACTGCAGCGGCTTCGTGTCCGAGGTCTACCGCAGCATGGGCATCACCCTGCCGCGCAACACCAGCGCCCAGGCCGTCAGTCCCGCGCTGGAGCGCATCGGCTTCGACGCTTCGGACAGCCACGAGAAGCGGCTCGCGGTGCTGCGCACCCTGCAGGTCGGGGACCTGGTGTACATCCCGGGCCACGTGATGATGGTGATCGGCCACGACAACGGCACCACCTACACGATCCACGACACCACCGGCATCACCTACCGCGGCGCGGACGGCAAACCCGTGCGCGCCCGCCTCAATTCCGTCGCCGTCACCCCGCTGGAGCCGCTGATGTTCAACAGCGAGCAGCCCACCGTCGACCGCATCACCGCCATCCAGAGAATCCGTCCCCAAGGGGCTCCATGAAGATCACCGACATCCGGTTCGGCATGCTGCGCGTGCCGCTGAAGACGCCGTTCAAGACCGCGCTGCGCACCGTCGACACGGTGGAGGACATCGTAGTGCTGGTGCACACCGACACCGGCCACATCGGTTACGGCGAGGCACCGGCCACGGCCGTCATCACCGGCGACACGCACGGCTCGATCATCGAGGCGATCGGCAAGTTCATCCGCCCGCGCCTGATCGGACAGGACGTCGCCAACCTCAACCGCATCACCGACCTGATCCAGACCGCGCTGGAGCGCAACACCAGCGCGAAGGCGGCGGTGGAGATCGCGGTCTACGACCTGTGGGCGCAGCTCTACGACGCGCCGCTGTACAAGATGCTGGGCGGCGGCGACCCGGTGATCACCACCGACATCACCATCAGCGTGGACTACATCGACAAGATGGTGGCCGACTCGATCAGCGCGGTCGAACGCGGCTTCGAGTCGCTGAAGATCAAGGTGGGCAAGGACATCGGCCTGGACATCGAGCGCGTCAAGGCGATCTATTCGGCGGTGGAAGGCCGTGCGCTGCTGCGCCTGGACGCCAACCAGGGCTGGACCGCCAAGCAGGCCGTGTTCGCCATGCAGAACCTGGAAGATGCCGGCGTGGTGCTCGAGCTGCTGGAGCAGCCGGTGAAGGCGCGCGACCTCGACGGCCTGAAGTACGTCACCGACCGCGTGCACACGCCGGTGATGGCCGACGAGAGCGTGTTCGGCCCCACCGAGGTGATCGACCTGATCAAGATGCGCGCGGCCGACATCATCAACATCAAGCTGATGAAGACCGGCGGCATCTCCAACGCCATCCGCATCGCCGACATCGCCTCGCTCTACGGCGTGGAATGCATGATCGGCTGCATGATCGAGGCCGGCGTCAGCGTCGCCGCGGCCGTGCACGTGGCGGCGGCGAAGGCCAACGTGATCACCAAGATCGACCTGGACGGCCCGTCGCTGGGCCAGTTCAATCCGGTGGAGGGCGGCGTGATCTTCAACGAGTCGGAGATCACGATCACCGATGCGCCGGGCCTGGGCATCCGCGAGATCCGCGGGCTCGAGCTGCTGCCGGGCTGAGGCCGGTCGCCGGCCGCCGTTGTCAGGCCCACCCCGCCGCCTTCACACTGCCGCCATGACCACGCCCCTGGTGAAGATCCGTTCCGAACGCGACCAGATGTCGGCCATCGAGCGCCGCATCGCCGACTTCATCCTCGACAACGCCCACCTGCTGCGCGACTACTCCTCGCAGCAGCTGGCCAGCGCCCTGGGGATCAGCCAGTCCAGCGTGGTGAAGTTCGCGCAGAAGTTCGGCTTCAAGGGCTACCCCGACCTCAAGTACTCGATCGGCGAGACCATCGCGCGCAACGGCAACGGCCAGGCCGCGCTGCCGGTCGCGGCGCAGGACGACGGCGACGCCTACCTGCGCCTGCAGGAAGGCCTGCGCCTGAGCAAGGCCGCCGCCGAGGAGGAAACCCGCGCGCTCAACCCGCGTGCGCAGGTCGAAGCCATCGTCGGCATGATCGACGGCGCCGGCAAGGTGTTCGTCTGCGGGCTGGGCGACGACGGCCTGTTCGCGCGCGAGTTCGCGGTACGGCTGTCGCTGCTCGGCCTGCTGACGGTGCCGCATGCCGATTCCATCCTGATGATGGCCAACCTGTCGGCGGCGCGTCCGGGCGACGTGCTGCTGATGTTCTCCGAGTTCGGCAAGCTGCCCGAACTCTCGCAGGTCAGCCGGCAGTTCCAGGCGTTCGAAGGCAAGGTCATCTCGATCACCCGCCATACCGCCAACCCGCTGCGCGCGCATGCCGACGCGACGCTGGTGGTGTCCGCGCACGACCCCGAGCCGCATGTCGAGCAGCTGCTGTACCGCTCGTCCCTGCAGTCGCTGCTGGATTTCCTGTTCGTCCTGCTGTGCCAGAACCCCGGCCGGCACCGCCAGCTCGCCCTCAACCTCGAGCGCATCCATCACCTGCTGGAGTCGTGATGCCTGTCCTGCACCGTGTCGTCCGCCCTTTCCTGCTCGCGGCCCTGCTGTTGTCCGTCGCCAATGCCTGCGCGACGACACCGGCCACGCCGTCGCCGCTGCCGTGGCGCGATGCGCGCCAGCTGGTGCTGGTGCTGACCGACGGCTGGGACGCCACGCAGGGCACGCTGCAGCGCTTCGCGTGGCAGGACGGTCAGTGGCGCGCCGCAGGCGAGGCCGCGCCGATCTCGGTGGGCCGCAACGGCGCGGCGTGGGGTCTGGGGTTGCATCCGGCGCAGGCCGAGGGTCCGCGCAAGCAGGAAGGCGACGGCCGCGCGCCCGCCGGCGTGTTCACCCTGGGCGAAGCATTCGGCTATGCGGCCACAGGCGACACCGCGCTGCCCTACCGCGCGATGCACGCCACGAGCTACTGCATCGATGTGCCGGACTCCCCGCTCTACAACCGCATCGTCGACACCCGCGAGGTCGGCGAAGCCGCGGCGAAGGGCTCCACCGAGCCGATGCGCCTGGACCTGCACGGCAACGGCGACCCGCGTTACCGCGAAGGCCTGGTGATCGGCCATAACGCGAACGCCACCCCGCGCGGCGGCAGCTGCATCTTCGCGCACCTGTGGCGCACGCCCGGCGAAGCCACGGCGGGCTGCACCGCGATGGCGGCCGACACGATGGACGCGCTGTTCGGCTGGCTCAAGCCGGCCGAACGCCCGGTGTTCGTCCTGTTGCCGCGCGCGGAGTACGTGCGCCTGGCGCGCGACTGGCAGCTGCCGGAGACCGCGCGATGAAGTGGCCCGGCGCCACCGCGCGCGTCCTCATCGGCCTCGTCGCAGGCGCGCTCGCCGGCCTCTCGCTCGCCCACTGGTGGCCGGACTCCGCGGGCACCGCCGTCGCGATCGCCCAGCCGATCGGCAAGCTGTGGCTCAGCGGCCTGCAAATGACCGTGGTGCCGCTGGTGCTGGCGCTGGTGATCCTCGGCGTGGCCACCGCCAGCGATGCCGCGGCGTCGGGCCGCGTCGCCCGGCGCGCGATGGTGGTGTTCATCGCGGTACTGTCGCTGTTCGCCGGCTATGCGGCCATCGTCGCACCGCTGGTGCTGTCGGCGGTCCCGCCGAGCGCGGCGCTGACCGCGACGCTGCACGGCACGCTGCCGGCGGCCGGCGCCCTCGAGACGCCCGGCCTGGCGCAATGGATCGGCGCGATCGTGCCCAGCAACGCGATCATGGCCGCGGCGCAGGGCGCGATGCTGCCGGTGGTGGTATTCGCGCTGTTCTTCGGCTTCGCGCTGACCCGCGTGGACGCGGACCGGCGCGCCCAGATCATCACCTTCTGCCACGGCATCGCCGACACCATGATCGTGATCGTGCGCTGGATGCTGGTGGCCGCGCCGATCGGCGTGTTCGCGCTGGTGCTCGCGGTCTGCGCACAGGCCGGCATCGGCGTGATCGGTGCGCTGGCCGGCTACATCGTCCTGCAGTGCGGCATGTACCTCGGGGCGACGCTGATGTGCTACGTGCTTGTGGCGGTGTTCGCGCGGCAGTCGCCGCTCGCCTTCGCCAAGGCCATCCTGCCGGCGCAGGTGGTGGCGGCCAGCACGCAGTCCTCGCTGGCCTCGCTGCCGGCGATGGTCGAAACCGCACGCTTCCGCCTCGGCCATCCGCGCGCCGTCGCGGCGCTGGTGCTGCCGATGGCGGTGACGCTGTTCCGCATCACCAGCCCGATCCAGTACGTCGTGGCCGCGTGCTTCGTTGCCTGGGCCTACGGCATCGAACTCAGCGCGGTGACGCTGGCCGGCGGCGCGGCGCTGGCGGTGGTGATCAGCCTGGGCTCGATCGGCCTGCCGGGCCAGGTCAGCTTCATGGCCACGGTGATGCCGGTGACGCAGTCGATGGGCCTGCCGATCGAACCGCTGGGCCTGCTGCTGGCCGTGGACACCATCCCCGATGTGTTCGCCACCACCGGCAACGTCACCGGCGACCTCACCGCCAGCAGCATCGTCGCGCGCCAGTCACCGGACGCGGTGGATGCCGATACCGAAGGGCATCCCGGCGAGCCCTGAGCCCGCGAGGCCCGACCCCTCAATCCTCGGATGCGTCGCCTGCGCCGGACGTGCGCTGGCGACGCAGGTGGTAGCGCGTGGCGCGATAGCCGGCCAGCAGCCAGCGGATCGGATCGGCCAGGTCAGGATGCGGCGCCAACGCCACCAGCACCTCGTCCCAGATGCCTTCGTGCACCCAACGGGTGAAGCGCACATAGACGGTGTGCCACGCGCCGTAGCGAGGCGGCAGGTAGACCCACGGTGCGCGGTGCTGTGCCACCCACAGCACGGCTTCGAGGAATACCCGCGTGCGTTCGCCATTGCGTGCGCGCGCGCGCACCAGTGGCGGCAGGCGTTCGGCGATCAGACGCCATTGCGCATCCTCCAGGACGCGTACGTCGCCGCCCTCCGCACCTTGCTGCGCGTCCCCTGCCGCCATGTCCGCCTCCCGTGCGTGTCGTGCGAAATCCCTTCGCTGCACAGGTGGAATCGTCGCCTCACAGGCAATGCGGACACGGCGTGGGGCTCAGCCCTGCGGCACGCCCTCCATGTTCGGCAGATGGTGGGCTACGCCCTTGTGGCAATCGATGCAGGTCTTCTTGCCGGTTCCGAGCCACAGCTTGTGCACCTGCGCGGCGCGCGAGCCCTGGCGGGTGAGGTCCATCGAGTCGTAGTCGTGGCAGTTGCGGCACTCCAGCGAATCGTTCGCTTTCAGCCGTCTCCATTCGTGCGTGGCGAGGATGAGGCGCTCGTCGAGGAACTCCTCACGCGTGTCGATGGTGCCGAAGATCTTGCCCCAGACTTCCTTCGAGGCCTGCATCTTGCGCGCGATCTTGTCCGTCCAGTTGTGCGGTACGTGGCAGTCGGGGCAGGTCGCGCGCACGCCGGACCGGTTGCTGTAGTGGATCGTGGTCTTCAGCTCCTCGAAGACGTTGTCGCGCATCTCGTGGCAGCTGGTGCAGAACGCTTCCGTGTTCGTCGCCTCCAGTGCCGTATTGAAGCCGCCCCAGAAGATCACGCCCGCCAGGAAACCGGCCACCGTCAGGAACCCCAGGCTGTAGTGGCGGCTGGGCAGGCGCAACGTGCGCCACAGGCCCAGCACCCGCGCTTTCGTCCGTGGCCACATGGGCTACTCCTTCGCCGTCGGCGGCGACGACAGCACGCTGTCGATGTCGCGGAACTGGTTCGCCACCAGCACCGGCGCGTCGGTCTGCACCACGTGGCACTGGTTGCAGAAGTAGCGCCGCGGCGAGATCGTCGCCAGGAACTGGTCGTCGCGATCCATGTAATGGGTCACGCTGACCGGCGGCGCCTGGAACGTGGCCGCGTTGGCGCGGGCATGGCACAGCATGCAGCGGTTGCTGTTCTTGTCGATCTGGTAGCCGTCGATCGCGTGCGGGATCGTGGGCGGCTGCATCGGATAGGCGCGTGCACGCTTGAGGTCGGTGTTCTCCACGCGTGCCATCGGCGGCGGATGGCCTTCCTGGTCGATCGGCACCCCGCGGCGGATCGCATCGATCTGCCCCGCGCCCGGCACGAACACCGCGCGCGCATCCACCGGCGTGGGCGCGGCGTCCGCGACCGCCTCCGCGTGCTTCGGCCGGCCGACCATCCAGCCCGCCACGAACACCAGCGCCATCAGCACCCCTGTCAGCGCCACCGCGATCCATAGCTGCTTGTTCTGCATGGGTGTGCTCCTAGGCGGCCACGACTTTCACGGCGCACTTCTTGTAGTCGGTCTGCTTGGAAATCGGATCGGTCGCATCCAGGGTGACCTTGTTGATCAGCTGGCCCGCGTCGAACCACGGCACGAACACCACGCCGCGCGGCATCCGGTTGCGCCCGCGCGTTTCCACCCGCGAGCGCATCTCGCCGCGACGCGAGGCCACGATGATCTCGTCGCCGCGCTTGAGGCCGCGCGCCTTGGCGTCATCCGGATTCATGAACACCACCGCGGCCGGGAACGCCTTGTACAGTTCGGGCACGCGCATCGTCATCGAACCCGAATGCCAGTGCTCCAGCACGCGCCCGGTGACCAGCCACAGATTGAACTCGTCATCCGGCGATTCCGCGGGCGGCTCGTACGGCAGCGCCCAGATCACCGCCTTGCCGTCCTTGTTCCCGTAGAACTCGAAGCCGGTACCGGCCTTGACGTAAGGATCGGCGCCCTCGCGGTAGCGCCAGCGGGTCTCCTTGCCCTTGACCACCGGCCAGCGCAGGCCACGCGCCTTGTGGTAGTCGTCGAACGGCGCGAGGTCGTGGCCATGGCCGCGGCCGAACGCCGCGTACTCCTCGAACAGACCCTTCTGCACGTAGAACCCGAATAGCCCCGATTCGTCGTTGGCATAGCCGCGCTCGATCTGCTCGCTCGGGAAGCGGTCGACGTTGCCATTGCGGTACAGCACGTCGAACAGCGTCTTGCCCTTGTACTGCGGGTTCGCCGTCAGCAACTCGGCGGGCCAGCACTCGTCGGTGGTGAAACGCTTGGAGAATTCCATCAGCTGCCACAGGTCCGAGCGCGCCTCGCCCGGTGCCTTCACCAGCTGGTGCCAGAACTGGGTGCGGCGCTCGGCGTTGCCATAGGCCCCTTCCTTCTCCACCCACATGGCCGCAGGCAGGATCAGGTCGGCCGCCTGCGCCGTCACCGTGGGATAGGCATCGGAGACGACGATGAAGTTGTCCGGGTTGCGGTATCCCGGCCAGGTCTCCTCGCGCAGGTTCGCCGCAGCCTGCATGTTGTTGTTGACCATCACCCAGTACGCGTTGAGTTTGCCGTCCTTCAGCGCGCGGTTCTGCTCGACAGCGTGGTAACCCACCTTCGGATTGATGGTGCCGGGCGGCAGCTTCCAGATCTCTTCGGCGTGCTTCCGGTGTTCCGGATTGGTCACCACCATGTCCGCCGGCAGGCGGTGGCTGAAGGTGCCCACCTCGCGCGCCGTGCCGCATGCCGACGGTTGCCCGGTGAGCGAGAACGGACTGTTGCCCGGCGTTGCGATCTTCCCGGTCAGCAGATGGATGTTGTAGACCATGTTGTTCGCCCAGACGCCGCGCGTGTGCTGGTTGAATCCCATGGTCCAGAACGACATCACCTTGGTCTTCGGATCGGCGTACAGCTCGGCCAGCTGCTCCAGCCAGCCGCGCTCCACGCCCGTCATCTCGACGGCCTTCTCCAGCGTGTAGGGCGCCACGAACCGGGCGAACTCCTCGTAGCTGATCGGCTGGCCGCCGTTGGGATCCTTCGCGTTCTTCGCCTTCACTTCCAGCGGATGTTCCGGCCGCAGGCCGTAGCCGATGTCGTCGTTGCCGCGCTTGAAGGTGGTGTGCCTGCCGACGAAGTCCTGGTTGACCTTGCCGGTGCGGATGATGTGGTTGGCGATGTAGTTGAGGATGACCAGGTCGGTCTGCGGCGTGAAGATGATCGGGATGTCGGCCAGTTCGAAGCTGCGGTGTTCGAAGGTGGACATCACCACCACCTTCACGTGCGGATGCGACAGCCGCCGGTCGGTCACCCGCGTCCACAGGATCGGGTGCATCTCGGCCATGTTGGAACCCCACAGCACGAACACATCCGCCGCCTCGATGTCGTCGTAGCACCCCATCGGCTCGTCCATGCCGAAGGTGCGCATGAAGCCCATCACCGCCGACGCCATGCAGTGGCGCGCGTTCGGGTCGATGTGGTTGCTGCGGAAGCCGGCCTTCATCAGCTTGTTGGCCGCATAGCCCTCGAAGATCGTCCACTGGCCGGAGCCGAACATGCCGATCGCATCGCTGCCCTTCTCCTTCAGCACGCGCTTGAACTGCGCGGCCATCACGTCGAAGGCTTCATCCCATCCGACCGTGGTGAACTCGCCGTCCTTGGCGTACGCGCCGTTCTTCTTCCGCAGCAGCGGCTGGGTCAGGCGGTCGGCGCCGTACAGGATCTTCGACAGGAAGTAGCCCTTCACGCAGTTGATGCCGCGGTTGACCTCCGCATGCACGTCGCCGTGCGTGGCCACCACGCGCCCGTCCTTGACCGCGACGTTCACGCCGCAGCCGGTGCCGCAGTAGCGGCAGGGCGCCTTGTCCCACTTCAGCGTGGCCAGGTCGCCCTCGGTGACGACATTGCTGCCGGTGCCGGTCAGCGGCAGGCCGGCCGCGGCGGCCGCCGTGGCCAGTGCGCTGTGGCGGATGAAGTCACGACGTGTGCTCATAGGCCTCTCCGGTCGTGGACAGGATGGACAGGGACGGGAGCGGCTCATCGAGCGCATGCGCCGGCTCCGCGTGGTGGTAGACCAGCAGCACGTTGAGCACGCCCGGTACGGCCTGCAGCAGGTCGACGCGCTCCATCACCGCATGGCGGTCGGCGGATTCGCAGATCACCACGCTGCGTGTGCCACCGGCCAGCGCCAGGTCGAGGTCGGCGTGGTCGCGGATCATCGCCGCCAGCGCATCGCCGGCCGTGTCGCGGTGCTGGATGACGAAACTGGCGATATGGACTTCGGCATCGGGTGCGGGTGCGTTCAAGCGACGGCCTCCATGGCGGATGGGATGTGCAGGGTGATGGCGCCCACCGGACACGGGGCGACGCAGGCGCCGCAGCCCGTGCAGGCATCGAGATCGACGGTGGCCGCGCCGCGCGCGCCGGGCGACACACGGATCGCGGAGACGGGACAGACCTCGCGGCAACTGGCGCAGACCACGCCCTGCGCCGACAGGCAGGTGCCCGCGACCTGCGCAGAGAGCGTCCAAGGCAGATCGCGCGCAGGTTCGAATGCGCCGCTGTCGCAGGCGGCCACGCAGTCGCCACAGAACGTGCATTCGCCCGCGCGCGCGTCGAAGCGCGGCAGGCCATCGGCCTCGCGGACCAGCACCTGTTCGGGACATGCGCGCACGCAGGCATCGCAATGCGTGCAGGCGGCGAGGAACTCAGGCTCGGGTTTCGCCCAGGGCGGTCGGACGACGGCAGGGGACGGTACGGCCGGCACGCGGCCGAACAGCAGGGCACGACGGGACGGGGAGCGGACGGGGTCCATCGCTCACGGCCCGGTTGGCGGCCCGGAGAACAGCAGCTGCCACATCCACACCAGGAAGCCATAGCCGGCGACGATCAACACGGCCATCAGCGGGAAGATCACCACGGTCAGCAGCAGGAACGCCAGGCGCTCCTGCTGTTTGCTCGCAACGGCTGTTCCTTCGCTCTGCTCCATGATGCCTACCTTGCGGTTGGGTACTGGGCGCGACGATGCTGCGGCCGCAGGCTATCACATCCCCATGACCGCACCGGCGCCTGCTGTCGGCAAGGAAACTCAGGGCGTCGGACGCTGGAGCGCGCTCCAGTCTTCCGGCGTATTGCAGTTGCGCAGCGCCTGCATCCAGCGGGCCGCCGGCAGTGTGCGCGTCTCCACGCCGTGTTGCAGTGCGCGCAGCGAGCGCTCGCGGCCGGGCCGCTGGCCGATGTCTTCCATCACGGCGCGCATCTGTTCGTCCATGCGCAGCGCCATCGGCAGGGCATGCCCCTCCACGCAGGCGCATGCGGCATCGGCCGCGAGCAACGCCTGCAGCAGGTCCGTGGACAACAGCGGCATGTCCACCGGTACCACGATCCACGCGCCGTCGCGGAGGCGCGGCGCGAGTTGCGCCAGCGCGCCCATCGGTCCGGTATCGGGCGTCGCGTCCGGCACGCCGCCGAGGCCGGGACGATCTCCGCTGACGATCACCTCCTGCGCGCCCGCGGCGATCAGCAGCGCATGCATGTGCGTCAGCAGCGTGCCGTCACCCCAGGGCAACGCTGCTTTGTCCGTACCCATGCGCGACGAGCGGCCGCCCGCGAGCAGCACCGCGCGCCAGGCCAGCGATGCCAGGCTCATGCCGGCCGCCACGCGGGCGGCTGCAGATGGCCCAGCCCATGCACGTGCACGAACGTGCCGGCGGGCACATCGCCGACCTCGGCCGGCAGCGTGATCCACGCAGACGCCTGCGAGAACGGCAGCAGGCGGAACGAGGCCTGCGCCTGCGCCACGTGCGCGCGCAATCTACCTTCGCCGTCGCACTGCAGCGTGCCGTGCAACGCGGCATGCAAGCCGGTACGCGAGCGGCAGTCACTGGCGAGCGGCAACCGGCGCGGTGTTTCCGGCGGCAGGCCCAGCCAGGCGCGCAGCAGCGGTTCGACCAGGAAACGGAAGCCCACCGCCGTCGACAGCGGATTACCGGGCAGGCCGACAAACAGCGGCCCTTCGCGCAGGCGCGCGGCGAGCACCGGCTTGCCCGGACGGATCGCCACGCCATGGAACAGGAGGTCGGCGCCCCGCGCCTGGAGAGCGGACGGCACGAAGTCGTAGCAGCCCTTCGACACCGCGCCCGTGCTGAGCACGAGGTCGACGCCGTCGCTCAGCGCCGCATCGAGCGCGCCCTGGAACGCTGCCACGTCATCGCCCACGCGGATGATCCGGTGCACCCCCGCGCCGGCGGCGGCGATGGTGAGCGCAAGATAGGGCGATGTCGCATCGTGGATGCCGCCAGGCGGCAACGCGTCGCCGGCCGCGACGATCTCGCGCCCGGTCGCCAGCACTGCCACGCGCGGACGATGTGCCACCTGGATCCGGTCGATGCCCAGCCCAGCGATCAGCATCAGTGAGGCAGCATCGAGCACGTGTCCGGCCGGCAACACGGGCTGCCCCGGCATCACGTCTTCGCCGCGGCGACGGATATTCGCGCCTTGCACTACGTCGCCCAGCACGCGGATCCGCGATGCGCCCGATGCGGATGCAGGCAAGGTCTCGATCCGCTCCACAGGCACCACCGTATCGGCGCGCGCCGGCAACGGGGCGCCGGTCATGATCTCCCATGCCGACGCGTCATCCTGCGGCGCAGGCTCGCCAGCGCCGATGCGCGCACCGATCTCCCACGGCTGCGTCGGGGACACCGGTTCGCCGCCGGTCACCAGCGCCACGCCGTCCAGCGCCGCGTTGTCGAACGGCGGCAGCGCCACCGCGCTGGCCACGTCGTCGGCGAGCACGCGCCCCACGGCGTCCGCCAGGGCAACGATCTGCACGCCCAGCCGACCCGCGCCGTCCGTCAGCCTCGCCACCGCTTCGTCATACCCGATCACCGCACCTCCCTGCCCGCGGGTCCCGCGGCGGGCACCAGCCTAGTGCCGACCCGCGCCGCTGCCAATCGCGGGCGGGCGGCGGATCGCCCGCCGAGTTCCATCGCCCGGCCTCGAAGCCTTGCGCGCAAGGCCCGGAACGTCAGCCGCAAGGCACTCCCATGCCATCGATGGGATTCGGAGCCCCATCGGTCTCACATCGAGCCCGGCGCATCACATCCCGAATCCCATCGATGGCATCCGGAATGCGAGCACCTCACGCTCCGAATGCCATCCGCAAGGCTCGCCTGCCTCGCGCGCAAGGCGCGGAAGGCGATCGATGGCGTCCGGAATCCCATCGATCGCGTTCGGAAGGCCACCCCCTCGCGTTCCGAAGCCCATCGCTGACATCCAGCACCTTGCGGCCAGGCTTCCGAGGGTCGCGGCGGGTGCTCCGGACCCCATCCGTCGATCCACCAAGGTGATCCACGCCCTCTCCTGTTCCATGTCCTCACATGCTCGAGACCGGCGGGGTGTTTCACCTTTAACATCTGGCGGGACGGCAGGGGTGCCGGACACGGGTAAGGGGGGTGGGATGCAGCGTTGGCAGCGGAGACTGTTGGGGATCCTCGCGCTCGGCGGTGGCTTTACGGGCTTGGCGGTGGGGCTCAGCCTGCTCCTTTCGCCGGCGACCGTGCTTACGAAAGTGTTGTGCGTTCCCTTCCTGGGGCTTTTCTGCTGGGGCATCGTGTGCGGCCTGCGGTTGCTTGAAGGCCGCGACGACGCACTGCGACAGAACTTCTACTTCTGGCTGACACAGGTGCCCTTCCTGATGTCACCCGTCGCGGGCTACGCGTTCTCAAGTGGCGCATCCCTGCACGTCAAATACCAGCCGAGCATCTCCAAGTGGGATTTCTTCGCGCGGTTCGGCAGCCAGTTCGAGTATTCGCTGCTGCAGGGCAAGCCGTTCATCGTCGGCGTCAACGTCGCCGCGGTAGCGGCGTGCTGCCTGCTTGTTTATCTGATGCGCAAGGTGCCTCCCAGCTCCGGATTGAAACACGACGCGCCCCATGATCCGGCTTAGTCCTTGGCGAGCAACGTTCAAGGCAATGATTCAAGATCGAGGTTCTGGACATGCCGAGACATCGGGTGCCCATCGAGTTGGCCGCGGGCTTGGCGGACTACCTCGGTACACTTTGGTTACAACGCCACCCAGCCGCAATGCCAGCGGTCGATGAGCTTGAGTCTCTGATCCGTTCGTCCCAACACCGCTGACCGCCGGATCAGAACGATTCCATGAGCGCTTACACGCAATCCGATCTTGTCGATGACCTTGCAGGCATATTTCCCGAGTTCCGGGCGCGATGGGAGAAGGACACGGAAGATGATCCGTTCCCCTGCTCCAGCCTCCACAGCGTCTATCAGTCGCTCTTGCCCTTCGTGGCAACGCAGCAGCCGACGCAGCGACAATGGCAGCGGCTGGCGGATCATCTGAGTGTAGCGGTGGACGCAGGAGGAGATCGGGAGAATGCCGCCGATACCTGCGTGCTCGAGCATCTCCATCAGGTGAAGCTCAACCGGGTGCTGCGCCCCTTGCTGAGCGCGACGGCGCGCGCGTATGTGCGTCGCTGATCAGGCCCAGCGACAAAATCCATATCGAACCGAACAATCGCACCCATGAAGAGAACGCTAGCCCTCCTCCTCACCCTGGCCCCGGTCTGTCACGTCAGTGCCTGCAACAACGACCTCACAGGGACATGGACGTCGGACAAGGACATGTCGATGGCATTCCTTCGTGAGAACTCGAAGGTTCGGCCTGAGACGGACGCGTTCCTTGATGTGCTGCTAGGGCACTTCACGCTTACGTTCTCCGATGGCGAGCTGCATGAAGTCTTGCCGGATATCGAGGTGCCGGTCTCGGGGCGGTCCGAGCGGTTCACCGGCTCTGACGACCGCAAGGCCTATGACATCCTCTTTTGCAACGACAGCGTGATCGTCTGGTCGGCCAAGCGCTCTTTCGGCGAAGGCATGGATGCCACCACCTTCAACTTCGTGGGGCCGGATACCGTTTGGGTGTACACCGGCACCACGGCCCCCGGTGTGCCTGACCTGCACGCGCGGGAGTATTTCCGCAGGACGCGCAATGACCCGGCGGCACTCCAGTCCGACCAGGACCACACGTTGGATTGAGCGAAGCCAAACACGCACGCCGACCCGACCGTGGGCAGGACTTCATGGCAGACGAAGACCATGCTGCCGAATTGTGGACCCACCACCCCACCGCTATCAGGCCCGTCATGAAGCAGCCCGTCATTTTCATCGATGTCGATGACACCCTCGTCCGTACGGTGGGCACGAAGCGCATTCCCATGCCCTCCGTCGTGCAACGCGTCAGGGCGCTCCATCAGGATGGCGCACTCCTTTACCTCTGGAGCTCCGGCGGCGCAGAGTACGCCCGGGCGTCGGCGGTCGAACTGAGTATCGATGCATGTTTCGTCGCGTTTCTCCCCAAGCCGGACGTCTACCTGGACGACCAGTCGGTGGATGAATGGCGATACTGCCGGCACGTGCTTCCGGGCAATGCCGATGATGTCTAGCCCAACATATACGCCAACTCGGCCACGGAGCAGGAAGCCTCATGACACCCGGGAAGCAAGCGGTTGGGCTCGCAGGCTTAGCCCAATCCATGTACTGCACCGCCGCGCAGCGATCATCCTCCTGAATCCATCGCGCCTTCACTGAGCCCATGTCGATCTCAACGCTGCGTTTCGGGGACCTCGATGTCGTCTACTCGACCGACCTTCCGCTGCACGAAGCAGGGGGGCGCCCACGATGACGACGTTCGGACTCCTGCTTGGCATCGGTGGGCTGACGGGTGGTTGGGCGGCACTGGCGTTCCTGCGCACGCGAGCGGCGAGGACGTGGCCCTCGGTGCCTGCACGGGTGGTGAAGGTGCCGCCGCAATCGCACCTCGAGCGATTCGGCCCGGGCGAGTGGATCCTCAATACCGACACGGATCACGTGCTCGTCTGGAACGTCGGCGGAAAGGAATACCGCAAGCGTGTCGAAGATCGCGCGGCGATCCAGGTCGCCGGCTTCAAACTATGGCGCAGGGCGCCCCTGATTGAAGAGATCGTCATCCGTTACGACCCGCGGAACCCCGGTACAGGCCTCACGCCCGAAGACATCGGTGCGTGGCGGTGGCTGGTGGCGATATCGGGCGCCTTCTTCGCGGCCGCCGCGTTCGTCCATCTCTTCTGACGTACCGACGCACCCACGCGCAGCGAGTAGCCTCGCCCGGAAACTTGCCCCATGATGGCCCCGTCTTCATCGCCCGGGGAGGGGTCATGTCTGAAGTGAAACACCGCTCGACCTTCGTCACCGTGCTGGCGTGGATCTTCATCGCGCTGTCCGGCTTCGGCGCGCTGATCGGGATCATGCAGAACCTCATGCTGCAGACCGTCTTCCGCAGCGAAGAATTCGGCCAGGCCATGCAGATGGCGCCAGGGCAACCCGGGCTGCCGCCGTTCGCGGCCTTCATGTTCGAATATTTCCAGTGGTTCTTCCTGGCCGCGCTGCTGGCCAACCTGGTCATGCTGGTCGTCTCGATCGGCCTGCTGAAGCGCTACAACTGGGCCCGACTGTGCTTCATCGGCCTGATGATCCTCAGCATCCTCTGGCAGGTGGCCGGGCTGGTCATCCAGGCCACGGTGTTCTCGTTCGTGCACGACCAGTTCGCCGTGGCGCAGGCGCAGGGCGCCCCCGACATGACGCTGTTCTTCGTCGTGATGGCCGTGATGTGCGTCGTCTTCGCGCTCGCGTTCGGCGCGCTGTTCGGCTGGATCGCATGGAAGCTGGCGTCGAAGCCGATCGCGGCGGAGTTCGGTCGGTAACGGCCGGCGCAGGATCCATCGGATCGCCATGAAGACCCGCAACACCGGTCGCGACCCGACCCGCGCCGAGCTTCTCGAAGCCGAGCGCGTCCAGGCACTGACCGAATCCCAGCAGGCGGGCCATCCGTCCGCGGTGGCGGCGGACCCGAACGCGCTGGCCCACATCAATACCTACGGCACCTTGCCGCGGTACTACCTGGATATCCCGTTCTCCTGCCGTATCTGTGGCAAGCAGGAGATCTGGAAGGCCGCCGACCAGAAGTGGTACTACGAAACGGCGAAAGGCCACATCGATGCCAAGGCGGTGAGATGCCACGCGTGCCGCAAGGCAGCCAACGCGCGCGGGCAGGTACACGAGGCACCGGGCGGCTCGCAAGTGTGCACGCCTCGAAAGCGATGATCAGGAACCGGGCCTTCCCGGGGGGGCTGCGACACCGTGTCGCAGCCTGCGATGGCGGCGGGCTGATCTGGATCAAGGCGGCGCCGTCGGGCGCGTGGTGACATGGGCGCACCGAACCTCCGTTCGATCTGCCCAAGGACGCTCCGATGACGCTTTCCCGCACCTTCGTCACCATCGCCCTGCTCAGCGCCGCCGGCATGGCGCAGGCGGCCGGCACCTGCACCGTCCGCCTGAAGGGCGACGACGCGATGAAGTTCGACCTGAAGGAGGCCACCGTCTCCGCCAGCTGCCCGACCATCACCGTCGAGCTGACGCACACCGGCAAGATGCCCATCACCGCGATGGGCCACAACGTGGTGATCGCCAAGACCGCCGATGTCGCCGCGGTGGCCCGCGACGGCATGAAGGCCGGTGCCGCCGGCGCCTATGTGCAGGCCGGTGATGCGCGCGTGGTCGCGCACACCTCGCTGGTCGGCGGCGGCCAGAAGACGAAGATCACCTTCCCCGGCAAGAAGCTCACCGTCGGCGGCGACTACAGCTTCTTCTGCAGCTTCCCCGGCCACTCCACGCTGATGAAGGGCAGGCTGGTCGTCACCAAGTAGGGCGACCGACGCGCCGTTGCACTGGCGGCGCGTCGTCCCGGTCCCATGCAGCGTGCCGATCAGAACCCGCGCGAGAAGCCGATGAACACCGAGGCGGTACCGTCGGTATCGGGCTCGAGGAACGGGCTGTCGCTGAGCTCGTCGGGCAGGCTGCTGTAGCGGGCGAAGCCCATGACCGACCACTTCTCGCCGATCGGGCGGAAGTACTGCACGCCGACGTGCGGGATGGTGACCGCGCCCGGCTTGTAGTCCACCACGCCGCGCGCGACTTCTTCGTCGAGCGTGCCGTAGTAGTAGTTCGCCATGTCCTTGGACTGCCAGGTGATGCCGATGTTCGGGGTCAGCTGGCCGCGTCCGATCTCGATGGGATAACCGTACTGCAGCGAGGCTTCCTGGCCTTCGCTCGTGCCGGTGGCGTCGGCGAGCAGCTCGAACTCCAGCTCGCCGCCACGGCCCTTCCACGTCATGCCCATGCCGAGGTCGAAGCCCATGTCGCGGTCTTCGAGCAGGCGGTAGTCGATGCCGTTGCGCGCCAGCTCCACGCGGCCGAGATCGTCGACCTTGAAGCCGTCGAAGCGGAACTTGCCCAGCGCGCTGAGTTCGAACGATTCGGTATCGATGAAGCGCCAGCCGGCGGTAATCCCGCGGAAGTAGAAGCGCTCGCCCTCGTACGACACCAGCGGGATGGGCTGCACATCGGTGCCCTCGCCGGCGTAGGGACTGTCCTTGATCATCGCGCCGAGACCGACGCTCCAGCGCGGCGGGCCGCCTTCGGGCGGGCCATCGCCGTCCTCCTGCGCGAGCGCGGTCAGGGACAGGCTGGACAACAACACGGACAACAGGACCTTCTTCATGGGATGCGCGACCTTGTCTGGGGTGGGATGCGTTCGCGACGCGGTCAGCGCATGCGGGGATGCGTGGCGGCGAACGGCCACGGCAGGATGGAGAGGCGATGTCGCCGCAATGTCGTGCGCGGCGCGGGGCGCTGAATGCCGGCTGTCGCCGGCGGCTACAGCGGGATGACGCTGGCGGACACGTCCAGGCGTGCGCGCGTGCCGGCGGTGCCGCCGGCATCGATGTCGAGCGTCCAGCCGAAGCGGTCGCAGATGCGCCCGATCAGGAACAGGCCCAGGCCCTGCCCGCGCGGGGGCGTGGCCTGGCGCAGGCTGTCGCGGTAGCGGCGTGCGGCTTCGACCGGGTTGAAGCCGCTGCCCGAGTCGACGACGGCGATCACGCCGTTCGCCAGCGTGACGTCGATGTCGCCGGCCTCGGTGTGCTCGATGGCGTTGCGGACCAGATTGCTCACCGCGATGCGCACCATCGCTTCCGGCGCGGCGAGGTAGGTCGGCGGCAGCGTGCCGACGCGCAACCGGATCGCGCGGCCCTGCAGCAGGTGCTCGTGGTCCCGCACGACGCCGGGCAGGCATTCGTGCAGGGCGGTGACATCGGCCGGCGTCTCGCCGGCCACGGGCTCGCGCGCCAGGTAAAGCAGCGCGACCATCGTTTCGGACAGGCCTTCGACCGCGTGTTCGATCCGGGCCAGCGCCGGTCGCGACGTATCCGGCAGCGACATCTGCTGCAGCACGTCCACGGCGCCGGCGATGACGGCGATGGGCGTGCGGAACTCGTGGCTGGCCTGGTCGAGCAGGCTGCGCTCGCGTTCGATGAACTGGCCCACGCGTTCCAGGTGCACGTTGCTGGCCTGCGCGATCATCTGGATCTCTTCGCGCTGGTAGGTCGTCGGCAGGCGCGCGCCGCTGTCGCGCGGGTCGATGGCCTGCATGCGGTCGGCCAGGTCGCGCACCGGCCGCACCAGGTTGGTGTGCAGCCAGGCGATCACCGCGCCGATCATCAGCACGAACGACAGCGCCCACACCACGCTCCACCACGAGGTGCGGTTCTGCTGGTCCTCGATCTCGCCTATGTCGAGCATCGTGACCAGCCGGCCCGGCGGCAGATCGACGATCGCCGCATGGAAACTGCCTTGGCCGTCGAAGCGGTCGAGGTCGGTGAAATTGCGGAACCCGTTCTCGGTGGAGTAGTAACCCGGCGGCAGGTCCGCCAGGTACGGCGGCGCGGACGTGGCGCGCTGGCCGGGCGCGAGGTACCACGAGCGCACCAGCCCGGTCTGCGGCAGCGTGGCCGCTTCGCCTGCGCGCACGCGCGCCGCATGGTCGGCCGACACGGAGCGCAGCAGGTCGGCCCAGTACCGGTGTTCGATCAGGCCCTGGCTGCTGAAGTTCTGGAACGTCAGCGACGCCATCATGATCAGGCCGAACACCACCAGCGCCACGGTGATGCCCCCATGCACGCCGCGCGGCTTCACGAACAGGGCGCGCAGCCTACCCAAGCGCGACCATCCGGTAGCCGGTGCCGGGCACGGTATGCAGCAGCGTCGTTTCCTGGGGCTGTTCGATCGCACGGCGCAGCACGTACATGTGGGAGCGCAGCAGGTCGGTGCCGGGCACGCCCTCGCCCCAGGCGGCGCGTTCCAGCTTCGCCCGGGTGACCACCTGCGGGCTCTCGCGCATCAGCAGTTCGAGCAGGCGGCGGCCGGTGCGCGTCAGCACGATGCGCCGCGCGCCGCGATGGATCTCCATCGTGCCCATGTGGAAGGTCAGGTCGCCCACCGTGAGCACATCGTCCGGCACGGCCGACTGGCGCAGCCGCGCCACCAGCGAGCGCAGGCGCACTTCGATCTCCGGCAGCGCCACCGGCTTGACGAGGTAGTCGTCCAGGCCCGATTCGAAGCCATCGATCTTGTCGGCGAGCTGGTCGCGCGCGGTCAGCATGATCACCGGCACTTTCTTCTTCGCTTCGCCACGCAGGCGGCGCAGCACGGTGAGGCCGTCGAGACGCGGCAGGTTCCAGTCCAGCACGATGGCGTCGTAGTCCTTCGACGAGGCCAGGTGCAGGCCGGACAGGCCATCCGGTGCGGCGTCGAGCGTGTGCCCGCACCCTTCCAGGTAGTCGTAGAGGTTGGCCGCGAGCTGCGCGTTGTCCTCGATGATCAGGATCGACAGGGAGTCGCTGCTCATGGCGCGTGCGCCTCGGGATGCGCGGACGGGCGGGAATGACGGGCGGAGGATCGCACGGGAATCAGTACAGCGCCGCGATGCCCGCGCGCTCGATCCACTGTAGCACGGCGTAAACGGGCAGGAAGGCGAGCAGCAGGAGCATCGTGTTGACCGAATACTTCAGCAGCACGTAGACGCCGCGGCGCCCGGATTTCAGCGCCAGCGCATGCACGCGCCACGGCGCGACGGCGGCGAACACGCGGGTCAGCAGGCCGCGCGGATCCTCGTCGGTGTTCGGGACCGCGAGCGCCCGCGCCAGCACGCGGTAGACGCGGTTGAACGCGCGTCCGGCGAGGTTCATCGGCCGCTCGACGTCGCACATCAGGATCAGCCGCGGCTGGTCGGTGTCGTTACGGGCGTGGTGCGGATAGGTCTCGTCGAAGACGAAGTCCTCCCCGTCGCGCCACGACAGCATCTGGCCATCGACCTCGATGAAGCAGGCGTCGTCGTTCGGCGTCGACAGCCCGAGGTGGTAGCGGAACGAACATGCCAGCGGGTCCGAGTGCAGGCTCAATGCCGCACCCGGCGGCAGCACTGAGAACATCGCGGCGCGGATGCCCGGCACCTGCGCCAGCAACCACAGCGTTTCCGGGCACAGGCGCTGCGCGGAGCGGTGCGGTGCGCCGTACCAGCTCAGATAGAACTTCCGCCAGCCGCGCCGGTAGAACGTGCGGAAGCCGAGGTCGTGGTAGCCGGGCGATCCCGGCCGGCTGGTCGCGTCGAGGTGGCCCGCGCGATGCAGCGCCAGGGCTTCGTCGCGGATCCGCGGCCAGTACGCGCGCAGGATCGAAATGCCGTCGAGGTAGGCGCGGTCGATCACCGGCCGCCGTGCGAACCGGTGCGTGGCCATGTACAGCACGCAGTTGAACGGGGCGAACACCGGCCAGGCTTTGCGCAGGTACTCGCCGAAGCCGGCATAGCGCCGCCGGCCGCGCCAGCAGTAGACATAGAGGATGCTCGCCGCGACATGGAGCGCGAGCGCGGCGAGCACGAAGGTGGTGGCGCTCATGGGCGACATCCCGGAGAAAAAGGCGCGGACGCCGGGCCTTGCCATCCCGTCGCCGCGCAAGGAAGAAGGGCGGCCCCCGCGTCCGCGTGCAGGACCGGGGTCACGCGCGTGCCTCCGTGCTGCGCGGTGCGGCATCGCCGCGGTGCGCGCCGATCCATGCGCGCGCGTGGCCGATCACGTCGTCGACGGCGCTGTAGACCACCGGGATCACCAGCAGGCACAGGACAGTAGAGGTGACCAGGCCGCCGATGACGACGATCGCCATCGGCGCGCGGAAGCTGGGGTCGGCACCGATGCCCAGCGCCACCGGCAGCATGCCCGCGCCCATGGCGATGGTGGTCATGACGATGGGGCGCGCGCGCTTGCGGCAGGCATCGACGATGGCGCGGGTCCGGTGCATGCCGTGGTCGCGTCGCGCGATCACGATGTAGTCGACCAGCAGGATGGCGTTCTTGGTGGTGATGCCCATCAGCATGATCAGGCCGATCATCGAGGGCATCGACAGGGTGGCGCCGGTGACGAACAGGGCGAGGAAAGCGCCCGGGATCGACAGCACCAGTGCGCACAGCACCGTCAGCGGCTGGGCGAAGTCCTTCAGCAGCAGCACCAGCACCGCATAGACGCAGAGCACGCCGACGAGCATGGCGACGCCGAAGCCCGCCACCAGTTCGCCCATCACCTCGGCATCGCCCGACGCCGACTGCACCACGCCGCGCGGCAGCGCCTGCAGGCTGGGCAGCGCCGCCGCGGCCTGTTCCACATCGCCCAGCGGCCGGCCGTTGAGTTCCACCTTCAGGGTGACGTTGCGCATGCGGTCGAAGCGCGTCAGCTCCGACGGACCGCTCAGCAGCTGCAGTTCGGCCACGCTGTCCAGTGGCACCGGCCCGCGCGCGCCGGGCACCGGCAGGCGGCGCAGCGTGTCGAGATCGTCGCGGCCGTGGTCGGCCAGGCGCACGACCACGGGCACCTGCCGCTCGCTGAGGTTCAACTTCGCCAGGTCCTGGCGGTAGTCGCCGGCGGTCGCGATGCGCAGTGTCTCGGCGATCGCGGCGGAGGTCACGCCGAGGTCGGCCGCACGCGCGAAATCCGGCCGCACCACCAGTTCGGGACGCACCACGCTGGCGGACGACGTGACCGCGCCGATGCCGGGGATGCCGCGCAGCTCGCGTTCGACGACGCCCGCGTGGCGCATCAGGGCCGGGCCGTCGTCCGAGGCCAGCACCAACTCGTAGCCTTCACTGTCGCCGCCAGCGCCGACACCGATGCGTGCGCCGGGCAGGCGGTTCAGGTCCTCGCGCAACCGGCGCTCGATGGCCTGGCGGCTCACGCCGTCGCGTTGCGCGCGCGGCACCAGGTTTGCGGTGAGCACCGCGGTGGCGACGCTGGCGATCGACGCGCCTTCATCGGGGTCGCCGCCACGGCTGGGCGCGCCGATCGCGGTGTAGACCGAGACGACCTCCGGGTGGGCGCGCAGCAGCGTGCGCGCCTGCTCGGCCAGCGCGCGGGTGTCCTGCAGCGTGCTGCCCGGTGGCAGGATCAGCGTGACCTGCGTCTGGTTGCCGTCGTCCGGCGGGATGAACTCGCCCGGCAGCAGCGTGGCCACGCCCAGGCCGAGGCCAACCAGCAGCACCGCCGCGCCGGCCGTCAGCGCGCGGTGCCGCAGGCACGCGCGCACGAAGCGCAGGTAGCGGGTGATCCAGCGCGGCGGCTTGTGCGCCCTCGTCGGCGCCTTCAGCAGGTAGGCCGCCATCGTCGGCGTCAGCATGCGCGCGACCACCAGCGAAAAGAACACCGCGATCGCGGCGGTCCAGCCGAACTGGACGAAGTAGCGCCCCACCGTGCCGCCCATCAGCGACGTGGGCAGGAAGACCGCGATCAGGGTGAACGTCGTCGCCACCACGGCGAGCCCGATCTCGTCGGCGGCTTCGGTGGCCGCGCGCAGCGGGGGCTTGCCCATCAGCAGGTGGCGCTCGATGTTCTCGATCTCCACGATCGCATCGTCGACCAGCACGCCGACCACCAGCGACAGCGACAGCAGCGACACCGTGTTGAGGGTGAAGCCCATCAGGTGCATCACCGCGAAGGTCGGGATGGCCGACAGCGGCAGCGCGACCGCGGCGATCAGCGTGGCGCGCCAGTCGCGCAGGAAGCAGAACACCACCAGCACCGCCAAGGCCGCGCCTTCGTACAGCAGCATCATCGAGCCGTGGTAGTTCTCGGCGATCGGATCGACGTGGCTCACCGCTTCGGCGAAGACGATGCCCGGATGCGTGGCGCGCAGGTCCTCGATCACCGCGCGCGCGGCCTCGGCCACCTCGATCTCGCCCGCGCCGCGCGCGCGCATCACGTCGAAGGCCACCACCGGGCGGCCATCCATCAGCGCCATCGAGCGCGGTTCGGCGACGGTGTCGGCGACCGTGGCCACCTGGTCCACACGCAGCCGGCGACCGTCGCCGAGCGTGACGTCCAGGCCGGCGATGTCGCGCGCCGCGTCGACGGTGGCGATCGTGCGCACGGACTGCTCGGCACCGCCGACGTCGACACGGCCGCCGGAGGCTTCCTGGTGCAGCTCGCGCAGCCGGCGCGAGAGGTCCGCCGCGGTGGCGTTCAATGCGAGCAGGCGCGCGGGGTCCAGTGCCACCCGCACCTCGCGGTCCACGCCGCCGACGCGCGACACCGCGCCGACGCCGGGCACGGCGAGCAGCTGCTTGCTGACCTGGCCGTCGACGAACCACGACAGCGCTTCGTCGTCGCGCGTGGACGAGGCCACCGTGTAGGTGAGCACCGGCGTGCCGGCCAACTCCCTCTTCGTGATCACCGGATCCTCGAGATCGGCCGGCAACTGCGCGCGCGTGGCGGAGACCGCGTCGCGCACGTCGTCCATGGCCTGCTGCACCGGCTTGCCGACCTGGAACTCCGCGGTGATCGTGGCCACGCCGTCGGTCAGCGTGGTGATCACGTGCTTCAGGCCCTGCACGTTGGCGAGCGAATCCTCGATCTTCCGGGCGACGTCGTTCTCGAGCTGCGCGGGCGAGGCGCCGGGCAGCGTGGCGGTGACGGTGATGACGGGGAAATCGATGTCGGGGAAGTTCTGCACCTTCATCGCCCAGAAGCCACCGGCGCCGGCCAGCGTCAGCAGCAGGAACAGCAGCGTGGTGGCGACCGGGTTGCGGATCGACCAGCGCGAGACGTTGAGGTTCACGGCATGCTCCGTGCCAGTGCGTCCGCATGCGCGCGGGCAGGACTGGCCTGCGGCGACGCCTCGACCACGCGCACCGTGTCGCCTTCGTTGAGGAAGCCGAGGCCGGAGGCGATCACGCGGTCGACCGCCACCAGCCCGCGGGTGACCTCGATGCGGTCGCCGATCCGCCGGCCGACATCGACCTTCACCGCGACCACGTTCGAGGCCGCACCCACGCGCATGACGTAATGGAAGCCGTCGCGCAGCAGCACCGCCGTTGCGGGTAGCGTGAGCGCGTTTGCCTCACCGACCTCGACGTGGCCGGTGAGGAACGCGCCGGCGCGCACGCCCGCATCCGTCGGCACATCCACGTAGACCAGGCCGGTATGGGTCTGCGTGTCGATGTCGGGCGACACCATGCGCAGCCGGCCGGAGACGGTCGTGGCGGCGGAGACGCGCAGCACGACGGGTTGGCCCGGCACCAGCGCGTCGAGATCGGACACCGCGACGCGCGCGCGCCATTCGAGCCTGCCGTCCCTGATCATGCGGAAGAGCTCCTGCCCGGCCGGCACGACCGCGCCCACCGTGGCGGCGCGCGCGGTGATGATGCCGTCGCTCGGCGCGAGCACGCGCGTGTTCGCCAGGCGCACGCGCTGGCGCTGTTCGGCGGCGCGCGCGGCGTCCAGGCGGGCGCGGGCCACCACCGCCGCGGCGAGGTACTGGCTGATCTGCTGCGCCGACATCGCGCCGGAGCCTTCGAGCAGCGTCGCCCGCCGCGCATCGCCCTCGGCCTCCAGCGCTTCGGCGCGGGCCACGGCGACGGCCGCCACCGCTTCGGCCACGTCGGCCTGCACCAGCGACGCATCGAAGGCGGCCAGCGGCTGTCCGCGCGTCACCACGTCGCCGACATTCACGCGCACCTCGGTCAGGCGCAGCCCTTCGGTTTCGGCGCCGATGGTGGCCTCCTGCCACGCCGCCACGTTGCCGGTGGCCGGCACCTGCAGCGGCAGCCGCGATGCGCGCGGCGCGGTCAGCACCACCGACATCACCGGGGTCGGCGATGCGGCGGCGGTCGGCAGGTCCGCGCCACCGGAGAAGGTGGCGAAGGCGATCGCGATGAGGGCAACGGCGGCCGCGATGACGGCGGCGGTCCGGCGGCGGTTTGGGAGTGGCATGGGCATCCGGGTGTGCTCGGCGCGACGTGCGGACACGGTCGTGCGCTCTTGGGACGGGGAGGATGGAAGCGGGGTGTCGTGCAAATGTCGGGCGCCGCTCAGTCGGACGGTGTCCCGCCTTCGATCTGGTGCACGCGTCGCTGCGACCACGCATCGCGCACGAAGGCGTAGTCGTCGTAGGCGTCCTGCCGGGCCTCGTCGAAAACGGCAAGACGCGCACGACCATCCACCACGTCGAGCGCCTGCAACGCTGCCGCGGTCGTGCCGTCGTTGATGCGCCCCAGGACGCTCATCTGCCGGTCGGCCAGCAACGCCACGGTGTCGCGGACCGTGCGCGGCCCGAGCAGCGGCAGGACGAGGTAACGCGAGCGCCGCCAGCCCCAGGTGCCGAGCGTCTGCCCGACGTCTTCCTCATCGCGTCGTCGCAGGCCGAGCCGCGAGGCGGGGTCGAACACGCCACCCACACCGAGCGTGGTGTTGACCGCGAACCGGCCGAGCGCCGCGAGCGCATGGCCGGGATGGCCCTGCAGGGCGTGGTTGATCGCGTTGGCGGGCTCGCCGAGGTTGCGGAAGAAGCGGCCGACGCTGGCACGGACCGGCGCGGGCACGGCGCGGGTGTAGGCATGGGCGAGCGGACGCAGCACCTGCGCATCGACCACGGTGTTGAAGCGGTGCATCCGGCGGTTCTGGGCCTCCCATGGATCCCACACCACCGCGGTATCGCCGTACACGACGGCGAGATCCTCCTCGACGGTGGACGCATCGTCCGCGGGCGCCGCGTCAGGCGTTTCGTCGAGCGGCGGCGCGTCCATCGATGCGGCGGCGTCCGCGACGGGTACGTCGTTCGCTGCCATGGCCCGGGGCTCGCCGGGTGAGGGACGCAGGGCGGCGGAGTGGCTCGCGCAGCCGGTGGCTGCGAGCAGCGTGACGAGGAGGACACCGATCTTGAGGGCGTGCATGGACGATCACCGGATTCGCCTCCGACGCATGCGGCCGGATCGGCGTGCGTGGCAGGGTGATGCGTCGATGTCGTCGCAATGTGGGCAGTCGCGGTGCGCTGTTCCTATCGGACGCCCAGAAACAAGAAGGGCCCGCATGGCGGGCCCTTCTTGTTCCAGCATGCGCAGGATCAGAAGCGGTAGCTCAGCCCCAGGTTCACCGAGCGGCCGTAGCGGTAGTAGCCCTGCGACAGCAGCGGGTTGCCGTTGATGCTGTAGGTCTGCTCTTCGTCCAGCAGGTTCTGTCCTTCCAGCGACACGCTGAAGCGGTCGTTGAACCGGTACGACAGGTGCGCGGTGAGCCAGGTGATCGCGTCGGCCTGCTCGTTGTAGCCCTCGCCCAGTACGTTGATGGCCGTGACGAAGCCGTCGGTCCGGTCCGCGGTGGCCCCCATCGACCAAGGCCCCTTCTCGTACATCACGCCCAGCGAATACACCGACGGCGCGATGCCCTCCAGCGGCCGTTCCTGGTCGCCGACGAAGCTCTTGGACCAGTTGCGCGTGTACTGCGCGCGGATGCCGAAGCCGTTTTCCCAGAAGTGCTGCAGGCCGGCCTCGATACCGCGCACCTTGGCGTAGTCGCCGTTGATCGGCCGCATCACGTTGAACAGTGTCGGCCCGACGGGATTGCCGTCCGGGTCGAGGACCGGATTGCCGTCCGCATCGACGATCGGACCGACGCCGATATCCTGGCCCGGTTCCCAGCTGGTGGTGATCTGGTTCTCGATGCGCTTGTAGAACACCGCCACGTTGACGATGGAGTTCTCTGCGAAGTACCACTCGAGCGAGGCGTCGCCCTGCCTGGCGGTGTACGGCTTGAGATCCACGTTGCCACCGTAGATCTGGGTGAACTCGCCCCACGACACACTCGCCGTGGTGTTGGTCGGCGCCAGCTTGTCGACCGGCGGGCGCGCCATCGTCTTGGCCGCACCCAGGCGAAGTTGCAGATCGTCGGTGAAGCGCCAGGTGAAGTTGCCCGACGGCAGCACGTAGGTGTAATCGCCATCCTGGCGGATCGCGGTCGGCTCGGCGTAGTTGGCGGTGTAGTTGAACGCGCCGTTCTCGGTGATGCTCAGGATCGGCGCATCCCACGCTTCGGCCGTGGTCTTGGTCTTGACCAGCCGCACGCCCACGTCCGCCGACCAGCGATCGCCCGACAGGTCCGCCTGCACGTAGAACGCGTTGGTCTTCTCGCTGACGCGGTAGCTTTCCAGCGGATTCCACTGCGGTGCGGCGTTGCTGAAATCGTAGGTGCCGCCACCCGGGCGCGCATTGCCGTTGTACGCGGCGAGCGCGCGCAGGTAGTTCGGCACGTCGAAGGCGAGGAAGGTGCGCGGGAAATCCGATCCCACGCCGCTCATGAAGTTGGGCAGCGAGAACGAGTGGGAGATGACGTTGCCGCCCAGCGTGCCCACGTTGATCGCGTTGGTGCCCGAGTAATAGTCGGCGCCGCCATTGAGGGTGTTGTTGACCAGGTCGCGCGACTTCTTGCGATCGGTGCTGGTGACGCCGAAGCGGAGATGGTCGATGCCGAAGCGGGCGACGGACCAGTCGCCGCCGAGGGTGCCGCCGGTGATCTCGTCCTTGATGTTGTCGCCACGCAGTTCCATGTAGTGCGTGTTGAAGTCCGAGCCGTCGAACTCGCCGTTGGCCAGCCCGCTGGCCAGTTCGCGGCCGTCGTCGAACACCGCGGTGACGTTCGGCACGCGGCCGCCGCCGAGCGTGATGCGCGCGACGTTGGGCTGGTTCATGCGCAGCACGACGTAGGTGTCCTGGCCGCCCGAGTAGCGCTTGGAGGTGGAGCGGTAGACGTCGGCGCCCAGGGTCAGCGCGTCGCTGGCCTTCCACTCCGCGTTGGCGCCGTAGAGGTCGGTGTCGACCACGCGGTGCTCGGTCATGTTGAGCAGTTCCGGATTCAGCCGCAGCTCCGGATCCGGGTTGTCCATCGTGAAGCCGGTGACGATGCCGTTCTCGATGGTCATGTCGGACCAGCGGCCCGGCGCGAACAGCGGGTAATACGATTGCTGGAAGCCCACCTGCGGCGAGTCCAGCCGCGTCTTCAGGCCGTCGATGGTCAGCTTGAAGCGATCGTTCGGACGCCACTCGATCTTGCCGGACAGCGCGCGGCGCTTCTTCTCCTCCAGGATCGAGCCGACCCGGAACTGGCCGGGTGCGATCAGCCCGTACTCGTCCTCGTCGAGGTTGCCGTTGCCATTGGGGTCGATGGCGCCGCCCCAGGTGTTGCCCCACAGCCAGCTCGGATCGTTGGGGTCCGCATTGCGGCTCCAGCCGCCGTCGTTGCCGGCCACGTCGGTGCGGTCCTTGCGCTTGGCGTAGACCAGGCCGAACAGCACACCGACGGTGTCGTCCGCGAAGGTGTTGCTGTAGGCGGCCGAGAACTTCTGACCGTTGAGCTTGGACATCAGGTTGCGATCGCCTTCGAGGCGCACGATGCCGTGCTGGCCTTTCTGGTCGAACGGACTGGCCGAGCGCAGGTTGATCAGGCCGCCGATGGCGCCTTCCGACAACGACGCCTGGGCGCCCTTGATGACGTCGGCGCCGCTGATCACGTCCGCCGGCAGCACGTCGTAGGCGAAGTCGCGGCCCGCGCCATCGGTGGCGAGGATGCGGCCATTGAAGGTGGTGAGCGTGTACTCCGGCCCGAGGCCGCGCACGCTGACCTTCTGCCCTTCGCCGCCGGCGGTGCGGGAGATCGACACGCCGGTGATGTGGCTCAGCGAATCGGCCACGTTGTCGTCGGGGAACTTGCCCAGTTCCAGCGCGCTGATCGAATCCTGCACCGTGCCGGCGTCGCGCTTCAGTTCGATCGCGCGCGCCAGGCTGCCGCGCACGCCCGTGACCACGACGGTGTCCAGGGTGGAGGGGTCGCCCTGGGTCACCTGTCCCGGCTGCGCCTGGGCCGAGGTGTCGGCCTCCTGCGCCTGCTGGGCCAGCGCACCGACCGGCGCGCTCAGGGCCAGGGCCACACTACAAAAGAGCAAATTCCGGTGCAGCTGCGCGGTCTTCATGGGTCTCTCCTCAGAAGGTGGCAAATTTGTTACGCAACCAAACGAAACCGAGCCTATAGCATGTTTCGTTTTGTATCAATAGCGAAATGTAACGAAATAATCCATACTCACCGCGCTACAAGGAGGTCCCATGTCCGCCACCCGTGATACCAGCCAACGCCGCCTGCAGATCAGCGAGCTCGTGCGCCAGCACGGGAGCGTCCAGGTGGCCACGCTCGCCCGCCGGTTCGGGGTCAGCATGCAGACGGTGCGCAAGGACCTGCGCTACCTGGCCGACCGGGGCGTGATGGCGCGGGCCTACGGTGGCGCGATCGACAGCAGCGTGGTCGGCACCGGCGGTGCCGCCGCCGAGCCGCACTACGAGGCCAAGCGCACGTCCCATCTGGACGAGAAGCGCCGCATCGGCCAGCGCGCGGCCGCGCTGGTCAAGGCCGGCGACACCATCGCCATCGATTCCGGCACGACCGCCATCCAGCTCGCCGAATGCCTGCCGAACATCGAGGTGACCGTGGTCACCAACGATTTCGGCGTGCTGGGCGCGCTGGCGCCGAAGACCAACATCAACATCGTCATGCTCGGTGGCGAACTGCGCCGCAAGAACATGGCCTTCTACGGCGGCCTGACCGTCGAGGCGCTGGACGCCCTGCACGTGGACATGCTGTTCCTCGGCGTGGACGGCCTGGACCTGGAACGCGGCATCACCACGCATTACGAACCCGAAGCCATGCTCAACCGAAAGATGGTCGAAGCGGCGCGCGTGGTGGTCGCGATCACCGACAGTTCCAAGTTCGGCAAGATCTGCCTGCACCGCATCGTGCCGGTCGCCGAGCTCAACGTGCTGATCACCGACCGCGACGCACCGGCGGATATCGTCCAGGCCAGCGAGCAGCTCGGCTTCGAGCTCATCCTCGCCTAGTCGCGCGGCGCGGTGCCGAACACGCGCACCGCATTGCGGTAGTACACCTTGTCGATCACCCCGCGCGGCAGCGCCAGGCCGGGCACGTCGGCCTCCAGCGTGTCCACGCGCTGCGTGCCATCCGTCGCCAGATAGCGCCAATCGGCGGTCCAGACCGCGTGCGCGGCCGCGCGGAACTCGGCCGGATCGGTGTCGGGATTGACCGTCAGGTCGGTGCCGTACAGCAGGCGGTCCTGGTAGCGGATGAAGAACGCGCGCACCTTCTCGCGGTCGCGCAGCGACTGGTACTGCACCTGGCTCATGCGGGCCGCGAGATCGACGGTGGCGTCCGGAAAACGGTCCAGGAACGCCGCCAGGCGGTCGACGTCGTACTCCAGGCTGCCCATGTGCGCGCCGACGAAACGCAGCCCCGGGTGCGCGGCGACGAAGCGGTCGCGCGTGGCGATCTGGTCGTCGTAGCTGGGCTGATCCGGGTGCAGGTACATGTGGTACTGCGGATGGTTGCGGAAGTACTCGCGGTCGTTGTCGGTGGTCATCTGCTCCAGCGGCAGCCAGCAGTTGTGCGGCTCGCCCTGGTGGCCGATCAGCACCAGGCCCAGCGAACGCACCTGCTCCGCCACCGGCGACAGGCCGGGGTGGTCGAGCATGATCAGGCGGCCGTCGGCATCCTTCTCGATCATGCCGACGTTCTTCCAGATCTTCACCGCGCGCGCACCTTCGCTCTTCGCGGTCGCAAGGCCTGCATTGACGCGTTCCGCCCAGCCCGGCTGGCCGAATCCGTCCATCGAGAACGTCGTCGCCCAGTGCAGGCGCGCCGGATCCGCCTTCGCCAGCGCGAGCGCCGCCGCATGCTGGTCGGCGATGCTCGGAAAGTCGGGATAGTCGACGTTGATCGACATCAGTTCGAAGCCGTCCTCGCGCGCCTGCGCCAGGAACGCGGGATGGTCGACGTTGGCGTGCACGTGGGCGTCGAATTTGTGGACGCGGGCGAAGTCGTCCATGCCGTAAGGGGCCGACGCCGGCTGTGCCAGACCGCTGCCCGCCCAGCCCAACAGGACCGCCACGACCACGCTTCTCCATGCCTTGCGCATCACGCCACCTGCTCGTAACGAAACCTAAAACGAAACATATCGCAACAAAAGTGTTGCATCAACCGGTCCGGCTCCCGCACAATCGGTCGCACCTCAACCGGAATGCCGCCCATGCCGCCGATTGGACGCCGCACCGTCTTGAAGCTTGCCGTCGGCAGTGCCGCCCTGGCGGCCCTGCCCTGGACCCCCGGCCGCGCGCTCGCCGCCGGCGGCGCCTCCATGACGGCACAGGATGCCCTGCTGTCGCTGCAGTTCGATCGGGCGCTCCGCACCCGCGTGGCGTACCGCGGCAAGACGCTGACGCCGTTCCAGGCCAGCGAAGTCCTGCTGCTGAAGGATGGCAGCGCCGTCGATACCTTCGCCTTCAGCGGCGAGGACCGGCAAGCGGTGGCCGATGCGCGCCATGGCGCCGGCCTGCGCCACGTATTTACCGGTGTGTCGAAGCAGGGCATCGAGAAGCAGGTCGCGGTGACCTTCTTCGAACAGTCTCCCGGCCTGGCCCTCATGCAGGTGCGCTACCGCAACGCGGGCGCGCAGCCGGTCGAAGTCGCAGGCTGGCGCTCGGCCGCGCACGAACTGGCCGATGCGGCCGGCGGTTTCTGGAGTTTCTCCGGCACCACCCATGAAGACCGGCGCGACTGGGTACAACCGGTCGGAGACGATTTCGACCAGCGCAACACGCTGGGCATGGATGCGTCGGACTATGGCGGCGGCACGCCGGTTGCGAATCTCTGGCGGCGCGATGTCGGCCTGGCGGTCGGCCATGTCGAATCCGTGGCGCGCGCGCTCGACCTGCCCGTGCGCAAGACGACCCACGGCGCCAGCATCGCCGTGGAAGGCGTGCAGGCCGTCACCCTGGCGCCGGGCCAGGCGCTGTCCACCGAACGTACCTTCCTGTGCGCGCATACCGGCGACCATTTCGCACCGCTGGTCGCCTACCGCGATTTCATGAAGGCCGAAGGCATCGCTGCGCCGCAAGCGCCGGCATCAGCCTTCGAATCCACCTGGTGCGCGTGGGGCTATGAGCGCGACTTCACCGTCGCGCAGATCCTGGCCACGCTGCCCAAGGTGCGCGAGGTCGGCTTCCAGTGGGCCGTGCTGGACGACGGTTGGCAGACCAACGAAGGCGACTGGCAGATCGACCGCCGGAAGTTCCCGCGCGGCGATGCGGACATGCGCGCGTTCGTGAAGGCCGTGCGCGCCGAAGGCCTGCGTCCGCGCCTGTGGCTGGCGCCGTTGGCCGCCGATCCGGGCAGCGAGGTCCTCTACAAGCACAGCGACATGCTGCTGCTGGATGAGTACGGCTCCTTCCAGAAAGTCAGCTGGTGGAATGCGCTGACCCAGTGCCCCGCCTACCAGCCCACCATCGACTACTACGTCGCGCTGGTGAAGAAGGCGATCGGCGACTGGGGCTTCGAAGGGATCAAGCTCGACGGCCAGCATCTCAACGCCGTTGCGCCCTGCCACAACCCGGCGCACAAGCACGCCAGGCCCACCGACTCGACCGAAAAGCTCGCCGATTTCTGGAACGCCATCTACAAGGCGGCGCACGAAGCCAATCCGGACGCCGTCGTCGAGCTGTGCCCCTGCGGCACCGCCTTCGCCTTCCACAACCTGCCGGCGACCGACCAGTTCCCCTCGTCCGATCCGCTGTCGTCCTGGCAGGTCCGCAGCAAGGGCAAGAGCGTGAAGGCGTTGATGGGCCGCGGCAGCAGCTATGCCGGCGACCACGTGGAACTGGCCGACGGCCGCGACGACTTCGCGTCCAGCGTCGGCATCGGCGCGGTGATCTCGTCGAAGTTCACCTGGCCGCGCGACACCGAGCATCCGACGGCACCGCTGCCCGAAGGCGGCTATGTGCTGACGCCGGAGAAAGAGGTGCTGTGGAAGAAGTGGGTCGCGCTGTACCGCGAGCACATGCTGCCGCTGGGCGACTACCGCGGCGAGCTGTACGACATCGGCTTCGACGCGCCCGAAACGCACGCCATCGCCAAGGACGGGACGATGTACTACGCGTTCTATGCCAAGGACTGGAACGGCGCGCTGGAACTGCGCGGCCTCGGCGAAGGCCGCTACCGCGTACGCGACCTGTTCAACGGCAAGGACCTTGGCACCGTCGACGCGAAGGCGAATACGCTGCGCGCGGGCTTCGAGCGCTTCCTGCTGCTGCAGGCCACGCCGGAGGCGGCCGCATGAGCGCCGTCGACGCGGCACCGCGCCGCCGCTGGCTGGCCTATGCCCTGACCACGGTCGCACTGTGGGGCGTGTGGGGCGCGTTGGCCGGCCTGTCGGCGCAGCGCGGCTTTCCCGACACGCTCGTGTACTGCGTGTGGGCGCTGACGATGGTGCCGCCTGCACTGTTCATCCTGTGGCGCACCGGCTGGAAGCTCGACCGCTCGCCGCGCGCCGTCGCGTACGGCCTGGCGATCGGCCTGCTCGGCGCGGGCGGCCAGATGCTGTTGTTCAAGGCGCTGACCATCGGGCCGGCGTACTTCATCTTCCCGATCATTTCGCTGTCGCCGGTGATCACCATCGTGCTGTCGTTCGCGCTGTTGCGCGAACGCACCGGCTGGATGGGCGCACTGGGCATCGTGCTGGCGCTGGTCGCCCTGCCGCTGCTGGACCTCTCGTTCGGTGGCGCCGCGCAGGGGCTGGGCTGGTTCGCACTGGCGCTGATCATCATGGCCGCCTGGGGCGTGCAGGCCTATTTCATGAAGCTGGCCAACCACACGGTCAGCGCGGAAAGCATCTTCTTCTACATGATGCTCGGCGCCCTGCTGCTGGCGCCGGTGGCGTGGGTGATGACCGACTGGAGCCAGCCGATCAACACCGGCCTCGATGGTCCGTGGATGACCGCGGCGATCCAGCTGCTGAACGCGGTCGGCGCACTGATGCTGGTCTACGCCTTCCGCTACGGCAAGGCGATCGTGGTCGCGCCGCTGACCAACGCCGGTGCGCCGCTGGTGACCGCCGTGCTCTCGTTGGTGTTCGCCAGCGTCGTGCCCGGCCCACTGAAGATGGTGGGCCTGGCGCTGGCGCTGATCGCCTCGCTGCTGCTGGTGCTGGAACCCGAACGCCCCGCCGCGCACGACGCCTGACCGGAACCCACGCATGCACGCCCTGCTCGACCTCATCGCGCGCCACAAGCAAGGCCAGGCCATCGGCGTGGCCTCGATCTGCTCCGCGCACCCGATCGTCATCGAGGCCACGCTGCGGCACGCCCTCGCGCATGCGTCGCCGCTGGTGCTGTTCGAGGCGACCTGCAACCAGGTCAACCAGGAGGGCGGCTACACCGGCATGACGCCGGCGGATTTCGTCGCCTTCGTGCACGGCATCGCCGGGCGTGTGGGCTTCGACACGGCGCGCATCGCCCTCGGCGGCGACCACCTGGGGCCGAATCCCTGGACAGCGCTCGAGGCCGACGCGGCGATGGAGAAGGCCGAGGTGATGGTCGCGGCGTATGTCGCAGCCGGCTTCCGCAAGATCCACCTCGATTGCTCGATGGCCTGCGCCGGCGATCCCACGCCGCTGCCTGAGAGCGAGATCGTCCGCCGCGCCGTGCGCCTGTGCCGTGCCGCCGAAACCGCCTACGCGAGCGCGGGCGGCGAACCGCCGGTGTACGTGATCGGCACCGAGGTGCCGGTGCCGGGCGGCGCCACCGAGGCCATCGAAGGCCTGGAGACCACCACGCCCGACGCCGCGCGCGCGACCATCGAGGCGCATCGCGATGCGTTCCATGCCGCTGGCCTCGCCGCCGCGTGGGAGCGCGTCATCGCTTCCGTCGTGCAGCCGGGCGTCGAGTTCGACCACCACGAGGTCGTCGATTACGTCCCAGCGAAGGCGCGTGCCCTGAGCGAGGCCATCGTGCCGGTGCCGGGCATGGTCTACGAAGCGCATTCCACCGACTACCAGACGCGCGAGGCGCTGCAGGCGCTGGTGCGAGACCACTTCGCCCTCCTCAAGGTGGGGCCCGGCCTGACGTTCGCGCTGCGCGAGGCGCTGTGGGCGCTGGACGCGATCGAGCGCGACTGGATCGCGCCGGCGCAGCGCGCCAATCTCCGCGACGTGGCCCTGGAGCGCCTGCGCGACCAGCCGCAGCACTGGCGCCGCTACTACCACGGCGACGGTCATGCGCTGGACATCGACCTGCAGTACAGCCTCAGCGACCGCATCCGCTACTACTGGCCCGATCCGGTGATCGAAGACGCGCGTGCGCGCCTGTTCGCCAATCTGCGCGAGAACCCGCCACCGCTCCCCCTGGTCAGCCAATACCTCCCCCACGCATTGCACGCCCTCCGCCACGACCGCGCGACCTCCGATCCGCAGTCGCTGGCGATGGCGCATGTCAGTGCCGTCCTGGACGACTACCATCATGCCTGCCATCCCCATGAAGACCCCTGACCATCTCGGCGTCCCCGAATCCGACCTGCTCGCCGCCGGCGCGCTGTGGACAGCGCGCGAGATCGAACAGCAACCGGCGATGCTGGAACGCACGCACGCGCTGCTCGCCGACCTGCAGGCACAGATCGATGCGTTCGCCGGTCCCATCGCGCAGGACCCGCGCGCGCGGGTGATCCTGACCGGCGCCGGCACGTCCGCCTACATCGGCCAGTGCCTCGCCCCGCTGCTCGACCGTCGCCTGCCGGCACGCGTGGACGCAGTGCCGACCACCGATATCGTCAGTGCGCCGCACCTGTACCTCGATCCGGCACAGCCGCTGCTGCTGGTCTCGTTCGGCCGGTCCGGCAACAGTCCGGAAAGCCTGGCGACCGTCGCGCTCGTCGAATCCATCGTCGCCGACGTGCGCCATCTGGTGGTGACCTGCAATCCCGAAGGCGCGCTCGGCCGCGTGCAGGCCCGCCACCTGCTGACGCTGCAGCTGCCCGAAGAGACGCACGATGCCAGCTTCGCGATGACCTCCAGCTTCAGCTGCATGATGTACGCCACGCTCGCTGCGTTCGTCGGTGTATCGACGCTCGATGCGCGCATCCAGCCGATCAGCCGCGCGACCGCGCAGGTCATCGACGGCGCCGGCGCGACCACCCAGGCGCTCGCGCTGGCCGGGTACGAGCGCGTCGTCTACCTCGGCAGCGGGGTGATGCAGGGCCTGGCGCGCGAGGCCGCGCTGAAACTGGGCGAGCTCAGCAATGGCGCCGTCGCCACCTGTTACGACTCGCCGCTCGGCTTCCGGCACGGCCCCAAGACGTTCCTGCAGGCGAAGACACTGGTCATCGTGTTCGTGTCCAACGATCCACTGACGCGCAAGTACGACCACGACCTGATCGACGAACTGCGCCGTGACCGTGTGGCGGGGCGCGTCATCGAGGTCAGCGCGCGCGTGCGTGCCGATGCCGCCGGCGACACCATCGCGGTGCCGCTGCTCGCGGACGCCGAAGACGTGGACCTGCTGTGGCCCTACGTGGCCGTCGCCCAGATGTTCGCCTTCCACGTGTCGCGCGCGCTCGGCCTGTCGCCCGACAACCCGAACAAGCAGGGCACGGTGAATCGCGTCGTGCAGGGCGTGCGGCTGCACACGGCATCATGAGCCAGCGCCTCTACCTGGGTGTCGACGGCGGCGGCACGAAGACGCGGTTCGCGTTGATGGACGACGACGGCATCCTGGTCGGCGAGGCGCAGACGGGCACGACCTACCACCCCGAAGTCGGTCTCGAAGGCGTTGGACGGATCCTGGCAGACGGCATCGCGCGCGTGCTGGAACAGGTGGGCGTGCGCGATACGCATGCGATCGAGCACGCGTTCTTCGGTCTGCCCGCGCACGGCGAGGACACGCACGCCACCGCGCGCCTGGATGCGATGCCGGCCGAGGTGCTCGGTCACGACCGCTATCGCTGCGACAACGACATGGTCTGCGGCTGGGCCGGATCGCTGGCCTGCGGGGATGGCATCAACATCGTCGCCGGTACCGGTTCGATCGGTTACGGCCAACGCCAGGGCCTCGGTGCACGTGGCGGCGGCTGGGGCGAAGCCTTCTCCGACGAGGGTTCCGCCTACTGGATCGCGGTGCAGGGCCTGAACGCGTATTCCAGGATGAGCGACGGCCGCATGCCGACCGGCCCCCTGCACGCGCTGGTCAACCAGCGCCTCGATCTGGCCACGGACCTCGACCTGTGCGCGCGCGTCTACGGTCCCGACGTCGGCACGCGGGCGGAGATCGCACAGATCTCCCGCATCGTGGCCGAGGCCGCACGCGCGGGCGATGCCGTTGCACAGTCCATCTATCGCCAGGCGGGCGACGAACTCGCCGGTATCGTCATCGCCATCCGCGACCGGCTCGGCTTCGCCGATGGCGAGACGGTACCGGTGTCGTACTCCGGTGGCGCCTTCAGCGCCGGCGACCTGCTGATGCGGCCCTTCACCGATGCGCTGCACGCCGCCTCACCCCTGTTCGAGTTGCGTCAGCCGCTCCATGAGCCGCACTACGGCGCCGCGCTCTATGCGCGACGGATCGCTGCGCGCTGAAGCGTCGACGGCCGCATGCGGCACGCAAGGTCGCTCATCCTCGTCGCGCGTAGCGATGGCATCACGACCCACGATCGCGCACGGAAGGACACCTGCCGAAAGTTCCCATGACCACCGGTTAATTCATGTACTGGTCAGTTTGATATTCAGGGCTTGTTGTGAGGTGGAGCGGATACTGCGCCCACCGTCGCAGTGCACCGCGACGGACACACAACAACAACAGAAAGGCGTTCCCCATGAAGAAGTCCTTGCTTGCCCTGACCCTGCTGGCTGCTGCTCCGTTCGCTGCTTCGGCCGCGGAAGGCGTGTCCTACAACTACGTGGAAGGCGGTTACACCGCGACCAACCTGAGCGACGGCCTGCCGGACGCCGACGGCTGGGGTGCGAAGGGTTCGGTGGCCATCGCCCCGAATTTCCACCTGTTCGGTGAGTACACCACGCAGGAATTCGACAACACCAACGTCGACATCGACAACTACAAGTTCGGCGTGGGCTACAACCATGAGATCAGCCAGCGCATCGACCTGCTGACCCGCGTGGCCTATGAGCGTTACAAGGTGCCGGGCGACCATCTGAACGGTTACAGCGCCGAAGTCGGCATCCGTGGCGCGATCGCGCCGAAGTTCGAAGGCTTCGCCACCGTCGGTTACGAAGACGGCAGCGACTTCGACGGCGACTACTACGGCCGTCTGGGCGCGCAGGTGAAGTTCAACCAGAACTGGGGCCTGAGCGGCGACGTCAAGTTCGCCGACAACGACACCCAGTGGTTCGTCGGCCCGCGCTTCACCTGGTAATACGCAGCACCGCTCCCCGCGACGCGTCCCTCTCTCCCCGCGTCGCACCCAGCCCGGCCCTTGTGGCCGGGCTTTTTTGTGGGCCAAAGAAAAAGCCCGGCACTGAGGCCGGGCATTCATTTCGTGCAACGGATCACTTGAACAACGTTTCCGGATACTCGGGCTTCTGTTCGCGCGACAACAGTTGTTGCAGGCCATCGCGCGGCGTGAGGTCGCCGTGCAGGACGGCACGCACCGCGCTGGAGATCGGCAGGTCGATGCCGTGCCGGTCGGCCTGGCGCATGACTTCATCGGCCGTCTGCACCGATTCGACCACCTGGCCGATCTCGCGCACGGCATCCTGCAGCGACTGGCCGCGACCGAGCGCCAGGCCGAGGCGACGGTTGCGCGACAGGTCGCCCGTACACGTCAGCACCAGGTCGCCGAGACCGGCCAAGCCCATCAGCGTCTCCGGCTTCGCGCCGATCGCCGCGGACAGGCGCAGCATCTCGTTGAGGCCGCGCGTGATCAGGCCGGCGCGCGCGTTGAGGCCCAGCTGCATGCCATCGGCGACGCCGGTGGCCACGGCCAGCACGTTCTTCATCGCGCCGCCGAGTTCGGCACCCACCATGTCGTCGCCGGTGTAGGCGCGGAATGCGGGCCCGTGCATCACGTCGGCCACCGCCTGCGCGAACACCGGATCGGCGCCGTGCACGGTCACTGCCGTGGGCAGGCCCAGTGCGACTTCCTTGGCGAATGAGGGACCGGTGACCACGGCCAGTGGCACGTCGGGGCCGAGGATGGCTTCGGCGACTTCGTGCAGGAAACGGCCGGAACCGGTCTCGAAGCCCTTAGTCGCCCACGCCACGCCGGCACCGGCCGGACGCAGCGGCGCCAGCTTGTGCAGAGTTTCGGTGAAGGCATGCGATGGCACCACGACCAGCACCTGGTCCGCCCCTTCGAGCGAGGTCTCCAGGTCGGTGGTCGCCCTCAAGGTGAGCGGCAGCGGGATGTCGGGCAGGTAGCGGGTGTTCTCGTGCCGCGCATTGATCGCGTCGGCGACCACCGCGTCGCGGCCCCACAAGGTGACCGCGTGGCCATGCCGCGCCATCAGCGCGGCAAGTGCCGTACCCCAGGAGCCGGCCCCGAGCACCGCGATCTTCAGCGGTGCGTCTGTCAGATCAGTCATCCGTCACCCCTGTGCCAAGCGTCGCCGCCCTGACGGGATTGTGCACCACGGATCAGGCGTTGCCGGCAGGTTCCGAATTGGCCAGGGCGGCTTCGCCACCCTGCGCGGCGCGCTGGCGCAGCGATTCGGCGTACAACGCCTCGAAGTTAATCGGCTGCAGGAAGAACGGCGGGAAGCCGCCGGCCTGCACCAGGTCGCTGACGATCTGGCGGACGTAGGGGAACAGGATGTTCGGGCACTGCGTGCCGAGCAGCACGTCCACGGCCTGCGGGTCGAGGCCCACCAGGCCGAAGATGCCGGCCTGCTGCACTTCCGCGACGTACGCGGTCTTGTCGCCAGCCTTGCAGGTCAGGGTCACGCCCAGCACGACTTCGAAGGCGTTCTCGCCCAGGCGCTGCACGCGCTGGTTGAGGTTGAGCTGCAGCTCGGGCTGCACGTTCTCGGTGTAGATCGCCGGCGCGCCGGGCACTTCGAAGGAAACGTCCTTGACGTAGATCTTCTCGACAGTGAAAGCGGGGCCAGCGGCTTCGGCGGGCGCGACCGCGCCGTTGGTGGTCTCGTCGGACATTTCGTACTCCGGAATCTCAGGATTGATGCGGTGAATGGGAGATTATGGCATGGCGTCGGCGCGGCCCCGGTTCAAGGGGGCGGCCCGGCCAGATGGGCTCAGCGGCCCTTGACCAGCGGCAGGTCGGCCTGCTGCCAAGCGGCGATGCCGCCGTCGAGCGCGTAGACCTTTTCGAAGCCCGCCTTCTTCAGGCGCTTGGCCGCGCCCGCGGAGGCCTGGCCATTGCGGCAGACCACCACCACCGGCTGGGACTTGGCCCCCGCCAGCAGCTTGTTGTCGGGGTCGAAGCTGCTCGGCAGCACGTTGCGGCTGCCGGCGATGTGGCCCTTCTCGAAATCGTTGCTCGCCGACAGATCCACCACCAGGGCGTTCTCGCTGTTGACCAGATGGGTCAGCTCGGCCGGCCGCAGGGTCTTGTAGCCCCGGAACAGGCGCGCGATCTCGGTGTAGACGATGGCCACCGTCAGGGCGACCAGCAACAGCGACAGGATCTGGTTGAAGGACGAACGGGTGGCGAAAGCCAGGATTTCTTCGAAATTCACAGGGTTGGCGACCGTGGAGCGGGCGGCGATTGTCGCACAGGACGCCCGGGGCGGCGCCGGGCCGCTACTCGCCGTTCCACAGGTCCGGCAGGCCCACCACCAGCCACCACCGTTTGACTTCGGGGTCCCAGCGCCAGCGCTCGCGGTAGCGCAGGGTCCGTTCGGCCATGGTGTGCTTGTTGATGACGCGCAGCTCCACCGCACGTTCGACCGTGCCGTCCGGGCCGCCGCTGCTGGAGAGATCGCGGTAACCGGAAATCTGCACCTGCTGGTAGCGCTCGAACTCCAACTCGGTCATCGGGTGCTCGGCGCGATAGGCCGGGTCGACCGCCTGCCAGGCGTTCTCAAAATCGCCCCAACGGATCGACGCCGCATAGGCATCCTGCACCTGCTGCAGCTTCCCGCGCTGCATCCGGCCCTGCGCGCCCGCCGGGGCGAACACCGCCAGCAGCCCCAGGACCAACAGTATTCTCGCGATCGACCGCATGGCGTCCCCTCCCGTTCTCGACCGCATGCTACCGCTTCGCGATGGCGACGAACCGTCCGCTCAGCGTGGTGGCCAGTCCACCTTCAGGCAGCAGGACCTTCGCCTCGACCTGGATCCGCGCGCGCCCTCGCTGCACGAGGGTGTCGATGAAGGTGTCCCAGGACTGTCCCTCGACGAACGCGGCGTCCGCCACCAGGTCGCCGTACAGCGGCGCGAGGTAGCGCACCTGGCTGTCGGCCACGTAGACCTCGGCCTTCACGCCGGCCAGCCGCAACTTCAGGGTCACCAGTCCCCAGCCGGCGACCGTCATCAGCGACGTCAGGCTGCCGCCGAACGCGTTGCCCTTGTCGTTGACGTTGGCCGACAGCGGCGCAGTGAGGCGCAGCGCATCGCCTTCCAGGCCCGCCACGTCCACGCGCATGGCCGCCACCGGCGGCATGCCATGGCAATACTCACGCAGTTCCTGCAGGGCTTCTTCCAGACTCATCGCTCATAATCCGCGCATGGGACATCCAACGCCGCCGGCATGGTACGTCATCTCGCTGCGGCCCCAGGGCGGCCACGACGCGCTCCGTCGTGCCGCACGCCGTTACGGCGCGGCGTTGTTGGCGCTGTCGCCGTGGCGCATCCAGCCGTGCGACGGTCCCGCCACGCGGCAGTCGTTGCGGCACGCACTCGGTTGTCCGTTGATCGTCTTCACCAGTCCGGCGGCGGTCACGGCCGCGCAGGTCCTGCAACCACTGCAGGCGCAACCCGGACAGCACTGGCTCGCCGTCGGCGCCGGCACCGCCGCAGCGCTGCAGCGCGCAGGCATCCACGCATCGTCGCCCACCCGCATGGACAGCGAGGGCCTACTGGCGATGGCACCGCTGCAGGACATCCGTGGCGTCGACATCGGCTTCGTCACGGCGCCCGACGGACGCAACCTGTTGATGCCGACCCTGCAGGCGCGTGGCGCGCGCATGCATCGCGCCGACGTCTACCGGCGCGAGCCGCTCGCCCTGCCGCCGCGCGCGCTGGCCGCCCTCGCCGCGCTCGACCGACCCGCATGCCTGCTGGTGAGCAGTGCCGGTGCGCTGGAGCAGGTGCTTGCACAACTGCCGCCCGCAGTGGCAGCGCGCGTCCGGACCGCGAGCGTGGTGGCGGCGAGCGAGCGCCTGGCCGAGGCCGCCCGCGCCGCCGGCTTCGTCGAGGTGGTGCAGGCCGAGGGCCCGCGTCCAGCGCAACTGATGAGGCGCGCGTCGTCCGTCATGGCCCCCCGCATCCGTTAGCATCTGCGGCAACCATCACGGTTTTGCCCGCCCTCAAGGATGCCTGCGTGAACGATGTCTCGCCCACCACCACCCGCTCCGCCGGCACGCGTCGCCTCGTCGTCGCCGTGCTCGTGCTGGCCGTGGTCGGCGCAGGTGCATGGCGGGGCTGGGCGTGGTGGCAGGCACGCGCCGCGCAGGAGCGCTCCGCACAATCGGACGCCACGCTGCGGCTCGAGGCACTCGAAGCCCGCTCGGAAGCGCTCCGCCGCGACCAGCGCGCGCAGGCGCAACGCCTGCTGGACGCGGCGGCGACCAACCGCGTGCTGCGCGACGAAGTCCTCGGCCTGGGCCAGCGCGGCGCGCTGCTGGAAGAAAGCGTGGCCAAGCTCACCGATCCCAACCGCCACGGCGCGCAGGCGCTGCGGCTGGATGAGGTGGAACTGCTGCTCTCGCAAGGCGCGCAGCGCCTGGACATCGCCCGCGACCTGGCAGGCGCCAAGCGCGCTTACGCGCTGGCGGCCGGCGCGCTGGACGGCATCGACGACCACCGGCTGCTGAACCTGAAGCAGGCGTTGGCGCAGGAACGCATCGCGCTGGACGGACTGGGCGCAGGCACGCAGGCCGAAGGCAGCGCACGGCTGGACGCCTTCGTGAAATCGCTGGCGATGCTGCCTCGCCACACCCGCACCGCAGACGACGGTGACGCACGCACCCGTCCGGCCTGGCAACGCGCGCTTGCGCCGCTGGTCGATGTGCGCCCGACGCGCGACACCACCCTGATCGCCCCGGCGGAGCGCGCGGCAGCCGATGCCGCGTTGCAGATCGAGATCAGCCTGGCGCGCGCCGCGTTGGAGCGCGAAGACGATGCTGCGTACCGCGCCGCGCTGGACCGGATCGGCGCCTGGTTGCCGCGGCTGTGGCCGGATTCGTCGGCCTTCCGCCAGGTGCGCGCCCAACTGCGCGCCCTGCGACAGGCGCCCGCCCCCACGCGTCCGCCGGTGATGGGCACCACGCTGCAGCAGCTGCGCGTGCTGCGCAACGCTGGCGTGCGTGTGCGCACGCCGGTCATGCCCGCGACCGCGGACGACCCGGAGATGGCCCCATGAAACCGTTCCGCACCGTGATCCTGCTGCTGGCGCTCGTGCTGCTCGGCGCGCTCGCGGCGCAATGGATGGCCGGCACCGACCGCGAACTGGGCGAGGTGTTCATCCGCTTCGCCGGCTACGACCTGCACACCAACGTGCCGCGCGCGGCGTTGGCGCTGGTGCTGGCCGGCGCGCTCGCCTGGCTGGCGTGGCGCCTGCTGTCGCTGCCGTTCCGCGCGTGGGGTCGCCATCGCCGCAAGCAGGCGCGCGCGCGCCTGATCGAAGGGCTCGATGCCCTGCATGCGGGCCACTGGTCGAAGTCGGGCAAGCTGCTGGAACGCGCCGCCGACGACGGTGAAGTCGGCGCCGTCGCGCGCATCGGCGCCGTGCAGGCCGCGATCGCGCAGGGCGATGATGCGGCCGTGCAGCGCCACTTGGCTGCGCTGCGCGAACGTTCGCCGGTGATGCACGCGCTCGCAGCCGCGCAGCTCGCGATTGCCACTGGCCGTCCGGCGGATGCGCTGGACGTGCTGGATGCCGCACCGGTGCAGCCGCTGCCGCCGCGAGGGCTGGCGTTGCGTGCGCAGGCGCTCTCGGAGACGTCGCGCGCGCATGAGGCCTATGGCTTGCTCGGTGCGCTGAAACAACAGCAGGCGCTGGCCCCGGCGGCCTTCGATGCGCTGGAGCAGCGGCTTGCTGCGCAGGCGTTACGCGAGGCCGCGGATCCGAATGCGCTCGCCGAACGCTGGGAGACGCTCACCAAGGCACTGCGCGTGGACCCGGCCGTGGTCGCGGCATATGCGGAACGCGCCGCTGCGCTGCGCTGGGAAGATGCGGCGACGCGCAGCATCGAACAGGCGCTCGAAGCGCGCTGGGACGAGGACCTGGCCGCGCTCTACGGCCGCCTGCCCATCGGCAAGCTGGATTCTCGCCGTGCGAGCGCGCAGCACTGGCTGCTGGCGCACCCGGCGAGTCCGGCGCTGCTGCTGACACTGGGCCGGTTGGCCCGCCTGCAGGGGCAGTGGGCGCAGGCGCAGGACTTCCTCCACCGCGCGGTCGCGCAAGGCGCCAGCGCGGAGGCCTGGGAAGAGCTCGGCCATGGCTTCAGCGCCGCGGGCGACGCCGCACAGGCGCAGCAGTGCTACGCCAACGCGCTGAAGGCCGCGCGTGCGGAGGTGCCCGTCGTGTTGTCCGGACGCGACCTCAAACAGACCATCCACGACCACGCCGTCGTCGAAGAACGCGACGCGCACGGGTTGCCGCGCCTGCGCGACTGACGCCCGGGTTTACGCGGCAGGACGCGGGTGCTTCGCGCGCCAGCGCCGCCATCCCAGCACCACGGCGACGATCGCCAGCCACAGCGGCCACAGCGCGGCGAGGGCGACGAACACGTCCAGTGCGCCGCGCCAACCCACTGCCAGCGCATCGCCCAGCCGGGCGAAGAACCCGGGCCCGTTGTCGCGGAACACCGCGTCGACATCCACCCGCTCGGCCCGGCGCACCTGCGCGTCCTGGCGCAGCGACAGGGTGATGGTGCTGAAGGCCACACGGTCTTCGAATTCCTTCTGCGCGATCAACGCTTCGTCGCGGCTGGTCCGGGCTTCGCCGCGCGACTGGATCGCATCGACCTTGTCGCCCAGTTTTCCACCGCCCTGGACCGCGGTGCCGAGTTCCTGCTGTTCGTCCTGCGCGCGCTGCCGCGCCAGCTGCTGGCGCAGCAGATCGAACTGCGCATCGCGCGCGTTGAACGTACGCCGATCCAGGAACTCCATCTGCGCCGCGACGGCACGCAGGAAGGCCTGGGTGCGATCGCTTGGCACGCGCACCGTCAACGCGCCCTGCAGGCTGTATTCGGTCAACTCCAACCGCTTGCCTTCGCCGAGCGGGCGGCTCGACACGCGCTGCACCTGCGAGGTGATGTCGTTGTCGACGACAAAGCCGCCCTGCGCGGCAACCTCGTCCTCGATCGCCAGCGCGGTGCGGTACACGTCCTTCACCTGGAACTGGGCCTGCGCCGTGCGGATGAAGCGGCGCTGCGGATCGACCTGGGTCGCCGCGTCCGACGCCATCTGCGAAGGATCCACGCCGGGGCCCTGCATCGGCGGCGATGCCGCGCTCTTCTGTGGAGCCGCAGCGGCGGCGAAGTCGTCCGAGGCCGCCTCGGCCATCGCCGGCGCCGCTTCGGCGGCGCGGGAGGCGGCGACGTCGGCTTCCGCCGCTTCGTGCCTGCTGCAGGAAAGCGCAAGGATCGATACAGCCAATAACGGAACGACGCGGGACATCCTGTGCAGGCGCATGGAAACTCCGGAGGCAGGTGGACAGAGTCCGGCGGTGCCGGCCCGACTACCAACGCCTGGCACGGCCCACCGGGGTTGGCCCGCATCATTCCACGCCCGCACGCGCGGCGGCGAGGCCAGCGACGCATGGCCTGCCGGACGCCGTGTGACAATCGGGACGATGCCCTGCGGTGATCTCCGATGAACCCTCGCCTGCGCCAGGTCCTCCTCGTCCTCACGCTGCTGGCCACGATGGCCGCGCACGCCAAGACGCCGGTCGCCACCGGCACCGGCGGCGCAGCCGCGACAATCAGCGACCCGGCCACGCAATCGGCGATGGCGATCCTCGACCGGGGCGGCAACGCGGTCGATGCCGCTGTGGCCGCGGCTGCCACGCTCGGGGTGACGGACCCCTTCAGCTGCGGCATCGGCGGCGGCGGCTTCATGCTGGTCTACCTGGCCAAGGAGCGGCGCGTGGTCGCCCTCGACCATCGCGAGACCGCGCCCGCCGCGGTGACGCCTGCGCTCTTCATCGAGGATGGTCGCGAAATGGACTTCGACACTGCGGTCGCCAGCGGACTGTCCGTCGGCGTGCCCGGCACCGTGCGCGGCTGGCACGAGGCCCTGCAACGCTACGGCACGATGTCGTTCGAGCAGGTGCTGGCACCCGCGATTTCGGTGGCGGAACAGGGCTTCGTCGTCGACGCGAACTTCTCCGGCCTGGTCGCGCGCAACGAAGGCAAGTTCAATCGCTTCCCCGCGACCGCCGCGCTGTACCTGCGAAACGGCAAGGCGCTTCCGGCAGGGGCGACACTGCGCAATCCCGACCTCGCACGGACCTATCGGCTGCTGGCGCGCGAGGGCGCGGAGGCGTTCTACGAAGGTCCACTCGCGCGCGCGATCGTCGATGCCGTCAATCGACCCCCGACGGCCGCAGGCGTGTCGGTGCGCGGCGGCCGCATGTCGCTGGCGGACCTGGCCGATTACGAAGCGCGCCTGCGTGCGCCCGTGCGATCGACCTACCGCGGCTACGACCTGTACGGCATGCCGTTGCCGAGCAGCGGCGGCGTGACCGTGTTCGAAGCGTTGAATATCCTCGAAGGCTACGACCTGAAATCGCTGCCCCGCACGCAGGTCGAGCACCTTTATCTGGAAGCGAGCCGTCTCGCCTTCGCCGACCGCGATGCCTACCTGGCCGATCCCGAATTCGTCGACGCGCCCGTTGCGGGGCTGCTGAGCAAGGCCTACGCGGCGCAGCGGCGCGCGTCGATCGATCCGGATCGCGCCGCGACGGACGCCGTCGCCGCCGGCGACCCGTTCGGCTTCCAGCAGGATCCCAGCTATCCGCTGCGCCCTACCCCGCGCGCGCTGCAGCGGGAGAGCTCGCACACCACGCACCTGACCGTTTCCGACAAGGACGGCAACATCGTCGCCTATACCTTCACCATCGAAGACTGGGGCGGCAGCGGCATCGTGGTGCCGGGTTACGGCTTCCTGCTCAACAACGAATTGACCGACTTCGATTTCACCGCGCCGCACCCGAACATTCCCGAGGCCGGCAAGCGCCCGCGCAGCAGCATGACGCCGACGATCGCACTGAAAGACGGCAAGCCCGCGTTCTCGATCGGCAGCCCCGGCGGCTCGACGATCATCACCACCGTGCTGCAGACGATCGTCAACTACGTCGACCTCGGCATGCGCATGGACGAAGCGGTCGACGCGCCGCGGCTGTCGCAGCGCAACGCCCGGACGACGGACATTGAGCCCGGTTACGCGGACCGTGCCGACGCGAAGGCGCTCGTACAGCGCGGGCAGCGTTGGTCAGCGGTGACCGAGGAGATCGGAGCCGCCAACGCGCTCGTCTTCAACCCCGATGGCACGGTGACCGCCGTGAGCGAAGGCCACCGTCACGGCGTGGGCAGTGCGAAGGTGCAGGCGCCGGCGCATTAAAGGGCGCGACCGGCGCAACGCGACCGCTTACCGCTCGATGATGGCGACGACGCCCATGCCACCGGCGGTGCAGATGGACACCAGCGCGCGGCCGCCGCCGCGCTGCTTCAGTTCCTTCGCGACCGTGGCGACGATGCGCGCGCCGGTGGCGGCGAACGGATGGCCCGTCGCCAGCGAGGAGCCGTTGGGGTTCATCTTCGCCGGATCGATCCTGCCGAGCGGCGCGTCCAGGCCGAGGCGGTTGCGGCAGTAGTCCTCGCTCTCCCACGCACGCAGCGTGCACAGCACCTGCGCGGCGAAGGCTTCGTGGATCTCGTAGATGTCGAAATCCTGCAGCGTCAGGCCGTTGCGCTTGAGCATCTCCGGCACGGCCACCGTCGGCGCCATCAGCAGGCCTTCGCCGTGGACGAAATCCACCGCCGAGACCTGCGCATCCCGCAGGTACGCCAGCGGCTCGTGGCCGTGCGCCTTCGCCCACTCGTCGCTGGCGAGCAGCACCGCGGCGGCACCGTCGGTCAGCGGGGTGGAGTTGGCGGCGGTCAGCGTGCCGCGGCCCGAGGTCTTGTCGAACGCCGGCTTCAGCGTGGCGAGCTTCTCCAGCGACGTGTCGGGGCGCAGGATGTTGTCGCGCTCCAGGCCGCGGAATGGCGCGATCAGGTCGTCGAAGAAACCGCGCTCGTACGCGGCCGCCAGCTTGCGGTGCGAGGCCACGGCCAGTTCGTCCTGCGAATCGCGCGAGATGTTCCACTCCTTCGCCATGTCTTCGCAGTGGTCGCCCATGCTCTTGCCGGTGCGCGGCTCGGCCACGCCAGGAAACTCGGGCTTCAGCTCGCTGAACTTGAAGCCGCTGACGAGCGCCTTCAGCTTGTCCTGCGTGGTCTTGGCGCGGTTGGCGGCCAGCAGGCGCGCGCGCAGCTTCTTGCCGTAGACGATCGGCACTTCGGAGGTGGTGTCCGAACCGCCGCCGATGCCGGAGTCGATCTGGCCCAGCGCGATCTTGTTGCCGATGTGGATGATGGTGTCGAGGCTGGTGCCGCAGGCGCGCTGCAGCGTGATGCCCGGGGTCAGCGGCGACAGGCCCGACGACAGCGCGGCTTCGCGGCCCAGGTTCCAGTCGGAGGAATGCTTGATCACCGCACCCATCGCGACTTCGCCGAGCTGCTGGCCGTGCAGGCCGAAGCGCTCGACCAGCGCACCCAGCGTGCGCACCGACATGCCCAGGTTCCCCACATCCGCGTAGGCCGTGTTCTGGCGACAGAACGGAATGCGGACGCCGCCGAGGATGGCGACGGGGCGGGGTGCGGGCATGGGGACCTCTGTGCGGATGGCGACGATGGGAAGGTGAAGATGCGCCTGCGTACGGCAGGCATAATGGGGCAGTGTAATCCGCCCCTCCACCGCCTCCAACCGCCGACATGACTCGATCCACAACCAGCCCTGTCGTGATGGGCGTGATGGCCCTGGAACTGGCGGCCGGCAGCACGCCGCAGCGCGCGGCGCTGGCCGCCACCGAGGCGAGCGCGCTGGCGGAAAAGCTGGGGCGCGACCTCGCCACGCATGCGCCCCAGGTCCGTGACCTGGATCTCGTCCTGGCCGCGGCGCATTTCGACCCCGCGGAAGCGCTGAGGCCCGGCTGGTCGCTGCACCAGCGCCTGCGCGAACTGCATCTGCGCGCCCCGGGACGTGGTGAAGGCGCGCGGCTGATCGCCTTCGGCGCCGACGACTCCGGTGACATCCCCATGCCGTTGCAGGCAGAGGACGGCTTGCGCGGCGGCCTGCTGCGCGTACTGCCGTTCCTGCTGGTCGGCGACGACCATACGGTGGCCGCCGTCGATGAACGGCTGGAATCCGTCCTGTTGGAAACCGGCATGGCGCAGGCCGACACCGCGCTGCTGGCGCAGAACGCATTCGGTGCCCAGGTCGAGCACGCGCGCTACATGACGCTGAACGACCTGGCCGCGATGACGGCCATGCAGTACGAACACGGTGGCCTGGGTGCGCTGTGGCCGGTGATCGAGACCGCGCTGATGGCGCCCGGTGAGGAGCAGTGGCTGGATGCCGTGCCGGAGCCGTTGCTGCGGTATGCGAACGGCGAAGTCCACATCGCGCTGTTCGAACCGATGGCCTGGCGCGCGCGCTACGCCACGCAGGAGGCGACCGACGAACGCCTGGAACGCGCCTACCAGCATTTCCAGGCGCGCCAGCAGCAGATCGCGGCGGTGCTGGAATCCCACGGGATCCCGGTCACGTTCGCGCACTGCCCCGGCAAGGCCGATCCGCGCACCTCGCTGAGCGCGTGAACCACACGGCCACGGCGCGCGCCGTGGCCGCGTTGGCGATTACTGGGTGACCTTGATGATGCCGCACGCGACGCGCGCGCCGGCGTTGCCGGCAGGCTGGCTCGCGTAATCGTCCGCCGCCGCGTGCACGATCAGCGCGCGTCCGGACACATCATTGACCGCACCGCCGCCCAGGGTGACGCCTTCCAGGTGCACGTTGATCTTCGCCACGCCCTCGGCGTCGGCGGTGAGATTGTTCATGTCGCCCGCATGGTGGGCACCGCTGCCCGCCTTGCCGTGCGCGGCATTGAAGGGATTGAAGTGCGGGCCGGCGCTGCTCGCGTCGGCGGCGCTGCAATCGCCCTTTTCGTGGACGTGGAACGCATGCGTGCTGTTGGCCGGCAGGCCGCCGATCTCGCCGGTCAGGTGCAGGCCCTTGCCCATCGGCACCAGGGTGACGCTGCCGCTGACGCGGCTGGCCGATGCGGATGCCAGCACCGCGATCGCCTGCTTGGCCGTGCTGGTGGTGGGAATGTCCGGCGTGGAGGCCTTGGGCGCCGAGGGCGTGGTGCTGCACGCGGCGAGCGCGAGGGCCGACGCGGCGGCCAGCAGGGCGATGCGCATGGAAATCTCCGGAAGCAGGGTGTGGTTCCCTACCGTAACGGCCGCTACCTTCATGTTCAATGAAAGCAATGCGACCGTTTCAACCACGCTTGCGGCCGGGCCCCAGCTTGCGCGTCACCGTGTTGCGGCCCACGCCGAGCTTCACCGCCGCTTCCGCGCGACGGCCATGAGTCAGGTCGAGCGCGACCTCCAGCAGCGTGCGGTCCAGGCGCTCACGCGCTTCGGCATGCAGCGATTCCGCACCCTCCAGCAGACGGCGACGCGCCCATTCGGCCAGCGCATGGTCCCATTCGCCGCGTCCGCCGCCGGCGACCGGTGCGTGCGACAGCGCGCCCTGCAGGTCGGTGGTGTTGATCACGTCGGCCGGCGCCAGCGCCGCCAGGCGCCAGCAAACGTTCTCCAGCTCGCGCACGTTGCCCGGCCAGTCGTGCGCCTGCAGCAGGTCGAGGGCGGCGTTGGCGAAGCGCTTGGGCGCGATGTCGAGCTTGCGCGTGGCCATCGCGAGGAAGTTCTCCGCCAGCTGCGGCACGTCGGCGCGGCGTTCGCGCAGCGGCGGCAGTTGCAGGCGGACGACGTTGAGGCGGTGCAGCAGGTCGGCACGGAACCGGCCCTCGGCGACGAGACCATCGAGGTCCTGGTGGGTCGCGGCGATCACGCGCACGTCGACCCGGATCAGCTCGCGGCCGCCGACCCGGAAGAACTCGCCCTCGGCCAGCACGCGCAGCAGGCGCGTCTGCAGCGGCAGGGGCATGTCGCCGATCTCATCGAGGAACAGCGTGCCGCCGTCGGCCTGTTCGAAACGGCCGATGTGGCGCTTCTGCGCGCCGGTGAACGCGCCCGCCTCGTGGCCAAACAGTTCGCTCTCCAGCAGTTCGGAAGGAATCGCGGCCGTGTTCAGCGCGACGAACGGTTTGCGCGCGCGCGGTGATTCGTGGTGCAGCGCATGCGCGACCAGTTCCTTGCCTGTGCCGGTCTCGCCGGTGATCAGCACCGACAACGGCGCCTGCGCCAGGCGGCCGATCGCGCGGAACAGCGCGCGCATGGCCGGCGTGTCGCCGATCAGCTGCGGCGTGGCGGTGCGTGCATCGCTGTCCGGCGAAGCCTCCGCGACGTCGCCGGCATCCGGCAGCGTGCGCACCGCCAGCGCGACCGCGTCGTCGAGATCGAACGGCTTGGAGAGGAACTCATGCGCGCCGCCGCGGAATGCGCCGGCGGTGCTGGCCACGTCGGTGTACGCCGACATCACGATCACCGGCAGCTGCGGGTGCGTGGCTTTCAGCTTGTCGAGCAGCACCAGGCCGTCGTCGCCGGGCATGCGCACGTCGGTGAACAGCAGGTCGGGCGCGCCGCGCGCGCCGAGCGCCTGCAGGGCGGCCGCGGCGCTGTCGAAGCCGTCCACGGAATAGCCGGCGTCGCGCAGTGCGGTGGCCAGCACGAAGCGCACCGAGCGGTCGTCGTCGACCACCCAGATGCGGCGCGCATCGGCGGCGTGGGTGGCGGCAGCCAGGCGATCAATGGACATGACGTTCCTCGTCGGTGTCGTGCAGCGATTGCGGCAGCAGCAGGGTGAAGACCGTGTGGCCGGGACGGGAGCGGTAGGCCAGCGTGCCGCGATGTTCGCGGGCGACCTGTTGGGCCAGGGCCAGGCCCAGTCCGCTGCCTTCGGCGCGGCCGCTGACCAGCGGCAGGAACAGGTGTTCGGCCAGTTCCTCCGGCACGCCGCGGCCGTCGTCGACGATCTCCACCCGCAGCGCCATCGCGTGCAGGTGGTCGTGGATGCGCGAGCCGTGTTCGACACGGGTGCGCAGGATGATGTTGGCCGCGCCCGCCTGCAGGGCATTGCGGACCAGGTTCCAGACGGCCTGGGTGAGGCGGTCGGCGTCGCCGTCGAGCTCGGGCAGGCTGGGGTCGTAGTCGCGCTGCAGGCGCACCGACCAGCCGCCTTCGTTCTCGGCCAGCCGCAGCACGCGCTCGAGCACGGCATGGATGTTCAGCGGCGCGTGCGGACGCTGCGGCGCCGGCGACAGCAGCTGCTCGAGCAGGTTGTTGAGGCGGTTGATCTCCGATTCGATCAGGCTGATCAGCTCGCGCTCGTCGTCGTTGTCGTCGCGCTGCACGGCGCGGCGCGCCAGCAGCTGGGCGGCGCCCTTGAGGCCGGCCAGCGGATTGCGCAGTTCATGGGCCAGGCCCTTGAGCGCCGCGCTCAGGGCATTCGGCAATGCCTGGGTCGGGTCCAGGGCCGGGAACTCGTCCACCGGGTGGGCTTCCAGCAGCCAGCCGCCGCCATCCACCCGGGACAGCCAGCCTTCGGCGAAGCGGGGCGACTCGCCGGGCATGCCCAGCGCCAGCCGGTGCAGGCGGAGGACGTCGCGGTCGGTGTTGTCCAGGAAGCGCGCCATGGCGTCGCCTTCGATCTCCAGGGCCGCCAGCGGTTGTCCCAGCAGGCGGCGGGTACTGACGCCCAGCCAGCGGGCGAAAGCGGGATTCACGCCGAGGACCAGGCCATCGGCGTCCGCCCAGGCCACCGGCGTACTCAGGGCGTCGGTGGTGGGTTCGATACGCATGCGGAAAACGTCCGGGGACGACATTGCACCAGTTTAGTGCAAAGCCGTCCCCGGCAAACCTCAGGCCTCGTAGGCCGATTCGCCGTGCGAGGCGATATCCAGGCCCTCGCGCTCGGCATCCTCAGCCACGCGCAGGCCGAACACGACCTTGGCGATCAGGAAGCCGATCACCGAGACCACGCCGATCCAGACGATCGTCAGGCCGACACCCGTCGCCTGCTTGATGACCTGTCCCACCAGATCGAAGTCCTCACCGCCCTGGCCGCCCCACGCCGGGTTGTAGAACACGCCGGTCAGGATCGCGCCGACGATGCCGCCCACGGCATGCACGCCGAACACGTCGGCGGTGTCGTCGACCTTCAGCAGGCGCTTCAGGCCGGTCACGCCCCACACGCAGGCGATGGCGGCGATGAAGCCGATGGCCACGGCACCGAACGGACCCACCAGGCCGGCGGCCGGGGTGATGCCGACCAGGCCGGCGACCGCACCCGAGGCCACGCCCAGCGCGGACGACTTGCCCTTGAAGATCTTCTCGGCCAGCGCCCATGCGATCACCGCCGCGGCGGTGGCGACCAGCGTGTTGATGAAGGCCAGCGCGGCGCCCGCGGTGGCTTCCAGGTTGGAGCCGGCGTTGAAGCCGAACCAGCCCACCCACAGCAGCGACGCACCGACGTAGGTCAGGGTGACGTTGTGCGGCTTCAGCGCGGTCTGTCCATAGCCCAGGCGCTTGCCGACGAAGTACGCGCCGATCAGGCCGGCCACGCCCGCATTGATGTGCACCACGGTGCCGCCGGCGAAATCCAGCGCGCCCAGTTCGAACAGATAGCCGCCGGTGGCCCACACGATGTGCGCGATCGGCAGATAGCCGAAGGTGAACCAGATCACCGAAAACAGGATGACCGCGGCGAACTTCATGCGCTCAGCGAACGCACCGACGATCAGCGCGCCGGTGATGCCGGCGAACGTCGACTGGAACGCGACGAACACGTACTCGGGCAGGCTGACGCCGTCGGTGAAGGTGGCGGCCAGCGTGTCGATGCCGACGCCGGTCAGGAACAGCTTGTCCAGGTTGCCGATCCATTGGCCCTCGCCCGAGAACGCCAGGCTGTAGCCGTAGACGATCCACAGCACCACCAGCAGCGAGAACACGGTGATGACCTGCACCAGCACGGACAGCACGTTCTTCGAACGCACCATGCCGCCGTAGAACAACGCCAGGCCCGGCACCACCATCAGCAACACCAGCAGCGTGGACGTCAGCATCCACGCCACGTCGCCCTTGTCGACCACCGGCGCGGCGGCCGGGGCTTCTTCGGCGGGCGCTTCAGTCGGGGCCGCGACGGCTTCGGTCGGCGCGGCGGCCGCTTCGACCGGCGCAGGCGCAGCGTCGGTCGCGGGGGCGGCATCGGCAGCGGGAGCTTCGGTCGTGGGTGCGGCGGTGTCCTGCGCGGCGAACACGGTGGCGGTCGTGCCCACCGTCATCAGGCCGAACAGCGCGGCCATGCACAGCATCCGGGTACGGGTCTTCCACCCGGAGAACAGTCGAGTCTTCATGTGGGGGCTCCGAGTGTTAGAGCGCGTCCGCGCCGACTTCGCCGGTACGGATGCGGATGACCTGGTCGATGGTGGTGACGAAGATCTTCCCGTCGCCGATCTTGCCGGTGCCGGCGGCCTGCTGGATGGCCTCGATGACGGCATCCAGTCGCTCGTCGGTGACGACCGTTTCGATCTTGATCTTCGGCAGGAAATCGACGACGTACTCGGCGCCGCGGTACAGCTCGGTGTGGCCCTTCTGCCGGCCGAAGCCTTTCACTTCGGTCACGGTGATGCCGGACACGCCCGCTTGCGACAAGGACTCTCGGACCTCGTCGAGCTTGAACGGCCGGATGATGGCGGTGATCAGTTTCATGCGCATACCCCGATGGTGGATGGAACCGGCCGACCGAAGCCGGCCGGCGGTTTCAAGGCACCCGTGCGCACAACCCCCTGGCGGCGCGCACGTTTCCGGTGCGGAGCGTTGCATGAACCGCATCCGTGCCCGCCGCGATGACATGCGGCGGGAGCGGATGACGTGGGAGGGAGCAGCGGTTCATGGACCTCTCCTGTGTTTCCCCAAGTACAGCGTTGGTGCGATCTCCAGGAATCGAAGACAAGTGTTGCCCCGGTTCCCCAACCGGGCCGACGCATCGCAGCGCGATGCGTTCGAGAGGGTGCGGCGATGGCGACGGGTGGGAGGGGAGATCCGTCGCCATCGCCGCGAGAACTCAGTGCGCGGCCGCTGCGGTGCGGAGGGCCGGTACCGGGCCCTCCGCATCGTTGGCGATGCGCGCGTGCGGCTGCATCAGTTGGCGTAGTACAGCTGGTATTCCAGCGGGTGCGTGGCCGCGCGGAACTTGGTCACTTCCTGCATCTTCAGCGCGATGTACGCATCGATGAAGTCGTCGGTCATCACGCCGCCGGCCTTGAGGAAGTCGCGGTCCTTGTCCAGCGCGTCCAGCGCCTGGTCCAGGCTGGAACAGACCTGCGGGATGTTCTTCTCTTCTTCCGGCGGCAGGTCGTACAGGTCCTTGTCGCTCGGCGCACCCGGGTCGATCTGGTTCTTGATGCCGTCCAGGCCGGCCATCATCAGCGCGGTGAAGGTCAGGTAGCCGGACTGCAGCGGATCGGGGAAGCGGATCTCGATGCGGCGCGCCTTCGGATTGGCGACCCACGGAATGCGGCACGACGCCGAGCGGTTGCGCGCCGAGTAGGCCAGCATCACCGGTGCTTCGAAGCCCGGCACCAGGCGCTTGTAGCTGTTGGTGCCCGAGTTGGCGAACGCGTTGATCGCCTTGGCGTGCTTGAAGATGCCGCCGATGTACCACAGCGCGAGCTGCGACAGGCCGCCGTAGCCGTCGCCGGTGAACAGGTTGGTGCCGCCCTTGGCCAGCGACTGGTGCACGTGCATGCCGCTGCCGTTGTCGCCGACGATCGGCTTGGGCATGAAGGTGGCGGTCTTGCCGTTGCGGTGGGCCACGTTGCGGACCACGTACTTCATCCGCTGCAGCTCGTCGGCCTTCTGCACCAGCGTGTTGAACTTGGCGCCGATCTCGCACTGGCCGGCGGTGGCGACTTCGTGGTGGTGCACTTCGACTTCGATGCCGACCTGTTCCAGCGTCTTGCACATCTCGGCGCGCAGGTCGTGCAGCGAGTCGGTCGGCGGCACCGGGAAGTAACCGCCCTTCACCGCGGGACGGTAGCCGCTGTTGGCGCCGTCGTAGCTCTTGCCGCTGTTCCAGGCGCCTTCTTCGGAATTGATCTTGAAGAAGGTGTGGCCCATCTCGTTGGCGAACTGCACGGAATCGAAGATGAAGAACTCGGGTTCCGGACCGAAGAAGGCGACGTCGGCGATGCCGCTGGCCTTCAGGTGGGCTTCGGCGCGCTTGGCGATGCCGCGCGGATCGCGCGAGTAGCCCTGCATGGTGGCCGGGTCGAGGATGTCGCAGATCAGGACCAGGGTCGGGTCGGCGTAGAACGGATCCAGGTAGGCGCTGCTCGGGTCGGGCAGCAGCACCATGTCGGACTCGTTGATACCCTTCCAGCCCGAGATCGACGAGCCGTCGAACATCTTGCCGTCCTCGAACAGCGAGGCGTCCACGATGCTGACCGGGAAGGTGACGTGCTGTTCAACGCCGCGCATGTCGACGAAACGCAGGTCGACGAACTCGACCTTGTTGTCCTTGATCAGCTTTTCAACATTCTCCACAGACATCTCGGGACCTCGGGTTGGATAAGGATGTAACGGGATAGAGCAATCCCCGTGCCAACCTTGAATGCCGCTCAACCCCTTGATTCTTAAGGCGCAGCTTGACACAGCCTTCACGCAGAATCCCCATGAAGGTGCATTTTTCGGACGCACTTCCCCGAAACGGTGCAGATGGCTTTCCACTATCCTTGGCCGCTTCCCGCCGCCCCCTGCGCCCATGACCGACCTGCTCGCCGCGCTGCTGCTCGGCATCCTCGAAGGCCTCACCGAATTCCTGCCGGTCTCCAGCACCGGCCACCTGCTGATCGCCCAGCACTGGCTGGGCCAACGCTCGGACTTCTTCAACATCGTCATCCAGGCCGGCGCGATCCTGGCCACGACGCTGGTGTTCCGCCGCCGGATCTGGGAACTGGCCACCGGCTGGCGCGACGCCGCCACCCGCGACTACGCGATGAAGCTGGCGGTGGCCTTCCTGGTGACCGCCTTCGTCGGCCTGCCGGTGCGGCTGGCGGGCTGGGAGTTGCCGGAGACGGTCACCCCGATCGCCTGGGCGCTGATCCTGGGCGGCGTGTGGATGCTGGTGGCCGAGCATTTCGCCGAGAAGCGCGGCGACGTGGCGGCCATCACCTGGAAGGTCGCGGTGCTGGTCGGCCTGGCCCAGGTCGTGGCGGGCGTGTTCCCGGGTACGTCACGCTCCGCGGCCGCGATCTTCATGGCGATGCTGGCCGGCACCAGCCGGCGCTCCTCGGCGGCGGAGTTCGTGTTCCTGGTCGGCATTCCCACCATGTTCGCGGCCAGCGGCTACGCCTTCCTGGAGCTGGTGAAGGACAACGCCCTCGGCAGCGAGAACTGGGGCGAGGTCGCCCTGGCGTTCGCGGCGGCGACCGCCACCGGCTTCGTGGTGGTGAAGTGGCTGCTGGGCTTCATCAAGGCGCACCGCTTCACCGGGTTCGCGATCTACCGCATCGTGCTGGGCGCCCTGCTGCTCCTGCTGATGCCAGCGGGGAGCTGATCGCCCTTCACCCCGTTCCAACCGCCCGCGCGTTTGCATAGGCCACCCTCGGAGATGACGCCATGAAACGACTGCTGCTGCTCGCCCTGCCCCTCGCGCTGGCCGGCTGCCCCAAGCCTGCCGAAGAAACCCCGGCCCCTCCAGCCGCATCGGCTCCCGCGACGACCGCCGTCGCACCGGTCGCCGATGGCGCGTTGCTGCCGAAGTACCACTGGCGCCTGGCGTCGGCGACGGACGCGCAAGGCCAGCGTCTCGAGGCGCTGTTCGCCCAGCCCGACAAACCGGTGACGCTGGAGTTCCGCGACGGACGCCTGGGCATCGCCAACACCTGCAACCGCATGGGCGGCAGCTACACGCTGGCCGATGGCTCGCTGACCGCCGGGCGCCTGATGTCGACGCAGATGGCCTGCGCCGACGCCAAGGTGATGGCGCTGGACGCCGAGGTCGGCAAGCGCCTGGAAGGCACGCTGAAACTGGCGACGACCTCGGCCGGCGATGCACCGACGCTGACGCTGACGACCGCGGGCGGCGACACGCTCGGCTTCACCGGCGAGCCCACCGCCGAAACCCGCTATGGCGGCCCGGGCGAACGCGTGTTCTTGGAAGTGGCCGCCGACACGAAGCCCTGCAACCACCCGCTGATCCCGGACATGCAGTGCCTGCAGGTCCGCGAAATCCAGTACGACGACAAGGGCCTCAAGGTCGGCACGCCGGGCGAGTTCCAGCACTTCTACGACAGCATCGAGGGCTACACGCACGAACCGGGTATCCGCAACTTACTGCGCGTGGACCGCTACACGGTGAAGAACCCGCCAGCGGACGCATCCAATCGCGCCTACGTGCTGGACATGGTGGTGGAGTCCGCCAGCGAGAAGAAGTGACGCCGTGACCGCCGGGCGTGCAGCCCGGCGGCGCGCGGCAGACCGCGGTCAACCGCGCAGCGCAGGATTCAGCGTGTAGGTGCCGTATACCAGCGCTTCGCCCAGCACGTGCCCCTGCATGGCGCGCTCCACGTCGCCGGCGGTGAAGCGGGCCGGCAGATCGAGCGTGGCGACGCCCAGCGCGAACAGGCGGAAGAAGTAGCGGTGCGTGCGCAGGTCGTTGAACGGCGGATAGGGGCCGTCGTATCCGTAATAGTCGCCGCCCATCTGCGCATCACCGGCGAACCACCCCGTGTAGCCGTTGAGGCCCTGGCGCGCGCCAGCGGGCCCCGCCGGTGCCTGCTTGCCGCGGGCGGTGACGCCATCGCTGCAGCTGCCGGCCGCGATCGTGCGCACGTCGGGCGCGATGTCCGCCATCGCCCAGTGGATGAAATGCGCGCGCGGCTGCTCAACCGGAATCTGCAGGTCGTCGCGGCCCACCGTTTCGGCCACGGTGGGCGCATCCGGGTCGATGCAGAGCAGGGCGAACGAATGCGTCCCTGCCGGCACGTCGTCCCATGCCAGATGGGGATTGCGATTGGCGGCGAAGCCATCGGGCTGCCCCATCGCGAACTCGGCCGGGATGGGCTGGGTGTTGTCGAAACTGTCGCTCCACAGACGCATGCGCGGCTCCTGGACGGGAAGAAGGAAGATCAGGCCTCGGGATAGCCCAGGCGCACGGCGACCGGCGTGAGCATGGCGAACGGCCCGGCCAGCGCATCGGCATAGTCGCGCCAGCGTCCTGCGGGGAAGCCGGCGCCGCCGGTGGCAGCAGGCGCGGGCAACGACACGCCCCCCAGCGCCCCGCCCAACGCGGCCGCCAGCCGCGAGGGATCGTGTTCCATGCCGTCGATGCGAACCGCCGCCACCGGATACAACGGCGCTTCCAGCAGCATGGCGACATGCTCGAGCATCGCCGCCAGCCAGGCCGCGGCAGTGTCGATGGAGGGAATCGCCAACAGCGATGGCGCACCCCATGCGAGCCATTCGAGCAGCATGTCGCGCGGATCGCGCAACGCCACCAGCAGGCGGCCTTGCGGCAGCTGCGGGCGCAGGGCATGCAGCAAGGTGTTGTCCCACCACACCAGCCAGTCGATCAGGTTGCCGCTCTGCGCGCCCCGCGACGGCCATGCGGCCCGCCACTGTGCCACCAGCTGCGTCGCATCGAGCTGCCCGGACAGCAGGCCCTCGACCGTTGCGAACGGCTGCAGGCCATCCTGCGGCGGCGTGGCGCCGAATCGATCCGACAGCACCGTCGCGCGTGCGTTGGCGAGCACCGCGGCCAGCCGCTCGACGCCCGATCCCGGCGGGCCCCACAGCAGCACGGGCCATTCCGTCGCGTTCTCGGGCATGTCGGCCAGCGGCGGCCACGCCTGCTGCGCCGGACCCAGCCTCGGCAGCGGCAGGCTCTGCACCTCGTGCAGTCGGGCGCGCTCGCCCCAACTCGCCACCGCGCCCGCACGCTGTCCGGCACGGTCCTGCGCCTGGCCCAGCCAGCCAAGCAACATCGCACGCCGCTCGTCTCCGGGCGCCCGATCCAGCAGCGACTGCACGTGCGCGACAGCGGCGTCCGGATCGCGCGCGACCAGCGCGTTGACCTTCCGGGCCTGGGCGCCGCCGTGGCCGGGCATCACGTCCACAAGGCGGTCGGCGGCCGCATCGGCCTCGTCCGCACGGCCGGCATGCGCCAGCGCCGCCATCCTGGCTTCGAGCGCGCGGATATCGCCGGGCTGCGCATCCACCCAACGCTCGGTGACCGCAAGCGCTCCTTCACTGCCGACGTCTTCCAGTGCGAGGCGTGCGAGCCACAGATTGGTGTTCTTCTGGGCGAACGCCAGGCAGGCATCCAGTGCCTGCCGACCTTCGTCGCGGCGTGCCTGGCGATGCCACAGTTCCAGCAGCGACGACAGCAGGTCGCGATCCTGCACGCCTCCCGCCAGCGCGGCCTGCAGCAACGGGGCCGCCTGCTCCAGTCGTCCGCTGCGGAGGTGCAGGCGGCCGGCAAGGCTGCGGACGCCGGCCGTCGCGCGCTGCGGGTCGGCCAGCACGGGGTCCAGCAACGCCAACGCTTCGTCGGCCCGCCCTTGCCGCGCGACCACGCTGGCGACGAGCAACGTGACGCCGGTGGCCGCGGGCACCCGCTCGGCGATCGTGCGGAAGGCCTGTTCGGCGAATGCCAGATGGCCGCGCTCGAGATAGACCACGCCCAGCGCATGCAGCAGCTGCAGATCGTCCGGCACGCGCTGCACGGCCGCCGCGAGGATCTTGAGTGCCGCCTCCGCGTCGCCCTGCTGCAGCAGGGCCATGCCGTCGACGAACGCCAGGCGCGGATGATCGGGTGCGACGCGGGCGGCCAGACGGTTCAGGCGCTGCGCCTCTTCGGTCTCCCCACGGCCCAGCGCCAACTGCGCCTGCACGATGTAGGCCGTGAACTGGTTCGGATCCAGGCCGGTCGCCTGGTCCAGCGCGGCACGCGCTTCGTCGGGCCGCCGGCTGCCCACCAGCACGCCGGCGCGCGCCAGATGAAGGTCGGCATCTTCCGGTGCCAGGGTGATCGCGCGGTCGATGCTGGCCAGGGCCGCCTCGGCCTGTCCGTTCTGCAACTGGGCGGCGGAGAGCCAGCGCAGGGCCTGGGCGTCGTCAGGACGCTCGCCGACAAGGGTTTCGGCGGCGGTCAGCGCATCCGCCACCGCGCCGCGGCGCAGGGCTTCGAGGATCGGGTCGTACATCGGACTACCAACGTTCGGGCAAACGCCGATTGTAACGGGCGTTCCGAGGCTCAGGCCGCGCCGTCGTCCAGTCGTTCGGCCACCCAGCGCTCGGCGTAGCCGTCGCAGGCGGCATTCTCGATGAAGCCGCAATGTCCGCCCCACGGCGCGATCTCCAGCGTCGCCTGCTCCGGCAGGGTCCAGCCGCGGAAGGTGTCGAAGGGAATGACCGGGTCGTCCTCTGCCATCAGGATATGCGCGGGCACCGACAGGCCGGCCAGACGATCGCCACCGATCGCATAGCCGTCGAAGTACGCATCCAAGGTGCCGAACGCCGTGTGCCGCTGGACCAGCCAGTCGGTCAGCGCGCGCATGTCGAGCGCCAGCACGGTGTCGTCGAAGTCGTGGCGCTGCGGGAACAGGTGGCGCTTGCGGACCAGCGATCGACGCCACTTCCGCGCGAAGTACCAGTCGTACAACGGCAATCCGTTCTCGATGCGCTCCATGGTGGTCGCCGGATCCAGCAGCGGGCACACCGCGGCCACGTGCGCCAGCGCCAGCCCCGCCTGCGGCGCACGCAACGCCAGGCGCAACGCGAAATTGCCGCCCAGCGAATAGCCGGCCACCCGCATCGGCATGCCGCCGGCGAAACGCCGCGACACATCCACCGCCGCATGCACGACTTCATCGAGCCGGTTGGAGTGGAACAGGTCTTCGTTGAGGTGGTGGGTATCGCCGTGGTCGCGGAAGTTCAGCCGGAACACCTCGTATCCGCGCGCCAGCAGCTGCGCGGCGGTCAGCCGCATGTAGCTGGAATCCGCACTGCCCTCCCACCCGTGCAACAGCAGCACCAGTCCGCGCGGTTCGCGGGCCGGCATCCGGCTGAGGAACCCCTGCAGGCGTACGCCGTCGCCGCCATCGACGATGTGCTCGGCCGTCACCGCACCGCTGACGGCCATGGCACGCAGGCCGCGCCGGCGCCGCAGCGCGCTCGAACCCAGCACCGACTGCAGGTGCGGGTTGCGGAGCCAGCGGGGCGGGCGGTAGTCGGCGGCTGTGATCATGGGCTCATCGCGACGGCATCGGCCCGAGGATGGCACCGTGGGACCGAGTATTCCCTCGATTCCGTCGGAAACCCGTCAATCCCATCGATCAGGCGGCCGCCATCGCCTGCGCGATGCGCTCGCGCGAGAGGTCGGCGATGCGCCGGCGGCCCTCCACGTCCGCGATGCGGATCGGCTCCAGGAAGCAGATGTCCGCAGTCCGCGCCGGCTCGCCGAGCAGGCGCAGGAAGTTGGCGAAGAAGCTCTCCTTCGGCCCGAACGCCACCACCGGCTGCGCGCTGCCGTAGGCGCCGTAACGCAACGCGACCGGCTGCACAGGCACGTCCGCCTCCACCGCCGCCAGGAAAATGCGCGCATGGAAGGGCCCCACCTCGCGGCCATCGCGCGTGCGACCCTCGGGGAACACGCCGACCGAGCGCCCTTCGCGCAGGCGACGCATCATCGCCTGCAGCACGCCACCCAGCGATTCCTGGCTGCCTCGCTGGTGGAAGATGGTCTGTCCCTGCGCGGCCAGCCAGCCCACCACCGGCCAGCCCCGGATCTCGTGCTTGGCGACGAAGCCCATCATGCGCTGGCTGTGCAGCGCGGTGATGTCGATCCAGCTGACGTGGTTGGCCACGAACATCGTCGGCCCGGCCAGCGGCGTGCCGACCCGCCGAAGGCGGAAGCCGAAGATGCGCATCAGGCCGCTCGACCACCAGCGCACCGCCACGTCGCCCACGCTCTCGTCGCCCACGCGCACCCACACCAGCAGCGGCGACAGGCACAGCAGGATGATCGGCAGGAAGACCAGCAGGTGGACCAGCAGCAACGGCACGCGGTACAGGTAGCGCAACATTCGCGCCACACCGCTGCCGCCGGCAACATGAACAGGGGGCGGCGTCATCCCGTCACGATACCGGATGCATCGCCACAGCGGAATGCATCCGTCGCCGGCGTCAGGGCTTCGGCAGCGGCACGACCGCCAGCGTCAGGCGCGAGACGCAGACCAGCTTGCCCTCGTCGTTCTCGATGCGGATCTCCCACAGCTGGGTGCTGCGGCCCACGTGCAGGGCGCGCGCGGTGCCGGTGACCACGCCGCCCCGCATCGCGCGCACGTGGTTGGCGTTGATCTCCAGGCCCACGACCATCTCCTTCGTCGTGTCCACGCACAGGTTGCCGGCCATGCTGCCGAGCGTTTCCGCCAGCGCCACCGACGCACCGCCATGCAGGATCCCGTAGGGCTGCACGGTGCGGGCATCCACCGGCATCGTGCCGCGCAGCCAGTCGTCGCCGGCCCCGGTGACGACGATGCCCAGGTTCGAAACCAGGGTATTGGCGGCGTGGGTGTTGAGGGCGGCGAGGTCGACGGGCGCGCGGAAGCTCATGCGGAACGGATTCCTGGTGTGGACGTGCAAGGGTACGTCAGCCGGCGCGGCACCCGAAGGGCCAGGATGCGCCGAGTGGCCCACCCCTCAGAGGATCGGGACCAGCCCCGCGCCAAAGGCGGTCAGGACGCGGGTGTACAGCCACTTCGGCCCCACGTTGACCTCGGGGAAGTCGCCCACCGAGACATAGCAGCGGTGGAACGCCGGGTCCTTCGGCGTCACCGGCAGCGGGCAGTCGGGGCCCGGCTGGAACTCGTAGCTGGTCGCGTACCGCCACGGCCAGATATCGAAGATCGGCAACGCCTCGGAGACCTTGCCGAGGCTGTAGTCCAGTCCCGAGAACACCACCGGCTTGGCGCGCGGGGCAATCACCCAGGCGTTGCGCGGCGACATGTCGCGACGGATGCTGCCGGCCAGCGCCTGGGCGAAGGCCGCGTCGTGGATCACGACGGCCGCCTCGGTGTTGTAGTTCTCCGAGCGCGGATCGAAGTTGTGCGTGCCGATCACCGCGGTCTCTCCGTCGATCACCATCGACTTCGCATGCAGGCCCATGCGCACGCCCGCCCGCTTCAGCGGCAGCGGCTCGGAGCCGGCGCCGCTGCTCAGGAACGATGGCCGCGACTCGGTGCGCTGCAGGCGCCGCGTGGTCTCGCCCGACGATTTGCCGGACGCACCGCCGGACGACGGCCCGATCGACCCCGACGGACCCCGGATGCCGCCATTGCTGCTGCCCTCTCCATCGGGTGATGTCAGCGGCGGCCCTTCCGGCATCATCGCCGCGTAGTCGACCGGCGCGTCTTCCGGAAACGGCTTGAACTCGTGGATCCGGAAGCCGAACTCGCGCAGGTAGCGGCGCTTGTACTTGAACGACATCGAATAGACGACCGGGTTGTCGGTGGCCGCCAGGCTGTTGGTCGACACCACCACCTGCGGCGGCGGCTGGCGTTCGCGCATCTCGCGGAACATCGCCTGCGCCTGCTTCGACATCACCAGGTACGGCGTCTGCAGCAGCACTTCGGTCTTCGCACTGCGGATCAGCGCTTCCAGCTCGGGTGCGGCCGGCGCATCGTCATCGCGGCGCTCCCGCCGGTGTTTCTGCGGCAGGTCGGCGATGTAGCGCACGTCGCTGACCGGATAGGCCACGTCGACGAACCGCGTCCGCATCACGTCCGGATCGTCTGCGTCCTGCTTCGCGGCCTGCACGCGCTCAGGTCGCAGGTAGCGCGGCACCGGCATCGTCGGCACGCCGCCGTCGAGCAGCGTGCGGCCGACGTCGTTCAGGCGTTCCGCAGGCACGCTGCGGCGCGCATTCCAGAAGGCCTCGAAATTGGTCGCCATCGCGCCGGCCTCGGGCCCGGCCACCAGCACGTCGCGGTCGCGGAAGTTGTACTCCGCGTCCCAGTCGTAATAGTCGTCCTGGTAGTTGCGGCCGCCACTGATGCCGATGCGCGCATCCACCAGCAGCAACTTGGTGTGCATGCGCTGGTTGAACCGGCGGAAGCAGCACAGCACGCTGCCGGCGTAGTCCAGGTAGTTGAGCTTGGCCTTGCCGAAGCTCGGGTTGTAGATGCGGATGGCGAAGTTCTCGTGCGCACCCGACAACGCCGCGAGGATCTCCAGGTCGGCGATCGCCGACAGCTGGTCGATCAGCAGCCGCACCTTCACGCCGCGCCGGGCAGCGGCGAGCAACTCGTCCAGCACGAGCCGCGCGCTGTCGTCCTTGTCGAAGATGTAGGTCTGCAGGTCGATGCGCTCGCGCGCACTGCGGATCAGGTTCAACCGCGCCAGCAGCGCATCGGACCCCTGGTCCAGGATCACCGCGTAGTGGCGCGGCGCTCCGGGCGTGGACGCCGCCCGCGCCTGGTCGCCCAGGTCGTACAGCGGCGATCGCAGGGCGCAGGCATCGGTCTGCGCGCAGTCGACCACCTGCGAGCGTGCGGCGGCGGCGATGCCCGCCGCGCGCTCGCGCTGGCGGTCGGACAGGCTGGCGCACGCGCTGCACAGCAGCGCGAGCCACAGGACCGCGCAGCGCGCGGCGATCACGGTGACGCGGCGGTGGTTCACGGCGTCTTCCCGCTCCTGACGCGTGCGCGGAGCACGAAGACGACGCGATCGCTGACGGCCAGCATCCAGTCGTCCATCTCGTAGTCACTGCGGCGCACCGCGCCCGTGGCCACGACGTCGCAGCCTATCGCGGGACGCTGGCAGGTCGCCGGCGCCACGTCCAGGCTCCGCGGGCGGCTGATGCCCTTGATGCTCAGTTCGCCCTCCAGCTTGCCGCCGTCGTAGAGCAGCATCGGGTCGTAGGGCTTGGAGGTGAAGGTGACCACCGGGTAGCGGTCGGCATCGAAGAACTTCTCGCTGCGCGCCCAATCGCTGTACCGGGGATGGTCGATGATCTCCACGTCGCGCGTGTACATGCGCAGGCGCACCTGCTGGCGCCCGTCGGGCAGGTGCTCCACCGAGCCTTCGTACTGGCGGAACACCCCATCCAGCACCTGGCCCCAGCGCGTGCGCAGTTCGAACCCCAGCCGCGTGTTGGCGGGGTCGAAGTCGTTGCGTCCCTGCGCCAGCACCGGTGCGGCCAGCAGCGCGCCCACCGCCAGCGCGGCCAAGCGCAGGCCGGCGGCCGCCACTCGCGTCATGGCCACCAGAATTCGGAAAGCTGGGCCACGCCCGGTTCGATCGAGGCGTCCACCGGCAGCGTCAGCACCACCACGCCGCCGGGCGGCATGCCGCGGTACTCGCTGGTCACGCCGGAGTACATCAGCGCCGCCAACTGCTCGAAGCCCGGATTGTGGCCCACCATCAGCAGGCGCTCGGCCTCCCGGTGCTGGTCGGCGAGATCCGCCAGCGTGCCGGGCGTGGCTTCGTAGATGCGCTCTTCCAGGCGCTGTTCCACATAGCCGATCGTGCCCAGCACGGCCTCCAGCGTTTCCCGCGCCCGGCGCGCCGGGGAACACAGCACCCGGTCGGGCACGAAACCCTTTTCCTTGAACCAGGCCGCGACCGATTCGGCCTCGGCCAGGCCTTGCGGCGAAAGGGGGCGGTCCAGGTCGGACTGGCCGGTCGTGGCCGGTTCGGCATGCGCGTGGCGCAGCAGGATCAGTTCACGCATGGGACACTTGCTCCTTCGGCCTTCAGGCCTTCTTGATCCACTTCAACAACGGGTCCCAGTCGGCCTGATGGTCGCGGACCTGGGCCGAACGGTAATCGAACAGACTGCGCCCCAGTCCCACCAGCACCACATAGGCCTGGGTGTCGCGCAACTGGGTGACGACGGGGTACGGCCAGGTCTTCAGCATCTCCACCGCCTGCTGCGACGCGTTGGTCCACGGCTTGGTGCGGTTCACCACCAGCCCTACCGGCAACTTGCGCTTGTGCACGCGCGGCACCTTGGCCAGGGTGTTGAGGAAGCCGACCGTGGCTTCGATGTCCAGGGCCGAGGGCAGCACCGGCACCACCACCGCATCGGCGTGCTCCAGGAAGCTGTCCAGGTCGTCGGCCATCGCCCCGGCGGGTGCATCGACGACCACGCGCTCGGCGTCGTCCGGCAGCCAGGCGCGCCAGGCGCGCTTGCCGCTGGCGTCGATCGGCAGCACGGCGCTTTCGAGTTCGGCACGACGTTCGGCCCAGCGGGTGGACGAGTGCTGCGGATCCGCATCCACCAGTACCGTGCGCTTGCCATCGAGTGCGAAGTACGCGGCCAGATTGGTCGCCAGGGTGGTCTTGCCCGCGCCGCCCTTGGAGCTGGCGACCAGAATCGTCTTCATGCGCGCACCTCGTTGCCCGGGGAGCCCGCAGGGTACACCGGCCTTGGTGAAGCGGGAACCGGCCTTGAGGAACCGGGGATGAAGCCGCGGCGTCCTCGTTCCCCGCCGTGCGCGCCCTTGCTATCGTGCCCGTCCCCACGGACCGGATGCCCCATGAACGAACTGCAGGACCTCACCGCGCTGATCCGCGCCAACACGCCGCTGATCGTGATCGAGACGCAGGACGAGGCCCGCGTGGTGGAGCTGTTCCGGCAGGCCCTGGCCCAGGTGTGGCGGGCGCTGTTCCGCTGGAGCATCACCGAAGGCCTGCGCCGGCTGGACATGGACCGCGAGGACGACGCCGTCGGCCCGCCCGACGCCAGCGCGGCCCTGCAGGCGATCAAGCAGGCCGAGCAACGCGGCATCTACCTGCTGTTCGACTTCCATCCCTACCTCGGCTACGCCAGCAGCCAGCGCCAGCTGCGCGACATCCTGCAGCGCCGCCACACCCTGCCGCACGTGGTGGTGCTGGTGGGCGCGAAGATCGAATTGCCGGCCGAACTCGAGGCCCTGGCGGTGCGCTTCAACCCGCGCCTGCCGGATGGCCCGGCGCTGCTGAAGATGGTCCGCGAAGAGGCCGAGCACTACGCCCGCGAACACGGCGGCCGCCGGGTCGAGGCCGACGGCGAGGCGGTGAAGCAGATAGTCCGCAATCTGCAGGGCCTGAGCCTGGTCGACGCGCGCCGGATCGCCCGCCAGCTGATCTTCAACGACGGCGCGCTCAGCGCGAGCGACCTGCCGGCGCTGAACAAGCTCAAGTTCGAACTGCTGAACCGCAGCGGCCACCTGCATTACGAGTACGACACCGCCCGGTTCGCCGACGTGGCCGGCGCGACGCGGCTGAAGCGCTGGATCGAACAGCGCCGCGCGGTGTTCGTCTCCGGCAATCCGCCGCCGGGCCTGGACCTGCCCAAGGGCGTGCTGCTGCTCGGCGTGCAGGGCTGCGGCAAATCGATGCTGGCCAAAGCCACGGCGGCCGGCTTCGGCGTGCCGCTGCTGCGGCTCGACTTCGGCACGCTGTACGACAAGTACCACGGCGAGACCGAGAAGAACCTGCGTGCGGCGTTGGCCTCGGCCGAGCAGCTGGCGCCGTGCGTGCTGTGGATCGATGAAATCGAAAAGGGCCTGGCCAGCGGGGGCGATGAGGATGGCGGCGTCTCGCGCCGCGTGCTCGGCTACCTGCTCACCTGGATGGCCGAGCGCAAGGCCGGTGCGGGCAGCGGGCAGGTGTTCCTCGTGGCCACTGCGAACCAGGTGCAGGACCTGCCGCCCGAACTGCTCCGCAAGGGCCGCTTCGACGAGATCTTCTTCGTCGACCTGCCCTCGCCCGAAGCACGCGTGGAGGTGTTGCGCGTCCACCTGTCGCGTCGCCAGCTGGACCCGGAAGGTTTCAACCTGCCGGCGCTGGCCGCCGCGGCGAACGGCTTCTCCGGGGCAGAACTTGAGCAGGCCATCGTCTCGGCCCTGTACGCCGCGCACGCGGAGCAGAAGCCGCTGGACACCGACGTGGTGATGCACGAGATCCGCAATACGCGCCCGTTGTCGGTGCTGATGGCCGAACAGGTGCAGGCCCTGCGCGAGTGGGCACGCGAGCGGACGGTGCCGGCGGATTGAGCAGCGCCAACCGGGCGCAGCGGGTCCTATCCCTGGCGTGGCTCGGTTGCGGACAACGCGGCACAGATGCCGGGCCAGCGCAGCGCCAGCCGCCGTGTCAGCCACACGGTGAACACCAGTTGGACCGCGGCGGCCGCGAGCCATCCGTAACCACCGACCAGGTCGAGCCCACGCACGAGCCATGCGCCATGCGGCAGCCCCGCCGCCTGCAGTTCCGGCGCAATGAAGAGGCGGTAGGCCTCCAGCGGCAGCAGCACGATGCAGCCCCACAGGAAGTACACGCCATACACCAGCGCCGCCACGACCGCGACGAACAGGACGGGACGCGGCAGGCGTGCCTTCCGACGGAACGCCCTCAGGGCGGGCCACCAGGCTGGCATCAACGCGACGACGAAGTAGGCGATCGCGACCGCGGACAGTAGCGCGACCAGTCGCGGGCCGAGGAGTTCGATGGCGTCCATCATGGGTCTCGCATGCTCCGTCGCTCCTTCCGCGCTCGCCGTCCGTGCGGGACGCCCGATGGTCGTTCGCGCCCTGCGGGTACGTCAAGGCGCTCGCACGCACATATGGCGCGGTTGCGCCTCCGCGCATCCATCTGGGATGCTCCGACCTTCGGAAGTTCGACCACGACCAGTGAGGCGTTCCGTCTCGCGGAGGGAACCTTCGCGCGGGACGATGGTCGACTGGAGACGAGGGAGCGAAGGGGACGCGATGATCGAGTTGCAGGGCGTGCAGCGCCACTACGCCATGAGCGGACAGACCGTGCGCGCGCTGGCGGGGGTGGACCTGCACATCGGCGAGGGCGAGTTCGTCGCCATCACCGGCGCATCCGGCTCGGGCAAGTCCAGCCTGCTGAACATCCTCGGCTGCCTGGACCGCCCCAGCACCGGCACCTACCTGTTCGAAGGCCGCGATGTCGCCACCTTCGACGACGAGGCCAGCAGCGACCTGCGCAACCGGCGCATCGGCTTCGTGTTCCAGAGCTTCCACCTGCTGCCGCGGCTGACCGTGCTGGAGAACGTCATGCTGCCGCTGCGCTTCCATCGGCAGCCACCGCCCGGCACGCACGAACGCGCGCTGGCCTTGCTGGATCGCGTCGGTCTGGCCGAACGCCGCGACCATCGCCCCAGCGAACTGTCCGGCGGACAGATGCAGCGCGCCGCCATCGCACGCGCCCTGCTGCTGCAACCGGCCCTGCTGCTGGCCGACGAACCTACCGGCAACCTGGATTCGAAGAGCGCGGCCGACGTGCTGGCGCTGATCGACGAAGTGCATGCCGGCGGCCAGACCGTGGTGCTGGTGACCCACGACAACGACATCGCCGGGCGCGCCCCGCGCCAGGTGAAGCTGCGCGACGGCAAGGTGGAATTCGATGCGCTCCAGTAAGACGTTGTGGGCCGTGCTGGCCCTGGCCGCGGCATCGCCCGCGCAGGCGGTGGTGCTGACCGGCGAAGTGCGCGCGATCGACGCGCAGCAGATCCTCACGCCGCAATCGAACAGCTCGCCGGTGGTGATCCGCTACTACGTGCCCGAGGGCGAACGGGTGAAGAAAGGCGAGGTGGTGCTGCGGATCGATCCCGGCCAATCGGCCAGCCGCATTCCCGAGCTGGAAGCGCAGATCGAACAGGGCCGCGCCAAGGACGCGAAGGAGATCGCCGAACTCGAGGTCAAGGCCGTGGACGCGGAAATGTCGCTGGTCGATGCCGAAGCCGAACTGGCCACCGCCAGGCTCGATGCCACGATCCCGCCGGACCTGATCTCGGCGCTGGACTACGACCGCCACCAGGGCGAGCTGGACCGCGCCACGCGCGAGGTCGCCCTGAAGCGCAAGGACCTGGACGCCGCACGCGCCGCCGTGCAGCGGCGCATCGGCGATGGCCGCCTGCAGATCGACAAGCTGATCCTGCAACGCGACTACCACGCCGCGCTGGTGCGCACGTCGGAAGTGGTGGCCGACCGCGACGGCATCGTCGTGCATGGCTTCAACAACAACTGGATCGGCGGGCGCATCGACGAGGGGTCCTCGACCATGCCCGGCAGCAAAGCCGGCGAAGTGGTCGGCAGCGGGCGCATGAACGTGCGTGCGTGGGCGCTGGAGCCGGACCGGCGCGGCCTGGTCGTCGGCCAGCCGGTGGAGTTGACGTTCGACGCGCTGCCCGGCCGCAAGGTGACCGGGCGCATCGACTTCATTTCCGGCGCGCCGGACCGCCGCCCGGAATGGGGCGAAGGCCGCTACTTCACCCTCGACATCACCCCGGACACACACGCGCTGACGCTGATGCCGGGCATGAGCGTGCGCGTCATCGCCCGCCCGCCCGCGGCCACCGGCAAGGAGCGCGCGCCATGAGGGCGATGCGCTGTACCCCTTTCTTTCTTGCCGTGGCCTGCATGTTGCCGGCTGCCCACGCGGGCACCCTGCGCGTGGACGGCGAGGTGTACGCGCAGCGCAGCGCGCAGCTGCTGCCGCCGTCGGTCGACCGCATGTGGCAGTTCAACCTCACCCAGCTCGCCCCCGATGGCAGCACGGTGAAGAAGGGCGACATCGTGGTCGCGTTCGACACCAACGACCTGGTCCGCCAGCTGGCGGAGAAGCAGAGCCTGCTGCAAGAGAAGAAGCGCGAGCTGGAGAACCTGAGCCTGGACGTGGCCGAGCGCGACCGCAGCCAGCGCCTGGCCACCGCCGAGGCCGACGCCGAGCGCGACAAGGCCGGGCGCAAGACCGAACAGCCGCGCGAACTGATCGCCGCGCTGGAGTACGACAAGCTGGTGGAAGACCGCCGCCGCACCGAGCGGCGTGCCGCGCTCGCGCAGGTCGCCGAACGCGCGGCCGCCGAACAGCGCCGGCAGGAGCTGCGCCTGGTCAACGCCGAGCTGCAACAGGCGCAGGCCGACGTGACCCGCCTGCAGACCTCGATCGCCGCGCTCAACCTGCCGGCCCCGCGCGATGGCGTGATCATGCACAAGAGCAACTGGAACGGCGAAAAGTTCGATGTCGGCTCACAGGTCTGGCGCGGCCAGACCGTGGCCGAGATCCCCGACCCCGCCACCCTCGCCGTGCGCGCGCAGTTGCCCGAGCGCGACCTGCTGCGGGTGAAGGTGGGCGCCTCCGCGCGCATCGTGGTGGAAGGCGGCGGCGGCAGCGTGCACCACGGCAAAGTGGCCAGCGTCGGGCGCGCGGTGCGCAGCAAGTCGCAGGTGCAGCCGGTGCCGGTGCTGGACCTGGACATCCGCCTGGACGACGCGAAAGCGAAACTGCGGCCGGGCCAGGCGGTACGCGTCGAACTCACCGTGCCCGACATCGCCGGAGGCACGAAATGATCCGCACGACGCGCGTTGGCGCGCTGCTCGTGCTGGTCGCCGTCCTCGCGGGCTGCGGCAAGGACGACATGCCCGTCGCCAGCGAGACCGTGGCCAAGGGCGCGCTGACGCTCACCGTGCGCGGCGAAGGCGAACTGCGTTCGGCCAAACCCACGCCGTTGACGGTGCCCGGCAAGAACTGGGCGCAGCGCCAGGTCGAGTGGATGGTGCCCGAGGGCAGCCTGGTGAAGAAGGGCGAACTGCTGGCACGCTTCATTTCGCCGGAAGGCGAGCAGCAGCTGGCGCAGGCGATGATCGACCTGCAGCGCAATGCGCTGGCGCGCGCGGCGAAGGAGAGCGGGCTCGATTCCGCACAGGGCCGTGTGGAAGTGGACCTGTCGCAGGTCGCCGTGCAGCTCGGCATCGCCCAGCGCTACGCCAGCGCGGACCTCAGTACCGTGGCCCGCAACCAGGTGCTGGATGCGGTGGAGGACAAGGAGTACCTGCAGGTCCGGCAAGGCGTGCTGCAGTGGCAACGCGACCAGTCCGGCGTGCGCGGCGGCGCCGAACTGGCGGTGCTCGACGCGCAGCGCGCCACTTTCGACATGAATGCGCAGAGCCGCAAGGCCGACCTGGATGCGCTGGAGTTGCGCGCGCCCAACGACGGCGTGCTGCTGCTCGCGACCAACTGGTCCGGCGACAAGCCGATGGTGGGCGCCAACCTGCGCGCGGGGTTCGAGTTCGGCAGCCTGCCGGACACGGCGACGATGGAAGTGGAGATCGACCTGCCGCAGATCGAGGCGCAGGGCATCCAGGCCGGCGATGCGGTGGTGCTGCATCCGCTGGGCCGTCCGGACCAGCGCATCGACAGCACGCTGTCGTGGGTGGCGAGCGCAGCGAAGGTCCGCAACCGCGAAAGTCCGGTGAAGTTCCTCTCGATGCGCGCACCGATCCCGGCCAAGGCCATCGAGCGCTTCCGCCTGATCCCGGGCCAGCGCTTCGCGGCGTCCGTCGTGCTGCTCGATGCGAAGGACGCCATCGCCGTGCCTAACGTGGCCATCGAACAGCGCGACGACCGTCACTGGGTGCAGGTGAAGCAGGGCTCCGACTACGTGGCGCGCGAAGTGACGCTGGGCGTGCGCGGCACGGCGCGCTCGCAGGTACTCGAGGGCCTGCGGCCCGGCGACCAGGTGAAGCTGTCGCAGGCCGACGTGCCTGCGCCGGGCGAAGAAGCGAAGGACAAGGACGACACGGTCGAGGGCGATTCGCCCGCCGCCGATGGCGAACGCGACGCGAAAGGGAAGAACGCATGACCGGCCTGCTCAACCGCCTGCCCACCGTCTGGCGCGAAGCGGTCGAAGAACTCTGGCGCCGCCGCCTGCGCACGCTGCTGACCCTGCTCGGCATGATCTTCGGCGTGGGTGCCATCGTTGCGATGCAGGCGGTCGGCGAAGGCAGCCGGCGCGAAGCGCTGCGCCTGGTCGAAGGCCTGGGCCTGCACAACCTGATCGCCGAGGCGAAGACGCAGGACGAGGACACGCTGAAGGAAACGCGCGAGCGCAGCCTGGGCCTGACCGTCGCCGATGCCGACGCCGCGCTCAGCGTGGTACCCGGCGCCGAGCGCCATGCCGCAGAGAAGGAAGTCCGCACGCACACCGTCTTCAGCGATACCGGCCGCAGCGATGCGCAGGCCAGTGGCGTCAGCGCGAACTGGTTCGGCCTGTCGTCGCTCAAGGTCGCCAAGGGGCGCGCGTTCGATGCCGACGATGAAACCGCGCTGGCCGCCGTCGCGGTGCTGGGCCACCAGGCCGCAGCCGACCTGTTCCCGAACGGCGAGGCGGTGGGCGGACTGATCAAGGTCAACCACGTGTGGCTCGACGTCATCGGCGTGCTGGCGGACCGCGATCTGGGCCAGGACGATTTCGAAGGCGTGCAGCTGGGTTCGGAGAGCAACCGCATCTACGTGCCGCTGGCGAGCGCGCGGGCACGCTTCCGTTTCCAGCCGCAGGAGGACGAAGTGGACCGCTTCCTGTTGCGCCTCGATGATCCCCAGCGGCTGGCGGCCGGTGCCGGCGTGCTCGCCGCGGTGCTGGACCAGCGCCACGCCGGCATGGCGGACTACCAGCTGATCGTGCCGCAGCAGCTGTTCCAGCAACACCAGCAGACCCAGCGCATCTTCCAGGTGGTGATGGGCGCGATCGCCGGCGTCAGCCTGCTGGTCGGCGGCATCGGCATCATGAACATCATGCTGGCCAACGTGCTGGAGCGTCGCCGCGAGATCGGCCTGCTGCGCGCGCTCGGTGCGCGCCGTCGCGACGTGATCGCGCAGTTCCTGCGGGAGGCCACGGTGATCTGCATCGCCGGCGCCGTGCTGGGGCTCGTGTTCGGCGGCGTGCTCGCCTACCTGATCGCCACCTTCGCCGGCTGGCAGGTCGCGTGGGCGCCGCTGCCGATCCTGCTGTCGGCGGGCTTCTGCGCCGTGGTCGGCCTGGGCTTCGGCGTGTATCCCGCGCGCCAGGCGGCGCAGCTCGACCCGATCGCCGCGCTGCGCCACGACTGAATCAGCGCGCGGCCTCGATCTCCACCGCCGTTCCGCTCACCCGCACGCCCTGCTGGAGGTCGTGCGGCACATCCACCTGCAGCAGGCTGGGACGACCGATGTCATGGCCCTGCAGGATGCGGAAGCGGCGCGTATCGGGCAGTTCGTCCTGCGTTGCCAGGTAGGCACCCAACGCGGCCGCCGCCGCGCCGGTGGCGGGATCTTCCACCACGCCACCGGGCGGGAACGGATTGCGCGCGTGCAGCGTCTGCGCGTCCTCGCGCCAGACCAGGTTCACCGTGGTCCAGCCGCGTGTCGCCATCAAGGCGGATAGCGCATCGAAGTCGTAATCCAAAGCGGCGAGACGTGCGCGTGATGCGGCGGCGATGACCGGATGCCAGGCGCCGGCGTACGCGACGGCGGGTGGCAGACCTGGATCGAGGTCGTCGCGATCCCAATCCAACGCCGCCAGCAGCTGGTCGAGGTCCACCGCGTCCAGTGCTTCGACGCGGGGCGCCACGCTGGTGAGGGTGGCGGTGAAATCGGCATCGACGGTCACCCGCACGCGTCCGGCCTGCGTGTGCAGCACGACCTCGCCCGGGCCATGGCCGCGCGCATGGGCCACCATCGCCGCGATCGTCGCGTGGCCGCAGAAGCTCACCTCGGCCAGCGGGCTGAAATAGCGCACGTCGAGCGCGCCGTCTTCGCGCGGCAGCAGGAAGGCGGTTTCCGAGTACCCGACGTCCGCAGCGATGCGCTGCATGGCGTCGTCGGACAGGCCACGCGCATCCAGCACCACGCCGGCGGGATTGCCGCCCTCTGGGTCAGTGGTGAACGCGCTGTAGCGTAGGACCGTGTGCGTCATGGTGTTTCTCCGACGACCGCGGCGGGCGGGTCCAGCCGCACCACCAGGTAGCGCAGAAAGAACTGCGTCAGTGGCCCCACGCCGAAGGCGAACACCAGCGTGCCCACGCCGACGATGCCACCGAGCGACACGCCGATGACCAGCACGGTGACTTCGATCAGCGTGCGGATGCTGCGGATCGACCAGCCGGTGCGGCGTGAGAGACCCGTCATCAGGCCGTCGCGCGGGCCGGGCCCCAGTTGCGCCCCGATGTACAGCGCAGTGGCGATCGCACACAGCACGACGCCGGCCACCAGATAGGCCCATCGCAGCGGCAGGCCGTCGGGCGTGGCCAGCAGGGCGAGGTTGAGGTCGGCGAACGGACCCAGCAGCAGCGTGTTGGCCAGCGTGCCCACGCCGGGCATCTGCCGCAGCGGGATCCATGCCAGCAGCACGCCTACCGCGGTCAGGATCATCACCGTGCCGAACGACAGCGGCAGATGGTGCGATACGCCAAGGTGGAAGACATCCCAGGGCGAGGCGCCGACGGCGCCTTCGATCATCAGGGCGATCGCCAGCCCATACAGCCAGAGGCCGACGAGCAGGCGCAGCAGACGTTCTGGGAGGCGACCGGCCTTGAGCTGGGCGAGGGGACCGAGGTTGGCCAGTCCGATGGGGGAAGTAGGTTTCATGAGGCCACCTTCCCTCCAATTGGCTCTTTTCGATAGAGCCAATCATGCGATAGTGGCCCCATGAACCGCTCATTGGCCCCCGATCGCCTCGCCACGCTGGTCGGCGATTTCCCCCGCTCCCCCGCCTACCGCGGCCTGCGCCAGGTGCTGCAGGAGCTGATCGGCGACGGTCGCATTCCGCTCGGCACCCGCCTCCCCAGCGAGCGCGCCGTCACCGACGTGCTCGGCGTCTCGCGGAACACCGTCACCCGGGCCTACGCGGACCTGGTGGCGGCGGGCTTCGCCACGGCCCGGCAGGGCGCGGGCACGTTTGCCGCCGTGCCGGTCGACCGCCGCCGCGCGCACGACCACGCCCTGCATGCGGTCGGCGGCGCGCCGTCGTCGGACGGCACGATCGATCTCAATTGCGCGGCCGGTGCGGCCACGCCCGGTGTCGCGGCCGCCTACGCGCGCGCGCTCGAAGCGTTGCCCGCCTACCTGGCCAGCGACGGCTACCTGCCCTCCGGCCTGCCCGCGCTGCGGACGCGTATCGCCGCGTCGTACGCCGCGCGTGGATTGCCGACCACGCCGGACCAGATCGTCGTCACCTCAGGCGCGCTCTCGGCCATCGCGATCATCGCGCGCGCCCTGTCGCGGCCGGGCGACGGGGTCATGATCGAATCACCGGTGTATTCGAATGCGATCGAAGCGCTCCGCCTGGGCGGCGCACGCCTGGTCAGTGCGCCGATGGGCGATCCGCTGGCCGAAGAAGGCTGGGACCTCGCGTCCATCGAAGCCACGCTGCGGCAGACCTCGCCACGCGCGGCGTACCTGATCCCGGACTTCCAGAATCCCACCGGCTTCCTGATGAGCGATGCGCAACGCGTGCGTTACGCCGCGGCGCTGCAGGCGACGCGCACGATCGCCATCGTCGACGAAACACTGCAGTCGACCTGCCTGTCCGACACGCCGATGCCGGCGCCGTTCGCCGCGCATGCGCCCGATGCCTTCACCATCGGCAGCGCCTCGAAGCTCTGCTGGGGCGGATTGCGGGTGGGCTGGATCCGCGCGCCCCGCGACCACGTCGAGCGCCTGATCGCCACGCGCGTGCAGATGGATCTGGGCAGTTCGCTGTTCGACCAGCTCGTGGTGGCGGAGATGCTGGATGCCGGCGCCGTCCTCGCCGCGCGGCGCGACCAGCTGCGGCAGCGTCGCGATGCGGTCGCCCAGGCCTTGCGCGAGCACCTGCCCGACTGGCGCTTCCGCCTGCCCGAAGGCGGCCTGACGCTGTGGGTGCGGATGCCGCACGGCAGTGCCACCGCACTGGCCGCCGAGGTGGAACGCAAGGGCGTGTACCTGGCGCCGGGCCCGGTCTTCAGCGTGGAGGGCGGCAGCGACCAGTGGCTGCGCATTCCCTACGCCAAGCCCGAGGAGACGCTGGTGCAGGCGGTGCGGACAATGGCCGACGCGTGGAAGGCGGGCGCCCGCGATGCCGGAGCGCGTCGCGAACGCGCGAAGCGCCTGATCGCGTGATGCGCTAGTCGTCGGTGGGCCGGGCGACACGGCGCTCGAGCCACGCGAGCACGAACAGCACGGCGAACGTCATCAGCGCGGCCATCGAGGCCAGCCAGCCATGGCCGAAGCCGACCGCCACGCCGATCACGGCGACCATCAACAGCGAGGCGGCGGTGGTGATGCCAGCGACCACGCGGCCGCGGTGCGCGATCATCGTGCCCGCGCCGATGAAGGCGACACCGGCGATCACCGCTTCCACCAGCCGGAACGGATCGATCTGCACGCGACCATCGTCGTCGTGCTGCGCCTGCGCCACCATCATGTCGCCCATGCCGGTGAGCAAGGCGGCCGCACCGGCCACCAGCATGTGCGTGCGGAAGCCGGCCGGCCGGTCCTTCAACTCGCGCTCCAGCCCGATCGCACCGCCGAGCAGCATCGCGAACGCAACCTTGCCCAGCACCGGCAGCTGCGTCTCCCATCCGTCGAACATGGCGTGATCCTCCTGCGCCGATGCTTCCACCGGCACGGTCAACGCGGTGCGAAGGTGCGCACTGCGACCGTCGGCAACGTGCGCCGCCGCGTGGTACCCGGTCACCGGCCGGCAGCGGTTCGATCGCGATGCCGTCGGTGCCGCCATCGTGATGCGGTATCGTCGTCCACCTCCTCTCCTGGAGCGCCACCATGCGCCTGCGCGATCTGTCCGGCCTCGTGCTCATGTCGGGCCTGCTGCAGGTGGCGGCGGGGGTGCGTGCCGACACCTGGGCCCCCGCCGGCACGCAGAAGTACACATCGCCGGACGGTGCATGGCGCCTCACCATCACGCCAAGCGCCTTGGCGGGTCCGGGGGCCTACTTCAACGACCAGGTCGATGGAAAGAAGGCGCCAGCAGGCGTGGCCGGAGGTGCGCGGGCTTCTGCGGTCGGCAGCATGGAGCACTGCACCGCCGGCACCTGCCGGCCCGTCTGGCGACGTACGCTGCTCAACGACGTGGCACCCGTGAACGCCGTGGTGACGAACAGCGGACGGGTCATCACGTTCGACAACTGGCACAGCATGGGCTACGGCGCAGATGCCGTGGTGATCTACAACGCGCGGGGTGCGTTGCTGCGTCGTCTTTCGCTTCCGGAGTTCCTGCCCAGGGACTATGTCATCGCGCTGCCGCGCTCGGTCAGCTCGCTCCACTGGCGTGGCGAGCCGCGGGCGCTCGCGGATGGACGCCGGGTCGCCGTCCCCGTGGTGGTGCCAACGCCGCGCGACGGCGACGACGGTGATTCGCGGCGCGTCGACGTGGTGTTCGATCTGCCGAGCGGCGTCGTGTCCCTCCCGCCCGACCGGGTATGGCGACCCGCGCTTGCACAGGCGTCGGCCGCGCTGGCCCGGCAGCGTGCAGAGCGGGCCGCGCGGGAACAACGCTTCCTGCAGCCGGCCCGGGCGCCGGTCGACGGCAACGAAACAGGCTGGCATCAATACCTCGAAGACGCATTCTTCCGCCTGGACGACGCCGGACACGACCGTTATCCCACCATCAGAGTCCTGCGCGCTCCCGCTGCACCCGACTACGCAGCGTCTGCAGACGCCATGCGCGACGCGCTGCTGGAAGCACGCGTGGACGGGACTTTCATGCTGGGCTCCCCGTCTCAGGCAGGGCTGCTCGATTTCCTGAGAGAGGAGGCCCGACGCATGCACGCCGGCACGCTGACCGGCCTCAGGATCTACCTGGCACTCGATGACACACGCTTCGCCCTTGCGAAGACCATGCTGGAACCGCGGGGTGCGAAGCTGATCCAGCTGGATCCGGCCAAGAGCATTCCCCAGCGTGCGGATCGCCTGCGGGACTATGCGGAGCGGGACCGCAGGGACATGGATGACGCGTTCTTCGAGTGAACAACGTGGCGCCGCTCACCCCAACCGCTGCACCACCCACGTCCACAGCGGCAGGGTCGCCAGCGACAGCAGGATGCCGTAGCCGACCAGCGCCGCGGCCAGGCGCGGGGCCAGCTGGTGGGCGATCGCGAGCGCGGCGGCGGTGATCATCGGCGGCATCGCCGATTCCAGCACGTTCGCCTGCAGCATCTCGCCGGACATGCCGAAGGCGAGCGACAGCGGCAGGGCGAGCGCCGGCATCACCAGCAGGCGCAGCAGCAGGCCGACGGCCAGCGGCTTCACTTCATCGCGCGGCAGCTTCAGCTGGATGGTCAGGCCGACGGCCAGCATCACCAGCGGCAGCATCGCATCGGCCAGGTGCTTCAACGCAGCACCCATCCACGTCGGCGGCTGCGCCGGCATCAGCGTCAGCGCGAACAGCAGCGCCCACACCGGCGGGAACTTCACGATGCGCAGCACGATCTCGCGCGCGGTCGGTGGCGTATCGCCGCCATAGCGCGCCAGCACGTACAGGCCGAAGGTCGACAGCAGCACGAAGGTGCCGAACTGGTCGTACACCACCGCATACGGCAACGCGTGCTCGCCCAGCAATGCGCGCACCATCGGATAGCCGATGAAGCTGCTGTTGCACAGCGCCACGCACAGCAGCAGCACGGCGTGCTCGTCGCGCCGGAACCCGAACATGCGCGTCGCGAGCGCCACCAGCGCCACGGTCGCCACGGTCAGCAGCCAGGGCGTGGCCATCACCCCCAGCAGCGATGCGTCCACGTGCAGCCGCGGCACGTAGATCAGCACGGCGGCGGGCAGGCACACATACAGCACCACCCGGTTGAGGACGTCGGCGGCGTTGTCGGGGAACGCGCGCAGGCGCGCGAACACCATGCCGAGGGCCAGCATGGTCAGGATCAGGGCGAAGGCATCGAATGCCATGGTGGAGCGGAGACGACGTGGGGTGGGCAGGATCGCACACCGTTCCACGCAGCGCGCTTGGGCTTTGGTCGGTAGTGCGTTCCGCGCGCGGTGCGGAACCCGTCGCGGCGCAGGGCTTATCATGGCCGCATGACGAACCCCGCATTCCCCGCCGCGTCCGGCCCGATCACCCTGGACGGCCCCGAAGGGCCGCTGGAAGCCCATGTCGACTGGCCGGAGGACGGTGAGCCCCTCGCGCCCGTCACCGCAGTGGTCTGCCACCCGCTGCCCACCGAGGGCGGCACCATGCACAACAAGGTGGTGGTGATGGCCGCGCGCAGCCTGCGCGAGCTGGGCGCGGTGACCGTGCGTTTCAATTTCCGCGGCACCGGCGCCTCGGCGGGCCTGTTCGATCAAGGCGACGGCGAAGTCGACGATCTGCGCGCGGTGGTGGCCTGGGTACGCGAGCATCGCCCGGGCACCCAGCTGTGGCTGGCCGGTTTCAGTTTCGGCGCCTACGTGTCGCTGCGCGCCACCGAGGGCCTGCAACCGGACGCGCTGGTGTCCATCGCGCCGCCGGCCGGCCGCTGGGATTTCGCCGCGATCGCGCCCCCCACGTGTCCGTGGCTGGTGATCCAGGGTGAAGAGGACGAGATCGTCGAGCCGCAGGCGGTGTACGACTGGATCGACACGCTGAAGCAGCCGCCCGAGCTGATCCGCATGCCGGAGACCAGCCACTTCTTCCACCGCAAGCTGATGGACCTGCGCGGGGCCATCAAGCACGCGATGAAAGCCTACGTGCCCGCATGACGGCGGACGCTCGCCGGGAGGCGGCCCCGACGCCGTCGCAGGTGTACGCGCGCGGCGCGGCGCAGGGCCAGTGGCAGGACGATCCGGCACAGCATCCGGCGCTGGCCCAGCTGGATCGCATCCACACCGCGCTGCTCGCCGACGACGGCGCGCCCGGTCTGTTCGGCCGGCTGCTCGGCAAGGCGCCGGAGACGGTGAAGGGCCTCTACTACTGGGGCGAAGTGGGGCGCGGCAAGACCTTCCTGGTCGACCTGTTCTACGACGCCCTGCCACTGCCCACCTATTCGGTTTCGCAGAACAAGGCGCATGGCGAGGGCGGCGGCAAGTACCGCACCCACTTCCACCGCTTCATGCGCGGCGTGCACGAGCGCCTGCGCCTGCATGCCGGCGAGAGCGATCCGCTGGCGCGGATCGTGCGTGAGGCGCGCGGCAAGCTGCGCGTGCTGGTGCTGGACGAATTCTTCGTCACCGACATCGGCGACGCGATGCTGCTGGCCCGGCTGCTGGAGCGCATGTTCGCCGAAGGCATCACCCTGGTGACGACGTCCAACACGGCACCGCAGAATCTCTACAGGGACGGATTGCAGCGTGCGGGCTTCCTGCCGGCCATCGACCTGCTGCAGCAGCATTGCGTGGTGCTGCGCTCGGACGGGCAGGAGGACTACCGGCTGCGCGCCCTGACGCGGTCGCCGGTGTACCGCGCGCCGCTGGATGGAGAATCCGATGCCTGGCTGGCCACTCGCTGGCGCGAGCTGACCGGCGGCGAAGACGCGCACGCGGGCAACATCGAGATCGACAGCCGCAAGATCCCGGTGCGCGGCCGCGGCAAGAGCATCGCGTGGTTCGATTTCGCCGCGCTGTGCGAGGGTCCGCGTGGGACGGCGGACTACATCGAGATCGCGCACGAGTTCAATACCGTGCTGCTGGGCGGCATCCCGCGCTTCGATGCGCTGAACGAGGACGCCGCGCGCCGCTTCGTCAATCTGATCGACGAGCTGTACGACCGCCACGTCAACCTGGTCTGCACGGCCGCGGATGCGCCCACGATGCTGTATGCCGGCACGCGCCTGCAGGGTGCGTTCGAGCGCACCGCTTCGCGCCTGATCGAAATGCAGAGCGCCGAGTACCTCGCCACGCCGCACAAGGCCTGAGCGCATGCAGGCCGTGCCCGTCGCGATCGCCGAGGCCCTGCGCCAGACGATCACGGAGGGCGCCACCGTCTGCGTGCTGACCGGCGCCGGCATGTCGGCCGAGAGCGGCATTCCCACCTTCCGCGGTACGCACGACAGCCTCTGGTCGCGCTTCGACCCGGCGCGGCTGGCGACCGCCGACGCGTGGCGCGAGGATCCCGCGCTGGTCTGGGGCTGGTACCGCTGGCGCATGCAGCGCGTGCGCGATGCGCAGCCGAACGCCGGCCATCACGCGTTGGCGGACCTCGCGCGTCGCGTGCCGCTGTCGCTGGTCACCCAGAACGTGGACGACCTGCATGAGCGCGCCGGCAGCGTCGTCGATGCGCATGTGCACGGCAGCCTGTTCGCGCTGCGCTGCTTCGCCTGCGGACGCGCGCATGACGGCCCGCTCGACGAGTACGTGGACGGTGCGGAACGCGCCGAGCCGATCCGCTGCATGGCGTGCGGCGACCGGATCCGGCCCGGCGTGGTGTGGTTCGGCGAAGCCTTGCCCCACCACGCATGGAACGCGGCCACCGACGCCGCGACACGCTGCCGCCTGATGCTGGTCGTCGGTACGTCCGGCCTGGTGTATCCGGCCGCCGGCCTGCCTACGCTCGCGCGACGCCACGGCGCAACCGTCGTGGAGATCAATCCGGAAGCGACGGCGCTGTCCGCGGACGCGGACCATGTGTGGCGCGCGACGGCGGCACAGGCGCTGCCCATGCTCGCCGGCTGAGGCGCTGGCAAAGGCTTCACGCGCGGCTTGGCATGCTCGGAGCGACCGTTGCCGAAGCGTCCGCCATGAAACCCATCCTCCATGCGCCCTTGTTCGCCATCCTTGCAACCACCTTCCTCGCCGGCTGCGACCGCGCACCCCGGCAGAACGAGGTCGAAGCCGCGACGCAGACGGCGGCGGAGATCGCCGATCCTGCGCCACCGGTGACGGGACGCGAAGCGCCGCAGTTCCAGTTCTCGGATGACGACATCGGCATCGCGCTGTCGCCCACCCCAGGTTTCACGCTGCGCCGGGATTTCACCCGCGACTATCTGTCCAACGGCGACTGGAAGACCTTCGCCGCCGCCGACATGCGCGGCGAGCCGCTGGTCGCGCTGGTGCTGGACGGCTCGGACAAGATCACCGCGGCCGAACTGCGCATCGGCACCAGCACCGACAGCCATGCGGTGGTGACGTGCCTGGATCCGCCCGAGGGCGCGACCACCTACGCGACGGACGAGGTCCGCATCGATGGCCAACCGTTCCGGCACTTTCGTATCGGCGACGCGGCGATGAGCCACTACCAGTCGGTCGATGCCTACCGGTCGGTCCGCAATGAGCGCTGCATCGCCATCGACCTGCTGATCGCCGGCACGCGCCCGGAGGTCTACGACCCACCGGCCACGCCGCCATTCGACGAAGCGACGGCGCGCACGCGATTGCAGGAAGCCCTCGGCGCCGTGCGGATCATCCGCTGACGCGCTTCATCGCATGTGCGGTGCGATGAAGCGGGCGACGGCTTCGGTGTAAGCGGACGGCGCGCCGAGCAGGCGATTGACCTCGCCATGCGAGAGGTCTTCGGGCAGCACCGCCATCGTCACGCCCAACGTCTTTGCTTTCTCCACCATGGCGCGACCTTGCGGGCATGCGTCCTTGCGGCGCGAGGAACAGACGAACAGCATCGGCACCGCATCGCGGCTGAGCTGGTGGTACGGCGAGGCCGCGATCCAGTCATCGCGGTCCCTGCCGAACGCGCGGTCGTAGATGCCGGGCAGTGGTGGCTTCTGCATCGTCAGCGGCACATCAAGCGCGCCGCTGTCGAGCGAAACCACACCGCGCGGACGGGCGGCGCCCGCCTCACGCCACAGCGTGGACGACGCACCCACCAGCGCGGCGAGGTGCGCCCCGGCCGAGTGGCCCATGAGCATCACGTTCGCCGGATCGGCGTTCCATGACGGCGCACGCTTCTGCACGTCGGCCAGCGCGCGCGCAACGTCGCGCGCCTGGTCCAGCGGCGCGGTGTCGGGGCGCAGGCGGTAGTTGATCGACACCAGCACATAGCCCTTGGGCAGCCAGTACGCGGCCTTGTTTTCGACCACGCCCGGGTTGTCCTTGTTGCCGTTGGCCCAACCGCCGCCATGCACGAACAGGATCACCGGCGCGCGTTGCGCGCCTGTGGGAAGGTAGACGTCGTAGCGTTGGCGCGTATCGTTGCCGTAGGACACGTCGCGCACCGCGCGCGCGCCGGCCGGCAGCGTGGGCGCGCGCGCCGCGGGCTGGCGCGATGCGTCGCGCATATCCTGCAGGCGTTCGCGGAAGGTCTGCGCGGGCAGCGGCAGCGCGGCGAGCAACGCGCAGGCCAGCAGGCCAACGCGGAACAGCGGATGGGGCGTCATGGGGTCACCTCGCGGAGGACAACGCCCGGCCGGACGAGGGGTTGACGCCGCCGCGGCTCCGGCTGGCCCGCGGCTGCGCGGCCGGCGACAATACGCACCCCCGGCGGCCCCACGCCGCCCGTACGCCGAGCCCCATGACCGCCTTCGTTTCGCCCGACCGCATCCGCGGCCTGTTCGCCCAGGCCATGTCCGACATGTACCGCGCCGAGGTGCCGCTGTACGGCGACCTGATCACCCTGGTCGGCGACATCAATGCCGACACGCAGCGCCGCGACCCGGCGCTCGCGCAACGGCTGCGACGCACCGGCGAGACCGAGCGCCTGGACCTGGAACGCCACGGCGCGATCCGCGTGGGCACGCCGGCCGAACTGGCGATGCTGGGCCGCGTGTTCGCCCTGATGGGCATGCACCCGGTCGGCTACTACGACCTCACCGTGGCCGGCGTGCCGGTGCACGCCACCGCGTTCCGGCCGCTGAGCGAGGAGGCGCTGGCCGCCAACCCGTTCCGCATCTTCACCTCGCTGCTGCGCTTGGAACTGATCGCCGACGCCGCGCTGCGCGCCGAGGCCGAGGCGATCCTGGCCCGCCGCGACATCTTCACCGCCGGCGCGCGCGCGCTGGTGGACCAGGCCGACCGCGACGGCGGGCTGGGCGAGGCCGATGCGCAGCGCTTCGTCGCCGAAGTGCTGGAAACCTTCCGCTGGCACGGTGATGCGACCGTCTCGCTGGAAACCTACCGCGCCCTGCACGGCCTGCACCGGCTGGTGGCCGACGTGGTCAGCTTCCGTGGCCCGCACATCAACCACCTCACCCCGCGCACGCTCGACATCGACGCCGCGCAGGCGGCGATGCTTGAACGCGGCATCCAGGCCAAGGCGCTGATCGAAGGCCCGCCGCGCCGCGCGGTGCCGATCCTGCTGCGACAGACCAGCTTCAAGGCGCTGGAAGAGGAAGTCGCCTTCCCCGACGCCACCGGCACGCTGGTGCCCGGCAGCCACACGGCGCGCTTCGGCGAGATCGAGCAGCGCGGCCTGGCGCTGACGCCGGCCGGCCGTGAGCTGTACGACCGTCTGCTCGCGCAGGTGCGCCAGGCCGGCGGTGCGGGCAACACCTCGGCCGACTACCCGCAGCGGCTGGCGGCCGCGTTCGCGGCCTTCCCGGACGACGAGACGGCGCTGCGCCGCGAAGGCCTGGGTTACTTCCGCTATCGCCTGACCGATGCCGGCGACGCCCTGCCCGCGGCCGAACGCGCGGCGATGACGCCGGATGCGCTGGTCGACGCCGGCCTCGCCGTCGTCGATCCGATCGTCTACGAGGATTTCCTGCCGGTCAGCGCGGCGGGCATCTTCCAGTCCAACCTCGGCGGCGGCGAACAGCGCGCCTACGACGCGCACGCCAACCAGGAGGCGTTCGAAGCCGCGCTCGGCGCGACGATCCACGACCCGTTCGCGTTGTATGCGCGGGCGCAGGACGCATCGATCAAGGCGCTGCAGGCCTGAAGGCAACGCCAAAACCGTGAAACCCGCGCCCCATCGACATCCGCTGTTTCACACTACATTTGGTGTTGACGCTACCCGGACCCCCCACTATCTTGTGGCCGTCGGTTCCGGTGGTCGCAAGCCACGGGATTAAAACGGGAAGCCGGTGACGCGTTCGCGCCACTCCGGCACTGCCCCGCAGCGGTAATTGGGAACGAACCCGCCACCAGCACTGGGGCCTTGCCCTGGGAAGCGGCGGACGTAGGAAGAAGGCTTGCCCTTCGCGCCCATGAGTCCGAAGACCTGCCGACAGCCGCGCGTTGCACACCGCGCGGTGCCGGCCGCGGAATCTCCGGGGGGAGAAGGCTGGCGAAGCAGGGCACGCCGGTCTTCCGTCCGCGCGATCTCGCCTCCTGCGACGCCGCTTCCCCACTGTGAACCTCCATCCGGCCTTGCGCTGCCCCGCGAGGGACGGGCCGCCGCGTGCACCACGCATGGAGGATTCTCGTGACCCAGATCGACAGCGCCGTCGCCGACGCCGGCACCACCCCGTCCCAGAAGGACGCGTTCTCGCTGACCCCCCCGCCCACCGCCACCGCGATGAGCGTGACCAAGCGCAATGGCGGCCGCGAGCCGGTGGACCTCAACAAGATCGTGCGCGCGGTGCAGCGCAACTGCGAAGGCCTGCACGCCATCGACCCGATGCGCGTCGCCACGCGCACCATCTCCGGCCTGTACGACGGCGCCAGCACGCGCGAACTCGACGAGCTGTCGATCCGCACCGCCGCCTTGCTGACCGGTGAGGAACCCGAGTACAGCCGCCTGGCCGCGCGCCTGCTGGCCGCCTACATCGCCAAGGAAGTCACCGGCCAGGAGATCCACGCGTTCTCGCAATCGGTGACGCGCGGCCACGAGGTCGGCCTGATCAACGACCGCCTGCTGAACTTCGTGCAGACCAACGCGCGCAAGCTCAACGACGCACTGGATGCCTCGCTCGACCTGCACTTCGACTACTTCGGCCTGCGCACGCTGTACGACCGCTACCTGCTGCGCCACCCGCACACCCGCAAGGTGATCGAGACGCCGCAGCAGTTCTTCCTGCGCATCGCCTGCGCATTGAGCGAAGACGTGCCGGAAGCGCTGGCGCTGTACCGCCGCATGGGCAACCTGGACTACCTGCCCAGCTCGCCGACGCTGTTCAACAGCGGCACGACGCACGAGCAGCTGTCCTCGTGCTTCCTGCTCGATTCGCCCCAGGACACGCTGGAATCCATCTACGCCAAGTACGGCGACATCGCCCAGCTGAGCAAGTTCAGCGGCGGCATCGGCGTGAGCTACACCCGCGTGCGTTCGCGCGGCTCGCTGATCAAGTCCACCAACGGCCACAGCAACGGCATCGTGCCGTGGCTGAAGACGCTGGATTCCTCGGTCGCGGCGGTCAACCAGGGCGGCAAGCGCAAGGGCGCGGCCTGCGTGTACCTGGAGACCTGGCACGCCGACATCGAGGACTTCCTCGAACTGCGCGACAACACCGGCGACGAAGCACGCCGCACCCACAACCTCAACCTGGCCAACTGGGTGCCGGACCTCTTCATGAAGCGCGTCGAGGCCGACCAGGAATGGTCGCTGTTCGATCCGCGCGTGGTGCCGGAGCTGACCGACCTGTACGGCGCCGCGTTCGAGTTGGCCTATACGCAGGCCGAAGCGCAGGGCAAGGCGATGAAGACGACGTCCGCCCGCAAGCTGTACGGCCGCATGATGCGTACGCTGGCCGAGACCGGCAACGGCTGGATGACGTTCAAGGACAAGTGCAACGCCGCCAGCAACCAGACGCTGCGCGCCGGCAACGTGATCCACCTGTCCAACCTGTGCACCGAGATCCTCGAGGTCACGTCGGCCGAGGAAACCGCGGTGTGCAACCTGGGCTCGATCAACCTGGCCAGGCACTTCGACAGCGACCCCGACAACGGCCGCACCTGGTTCGATTTCGACAAACTCGCCGAAACCGTCCGCCTGGCCGTGCGCCAGCTGGACCGCGTGATCGACCTGAATTTCTACCCGATCGAGACCGCCCGCCGCGGCAACCTGCGCTGGCGCCCGGTCGGCCTGGGCTGCATGGGCCTGCAGGACGTGTTCTTCAAGCTGCGCCTGCCGTTCGACGGCGCCGAGGCCCGCGCGCTGTCGGCGAAGATCGCCGAGACCATCTACTTCCACGCGCTGGAAACATCGGTGGAACTGGCGCAGGAACGCGGCCGCCATCCGTCGTTCGCCGACACCCGTGCGGCCAATGGCGAACTGCAGTTCGACGCCTGGAACGTGGTGCCCGAGAACGCGGAGCGCTGGGATGCCCTGCGCGCGCGCATCAAGGAACACGGTCTGCGCAACTCGCTGCTGATCGCCATTGCGCCGACCGCGACGATCGCCTCGATCGCCGGTTGCTACGAATGCGTGGAACCGCAGGTGTCCAACCTGTTCAAGCGCGAGACGCTGTCGGGCGACTTCCTGCAGGTCAACCGCTACCTGGTGGACGAGCTGAAGAAGCTCGGCCTGTGGACGCCTGAAACCCGCGATGCGATCAAGTTGTCCGAAGGCTCCATCCAGGGCATCGCGCAGATCCCGGAGTCGCTGCAGCAGGTCTATCGCACCGCATGGGAACTGCCGATGCGCTCGCTGATCGACATGGCCGCCGGCCGCGGCGCCTTCATCGACCAGTCGGCCTCGCTCAACCTGTTCATGGAAAGCCCGAACATCGGCGCGATGTCGTCCATGTACATGTACGCGTGGAAGCAGGGCATCAAGACCACCTACTACCTGCGTTCGCGACCGGCGACGAAGATCGCCAAGACCACGGTCAGCGCCGTGGCGGCCACCGAGCCCAAGCGCGAATACACCCCGACCGAAGCCATCGCCTGCTCGCTGGAGAATCCGGAAGCCTGCGAGGCCTGCCAGTAACGCCTCTCCCACGTCGGCATCCCCGACGGACCACGGCACACGGAGGTGCCGGGCGCACGGACGCGCCACTCCCTCATTCATGGCGCGCCGTCGCCGACGGCGCGCCGCACAGGAAACACCATGTCCGCACAACCCAAGCAGATGCTGCTCGATCCCGGTTTCGAACTGACGCTGCGCCCGATGCGCTACCCGCAGTTCTATGACATGTACCGCGACGCCATCAAGAACACGTGGACGGTGGAGGAGATCAACTTCCAGATCGACATCACCGACCTGCATTCGAAGATGACGCCGGCCGACCGCCACCTGATCCACCGGCTCGTCGCGTTCTTCGCCACCGGCGACTCCATCGTGTCGAACAACCTGGTGCTGAACCTGTACCAGCATCTCAACGCGCCGGAAGCGCGCATGTACCTGTCGAGGCAGCTCTACGAGGAAGCGCTCCACGTGCAGTTCTACCTGACCCTGCTGGACAACTACCTGCCCGACCCGTCCGAGCGCTTCAAGGCGTTCGCCGCGGTGGAGAACATCCCGGCGATCAAGAAGAAGGCCGACTTCTGCTTCAAGTGGATCGACAGCCTCCAGGACCTGCGCCGGATCGAGACGCGCGACCAGCGCCGGCAGTTCCTGCTCAACCAGATCTGCTTCGCCGCGTGCATCGAGGGGCTGTTCTTCTTCGCCGCGTTCGCCTACGTGTACTACTTCCGTTCGCGCGGCCTGCTGCCGGGCCTGGCCAGCGGCACCAACTGGGTGTTCCGCGACGAAAGCTGCCACATGGAGTTCGCCTTCGAGTGCGTGCGCACGGTGCGCGAGGAAGAGCCTGATCTGTTCGACGACGTCATGCAGCAGCAGGTCTACGACATGCTGGAAGAGGCGATCGAATGCGAGGTGCAGTTCGCCGAGGACGTGCTGTCCGGCGGCGTGGCCGGCATCTCCACCCGCGACATGCGCCAGTACCTGCAGCACTGCGCCGACCAGCACTTCGCCAAGCTCGGCATGCCCAAGCGCTACGACGTGCGCAACCCGCTGCCCTTCATGGAGCTGCAGGACGTGCAGGAGCTGACCAACTTCTTCGAGCGCCGCGTGTCCGCCTACCAGCTGGGCGTGCAGGGCGAAGTCGGCTTCGACCACGCGTTCTGAGCAAGGGCCGCGGCCTCACGACGGCCTGACATCCCGGCGCGCTATGCTGCCGCCGGGAGTACGCGAACCGGAGCACCACCATGACCGAACTGGCCAACGCCGAAGCGCGCCCCGTCGAGGCGCGCCTGCTGCACATGGTCTTCCCCGACCACACCAACCACCTGGGCACGCTGTTCGGCGGCCAGGCGCTGGCGTGGATGGACATGTCGGCCTTCATCGCCGCGTCGCGCTACGCGCGCACCACCGTGGTCACGGCGCGCTCGGAACAGGTGGACTTCAACCAGCCGATCCACAAAGGCGACCTGGTCGAAGTGGTGGCCCGCGTGGTGAAAGTCGGGCGCAGCTCGATGAATGTCGATGTCGAAGTCATCACCGAGAACCTGCTGACCGGCGAGCGCAAGCTGTGCACGCGCGGCCATTTCGTGATGATCGCGCTCGACCCGCTGGGCCGGCCGACCCAGGCGCCGCCACTGACGCCCACCGACGCGTAGGGCGGACCTCGGCCCGCCACCACGCCGCGACGATCAGGCCGCCTGTGCCTGGTCGCCGCGCAGCACCCGCGCTGCCGCCACCATCCGTTCCAGTGCGGTGCGGACTTCCGGCCAGCCGCGGGTCTTCAGTCCGCAGTCCGGATTGACCCAGATCTGTTCCGGCGCCAGCACGGCACGTGCTTTCTCCAGCAGGTCGATCATCTCGCCACCGGTGGGAATGCGCGGCGAGTGGATGTCGTACACGCCCGGCCCGATCTCGTTGGGATAGCGGAACTTCACGAATGCATCCAGCAGCTCCATGCGCGAGCGCGAGGTCTCGATGGAGATGACGTCCGCGTCCATCGCCGCGACGGCCTCGATGATGTCGTTGAACTCCGAGTAGCACATATGGGTGTGGATCTGGGTGTCGTCCCGCACACCCGACGCGCTGATCCGGAAGCACTCCACGGCCCAGGCCAGGTACACCGGCCAGTCGCCGCGGCGCAACGGCAGGCCTTCGCGCAGTGCGGGCTCGTCGATCTGGATCACGCCGATGCCGGCGGCTTCCAGGTCCAGCACTTCGTCGCGCAGGGCCAGCGCGATCTGCCGGCAGGTCTGCGCGCGCGCCTGGTCGTCGCGGACGAACGACCACTGCAGCACGGTGACCGGCCCGGTCAACATCCCTTTCATCGGCCGCTCGGTCAGCGACTGCGCGTACTGCGACCAGCGCACCGTCATCGGGGCCGGCCGCGCGACATCGCCATAGATGATCGGCGGCTTCACGCAGCGCGAGCCGTAGCTCTGCACCCAGCCGTTCTTCGTGAAGGCGAAGCCGTCGAGCTGTTCGCCGAAATACTCCACCATGTCGTTGCGCTCGAACTCGCCATGCACCAGCACGTCGATGCCGATCTCCTCCTGGAACCGGACGCAGCGCTCGGTCTCTTCGCGCAGGAACGTCTCGTAGGCGTCGTCGGACACCGTGCCGGCCTTGTTGCGCGCACGTGCTTCACGCACCTCGTGGGTCTGCGGGAACGAACCGATGGTGGTGGTGGGGAACGCCGGCAGGTCGAAGCGCGCCTGCTGGGCCACGCGGCGCTGCGGGTACGGGGTATCGCGATCGATGTCGGCGGCCTCGGGCGACGCCAGCCGTGCTGCCACGGCCGGTCGATGCACGCGCGCGGAGTGCCGGCGCGATTCGATGCGGTCGCGCGCCACCGCCAGTGCGGGATCGGCCGCGCGCGGATCGCGCAACGCGTCCGCCAGCAGGCGCAGCTCCTCGATCTTCTGCCGGGCGAAGGCCAGCCACGACTTGAGGTCGGACGGCAGCGCCTTCTCGCCGGTGACATCGACTGGCACGTGCAGCAGCGAACACGACGGCGCCAGCCACAGGTGGCCGAGCTCCAGGTGGCCTTGCGCGTACTTGGCGAGGATCAGCGCGTTGTCCAGGTTCGTGCGCCAGACGTTGCGGCCGTCCACCAGCCCCACCGACAGCACGCGGCCACGCGGCCACTGCTTCAGCACGTCGTCCAGCTGTTCCTTGCCGCGGACCAGGTCCACGTGCAGCCCATCGACCGGAAGCGCGCACGCCAGCGGCAGCTGCGCATCGAGGCGACCGAAGTAGGTCGCCAGCAGCAGGCGCGGGCGGACGGCCTTCGCCAGCACGGCATAGGCGTGCAGGTAGGCATTGCGCGCCGCCTCGTCCAGGTCGAGCACCAGGCAGGGCTCGTCCACCTGCACCCAGTCCGCGCCGGCGGCGTGCAGCTTCGCCAGCAGCTCGGCATACACCGGCAGCAGGCGGTCGAGCAGGGCGAGGCGGTCACTGCCATCCACGGTCTTGGACAGCAGCAGGAAACTCACCGGGCCCAGCAGCACCGGACGCGCGGCGTGGCCGGCCGCGCGCGCTTCCAGGAACTCGGCGACCGGCTTGTCGCCGCGCAGGCGGAACGCCTGGCCCGCATGCAGTTCCGGCACGAGGTAGTGGTAGTTGGTGTCGAACCACTTGGTCATCTCCAGCGCGCGCAGGTCCACGCCGTCCTGCTGCACGCCCCGCGCGAGCGCGAAGTAGCCCGCGAGCGGGTCGGCATCGGCCAGCGTGCGATAGGCGTCGGGGATCGCATCGAGCAGGAAGGCGGTATCGAGCACGTGGTCGTACAGCGCGAAGTCGTTGCAGGGCACGACATCGGCGCCGGCATCGCGTTGCAGCTGCCAGTGGCGATGGCGCAGCTCCCGCGCGGTCTCCTGCAGGTCGGCGGCGGTGGCATCGCCGCGCCAGTAGCGTTCCAGGGCGGTCTTCAGTTCGCGCTTCGCGCCGATGCGCGGGAAGCCGAGGGTGGTAACGGTGGTCATGGTGCGTGTCCTCATGCGGTAGCGGATGAGGAACGAAGGAACCGCGCGCCAGGCCAGGGCCCGCCACGCCAGCGACCTTCGCCCCCGCGGGCGAACCGGAGTGCCGCAAGGCAGCGGGCAGGAGGACGCGCCCGCTCGCGGAAGAGGGACGCAGGCTCCGGCCGCTCCCCCTCGGAAGCTCCAGGTCAGGCGGAAGACGGTCGTGTCTTCCGGCCAGGGCAGGTCTTCGGGCTCATGGACGGGCGCATGTGCGCTGGCCTACTTCCCGTCGCTTCCCGGCCCGTGGGGACCAGTGCTGTTGACGGGGTTCGTTTCCAAATACCGCTGCGGGGCAGCGCCGGAATAGGCCCATCAAACAGGCCGCACCGGCTTCCCTTTTAATTCCATCTCTTCATTCGCATGGAGAGATGGAAACCTTGGCGATGCGCACGTTACGCCGGGGGCGGCGGGGCGTCAAGCGGGCGGGCTTTGGTGCGCTGGTACGTCTCCCGTATACAGGTCGTCCGGACACCGACATCACCATGAGCCCCTCGTCACCATCCCACTCGCACTCCCGCAGACAGCTGTTGCGCGTCGCTGCGCTGTCGCCGCTCGCGATGGCATGGCCACACCCCGCTCATGCCGCCGCCTGCGACGACGCGGCGGGTTGGATACCGCCCGACGCCTTCCTCGACGACCTGCCGCGGTTGATGCGGGCCTTGCGCGTCCCTGCCATCGGCATGGCGGTGGTCGAGCATGGCGAAGTCGTGTGGTCGCGCAACCTCGGCGTGCTGAATGCGGAGACACAGGCACCGGTCGCGGACGACACGCTGTTCGAGGATGCTTCGCTCAGCAAGCCGGTGTTCGCCTACCTGGTGCTGCAGTTGGCGGACCAGGGCGTGATCGACCTGGATGCGCCGTTGGTGCGCTATCGGCGGATGGACTACCTGGCCGATCACCCGTGGGTGGACCTGGTCACCGCTCGCGACGTGCTGCGCCATTCCACCGGCCTGCCGAACTGGCGCAAGGACCCGGCCCACGAAACGCTTGTGCCCGCGGTGAAGCCCGGTACGCGTATCGACTATTCGGGCGAAGCGATCGTCTGGCTGCAGCTGGTGGTGGAGTCACTGACCGGCGAGAGCCTGGACGAATCGATGCAGCGCCTGCTGTTCGGCCCGGCCGGCATGCGCGACAGCAGCTACACATGGAGCCAGGATCTCGCCGCGCGTTCGGTATACGGCCATCGCGCCGTCGAGGACGAAGCGCCCGGCATGCCGCCACAGATGCTGCGCGACACATGGAACGCGGCGCAGACCGTCGCGGACCGCTGGGGCAAGCCGCTGTCCGCGTGGCGTTACGAAGACGCCGCGCGCGCGTTGCCCGATGTGCAGGCCATCACGCCGAAGGGGCTGGTGAACTGGCCCGGCGACATCCTCGCCAATGCCGCCGCCAGCCTCCGCACGACGCCGGGGGATTACGCGCGTTTCATGGCGCTGATGGTGCGTACGCCACGCGCGCCCTGGCAGATCAGCGAGGCCACGCGCACGGCGATGCTGACCAAGCAGATCGACGTGCCCGGCCGCTGGACCGCCAAGGGCCTGGGCTGGAACCTCGAAGCCACGCCGCGCGGCCCGGTGTTCTACCACTCGGGCAGCAACGGCAACATCTTCAAGAATTTCGCCCTGGGCGACGCGCGCGGCCAGCGCGCGCTGGTGGCGCTGACCAACGCCGGCAGCGGCAACGTGCTGTACCGGCGCGTGGTGCGCGCCGCCACCGGACACGACCTGCTGGCGTTCGACCTGTAAGCCCTGGATCCGTGCCAGCGTGCGTCGAAGCGGACCCACCCGCGATGCCGGCGGGTGTGCTAAACAACGATCCTCAGTCGCCCAACGAGACGCTGCCATGGCCACCCCCCTGCTGCCGCACCGTTCGTCCACCCGCGCGCCGCTGCTCGTCCTCACCGCGATGGCCCTCTCCGCCTGCGTCAGCACGCCCGGCCCGCAGGTCGCCGGCAGCGGCACCTGCCGCGATGCCTCGCTGGCTTGGGCCGTGGGGCAGCCGGCGGATGAAGCCACCCTGCGCCGCCTGTCCAGCGAAAGCGGCGCGGGTCTGGTCAATCCGATCGCGCCCACCACGGTGGTGAAGCGCGATACGCGCAGCGACCGCCTGCGCGTGTACATCGACGCCAACAACCGCATCACGGCCGCCCGCTGCGAGTAACCGCGCCACCCACGCCATGCGTCGCGACCACATCCTCACCCTGTCCTGCCCCGACACCACGGGCATCGTCTATCGCGTGACGGGTCTGCTGTTCGATGCCGGCTGCAACATCCTCGACGCGCAGCAGTTCGGCGACGAGGAATCCGGGCGCTTCTTCCTGCGCGTGCATTTCGACCTGCCGGAGAGCATCACGGCCGACGCGCTGCATGCGCGCTTCCAGCCGCTCGCCGACGCGTTCGCGATGGACTGGCAGTTGCATGATGCGCGCCGCAAGGCGCGGCTGATGGTGCTGGTGAGCAAGCAGGGGCATTGCCTCAACGACCTGTTGTTCCGCGTGCACAGCCGGCAGCTGCCGGTGGAGATCGCCTGCGTGGCGTCCAACCATGCCGACTTCGCACCGCTGGCGCAGTCGTACGGCGTCGCGTTCCACCACCTGCCGGTCTCCGCCGAGCATCGCAACGAGCAGGAACAGCGCATCATCGACCTGGTCGAGCGCGAGCGGATCGATCTGGTCGTGCTCGCGCGCTACATGCAGATCCTCTCGCCGACACTGTGCGATGCGCTGGCCGGTCGCGCCATCAATATCCACCACAGCTTCCTGCCGAGCTTCAAGGGCGCCAAGCCGTACCACCAGGCGCATGCGCGCGGGGTCAAGATCATCGGTGCCACCGCGCACTACGTGACGCGCGACCTGGATGAAGGTCCGATCATCGAACAGGACGTCGCCCGCGTGGACCACGCGATGACGCCGAAGGAGCTGGTGCGCATGGGCAGCGACATCGAATCGCTGGTGCTCGCCCGCGCCGTGCGCCGCCACGTGGAGCACCGCATCCTGCTCAACGGGCACCGGACGGTGGTGTTCCGCTGACCGCCATGCCGTTCTTTGTGGGAGCGACCCTCTATCGCTCCTACAGCTCAGCTTCCGACGCGCCGCCGCAATCCGACCAGCACGGCGTACACGATGGCGAGCACCACGACGGCCACGCCGATCGCCGTCCACTCGCGCGCGCTCAACGTGGTGAGGATGGCGACCATGCCGACAACGGCCAGGCCCGGCACCAGCGGACCGCCACGCAGCACGAACGGCGCGCCGCGCTCGCGCAGGTCGTTGCGCTGCGCGCGCCAGGCCGCGACGCAGACCATCACGTAGACCAGGCACACCGCGCCGCCGGAGATCAGCACCAGCGCTTCGAAGCTGCCCACCACCGCCAGCACGCAGGCGATGCCCGCATGCGTGGCCAGCGCCAGCAACGGCACGCGGTGGGTGGCGCTGACGCGACCGAAGGCCTGCGGCAGATAGCCATCGCGGCCCAGCGCGAACAGCAGCCGCGACGAGCCCAGCAGGTTGCCGAGCAGGAAGCCCGCCATCGAGATGCAGGCGGTCACCAGCAGGGCGACGCGTGCGGGATCCCACAACCGGCCGGCGGCCTCGGCGATGGGCACGCTACTGGATGCCAGCGCCGCGCCAAGCACCCCCTGGCAGACGATCTGCAGGCCCAGGTACAGCAGCACCACCAGCAGGATCGCGCTCATCGCCGCGCGCGGCACGCTGCGCGAGGGATCGCGGACTTCGCCACCGGGAATCAGCGCCGTCTCCACGCCGGAGTAGGCGAACACCACCATCACCATCGCCGCGCCCAGTGCCGTCCATGACGGTACGTCGGCGAAGGCGAAGCTGATCTGCGTGGTATCGACGAAGGCCAGGCCCACGACCACCAGCAGGAACAGCGGCACCAGCTTCAACGTGGCCAGGGTCATCACCGCGCGTGCACCCAGCTTCACGCCGAAGGCGTTGAGCGCATAGATCGCGGCGTACACGCCCAGCAGCAGCAGCGCGCGCGGCAGCGGCGCGTCGAACACCGGCCACAGGCTGGCCGCCTGCAGCGAGAGCGCGGCCGCGACGCCGGCACTGGACGCCACATTGCAGATCCACATCAGCGCCCCGGCCAGGAAGCCCGGCAGCGTGCCGAATACCGCACTGACATAGGTGTAGGGCCCGCCGGTGGCGGAGGCCCGGCTGCCGATGGCGGCGAAGCACAGCGCCACCGGCACCATGACCAGCGCGCCGGCCAGCAGCGCCAGCGGCGCGGCCGCACCGACCTGCGACGACAGCGCCGCAGGCATCTTGAAGATGCCGCCGCCGACGATGATGTTGATGACGGCCGCCGCCAGCGCCAGGCTGCCGACGGCGCGCAGCAGCGCGGCATCGCCCTGCAGCGGACGGGAGGAAGCGGGATCGGCGTCGCGGGTCATGGGCGTGGGCGCTCTTCAGTGGCCTGCGAGCCTGACACGCGCGCGTGCCGAATACGAGCCGCGGGCCGGCATGCGCTGATGGCGATTCGCCATTGGACGCGCAGGCCGCCCGGGCTAGCATCGTGCTCCCCGCCCGCCCCGGATGTCGCCATGCCTCACGCCCATCGCTTGTTCGCCGCCCTACTCGCCGCCACCGCCTCACTCGCGGGCGCGGAAGTGGCATGGGCGCAGGACGCCGCCGCTTTCGCGGCGCTGGAGCGCGCGCAACCCAAGCTGGTGCAGTGGCGCCGCGACCTCCACCAGCATCCCGAACTCGGCGAGCAGGAAACGCGCACCGCCAACCTCGTCGCCGACCACCTGCGTGCGCTCGGCTTGACGGTGCGCACCGGCGTCGGCAAGACCGGTGTGGTGGCGGTGCTGAAGGGCGCCAGGCCCGGTCCGCGCATCGCGTTGCGCGCCGACATGGACGCCTTGCCGGTGACCGAGCAGACCGGCCTGCCGTTCGCCTCGAAGGTCAAGGCCGAATACCGCGGCCAGCCGGTCGGCGTGATGCACGCCTGCGGGCACGATGCGCACGTCGCCATCCTGATGGGCGTGGCGCAGGCGCTGGTCGCGGCGAAGGACGAACTCGCCGGCGAGGTGATGTTCGTGTTCCAGCCAGCGGAGGAAGGCCCGCCGGTCGCAGGCGAGGTGTTCGGTGCGGCGTTGATGCTGCAGGACGGCGTGTTCAAGGACTTCACGCCCGACGCGGTATTCGGCCTGCATGTGTGGGCCGGGTTGCCGGTCGGCAGCGTGGGCTACCGCAGCGGTCCGCTGCTCGCCGCGGCGGACGAATGGTCGCTGGTGGTGAAGGGCAAGCAGACGCACGGCTCGCGCCCATGGGACGGCGTGGACCCGATCACCCTGGGTGCGCAGATCCTGCTGGGCACGCAGAGCATGATCGCGCGGCAGATCAACATCGCCACCAGCCCCGTGGTGCTGACCGCAGGCCAGTTCCAGGCCGGCGTGCGCTTCAACATCATTCCGGACGACGCGACCCTTGTCGGCACGCTGCGCACCTTCGACCCGGCCGTGCGCGAGGACGTAATCGCGCGCTTCCGCCGCATCGCCGACGACTATGCGCATGCCAGCGGCGGCACCGCCGCACTGAAGGTCGCCAACAACGCGCCCGCCACGATCAACCAGCCTGCGCTTACCCAGCGCGTACGGCCGTCGCTGGAGAAGGCGGTGGGCGCGGCGAACGTGGTCGAGATGCCCCTGGTGACGGTAGCCGAGGACTTCTCGCAGTTCGCCAACACGGTGCCGGGTTTCTACTTCTTCGTCGGTTCGACGTCGAAGGGCATCGACCCGGCCACCGCGCCGATCAACCACTCACCGCAGTTCCTGCTCGACGAACAGGCATTGCAGACCGGCAGCCAGGCGATGCTGCAGGTGGCGTTGGATTACCTGGCGGCCAAGCCATGATCAGACGCAGTTGTGGGAGCGACGTAAGTCGCGAGCTTTTCGTTTGGCCCAAGGAAGTGCATCGCGACTGACGTCGCTCCCACGACAGCCGATCAAACGCCCCACCAGAGACGCAGCGGATGCTGCGGATCCGCCAGCAGGCGGATCGCCAGTGCGATCGAGACCGTCACCAGCAGCGGCTTGATGATCCGCGCGCCCTGCTTCATCGCGAAACGCGAGCCCAACTGCGCGCCGATGAACTGGCCCGCGCCCATCAGCAGGCCGACCTTCCACAGCACCGCGCCGTGCAGCAGGAACACGCCGAACGCGCCGAGGTTGGAGCCGAAGTTGAGGAACTTGGTGTGCGCGGTCGCCTTGAGGATGCCGAACCCGGCCAGCGCAACGAAGCCCAGCATCAGGAACGAGCCGGTGCCCGGGCCGAACACGCCGTCGTAGAAGCCGATCGCCGGGACGAAGGTCAGCGCGAACACCTTCGGGCGCATGCGCTGGTGCCGGTCCACGTGGCCGATGTCGGGCTTCAGGCCGAAGTACACGGCGATGCCCACCAGCAGGAACGGCAGCGCCCACTTCAGCCAGTCCACCGGAATGACCGTGGCCAGCAACGCGCCTCCGATCGCGCCCAGCGCGGCGGTCAGCACCATCGGCAGCTGGCCCTTGAGGTCGACATGGCCGTGGCGCGCGTACGCCCAGCTGGCCGAGCCCGAGCCAAACAGCGATTGCAGTTTGTTGGTGCCCAACACCTGCAACGGCGGGATGCCGGCCAGCAGCATGGCCGGAATGGTGATCATGCCGCCGCCACCGGCGATGGCGTCGATGAAGCCCGCCAGCATCGCGGCGAGGAACAGCAGCAGGAGCACCTGCAGGGCGAGATCGGGCATGGAGGTTCCGGCGGGGGGCGGAGGCGTCGCCAGCCGTGACCGGCCACACGGAACGCCCGCGCATTCTAAGGCGACCCGCACGCGGCCGCGACGCAGGCGGTAGCATCGGGGGATACCTCCAGGAGCCGACCCGATGCGCCATGCATGTCACGTTGCCGTTTCCCTGCTCACCCTCGCGCTCGCCAGCGCATTGCCCGCTGCCGCGCAGGACGCCGGCGCGCAACGGCCCGAGGTGGTCGCTGCCGGCAAAGCCGTGCAACAGCAGGTGATCGACTGGCGCCGGCACTTCCACCAGTACCCGGAGCTGTCCAATCGCGAGGCGCAGACGTCGAAGCGCGTGGCCGAGGAGCTGCGAAAGATGGGCCTGCAGCCGCGCACCGGCATCGCGCGTCACGGCGTCACCGCCGTGATCAAGGGCGGCAAGCCCGGCCCGCGCATCGCGTTGCGTGCCGACATGGATGCGCTGCCGGTCACCGAGCGCAACAGCCTGCCATTCGCATCGAAGGCGACGTCGACCTACCGCGGCGAGACCGTCGGCGTGATGCATGCCTGCGGCCACGATGCGCACACCGGCATCCTGCTGGGCGTGGCGAAAGCGCTGGTCGGCATGAAAGACACCCTGCCGGGCGAAGTGCTGCTGGTGTTCCAGCCCGCCGAAGAAGGCGCGCCGGCCGGCGAGGAAGGCGGCGCGGAATTGATGTTGAAGGAAGGCGTGTTCACGGACTTCAAGCCCGAAGCCGTGTTCGGCCTGCACGTGTTCTCGTCGATCGCGGCCGGCCAGATCGGCGTGCGCCAAGGCCCACTGATGGCGGCCTCCGACAGCTTCACCCTGAAGGTCATCGGCCGGCAGACGCATGGCTCGCGGCCGTGGGGTGGCGTGGACCCGATCGTCGCGATGGCCGACGTCATCGGCACCACCCAGACCATCGTCAGCCGGCGCACCGACATCTCCAAGCTGCCCGCGGTGGTCAGCTTCGGCGCGATCAAGGGCGGCATCCGCTACAACATCATCCCCGACGACGTGGAGGTGGTCGGCACGATCCGCACGTTCGACGACGGCATGCGGCAGAAGATCTTCGCCGACCTGAAGAACGTCGCCACCCATGTCAGCGCTGCGCACGGCGCGAAGGTGGAAGCCCACGTGCCGGACAACGACGGCAACCCGGTCACCGTCAACAACCCGGAACTCACCGCGCGGATGCTGCCCAGCCTGCAGGCGGTCGTGGGCGCGGAGAACGTCATCACGCCAGGCCTGCAGATGGGCGCCGAGGATTTCTCGTTCTATGCGCGCGAAGTGCCTTCGATGTTCTTCTTCGTCGGCAGCACGGCCAAGGGCATCGATCCGGTCACCGCACCGAGCAACCATTCGCCCGAGTTCATGCTGGACGAAGCCTCGCTCGACATCGGCCTGCGCGCGCTGCTGCAGGTGACGCTGGATTACCTGGAAAAGCCGAAAGGCTGACACCGCGGCCCCGCTGGCCACCGTCAGCGATGCTCGCCATCCAGGTAGAGCCAGCGTCCGTCGAGAAGGACGAAGCGGCTGCGCTCGTGCAGTCGCACCGCGCTGCCGCCACCGATGCGGTAGCGCGCAACGAATTCGACCTCGGCGGTATCCGGCCCGGTCACGTGGTGCTGTTTCACCGACAGGCCCAGCCACGTGGTGCCGGGCGTATCCAGGCCGAAGTCGGCCGGGCGGGTATCGGGATGCCAGGTGGCGCGCAGGTAATCGGCATCGCCGGTGACGAAGGCGCTGTAGCGCGAACGCATCAGCGCTTCGGCGTCGGGTGCGGGCTCACCGGCGTGATAGCGAGCGCAGCAGGCCGCGTAGTCGCGGCCGGTGCCGCAGGGGCAGAGGTTCATGCGGAAACTGGCTCCTGTGGGAGCGACGTAAGTCGCGATGAATGGCAGCGGAGCCCTCTTCGCGACTTACGTCGCTCCCACGCCTGCGTCAGGGCTCACGCGCTCAGCGCTTGCCGTGACCCGTCTCGATGAAACGCAGGAACTCGGCGCGCGTGCGTGCGTCTTCGCGGAAGGTGCCCAGCATCTTGCTGGTCACCATGCTGACGCCGCGCTTGTGCACGCCTCGGGTGGTCATGCATTCGTGCGCGCCGTCGACGACGACGGCCACGCCGCGCGGCTGCAGCACGTCCTGGATGCACTGCGCGATCTGCGCGGTCATCTTTTCCTGCACCTGGAAGCGGCGTGCGTACACGTCCACCACGCGCGCCAGCTTGCTGATGCCGACCACCTTGCCATCCGGCAGGTAGCCCACGTGCGCGCGGCCGATGATCGGCGCCATGTGGTGCTCGCAATGGCTTTCGAACTCGATGTCGCGCAGCACGATCATCTCGTCGTAGCCGGCGACTTCCTCGAAGGTACGCGCCAGGTACTCGCGCGGATCCATCTGGTAACCGCTGAACCAGTCGCGGTACGCCTTGGCCACGCGCTTGGGCGTATCCAGCAGGCCTTCGCGCTTCGGATCCTCGCCTGCCCACTCCAGCAGCACGCGCACGGCATCCTCGGCCTGTGCCTGGGTGACCTTGCCGGAATTGTCGTCGGACTGGCTCATCGCATGGACTCCTGCGGGGGGCGTGATGGTAACCCATCGAGGCGACGGGGGCCCCGATGACCACCCGTGCACCGCTTGCTACGGCGAGGACGGCGCGATGGATGCGGCCCCTGGTGGCACGACGCCGGCCCCTCGCGTAAGTTCGTGCGGGCACAGGATGTCCCGTCCCGCCACCCGCAAGGATGCCGCCATGATGCTTCGTCTCCGTTTCGCCGCGCTCGCGTGCGCCTGCCTCGCCTCCGCACCGTCGGCCCATGCCGCGGATGCCGTGCTCGACCGCGTCATCCAACTGGCGCGCGCCGAGGCCCTGAATGGCGAACAGCCCGATTGGCCCGCCGTCCAACGCGACGCGTATGCGCGGCTCGAAGCGACACCGGGCGAGGAAGGTCGCACCGCGGCGATCCGCGTCGTGCTGGCGTCGCTGAAGGAGCGGCATTCGGTGTACTACCCCCCGCGGACCGCGTCCGCGTCAGCGAACACGGGCGCACCGCGGCCCTCGGCGATGAGTGCCGTGCCCACCACGACCACCCCGATCGCCGTGGCACACACGGATGAAGGCATCATCGGGCGCCTGACGATCAACAGCTGGAGCGGCGGCGAGGGCGCGATGGTGGATGCCGCGCGCTCGGTGCGCACCGCACTCCATCAGGTGCTGGCGGATTCGCGCTGCGGCGTGATCATCGATGTCGCCCACAACACCGGCGGCAACATGTGGCCGATGATGAGCGGCATCGCGCCGCTGTACGACGAAGGCGTGCTGGCGTCGTTCCAGGGCCGCGATGGCGTCCCGCACCCCGTCAGGATGCAGGACGGCAGGATGCTCATCGGCGATGCCGTGCGGGTCGCGGCCATCCCCGCGTCGCTTCCGCGCACACCGTCGCACGTCGCCATCATCCTCGGACCGAGGACGATGAGTTCCGGCGAGATCCTCGCCATCGGCTTCAAGGGTCAACGCAACGTGCGCTTCTTCGGCCGGCCTACCGGCGGGTACACGACCTCCAACCGCAGCATTCCGCTGGAGAACGGCGGGGTACTGGCACTGACCACCGCGCGCATCCTCGACCGCAGCGGTGCCGTCCAGCACGGGCCCGTGCTGCCGGACGAGGCGACCGACCAGCCGCTCGAGGCCGCACGCGCCTGGCTGTCCGCGCGGTGCCGGGGCCGCTGACGCTGTTGCGGCCGGGTTCCGCGTTGTGAACGGCGTGCATGGGCCATCGTCACACCGTGTTTCGGCGTCCCTGCCTAGAACAGGGGCGACGATGACGGAACCGAGGTGGACCATGCCCCAGATCCAGGCCCAGACCGATCTTCCCGTGCGCGCGATCGATATCGTGGCGGTGGATCCGGCGCTGCTGAATTTCGGTATCGACGTGTTCCAGGCCGTCATGAACGGCGCGCTGCCGGTGGCCGAGTACGACGGCGAGGACCTCGCCTGCGTCGGCATGAATGTCATCGCGCGCCAGATAGGCGGGCATGGGTTGTCGGTGGAGGAAGAGGCATCGCTGGTGCTGCGCGTGGTGGCCTTCGGCGAACTGGTGACGCGCGCCGGGTCCGACAGCCGCATCGCGGCGCACGTGGATGCGGTGGGCGGCAGTTACCAGGTGACGCCGGCGTTCCTGCAAGCCGCGGCCGGCGCGGACATCGTGCGGCGCATCGACGGTGGTTTCGGCTACGACCTGGACAGCATGGCGGCGCGCCTGATGCACTGACGCAGGGCGTCTGGACAGCCTCCGCGGGCGATGGCATGGTCGCCCGCGTCGCCCCCTGCATGGAGTCGCCATGAAAACGTCGTTCGCTGCGCTGTTGACCGCATGCGTGCTGCTGGCGGGCTCCGCCATCGCCGCCACGCCTACCACGTCGCCGCTGGTCGGCCGCTGGTCGCTGGACATCGCATCGCTGCCGATGCCGCCGGAGGCGCGGCCGAAAGGGGTGACGCTGGCATTCTCGCAGCCGGACGCAAACACCTGGACCACGCAGATCCAGATCGTCGACCCGCAGGGCGGCACGATGGACTCCGGCGCCACCCTGTCGCTCGATGGCACGCCGGGCAAGGTCACCGGCAGCTATTGGGCGGACGTCGCCACCGCGAAAATGCCGGCACCGGACGTGGTGGTGATCCAGCTCGCCTACCAGGGCACGCCCTCGTCCACGCGCATCTATTCGGTGAGCCAGGATGGCGCCACGCTGACCGAGACCAAGGCGTTCTTCAGCAAGGAGGGCCAGCCGATGCTGCAGACGACGACGTTCACGCGACTGCCGTAGGACGCGCCTCCGTCACAGGGATGTCCGAGAGCCGCACGCCGCCTGCGCACGGGCTTGCCGCTCCGGCACCCGTAGCGGTCGACGGCCAGCACCAGCAGGGGGAGGGAACCATGGATTTCCTGAAGATCCTCAAGTCGTTCGAGGAGTTCGTCTACGAAGCACTGACGTGGGTGGTCCTGCTGCCGCGCACGCTGGTGCGGACGCTGCTGCATCCGGACCGGATGACGGCCTACGCGGCGCACGAACTCGCGCGCACTGATGACGCACGCTTCAGCGATGCCATCAGTCCACCGTTGCTGTTGATCCTGTGCGTGCTGCTGGCGCATCTGTTCGACTTGGGCGTGCGGGCGCAGGTGCCGGATACCTCCGGTTCGCTGGCGGCGGCGATCCTGGCGTCGGAAGAGACGCTGCTGCTCTACCGCACGATCACGTTCGGCGTATGGGCGTTGGCCGGTGCCACGTATGTGCTGATGCGGGCGCGCCAGCCGGTCAATCGCGAAAGCCTGCGCCAGCCGTTCTACGAACAGTGCTACCTGGTGGCGCCGTTCGCGCTGGTGCTCTCATGCGCCATGTCGTTGCTGTTGATGCCGCAGCCCTGGACGAACGTCGCTGCCGCCTGCCTGACGCTGGTCGTGCTGGCGTGGTTCTGGGTCGCGCAGGCGGCATGGATGCGCCGACGCACCCGGCTGCCGTGGTGGCGCTGTCTGGGGGCGGCCATCATCGTGCTGATAGTGGGCGGCACCATCAACACCCTGGTCGGCTATCTGCTGATGCACACGGCGGCGGGCACCATCACCCCCGCCTGAGCATGGCGAGCCACGGCGTACCGCATGGTGGCGACGGGCCTGCCGTGCTGGCCGACCTTTCGGTGCGCGTAGGCGGTACCCGGCACTTCGATGGTGCCGCCATCGCGATGGAAAGCGGCCAGGTTGGCGGCAAGGATTTCGTGCGTGATCGCGTGGCGCTTGCTGTCCAGGCGACGGGCGGACACCCGGCCCGCATCACGGTGGATGTCCGGTTCGACGTGCCCTCGGGCGCGTTCCTGCGCGGACGGGGCATGCCGCGCTCCTTACGAGTACAACGCCAGGGGGATGCCGCGCGACGTGGTGTCCAGATAGTCGGTGCGCACGGCGAGGCAGTAAGGGCCCGACATCGTGAAGCGGCGGCACACCTCGGGTCGCGTGTCGTAGATGGAGCAGCACATGCGGGCGGCATCGATGGCCACGCACCAGCCCTCCGCATCGCGGGCCATCACCGTCAGCCCGGCCTGTGTGTGCTCGGTCAGGTGCGCAGGGATCCGGTCTTCGGGTTGCACCACGACGGTGAGGCGGCAGCACACGGCGTCGCAGCGTTCACACAGCGGCGCGTCGGCATCGGCAGCGGCATTCATGCGGTTACCTCGCGATGGCGAAACCGCGGTCGGCGGTGGCAACGTGGCCGCTCGCCGTCGTTCGAACGGCAGGCGACGGCCGCGAAGCCGCGGTGACCCGATGCGCGCAGGCGAAGGACATGGCCGGCAACGGTGCGGCGCGTCCCGTGGAACAGATAGCCCGTCATGGGCGCTCCCGGAGATGCGTCGGCCGACAGGGCGGTGACGCGTGGAAGACAGCGCAGCGAGCGACGGTAGTGGCGGTCGGACGGGACGCAAGAATGTGGCGCTGCCATCCTACGCGATTGGGCCCTCCGCAGCCTGAAGAAGGGCCCGGGTGATGCCTCGTCCCCCAGCGCACGTAAGCGACCGGGCGCGGCGCAAGGGACCCGGCGCCTCGGCGCGAGGCTCCATGTTTCCGGCCGGACCGCGCCACTGACCCGCCGCCGTTCGTCGGGACTCGGGCCGTGGGGAGCCCGTCAGTGATCGACCGGTCCGGGATGCATGGAGGCAGGTGATTCGCGCAGGCGAACCAGCGCCGCCGCCGCCTTCGCTTCCCCGAGCGCCTGCGCCTTCTCCAGCCATGCGATGGCCGTCGCGCGGTCGCCGGCATCGGCATGCATCAGGCCGGCGTTGTAGGCGCCGATGGCGCTGCCCATCGCGGCGGCGCGCTCGAACGAGGCGCGTGCACGTTCCTCGCACAGCATGAAAACGTCATGGCCCACGCCCGCACGGACCACCGCCGCGGCGTTGCCTTCTTCGGCGAACCGGTCTTCGAAATCCCCGGTCCACCCCGCCACCAGCGGCATCAGCACATCCGCACCCCGCTCCACCGCGTAAGGCCCGGTCTTCCACGCGGAGAACGCCTGATGCGTGGTGCGCAGGTCCCCGGCCGCGCTCAACCAGAGGAACCCGTCACTGCCATCGACCGGAAAGCCATCCAGCGCCGCCGACAATCGCCGGGCCAGCGTATCTTCGCGCCCGTCGGGCTTCGCCGCGGTCCACGAGCCGGCGAGATAGGCCCGGCGATCCGCATCGGAGCGCTTCGAGCGCACCACGGCCGCCATCTCTTCCACCGTCACGATGCGATCGTCCGCGTCGTACATCCGCCAGGGACTGGTCTGCAGGGCGATGGTGAACACGTTCGGGATATCGAATGCGGTGGTGGCCTGGTAGAGCGCCTCACCGGCCGGGATGCAGGCCTTCGACGCCGCTGGATCGCATTGCGGGATGGTCAACATCCCGTCGAGCCGTGTTGTCGTGCCGCAGGCCAGGCCCAGGCCCGGCAGCATCGTGGCGACCAATGCGAGCACGCATCGCGCGGTGTAGGCCATGCTGTTTCCCCCTCTTCCCCAGCCGGCACCTTACCGCGAGCCGGCGCCGTGCGAGCAGGATGCGCCCGGAAGGGCGCTGGGAGGCTTCAGCGCCAGCTCGCCTTGCGCGAGGGCGGAGGCGTGGCTTCGGTGTCGACCACCGGCACCAGCAGCGACAGTTTCGCCTTTGCGAAGGTACCGCTGCCGTCCACGTCCAGTTTGCCCACGCTGCTGGCCGTGATCAGGCCCGTATCGAGGAAGACTTCCGCGCCTTCGGCCAGCGGATGGCGCGCGCTGCACAACTTGGCCGGCACCTGCAGCACGCTGATGCCATCACGCTGCCACTTCGTCTCCGGCGCCAGCCGCCTGACGATGGAGCCATCCACCCAGACATCCACCGAATCCGATTTCACCGATCGGCATTTGCCGATCCCGACATCAAACGTCATGCGCCCTCCTTCGAGGCGATAGGCGTGAGCGTGAAGAGGTAGCCGCGCGCTTCGAGCAGCGCTCGCATGCGGCGCTCCGCAGGCACCCGATGGAACTGCCGGCCCGCCCACAGGCCGAAGCACGGGCGACCGCTGTTCTGTCCCTCGCCCGTCGGGCGTCGCGACACCGCGATGTCCAGCGATTCGCAGGCCGTGGCCCACATCACCCGCAGGTCGTCGGGCCCGATGGATTGCTGGGACCCGAGGTGCAGCAGGAAGACCTGGACGTGCTGGTTCGCCACACACACCTCCTCGGCACGCGGGACGCGTGGGTCAGGCCGAGAGGGAGGGATTTCAGCCCGGGAAGCGCGGCGGAGGGTACTGCCAGTCAGCAGGAACAGGTATACGCCGTTGGGGGGGTTATCGCAAACGCCCTGGCGCTGTGGAGAGCGGGCGCCGTACCCCACCTTCACTCAAGCGTATTCGGAGGCAGTGGGACGTCCCGCGAGAGGCTCGGCAGAAGCTGATAGATCATTTCGGGGTTGTTCCGCAGGCCTGCACCATCCAGGTACGTCCAGGTGGTGCCGCCCTTGGATCGGATCGCAATCATGAAGGTGGTGCTCTTCATCTGCGCGCCCTTCAGCGCCATCACCGATATCCGCGGCACGAAGCACACCTCCTCCTCACCTGCTTCATAGACGTCTGTCGGCATGCCGACTTCCTGACTGACGAACGAGATGCCGATGTCCTTCAGCTGCGCAAGCGCGTAACGCGTCAGTTCGGCGAAGGCATCAGGTCCACCCGCCAGGGCTTTCAGCGACGCATGCGTGCGTTCGATCAGCGGCTCCGCATCACCGCGCTCGAAGGCGGCCGTCATCGACGCGATGTCGGATCGCAGCGACTCGGCATCGGCCGCTGTAAGCGGTGCAGCCGACACGCCGCCGCTCAGCAAGGCACACAGCAGCAACGACGCCAACAATGTCCACGCAGCTTGGAAGCGTTTTCGCATCATCATCCATGTACCAGGTCGAGAATCGGCCGCCGTCACTGTACGCGATCCAAGCGCCACCCCAGCCCCGACCACCGGCCCGCATGCCGGGCCAGCGCGTCGCGGATCACCGCGTCGCTGCCGGCGACATGCAATGTCTGGCGTGCACGGGTGATGCCGGTATAGACCAGCTCGCGCGACAGCACGCGGTTGCCGCGCGCCGGCAGCAGCAGCCACACCGTGTCGAATTCAGAGCCTTGTGCCTTGTGCACCGTCATCGCGAAGGCCGGTTCGTGCGCGGGTAGCGCCGCCGGGTGGAACGCGCGTGGATTGACCGGATCTTCGCCGGGGAACCACGCCACCAGGGTGCCGGCCGCATCGCGCAGGCAGACGCCGATGTCGCCGTTGAAGAGGCGATGCCGGTAGCTGTTCTCGGTGACGATCAGCAGCTGCCCATGGAAGTGGCCCTGCGTCGCACGCACCGGCCCACCGCCCTCGGCGAGCAGACGTTCGATGCGCGCATTGAGCGTGCGCGCGCCTTGCGGACCTTCGCGCACCGCCGTCAGCAGGCGCAGGCGCGTGGACTGCGCCAGTGCATCCACGGGCGTGGCAGCATGGCCCAGCGCGCGGAAATGCGCGAGCAGGGCATCGCGATGCATGTCCAGCGGATCGATCAGGTCTTCGTGGAAGTGCACGTTGGACAGCGTGCCATCGCGCAGCTGCGACAGCGCGGCATCGGCATCGCCTTCGCGTACGGCGGCCGCCAGCGGAGCGAGCTGCAGCGCCTCGCTCTGGCGCCAACCGCGTTGCAGGTGGACGCGGATGCCGCGGAAGCAGGGTCCCGCCTCACCGTGCACGTCGGCGGATGCGTCCGCCTGACCGAGCAAGGGCTGCAGGGCCTCCGCATCGTCGCGGGCGATGGCATCGCCTTCGCCGGCGGCGCCGAGGATGGCCGCCAGCACGTCGCCGGCTTCCACCGACGGCAACTGGTCCGGATCGCCCAGCAGCACCAGGCGTGTGCCGTTGGCGACCGCATCGACGAGTTTGGCCATCAGCGGCAGGTCGATCATGGACGCTTCGTCGACGACGATGACGTCGTACGGCAGCGGGTTGCCGGCGTCGTGGCGGAAGCGCGGTGAATCGGGAATCGTGCCCAGCAGTCGGTGCAGCGTGGTGCCGGTGGCGGGCAACGCGGCGAGCAGGTCCGGACCGATGCCGTCTGCGACGAGCGCCTGCACCGCATGACGCACGCTCTCGGCCATCCGCTCGGCGGCGCGGCCGGTGGGTGCCGCCAGCGCGATGCGCGGGGGCGCATGGCCTGCATGCAGTGCCTGCGCGACCAGCAGCACCAGCAGGCGCGCGGTGGTCGTGGTCTTGCCGGTGCCGGGACCACCGGTGACCAGCAGCAGCGCGTGGCGCAACGCAAGCGCGGCGGCCCGCGCCTGGCGGTCGTCATGCGTGGCCTTCGGGAACAGCGTGGCGAACAGCGGCGCGAGCGGTTCGATGCCTGTTTCCGGAACCGGCTGTGCGGCGATGCGTTGCAGGCCCCGTGCCAGCGTACGTTCGTACTCGCGATAGCGGCGCAGATAAAGCAGGCCGCCTTCCAGCACCAGCGGCGCATGGCCCGGCGATGGCAATGCGGCATCGCCCGGCCCGCAGACCCAGCGCGAAGCGACGAGTTGCTGCGTCCACGACTCGGCATCGGGCCAGGCGATCTCCGCATCGACCAGCGCGGCCGCCGCGTCGAGGCGGACACCGGCATGGCCGTTGGCCACCGCCAGCGAGGCCAGCGCGGCAGCGGCGAGCACGGCGTCCGGCGTGTCGCGATCCAGCCGGCGCAGGCTCTGCGCGAGCGCATGATCCAGCGTGCGCAGGTGGCCACCTTTGTAGAGCGCGTCGAGCAGGCTCACGCGACCGCCTCCGTCGCGTGGCCGGCGAACAGCGCGTCGAGCGCGTGCACCAGCTCGGGCGCGAAGCGCTGCGCATGCACGCCGGGCGAACGCGGCTGGGTGAGGTCCAGCCCGCGGCAGAACAGGTAGCGGATGCCGCCGAAGTCGCGTGCGTAGTCGTACGCATCGCCGAGGCGGAAACGCAGCCAGCGGTGCAGCGCGAGCGTATAGATCAGCGCCTGCAGGTCGTATTCGCTGTGCACCATCGCCTGCTGCATCGCGGCCGCGTCGTAGGCCGGCAGCTGGTTCGACTTGTAGTCGAGCACGTACCAGCGGCCATCGTGGCCGTAGGTCAGATCGATCAGGCCGGTCATCAGGCCTTCCAGCCGCGCGCGCGCGCCGAAGGCGCTGCGATGGCGCAGCAGGCCGTGGCGATGCAGCAAGGCGAGCAGCGCCGGCACGCCAGTGGGTTGCATGGCGAAGTGGAATTCTATTTCGGCACGACGTGCGTCCGGCGGCAGGTCGGCCAGGCGCGTCCCTTCCGGCAACGGGGTGCACAGCGTCTGTCCCACCAGCGGAATCAGCACGGCGAGGCCATCGTCGATGTCGGCTTCGGCATAACCGCCTTCGCGCAGTGCCTCCACGATGATGTCGGCCTGGTTCGCAGGGGCACCATCGCCCGGCCGCCAGTCGCGCCAGGCAGCAAAGTCGCTGTGCTCAAGCGCCGCGTGCATCACCACGCCGAAGCGGCTACCGGCGAAGCGCGGATCGGCCTGCATCACCGGCGCCGCGATCGCATCGGGCAGCCCGTCCGCGTCGGAGGCAGGCGCTTCGTCCTCGCCGCCGGGATCGGCCTGGGTCGCGGCGGCCAGCGGATCGGCGCCTTCCGCGTGCGCCAGCTGGGTGAAGCTGTAGACCCACCAGTCGGCGGCGACGCGGTGCGCGCTGGTGCGCGCCGGCGCGATCGCGGCGTCATGCTCGACCGGCAGGCGGACGGGCGGCGTTTCCGGCGGGCCTTCGACGATGCGGACCTCGTCCCGCATGCCCAACGCCGCGATGTCGGCCAGCAGCGGCGCCAAGCGGCTCTTCGCGACATCCGCCACGTCCCCGGCGGCGATCCACAGCGCGTGCTCGGCGCGGGTCAACCCGACGTAGAGCAGGCGTGCGTCTTCGGCCTGCGCGTCCTGCTTCCCCGTGAGGCCAGCGGCCTGCCAGGCGGGATCGTCCTTGTCGATGCGCCATTGCAGTACGCGACGCGTGCCATCGTGCACGGTGCGGTGGCGACCGCTGTCGGGCCGGCTCGTGCCCAGGCCCGCGAAAGGCAGGTAGACCAGTGGATACTCCAGGCCCTTGCTCTTGTGCAGGGTGACGATCTGCACGCGGCGCGCGTCCGATTCCAGCCGCAGCAGTTGCGCCTCGTCGCCGGGATCGGCGTTGACGATCCGCGCCTGCAGCCAATCCAGCAAGCCATGCAGGCCCAGCGTGCGAGCCGCGGCTTCCTGCAGGTGTTCGCCGAGTTGGAGGTAGTTGGTGAGCCGGCGTTCGCCGTCGAGCAAGCCGAGCAGGCGATCGGCTTCCGCTGCGCACAGTTCGGAGACCAGCGCGAACGGGCCGCTGCGCTGCCAGCGCTCGCGCCAGTGCAGCAGGCGCGCCTGATGGTGCCGTTGCGCCTCGCCGTCCGTTTCCAGTGCGTCGAGCGCAGCAGCGTCTTCGCCCAGCAGCACGGTGGCCAGGGCTGCGCGCAGACGAGCGGCGTCCGCCGGATGCAGCAAGGCGAGCAGCAGCGTGCGCAGGTCGGTGGCCTCCCGGCTTTCGAACAGGCTCTGCTTGCCTGCGGCGACCGCCGGCACGCCCGCGCGCGCCAATGCCTGCTGCATGCGGGTCGCGTCCTTGTGGTTGCGCACCAGCACGGCGATGTCGCCTGGCCGCACGCGGCGGCCATCGATCATCGCGCGGTCGTCGCGCGCATCGGACAGCACGCGATGGATATCGGCGACGCAGGCGGCAGTCGCGGCATCGCGCGAGGTCTCCGCGTCGAAGGCCTTGCCGCCCTCGTTGCGCAGCAGGCGCAGGGTCAGCGCCGGTGCGGGAACGCCTTCGCGCAGATAGTCCCCGTCACTGCGCTTGTCGCCGGGCGACACCGGCTCGAACCGGATACCGGGATGCGCGAACGCATCGAGACCGGCGGCATCGGCACCGTCGTACAGTGCCTGCACCGCGCGCAGCACGGCGGGTCGCGAACGGAAGTTGTGGGTCAGCGGATCCGCGTGCACGGTGCCCGGATGGCGCTTGGCCGCCAGATAGGTGGCGACATCGCCGCCGCGGAAGCCGTAGATGGCCTGCTTGGGATCACCGATCAGGAACAGCGCCGGCGTTTCTCCAAGCGCGCGCACGTCCTCGGAGTCGCCGAACACGCGGGCGAAGATCTGCCATTGCCGTTCGTCGGTGTCCTGGAACTCGTCCACCAGCGCGACGCGGTACTGCGCGCGCAGGCTTGCCACCAGCGCACGCCGGTTCGGGCCTTCCAGCGCCTCGGCGACGTGGTCGATCAGGTCGTCGTAGGTCTGCACACGGCGGGTGTGCTTGAGGGTGGCGAGGCGGCGACGGGCGTCATCGCGCAGGCGGTGCAGGAGGGCTATGCGCAATCGCTGCTGGAGCTGCTGCCACGCATCGTCGGCCTCGCACCAGTCGCGCAACGCATCGAACAGCGGCGACACGGGGACGCGGCCAGCATCGCCGTCCTTGCAGTAGCCGACCAGCGCCCCGGGCAGCAGCTTCTGCACGTGGGTCTTGTCGGTGCGTGGCCAATGCGCCAATGCAGCGCCGGCCTGCAGCTCCGCGAACGCCTTGTCGAAGCTCGGTCGCTTCGCCCGGCGCCCATCGAACACCTTGCCGTCGAACGCGGCAGCGATGGCGGCGCGCGCATCGGCGCCGTACAGGCCAATGGCCTCGACCAGGTGGGCGGCGCGGCCCGCACGCGTGGCATCCACGGCGACCTGGCGTTCGCTGCCGTCATCGACAGGCGCGGCCGGCAACAGCGGCAATGGGCCGCACAGCGCAGGCAGGTCGGCCGCGAGCGCATCGGGGCCGCTCCACAGGCCTGTCAGTGCGTCGACCGTCCCGGTATCGGCCGCATAAGCACGCCACAGGTCGGCAGCGAGTTCTTCGTACAGCGCGCGCGCGTTGCCCAGCAGCTCGCCGGCCTGCAGGCCCTGTCCGGTCTCCAGCGCATGCTCGCGCAGCACGCGCGCGCAGAAGCCATGGATGGTGAAGATCGCGGCGAGATCGGTTTCCTCCGCGGCCGTGCGCAGTCGACGTGCAAGCTGGAGAGGCGATTCGTCGCCGCACCCAAGGTGGCGGGCCAGGATGGCGCGCGTGAGCGCAGCCTCATGGCTCTCGTCATCGTGCGATGGCGTGCCGACGAGGTCGGCGGCCAGCGCGAGGCGTTCACGGATGCGCTTGCGAAGTTCCTGCGTGGCGGCTTCGGTATAGGTCACTGCGAGCACGTCGCCCATGCGCAGGCGACGCTCGACGATCAGGCGCGTGAACAGCGTGGCCAGTGTGTAGGTCTTGCCGGTGCCGGCGCTGGCCTCGATCAGCTGCACGCCGTCCAGCGGGCGATCGAGGTAGGGCTCGCGGGCAGGATCGAAGCCGCTCATGCCGCGCCCTCCCCGCCATCGGCGCGTCCGCTGCGCAGCGCGGCGTAGATCCGAAGACTGGTATCGACGAATGCGGCCATGCCCTCCGCATCGGCCAGTGGATCACGGCCGCGGAACGCAAGCTGGACGGCCTCGCCGGTGCTTTCGCCCCAGCTGTAGTCGCCGGGATACCACTTCATGCGGGCAGCATCCGCATGCGCGCCGGGTTCGGAGTTGAAGATCTCCCACCCGGTATGCGGTGCGAACGGCAGTGGCGCGTGCAGGCCATCGCGACGCAGCGACATCAGCAGGCGCAGGGCATCGCGCGCCTGGCCGGCATCGATGCCCGGGGTGATGTGCGGACCGATGCCGGCCTCGCCCGCATCGTGGAATTCCACCCGCGGCACACGCAGGCCGCAGGCATTGGCGAGCAGCCAGTCCAGGCCGTGGCGGATCGCGGCGGGACCGTTCAGTGCACCGATGTGCACGCGCGCCAGGCCATGCACATGGAGGTCTTCGATACGGCCCTGCAGGCGAACGCCATCGATCTCTGTCTCCAGTCGTGATGCGTCGTCGCCGGACTCCTTCAGCGTGTCGTGCAGACCGTGGTGGTCCTCGTGACCGACCCAATCTGCGAATGCACGTGCGTATGGCGCCACCTCGGCGAAGACACGCTCGGCGGCCTGCTCGCCCAGCGGGCCGGTGGGCACCTGGCCGCGTGCGCGCAGCCGTGCATACAGTGCCGATGGACTGTGCCCTTCCGTCGCATGCGCGCGTTCGAGCTGCCATTCGAAGACCTCACGCACCACGCGCGCACGATGGCGGCCGTAAGTGGAGGCCACCAGCGGTTCGATAGCCTCGCTGTCTTCAAGCGCATCGGGCAGGCGGATGCCGAGCCGCTGTGCGAGGAACTGGCCCGAGGGATCGAGCAGGAAGCGGCGCAGTGCGTCCAGCGGCACCACGTCGTCCTTTTCCTCGAGGGGTGGCAGCGGCGCCGCGGCCCACGGCGCCAACGCGTGCCTCGCGCCACCAAGGCGGCTCGCGGCGTCGCGCCACGCGGCGCGATAGCTGAAATGGCGCGGTTCGTCGTCGCTGCCGAAGGCGGCCGGTGCGAACGGCTGCAGCGCGTGGCGGACGACCAGTGCCTGCTTCGCGCCTGCATCGGCGTGGTAGCGCGCCGCTACATCGACCAGTTCGCTGACCAGCACGGACGGTTCGCGCGGGCTGCCGTCGCGCGGATCGGCGCCAAGGTAGCTGACGTAGAACACGTCCTGTGCGGCGGCGAACAGCTGCAGGAACAGGAAGCGGTCGTCCTCGCGGGTCGAACGGTCACCGGGCAGGCGCCGTCCCGCATGCAGTTCGGCGGTGAGCTTGTTGAGGCCGGCCGCGGGATCGCGGCGCGGGAACTCGCCATCGTTCATGCCGAGCAGGCAGATCGCGCGGAACGGCAGCAGGCGCATCGGCACCATGCGACCGACGCTGATGCCGCCGGTCAGCAGCGGGGCGCGCGTATCCGCCTGCGACAGCAGGTCGGCGAAATGCGCGCGCACCACCTCCGGCGGCACGGTGCCGCCGTAACCGGCTGCCTCGGCATCGCGGGCGAACCGGTCGACCAGGGTGCGCAGGCGATCGAGCGCACGTTGCGCACGTGGTGAAGACGGCCGTTCCGGCAGCAGCACATCGAACAGGTGCAGCAGGCGTTCGCGCCATTGGGCGGGCGTCTGCGCCTCGCCCAGCGCGCGGCGCTGGCGGGCGAGTTCGCGCAGCAGGCGTACGAGCGTGTCGAGCGCGTCGAGCGTGCCGCCTTCCAGGTCCGGCCAGGGCGCGACGCCGGCGATGTCCTCGTCGCTGCCGCTCGCATGGCCGAGCAACAGGCGATCCAGGGCGAACTGCCACGTGTAGGCGTCGTCGGAAGGCGCATCGGATGCGGCACGATGCGTGGCATCCAGGCCCCAGCGCGCGCCGGCTTCGCGCAGCCACCCGTGCAGGCGATCGATGGCATCGATATCCAGCCCGGAGGCTTCGGCGACCGGCGCGCTCGCCAGCAGGTCGAGCACCTCGTCCAGGCCGAAGCGCGACACCGGCAGGTCGAGCAGGCGCAGGAACACCTCCGCCAGCGGCTCGCTCGCCAGCGGACTGGTGTCGGCCAGCGCCCAGGGCAGCGCGTCCTCGTGGCCGCCTCCCCCGAACACCGCGTCCAGGTAGGGCACGTAGGGATCGATGTCCGGCGCCAGCACCGCGATCTCGCGCGGCTGCAGCGGCGGATCGAAGCGACGGCCTTCGGGCGATGCGAGATCGAGCAACGCGCGCAGCTGGTCGTGCAGCACCTGCAGTTCGCGCAGGCGCGTGTGGCAGGCGTGGACCTGCAGGCTGGGATCGGTGCGATCGAGCGTGGCCCGCGGCGGCGGCACGGCGGGTGCACGCCGGTGGAAGAGATCCGACTGCAACCGGTGGAGCAGCGTGTCGGGGCCGTCGCTGGCGAGGGGATCGGCGTAGACGTCGATCTCGGCGCGCGGGTGCACCACTTCGTAGTCGCCGAGCAGCGCCATGAAATCGCGGCCGGCCGCGCCCCAGGCCTGCAGCAGCGGGTTCTCCTGCACGTCGTCGGCGAACAGGTGGCTGTCACCGCTGCGGCGGCGCTCGCGCAGGGTCTGCAGGTCGCCCCAATAGCCGCGCGCCGGCGTGGGCAGGTAGAAATGCAGCGCGCCTACGCGCGCCTGCGTGGCCAGCACGCGCAGCACGTCGGGAGAAATGTTGAGGGTGGCGAAGACGAGCAGTCGCCTGGGCAGCCCCTGCGGCAGCGGCCCATCCTCGCGGCCGTGGCGAGCGAGGTAATCGTGGATGCGGCGCGCCCGGTAGTCGTGCCCGCCGGCGACCGCGCGCCACAGCCGGGCCTGCGCGTCGTCCTGGTCGGCGCCCGCTTCCCAGCGCAGCAGCCAGTCGCGACGCCAGGCCTGGTACTTCTCGTAGACGCCCGCCAGCTCGCCGGCCAGCGCCCAGGGCTTGAGCGCGTCGCCATCGCCCAGCCACGCATCCAGCGACGCCAGGGCGGGGGCGCCGCGCAGCACGGGATCGCCCAGCGCGCCGTACAGGCGCCACTGCAGCGCGGCCATGTCGAGGTCGTCGCGGCTCGGGCCGAGGTTGGCGTCCAGCGCACGGGCGACGAACTCGCCGGGGGTCAGGAACTCCAGATTGGCCGCGACGCCGTACTTCGCCGCGAGCGTGGCCTGCAGCCAGCGACGCATGGCGACCTGGGGGATCAGCACCACATCCGGCGCCAGCGGCGACTGGCCGGGCACCGGCGTGCGCAGTTCCTCGGCCAGCAACGCCGCCAGCAGCTCCAGCACATTGGAGGGATACAGGCGGAAGTCGGGCGTGGCGTCGGTCGTCATCGTCGCCGTCATTGTGCCGGATGGCGGTCGCAGCACCGGAGACGGCGGTGCGGTGGGCCACAGCATCCCGCACGGCCGTGCGCGCGCAGCCAATGCGGATGCCACAATAATCAAACTGCGCGGTACGGTTTATGTTCAGCCGCTGGCCGCGAAGCTACACCGTTGTTTTTCCGTTAACCCGCCTGTGGTCCGCCGACGACGCCCATGACGCCTGCCGACGCCCCTGCCGTGCACCTGTCCGGCCTCCGCCTTGATCGCGGCGGCCGCACGATCCTGCGCGGCATCGACCTGACCGTCCCGCGCGGCAGCATCGCCGCCGTGCTCGGCCCGTCGGGCAGCGGCAAGTCGACGATGCTCGCGGCGCTGACCGGCGAGCTGCCGCCTGCGGCGGGCACGGTGGAGGTGTTCGGCCAGCCCGTGCCGCACCGCAGCCGCGCGCTGCTGGAGATGCGCAAGGGCGTGGGCGTGCTGCTGCAGGGCAACGGCCTGCTGACCGACCTGACCGTGGCGGAGAACGTGGCGCTGCCGCTGCGCACGCACACGAAGCTGCCGGATGCGCTGATCCGCCGGCTGGTGGACTTCAAGTTGAATGCGGTGGGCCTGCGCGCTGCGGCCGACGCCTATCCGCGTGAGCTCTCCGGCGGCATGGCGCGCCGCGTGGCGCTGGCGCGCGCGCTGGCGCTGGATCCACCGCTGATGATCTACGACGAGCCGCTGACCGGGCTGGACCCGATCGCGTCGGGCGTGATCATGAGCCTGATCCAGCGCCTCAACGACACCCTGGGGCTGACCAGCATCATCGTGACCCACCATGTGCACGAAACCCTGCCCATCGCCGACCAGGCGGTGGTGATCGCCAACGGCGGGCTGGTGTTCTCGGGCACGCCGTCCGAGCTGGAAGCGACCGCCGACCCGCTGGTGAAGCAGTTCCTGCGCGGCGAGCCGGATGGCCCGATCGCGTTCGATACGGTCAAGCGCGGGGAGGCCGCCTGATGCCCTTCGTCGCCGCCACCCGGTCGCTGGGCCGCGCCGGCCTGTTCTCGCTGTCGGTGTTCCGTGCCTCGACACCGACCCGGGATTTCTTCGCCGAACTGACCCGCGAGATCTACAAGATCGGCGGCCGCTCGCTGCCGATCATCGCCGTGGGTGGTGCGTTCGTGGGCCTGGTGCTGACCCTGCAGGGCTACCGCACGCTGACCACGTTCGGCGCCAGCGACGCGCTGTCCACGCTGCTGGGCCTGTCGCTGTACCGCGAGCTGGGCCCGGTGCTGACCGCGCTGCTGTTCATTGGCCGCGCCGGCAGCTCCATCGCCGCCGAACTGGGCCTGATGCGCGCGACCGACCAGATCAAGGCGCTGGAGCTGATGGCGATCGATCCGGTAGCGAAGGCCGTGGCGCCGCGCTTCTGGGCAGCGGTGCTGACGGTGCCGCTGCTGACCGGCTTCTTCTGCTCGCTGGCGATCAGCGCCAGCTACTTCGAGGCCGTGCACGTGCTCGGCCTCGACAACGGCACTTTCTGGTCCGCGCTGCAGAACAGCGTGGATTTCTGGGATGACTTCGGCGTGGCCCTGCTGAAGTCGGCCGTGTTCGGTGGCACCAGCGCGCTGGTGGCGGCCTACGTCGGCTTCCACGCCGAGCCGACCATCGAGGGCACCTCGGTGGCGACCACCCGCGCGGTGGTGAACGCCTCGCTGCTGGTGCTGATGTTCAATTTCGTCATGTCTGCATTGCTGTTCAGGAGCTGACCCCATGTCCGTCCGTGGACCCCGCCTCGAATTCGCCGTCGGCGCCTTCCTCCTGCTCGCCCTGGCCTCGTTGCTGGTGCTGGCGCTGGCTTCCACCAACAAACGCTTCGGCGTGGGCGGCGGCAGCTACGAGCTGACCGCGCGCTTCACCAACCTGGGCCAGCTGCGCAAGCAGGCGCCGGTGAAGATCGGTGGCGTGGTCATCGGGCAGGTGGCCGACATTCAGCTGGATCCGGTCAAGTTCGATTCCATCGTCACCCTGTCCATCGACAGCCAGTACAAGGACCTGCCGGCCGATACCGCCGCGGGCATCTTCACCAGCGGCCTGCTGGGCGAGAACTACATCGGCCTCTCCCCGGGCGGCGACCCGGAGGTGCTGAAGCCCGGCGAGGAGATCGCCTTCACCCAGCCGGCGGTGGACCTGCTCCAGCTGGCCGGCAAGTACATGTTCAGCGGCGGCGCCAACAATGCCGCAGGCTCCGGGGAAACCCCGGCCAGCGGCACGCCTGCCGCTCCCCCCGTTACGGAAGAACCCACGCCATGAAGACCCTGATGAAGCACTCGTTCCTCTCCATCGCCCTGTCGACGGCGCTGCTGGCCTCCGCACCGGTCGCCGTGTTCGCACAGGCCGCGGCGCCGGCCGCCGCTGCGAAGCAGAACAGCGCCAGCCAGGTCGTGCTGACCAGCAGCACGCGCATCCTGGCCACGCTCGACCAGCGCCGCGCCGAGTTCAAGTCGAACCCGGCCGCGCTGCGCCAGTACGTCACCAGCGAGTTCAACTCGCTGTTCGATGGCGACTACGCCGCCCGCCTGGTGCTGGGCGTGCATGGCCGCGGCGCCTCCGATGCCGACGTGAAGCTGTTCGGCCAGGCCCTGACCGAGCGCCTGTTGTCGGCGTACGGCGCGCGGCTGTCCGACTTCAACGCCCGGCTCAAGGTGCGGGTGAAGTCCGAGTCGCCGCTGCCCGGTGGTCGTGGCGTCAAGGTCGAGACCGAGTTCCTGCAGCCCGACCAGACGGTCACCCCGATCACCTTCTACGCGCGCAACGTCGGCGGCCAGTGGAAGGTGTTCGACGTGTTGCCGGAAGGCGTGTCGTTCGTGCAGACCTTCAAGACCCAGTTCGACACCCCGCTGCGGCAGAAGTCGATCGCGCAGGTCGCGGCGGACCTGAAGTCCGGCAAGCTGCAGGTCAACGGCAGTGCCAGCGGCAACTGACGCCAGCGTCAGCCGGGACGGCGACGCGCTCGTGTTCACGGGCGCGCTGGACCGTGGCGCCGCCGCGGCGCTGTGGCCGCAGGCTTCGGCGCAGCTGGCCGGTGCGCAACGCTTCGTGCTGACGAACGTCACTACCGTCGACAGCGCCGGGCTGGCACTGTTGGCGGAACTGGCCGCGCGCGCGCGCGCCACCGGCACCGAAGCGCGTTTCGAAGGCCAGCCCGCTGGCCTGGCCGATCTGCAGGCCGCGTACCGACTGACGCCGGAACTGGATTTCCCGGCGTAACCCCACCCCCGCAGTTTCCAGGAATCAGGATGAATCTGTTCCGCCTCAGCACCGTGGTCCTGCTGGCCGCCCTCGCGACGGCATGCGCCTCGGCGCCGAAGTCCGCGACCGGCGCGCCGCCCGAGCCCGTGGTGGTCGACGGCACCGCCGCCGCCGCACCCGCATTGCCCACCGAACCGCCGATCGATCCGGCGACCATCGGCGCAGCCTCGACCACGGCGAACGCCGCCGCCGGCGATGCCGCGGAAGACGACTTCGCCGCGATCTACGGCCAGGGCGCCTACGACCCGGTCGCCGACCCCTCGCTGCCCACGCCCGTGCAGGCGCCGATCTCCTACGACCCGTGGGAGAAATTCAACCGCAAGGTGCACGCGTTCAACAACGCCGTGGACCGTGCGGTCGCCCGCCCGCTGGCGCGTGCCTACACCGCCGCCGTGCCCCGGCCGATGCGCCTGGGCGTGAGCAATTTCTTCGACAACCTGCGCCAGCCGCTGACGATGGTGAACCAGCTGCTGCAGGGCCGCCCGCGCGATGCCACGCAGACGTTCGGCCGTTTCGTGGTGAACTCCACGCTCGGCATCGGCGGCCTGTTCGACCCGGCCAGCGACCTGAAGATGAAGCGGCGCAGCGAGGACTTCGGCCAGACGCTCGGTACCTGGGGCTGGAAGCGCTCGCGCTACGTCGAACTGCCGTTCTTCGGCCCGCGCACGGTCCGCGATGTGCTCGGCCTGGCCGGTGACATGCCGCTCAGCCCGGTCAGGCAGATCGAGGACGACAAGACGCGCATCTTCCTGCAGGGCCTGAACCTGGTGGACACGCGCGCGCAGCTGCTGTCGCTGGACAGCCTCCGCGAAGGCGCGGTGGACGACTACGCGCTGGTCCGCGATTCCTGGCTGCAGCGCCGCAACTACCAGATCGAAAGCCACCGCACCCCGCAGCAGCCGACCGAAGACGAGCTGCCGGAGTACCTGCAGGACGAGAACAACCCGACCGTGCCGGTGGATGCGATGCCGATGCCGGAGATCAGCGGCGGCGGTTGAGAATTACGTCCCGGTCCGGACAACGAAACGGCGCCCCAGGGCGCCGTTTTTTTTCCTGCGGAACCGAGCTCACTCCGCTTCGTCGCCGCCCAGCAGCTTCGTGGGGTCGCCGTTGCCGGGCAACGATTCGACCTCCCGCAGGCTGCGCTCGATCGCGCGGGTACGCACGCCGGTCTGGTCGATCTGCTTGCTGGCCTGGTCGAGCTTGGTCTTCACCGAATCCATCACATCGCCGAACTTGCCGAACTCGCGCTTGGCGTTCGCCAGGATGTTCCAGACTTCGGCCGACCGCTTCTCGATCGCCACGGTGCGGAACCCCACCTGCAGGCTGGTCAGCAGTGCCAGCAGCGTCGTCGGTCCGGCGATGGTGATGCGCTGGTCGCGCTGGATCGCTTCGAACAGGCCCGGGCGCCGCAACACTTCGGCGTACAGACCCTCGGTCGGCAGGAACATGATCGCGAACTCGGTCGTATGCGGTACCGCGATGTACTTGCGGATCTCCTGGGCCTGCTTGCGCACCGCGCGCTCCAGCGCGTCGCCGGTCTGCTTGACCGCATCGGTGTCCGCACGCTCCTGCGCATCGAGCAGGCGTTCGTAGTCCTCCCGCGGAAACTTCGCGTCGATCGGCAGCCATACCACCGCATCGCCCGAGGAGCCGGGGAACCGCACCGCGAACTCCACGCGCTCGCCGCTGCCCGGCACCGTGGCCACGTTGCCGGCGTACTGGTCGGGCGCGAATACCTGTTCCAGCAGGCCCGCGAGCTGCACCTCGCCGAACACGCCGCGGCTCTTCACGTTGGTCAGCACCCGCTGCAGGCCGCCGACATCGGCCGCCAGCTTGTTCATGTCGCCCAGGCCCTGGTGCACCTGCGCGAGCATGCGCGTGACGTTGCCGAAACTTTCGGTCAGGCGGGTTTCCAGTGTCGCGTGCAGCTTCTCGTCCACCGTCGCGCGCATCTGTTCCAGCTTCTGCGCGTTGTCGGCCTGCAGTTCCTTCAGGCGGCCCTCCAGCGTGTCGCGCATCTCGCCGATGCGCTGCTCGTTGCGCTGGGTGAGTTCGTTGAGCCGCAGGCCCAGCGCATCGGCGAAACGCTGCTGCGACTCGGCCGATTCCAGTCGTCCCTTGCGCGCGTCCTCGGTCAGCGTGTCGCGCAGTACGTCCAGGCGCTGGTCGGTGCGTGTGCTGAGGTCGCCGAGGTTGCGCGCGAAGCCGTCGATGCGGGCGTCCTGCGCGCGCGACAGGCCTTCCAGCTGGTCGCGCAGTTCGCCGCGGCCCTCGCGCTGTTCCTCGCGCAGCGCGCGCTCGAGCAGGTCGCCGATGCGGGCTTCCGGACGACGCAGCACCAGCACCGCGAGCAGGACGACCGCCACGGCGACGAGGACGAGCAGGAGGATGAGCAGGGTCTGGGAATCCATGCGGACAGTGTAGCCGCTGGCGTCTCAGCGCCTGCGTCGGCACAGCGCGAACCGGCTCCCACGGGAAGCGCGCGCCGCGTCACGGGATGCGGATGCGCGGCTTGACCCCTTTGAGGGGCCGGCGCACAGTCGCGACGCACCGACCGCTTGGGGAAAGCCGGCTTGCTGCACCACCTCCGGACACTGATGGGCGCCGCGCCCGATCCCGTGCCTGCCCTCGCGGCAGCACGCACGGCCGCCTTGCAGGCGGCGCTCGGCGACCCCGAACGCATCGACCGCGACGACGACCGCCGGCACCGTGTGGACGTGCACGTGTACGCGCGCAACTTCGTCGAGGCCTGCGTCGAAGGCGACGACGAAGGCTACGTGCTGGTCACCAGCGGCATGAGCGACCGCCTGATGCCGATGCCTGATGGCTACGACGGCGACGAGTCCGCCGCGCGCGAACTGTTCTGGTACGTCCGGGCGCCGCATCCGGCCTTCATCGCGCAGCTGCGCTGGCTGGCCAAGCTGCCGTTCGTCGAAGGCAGCTGGCTGGGTTACGGCCACACCGTGCCGTTGCCGGAGCCGCCGCTGGCAGGCTCGCCGTTCTCCACCTTCCTGTTGCTGCCGCCGATCGTGGCCACCGACCGCCATCTGTTCGACAACGTGCACCTGCACGGCCAGGGCGTCGAGCCGCTGGTGGTCCACCTGGTGTCGGACGCGGAGTACGACCTCGTCCGCTCCGACGAGGGGCTGGACGTGTTCCTTGACCTGCTGGATGTGCACCGCTACCCGCTGGTCTTCGATCCGGCGCGACCTTCGTATCTCTGAACCCGCCGACGCGCCACGACGCGTGGTGCAGCGCCGATTGCCAGCCACGCCGTGCGCGCATAGGCTGCTGACGGCCCCGGGGCGGGGATGCGCCCGTGGGTCACGCCCCCTCACCTTTCCACGCCGGTCCACTGCCGGCATGCCGCCCTTTGACGCATTCGAGGAGTTTCCATGACCTGGCTACGGCGTAAATCCATCGACCGGATCACCGAGCACGAAGAAGGCCGGCGACTGGTCCCCACGCTGAGCTGGCCGCACCTCGTGGCGCTGGGCATCGGCGCGATCGTCGGCACCGGCATCTATACCCTGATCGGCGTGGGTGCCGAGAAGGCCGGCCCCGCGGTACTGATCTCCTTCGTCGTTGCCGGTGTGGTGTGCGCGTGCGCCGCGCTGGCCTACGCCGAACTGTCGACGATGATGCCGGCCGCCGGCAGCGCGTATACGTACAGCTATGGCGTGCTGGGCGAAGCCATCGCCTGGATCGTGGGCTGGAGCCTGATCCTGGAGTACTCGCTGGTCGTCAGCACGGTCGCGGTGGGCTGGTCCGGCTACTTCGTCGGCTTCCTCGAATGGGTCCAGCAGACGTTCGGCTGGAGCGTCACGTTGCCCGCCGCGCTATCGGCCGGTCCGCATGCCGGCGGCGTGCTGAACCTGCCCGCCATCGTCATCACCTTCCTCGTCGCCGGCATGCTGATCGCCGGCACGCGCGAGAGCGCCACGCTCAACGCGATCCTGGTGGTGTTCAAGCTGATCGCGCTGGGGGTGTTCATCGCGGTCGCGCTGCCGGCGTTCAATGCGGACAACCTGCAGCCCTTCATGCCGTATGGCTTCCCGAAATCGATCGGACCCGACGGTGTCGAGCGCGGCGTGATGGCGGCCGCAGCGATCATCTTCTTCGCGTTCTATGGGTTCGATGCGATTTCCACCGCGGCCGAGGAAACCAAGAATCCGGGCCGCGACCTGTCGATCGGCATCATCGGCTCGATGGTCGGCTGCACGCTGATCTACCTGGTGGTCGCGGTGGCCGCCGTCGGCGCGCTGAGCTACACCGTGTTCGGCCAGAGCGCCGAGCCGCTGGCGCTGATCATGCGCGAGCTGGGACACGGCACCGCCGCGCTGGTGATCGGCGTCGTGGCGATCGTGGCGCTGCCGACCGTGCTGCTGGCGTTCTTCTACGGCCAGAGCCGCATCTTCTTCGTGATGTCGCGCGATGGCCTGCTGCCGCGTGGCCTGTCGAAGGTCAATCCGCGTACCGGCACGCCGGTGGCGATCACCGTGTTCACGGCCATCCTCGTTGCGGCGTTGGCCGGCGTGGCCCGGCTGGACGAAATCGCTGCGCTCGCCAACGCCGGTACGTTGGCCGCGTTCGTCGCCGTCGGCGTCTGCCTGCTGGTGCTGCGCACGCGCGAACCCGACCGCCCGCGCGTGTTCCGCACACCGTTGGCATGGGTGGTCGGCCCGGTGGCGATCCTGGGCTGCCTGTACCTGTTCTGGAGCCTGCCGCATCGCACGCAGCTGTGGTTCCTGGTGTGGAACGTAGTCGGCATCGTCGTCTACCTGGCTTACAGCCGCCGCAACAGCATGCTGGCGAAAGGCGGCGATGCGTGATCGCACCGCGGCATGCATGACGAAAAGGCGGGCTTCGGCCCGCTTTTTCTTTGTCCGTCATCCGCGGGTCGACAACGCCATACGCCGGCGTGTGCAGGCATGGCGCTTCATTCCAGGCGCCCGCGGCACTAAGATGCCGCGCAGGCACACCATCCCCCGGGTTACGACGTTGATCATCCATCCCAAAGTCCGCGGCTTCATCTGCACCACCACCCATCCGCTCGGCTGCGCGCTCAACGTGCGTGACCAGATCGCCGCGACCCGCGCGCAGGGCGTGCGCAGCGACGGTCCGAAGAAGGTGCTGGTGATCGGTGCCTCCAGCGGCTACGGCCTGGCGGCGCGCATCAGCGCGGCCTTCGGCTTCGGCGCCGATACGCTGGGCGTGTTCTTCGAGAAGCCCGGCAACGAGAAGAAGGCCGGCACCGCCGGCTGGTACAACTCCGCCGCCTTCGACAAGGCCGCGAAGGACGCCGGCCTCTACAGCCGTTCGATCAATGGCGATGCGTTCTCGGACGAAGCGCGCGCCAAGGTCATCGAGCTGATCAAGAACGAGATGGGCGGCCAGGTCGACCTGGTGATCTATTCGCTGGCCTCGCCGGTGCGCAAGCTGCCGGGCACGGGCGAAGTGAAGCGCTCGGCATTGAAGCCGATCGGCGCGCCGTACACGTCCACCGCCATCGACACGAACAAGGACGCCATCGTCCAGGCCACCATCGAGCCGGCCACCGAGCAGGAAATCGCCGACACGGTCACCGTGATGGGCGGCCAGGACTGGGAACTGTGGATCGATGCGCTGGACAAGGCCGGCGTGCTCGCCAACGGCGCGCGCACGGTGGCCTTCAGCTACATCGGCACCGACATCACCTGGCCGATCTATTGGCACGGTGCGCTGGGCCGCGCGAAGGTGGACCTGGACGAGACCGCGCAGCGCCTGGACGCACGCCTCAAGAAGACCGGCGGCACCGCGAACGTGGCGGTGCTGAAGTCGGTGGTGACCCAGGCCAGCTCCGCGATCCCGGTGATGCCGCTGTACATCAGCATCGTGTTCAAGGTGATGAAGGAACTGGGCCTGCACGAAGGCACCATCGAGCAGCTCGACCGCCTGTTCCGCGACCGCATGTACCGTGCGGATGGTGCCGCGGCCGAGACCGACGACGAGAACCGCCTGCGCCTGGACGACTGGGAACTGAAGTCCGAGGTGCAGACGCAGGCCAAGGCGCTGTGGCCGCAGGTCACCAGCGAGAACCTGTTCCTGCTGACCGACTACGCCAACTACAAACACGAGTTCCTGAAGCTGTTCGGCTTCGAACGCGACGACGTGGACTACGACGCCGACGTCAACCCGGACGTGCAGTTCGACTGCATCGAGTTGTCGCCGGAGGGTTGATCTTCCGAATCGTCCGGCTGTTGTAGGAGCGACGTCAGTCGCGACCGCACGGCCGGACGACAAGATTCGCCCGCGAGCATTGGGACGGCTCACGCCCCACACATGATTGCCAGAGGGTAGCCGACACCTGTTGGCGTGCGGTCGCGACTGACGTCGCTCCTACAGGGAAGCAGGCCTGCAATCTGCGAGCAGCGCGCGGATCCGCATGCCTCGCAGGTACACCGCATTGCCGTGGTCCTGCAGCGCGAGATGGCCGCGACGCGCCTTTGCGAAGTCGGTTTGCCCGGCGAACTTGCTGCCCGCCACGCGACGGCGCCAGTCCTCGCTGTCGACGTCATAGACCGCGACACGCTCGCCATTGAGCCAATGCTCCACGCGAGGGCCGCAGGCGACGATGCGGGCGTGGTTGTAGTCGCCGATGGGACGCAGCACATCACGCGCAGGTGCAGCGAGATCGTAGACGGCCGCGGCACGATGGCTGGGCACGATGCGATCTTCGGCTTCCCGGTCATCGAGCAGCTGGTACTCCACCGCCCGCGCCCACACCGGCTCCGCGTCGATGGCGCGATAGAACAGGCCGCTGTTGCCGCCGACCGGCAGCCGCCATTCCAGTTCGAGTTCGAAGTTGCCGTAGGTGCCTACGCTGACGATGTCGCCGCCACCGGCTTCGGTCAGCGCGAGTTCGCCGTCGCGGACCTGCCAGCGCGGATCCAGTGTGGCGCCGCCGACGCTGCGCCATTGCGATGCGTCGACGAGCGATTGCCAGGGCGCGGCCGGCGTGGACGCGCAGCCGGCGAGCAATGCAGCGAGCAGGACCGGTGCGGTCCGCACGCTGCGCATACTCAGTCGACCACGCGGCAGAACACCGCCTTCAGGTAGCGCGATTCCTGCACGTGCGCCATGAAGGGATGGTCGGGGCCGGCGCCGGCGACCTTGAGGATCTGGATCGTGCGGCCCGAGAAGTACGCGGCGCGCCGCAGCATGTCGAGGAACTGTTCCTCGCTGACCAGGCCGGTGCACGAGAACGTGGCGAACAGACCGCCTGGCTTCACCACGCCCAGCGCGAGCTTGTTCATGTCGAGGTACTTCTTCAGTGCGGCGATCACCTGCTCGCGGTCGCGCGTCATCTTGGCCGGGTCCAGGATTACCACGTCGTACTGCTCGCCGCGGTTCGCCGCATCGCGCAGGTAAGGGAAGATGTCCGCCTGCACGAACTTCGGCCGCACGTTGTTGAGCTTGGCGTTGCCCTTGGCGATCTGGATGACGTCCTGGTCGATGTCCACGCCGACGACCTCGCTCGCACCGCGCGCCGCGGCGTACACCGCGAAGCCGCCGGTGTTGCAGCACAGGTCCAGCACGGTCTTGCCGTCCACCTGCTGGCTCAGCCACTCGCGGTTCTCGCGCTGGTCGGCGAAGAAGCCGGTCTTGTGCGCGCCCGCGGGATCGGCACGGAACTTCACGCCGTACTCGGTGATGATGGCCGCTTCGGTGGTCGTGTTGCCGTGGAAGTCGAAGCTTTCCTGCTTCTGCACGTGCTCGTCGGCGAAGCTGTGGAAGCGGCAGCCGGGGAACTGCTCGCGCAGCGCCTCATAGATCCACTCGCGATGGCGGAACATGCCGGCGGCGAAGAACTCGACCACGATCAGGTCGCCGTAGCGGTCCACGACCAGGCCGGACAGGCCGTCGCCTTCGCTGTGCACCACGCGCCAGGCGTCGCTGATGGCATCCAGCTTCAATACGTCGCGACGCAGCGAGACCGCGTCGGCGATCTTGCGCGAGAACCAGCCCGCATCCACCGGAATGTCCGGGTGGGTTTCGAGGATGCGCACCGCGATGCGCGAATGGCCGTTGTAGAAGCCGCGGCCGATCCATTCCCCGTCCACGCCGACCACCTCGACGAGGGTGCCGGACTTGGGCTTGGCGGTGGGCTTCTCGACCAGCTTCTGGAAGATCCACGGGTGGCTGGAACGCCAGGCGTTCTTCAGGCGTACGGTCGGGTTGGGCGTGTTCATGAACGACATTTTACCCGTGCGGTTGACCCGGCCGCGCGCCATCCGGACAATTCCCGCCTGAAGGGGAGTAGCTCCCAACGTGCCGGCCGTCATTTCGAGCAGCGATGCTCCGGTCCCACGGCAGCCCACCGGGCTGTGAGCGAGACCTTCGCCGCGATGGCGAAGGCATGTCCCTGGATCCCCGTTTCCCCGGTTCCCGAGATGTCCGCGCCCGCGGTCGTCCTCCACTTTTTTCGGGAATCTCGATGGAAACGATTGGCAACCCCTGGTTGTGGGCCGGCTTCGGCGGCCTGGTGGTGATCGCGCTGCTGGTCGACCTGGTGCTGATGCGCCACGGCGGCGCGCACAAGGTCACGTTCAAGGAAGCGATGTGGTGGAGCCTGGGCTGGATCGCGCTGGCGATGGCCTTCAACGGCGGCCTGTGGTGGTACGTCAACGAGACCGCCGGACTGGTGGAAGCCAACCGCGTGGGCCTGGAGTTCCTGACCGGCTACCTGGTCGAGAAGGCGCTGGCCGTCGACAACATCTTCGTGTTCCTGATGGTGATGACGTACTTCGCGGTGCCGGAGGAACAGCGCCAGCGCGTGCTGGTGATCGGCATCCTGGGCGCGATCGTCCTGCGCAGCATCCTGATCTTCGCCGGTGCCGCGCTGCTGGCGAAGTTCCACTGGCTGCTCTATCTCTTCGGTGCGTTCCTGCTGCTGACCGGCATCAAGATGTGGTTCGCCGCCGGCAAGGAGCCCGACCTGGAGAAGAACCCGGCGCTGCGCTGGATGCGCAACCATCTGAAGCTGACCGACGGCTACCGCGGCGCGGCGCTGAGCGTGCGTGAGAACGGCGTGCGCTGGTTCACTCCGCTGTTCGTGGTGCTGGTGCTGATCGGCGTGACCGACGTGATCTTCGCGGTGGACAGCATCCCGGCGATCTTCGCGATCACCTCGGACCCGTTCATCGTGCTGACCTCGAACGTGTTCGCCGTGCTGGGCCTGCGCGCGATGTTCTTCCTGCTCGCCGGCATGGCCGACCGCTTCCACCTGCTGCCCTACGGCCTGGCGGTGGTGCTGGGCTTCATCGGCACCAAGATGCTGCTGATCGACCTCTACAAGATCCCGGTGCCGTGGGCGCTGGGCACGGTGGCGGCGATCCTCGGCGTGACCATCGCGCTGAGCCTGGCGCGGCCGCAGAAGGCCGATACGGCCGCCTGACGCGGTTTCCGGCGGACCATCCCGTGCGCGGGATGGTCTGTCCATGGGCGCCCGCCCTTGCATTCGTCCGCGCCGCCGCCAGAACGGATCCATGGACCTGCATCCCGACGACCCCGCGTTCGACCCGGAATCCCAGCAGCGCTACGACCGCCGCCGGCTGTTCCGCGCCCTCAACCTGAGCCTGGCGTTCGTGCTGCTGCTCGCGATCGTGTATTCGGCGCAGGGCAGCTTCGACGTGCGGTCGTTCACCATCGCACCGCGGTCGGTGGACGGCCTGCTCGGCATTCTCACCGCGCCGCTGCTGCATGGTTCGCTGGAACACATCGCCGCGAACGCGTCGGCCCTGCTGATCCTCGGCACGCTGGCCGGCGCGGTGTATCCGCGGGCGACGCTCTGGGCGATCCCGCTGGTGTGGCTGGGCGCGGGCCTGGGCCCGTGGCTGCTGGCCGAACCCGGCACGCACACGCTCGGCGCCAGCGGCCTGACCCACGGCCTGATGTTCATGATCTTCATGCTCGGTTTGCTGCGCCGCGACCGCGCGGCGATCGCCGCCGGCATGATCGCGTTCCTGTTCTACGGCGGCATGGTGCTGACCGTGCTGCCGCGCGAAGCCGGCGTGTCGTGGCAGGCGCATCTCGGCGGTGCGGTGGCGGGACTGGTGGCCGCCTTCCTGTTCCGCCGCCTGGACCCCGAGTTGCCGAAGAAGAAATACAGCTGGGAGATCGAGGAAGAAGAGGCCGCCGCGCGCGCCGACGACGAACTCGAACTTCCGGCGCCACGCGAGGTGCCGCTGCTGTGGGTGCGGCCGGAGCATCCCGAAGAAGAGCAACGCGGCATCGTGCTGCCATTCCCGCCACGCAAGCCCGACTGATCGCACGGCTATAGTGGCGGCTCCGCCTTCACGGCGCCGTCGATGGGGTCCTCATGCACCGCATGGCCACCTGCCTGATGCTCCTGCTGGCGCTGTTGCCGTGCGCAGCCCGGTCCGAAGCGCCGGCGCATCGCCCCATCGTGATCGGCTACGTGATGGACGGTGCGACGCTGCCGGCGATCGATGTGCGCAAGCTGGATGCGATCAACTTCGCCTTCGCGCATGTCAACGAGGCCCACGAGATCCTGCTGCGCAGCGATACCGCACCGACGGCGCTCGCCGGCCTGGTCGCACTGAAGAAGGACAACCCCGATCTGAAGCTGCTGCTGTCGGTCGGTGGCTGGGGATCGGGCCACTTCTCCGAAGCCGCCGCCAGCGACGCGGCACGGGCGGCGTTCGCCGACAGTGCCGCGCGCCTGGTGATGCAGCATCGGCTCGACGGAATCGACATCGATTGGGAATACCCCACCCTGCCGGGTCCCGGCATCAGCCATAGCGCGGCGGATCGCGGCCACTTCACGCTCATGCTGCGGGCGGTGCGCGAACGGCTCGATGCGCTGGGCGAGGTCGAGGGCCGACATTACCTGCTGACGATCGCGGCCGCGGATGGCGAGGCGGCACGCGGACTCGACCTGGCCGCCATCGCGCCAATGCTGGACTGGATCAACCTGATGACCTACGACTTCTTCGGCAGCCTCACGCCAACCACAGGTCATCACGCGGCCCTCGGCATGTCCGCGGCCGCACCGGCGGATGCACGTACGACGGTGGCGGCCGTGGACGAGTTCCTCGCGGGCGGCGTACCACCGGCGAAACTCAATGTCGGTGCCGCGTTCTACGGGCGCAAGTTCGTGCGCGTGCAGCGCGCGAACCACGGGCTGCACCAGGCCTACGGCGAGCACGCCGCCTTCCTGTCATGGCGCGATCTGCGGGAGGACTACCTCGACCGCAACGGATATGTGCGGCATTGGGACGCGGATGCACAGGCGGCGTGGTTGTGGAACGAGGCCGAGGCCAGCTTCGTCACCTACGAGGATCCGCAGGCGCTGCGCGCGAAGGCGGCCCTCGTGCGCGAACGCGGACTGGGCGGCGTCATGTATTGGGAGCATCGCCAGGATGACGGCACGTTGCTCGACGCGCTGCGCGAGGGTCTGTACGGCCAGTAACGGGAAAGGGCGCCACCCGTGAGGATGGCGCCCTTCGCATCGCTGCATTCCCGAGAACGGGATCCGATGGCTCAGAACTTCGCGTTGAACTCGACGCCCACCGTGCGCGGCTCGTTGATGAAGCCGGTGAGGTTGTTGAAGTCGATGCCGCCGACGATGCGGCGCTGGTCGGTGATGTTGCGGCCGAACAGCGCGACTTCGTAGTCGCCGTAGCCCCAGCCGTAGCCGATGCGCAGGCCGCCTTCGAGCGTCGACTTGCCGGTGAACTCGATGGAGTCGTACAGGAAGAAGTTCACGTCGCTGCGGTAGGCCCAGTCGGTGTAGACGTACAGCTCGCTGCCTTCGCCCATGCCGATGCTGTAGCGCGCGGTCAGGTTGTGCACCCACTTCGGCGCCTGCGGCAGGCGATTGCCCCCGATCTTGTAGCGCCCCGTGGGATCGCCGTTCTGGTCCACCACCTCTTCGTCGGTCACGGTGCAGGCGGCGCAGACGGCGACGCTCAGGTCCGCGTCCTTGATCTCGGTGTCGTTGTAGCTGCTGCCGAGCGTGACCAGCAGGTTGTCCAGCACGTAAGCCTGCAGGTCCAGCTCGAAGCCCTTGCCCACCGATTCTTCGGCGTTGACCAGGATGTTGGCGTTGGCCGCGCCGCCCACCGCCGTCAGCTGCTGGTCCTTGACGCGGTAGTAGTACACGCCCGCGCTCAGGCGCGCGCGCTTGTCCCAGAAGTCCGCCTTCACGCCGGTTTCGAACGAGGTGACGGTTTCAGGATCGGCGACCGACTTGGCGTTGAACGCACCGGCGCTCTGGATGCTGCTGCCGCGGAAACCCGTGGCGGCGCGCGCATAGAGGTTCACGTCCTCGTTCAGCGCGTACGTCGCCGACAGGTCCCAATTGAACTTCTTGTCTTCCGGCGATGCCGACAGATCACCGTCCGGCTCCAGCGCGGCCAGTTGCGCGAGCGTGCACTTGCCTGCCAGCACGCAGGCGGCGAAGCCGGTGTTCCAGTAGTCCTCCACGGTCAGCTTCTTCTCGTCGACCGTGTAGCGCGCACCGGCGCGCAGTTCCAGCTTGTCGGTGGCCTGCCAGGTCACCGCGCCGAACGCCGCCCACGCATCGTTGGTCTGGCGGATGCGCTGGTAGCCGTCCTGCGCGCTACCGTTGAGCGAGTCGTAGCTGAAGCTTTCGACCTTGTAGTCTTCCTTGAAGTAGAAGACGCCGGCCTGCCAGTTCCACGGGCCCGTGTACGCGGACTCGATACGGAACTCCTGCGTCCACTGCGAATGCTCGGGGATGCCGTCGGCGGTTTCGGAGGCGAAGGGCAGCTCCGGAGTGAAGTACGGCCCCGATCCGCCATCGATGTCGCCGCGGTTGATCGTCTCGACGCTCTCATAGCCGGTGATCGAGTACAGCTTGTACTGGCCCAGGTCCCAGCTCAGGCGGGCACTGGCGCCCTGCGATTCGAGCTCGGAGTAGTTCAGGCCGTCCTGCGAGACCTTGTCTTCATCGAAGCCCGGTACGAAGTCGTTGGTGCCCGGCTGGATGATGTTGGCGCGGAACAGGCGCGCCGTGCCGTTGAGCTTGCGCGCATGCGCATTGAACAACGCATCGAAGCCGTCGCCCTCGTACAGGAACTGCACCCGGCCGGCGGACTCGTCGTAGCCTTCGAAGCCGTCGTTCGGGCCGGGATAGGTGTTGGTCACCCAGTCGTCGCGACGCTGGTACAGCACCGAGGCGCGCGCGGACCAGTTCGGGCTCAGCGCGCCGCCGATGGCGCCTTCCAGGTTCCACATGTTGTCGCTGCCGACGCCGACCTTGCCGTAACCGGTGGTCTCCTGGGTGGGCTTGGCCGACTCGAACTTCACCACGCCCGCCGGCGTGTTGCGGCCGAACAGCGAACCCTGCGGACCGCGCAGCACTTCGACCTGCTCCAGGTCGAACAGCGGGAAGCCCTTCAGGATCGGGTTTTCCTGCACGACGTCGTCGTACACCAGCGAGACCGGCTGCGAGGTGTTGAGGCGGAAGTCGGTGTTGCCGTAGCCGCGGATGTAGAAGCGCGGGAACGCACGGCCGAACGAGGATTCGATGTTGAGGCTGGGCACGCGACCGGACAGGAAGCGGATATCGGTACCGCCGGAGGCCAGCACGCCCAGTTGCTCGCCGTTGATCGTGCTGATGGACACGGGCACGTCCTGGATGTTCTCGACCTTGCGCTGCGCGGTGACCTGCACGGTGTCGAGCGTGGCGGCATCGGTGGTGGCGGGTGCGGCATCCTGCGCGAAGGCGGTGAAAGGCAGCAGCGCGGCGATGGCAAGAGCGAGGCGTTGCGGCCGGACAGCGGTCGGGCGGAGTCGGGACATGGCGTTGGCTTTCCGAGTGGGTGGGTGTCGGGGCGCCGCGGGGGCGCTAGCACGCGAATGTTGCATTACAGCAACAAGGGGGGCAATGGCTGGAAGTCCCGTTCCGACAAAGGTAACGCCCGTTGTCCGCGTATCGCTGGCCCATGCCGTACGCCCGGGGCGCCCACGGTACGTTCAGGCGGCCGATGTGACCGCTGGCAGATGACGGCGCGGCGGGATCGCGGGCTAGACTCGGCGCCCTTCCCGCCCTCCGGATCGCCCTCATGACCCAGTGGTTCTTCCACACCCCCGCCGACAACCAGCGCCATGGCCCCCTGGATGAAGCCGCAGCGCAGGAATTCGCCCGGCGCAGCCCCGGCGCGCTGGCCTGGCGCGAGGGCATGCGCGAGTGGAAGCCGGCGCGCGAACTGCCGGAGCTGGCCGGCGCCGCCGCGCCCCCGCCCCACCTGCCGCCGTTGCCGGGCGCGGGCGGCCGCCGCGGCGCGGACGAGATTGATTTCCGCATCGTCGGCCACGAGATGCAGTTCGTCGAAGTGGAGCTGGACCCCGGTGAGAGCGCGATCGCCGAAGCCGGCGCGCTGATGTTCAAGGACAGTGCGGTGCAGATGGACACCGTGTTCGGCGACGGTTCGCACAGCGGCCAGGGCGGGGGCTTCATGGACAAGCTGCTCTCCGCCGGCAAACGCGTGCTGACCGGCGAGAGCCTGTTCACCACGATGTACACGCACACCGGCCAGGGCAAGGCCAAAGTCGCGTTCGCGGCGCCCTACCCCGGCACCGTGCTGGCGATGAAGCTGGACGAACACGGCGGGCGCCTGATCTGCCAGAAGGACAGCTTCCTGGCCGGCGCGCGCGGCGTGTCGGTCGGCATCCACTTCCAGCGCAAGATCCTCACCGGCCTGTTCGGCGGCGAGGGGTTCATCATGCAGAAGCTGGAAGGCGACGGCTGGGTGTTCGTGCACGCCGGCGGTTGCGTGGTGGAGCGCGAGCTCACGCCCGGCGAGCGCATCGACGTGGACACCGGCTGCGTGGTGGCCTACCACGCGAGCGTCACCATGGACGTGCGCCCGGTGAGCGGCATCAAGAGCATGTTCTTCGGCGGCGAAGGCGTGTTCCTCGCCACGCTGACCGGCCCGGGCAAGGTATGGCTGCAGTCGCTGCCGTTCTCGCGTCTGGCCGGCCGCATGCTGCAGGCGGCGCCGCAAGGTGGCGGACAGGCCCGTGGCGAGGGTTCGGTACTCGGCGGCCTCGGCCGCATCCTGGACGGCGACAACAGCTTCTGAGGACGCGACGCCGGTTGGCCTTCATTGCGGCGGTGCGCTGTATGCTCCGCCGCTGGTCGCCCCACCCTTCCCCGCCCCCATGCGCCTGATCCGCCGTTCGCGTCCTTTCCTGTTCGCCTGCTGTGCCGTCCTGCTGGCCGCATGCGGCGGCGACAACATCAAACCCACGCCCCCGCCGGCGGTGGTGAAGCCGGCGCCTCCCGCGCCGAAGGTCAAGGTCGGCATCGCGCTCGGCGGCGGTGCGGCGAAAGGCTTCGCGCACATCGGCGTGATCAAGATGCTGGAAGCCAACGGCATCGAACCGGTCGTCGTCTCCGGCACCAGCGCCGGCAGCGTGGTCGGCGCGCTGTACGCCAGCGGCATGGACCCGTTCCAGATGCAGACGCAGGCCTTCGCGCTGGACGAAGCGAAGATCCGCGACGTGCGTCTGTTCTCCGGCGGGCTGGTGCAGGGCCAGAAGCTGCAGGACTACGTCAACGATCTGGTCGGCAAGCGCACCATCCAGCAGTTGAAGAAGCCGTTCGCCGCCGTGTCCACGCAGCTGGAGAACGGCGAGCGCACGGTGTTCGTGCGCGGCAACACGGGCCAGGCGGTGCGCGCATCGAGCAGCATCCCGGGCGTGTTCGAACCGGTGGTGATCGGCAAGGCCAGCTACGTCGACGGCGGCGTGGTGAGCCCGGTGCCGGTGGATGCCGCGCGCCAGCTGGGCGCGGATTTCGTCATCGCCGTGGACATCTCCACCAAGGCGCCCGGTACCAAGCCCGGCAGCATGCTGGGCATCGTCAACCAGTCGATCAGCATCATGGGCCAGCGCCTGGGCGAACAGGAACTGGCGCGCGCGGACATCGTCATCCGCCCGAAGGTCAACGACATCGGCCCGGCCGATTTCGAACAGAAGAACACCGCCATCCTCGAGGGCGAGCGCGCCGCGCTGGCGGCGATGCCGCAGATCAAGGCGAAACTCGCCGAACTGCAGCGCACCCGCACCGCCGCGCACGCGGCCAGGCACGCACCGCCGAAGCCGGACCCGCGTTGCCTGGAAGAACCTTCGCGACTGGGCAAGCTGTTCGGCCGCGACGTGAAGTGCGATGCCGCCGGTCAACCGGTGAAGCAATAAGCGACGGTCAGCCGGTCACGCGACGCAGGTTGTCGCGCGCCCGCGCCTCCAGCGCGCCGTGGAAATGCGGCGTGCTGTAGATCGCCGGCCGGTCCAGAAAGCCCTTCAGGATCTCGCGCCGCTTGCGCCGGAACAGGAAGCCCGGCACGTACGCATACTCCTTGCGGATCTGCTGCTCGTACTCGTCGAAGCGCGCACGCGCCGCGCCGAGGATCGACAGGTCGATATCGACCAGCAGCTGTTCGTCGCGCCCCGACGGCACGGCGGTGTGCCGCGTCGCCATCACCAGGTCATGCACACGCTGCGCCGCGTCGGCCGACACGCCCGCATCGCGTAAGGCATCGCGTGCCCAGTCGGCGCTGCGTTGTTCGTTCTCATGGCCCTTGATGTCGTAGATCGCATCGTGGAACCACAGCGCGAGTTCGACTTCGGCCGGGCGCTCCGCCAACGCGCGCGCATCATCGAACAGCGCCAGGCATTCGCCCAGGTGCTGCAGCGTGTGGTAGTGGCGCTGCGGTTCCGCATACGCCGCTGTCAGCTGCGCGAACAACGCACTGCCCTCGCCCGCCGCGCCGATGCCGGCCCAGGCGCGTTGCCAGGATGGGAGGAGGCTATCCATGGATGTCGTCCAGACCGTGAGCGGTGCCCCCATTGTAGGAGCGACGTAAGTCGCGACCGTACGAAGTGAACGCCCTGATCCGCACAGGACGACCGCACGGCAGCCCCTCGGTATCATTGACCCTCTAATGTCGTGACCGGGTGGGCGTGCGGTCGCGACTTACGTCGCTCCTACAAGGACGTCTGCAGCCCCTGCCCGCCCACCGGCACCGTTTCGATGTGGCGGTCGAATCCGGCGATCATCGGCCGCGCCTTCGCGATGGCCTGCTGCACGGCCGGCAGCGACAACGACGCCTTATGGCTCGCGGCATCGGTCCAGACCTCGGTGATCCAGATCGCATCCGCATCGGCGGGATCCTGCGCGATGACGTAGCTCAGGCAACCGGGCATGGCGTCGGTGCCTTCCAGCAGGATCGCGAGCAGCGCATCGCGCTGGCCTGGCGTCGCGCGCATCTTGCCGATCAGTCCGTACATGGCGGGTCCTCGTGGAGACTGCGCGCGTTGTAGCACGCGTCGCGGACAGGGGATGTCCGCGTCAGGTCCTGGGCAACGGCAGGCCGCCGTCGGTCTTCACCGCGCGCAGCACGAAGCTGGAGTTCACGTCGGCCACGCCACTGGCGTTGAGCAGGTTGTCGAGCAGGAAGCGCGAAAAGTGCTCCAGATCCTGCACGACCACGTGCAGCAGGTAGTCCATGTCGCCGGTGAGCGCGTAGCAGGCGACCACTTCGTCCCAGGCCTGCACGCGATCGCCGAACTGCTGGACGCTGGCCGGGTCGTGCCGCTCCAGCTGCACGCGCACGAAGGCCTGCAGGCCCAGGCCCACCGCCTTCGGATCGAGCCGGGCGGCATAACCGGCGATCACCCCGATCGCCTCGAGCCGCTGGATGCGGCGCAGGCAGGCCGACGGCGACAGGTTCACCTGGGCGGCGATGTCGGCGTTGGTGGCCCGGCCTTGGGACTGCAGGAGAGCCAGCAGGCGCAGGTCGGTGCGGTCGAGGGTGGCGGTTTCGGTCATTTCGTGCGAATCCTAGCGTATTCATGCAATTTCATTGCGCCATTGGTCGGTATGGGCGCAACTTCGCAAGCCTGTTGCGCGGATCTGCCGCTAGGATCGCTGGATCAGAGCCTTTCCAGGGAAGCCGCATGAACGAGCCACGCCGCGTCGAGCACCAGCAGACCGACAAGGGGTACGTGCCGGTCTACACCACCGCCATCGTCGACCAGCCGGCCGAATACCCGGCCGATGACCATGCGACCTGGGGCACGCTGTACGAACGCCAGCGTGCCCTGCTGGTGGGGCGCGCCTGCGACGAGTTCCTGCAGGCGCAGGACGCGATGGGCATGGCGCCGGACCGCATCCCCCGCTTCGACGATCTGAACGAGGTGTTGCGTGCTACCACCGGCTGGACGCTGGTCGGTGTGGAAGGGCTGTTGCCGGAGCTGGAGTTCTTCGACCACCTCGCGAACCGCCGCTTCCCGGTGACGTGGTGGATCCGCCGCCCGGACCAGATCGACTACATCGCCGAGCCGGACCTGTTCCACGACCTGTTCGGCCACGTCCCGTTGCTGATGAACCCGGTGTTCGCCGACTACATGGAGGCGTACGGCAAGGGCGGCGTGAAGGCGCACGGCATAGGACCGGACGCGCTGCAGCACCTGACCCGCCTGTACTGGTACACGGTGGAGTTCGGCCTGATCAACACGCCCGAGGGCCTGCGCATCTACGGCGCGGGCATCGTGTCGTCGAAGGGCGAGTCGCTGTACTCGCTGGAATCGGACGCGCCCAACCGCATCGGCTTCGACCTGGAGCGGATCATGCGCACGCGCTACCGCATCGATACGTTCCAGAAGACCTACTTCGTCATCGACAGCTTCGAGCAGCTGATGAAGGCCACGGCGCCGGACTTCACCCCGATCTATGCGCGACTGGACGCGCAGGACGCCGTCCCGGCCGGCGATGTGCGCGACGGCGACCGTGTGTTCCACCGCGGCACGGGCGAAGGCTGGGCCGACGGCGGCGACGTCTGACCCGCACCGTACAATCGCGGGCATCCCGTTCCGGTTCCGGATGCCCCATGCTGCGACGCCTGTTCCCGCTGATCGTCCTCTGCGCGCTGCTGTCCATCTCCAGCGCCGCGTTCGCGCGCAGCTGCGCGGTCACGGTGGAAGCGACCGACATGATGACCTTCAACCTGAAGACCATCCGCGTGCCGGGCGACTGCGCGCAGCTGCGGGTGACGCTGAAGCACGTCGGCCGCATGCCGGCGCAGGCGATGGGGCACAACTGGGTACTGACGGAAACGCGCCATCACCGCGATGTCGGCCTGGCCGGCGGCCGGATGAAACTGGCCGACGACTATCTGCCCCGCAACGACGCCCGCGTCATCGCGCATACCCGCGTGATCGGCGGCGGCCAGACCGCCGAGGTGGTGTTCCCCACCGCGCGGCTGCGCAAGGGCGGGGCGTACACGTTCTTCTGCTCGTTCCCGGGCCACTGGAACATGATGAAAGGCACGCTGCTGTTCGAATGAGCGCCCCAGGTTGATGGTGTCCGTCAACGCATCGCGGGTTTCTTTCCAACGACAGGCCACCGTCGCCCGTCGATAACGCACCCCTCCGGTAGCATAGTGGGGCGCGCCAGGCCTGCGCCCGCGCGCGTCTTTTCACAGCAGACGGCACGCCATGAATACCGATTTCCGCACCTCGCTCCCGGGCACCTCGCTCGATTATTTCGACGCGCGCGCCGCGGTCGATGCCCTCCAGCCCGGCGCCTGGGCCACGCTGTCGTACACCGCGCGCGTGCATGCGGAGAACATCGTGCGCCGCGCCGATCCCGCGCGCCGCGACGACTACCTGCGGCAGCTGGTCGAACGCCGCCGCGACCTGGATTTCCCGTGGTTCCCGGTGCGCGTGGTCTGCCACGACATCCTCGGCCAGACCGCGCTGGTGGACCTGGCCGGTCTGCGCGACGCGATCGCCGATATGGGCGGCGACCCGGCGCAGGTGAACCCGGTGGTGCCGGTGCAGCTGATCGTCGATCACTCGTTGGCGGTGGAGTGCGGCGGCTACGATCCGGACGCGTTCGCGAAGAACCGCGCCATCGAGGACCGCCGCAACGAGGACCGCTTCCACTTCATCGACTGGACGAAGCTCGCGTTCAAGAACGTCGACGTGATCCCGCCGGGCAACGGGATCATGCACCAGATCAATCTGGAGAAGATGTCGCCGGTCGTGTACGTGCAGGACGGCGTCGCCTTCCCGGACACCTGCGTGGGCACCGACAGCCACACGCCGCATGTCGACGCCTTGGGCGTGATCGCAGTCGGCGTGGGCGGACTGGAAGCGGAGAACGTCATGCTCGGCCGCGCGTCGTGGATGCGCACGCCGGACATCGTCGGTGTGGAACTGCAGGGCAGGCCCGCGCCCGGCATCACCGCGACCGACGTGGTGCTGGCGCTGACCGAATTCCTGCGCAAGGAGAAGGTGGTCGGCGCCTACCTCGAGTTCCGTGGCGAGGGCGCTGCGGCATTGACCATCGGCGATCGCGCGACGATTTCCAACATGGCGCCCGAATACGGCGCCACCGCGGCGATGTTCTTCATCGACGACAACACGCTGGACTACCTGCGCCTGACCGGGCGCAGCGACGAACAGGTCGCGTTGGTCGAGACCTATGCGAAGACCGCCGGCCTGTGGGCCGATGACCTGCAGACCGCGCAGTACGAACGCACGCTGCACTTCGATCTGTCCACCGTCGTGCGCAACATGGCCGGCCCGTCGAATCCGCACAAGCGCCTGCCGACCAGCGCGCTGGCCGAGCGCGGCATCGCCGATGGCGCCAAGTTGCAGGCGGGCAGGGCGGAAGAAGCACAGGGCCTGATGCCCGATGGCGCGGTGATCATCGCCGCGATCACCTCGTGCACCAACACGTCGAATCCGCGCAACGTGATCGCCGCCGCACTGCTCGCCCGCAACGCCAATGCGAAGGGCCTGGTGCGCAAGCCGTGGGTGAAGTCGTCGCTCGCACCCGGATCGAAAGCCGTGCAGCTGTACCTGGAAGAGTCCGGCCTGCTGCCGGATCTGGAGCAGCTTGGCTTCGGCATCGTCGCCTTCGCCTGCACGACCTGCAACGGCATGAGCGGCGCGCTGGACCCTGCCATCCAGCAGGAAATCATCGACCGTGACCTCTACGCCACCGCCGTGCTGTCGGGCAACCGCAACTTCGACGGCCGCATCCATCCCTACGCGAAGCAGGCCTTCCTGGCCTCGCCGCCGCTGGTGATCGCCTATGCGATCGCCGGCACGGTGCGCTTCGATATCGAAAAGGATGCGCTGGGCATCGACGCCGACGGCAACGCGATCACGCTGAAAGACATCTGGCCCACCGACGCGGAGATCGACGCGGTGGTGAACGCCAGCGTGAAGCCGGCACAGTTCCGCAAGGTCTACGAGCCGATGTTCAACGTGCGCGTCGAGCACGGCGGCCGCGTCGACCCGCTGTACGCCTGGCGCCCGCAGAGCACCTACATCCGCCGTCCGCCGTACTGGGAAGGCGCGCTGGCGGGCGAACGCACGCTGCATGGCATGCGTCCGCTGGCGGTGCTGGGCGACAACATCACCACCGACCACCTGTCGCCGTCGAACGCGATCCTCGCCTCGAGTGCGGCGGGCGAGTACCTGGCGAAGATGGGTTTGCCGGAAGAGGACTTCAATTCCTACGCCACGCACCGCGGCGACCACCTCACCGCGCAGCGCGCGACCTTCGCCAACCCGCAGCTGGTCAATGAAATGGCCGTGGTCGATGGCGAAACGAAGAAGGGCTCGCTCGCCCGGATCGAGCCGGACGGGCAGGTGGTCCGCATGTGGGAAGCCATCGAGACCTACATGGACCGCAAGCAGCCGCTGGTGATCATCGCCGGCGCCGACTATGGCCAGGGCAGTTCGCGCGACTGGGCGGCGAAAGGCGTGCGGCTGGCCGGCGTGGAAGCGATCGTGGCGGAAGGCTTCGAGCGCATCCACCGCACCAACCTGATCGGCATGGGCGTGCTGCCGCTGGAGTTCAAGGCTGGCGAGACGCGCAAGACCTACGGCATCGATGGCACCGAGACCTTCGACGTGGTGGGCGCACGCAAGCCGCGCGCGGACCTGACGCTGGTGATCCACCGTGCGAACGGCGAGACCGTGCAGGTACCGGTGACCTGCCGGCTGGATTCGGACGAAGAGGTCTCGATCTACGAGGCGGGCGGAGTGCTGCAGCGCTTCGCCCAGGATTTCCTGGACGCGTCGAAAGCGGCCTGACCCGTTCGTCGTACCGGTACACCCACCGCACAGGAGTCCGATCATGTCCGACAACGCCACCCCCGGGACCGTCCGCCTGCACCGCGTGCTGCGCGCGCCGCCGTCGCGCGTCTACCGCGCCTTCCTCGATCCGGACGCGATGGTGAAGTGGCTGCCGCCGCATGGCTTCACCGGCAAGGTCCATTCGATGGACGCGCGCGTGGGCGGCGGCTACACGATGTCGTTCACCAACTTCGGGACGGGCTCCAGCCATTCGTTCGGCGGCACCTACGTGGAGCTGATCGAAAACGAGCTGCTGCGCTACACCGACCAGTTCGACAACCCCGGCCTGCCGGGCCAGATGCAGGTCACGGTGACGCTGAAGAAAAGCCTCGTCGGCACCGAGCTCCACGTCGTGCAGGCAGGCATTCCTGCCGCGATCCCGGTGGACTTCTGCTACCAGGGCTGGCAGGAATCGCTGGAGATGCTGGCGAAGCTGGTCGAACCCGAGATTCCGGATGGGGCGTGAGGTGCCGGAGTGAGACTGGGACGCGTCCAGATTGAGGAGGAGCAGGTCTGGTGGCCGGGCTACGGCAATCGCCTGCTCTTCATCCTGCGGCCATCGCGCGAGGTCTGCGACGCGATCGCAGGATCGATGCGGCGCGCGCGGCTTGGATCCCTGCTCGTTCCGGGCTGGCCGCCGGATTGCTGGCACCAGTCTGTCAGTGATCGGTATGCGGACAAACCTTGGATCCGCGAACGGCTGATTGCCGCGGGCGATCAGGTGAGGGCATCCGGTTTCGACCTCGAGCTGGATCAGGCGCGCGCTCGAGCCCATGCCGAAATCCGTGCACGCGGCCGTTGCGTGGGCTTGGAAAGACTTATCGACACGATAGGTGAGGCCACGCTGGCACAGGGCCTGCCGCGAGGCGGAAACCATTCGCCTCATATCACGCTTGACTATGGCTACGAGGGCCCGGATATCTCGTCGCATCCGCTGTTGACCGTATCTTGGCGGATCGAAGCCTTCGAACTCGTCGCAGGCGGCGGAAGACCCTACCGCTACAACACGCTGGCGCGCTGGCAGCTCGATCCAGCGCCGGCCCGTGTTGTGCAGACCGACCTTTTCTCTTAATTCTCAAACGACCCGCCATGACCCATTCGCCCCAGATCCGCATCCCCGCCACCTACATGCGCGGCGGTACGTCGAAAGGCGTGTTCTTCCGCCTGCAGGACCTGCCTGAGCGGGCGCGGGTGCCGGGCCCGGCGCGCGACGCGCTGCTGTGTCGCGTGATCGGTTCGCCCGATCCGTACGGCAAGCACACCGACGGCATGGGTGGGGCGACGTCGAGCACCAGCAAGGTGGTGATCATCGCGCCCAGCGCGCAGCCCGGGCATGACGTGGATTACCTGTACGGCCAAGTGCCGATCAACGAGGCCTTCATCGACTGGAGCGGCAACTGCGGCAACCTGTCGTCGGCGGTCGGGCCGTTCGCGATCGCGAACGGGATGGTCGATCTGTCGCGCGTGCCGCGCGACGGCGTGTGCACCGTGCGCATCTGGCAGGCCAACATCCAGAAGACCATCGTCGCGCATGTGCAGGTGAGCCATGGCGAGGTGCAGGAAACCGGCGACTTCGAACTGGATGGCGTGACGTTCCCGGCCGCGGAAGTGCAACTGGAGTTCATCGATCCCGCCGACGAGGGCGATGGCGACGGCGGTGGCGCGATGTTCCCCACTGGCCATCTGATCGACGACCTCGACGTGCCCGGCGTCGGCGTGTTCAAGGCGACGATGATCAATGCCGGCGTGCCGGTGGTGTTCGTCGAGGCCGCCGCGCTCGGCTACGACGGCACCGAACTGCAGGGCGCCATCAATGAAGACAAGGCCGCCCTGGAGAAACTTGAAGCGATCCGCGCGCACGGTGCGGTGCGCATGGGGCTGGTGGCCGATGTCGCGGCGGCGGCGAAGCGGCCGCTGACGCCGAAGGTGGCGTTCGTCGCGCCACCGAAGGATTACGTGTCGTCCAGCGGCAAGCCGGTCAGCGCGGCCGATGTCGGCCTGCTTGCCCGCGCCATTTCGATGGGCAAGCTGCACCACGCCATGATGGGCACGGCCTCGGTCGCCATCGCCACGGCGGCGGCCGTGCCGGGCACGCTGGTCAATGCGGCGGCAGGCGGCGGCACGCGCGATGTGCTGGTGTTCGGCCATCCGTCCGGCACGCTGCGCGTCGGTGCCGACGTCAAACAGGTGGACGGCACCTGGGTGGTGACGAAGGCGGTGATGAGCCGCAGCGCGCGCGTGCTGATGGAAGGCGCGGTGCGCGTTCCCGGCGACGCGTTCTGACCTGCCGGAAGTCACCACTTTCGCCCGAACCATTGCCTCGACCGCGCCCACGCGACAGCATGAGCGCATGTGGACGTCCCTGACCCGACTTCGCGAACCCATGACGCTCGCCGGCGTGTTCACGCTCGGCGCGGTGAGCCTGGGCCTGCGCTTCCTGCCCGCGGACGTGCTGCCTGCGGCCGCGGCCGCCTTGGCGGGCTACGCCGCCGGATTCTTCCTGTTCGCCCTGGCGCCGGAGCCGTGGCATCGGCCCAGGCTGATCGCGCTGATCGCGATGGCCGGCCTCGCGTTGCTGCTGGCGTCGCTGACGCCGCGCCTGGGCACGGCGCAGGTGCTGCTGGTGGTCTGGGTGGCGTGTGCGGCGAACCTGCTGTCGCCGCGCTGGGTCATCGGCGCGGCGCTGCTGTTGAACGTGGCGTTCTACTTCCTGATGGTGCACCACGGGTTCGGCGCGCCGGGCACGATGACGCTGATCAACATCGGCTTCCAGGCCCTCGCCGGCCTGTGCGTGTTCTACGCGCGCCGCTCCGAGGAATCGCGTGACGCTTTGGCGCGCGTGAACGCGGACCTGCTGGCCACGCGCGCCCTGCTCGCAGACAGCGCGCGCGATGCCGAACGCCTGCGGGTGGCGCGCGAACTGCACGACGTCGCCGGGCACAAGCTCACCGCGATGAAGATCAACCTGCGAGCGTTGGCCAGCGACCCGGCGCTGGCAGGGCGCGAGGAAGTGCGCATCGCGCAGCAACTTTCCACCGAACTGCTGGACGACATCCGCAGCGTTGTGCAGGCGATGCGCGACTCGCGCGGACTGGACCTGCAGACCGCCATCCGGGCGCTGGCGGCCCCGCTGCCGCGGCCGGTGCTGGACCTGCATATCGCCGACGGCGTACGGATCGCCGACCCGGTGGTGGCCGAGTCGTTGCTGCGCATCGTGCAGGAATGCCTGACCAATGCCGCGCGCCATGCGAACGCGGACACCCTGACGGTTTCACTCAAGAACGAGGACGCAGGCATGCACCTGCATATCGAAGACGACGGCAGGCTCAAGGGCCGCGTGCGCGAAGGCAACGGGCTGTCGGGGATCCGCGAACGCGTCACGGCGCTGGGCGGCGAGCTGCAGTTCGGCAGCAGCGCCACCGGCGGCCTGCGCGTGGACGTGAGGCTGCCCGCATGAGCGTGCGCGTCGCCCTGGCCGACGACCAGGCGCTGGTGCGCGCCGGCCTGCGCGCCCTGTTGAAAGCGCAGCAGGTGGATGTGGTGTTCGAAGCCGACGACGGCGCGGACCTGCTCGCCAAGCTGGAAGCGCAGCCGGTGGACGTGGTGCTGAGCGACATCCGCATGCCGGGCGTGGACGGCATCGACGCGCTGATCCAGTTGCGCGAGCGCGGCGACCGCACGCCGGTGCTGCTGCTGACCACCTTCGACGACAGCGACCTGCTGCTGCGCGCGACCGAAGCGGGTGCGCAGGGCTTCCTGCTGAAGGACGCCGCACCGGAAGACCTGCACGATGCCATCCGCCGCGTGGCCGGCGGCGAAACGCTGCTGCAGCCGGTGAGCACCGATCCGGTGCGCGCGCGCTACCGCTTCCACGACGACGGCGCGCCGACCGACACCTTCAGCGAACGCGAGGTGGCGATCCTGCGGCTGCTCGCCGGTGGCTACTCGAACAAGGAGATCGCGCGCACGCTGTTCCTCGCCGAGGGCACGGTGAAGAACTACGTCTCCACGATCCTCGACAAACTCGGCACCCGCGACCGCACGCGGGCGGTGCTGAAGGCGATCACGCTGCGGATCATCTGAGCGGTGTTCGCTTCCTTGTAGGAGCGACGTGAGTCGCGACCGGACGCCTTGCCCGCTCGGAGGCCGTGCCACGTGATTGATTCATCTGCGCGAGTCATCGGGCACCATGGCAGGTTGGTTCCGCGGTCACGACTCACGTCGCTCCTACAGACGAGCTGGGTCAGAACGCCCACACCATCGCCACGCCCGCCGCCAGAGCGAGCAACAGGCCGGCAGATACGCGGACGCCATACGCAGCGCCACCACTGACCCAGGCGATCACCGACTTCGCGATCAGGCTGGCAGCGAGCAGCGCGAGCATCCACCAGCGCGCTTCCGACGCCTCCAGGCCACCACGCGCGAACTGGTTGGCCAGCGTCGCCACGGCGGCATGCAGTTCGGCCGTCGCCGACATCGCAGCCGCGGCCATCGCGCCGCGCGGACCGATCCACGATGCCAGCGCCGCCGCGACGAAGGTCAGCACCGCGACCAGCAGTGCGAACCCGAGCGCCTGGCCGAAGCGGAACATGCGGCTGTCCGAGGTAGGCGGTTTCATCGTTTCCTCGCGACCCGCGCGCAAGCCGAGCAGGCCACCCGCGAGCAGCACCGCGCCGATCGCGCACAGCTCCGGCAACAGGTCGCGTACCAGTGGTGGCGACACCGCCCACAGGATCGGCACGCACAACGTCAGCGAGGCGAGATTGGACAGCAGCGCGGCCGCCACCGCCGAGCGCAACAGGGCGGGGGTCTGCTTCGCCCGCTGACCGAAGCCGATGGTCGCGGCCGTCGACGACACGTAACCGGCAAAGAAACCCGCGGCCGCCAGACCCCAGCGATTGCCGACCACGCGCAGCACGATGTGGCCCAGCGCGCTGACCGCCATCACCAGCACGACCAGCTTCCAGATCGTGGCCAGGTTGATTGCGTCGAAAGGCCCGATCGGGCGATCCGGCAGCAGCGGCAGGATCACCAGCGCGGAGGCCAGCAGCAGCAGGCCATCGAACACCTCGCGCTCGCTCAGGGTCTCGCGGGTCAGCTCGTGCAAGGGCTGCTTGGCGTACAGCAGCACGGCCACCACCACCGCCAGGCCGGTCGCCAGCCCGGGCTGGCGCATCGCCAGCGCGCCCAGCAGGAAGGTCAGCACCAGGGTCACCTCGCTGGTCAGGCCCGGGTCGTCCTGGTGGGTCGCCCGGTAGGCCATCGCCGCCAGCACACCGGTGATGGCCAGCGCCACCAGCACCACCGGCAGGCCCAGCGAGGCGGCGACGGCAGCCGCCAGCGCCACCAGCGCGTGGGTCCGCAGGCCGGCGATCCGGTGGCCACGGCCCGGGCTGCGCTCGCGCACCAGGCCGATCAGCAGGCCCAGGCCCAGCGCCGAGGACAGCGCCAGCCAGGTCTGCGGAGTCACTTCGTCCATGCCGTCGCTCCTCGTTCAGGCCCACGGGCACGGCGAGTGGTCTTGCATTGGTCTCATTAACCCGGACAATGCGCGCCACCTCTGCCGTGGACCCCATCATGCCCGCTCCCGCTCCGTCCGCCGTCTCGCTGAGCCGCTACCTGATCGAAGAACAGCGCGCCGGCCGCATCAGCGCCGACCTGCGCCAGTTGATCGCGGTGGTCGCCCGCGCCTGCACCAGCATCTCCATCGCGGTCAGCAAGGGCGCGCTGGGCGGCGTGCTGGGCGACGCCGGCACCGGCAACGTGCAGGGCGAAGCGCAGAAGAAGCTGGACGTGCTGAGCAACGACATCCTGCTGGAAGCCAACGCCTGGGGCGGCCACCTGGCGGCGTGCGCGTCGGAGGAAATGGACCACAGCCAGCCGATCCCGGACGCCTATCCGCGCGGCGGCTTCCTGCTGCTGTTCGACCCGCTGGACGGCAGCTCGAACATCGACGTCAACGTCTCGGTCGGTACCATCTTCTCGGTCCTGCGTTCGCCGGATGGCGTGACGACACCGGGCGACGAGCACTTCCTGCAGCCGGGCCGCGACCAGGTCGCCGCCGGCTACTGCATCTACGGCCCCAGCACGATGCTGGTGCTGACCACCGGCAACGGCACGCATGCGTTCACGCTGGACCGCGAGCAGGGCGCCTTCGTGATGACCCAGCGCGAGATGCGCATTCCGGAAGAGACGAAGGAGTTCGCCATCAACATGTCGAACCAGCGCCATTGGGAAGCGCCGATGCAGGGTTACGTCGACGATTTGCTTGCCGGCAAGGAAGGCCCGCGCGGAAAGGACTTCAACATGCGCTGGATCGCCAGCATGGTGGCCGACGTGCACCGCATCCTGACCCGCGGCGGCATCTTCATCTACCCGTGGGACCGCAAGGACCCGGGCAAGGCCGGCAAACTGCGCCTGATGTACGAGGCGAACCCGATGGGCCTGTTGGTCGAGCAGGCGGGCGGCGCCGCCAGCACCGGGCGCGAGGACATCCTGTCGCTGCGGCCGACCCAGCTGCACCAGCGCGTGCCGGTGTTCCTCGGTTCGAAGAAGGAAGTCGAAGCCGCGGTCGGCTACCACCTGGCCCACGACACGGCCGCGGCCTGACCTGCGGGCGGCGGCTAGAATCCGGGCATGACGCAGAATCCGCATCCCGCCGATTTCATCGAGGTCTACCACGACGCGCTGGACGCGGCGACCTGCCGCGCCATCGTGGCGCGCTTCGATGCCAGCCGGCAGGACCAGCCCGGGCACGTCGGCGGCGGGCACCACCCGGAGCTCAAGCACAGCCGCGACATCAGCATCAGCGGCCTGGCCGACTGGCGCGACGTGGAACAGCGCCTCAACCTGGCCGTGCTCGCCGGGCTGAAGCAGTACCTGCGCACCTACCCCTTCAGCCTGATCGCGCCGCTGATGCTGCAGCAGCCGGGCGCGGACGGGCAGTTGCATCGCCTCGGCTACGAAGACGTCGCCAGCATGGACGACGATGCGCTGATGCGGCTGGTGATGGCGGTGTTCGTACCGGGCCGGATCAACCTGCAGCGCTATCCCGCCGGCGAAGGCGGTTATCCCTACTGGCACTGCGAACTGTTCCCGAAAGGCGCCGACGCCGAATCGCTGCACCGCCACGTGCTGTGGACGCTCTATCTCAACGACGGCTTCGAAGCGGGCGAGACCGAGTTCTTCCACCAGCAGCGCAAGATCGCGCCGCGCACCGGCAGTCTGCTGATCGCACCGACGGCCTTCACCCACACGCACCGCGGCAATCGCCCGGTCGGCGCGGACAAGTACATCGCGACCAGCTGGATCCTGTTCCAGCGCGCGGAACGGCTGTACGCCGGACGCTGACGGAATCCAGCGTTCGCGCTAGAACAGGTCGCCCTGCGGCGATGTATCGCGCGGGGGCACGAAGCGCGTGCAGTCGAACGGCGGATGGCGCCGCCCCTCGAAGCCGAACCGCTTCAGCGCCAGCGCGAAACGGCGCGACAGCAGATCCGCGTAGACGCCCTCGCCACGCAGGCGCGTGCCGAAGCGGCTGTCGTAGTCCTTGCCGCCCCGCAGTTGCTGGACGGTGCTCATCACGTGCGCGGCGCGCTCGGGCAGATGGGTCTGCAGCCAGTCGCGGAACAGCGGCGCGACCTCGTGCGGCAGGCGCAGCAGCACGTAGCCGGCCGCGGTGGCACCGGCGTCGTGTGCCGCTTCGAGTACCGCTTCCAGCTCGTGGTCGTTCACCCACGGAATGACCGGCGCGAACATCACCCCGACCGGCACGCCGGCCTCGCTGAGCCGCTTCACTGCTTTAAGCCGGCTGTGCGGCGCGGACGCGCGCGGCTCCAGTCGCGAGGAAAGACTGTTGTCGAGCGTGGTGATCGACAGGTAGACGTGGACGAGATTCTCGCGCGCCATCGGCGCCAGCAGATCGAGGTCGCGTTCGATCAGGGCGTTCTTGGTGATCAGCGAGACCGGATGCTTCGCCTCGGCCAGGACCTCCAGGATGCGGCGGGTCAATTGCAGCTTCCGCTCCGCCGGCTGGTAGGCATCGGTGTTGATGCCCAGCGAGATCGGGCTGGGCCGGTAGCCACGTTTGGACAGCTCCTTGCGCAGGATCTCGGGCGCGTTCGTCTTGGCGAAGATCTGGGTTTCGAAGTCCAGTCCGGGCGACAGGTCGAGGTAGGCGTGCGACGGACGCGCGAAGCAGTAGCTGCACCCGTGTTCACAGCCACGGTAGGGATTCAGCGACTGCTCGAACGGGATGTCCGGCGACTGGTTGCGGGTGATGACGCTGCGCGCGACTTCTTCGTGCAGCTGGGTGATGGGTGCCGATGCGATGTCGCCTTCGGTGTCGGCGTCATGCCATCCATCGTCGGTCGACTCGGGCGTGGTCACGGCGAACCGGCCCGGCAGGTAGCCGGTGGACCCTCGTCCCTTGATGCCGGGGTGTCGCGTCGTCGCCATGTGGACCAGCTTACGCCCGCGGCGTCGCAGCGCCCGCGACACGGCATATAGAATCGCCCGATGCGCGACGCTCTGACGACCCTCTGGGACACCCTCGGCTCACTGCCGAACCTGCAACTGTGGATCACGGTGGCCTGGCTGCTGTACCTGATACCGCTGTGTTCCTGGATCGTCCTGCAGAAACGCGAACCGGTCGCCACGCTCAGCTGGCTGCTGTCGCTCGCGCTGCTGCCCTACGTGGGCTACCTGATCTACTTCCTGCTGGGGCCGCAACGGATCAAGCGCCACCAGCTGCGCCGCACCCGCTCGCGCGAAGGACTCGAGAGCTACGAGGTATTCGCGCCGACCGATGGCAACAGCGCCGAGCTGCCGATGCTCGCGCAGAAGACGACCGGCCTGCCGCCCTCCACGGCCACCTCGGTGCAGCAGCTGGTCGACGGCTGCGCCACCTACCAGGCCATCCTCGACGCGATCGCCGCCGCCGAGAACCACATCCACGTCGAGTACTACATCTTCAACGGCGACCGGACCGGCCAGCGCGTGCTGGAGGCGTTGGCGGCGAAGGCGCGCGAGGGCGTGAAGGTGCGCTTGCTGTTGGACGCCGTGGGATCGAACCGCTTGCGCAAGCGCGCGCTCGGTCCGTTGGTCGACGCCGGCGGCGAGTACGCGTGGTTCCATCCGACCAAGTTCCGGCCTTTCACCCGGCCGTGGCTCAACCTGCGCACGCACAGGAAGATCGTGGTGGTCGACGGGCGCGTGGCGTTCACCGGCGGCATCAACGTCACCGACGACGAGGACGAGTCGCTGCGCGAGGATGCGTACCGCGATCTGCACCTGCGGCTGGAGGGCGAAGTCGTGCGCAGCATCCAGCAGGTATTCGTCGAGGATTGGGTCTATGCAACCGGCCAGCAGCGGAAGGATTTCCAGGGCACGCGCCTCTGGAGTGCGACCGAATCCAACGTGCAGGGCGGCATCGCGGCGCAGGTGCTCGTGTCGGGACCGGATTCGGCGTGGGAGCCGATCCATCGCATCAAGGTGGCGGCCATCCATGAAGCGAAGCAGCGCGTCTGGCTGGTCACCCCCTACTTCGTCCCGGGTGAAGCCGCGCGGATGGCGCTGACGTCCGCGGCGCTGGGCGGCCTAGACGTGCGCCTGGTGGTCCCCAAGGTCAGCGACTCGCGCCTGGTGACGCTGGCGGCGCGCTCCTATTTCGATGAGCTGCTTGCCGCCGGGGTGAAGGTCTACGAATACGGACCCCGGATGATGCACAGCAAGGCGCTGCTCTGCGACGACGCGATGGCGATCATCGGCAGCGCGAACTTCGACCATCGCAGCTTCCGCCTGAATTTCGAGATCTCGATGATGTTCCGCGACCGCGGCGTGGCAGGCACGCTGGCGCAGTGGCTGGAAGCAGAGATGGCCGCCAGCGGACCCGTGCGGATCCAGCGTGACCGCTCGCTCTGGCGGCACCGGTTGCCGGAGGCGCTGGCCCGGTTGATGTCGCCGTTGCTGTGAAGCCGGACCGCTTTTGGGCATGGCCTCAGGCGGTAAGATGCCCACCACCAACCCTGGGGGTGGACGATGTATTGGCTCTTCCTGTTGATGGCGGTCGGCAGCCTGGTCATGGCCATGCGCACGACGTCGATGGCCCTGATGGTCGGGCTGATGCTGGCATCGCTGGCGTTGTTCGTCGCATGGATCGTCGGCTGGTACGGCCGCCGGATGGGTGACAGCACGCGGGACCCGGTGATGATGATCGACCCCGCCGAACTCCGCCGCCTTCGCGAGGTGGCCGAAGCCCGGCGCAACGCCGCGGCGCCACCCTCTGAACCACCTTCCGCTGCCTGACTGTCGCTCCAAGGACGGTGCCATGACCCTGCTGAGCGTCAACGTCAACAAGATCGCGGTGCTGCGCAACTCGCGCGGGGGCGCCGAACCCGATGTCGTGCGCGCCGCACGTACCTGCCTGTACGCAGGGGCGCACGGCATCACGGTGCACCCGCGCCCGGATCAGCGCCATATCCGGCCGGATGACGTGCTGGCCCTCGCCGCGTTGGCGGACGAGAGCGGCGTCGAACTCAATATCGAAGGCAACCCGTTCGCACCGCCCCGAGACGGGTATCCGGGTTTCATCGCCCTGTGCGATGCCGCCCGTCCCGCCCAGGCCACGCTGGTGCCTGACGGCGATGGCCAGATCACCTCGGACCACGGCTTCGATTTCGCCCGCGACGGCGAGCGTCTTGCACCGTTGATCGCCGAACTCAAGGCGCTTGGTTGCCGGGTGAGCCTGTTCGTCGATGCCGGGTGCGAGGGCCTCGAGACCGCCGCGCGCATCGGCGCGGACCGCATCGAGATCTATACCGGTCCCTTCGCGGAGGCAGCGGCACGCGGCGATGCGTCCATTGAGATTGCCCGCTGCATCCGCACCGCCCGCGAGGCGCAGGCCCTGGGGCTGGGCGTCAATGCCGGGCATGACCTCAGCCAGGCGAACCTCGAAGAGTTCCTGGAGACGGTCCCGGACGTGTTGGAGGTCTCCATCGGTCATGCGCTGATCGGCGAGGCGCTCTACGCCGGCCTGCAGCGCACGGTGCAGGCCTACCTGGCCATCCTGGACGACGCGACCGCGGCGGCTTCGCACCACCCCTGATCGCGTCGCCCGGCGCGGACGTCAGTCCCGCATGACGATGCTGTGGATCCCGCTGGCCTCCGCCTGCGCGAGCGCGCTCACCAGCTGCTGGTATTCGGCGCCTTGCGCGGCTTCCACCTGCAATACCGTTTTAGGGTCGGCGATCCGGGCATCTTCCAGGCGCGCCCGCAGGGTAGCCAGCGAAACGGGGCGGTCGTCCAGGGTGTAGATGCCGCCCAGGCCGACCTTGAGCACGAGATCGTTGGGAGGCTGGGTGGGGTCCCCATCGCGTCGCTGCGGCAGAAGGGTGTCTATCGGCCGCGACAGCAGCGGCGCGGTGACCATGAAGATGACCAGCAGGACCAGCATCACGTCCACCAGTGGGGTGATGTTGATCTCGGCCAGTTCCGAACGACCTGCAGGAGCGGAGAACGCCATCGCACACCTCCTTACCGTCGGGGATCTGACTCCGACGCTACGCCGGTCCATCGGGACCCGCAAGAGGCGCTTTGAGACCGGGGCCTGTGCCCGGCGCACAAAGAAAAACGCCGCCCTGGAGGGCGGCGTTCAAAAGGTATTGCGCGTCAGGGTTACTGCACGAAACCGATTTTCATCATCTGCGCGTTCTTGGCGGCGGCGAGCACCTTGGCCATCACGTCGTAGTGCGCTTCCGACTTCGCTTCGATGCGCAGCTCCGGCTGGTTGGTCGGGTCGCGCTGGACCTCCTGTTCCATCCGCTGCTGCAGATCAGCCACGCTCACCGGGCTGTTGTTCCAGTAAATCGTGTTGTCGGCCTCGATGCGCAGATCGATCGGCGGCGGCGGCTCACGCAGCTGCGGCGGCGGGTTGATCACACGCTGCGGCAGGGCCACTTCGATCGGGTACGTCATGATCGGCGCAGTCACGATGAAGATGATCAGCAGCACCAGCATCACGTCCACGAGGGGCGTGACGTTGATGTCGGCCATGGGGCCCTTGCTTCCACCACTACTGAATGCCATGGCTTACTGCCCCTTCTCTTTCGTTGCCACGTAGCCGATATCCAACATGCCCTGGCTCTGCGCGATCTTGGTGACGTCGGCGATGGTGCCCATCTTCGTCGTCTTGTCGCCACGCAGGTTGAGCTTGGGCTGCGGCTGCAGCTGGGCGGCGCTGGACAGGCGGGATTCCAGGATTTCCTTGGACACCGGCTCGTCGCCCCAGAACAGATCCCCATTCTCCTTCACCGAGATGGTGATCGGCGGGGTCTTCGGCGGTTCCTTGTCCTTTTCCTGGACCAGGTTCGCCTCGGGCAGTTCGATCTTCACCTTATGCGACATCAGCGGCGCCGTGATGATGAAGATGATCAGCAGCACCAACATCACGTCCACGAGGGGCGTGACGTTGATCTCGGCCATCGGGCCACCGCTATTACCACTACTGAAAGCCATGACGGGCTCCGTCTAGAACGTTGCGTTGACTGCTTGTACCGCCGGCTCAGCGAACGCGCGAGCCGGTGGCGAAGAAGTCGTGCAGGTCGTGCGCGAACGTGTCGAACTTGGCGATGACGGCCGCGTTCGTCTTGCTGAAGAAGTTGTAGGCGAACACGGCCGGGATCGCGACGAACAGACCGATGGCGGTCATGATCAGCGCTTCACCCACCGGGCCGGCAACGGCGTCGATCGAGGCCTGGCCGGTCGCACCGATGCGGATCAGCGCGCCGTAGATGCCCCACACCGTACCCAGCAGACCCACGAACGGCGCGGTCGCACCGACGGTGGCGAGCAGCGTCATGCCGCCCTGCAGGTTGGTGCTCTCGCGGGTCACGGCCTGGCGGAGGGCGCGGTCCACGAACTCCGAACGGCTCAGGGTTTCGCCCGAACCTTCCGAACGCTGGTGGTGGGCAGCAGCCTGGGCCGCGTCGAGGGCGATCTTGGAGAACGGCTCGTTCTTCGGCTGCTCTTCCATCAGGCGGATGGCGTCCTGCGCGTTCGGGGTTTCCCAGAAGGCGCTGGTGACGCGGTCGGCCTGGCCCTTCAAGCGGGTGCTGCGCAGGACGTTGATGACCGTCCAGTACCAGGACATGGCGGACATGATGACCAGGGTGAGCAGCACGACCCAGGAGACGATGAACTCGCCGGGCTTGCTGAGCATTTCGCTGATCATGTGCTCGAAGCCCATCTGCGACAGGGCGTTCGCGGCGTTGGTGCCCCCGGCGGCGGCGGCGAAAAGGGTTTCCTGCAGCATGACGCTTACCTTTATATAAGTGTTGATTGAGGGTATTGCGGGTTACGAACGAAGCTGGGGACGAGGGCGGAAGCCGCCTCAACCACCCATGTTGAAGTCGACCGGTACACGGACCCGGCCCGCGGCCTTCTGGCCATTGACGACGGAAGCGTTGAAACGCCACTTGCGGGCGGCTTCCATGGCCGCGCGATCCAGATCCCGGTTACGACTGGACTTCTCCACCGACACGTTGGTCACGTTGCCGTTGGCGTCCACGTCGATGATCAGGATAACCGTGCCTTCGATGCCGGCACGCGCGGCGGCGGGCGGGTAGCGAGGCGGGTTCATGTTCTTGGACGAGATGTCGACACTGGCGCCGATGTCCGGCGTCGGAGCCGGCGGGGCCGGGGGCGACGGCGGGGAGACGATGTCCGTCGGGCGCGGTTCCGCGATATCGACCGGCGGCGCTTCCGGCGGAGGCGGCAGCGGCGTGGTCTTGGGCGGCGCCAGGTTCTTGACCGGCGGCGGCGGGGTGTCCTGCTTCGGCGGCGGCGGCGGCGGCGGGGGAGGCGGGGGCGGGGCGTCGACGATCACCACGGAGGTGCGGCGCTCCTGCTCCTTCTCCGCCGGCGGTGCGACGGCCGGGATCAGCAGTGCAAGCAGCGCGGCTGCGTGCAATGCGATCACGAAGGCAATACCGATGATACGGGGCCAGTTGAGGCTGTTGTCCTCTTCTTCTTCCCGGTACCTGTTGATGACCAGTTGTTCAGCCATGCGCCAATTAACTCAAGGTTGATACGGGCGCCGAGGCGCCTCGTTAGTTCTGGGCCCTGCCGGCAAGCTTTTCACCGGCGGAACCCCCAGCTTATACCAATCCGCGTCTCCGGTGCCATCATCCGTATGGATTTTTGGCCTTCGGTGTCACGGATTCCCGTTACGGCAGCGCGATGATCTTCTTCGCGTCTTCCGGCTTCTTCAAACCCTTGTCGAGCGCGGCCCTGGCAGCGACCTTGGCTTCCGGGATGCGGCCTTCCTGCCACAGCACGCGGGCCAGATTCAGATAGGTGTCGCCGTTGGGGCCCTGCGGCGCCGCCTTCTGCCAGGCCTCGATCGCCTGCGGGATCTGCTCGGAGTAGTAGTAGGCCTGGGCGAGGGCGAGCTGGGTCTGGTAGTCCGGCTTCAGGAGCCCCTTCTGGAGGCCCTCGTTGACGACGGAGATGACTTCCTTCTCCTTGCCGTCCATGTTCGCGTAGGTGATGAAGAGCTGCTTGTAGTCGCGCTCCTCGGTCATCAGGCCGGAGGCGCGCATCTTCTCGAGGACCGTGGCCGCCTTCGCCTCCTGTTCGGAGTTCAGGTAGATGGTGGCCAGGTTCATCTGTGCGCGCTTGTCGTTCGGCGACTTGGTGGCCAGCTGTTCGGCGACCTTCAGGGCCTCGGCGAGCTGCCCGGCTTCCTGGTAACAGACCATCAGGATCTGCGTCCAGTTGTCGACCTTGTCGTCCGGGCTGGTCGACGTCTCGATCGCCTGCTTCAGCGGCGGGATGCACTCAGCGTAGCGCTCGGCCTGATAGAGGTACTGGCCCTTGAAGGCCAGGTCACCCGGGCGGGCGCTCTTCGATTCGGCGAAATACTTGTCCAGCGTGGCGAAGCCGTTCGTGTAGTCGTCTTTCTGCAGCTGGATTTGCGCGAGCTGCAGCTGCAACTGGAAATGCTGGTTGTTGGCCAGCGCGTTCGCGTCAACGGCCTGCTTGAGATAGCGCTCGGCGGCGGCTTCGTCGTCCGTGTTCATGGCCGCCTGCGAGGCGATCTGGGCAGCCAGCGCCTTGTCGTAGCTGTTCGCTGCTTCGTTGGCAATGATTTCATCGGCCAGCGTGCGGGCGTTGGCATAGCCCTGCTGCGCCTTGGTGTCATCCTGCTGATCGACGGCCTTGTTGTAGGTCTCGATCAACTTGTTGAGCTTGGTCTGTACCTTGGGCGCCCCCTTGGCGGTCGGCTCGGCGCGCGTGGCGTTGGGATACAGGACCTCTTCCTTCTTCTCTTCGCCGCGACGGGCGGCGTCTGCGTCGAACGCCACGCCGCCGGCGAACACGGCCAGGAGCGCAAGGCTGAGAAGGGTGGTCTTGGGGGTCAGAAGCTTCATGTCAAACCTCGTGGGGCCTTTGCGGGAGATGCCGTGGCATCCCGCCGACGTGCGGGGCCGGCAAAACTAACAGAAACCGGGGTGGGGCGGATACCGTTCCATGTGTTGCTAAGCAGCAATACCGTGGCGTGTGTCAGCCGCACTTTGGGGCATTTCCGGCCTTCCTGGCCGCCTCGTAGGTGGGCACGAGGGAGGGTGCATCTCGGTCGAGCTCGCGGATGCGGTTCGCGGGATCGGGGTGGGTCGACAGCCATTGCGGCGAGCGGCCGCCACTGGCAGCCATCATGTTCTGCCAGAGGCCGACGGCCTGGCGCGGATCGAAACCCGCCTGCGCCATGAGGCGCTGCCCGACGATATCGGCTTCGCTTTCCTGTTCCCGTGAACCCGGCAGCAGGAAGACGGTTTGTGCGGTCATGCCGCCGATCTGGCTGGCGGTGTTGGCAGCACCCTGACCATAGCGCGCACCCAGCAGTGCGCTGATCACGCCGACGCCGGTCTGCGCACCCATCTGCCGGGTGATGCGCTCCTCATGATGGCGTGCAATCACGTGGCCGATCTCGTGTCCGAGCACAGCGGCCAACTGATCCTGATTCTTGGCGACGGTGAAGATGCCGGTATTCACGCCCACTTTGCCACCCGGCAACGCGAAGGCGTTGGGTTCGTTGTCGGTGAACACGGCGGTTTCCCACGCGACGCTGCGTTGTGCCGGTGGGAGCTGCTTCACCAGCGCATTGACCACGCACGTGACGTACGCATTCTGTCTCGCGTCCCGGTTGAGGGTTTCCTTCGCCTTGGTCTCGGCAAACGCCTGCGCGCCCAACTGGTCCAGCTGCGCCTGCGAAACACCGCCCACCATCTGCGTGCGGCCGGTGGGCGAGGTGGTCGTGGCGCAGGCTGTCACGCCGAACGCGACGGCCAAAGCCAGTATGCGGAGTTTCATGCGCGCCCCCTGCGGCGTTGTATACGGCAGGAGTCTGGAGAAGCACATCTTAAACTTTCGTCAATCACATTAACCCTGGCCGCCGCCGTACACCTGCAGGACAGCCAGCGCTAGCCCGTTGTTCAGGATGTGGGCGCCGATGGGAGCCCATAACGTGCCTGTTGCCCGGTATACGGCCGCGAAAATGGCCCCCATACCGGCATAGACGGTGATGAGGAACAACGTGGCGGTCACAGGCTTGCCGTTGAGCCCCGGCATCTCGTGGACCAGGGCAAAGATCACGCTGCTCAGCAGCAGGCCCACCATGGGCCACCCCGCCTGCCACAAGCGCCCGAAGAGCACCCGGCGGAAAAGAAGCTCTTCGTACAGCGGCGCGAGGAGCACGGCAAACAGTGCGAGGAAGACGGGATAGCGGGCGAAGCCGGCTTCGATCATCTCGAGATTGCTCGGCGTCAGGTCCAGCCCCAGCGCGCGACCGGCCCAGGTCATCAGGCTGCTCAGGAAGAAGGTCGTGATCCCGGCCAGCAGGATCAGCAGCCAAGTGCGCGGGCGGCGCGCCGATGCCCAGGATGTGGCCTGCTCGAGCGCTGTCGCACGTCGACGCCACGCGTACAGCACAAGCGCCGTGCCGCCGGTGCTGACCAACGTAAGGATGATCAGGAACAGGACCGGCGGCGTTCCCACGGCAGCCTGGAACTGCGCGGGATCGAGATCGCCACCTTGCCGCGCCAGTTGCACGCCGCGCCAGGCGGACCATGCGAACACACCCAGCATCATCGTCGTGAACGACAGTGCTATCGCCAACACCACATCCAGCGCGAACGCGGACAGGGTCTTGCGCAGCGATGTGTCGCCGCGGGCCTCTGCCGGACCGCTCGAGAGCGTCGTCATCCGCGGTGCATCACACGTCGAGGTTGGACACCTTCAAGGCGTTGTCTTCGATGAACTCGCGACGCGGCTCGACGACGTCACCCATCAGCGTGCTGAAGATCTGGTCGGCGGCGACCGCGTCTTCGATGCGGACCTGCAACAGGCGCCGCGTGTCGGGATTGACCGTCGTGTCCCACAGCTGCTCCGGGTTCATTTCGCCCAGGCCCTTGAAGCGCTGGATGCTGCGGCCCTTCTTGGCTTCCTCGAGCAACCACGCCTGCGCATCGGCGAACGTGGCCACCGGTTGCGCCTTGTTGCCACGGATGACCTGCGCGCCTTCGCGTACCAGGCCGTGCAGCAACGCAGCGGCTTCGCGCAGCGGTCGCAGTTCGCCGCTCTCGAAGGCCGACAGCGACAGCACCTGCACCAGTTCCTCACCCATATGGCGACGCATGGCCAGCAGCGCGGCAGGGCGCTGTTCGGTAGCGGGCTGCAGCGTCAGCGAATAGCGTGCGCTGCCCAGGCTGCCACGGTTGAGCTTGGCTTCCAGTGCGGCGAGTTCGTGGCGCTCGTCGATGTTCTGCTGCAGGTGTTCTGCATCGAGCGGCGTGAAGTCAATCAGCGATTCCAGCAGCACCGGATCGTAGCGATGCGCGTTGCGCGCAATGGCGTCGCGTGCGGTGGTGAAAACGAGCAGCAGTTTTTCAAGCGCCTCGCCGGAGATCGGCGGCTCGCCATCGGCGGGGATCAACGAAGCACCTTCGACCGCGTTGTTCGCCAGGTAGACGTTGAGCGCCGCATCGTCCTTCAGATACAGCTCCTGCTTGCCCTGCTTGAGCTTGTACAGCGGCGGCAGGCCGATGTAGACGTGGCCGCGCTCGATCAGCTCCGGCATCTGCCGGTAGAAGAACGTCAGCAGCAGCGTGCGAATGTGCGAACCGTCGACGTCGGCGTCGGTCATGATGATGATGCGGTGGTAACGCAGCTTGTCCGGGTTGTACTCGTCCTTGCCGATGCCGGTGCCGAGCGCGGTGATCAGTGTGCCGACTTCGGCACTGGCCAGCATGCGGTCGAAGCGCGCGCGTTCCACGTTGAGGATCTTGCCGCGCAGCGGCAGCACCGCCTGGTTCTTGCGGTTGCGGCCCTGCTTGGCGGAACCACCGGCAGAGTCGCCCTCGACGATGAAGAGTTCGGACAGCGCCGGATCCTTCTCCTGGCAGTCCGCGAGCTTGCCGGGCAGGCCGGCGATATCGAGGGCGCCCTTGCGGCGGGTCAGGTCACGCGCCTTGCGGGCAGCTTCGCGCGCACGGGCGGCGTCAACGATCTTGCTGGCGATGGCACGGGCCTCGTTGGGGTGTTCCTGCAGGAACTCCTCCAAACGTGCACCGAATGTGCTCTCAACGACCGGCCTGACATCAGAACTGACCAGCTTCTCCTTGGTTTGCGAGGAAAAGCTTGGGTCCGGCACCTTCACCGACAGCACGGCAATCATGCCTTCGCGCATGTCGTCGCCCGACAGGTTGACCTTCGCCTGCTTCGCAATGCCGTTCTGTTCGATGTAGTTCGTCAGCGTGCGCGTCAGCGCCGCACGGAAGCCGATCAGGTGGGTGCCGCCATCCTTCTGCGGGATGTTGTTGGTGAAGCAGAACATCGTTTCCTGATAGGCGTCCGTCCACTGCAGCGCAACGTCCACCACGATCCCACTGGCTTCGCCGGTGACCGAGATGACGTTCGGATGCAGAGGCGTCTTCAGCTGCGCCAGGTGTTCCACGAAGCTGCGGATGCCGCCTTCGTAATGGAAATCGTCATGACGGCCGTCGCCGCGCTCGTCCACGAGCACGATCTTGACGCCGGAATTGAGGAACGACAGCTCGCGCAAGCGGCGGGCCAGGATGTCGTAGTGGAACTCGACGTTGCCGTGGAAGGCCGTCACCGAGGGCCAGAAGCGCAGCGTGGTGCCGCGTTTCGTGGTGTTCTCGATCTGGTTCAACGGACCCAGGGCGGCGCCGTTGCTGTACTCCTGGCGATAGTGGGAACCGCCCTGGAAGATGTCCAACTGCAGCTTCTCGGAGAGTGCGTTGACGACGCTTACGCCCACGCCGTGCAAGCCACCGGACACTTTGTAACTGTTGTCGTCGAACTTGCCGCCCGCGTGGAGGATGGTCATGACGACTTCAGCCGCAGACACCTCGCGACCGAGCTTGGCGCTCATCTGCGCATGCTTGCCGACCGGAATGCCGCGGCCGTTGTCGGAGACCGACACCGATCCATCGGCATGGATCGTCACCGCGACATGGTCGGCATGACCCGCCAGGGCCTCGTCGACGGAGTTGTCGACGACTTCGAACACCATGTGATGCAGGCCGGTACCGTCATGCACGTCGCCGATGTACATGCCGGGACGCTTGCGAACTGCTTCCAGACCCTCCAGGGCGGTGATGCTGTTGGCGTCGTACGTGTTGCCGTTCGGTGCAGAAGAGGTCGTTTCGTCGGTCATTCGCTTCGTGTCGGCTGCATGGCGGGCGCCGCGCCACCAGGTCGGTTGCGCACTGCGGGAGCCAAGGGATCAATGCGGAATTATAGCACTGGTGGGCACTTAGGCCCTGCTTCGGGCGTCAGGGCAGGCGCTGGATCGAGCCTTGTTCCACGTGGAACAAGGTGGGCTGGACCTCCGTTTCGGCGAGTCCGGCCGGCACCTCGGTGCCCGTGATGAAAACCTGGGCGCCGCTCGCCAACAGGCGCTCGAGGATCCGACGCTGGTGGTGCCTGTCCAGTTCCGAGGGAAGATCGTCCAGGGCAATCACCGGCCACTCTCCACGGCGACGGGCGAAATCCTGCGCCTGCGCCAGCAGACACGACAGGGCGGTGAGCTTGGCCTGGCCCCGCGACAGCGTTTCCCGATGCGGCAGGGCGGTGTAGTCGATCCGCCAATCCGCGCGGTGGGGGCCGACCGTGGTGTAGCCCGCCGCACGATCCCGGTCCCGGGACAGCAGCAGGGCGTCGGCAAGCGAAAGTTCGTGACGGCGCCACCCTGGCTGGAACTGCAGCGACGCGGCGCCGAGGGAGGGTGCCAGTTCCCGGACCACGATCGCCAGATCATCCTGGAGCGCATCGAGGTAGCCCTGACGATGGCCGGTGAGCGGTTCGCCCGCCTCGGCCAGCTCATGGTCCCAGGCATCGAGCTGGGCACCCCCGATGCCCGCCTTCAGCAGCGTGTTCCGCTGCTTCAGCGCTCGGGCGTACCGGCGCCACAACGGCAGAAATCCGCCCTCGCGCCCCTGTTCCACGTGGAACAAGCCCCAATCCATGAACCGGCGCCGTGGCTCTCCTCCTCCTGTAACCAGCGCATGGCTGCCCGGCTCGAAGCTGACCACGGCCAGCGCAGCGCAGAGATCTCCCAGCTGGGCCACGTTTTCACCGTCGAGGCGACCCGTCCAGGCCTGTCCGCTGTGCCGCAGGCCGGCCCGGCGTTGGCGCCCCTGGGCGGACTCCCGCCACTCCACGAAGACCTCCACCGCATCCGCACCTGTCCGGACGAGTCCGTCCCGCACCCGGCCCCGGAAACTCCGTCCATAGGCCATCAGGTGCAAGGCCTCCAACAGGCTTGTCTTGCCGGCACCGTTATCCCCCGTGATGAGGTTGAGGCCGGCTTCGGGCGCCAGGGAGACCTGCGGAAAGCGCCTCAGCCCACGGGCCTCCAGGCGAGTCACCTGCACGGCAACAATCTCCCGCAACCGGAGTGACGGTAAACGCGGGCGCTGGAAAGCGGGGAGATCAAGAGAATCGGCAGCTGCGGCATGCGAAAATTCTACGCGGGCCGCATCTGACATCAGCACGCGCCCGGGTTTTCAAGGTTCCAGAAACGACATCGCCCGGACAAAACCGGGCGATGAAGGTGTGTTCCACGTGGAACCGCGCGTCAGAGGCGCAGCGGCATGACCACGTGCCGGGACTTCTCACTGCTCGCTTCACGCACCAGAGCAGAGGAGTTCGCATCGCGGAGCTGCAGGATGATGTGCTCGTCGCGCAGGGCGGAGAGCGCATCCAGCAGGTAGTTGACGTTGAAGCCGATCGCCAGGCCGTCGACCTTGGTGTCGGCCTCGATCTCTTCCTGTGCCTCTTCCTGCTCCGGATTGTGGGCACTGATCTTCAGCTGACCCGGGGACACTTCGACGCGAACGCCGCGGTACTTCTCATTGGACAGGATCGCTGCGCGCTGCAGGGCGGCGCGCAGCACTTCGCGGTCCAACAGCACCTCACGATCCGCGCCGATCGGAATCACCGCGGCGTAGTCGGGGAAGCGGCCATCGATCAGCTTCGAGGTGAAGGTGACATCGTCGCGCTTCACGCGGATATGGCTGCGGCCGACTTCCAGCTCGAGGCTGCGGTCGCCGCCTTCGAGCAGACGCTGGAGTTCGGTCACGCCTTTGCGCGGCACGATGATCTGACGCTTGCCGACAGGCGACCCTTCAAGCTGCGATTCGCACAGCGCCAGGCGATGGCCGTCGGTCGCCACGCAGCGCAACGTACGCTCGCTGAGGTCGAACAGCAGGCCATTGAGGTAATAGCGCACATCCTGCTGCGCCATCGCAAACGAGGTGCGCTCGATCAGCTCCTTCAGCGTCGCCTCCGGCACCTCGATCCGCTCCGTGGCTTCCACTTCATCCACCGAGGGGAAATCGTTGGCGGGCAGGGTAGCCAGGGTGAACCGGCTGCGCCCTGCCTGCACCGTGACCTTGTCGCCGGTCTGGCTGACGGTCACCTTGCTGCCGTCGGGCAGCGCGCGAATGATGTCGAACAACTTGCGTGCGGGGATCGTCGTTTCACCGTCCTGCGCATCATCGACCGCGCTGCGGGAGATCATCTCCACTTCCAGATCGGTGCCTGTCAGCGACAGCTGGCCGTTCTGCACCTGCACCAGGAAATTCGCCAGGACCGGCAGCGTCTGCCGGCGTTCGACCACATTGACCACCTGGGCCAAGGGCTTGAGGAAAGCTTCGCGCTGCAGACTGAAACGCATGAGTGTGGGAGCCCCTTCGCTTTTGATTTTAGGACTAAGAACTTAAAAGCTGGTGGTGATGGTAGGGCCAGAAACGCGGGAAAACCTACCTAAAACCTTGTTTCTTATTGCTTTTATGCCACTCGCAACCCGGTGGACAGAGGCTGCCGAAGTGGTGCGGGAACATGTGGATAACTTTCGTCCCCAAAATCCTGCACATCTTGTCCACAACCGATCCCGCCGATTGTCCACGAAGTTGTGCATTGCGACCGCCGCCGTCGTTCCCGACAATGGCTCCACGGTTTTCGCAGGCCCCCTGTGAAGGCCCGGGAGGGCCTCACTCGCTGAGCTTGCGGATCAGCTTGTCCCAGTCCTCGCGCAGCTTGCCGTCGGCCTCCATGAGAGTCCGGATCTGGCGGCAGGCGTGCAGCACGGTCGTGTGGTCACGGCCGGCGAACGCATCGCCGATCTCCGGCAGGCTGTGCTCGGTCAGTTCCTTCGCCAAGGCCATCGCCACCTGCCGCGGACGCGCCAGTGAACGCGTGCGCCGCTTGGACAACAGGTCCTTGATTTGCAGACCGTAGTAGTCTGCCACGGTCTTCTGGATATTGGGGATGCTGATGGCCTGCTGCTGCGCCCGCAGCAGGTCGCGCAGGGTTTCCTGGGCGAACTCCGTCGTGATCGCCCGGCCGGTGAAGTTGGCCCGCGCCGCGAGCGTGTTGAGCGCACCTTCCAGATCCCGCACATTGCTGCGCATCTTCTTGGCCAGCAGGAACGCCACGTCGTCGGGAATCTGCGCGCCGCGCTCGTGCGCCTTGGCGAGCACGATCGCCGCACGTGTTTCGAAGTCGGGGGGATCGATCGCCACGCTCAGGCCCCAGGCCAGGCGCGATTTCAGCCGCGGCTCGAGCCCGTCCACTTCGCGCGGGTAGCGGTCGCACGTCAGGATGATCTGCTGGCGTCCGTCGAACAGCGCGTTGAAGGTGTGGAAGAACTCCTCCTGCGTGCGGTCCTTGCCGGCGAAAAACTGGATGTCGTCGATCAGGAGTGCGTCCACCTGCTGGAAACGACGCTTGAACTGGTCCATCGACTTTTCGATCAACGCCTTCGTCATCGCGCTGAAGAATTGCTCGCTGCGCAGGTACAGCACGCGTGCGGCCGGGTTCTGCCGGCGTAGCTCGTTGCCGGCAGCGAACATCAGATGGGTCTTGCCCAGACCGGTGCCGCCGTACAGCAACAGCGGGTTGTGCGAGCGGTCGCCCGGCTTCTGCGCGGCCTGCCATGCGGCGGCGCGGCCGAGCTGGTTGCTGCGGCCCTCGACGAAGTTGTCGAAGGTGTAATGCGTGTCCAGGTTGCCGTCGAACGGCTCAACCGGCGCGGCGGTCGGCCGTGCGCCACCGGTGTTCGCCACAGCCACGGGCTCGGCGGGCTTGTTGCGCGAGCCGATCTCCAGGGACACATCGTCGTGACCAGCGAAATGGTCGAGCAGCTCGCGGATGCGGCCGAGGTAGCGCTCGCGCACCTGTTCCACGATGAAGGCGTTGGGCGCGTACAGCACGACGGCATTGCTGCGCTGTTCGGCCTGCAAGGGCTTCAGCCAGGTGTGTACGTCCTCGGCCGGCAGTTCGGCTTCCAGGCGTTCGAGGCAACGGGGCCAGGCATCCATCAGGTGGAACAACTCGCGAAAGGAATGGGGTCGAACACGCTGTCCCGCGATGCCGGAGCCGGCAGCACGGGGGTGTCGTCGATGGGGTCGGCCAGACTACCACCGGGACCCGGACCCGCCAACGATCCTGTGCATAAGATGTGGATGAAAGGACAAACGGCGCGTCCTGCAAGGGCCATCCCGTCGATGCAAAGACAAAGCGGTTTGGGAGTTGACCGTAACCCGGTGGTTCCTATAGAATTTCCGGTTCTTTCCACCCGAACACGCACGAGGGCCCCATGGCCACCAAGCGCACTTACCAACCCAGCAACCTGAAGCGCAAGCGCGACCATGGCTTCCGTGCCCGTATGGCCACGGCCGATGGCCGCAAGATCCTGGCCCGTCGCCGTGCCAAGGGCCGCAAGCGCCTGACCGCCTGATGGCGGCTTGGCCGCGTCATGCGGCCAAGGCACCCATGCGTTCCCTGCATCACCAGAAGCCCGCCCGTTCACGAGCGGGCTTCTTGCTGAGATGAGCACCGGCTTCCCGCGTTCCGCGCGGGTACGCGCACGCGCCGACTATGCGCGCGTGTTCGACGCGGCCCGCCGCACGTCCGATCCCCTGATGAGCCTGCACTGGTTGCCGGGCGATGGTCCTGCGCGCCTCGGTCTGGCCGTGTCGCGCAAGGTCGACACCCGCGCCGTGATGCGCAACCGCATCAAGCGGCAGCTGCGCGAGCACTTCCGTCGGCTGCGCGACCGGCTTCCCGGCGGCGACTATGTCGTGGTCGCGCGCGCGCCGGCCGCGAAGGCCGACAGCCTGCAGCTGCGAACGACCTTCGAGCGCGTCCTGCAGCGGGCCGGTGCATTGCCCGCATCGGCAGCGGGCGGCACAATGCCGCCGGGCTTGAATTCGCCGCCGCCGCTACCCACTCCTCCTTCTCCGACCAAACCGGTTCCCGACGCCGGTTGAGACTGCCTGCCTGATGAACCAGACCCGTGTCTTCCTGATCTTCGCCTGGCTGATGGTGGCGACCCTGTTGTGGTTCGAATGGAGCCGGGAGAAGGCGGCGCCCGCCCCGACGGCGACGGTGGCCGCGCAAACCACCAGCACCACGCCGGGCAGCACGGTGCCGGCAGCAACGCCCGCCGCAGCAACGCCCGCCGGAACGGTACCGGCCGCGCCGACCACGGCGCCTGCGGCGACAGGGCCCGCACCCGCAGCCCGCTCCGCGGCCGCGCGCGTGACCCTCAGCAATGACGTGCTGCGGCTGGTGCTGGACGGCGGCAGCGTGCTGCAGGCCGACCTGCTGCATTACCCCGCGAGCAAGACGCCGGGCAGCGGCCCGGTGCGGTTGTTCAATGACGATCCGCAGCATTACTACGTGGCCGAGAGCGGCTGGGTCAGCAGCGGCGCCAAGGCACCCGACCATCATGCGTTCGTACCGGAGAACGGCACGGGCGAGGCCACGCTGGCCCAGGGCAGCGACAGCGTCAGCGTGCCGTTCGTATGGCAGGGTCCGGATGGCGTCACCATCCGCCGCACCTACACGCTCAAGCGCGCCAGCTATGAGATCGAGGTCAGCGATCAGGTGGTGAATGCCGGTGCAGGCACCTGGCAGGGCACCATCTACCGCCAGCTGCTGCGCACGCCGCCGCAGGTCAAGAGCGGCATGACCAACCCGGACTCCTTCAGCTTCAACGGTGCCACCTGGTGGGACGGCGGCTACCAGCGCCGCAAGTTCAACGAGGATTACCTCGAAGACGGCCGCGTCGACAAGCAGGTCAAGGACGGCTGGATCGCGATCCTGCAGCACCATTTCTTCAGCGCGTGGATCCCGCAGGCCACCGACACCACCACCATCTCGCTGGATACGCCGGAAGGCAACACGCGCGCGCTGATCCGCGAAATGGGCCCCGGCGTGAACGTCGGCCCCGGCCAGCAGGCCACCACGACCGCGCGCCTGTGGGTCGGTCCGAAGCTGGTGGACAAGATCAAGCAGACCAACGTCACCGGTCTGCACCGCGTGGTGGACTACAGCCAGTTCGCGATCTTCGACTTCATCGGACAGGGCCTGTTCTTCGTCCTCAACGGGCTGCACGGCTTCATCGGCAACTGGGGCTGGGCGATCATCGGCCTGGTGATCCTGGTGAAGCTGGCGCTGTATCCGTTGTCCGCGGCGCAGTACAAGAGCTTCGCCAAGATGCGCAAGTTCCAGCCGCGCATCCAACAGTTGAAGGAACGTTACGGCGACGACAAGCAGAAGTTCCAAGTCGCCATGATGGAGCTGTACAAGAAAGAGAAGATCAACCCGATGGGCGGCTGCCTGCCGATCCTCGTGCAGATGCCGGTGTTCCTGGCCCTGTACTGGGTGCTGGTGGAATCGGTCGAACTGCGCCAGGCGCCGTGGTTTGCCTGGATCCAGGACCTCACCGCACGCGACCCGTACTTCATCCTGCCGGTGCTCAACATGCTGGTGATGTGGCTGACGCAGAAGCTGACGCCGGCGCCGGGCATGGACCCGATGCAGCAGAAAATGATGCAGTTCATGCCGCTGGTGTTCGGCGTGATGATGGCCTTCTTCCCCTCCGGCCTGGTGCTGTACTGGGTGACCAACGGCGCGCTCGGCCTGCTGCAGCAGTGGTGGATGACCAAGCGCCACGGCGAATCGGCCACGCCGCCGAAGACCGCCATCGCGAAGTGATCCGCGACATGAAACCCGCCACGAAGCCCGCCCTCCGGCGGGCTTCGTGTTTCCGCTACGCTAAAAGCCCTTGCCAACGCGATATCCCATGACGGCAGCGCAGGACACCATCGTCGCGATCGCCAGTGCGCCCGGCGCAGGTGGCGTCGGCATCGTGCGCCTGTCGGGTCCGGATGCGCGCCGCATCGCGCAGGCGATCTCGACACGTGCGCTGCAGCCGCGTCGCGCGCACCACGTCCGTTTCCTCGAGGCGGATGGCGGCGTGATCGACGACGGCATCGCGCTCTCGTTTCCGGCGCCAGCCAGTTTCACCGGCGAAGACGTCGTCGAACTGCAGGCCCATGGCAGCCCCGTGGTCCTGCAGCAGCTGGTCGCCCGCGCCTGTGCGCTCGGTGCGCGCGCTGCGAGGCCGGGTGAGTTTTCCGAACGCGCCTTCCTCAACGGCAAGCTCGATCTCGCACAGGCGGAAGCCATCGCCGACCTGATCGCGGCCGCCGACACGCGCGCGGCGCGCGCGGCGCGACGTTCGCTCGATGGCGCGTTCTCGCGACGCGTGGACGCCGTGGGTGCCCACCTGCTGGCGCTGCGCGTGCATGTCGAAGCCGCCATCGATTTCGCCGACGAACCGCTGGACACGCTCGGAGGCGAGCAGGTGCGTGCCCGGCTGGCCGTGGCCCGCGAAGGGCTCGATGCGCTGATCGTCGATGCCGAGCGGGGACGCAAACTGCGCGATGGCGTGCATGCGGTCATCGTCGGACCGCCCAATGCGGGCAAGAGCTCGTTGCTCAATGCGCTGGCGGGCAGTGATCGCGCCATCGTCACCGATGTCGCCGGCACCACGCGCGATACCCTGCGCGAAACGATCCGGCTGGATGGCCTGGAGTTGCACCTGGTCGATACCGCCGGACTGCACGACGGTGGTGACGCGATCGAGCGCGAAGGCATGCGTCGCGCGCGTGCCGAGTTGCGACGCGCCGACGTGGCGCTCGCCGTGGTCGATGCACGCGATCCCGCTGCCGGCCGGGCGGCCGTTGCCGACGACATCGCCGGCGTTCCGGCCGTGCTGTGGATCCATAACAAGGTGGACCTGTTGCCGGACGTGCCGCGGGACGATGCCACGACCGTGCACGTGTCCGCGGCGCGCGGCGTCGGCTTGGAGCCGCTGCACCTGCGCCTGCGCGCACTGGCCACCGGCCACGCGGTCGAAGGTGCTGAGGGTGAGTTTTCCGCGCGCACCCGGCATGTCGAGGCCCTGCAGCGGGCTGGCGTCCACGCGGCCGAGGCCCAGCTGCACCTCCAGCATGAGCACCTGGAGCTCGCCGCGGAGGAGCTGCGCCTGGCCCATGACGCCCTGGGCGAAATCACCGGCCGGATCAGCGCGGACGACCTGCTCGGGCACGTCTTCTCCACCTTCTGTATCGGCAAGTAGGCTTCGCGCCCGGCAGCGCGACAAAAGTGTGACGTGCATCAAGTGTGGTCGGTGAGGCGCCGACGTACCCTGAGCATCGGGTAGGGGTACCCGAAACAGGCATCGCACCGCGCTCCACCGGGCCTTCGGCCGGGAAGAGGTGTCCGGAGAGCGGGCCCGCACCGACCGATCTACCCCGAGGCCGCGAACCGGCGCCGGGGCATCGCCATCATTAGAAACGTTCTTGGGGGAGTAGAAACGATGTCCTTGATCCGCATGACCGGGCGCCTGCGTTATGTCGCGCCCTTGCTGCTGGTCGTTGCCGTGGCCGCCTGTTCGAAGCAGGACGAAGCCGCCGCGCCCGCGACCACCAGCGCCGCCACCCCGGCGGCCACGCCGCCGCCGCCGGCCGTTTCCGCCGAAGTCCAGGCGATGGACGCCGATGCCCTGCGCGAGGCGGCGACGAAGGCGCTGCGCGAAAACCGCATCTATGCCCCGGGCGGCGACAACGCGATGGAGTACTACCTCGCGCTGCGCGACAAGCTGCCGAACGATCCCGGCGTCACCAGCGCCCTGACCGACCTGCTGCCCTACACGGTGATTGCCGCCGAACAGAGCATCGCGCGTGAGGAGTTCCCCGAAGCGCAACGCCTGGCCGCGATCATTGAAAAGGCCGATCCGAAGCAGCCGGCGCTGCCGCGCCTGCAGCAGAGCATCACCACCGCGCAGCAAGCCGTTGCCCAGCGCACCGTCACCGACGAGGCCGCCAAGACCAAGGCCGCGGAAGACGCGCGCCTGAAAGAGCAGCAGCGGCTGACCCAGCAGGCCGACCAGCAGCGCGCCACGGAAGCGGCCGCCGCCCAGCAAGTGGCCCAGCAGCAGGAAGCCGCCCGCGCCGAAGCCGCGCGCCAGGAATCCGAACGCCAGGCCGCCGCCCAGCGCGAGGCCGCCGAGCGTCAGGCCGCGGCTGCACGCGCTGCGGCGCCCGCCGCCGCGCCCGCGCAGGCATTGCGCGCGGTCAGCACGCCCGCGCCGCGCTATCCGCCGGAAGCCCTGCGGTCCGGTACCCAGGGTGAAGTGCTGGTCGAAATCACCGTCGGCACCGATGGTGCGGTCAGCAATGCCCGTGTGGTGCGCGCCACGCCGGCCCGCGTATTCGATCGCGAAGCGCTGAATGCCGTGCGCCGTTGGCGCTTCGAACCGTTGGATGCGCCGGTGACCACGCGCCGCACGATCGGGTTCAATCCCGGCGAATGATCCGGTCCAACGTCGCGGAATGAAAAACGCCGGCTTGCGCCGGCGTTTTTCATTCATGCCCCGGGACATCGGGGAACCGCGAGGGCGGCTGGCCATCAGCCTGCGATGGCCAGCTTCTCCTGGTGATAGCGACGAACCGCGGCGAACCACAGGAGCGCGGCCACGCCGAACGCAGCGCACACGTAGATGAGCCAGGTCTGCGCGCTGATGTACTCGTTGCGGATCACCTTCAGCAACAGCTGGTTCTGCGCCAGGAACGGTACGGCGAACTGCCAGGGCTGGCTCTTGAGCGGATTGGCCATCAGCGCGAAGGTCGGGATCATCGGCAGCAACATCAGCCAGGTCATGTGACTCTGCGCCTCCTTCATGCTCTTGGCCGACGCCGCCAGGTAGGTGAGCAGCGAGGTGCCGATGAACAGCATCGGCAGGAGCACGACCAGCATCTTCGCCATCGCGACGAACGAAACATCCAGCTGGCGCGCCACGCCGGTGGAGAACTGCGAACTGAACTTCAGCGACAGCAGTGTCAGCACCACGGTGCCCATGCCGATCACGCAGGCGGCGGCGATCTTTCCGCTCACCACCGCGCTGCGGGGCGCGGGCGTCGCCAGAAGCGGTTCGAGCGACTGGCGTTCCCGCTCGCCGGCCGTCGCATCGAGGATGAGGTACACGCCGCCGATGAAGGAGGTGAGGATCAACAGGTACGGAAGCATCACCGACAGCAGCATGCCCTGCTTGGCTTCGGGCGTGGCCAGGTCCTGCAGGCCGATGTTCACGGGCCGCGCGACCGATGCATCCACGCCGCGCGCGAGCAGGCGCAGTGCGCCGACCTGCTGGCTGTAGGCGTTCAGCGCAGCCTGCAGGCGCTGCGTGGGGATGTCCGCATCGCGGCGGGTGCTGTCGCGGATGATCTCCACGAGCGCCGGCCGGCCGTTGCGCCAGTCCTCCGCGTAGTCGGCACTGACCTTCATGGCGACATCGACGTCCTGGGTGCGGATGGCCGTCTCCAGGTCCGCCGGCGCGGCCTTGGCCACGATGCCGTTGGTGGCGAGGAACTTCACCAGGTTCGGTGCATGTTCCGCGCCGATCATCGGGACCTCGAGCGTCCGGTCCACCTGGGTCCGGACGCGGTTCTCGGTGAGGTAACCCATGCCGAGGATGAGCGCCGGATAGAGCAGCGGCGTCAGCAGCAGGGAGAGCATCAGGGTGCGGCGATCGCGGCCGAGTTCGCGCAGTTCCTTGCGCATCACGGTGAAGACGGTGCGGAACATGTTCATGCCAGCAGGCCCTCCTCGGAACCGATCACCTTGACGAAGGCATCCTCGAGGTTGTCCTCGCCCGCCTGTTCGCGCAGCTCGTCCGCCGTGCCGGCCGCCACCACCGTGCCCTTGGCGATGATGACGATGCGATCGCAGAGCGCGGCCACCTCCTGCATGATGTGGCTGGAGAAGATCACGCAGCGGCCTTCGTCGCGCAGCTGGCGCAGGAAGCCGCGCATCGCGCGCGTGGTCATCACGTCCAGGCCGTTGGTGGGTTCGTCGAGGATCACGTTGCGCGGATCGTGCACCAGCGCGCGGGCGATCGCGGTCTTGGTGCGCTGGCCCTGGCTGAAGCCTTCGGTCTGGCGATCAAGGATGTCGCCCATGTCCAGCGCATCGGACAGCGCCTGCGTGCGCGCGGCGATCTGCGCGGACGACAGACCGTGCAACTCACCGAAGTAGGCGATGTTCTCGCGTGCGGTCAGGCGCTTGTACACGCCGCGCGCATCCGGCAGCACGCCCAGTGCGCGGCGCACCGCGACCGGGTCGCGCGTGGCGTCGATCCCGTCCACGGTCACCTGGCCGCGGTCGGGCGACATCAGCGTGTACAGCATGCGCATGGTGGTGGTCTTGCCTGCGCCGTTGGGGCCGAGCAGGCCGGTGATCTGGCCGTCGCGGGCGGTGAAGCTGACGCCGTCCACCGCGGTGACGGTGCCGGTCTTCGTCTTGAAGGTCTTGTGGAGATCGTTGGCGATGATCATGAGGTCATGTCCATGAAATAGGGCGGGCGCGCAGGGCGCGGCTCACGGCTCCCAGCCGTTGAAGCTGGTGAAGGGCGGCACGTAGTCGAGGCTGTCGAGGCATTTCGCATCCAGGCCCTTCGCATCGGCCGTCTCGAGGAAGCGACCCAGCAGCTTGGGCATGCAGCCGACCGCGAACGTGCCGTGGCCCTGGCCTTTCAGCACCAGATGGCGGCCGTTCGACAGCGTGCGCAGCACCTGCTCGCCATAGCGCGGCGGCGTCACCGGGTCCATCTCGCCGGAGGTCACCAGCGTCGGGATATCGGAGGTCCACGCAGTGTGGAAATCCGCCGGTCGCGCGCCAGTCGGCCATGCACCGCATTGCACTTTCAAGGTATCGCCCAGCGCACTGCCCAGCACGGTGTCGCCGTCGCCGGGATCGGCCTTCAGCAGGTCCGCATCCTCGGCGCAGATCACCGACAGCTGCATGCCGTGCATGAACTGGTCGCCGACCTGCGTTTCCAGCAGCTTGGCCAGCGACATCAACGAGCCGTACCGGCCCTGCTGGGCTTCGTTCAGCACCAGCGGCAGCAGGGCCGCGCCCTGCGGATAGTAGGAGTACATGCGGGTGATGCCGGCCACGGTCCCGGCCGTGACCTCGCCCGTCACCAGCTCACCGGTCGAGGGGTCGCGGTACTCGGTCTTCACCGGCGCGCTCGCCAGACCCGTCATCAGCGTGCGCAGCTGGCCGCGCAGGTCGTCGCCGAAACGGTTCTTGCAGGTCGCGTCCGCCTGGCAGCGCTGGAACTGGAGCGCCAGCGCGGCATCCAGGTTGCGGGCATGCTCGCTGCCCAATACGAGTTCGTTGGGCACCACGCCATCGATCACCACGCTGCGCGTGCTGTCGGGGTGGTGCATCGCGTACTGCTGCGCGACGCGCGTGCCGTAGGAACCGCCGACCAGGTTGATCTTCGCCACGCCGAGCGCCTTGCGCACGCTGTCCAGGTCGCGCACGGCGTCTGTGGTGGTGTAGAAGCGCGGGTCGGCCTGCAGCGAAGCAGCGCAGGCGCGGGCGAACTCGACCGCGGAGGCTTCGCTCAGGTCCTCGGCATCGCCATAGGCATTGCGGCCTTTATCGTCCTTGCAGGACAGCGGGTTCGACTTGCCGGTGCCGCGCTGGTCCACCAGCACGATGTGGCGCGACTTGCGCACTTCGCGGAACGCGCCATCGATGGCCGGCCACACCTGCACGGCGGACTGGCCCGGGCCACCAGCGAGGAAGAACACCGGGTCCTCGGTCGCCGCGCCTTCGTTGGTGGCCGGCAGCCACGCGATGTTCAATGCGACCTTGCGCCCGTCGGGCTTGGCCGGGTCCTCGGGCACGTCGTACGTCGTGCAGTGCGCTTCCACCGTCGTGGGCAGGTAGGGCGCGGTCAGCGTGCAGGGCTTGAAGGCGAGGGCGCCGTAATGGCGGACGGCTTGCTGGTCGGGGCCAGGCGCCGCGCCGTTGCAGCCGGCGAGCATCAGGGCGCCCAGGGCGGGCGCGAGTGTTCGACGAAGCTGGAATTCCATGTATCTGTCCCGTTGTAGGCTGGTTCCAGCATGCCATGACGATGTGGCGGGCCGGATGTGACCAAAGGGACGGCGCCGGGCGGAGCGGCAGGGACAGGGTCCCGCGAGCGCCCGCTATTTGCTGCTGACGTACTTCTCGCGCCGGATCTGCGGGATCGGCAGGCCGTGCCCTTTCAAGGTCTCGAAACAGGCGTCGACCATGTCGGGGTTGCCGCACAGGTAGGCGATGTCGCGTGCGCCGTCCGGTGCGAACTCGGCGAGCTGCTGCTGCACGTAGCCCTGGCGCACGTCCGGGTGAGGATCCGCCGGGAGTTCGCGCGAGAAGCACGGCACAAAGCGGAACGCCGGATGCGCATCGGCGAACGCGCGGAAATCATCGCCGTACAGCAGTTCGGCCGGTGTGCGTGCGCCCTGCAACAGCACGACCTCCACGCCGCGCTCGACCATCAGCGCTTCCAGCTGCGGCAGCATCGAACGGTATGGCGTGACGCCGGTGCCGGTGGCAATCAGCAGGTAACGGGCATTGCGATCGCCCGGCATCAGGCAGAAACGGCCGAATGGGCCGCTGGCCTCCACGTGGCCGCCTTCCGGCAGGCCTTCGAACAACGCGGTCGCCGCGCCGCCGGGCACGTAACTCACCGCGATCTCCACCGCTTCGCCCGGACCCATCGCATGGTCGTGGATCGTGGCCAGCGAATAGCTGCGCTTCGTGGCGGTGCCGTCCGCGTAGCTGAAATGCACCTGGATGAACTGGCCGGGGATGAAGTCCAGCGGCTGCCCGTCGTCGCGGACGAAGCGGTAGTGGCCCACGCTGGGCGCCAGCATGTGGCGTCCGACGAGCTTCAACGGGAAATGCGCGATCGCCAAGGCGGCTGGAACACTGTGTGGCCCGGGGCGGCCCCGGCGGGACGCCTATAATAAGCGCTCGCCCTCCCACCGCGCCCCCGCGCGCACCGCAAGGCTCCCATGGCGTCTCCTTCCGCGGCTTCCGCCGCTACCCCCGCGCTGGCCATCACCGACCTGCGCAAGGTCTACGACACCGGCGTCCAGGCCCTCAAGGGCGTGTCGCTGCAGGTCGAACCCGGCGATTTCTTCGCCCTGCTCGGCCCGAATGGCGCCGGCAAATCCACCCTCATCGGCATCGTCAGTTCGCTGGTCAACAAGAGCAGCGGCCAGGTCGGCGTATTCGGGGTCGACATCGACCGCGACCGCGACGGCGCGATGCGCCTGCTCGGCCTGGTGCCGCAGGAAATCAACTTCAACATGTTCGAGAAGCCGCTCGACATCTGCGTGAACTACGCGGGCTTCTACGGCATCCCGCGCGCCGAAGCGCTGGTGCGCGCCGAAGAGGAACTCAAGCGCGCGCAGCTGTGGGAAAAGGCCCAGGTCATGAGCCGCACGCTGTCCGGCGGCATGAAGCGCCGGTTGATGATCGCCCGCGCCATGATGACCCGGCCGAAGCTGCTGATTCTGGACGAACCCACCGCCGGCGTGGACATCGAGATCCGTCGCGGCATGTGGAAGACGCTGAAGGACATCAATGCGGCCGGCACCACGATCATCCTGACCACGCACTACCTGGAAGAAGCCGAGAGCCTCTGCCGCAACCTCGCCATCATCGACCACGGCGTGATCGTGGAGCAGGGCCCGATGCGCGCGTTGCTGGCCAAGCTGGACGTGGAAGGCTTCCTGTTCGATATCGACGGCGAGCTGCCCGCGCAGTTGCCGGCGATCGAGGGCACCACGCTCGTCGCCACCGACGCGCACACGCTGGACCTGGACATGCCGCGCGCGATGGACCTCAACCGCGTGTTCGCCGCGCTCAACGACGCCGGCATCCGCGTACGTTCGATGCGCACCAAGAGCAACCGGCTGGAAGAGCTGTTCGTGCGCATGACGGGCAATGGCGACGCGAGCAAGGAGAAGGCGGCATGAGCCACCCCAATATGGTCGCGCTGGGCACCATCGTCCGCCGCGAGGTCGCCCGCATCCTGCGCATCTGGGGCCAGACCCTGGTGCCGCCGGCCATCACCATGACGCTGTACTTCCTGATCTTCGGCGGCCTGATCGGCAGCCAGATCCGCAACATGGGCGGCTACAGCTACATGGAGTTCATCGTGCCGGGCCTGGTGATGATGAGCATCATCCAGAACAGCTACGGCAACATCTCGTCCTCGTTCTTCGGCGCCAAGTTCGGCCGCCATGTCGAGGAACTGCTGGTCAGCCCGATGCCGAACTGGGTGATCCTGCTCGGCTACGTGGCCGGTGCCGTGCTCCGCGGCCTGATGGTGGGCGCCATCGTGCTGGTCATCGCGATGTTCTTCACCAAGGTGCGCGTGCCGCATCCGCTGGTGACGATCACCACGGTGCTGCTGGGCGCGACGATCTTCTCACTGGCCGGTTTCGTCAATGCGGCGTACGCGAAGAAGTTCGACGACATCGCCATCGTGCCGACCTTCATCCTCACCCCGCTGACCTACCTGGGCGGCGTGTTCTATTCGGTGACGCTGCTGCCGCCGTGGGCCGAGGCGCTGACCCATGCCAACCCGATCTTCTACATGGTCAACGCGTTCCGCTACGGCCTGCTCGGCACCAGCGATGTGCCGCTGTGGATCGCGTACGCGCTGATGCTGGCGTTCGTCGTCGGCCTGGCCACGCTCGGCCTGTGGCTGCTGAAGAAGGGCGTGGGGCTGCGCAGCTGATGCGCCTGCTCGTGCTCGGCGCCGGCGGCACCGGCGGCTACTTCGGCGGACGGCTCGCGCAGGCCGGTGTCGATGCGAGCTTCCTGGTGCGCCCGGCGCGCGCGGCGAAGCTGCGCGAACGCGACCTGCGCATCCGCAGCCCGCTGGGCGATGCCGATGTCCCGGTCCAGGTAGTTACCGCGGACGAACTCCGCGATGCCGCGCCGTTCGACCTGGTCCTGCTCAGCTGCAAGGCGTACGACCTCGACAGTGCGATGGACGCCATCGCGCCGGCGGTCGATGCGGGCGCCCGCGTGCTGCCCCTGCTCAACGGGTTGCGCCACTACGCAGCGCTGGATGCGCGCTTCGGCTTCGCCAACGTCCTCGGCGGCCTCTGCTTCATCAGCGCCACGCTGGGCGACGATGGCGAGATCCTGCACCTCGGCAAGCCGGCATCGATGACGTTCGGCGAACGCGACGGGCAGGCCCCGGATGGCCGCCTGCAGGCGCTCGCCGCGGCGTGCGTGCAGGCCGGCGTCGATCACCTGCATACGCCGGACATCGCGCAGGCGCAGTGGGGCAAGTACAGCTTCCTCACCGCGCTCGCCGCCGGCACCTGCCTGATGCGCGCGCCGATCGGCACGATCGTGGCGGGCGAGGGCGGCCCGGAGTTCATGGGCGCGTTGCACGAGGAATGCCTGGCGGTGGCCGCCGCATCGGGCCAGCCGGTGCCTCCGCCCGCACAGGCATCGGCGCGCGAGACGCTGACGACCGCGGGTTCGCCGATGAAGGCCTCGATGCTGCGCGACCTGGAAGCCGGCCAGCGCGTCGAAGCCGCGCACATCATAGGTGACATGCTCCATCGTGCCATCGCACACGGTATCGACGCGCCCCGGTTGCAGGCCGCGTGGGTCTCGCTGCAGGCCTACGAGCACCAGCGGGACGCATGAACATGTCCGTGCCGCCGCCGTGGCTGCGGCGGATGGTCGTGCTGGGCATGGGCTACACCGGCACGCATCTCGTGCAACGCCTGCAGGCGCATGGCGTGGCCTGCATCGGCACCACCCGCACGCCCGATCCTTCGGACGTCTTGCGGTATCGTTTCGATGGCCGCACGCCGGTCGATGCGGACCTGCTCGCGGCGCTCTCGGACGCGGATGCGGTCCTCGGTTCGATGCCCCCGGCGGCGGACGGCGATCCCGCGCTGCCGGTGCTCGCCGACACGCTGTCCGCCAACGGGCGCCTGCGATGGTTGGGCTATCTCTCCTCCACCGGCGTCTATGCGGACCGGCAAGGCGGCATCGTCGATGCGTCGTCCGTTGCCGATGACAGCGGTGACACGGCGCGTTCGCGTCTGCGCGCCGAAGCGCAGTGGCGCGACCTGGCGCGGCGTCGCGGCATCGCATGCGGCGTGTTCCGGCTCGCGGGCCTTTACGGTCCCGGCCGCAATGCGCTGCGGCAGCTCGCCGACGGCCACGCCCGCCATGTGGTGAAACCCGGCCTGGTGTTCAACCGCATCCATGTCGAAGACGCCTGCGATGCCTTCATCGCATCGCTCTGGCACACCGACGCGCCCGACGCGACCTACCTGCTCGCCGATGACCTGCCGGCACCGCCGCAGGACGTGCTCGCCTATGCCGCCGACCTCAGCGGCCTGCCGTTGCCACCGGCCGAGCCCTACGACGTCGGACGGGCATCGCCTGCACGGCAGCGCTTCTACGGCGCGAGCAAGCGCATCGATGCGCGGCACACGCAGGAGGCGCTGCACTGGCGGCCGCGCCACGCGGACTATCGGCAGGGGCTGGCCGCGTTGTGGCAGGCCGGTGAGGGACGCACGGACGATGGCTGAGCCTGCCGCGTCCGTGCCTGCGTCGTCTCGGACGTCGGCGTTCACACCGCCCTGACGTGACCTGCCTCCATGCTTCGCCACCCGTCCGGTGGCGACGCCATGAAGCACCTGCACCTGCTGTTCCTAGCCGGCCACCTGGCCATCATCGCCCTGTTCGCCTGCGCCGCCGCGGCGCTGGTCTTCCTGGCGGGGGCGGAGCTGTGGCACGGTGTGCTGATGGCCAGCAGTGACGCCGGCCTGCGCGGCCGCTTCGACAGCGTGCTCGAGAGCATCGGCATGCTCACCATCGGGCTGGTGGCGTTGGAGCTGGCGCAGACCGTCTTCGAGGAAGAAGTGCAGCGCGACGTCAAAGTCAGCGGACCCACGCGCGTGCGCCGTTACCTGTCGCGCTTCCTCGTGGTCATCGTCATCGCCCTGGCGATCGAAACGCTGGTGGCGACGTTCGAGCTGATGCACGAGGATCCGCGCCAGCTGCCCTACGTCGCCGCCATCGGCGGGTCGGCTGCGCTGCTGCTGCTCGCCTGGGGCGGCTTCGTGCGGCTCAACCGCAGCGCCGAGGAACTCGAACCGGAAGCCATGCAGCAGGCGAAGTCCGAGGACAGCAAAGTCGAGTGAGGGCGTCGCGCGTCAGTCGATGCCCGGCAGGCGGAAGAACGCGCGTGCCGTCGCTGTCGTCGCGGCGGCGGTGACCTCGATGTCCTCGCCGCGGTCGCGTGCCAGTTCGGCGACGATGTGGGCCAGGTACATCGGCTCGTTGCGGCGGTGCGAGGGTTGCGGTTTCACCGTACGCGGCAGCAGGTAGGGCGCGTCGGTTTCGATCATCAACCGGTTCGCCGGGATGTTCTTCACCAGCTCGCGCAGGTGCAGGCCTCGGCGTTCGTCGCAGAGCCAGCCGGTGATGCCGATGTGCCAGTCCTGGTCCAGGCAGTCGAACAGTTCCTTCTTCGTGCCGGTGAAGCAATGCACCACGACCGGGCCCAGCTGGCCGTCGAAGTTCCTCATCATTGCCACGAAGTCGTCGTGCGCATCGCGCTGGTGCAGGAACAGCGGCTTGCGGGTGTCCACCGCGATCTGCAGCTGCCGCTCGAACGCCTTGCGCTGCGCCGGCCGCGGCGAGAAATCGCGGAAGTAGTCCAGCCCGCATTCGCCTACCGCGACGACCTCGGCATGCGCGTGCAGCGCGCGCATCTCGGCGTCGCATTCGTCGGTGTACTCGGTGGCGTGGTGCGGGTGCACGCCGGCCGTCGCGAACAGCTCGCCCGGATGCGCCTGCGCCAGGCGCAGGGCCGTCGGCGAATGCTCGCGGCTGGCGCCGGTGACCACCTGCTGCACCACGCCTGCTTCACGCGCGCGCTGGAGCACCGCGTTGCGGTCGTGGTCGAAGCTTTCGTGGGTGAGGTTGGCGCCGATGTCGATGAGATCCATGCCCGCATTTTAGTCGGTCGGGTCCGGTCGGCGCGAAACCCGTATCCTGTGCGGCGCATGCCGTCGCCCACGTTCCCGATCACGCCGCTGCTGCCGGACATCGCCCGCAGCCTGTCCGACCATCCGCGCCTGGTGCTGGAAGCGCCGCCGGGTGCGGGCAAGACCACGCAGGTGCCGTTGGCGCTGCTGGACGCGCCGTGGCTGCAGGGCCGCAAGATCGTGGTGCTGGAGCCCCGTCGCGTGGCGGCGCGCGCGGCGGCCGGGTTCATGGCGAAGCAGCGTGGCGAAGCCGTCGGCGACACGGTCGGCTACCGGATCCGCTTTGAGAACAAGGTGGGGCCGGACACACGGATCGAGGTGGTCACCGAAGGCATCCTGACCCGGATGATCCAGGACGATCCGATGCTGGAACGCGTCGGCGCCATCCTGTTCGATGAGTTCCATGAGCGCCACCTGGCCGGCGACCTCGGCCTGGCGCTGGCGCTGGACGTGCAGGCGCAACTGCGCGATGACCTGCGCATCGTCGTGATGTCCGCCACGCTCGACGGCGAGAAACTGGCGCGGTTCCTTGACGCGCCCAGGCTGAGCAGCGAAGGCCGGGGCTTCCCGGTCCAGGTCGCGCACTTTCCCGCGCGTCGCGACGAGGCCACCGACGTGCAGGCGCGCCGCGCGATCGAACAGGCCGTGCAGGCGCACCCGGGCGACGTGCTGGTGTTCCTGCCGGGCCAGCGCGAGATCGCGCGGGTCGAGGCGATGCTGGCCGACGTGCTCCCGCGGGACATCGTCGTGCTCGCCCTGCATGGCGAACTGCCGGTGGAGAAACAATCCGAGGCGCTGCAGCCGGATCCGCAGGGCCGGCGGCGCGTGGTGCTGGCGACCAACGTGGCCGAATCGTCGGTGACGCTGCCTGGCGTGCGCGTGGTGGTCGACAGCGGGCTGGCGCGCGAGCCTTCGTACGATCCGAACAGCGGGTTCTCGCGGCTGGAAGTGACGACCATCTCGCAGGCCTCGGCCGACCAGCGCGCCGGTCGCGCCGGTCGCGTGGCCGACGGATGGGCGTATCGCCTGTGGCCGCAGTCGCAGCGGCTGGATCCGCAACGGCGCCCTGAGATCGCGCTGGTCGAACTCGGCACGTTGGCGCTGGAGCTGGCCGCGTGGGGCAGCGACGACCTGCGCTTCGTCGATGCGCCACCGCCCGGTGCGATGAGCGCCGCGCGCGACCTGTTGCGCCGCCTTGGCGCACTCACGGCGACGAACGCCATCACGCCGCTCGGCAAGCGCATGCTCGCGCTCGGTACGCATCCGCGGCTCGCGGCGATGCTGCTGTCGGCAGACGAGGGCGCGGACCGCGCGCTCGCCTGCGACCTCGCGGCGCTGGTAGAAGCGCGCGATCCGCTGCGGATGGGCGGGGATGCGCTGGCCGCGCGCTGGCGCGCCCTGGCGGCATTCCGCAGCGGCCGCGCGCCGCAGGAGGCGAACCGGTCGGGTCTCGCCGCGATCGAAGCCGCCGCGAAGCAGTGGCGGCGCCGTGTCCGCGAAGCCGCTGCGCCGCCGTCCTCGGTGGAAGCGCATCGCCTCGGCGACGTGCTGATGCACGCGTTCCCGGACCGCATCGCTTTCCAGCATCCACAGGATGCACGTCGCTACCTGCTCGCGAACGGACGCAGCGCACGCCTGTTCGACGACAGCGCACTCGTCGGTGAACCGTGGATCGTGGTCAGCGAGCTTCGCCACGAAGCGCGCGATGCGCTCGTGCAGCGCGCTGCGCCGCTGGACGAACAGCGTCTGCGACGCGACTTCGCCGACCGCTTCGTCACCGAAGACACGGTCCGCTGGGACGCGTCGCGGCGTGCGTTGTCGGTGCAACGCGAATCGCGCTTCGACCAGATCGTGTTCGATGCCCGCCCCGCCGGCCGGGTGGATCCCGCGCTCGCCGCCTCAGCGCTGACCGATGCCGTGCGCGACCTCGGTCTGGACGCGTTGCCGTGGCCCGAATCGCTGCAGCAATGGCGCGAACGCGTGCGCTGCCTGCGCGAGTGGATGCCCGACCTCGGTCTGCCCGATCTGTCCGACGATGCCTTGATGGCGACGCTCGATGCCTGGCTGAAGCCTGCCTTCGCCGGCAAGACACGGTTGGACGCGCTCGGCGACGACGACCTCGCGAATGCACTGAAGTCCGGCCTCGACTGGTCGCTGCGCCAGCGCATCGATGCGCTCGCGCCCACGCGGATTACCGTGCCGTCGGGCATGGAGCGCCGCATCGAGTATGCGCACGGCCAACCCCCGGTGCTGGCGGTGAAGTTGCAGGAGCTGTTCGGCCTCGCCGACACGCCGCGCGTCGCCGACGGCCGCGTGCCGGTGCTGCTGCACCTGCTGTCCCCGGGCGGCAAGCCGCTGCAGGTGACCTCCGACCTGCGCAACTTCTGGAACTCGACCTATGCCGAGGTGAAGAAGGAGATGAAGGGGCGGTACCCGAAGCATCCGTGGCCCGACGACCCGTGGAGCGCCCAAGCCACCCATCGGGCGAAGCCGCGCGGCACCTGACGTGTCCGTTCAGCCCGCGGCCAGCGCCGCGCCGCCGAACTAACACCCCGTAAACATCCCCGACTGGACACTGGCGGCCTACCCACCTCTCTCAGGGAAGGCCCGATGAGCAAGCTGACCACCATCACCGACCGCGCGCTGGAACTTGCCAGCCAGGCGGGCAGCAGCATCAAGCATGCGGTCCCGAGCGCGGACAAGCTGTTGCAGACCGGTGCCGCACTGGGCGTAGCCAAGACCGGCGGCAAGCTCGCGGTGAACTTCGTCAAGCGCAACCCGGCCGTCGCCGTCGCGGCGGGCATCGGCGTGGGCCTGCTGGCCCTGGTCGCCTACCGCAAGCGCAAGCGCGATGAGGCCAACGCACCGATCGAAGGCAAGTCGCGCCGTGTGGAAGCACGCAAGGTCAACGGCTCGGCGTCGTCCGCGCGCAAGACCGGGACCCCGCGCCGTCCGCGCACCACCACGCGTTCCGCGGATACCTGATCGTTACAGCGCCCGCCACAGGCCGGGCGCGAGGCCGTCGAGACGTACATCGCCCATCGCTGCGCGCACGAGCCGCAGCGTGGGCAGGCCGACGGCGGCCGTCATGCGCCGCACCTGGCGGTTGCGTCCTTCGGTGATCGTCAGCGCGAGCCACGCATCCGGCACGGTCTTGCGGAAGCGCACCGGGGGATCGCGTTCCCATAGCGCGGGGGCCGTCGCGAGCTGCTCGACCTTCGCCGGCAGCGTCGGCCCATCGTTCAACACCACGCCCCGGCGCAGCTGCTCGAACTGCGCGTCCGTCGGCGTGCCTTCCACCTGTACCCAATAGGTCTTCGGCTGCTTGTGGCGCGGGTCGGTCAGGCGGTTCGCCAGTGCGCCATCGTCGGTAAGCAGCAACAGGCCCTCGCTGTCGTAGTCGAGACGACCTGCGGCGTACACGCGCGGTGGCAAGCCGAATGCCGCCAGTGTCCGCCGCGGTGGATCGCTGCGGTCGGTGAACTGGCAGAGCACGTTGAACGGCTTGTTGAAGGCGATGAGCATCGGCGAAGACGACAACGCCGCCGCGACCCGGCAGGCCGCGACGGCGCGTGCGTTCCGGCTTACTTGGCGGCCGGCTTGATGAAGCGCAGCGTCATCCGGTCGCTCTCGCCGATGGCCTGGTACTTGGCGCGTTCCGCTTCCGGATGGTCGTTGGTGGGCGGCAGCGTCCACACGCCGTTCGGATGGTCCTTGGTGTCCTTCGGGTTGGCGTTGACTTCGCTCTTGCCCGCCAGCTGGAAACCGGCGGCGGTGGCCAGCGCGATCACCTGCGCTTCGCCGACGTAGCCGGTGCCGTCGTCCGCCGGCACATCGGCCTTCGCGCGATGCTCCACCACGCCCAACACGCCGCCCGGCTTCAGCACGTCGTAGAAGCCCTTGAACATGCCCTCGGCCTGGCCCGCCTTGCGCCAGTTGTGCACGTTGCGGAACGTCAGCACCACGTCGGCCGACCCCGCGGCGCCGAACACCGGTGCGGCCGGGTCGTACTTCACGGTCGTCGCCTTGTCGAACTGCGCCGGGCCGTCGGTGAACTTCTTCTGCAGGTTGTCCACGCCGCGCTGGTAGTAGTTGCGGCTCTTCTCGGCCACGGCGGCGGGATCGACGACGGCGGCCACGTACGTGCCCTTCGCCTTCAGGTAGGGCGCCAGCACTTCGGAGTACCAACCGCCGCCCGGCGTGATCTCCACGACGGTCTGCGAAGGCGTGACGCCGAAGAACGACAGCGTTTCCTTCGGATGGCGATACGCATCGCGCGCGGCGTTCTTCGGATCACGCCAGTCGCCCTTCAGCGCAGCGTCGAGGGCGGCGACGTCGGCGGCAGGCAATGCTTTCGCTGCGGCATCGGCCTGGGCCGGCGACGCGGCGAACACGGTGTGCGATGCGGCCAGTGCGGCCACGAGCGCCAGGGACAGCGGAATACGGGTCGTCATGCGTCAGCCCTCCAGAAAGGTGCGCGGAGCCTAGCACGCGACATGTTCAGGCCGCATGGCGGTCGTCGCAGCACGGGCACGCTTCACCGCATGCCCCATCGTCGTCGTTAGACTGGCGCGCATCGGCACCTCCGGAGTCATCGCCATGACACACCAAGACGCCACGCAGAACACCCGCATCGTGCTGGCATCGCGGCCGCGCGGCGAACCGACCCCCGACGATTTCCGCCTCGAGCACGCACCGCTACCCGAACCCGCGGACGGCGAGGTGCTGCTGCGCAATCGCTACCTGTCGCTGGACCCGTACATGCGTGGCCGCATGAACGCGGGGCGTTCGTATGCGAAACCGGTGGAGATCGGCGAGGTGATGGATGGCGGCACGGTGTCGGAGGTGATCGCGTCGCGCCATCCCGATCTGCAGCCCGGCGACCTCGTGCTCGCGCATGGCGGTTGGCAGACCCATGCCCTCGCGCCGGGTGGGGCATTGAAGCGCAAGCTGGATGAACGCATCGCGCCGCTCACCACCGCGCTGGGCGTGTACGGCATGCCGGGGTTCACCGCGTATGTCGGTCTGCACGAGATCGGCAAGCCGCAGCCCGGTGAAACCGTCGTGGTCGCCGCGGCCAGTGGTCCGGTCGGGGCGACGGTCGGGCAGATCGCGAAGCTGCAGGGCGCCCGCGCCGTCGGCATCGCGGGCGGCGAAGCCAAGCGTGCCTACCTGCAGAACGAACTCGGCTTCGACATTGCGCTGGATCACCGCGCGTCGGACTTCGCCGAGCAGCTGCGCGCCGCCTGTCCTGGCGGCGTCGATGTGTACTTCGAGAATGTCGGCGGTGCGGTCTTCGATGCCGTGCTGCCGCTGCTCAACGACTTCGCCCGCATTCCGGTCTGCGGCCTGGTCGCGCACTACAACGACACCGCCTTGCCGGCCGGGCCGGATCGCATGGCGATGCTGATGGGCCAGATCCTGTCCCGGCACCTGACCGTGCGCGGCTTCATCCAGTACGACTTCATCGCGCTGTACCCGCAGTTCCTGCGCGACATGGGCGCCTGGCTCACCGACGCCAAGATCCGCTACCGCGAGGATCTCGTGGATGGTCTGGAGAACGCACCGCGCGCACTGATCGGCCTGCTGCGCGGGGAGAACTTCGGCAAGGTGGTGGTGAAGCTCTGACGGACGCCTCAGCGTTCGACGCCGTGCTCCGCGTCGTACCGCTGCATGGTCTTCATCGCATCCACGAGATGGGCGTACCACGCGTCCTCGATCGATTCGATCGGCCCAATCAGATGCTCGAAATCGGATATCGATGCGCCGTGCGCCAGCAGCTGTTTGTAGGCGGCCGCATACCTGCCGTCCTGGTGGTGGAACAGGAAGTGCGTCAGGCTCCAGTAGTGCAGGTAATACAGGTTGACGTGCCGGTTGATGTCGGGCCCGGTGCCGTCGAGCACCTGGCGCAACGGGACGATGCGACCCGCGGCGATGTCGGTCTTCAGGTGTCCCGTCAGTCCCATGCCGGACAGCCACCAGATCGGATACGCATCCGGATCGCTGCGGCCGGGCGTCAGCGCGCCGTTCTCCATCCAGCTGGCACCCAGGTAGCCGGCGACGCCCTCGTTGGCCCAGGCCGGAAGCTGCCAGCCGGCGACCTCGGTGTTCAGCTGATGCGTGGCTTCGTGCAGCATCCAGTGGTACGGGTTCGCCTTTCCACTGCCGTAGTACGCGTAGCAGGCAGGGCGCAGGTAATAGGCTTCCGCCCACGGCCGGCTGCGGTTGTTGCGCGCGAACTCGTCCGCGTCGCGATAGAGCACCAGGGTCAGTGGCGTGGTCGACGGTGTCACGTGGCCCGCGAACAGCGACAGGTAGGCGGCATGCAGGCTTTCCGCGGCGGCGGCGATCTCCCGGGTCTGTGCGGGCGTCGCCGTGCTGTGCACGCGATAGTGCGCGGTCTGCAGGAGGCTCGCGCCGTCCGGGATCGATGCCTTGGGCACGGGAGTGCGCTTCCGGGGTGACGCTCTCCAGGCCACGACGCCGGCGACAGAAGCCACCACCGCCAACGACGCCGCGACGAGCACGGTGCGGCGCTTCATGCAGAGGCCGGTACCGGCAGGCTGACATTCATCAGCGTGGGATCGTCGGGGTCGAGCTTCACCGAGAAGCCCAGGCTCTCGCACATCGCCAGCATCGTGCGGTTCTCGCGCAGCACCTGGCCTTCGATAATTCTCAGGCCCTGCCATTGCGCGTACTCGATCATGATCTGCATCAGCTTCCAGCCGATGCCATGGCCCTTGAGGTCCGAGCGCACCAGGATGCCGTACTCGCCCTTCTCGTAGTTCGCATCGGCATGCAGGCGCACCGCGCCCAGCATCTCGTGGGTCTGCGGATGCACGGCCACCAGCGCGATCGAGCGTGCGTAGTCGAGCTGGGTCAGGCGCGCGATGAACTCGTGGCTGAAATGGCGCACCGACTGGAAGAAGCGCAGGCGCAGGTCTTCGTCGGTGATGTGGGTGAAGAATTCGCGGAACATCGCGTCGTCTTCCGGGCGCACCGGGCGCACCAGCGCGGGTTGTCCGTCGGCGAGTTCGATGGTCCGTTCCCACTCCGTCGGATACGGAAAGATCGCGAAGCGCGGATGGCCTCGGCCCTTGTGCAATGCGCGGCCGCGCGCCACCGCGATGCGCGCGTCCACCGCCACCACGCCCTCGCGGTCGGCCAGCAGCGGGTTGATGTCGAGCTGCTGGATTTCCGGGATGTCGGCCGCGAGCTGTGCCAGCTTCACCAGCACCAGCGCCACCGCGCGCTCGTCGGCGGCCGGCACGTCGCGGTACGCCTTCAGTACGCGCGACACACGGGTGCGCGCGATCAGTTCGTGCGCCAGGCGCAGGTCCAGCGGCGGCAGGGCGACGGCCTGGTCGTTGATGACTTCCACGGCCGTGCCGCCCCGGCCGAACGCGATCACCGGGCCGAACACGGGATCGTCGGCGATACCGGCGATCAGTTCACGCGCCTTCGGGCGCAGCACCGTCGGTTGCACCAGTACGCCTTCGATGCGCGCTTCGGGGCGACGTTCGCGCGCGCGCTGCAGGATGCCGGCGGCGGCTTCGCGCACGGCGTGCGCGTTCGGCAGGTTGAGGCGCACGCCGTCGACGTCCGACTTGTGCGGGATGTCGGGCGAGAGGATCTTCACCGCCACCGTCCTGCCTTCCGCGAGCAACGGCGCCGCGATGCGGGCCGCATCTTCTGCGTCGACCGCGCGCCACAGCGGTGCCATCGGAATGCCGTAGGCGGCGAGCAGCTGGGTGGTAGCCAGCGGGTCCAGCCACGTCTGGCCGGCATCCAGCGCGGTGTCGACCAGCGTGCGCGCCATCGCCACGTCGGGACTGAAGTCTTCCGGCAGGCTCGGCGGCGTCTCCATCAACGCGGCCTGCACCTCGCGGTGGCGCACCAGGTGCATGAAGCCGGCGACCGCATCGGACTCGTTGGGGTAGCGCGGCACGTGCGCGGCATCGAGCACGGCTTCGGCCTGGGGATCGTTGCCCAGCCATACGGTGAACACCGGCTTGCGCGACGTCGCCGCCGCGCCACGGCCCAGCACGCCGACCACCGCATCGGCCGCCTCCGCGGAGGACGACAGCACGGTAGGCACGTTGACCGCCAGCAACGCGTCGTTCTCCGGATCCGCCAGCAGCGCTTCGATCGTCGCCGCGTAGCGATCGGCATCGATGTCGGTCAACAGGTCCACCGGGTTGGTGCGCGACCAGCCGACCGGCAGGATGCGGTCCAGCGCATCGCGTGTGCTGTCGGACAGCGCCGCCAGCGTGCCGCCCTGTTCGTACAGGTGGTCGACCGACAGCGCACCGACGCCGCCGCCGTTGGTGAGGATGGCGAGCCGTCGGCCCTGGAACGGCCGCACCTGTCCCAGCGTGCGCGCCGCCGCGAACAGCTCGTGCAGCGAGCGCACCCGCAGCAGGCCGGCGCGCCGGAAAGCCGCGCCGTAGACCGCATTCGGTTTGGCGAGGTTCTGCGTGTGCGTGCTGCCGGCCGGAGTGACCTTCGCGTTGCCGCTGTGGCCGGACTTCACCACGACGACGGGCTTGGTGCGCGCGGCCGCACGGGCGGCGGACATGAACTTGCGCGCGTCGCGGATCGCTTCCACGTACAGCAGGATCGCGCGGGTGCGGTGGTCGGTGGCGAAGTAGTCGAGCAGGTCGGCGAAGTCGACATCCAGCGCATCGCCCAGCGACACGACGGCGGAGAAACCGACCGGCTGGCTCATGCTCCATTCCACCAGGCCGCCGGAAATCGCGCCGGACTGCGAAATCAGCGCGAGGTCGCCCGCCTTCGGGAAGCGGCTGGCCAGGCTGGCGTTGAGGCGCGCATGCGGCGCGATCACCCCCAGGCAATTCGGGCCGAGCACGCGCAGGCCCTTCTCGCGCGTCAACGCCTCCAGCTGCGCCGCCGGCGAACCGGGGCCGCTGCCCATCGCCGCGGTGAGCACGACCACGGCGGCCGCACCTTTCTCCGCGGCTTCGGCGGCCAGCTGCGGCACCGTTGCCGCGGGCGTGGCGATCACCACCAGGTCCGGCGTCCACGGCAGATCGCGCAGGTGGCGTACCGTCGCCACGCCGTCCATCGGCGAGGGGTGCTTGTTGACCAGGCCGATGGGGCCGGCGAAGCCGGCGTTGAGCAGGTTCTCCACCACCGCGCGGCCCACCGAACGCGGACGCGACTGGCTGCCGACCACGGCGACGGCGCGCGGGCGGAAGATCGAGTCGAGGCGGTAGGTGCTCATGGCAGGAAGGCGATCTCCATGTGGCGGCTAGGGTAACGCGCCGCCTGTTGCACGGGCATGCGCGCCGTCACGCGAGTTTGAGCGTGTCCGGGTAAGGCGGAGTATCCGGATAGTCGCCCGCCGCGAGGTGCGACTGAAGGTCGCGCCACCAGCCGGGCTGGAACAGCGCGCCGTGCGCGGCCTTCAGCGCTTTCGCCTGCGGCTCGGGCAGGCCGAGGAACTGCGGGAACCGCTCCGGGAACACATCGCCGGCGTCCACATGGAACCACGGCGCATCGGCCATCTGTTCTTCGTAGCTCTCCGCCTGCGGCCAATCGCGAAACCGGCAGTCGGTGACCAGCCGCAGTTCGTCGTAGTCGTAGAAGACCACGCGACCGTGGCGGGACACGCCGAAGTTCTTCAGCAGCATGTCGCCGGGGAAGATGTTGTTGCGCGCCATGTCCTTGATGGCCTGCCCGTAGTCGAGCGCGGCGGCGCGCGCGGCCTCGGGCTTCTGCTCGCGCAGGTAGAGGTTCAACGGCCGCAACCGGCGCTGCACGTAGCACAGCGCGATGACGAGGTCGTCGCCGTCTTCGCTGATGCTCTGCGCGCAGCTCTCGCGCAGTTCCTGCAGCAAGGCCGGCGCAAAGCGCGCGCGCGGAAAGCGCAGGAAACGGAACGCCTGCGTGTCCAGCAGCCGGCCGACGCGATCCAGGTGGAAGACCAGGTCGTACTTGTCTTCCACGTCCTGCCGGCTCATCGCCTTGGGATAGGCGAACCGGTCGCGGATCACCTTGAACACCAGCGGGTAGCTGGGCAGCGTGAACACCGCCATCACCATGCCGGGTGTGCCTTCGGCATGCACCAGCCGTTCGTCCGGATGCGCGGCGAAATGGTGGAAGAACGTGCGATAGCGCTCGGTCTTGCCCTGCTTGGCGCGGCCGAGCACGGTGTAGATCTCGTCGATCGGCTTGCCCGGCAGCAGCGAGCGCAGGAACACCACGGCATCGCCGACCGTCGCCAGGTCGGCATGGAAGTAGCTGCGCGAGGTACCGAACAGGTGCGCCACGTCGCCGCGATGGGTCAGCACGGCCTCCGCCTTCAGCTGGCCGCCGTCGTTCACCAGCGCGATCACGCAGGGCGAGAACCGATGTTCGCCGAACACGCGCCCGACCAGATAGGCGCGCCGCTCGCGGTAGAACACGGTGTCCAGCAGCTCGATGCCGCGCACCGGCTGCGCGCCCCAGTGCGCCAGGTCGTCCTGCAGCCGCACCGCGATCGCCGCCGCGCAGCGGGTGCGGTGCGCGTAGGGCACGTCGAAGCCGTAGTCCGCCAGCACGCGCGCGAAGGTGTCGGTCGGACGTTGTTCGGAGACCGCATAGCTGTGGCGCGCGACCGGGTGGGTGATCGCGTCGGTGGGTTCCACATCGAGTGCGACGAATTCCAGCGCCGGATCCACACCACGGATGCGCAGGAAGCGGCGGCTCAGCGTGTTGTAGAAGGTCTTGTAGAGCTCGCGGTCGAGCTGGCCGGCGACCAGTGTCTCGAACGCGGCGCGTGCAGCGATCCACTGCGCCCGGTCGTGCGCCTGCCCGAGCAACGCCGACTGCAGGCGCAGCGCGCACTCGGCGATGCACTGGTCGTAGAGCGCGATGCGTTCGACGGCATCGGCGCGCGCGGCGGACCAATCCTGCGTTTCGAAGCGGCGCTTCGCGCGCTGCGTGATCTCGGCGAACCGCGCGTGGTAGTCCGCGAAGGCGTCATGGATCAGGCGGGCGATGGCATCGGCGGGGACCATGCGCGCGATGTTAGCCGGCACCCGCTGGAGTCATCGCTCCACCGCGATGCCGACCTGCTCCAGCAGCCAGCTGCGCACCTTGCGGAAGCCGGGATGGCCCAGGCTGCGTTCCGGATACACCAGGTAGTGGGCGAAGTCGGCCTGCAGCCGCTTCTTCGTCAGCGTGACCAGCCGCCCGGCCTTCACCAGCGGCTCGGCCAGCGTCCAGCGCGCGAGCGCCACGCCCACGCCTTGTGCCGCCGCCTGGTGCAGCGTCTCGGTATCGTCGAACTGGGCGACATAGCGCGCGGGCGGCTGGCCCCCAAAATGTTCGAACCAGTCTTTCCATCGATTGGCCGGATCGCCCAGCAACGGCAGCTTCGCCATCTGGTCCGGCGCCGGCCGGCCGTGCTGTTTCAGCAGGGCAGGGCTGGCGACCGGGGTGATCCATTCGTGGAAGAGGAACTCCGCGTGCACGTTCGGCCAGCGACCGCCGCCGAGCCGCAGCGCCAGGTCCACCGGTTCGCGCTCGAAATCCACCACGTGCGTGCTCGACTGCAGGTTGAGGCCGAGTTCCGGATGTTGGGCCAGGAACGCGGGCAGGCGCGGCACCAGCCAGGCCGTGGCCATGGAGGGAATCAGGCTCAGTGTCACCGTGTGATCGTTGCGCAGCGTGGCGCGCCGCAACGCGTGCTCGATGGTGTCCAGCGGCCCGGAGATGGCATCGAACAGGCGTTGGCCTTCCGGCGTCAGTTCCACGCCGCGGGGACCGCGCGCGAGCAGCTTGTGGCCCAGTCGCTGTTCCAGCAGCCGCATGCGATGGCTCAGTGCGCTGACGGTGAGGTGCATCGCCTCGGCGGCGCGGGTGAGGTTGCGCAGGCGCGCGGCCGTCACGAAGGCATCCACCTGGTCCAGCGGCAGTCGGCTCATCTTGAATCCACCTCAAGGCTGGCTTGCGGAGCTTTCGCTTTTTCGGGGTCGATCATGCGCCTACCTTGGGAGTCCTTCAAGCCGGATACCGGCGCCACGGAGCAGTCCCATGCAAACCGGAACCAGGAAGCAGTGGTGGCAGCAGCTGGGTGGAATGAGCCAGGGCATGCTGTTCCTGCAGGGTCATATCGCCCACACCGACAGCCCTCCGCCGCAACCCGTGCACCAGCACCACGTCCACGACGCGGCCGGCCAGGTCCGTCATCGCGAGGCGGTACAGCGGCTCAGCGCACGCCGGCTGCGTGCGATGACGTCGTTGTCGCTGTTCCGCTAGGCGGTCAGGCCTTCACGTAGACCCAGGCGTCGCGCCCGGAGGTCAGGCGGACCTGCACGCGCGCGTAGTCGGCCACCTCATAGCGGTCCGCCGCGGCGAGTTCGTCGGCCGTGATGCGGAAGACGGTGCCTGTTACCGCGTCGGCCGGGTTGCCGCTGGCGCTGACGATCGGATGGAAGCGTTCCCCGCTGACGGCCAGCACGTCGGGATCGGTGATCTCCACCATCGTGCGGACGAAGCCCGGCATCGCGTCGGTCTCGCCATCGAGGCGGCGGCCGAACGACGACAACTGCACGCTTTCCAGCTGCAGCGTGCCATAGGAAAACAGCAGGACGTCGGCGGTATCGGTCATTGCATGCTCCGGGCACGGAGGGCGAGGGTTCGCCGGAAAAACACGACGCCCGGCGCAGGGCCGGGCGTCGACAACAGCACGGGGCGCGCGTGCCTCAGGCCGACAGGGCCGCCAGCGCGTCGTTGAACGTCTTGCTGGGACGCATCGCCGCCGCGGTCTTCGCGATATCGGGGTGGTAGTAGCCGCCGATGTCGAGCGCCTTGCCCTGCGCGCCGTTCAACTCGCCGATGATCATGGCTTCGTTGTCGGCCAGAGCCTTCGCCAGCGGCGCGAACTTCGCCTTCAATTCGGCGTTCTCGTCCTGCGCGGCCAGGGCCTGCGCCCAATACAGGGCCAGGTAGAAGTGGCTGCCGCGGTTGTCGAGCTCGCCGACTTTGCGCGCGGGCGAGCGGTTCTCGTCGAGGATGCGGCCATTCGCCACGTCCAGCGCGTTGGCCAGCACCTTGGCGGGCGTATTGAGATAACGCTGGCCCAGGTGTTCCAGCGATGCCGCCAGCGCGAGGAACTCGCCCAGCGAATCCCAACGCAGGTAGTCCTCTTCCAGGAACTGCTGCACGTGCTTCGGCGCCGAGCCGCCGGCACCGGTCTCGAACAGGCCACCGCCGGCCATCAGCGGGACGATCGACAGCATCTTCGCGCTGGTGCCCAGTTCCATGATCGGGAACAGGTCGGTCAGGTAGTCGCGCAGCACGTTGCCGGTCACCGAGATGGTGTCCTCGCCCTTGCGGGTGCGTTCCAGCGACACCTTCATGGCCTCGACCGGCGGCAGGATGCGGATGTCGAGCGCGTCGGTGGTGTAGTCCTTCAGGTAGCGCTCAACCTTGGCGATCACCTGCGCGTCGTGCGCGCGGGCCTTGTCGAGCCAGAAGATCGCCGGTGTCTTGCTGAGGCGCGCACGGCCGACCGCCAGCTTCACCCAGTCCTGGATCGGCGCGTCCTTGGTCTGGCACATGCGCCAGATGTCGCCGGCCTCGACCTTCATGTCGAACACCACCTGGCCGGCGTCGTCGGTGACGCGCACGCTGCCGTCGGCGGGGATCTGGAAGGTCTTGTCGTGGCTGCCGTATTCCTCGGCCTTCTGCGCCATCAGGCCGACGTTGGGCACGCTGCCCATCGTGGCCGGATCGAACGCGCCGTTGGCGCGGCAGTCGTCGATCACGGCCTGGTAGATACCGGCGTAGCAGCGGTCCGGGATGACGGCCTTGGTGTCCTGCAGCTTGCCTTCGGCATTCCACATCCTGCCGGAGTCGCGGATCATCGCCGGCATCGAGGCGTCGACGATCACGTCGCTCGGCACGTGCAGGTTGGTGATGCCCTTGTCGGAATTCACCATCGCCACCGCGGCACTGTCGGCATAGACGGCCTGCAGATCGGCCTTGATCGTCTCCTGCTGGTCGGCCGGGAGCGTGCCCAGGCGCGCGTACAGGTCGCCGATGCCGTTGTTGGCATCGAAGCCGATCTGCTCCAGCACCGCGGCATGCTTGGTCAGCGCCGCCTTGTAATACTCGTTGACCACCACGCCGAACATGATCGGGTCGGAGACCTTCATCATCGTGGCCTTCAGGTGCAGCGAGAACAGCACGCCCTTGGCCTTGGCGTCGGCGATCTCGGCGGCGACGAACGCGGCCAGCGCCTTGCGGCTCATCGAAGCGGCGTCGACGATCTCGCCGGCCTTCACCTTCACCTTGTCCTTCAGCACGGTGACGGTGCCGTCGGCGGCGACCAGTTCGATCTTCAGCGCGCCATCGCTGGCCAGCGTGGCCGACTGTTCGCTACCGAAGAAATCGCCGGCCGCCATGTGGGCGACGTGCGACGTCGAGTCCTTGCTCCACGCGCCCATGCGGTGCGGGTGCTTGCGGGCGAAGTTCTTCACCGACAGCGGCGCGCGGCGGTCGGAATTGCCTTCGCGAAGCACCGGGTTCACCGCGCTGCCCTTGACCTTGTCGTAGCGCGCCTTGGCGTCCTTTTCCTTCTCGTCCTTCGGCTCTTCCGGGTAGTCCGGCAGCGGGTAGCCCTGCGCCTGCAGTTCCTTGATGGCGGCCTTCAGCTGCGGCACCGAGGCGCTGATGTTGGGCAGCTTGATGATGTTGGCTTCCGGCTGCGTGGCCAGCTGGCCCAGCTCGGCCAGGTCATCGTTGATCTTCTGTGCGTCGGCCAGGAACTCGGGGAACTGCGACAGGAGGCGGCCGGCCAGCGAGATGTCGCGGGTTTCCACGGCGATGCCGGCGGGGGCGGTGAACGCCTCGACGATCGGCAGCAGCGACTGGGTGGCGAGGAACGGGGCTTCGTCGGTGAGGGTGTAGATGATGCGGGGCGTATCCGACATGGGGATCAGGACTCTCGACAAGGGGCGATGGGGAACTCAGCGCGCCATTGTCGCGTGTCGCCGCACGCAGGGCAAAACGAGGGGGTATGGATGGGGCCGTGGTGTCCCGGGACAGCGGCCCGTGCCCGGACGGTTGCGAGCGGAGCCTTGGAGTAGCGGCATTCGCGCAAAAAAAAGCGGGCGTGGATCGCTCCACGCCCGAGCTTGCCCCACACACGTGGGAGAGAGACTTGCCTTGCGGGTTACTTGACTTCGATTTCCTGCGTCATGCCGACCGGCTGACCGTTGAGGGTCACGTCGACCTTGTACTTGCCGGCAGGCCAGTCGGTGGCCTTGGTGAACTCGACGTTGGTGGTCCCGGCGTCCTCGGCCTTCACGGTCGCGGACTGCTTGCCGGCTTCCTGGCCGTCCTGATACGTCAACTTGGCTTCGACCGCGGCGTCCGCGGGCGTCGCTGCGTCGGTCTTCACCGACACGATGATCTTGTCCTTCACGCCGAAGGTGCTGACGGCGGCCACAGACTTGTCGGCGGCGACCGTGTTGCCGACCGTCACGCTGGTCGCGCTCACCGGAGCCGGCGCGGGCTCGACCGGGGCCGGCGCAGGCGCCGGTTCCACCACGGCCGGCGGTGCGGCGACGGGTTCTTCCTTCTTCTTGCAGCCGACCAGTGCGACAGTGCCGACGAGCGCGGCGGCCAGGACGTAGGGGATGCGGTTCTGCTTCATGGGTTCGGTCCTTGTGGATGAAGTGGAGGGGCGATCAGGCGTCGGCGGGCTTCGGCGGCAGCTTGATCACCTGCCCCGGGAAGATGCGGTCCGGGTCTTCGATGACGTCGCGATTGGCCTCGAAGATCTGCTTCCACGCGTTGGCGCTGCCGTAATGCGCCTTGGCGATTTTGGAGAGCGTGTCGCCCTTCTCGATGGTGTAGCTCTGCTCGCCGATGATCTCTTCCGTGCTGTCGACCCGTGCGGTGACGTCGGAGAAGTCAGCCTTCTCGACGATTTGTTCGGTGGACGTCACCTTCGCAGTCACATCCGAAAAGTCGGCCTTCTTCTCTGTGCTCATTGCAACCACCCTTCCTGGCGGGCTGTTGGGATGAGCAAGCCTTGCACGCGCGTTGTTAAGAAACCATAGCGCGCGTGTGAAATCGGCTCAATTGTTAGACGTGCAACATTACTGTCGCATATCGCGCTTCATGAGCGGGACATTCATGTCGGCGGTGGCCCGCCATGGATTGATGTCCAGGCCGCCGCGGCGGGTGTACCGGGCTTCCACCGACAGCGAGGCCGGGCAGCAGTGCGCGAGGACGTCGTGGAAGATGCGTTCGACGCACTGCTCGTGGAACTCGGCGTGGTCGCGGAAGCTCACCAGGTAGCGCAGCAGCTCGACGCGGTCGATGCGGGGGCCGCGGTAGCGGACGATCACCGTCGCCCAATCGGGCTGGCCGGTGACCGGGCAGTTCGACTTCAGCAGTTCGGACGACAGCACCTCATCGACCTGCACTTCCGGATCGGCGGCGAGGAAGTCGGCACGCGGTGGACCGTAGTAGTCGATCTCCACGTCCAGGCCGTCGAGAGAGTCGCCTTCCGGCGCTTCCGCCATCGGCGGCAGGCCCAACGCCACGCCCACGTCGGCGCCGGCCCGCGCCGAGAGATCCGTGGTGATGCGCTCGATCACCGCGGCATCGCTGTTGAAGCGCGTGCTGTTGAGCGAGTTGAGGTAGAGCTTGAGCGACTTGGATTCGATCAGGCACGGCGACGTGCACGGCACGGTCAGCGTGGCGGTCGCCACGCGCGGCTTGCCCCGGGCGTCCAGCCAGCTCAGTTCGTACGCATGCCAGCGGTCGTGGCCGACGAACGGCAGGGCATCGGCCGCGATGCCGATCTCATCGCGAGCGCCCTGGCGCGGGATCGGGAAGAGGAGGGTGGGGTCGTACTGCGTCGGGTACGCGACCTCGCGACCCAACGAGGAATCCTGGGGAGTGCTCATGCCGCCATTCTACGGACGGCGCCTAAAGCGGCGGTGTATAACGCCACGGTCTCCAGCGAGGACGCGATGATGAGGGCATGGGTGGCCACCGGGGTGTGCGTGCTGCTGTCGGCCTGCGCCAGCGGGCCGGCCACGGGGGGCGGACCGCCGTCCGACACGTTGCCGGACGACGGCATCGTGCGTCCCGAGGGCAAGGCGCCGGTGGCGATGCGTGTGGGCCAGGTGCTGGAGATCGCCCTCATGGCCAATCCGAGTACCGGCTACCAATGGGCATTCACCGCGGACGGCGCGCCCGTGCTGGCGCGTACTACCGGCCCCGCGACGCCACCGCCGATGGACACCCAACCGCCGATGCCCGGCGCCCCGTCGATCGCGCGCTGGTGGTTCCGCGCGGAGACGCCCGGCCAGACGACGGTGCGGCTCGAATACCGGCGACCCTGGGAGAAGGTGCCGCCGGTGGAAGTGGCCGAGTACGAAATCCACGTCCGCTGACGGCGCCGCAGGGTCGCATTCGCCTTCCACGCAAGGCAAAGTGAAGCCTCCCCCGAAGGCCAGGGAGGCCGACATGACGTTCAACCCGACCTTCCTGCTGCTGTCGATCGCGATGGCGGTGCCCGGCATCGCACAGACGCCGCCTGCATCCAATGCGACGCCCCCGGCTCCTCCCGCCGTCGCCCCGGCGCCTGTGGTGACATCGCCAGTACCCGTCCCTGATCCCGTGTATGCCGCCTGCATCGCCGACCTGCGCACGGTCGCGGAGAAGCAGGGCATCACGGCGGCCAGCTTCGACACGTCCACGCGAGGCCTGCTCGCCGACATGAGCGTGCTGGACCTGCTGGATGCGCAACCCGAATTCACCACGCCGCTGTGGGACTACCTGGCCGCCCTGGTCGACGACCAGCGCGTCGCCGACGGCCAGGCCATGCTGGCGACGCACCGCGACCTCCTTGATCGCGTGGCGCTGGCCTATGGCGTCGATGCCGCCACGGTGGTGGCGGTATGGGGTGTGGAGAGCGACTACGGCCGCGTGTTCGGCAAGCGCCCATTGTTGGTATCGCTGTCGACGCTGTCGTGCTTCGGTCGGCGGCAGGGGTTCTTCCGCGGTGAGTTCCTCACCACGCTGAAGCTGCTGCAGGCAGGCGACGTGCGGGTGGACGGCTTGAATGGTTCCTGGGCCGGTGCGTTCGGCCACACCCAGTTCATGCCGAGTACGTACGAACGCATCGCGGTCGACTTCGATGGCGACGGCCGGCGCAACCTGATCGACAGCATTCCCGATGCGCTGGCCTCCACCGCGAACTATCTGGTGAAGTCCGGCTGGCGCACCGGCGAGCCGTGGGGCTACGAAGTGAAGCTGCCCCCGGGCTTCGATTTCGCGCAGGCCGGTCGCACCAACCGCAAGCCGCTGACGCAGTGGGTGGCGCAGGGCGTCGCCCGCATCGACGGCCAGCCGCTGCCGGCCGACGAGCGCAACGCGGCGGTACTGGTGCCGACTGGCGCCGCGGGTCCCGCCTTCGTCGTGTTCAAGAACTACGACGCGATCTATTCGTACAACGCCGCTGAGAGTTATGCGCTGGCCATCGCGCTGCTCGCCGACCGACTGCGCGGTGGCGGCGGCCTGGTCGCCGCATGGCCGACCGACGATCCCGGGATAGGGCGTCCGCAGCGTCGCGAACTGCAGACGCTGCTGCTCGCACGCGGACACGCCATCGGCGCGGCGGACGGCATGATCGGCACGCAGACGCGGCGGGCGATCGTCGTCGAACAACAGCGCCTGGGCCTGCAGCCTGCCGATGGTCGGGCGGGTGCGAAAATACTCGCCGCGCTGAAGGCGGAAGGGCCGCCCGTCGCGCCAACGGAGCCGCAAAAACCGTGAGTGCATTACCCGAGGGGATCATCCAAGAGAGTTGGCAGGACCTCGACGTGCTGCGCGTGGAGACCCCGTTCTCCGTCGCGCGCTTCAGCCTGCATGGCGGGCAGGTGCTCTCGTTCGTACCGACCGGCTTCGACGACCTCCTGTGGTTGTCGCCGACCACGGCGACGCCGCCGAAGGCGATCCGCGGCGGCGTGCCGGTGTGCTGGCCCTACTTCGGCCGGCAGGGACAACCAGACGACGCGCCCCAGCATGGCCATGCACGCGTGTCGTGCTGGCCGCTGACCGACGTGCGGCGCGAGGCCGATGGCAGTGTCGTGCTCAAGCTCGTGCTGCCGTTGCGCGACGGGGTGCCGCTCGAACTGATCCAGACCGTGCATGTCGGGCGCGAGCTCCGGCAGAGCCTGGACACGCTTCATCGTGGTGACGCGCCGGTCGTGCTGACGCAGGCGCTGCATACGTATTTCCGGGTCGCAGATGCCGCACAGGTGCGCGTCAGCGGTCTCGATGGCCTGCGCTATGCGGACAAATACGACGGCTGCACGCACGTGCAAACCGGCGACTGGACGCTGCAGGACCCGCGGGACCCGGGCCGCAGCGACCGGATCTATACCGGCACAGGCCATCGATTCGACCTCATCGATCCCGCCGGCGGCCGCCGTATCCGGCTGGACACCTTCGGCAGTCGTTCGCTGGTGGTATGGAATCCCGGCGACGCAGGTGCGGCCGCGATCGGCGACCTGCCCGACCAGGGCTGGCGCAGCTTCGTCTGCCTTGAGGCCGCGAACGCCGGGGACGATGCGATCGAACTGGAGCCGGGGCAGCGGCACCGGCTGACCCAGGTAGTGTCGGTGGCGACGCGCTAGGACGACGATCCACCCGGCGGCGCGGCATGCCCTACACTTGCGCACCTTTTCGCCGGTCCGCGCCGTGAACGCCGAAGCTCCCGCACACGCTGGCCGCCGCGCCGCCCTGATCTTCATCTTCGTCACGGTGCTGATCGACATCCTGTCGTTCGGCGTGATCATTCCGGTACTGCCCGGCCTGGTCCGGCAGTTCACCGGCGGCGATTTCGTGGAGGCCGCCTGGTGGGTGGGCACGTTCGGCATGCTGTTCGCCGCCATCCAGTTCATCTGTACACCGATCCAGGGGGCGCTCTCCGACCGCTTCGGTCGCCGTTCGGTGATCCTGCTCTCATGCCTGGGCCTGGGCATCGACTTCGTGCTGATGGCGTTGGCGCAATCGTTGCCGTGGTTGCTGGTCGCGCGCATTTTCTCGGGCGTGTTCTCGGCCAGCTTCACCACGGCCAACGCGTACATCGCCGACATCACCGCGCCGGAGAAGCGCGCACAAGCCTTCGGGATGATCGGTGCGGCGTTCGGCGTGGGCTTCATCATCGGCCCCATCATCGGCGGCCAGCTGGGTGCGATCGACCTGCGGCTGCCGTTCTGGTTCGCGGCCGGACTCGCGTTGCTGAACTTCTTGTACGGCTGGTTCGTGCTGCCCGAGTCGTTGCCGAAGGAACGCCGCACGCCGACGTTCGACTGGTCGCATGCCAATCCGATCGGTTCGATGGCGCTGCTGAAGCGCTATCCGCAGGTCTTCGGTCTCGCGGCCGTCGTGCTGATCGCCAACCTGGCGCACTACGTCTATCCCAGCGTGTTCGTGCTGTTCGCCGAGTACCAGTACCACTGGAACGAACAGCAGGTCGCGTGGGTACTCGCCGCCGTCGGCGTATGCAGTGTGATCGTGCAGGCGGGCCTGGTCGGCCGGGTCGTGCCGAAGTTCGGCGAGCGTCGCACGCTGCTGTTCGGTCTGGCCTGCGGCGTGATCGGTTTCTGCATCTACGGCGCGGCCGATCTCGGCTGGATGTTCCTGATCGGCCTGCCGATCAGCGCGCTGTGGGGCCTGGCGGGCCCGGCGACGCAGGCGCTGATCACGCAGCAGGTGGGTGCGGACGTGCAGGGCCGTGTGCAGGGCGCGCTGATGAGCCTGGTCAGCCTGGCCGGTATCGTCGGCCCGATGATGTTCGCGGGCACGTTCGCGCTGTTCATCGGCAAGGCCGCGCCTGCGCACGTGCCGGGTGCGCCGTGGCTGCTGGCGGCGCTGTTGCTCGCCATCGGCTGGCTGGTGGGTTGGCGCTTCGCAAAATCGCCGTCGCACCCGACGCATTGAAACGAAAAAGGCCGCCCTCGGGCGGCCTTCTCCGTTGCGCGACAAGCGCGATGGATCAATCGTTCTCGACGTGGATGATCTCGCCGGTGTTGGCGGCCAGATGGATCTCGACGTCGTTGCCGTCGGCGCGTTCGGCCTCGGCCTTCCAGACGCCGTCGTCGAAGTCGATGTCATGCACCTTGGAATAGCCGGCGGCGGCCAGCTTCGCCTTGACGTCGTTCTCGCTGAGGTTGGACACCAGCTTCTCGGCCACGATGTCGCCACTGGCCGGATTGATGCGGACGTCGACGCGGTCGCCGTTGGCGCTGGTCGCGTCGGTCTCCCACTGGCCGTCCTCGAAATCGAGATCGTCGATGTTGGTGTAGCCCTTCTCGGTCAGCAGCGCGCGGACCTGCGGCTCCTTCAGCGCGTCCTTGCCGGCGGTCGGTGCGGGCGCCTGCGCGAACGCGGCACCCGACAGCGCGGCGAGGGCGGCGAGCGTCAACAGGCGATGGCGGTAGCGGATGGTCTGCATGGGAATCTCCTATTGGGGATGGGGTGGACCGATCCTGCCCACGCCCCCATCACCCCCAGGTGAATCCGTGCCGCTGAAACTGAACACTCCACGCCGCGTTCACCCGCATGAGCGGAACGCGAATGCGGGTCAGGTGCGACGCAGCACCAGCAACGTCACCACGCCCGCCAGCAGGCCCCAGAACGCCGAACCGATACCCGCGAGCGACAGGCCCGATGCGGTGACGAGGAAGGTCACCAGCGCAGGTTCGCGCTCGGCTTCTTCGCGCAAGGCGGCCGCCAGGCTGTTGCCGATGGTGCCCAGCAGCGCGATGCCCGCGATGGCCAGAATCAGTTCCTTCGGGAAGGCGGCGAACAGCGCCGCCACCGTCGCGCCGAACAGGCCGACCAGCAGGTAGAACACGCCGGCCGCGATGGCCGCCACGTAGCGGCGCGCCGCATCCTCGTGCGCTTCGCGGCCCATGCAGATCGCCGCGGTGATCGCCGCCAGGTTGAGCGCGAACGCACCGAACGGCGCCAGCACCAGGTTGACCACGCCGATCCAGCCGACCACCGGCGAAATCGGAATTGGATACCCGGATGCGCGGATCACCGCCACGCCGGGGACGTTCTGCGAGGCCATCGTCACGATGAACAAGGGCAATGCGATGCCGATGACCGCGGCGAACGAGAACGTCGGCGTGGTGAAGATCGGTTTCGCCAACTGCAACGACAGGCCGTCCACGCGCAGCAGGCCGAGCGCGCCCGCGATCGCGACGCCGACCAGCAGCGTGAGGATCACCGCATAGCGCGGCAGCCATCGCCGGGCGAGCAGGTAGACCGCGAACATCGTCAGCACCATGCCCAGTTGCGTCTTCATCGAGGCGAACGCATCGATGCCGAAGCGCAGCAGCACGCCCGCCAGCATGCCGGAGGCGAGCGAGACGGGAATGCGGCTGATCATCCGTTCGAAGAAGCCCGAGAAGCCGCATGCGACGATCAGCAACGCCGACAGCAGGAACGCGCCGATCGCGTCCGACAGCGGCAGCCCCGCCGCACTGCTGATCAGCATCGCGGCGCCGGGCGTGGACCATGCCGTCACCACCGGCATGCGGTAGCGCAACGACAGGCCGATGCACGTCAGGCCCATGCCCAGCCCGAGCGCCCACATCCACGAGGAGATCTCTTCCGGCGACGCACCCAGCGACTGCGCGGCCTGGAACACGATCACGGCCGAACTGGCGAAGCCGACCAGCACGGTGACGAAGCCGGCCGCGATGGCGGACGCCGAGAGGTCTTTCAGTAGATGGCGGGGTGGGGAACTCATTGCTGCTGCGGTACCTGTAGGAGCGACGTGAGTCGCGACCGTAAGAATGAAACTACCCTCGTCCTTTCGTTGCGTGTGGTTCCGGTCTCAAAGAAGTGCCGGCGTGCGGTCGCGACTCACGTCGCTCCTACAAGGAGCCCTCGCTTGGTTACGGCCTCGCACCATCGCTTCGCCACCGTCAATGATGTGGTGCACACCGCTTCGTCGGTCACCGTGGTCACCGCGCGCTCCAGCAGCTGGATGTCGGCTTCGTGCTGGCGCGCCACGTGCGGATCCTCGAAGAAGATCACGCGCTGGCAGCGATGCTCGAGCACCCGGTCGGCGATCTGCGCGTCGCCGCCGAGGGGGCCGCTCTGGAAGCGCTCCACCCACGGCGTGTCCTGCGGCCAACCGCGGCTCCAGGCCAGTTCATTGAGGCGCAGGCCGGTGGTGCCGGTCGCCATGCGGTGGGCGAAGCGGGACAGCACGTCGAAATACGCGTCGGCGAAGGCGAGCATCTGCGGCTTCATCGCGTCATGCGCGATCAACGCCAGCGTCTGCGATTCCAGCGCATGGAACCGGTCCGCGCCGCGATCGGGCGCAAGGCCGGCGTGGATGCGCTCCATCTCGATCCAGTCGCGCGCCGACGCCACCGTCGACAGGAACGGCTTGCCATGGATCACGCACTGGCGCTTCAGCGCGGTGGCTTCGGGGAAGATCGAGGACGGATCGACCGGATCGATGAAGTAGATCGCGCCGTCGAGGCTGCGCTCGGCGCCCTCCAGGCCGACGACTTCCGCCACGAGTTTCATCAGTCCGCCGTCGCGGCCGTACGGATACCGCTTGAGCCCTTCGTAGCCGCGCAGCATGCCGGCGGCGGCGATCGCATCATGCGTACGACCCACCGCATGCAGGGCGAGTCGAAGGTCGCGGATGCCCGGCTCGCAGGCGCGCAGCCAGCGGAACAGCGCCGCGTCCTCGGTGTGGTGGTGCAGCCGGTTGGCGGCGAGGCCCAGGCGCATGATCGATCGAAAGCAGGGAAGGGGCCCGAGTCTAGCCCAAGGCGCGCCTCATCCGGATACGTCGCTCACGATGACGGGGTTTCCGTGACGGGCTCGCCAGCAACGTCCTTGTCCTTTGCCTCATCGGTCTTGCCGCGGTGGGCCGGGCAATCGAGATCGGTAAGTGCTTCGATCCCCACGATCGTCCAGCGCCGGTTGGAAAGACTGCCGTCATGTTTGGCGGCATACCGGTAGGTGGTGCAAGGCTCGACCGTCAGGGGCAGCGACTGGCGCGTGAGCTCGCCGTTCCGACCGCGCTTGCTGGATGCGACTTCAAGCCAATGGAAACCGGGTCGCATCTTCACTTTCGTGGGGAGATCCGGGTGTCGCTTCCCATCCACGGAGATGACGAGGAGATCGTAGACGTCCGGGTCCGCGCGTGCGATGACCTCCCCGTCGAAGGCGCCGTAATCGGGCCCGTAGACGCTCTTCCGGTCGCGTGCGTCCAACGAAAGGCTGACGGCCAGCAAGGCCGCCATGAGCAGGATTCTCTTCATCGACGCATCCCCATGGCCGGTGGCGAAGCGCAGGACGCACGAGCGCCCTACGGTGTGTGCGCCGGAGTTTACGCGAGTCCGGCGAGCCGCCTGCTATGCCAGCAGCAACGTCGCGATGCTCCCCGCCGCGTCGCGCCCTTCGGCCACCGCGGTGACCACCAGGTCGGCGCCGCGGACCGCGTCGCCGCCCGCGAACAGCTTCGGGTGCGTGGTCTGGAACGGCAGGCGATCGCCGCCGCCAGCGACGATGCGGCCATTCGGCGTGCCTTCCACGCCGACCTCGGCCAGCCACGCCGGCACCGTCGGCGAGAAGCCGAACGCGATGATCACCACGTCCGCCTCCAGCACCGATTCGCTGCCTTCGACCGGCACCGCGTTCTGGCGGCCGCGCGCGTCCGGTTCGCCCAGCTTCGTCTCGACCACCTGCACGCCGGCCACGAGGCCGTCGTCGCCTGCCACGATGCCGAGCGGCTGGCGGTTGAACAGGAAGCGCACGCCTTCTTCGCGCGCATTGGCGACTTCACGGGCGGAGCCCGGCATGTTGGCCTCGTCGCGGCGGTAGGCACAGGTGACCTTGGCCGCGCCGAGCCGGATCGCGCTGCGCACGCAGTCCATGCCGGTATCGCCGCCGCCGAGCACGACCACGCGCTTGCCGTGCAGGTCCGGCAGCTGCAGCTTGTCTTCCCAACCGGCGATCGCGCGGCCCCAGGGATCGTTGCCGCTGACGATGCGGCCGTTCTGGACCAGGAAGGGCAGGGCCGGCAGCACGCCGTCCAGGTCCTGGCCGGGCAGGCCGCCATCGGTATAGCGGTAGGCGCCGGTGCCGAGGAAGACCGCGTCGTACTCGTCCAGCAGCTGCGCGAGCGTGATGTCGCGGCCGATCTCCACGCCCAGGCGGAACTCCACGCCCATGCCTTCCAGCACCTCGCGGCGCTGCGCGATGACGCTCTTGTCGAGCTTGAAGCTGGGGATGCCGAACTGCAGCAGGCCGCCGATCTGTTCGTAGCGGTCGTAGACCACGGCCTGGATGCCGGCGCGCGCCAGGCGGTCGGCGCAGCCCAGGCCCGCCGGTCCGGCACCGATCACCGCCACGCGCTTGCCGGTCGGCTGCACGTCGCTCAGGTCCGGCCGCCAGCCGTTCGCCAGCGCCGTGTCGACGATGTACTTCTCCACCGCGCCGATGGTGACCGCGCCGAATTCTTCCAGCGTGCAGCTGCCTTCGCACAGGCGGTCCTGCGGACACACCCGGCCGCAGACTTCCGGCAGCGGGTTGGTGGAATGGCAGAGCGCGGCGGCTTCCTCGATGCGGTTCTCCTGCACCAGCTGCAGCCACTGCGGGATGGCGTTGTGCACTGGGCACTTCCAGCTGCAGTAGGGATTGCCACAGTCGAGGCAACGGCCGGCCTGGTACTGCGCGTCCTCCTTGCCGAACTTGCCGTACAGCTCGCCCCAGTCGCCGGACGTGCGCAGCTCCAGCGGGATGCGCTGCGGCATCGTCCGCGGCAGGTCGAGGAACTGGAATACCTGCTTCTTGCTCATGCTGCGCGCCTCAAGGTCTCATTGAGCGAATCGATGCTCGCGGCCTTCGGCTTCACCAGCCAGAACTTGCCCACGTAGTCTCGGAACTCGTCGAGGATCTGCTGCGCCCAGATGCTGCCGGTCAATTCGCGATGGCGGCTGATCAGCGTGTGCAGGTGCTGGCGATGACTCTCGAAGCCTTCCGGGCTGATGCGGTGGATGTCGATCAGTTCGTGGTTGTAGCGGTCGACGAAATCGCGGTCCAGGTCGAGCACGTAGGCCAGGCCGCCGGTGAAGCCAGCGCCGAAGTTGAGGCCCACCTTGCCCAGCACCAGCACGATGCCGTCGGTCATGTACTCGCAGCAGTGGTCGCCGGCGCCTTCGATCACCGCCAGCGCGCCGGAGTTGCGCACGCCGAAGCGCTCGCCCGCGCGGCCGGCGGCGAACAGCTCGCCGCCCGTTGCGCCGTACAGGCAGGTGTTGCCGATGATCGGCGTGTTGCGTGCCTCGAACCGCGCGCCGCGCGGCGGGCGCACCACCAGCCGGCCACCGGCCATGCCCTTGCCCACGTAGTCGTTGGCTTCGCCTTCCAGCTCCATCTGCAGGCCGCCGGCGTTGAACGCGCCGAAGCTCTGCCCGGCGGTGCCGCGGAAGCGCAGGTTGAGCGGCGCATCGGCCATGCCCTGGTTGCCGTGCTGGCGCGCGATGGCGCCGGACAGGCGGGTGCCGATGCTGCGGTCGGTGTTGTGGATCAGGAAGCGGTGGTCGCCGCCGCTCTTCCTGCGAATCGGTTCGGCGAGCAGGCCGTCGAGCTGCGTGGCGAGACTGTCGGGCGATTCGTACAGGCGTTGCGCCGCGCAGCTGCTGCTGTCGAACTGCGCGCCCTTCAGCAGCCGTGACAGGTCGACGTTCACGCCTTCGCGCGGCGACACGTCGAGTTGCTGCAGCAGGTCGGTGCGGCCGACGATCTCGTCGAGCGATCGCGCACCCAGGTACGACAGCCATTGCCGCACTTCCTCCGACAGCAGGCGGAAGAAGTTCTCCACGCGCTCGGGCAGACCGGTGAAGTACTGCGTGCGCAGGCGCTCGTCCTGCGTGGCGACGCCAGTGGCGCAATTGTTGAGGTGGCAGATGCGCAGGTACTTGCAGCCCAGCACGATCATCGGGCCAGTGCCGAAGCCGAAACTGTCGGCGCCGAGCAGCGCGGCCTTGACCACGTCCAGGCCCGTCTTCAGGCCGCCGTCGGTCTGCAGCACGGTGCGGTCGCGCAGCTGGTTCACCACCAGCGCGTGGTGCGCCTCGGCCACGCCGAGTTCCCACGGTACGCCGGCGTAGCGGATCGAGCTCACCGGACTGGCGCCGGTACCGCCGTCATGACCGGAGATGGTGATCAGGTCCGCACCGGCCTTCACGACACCCGCGGCGATCGTGCCCACGCCCGCATGGCTGACCAGCTTCACCGAGACCAGCGCCGTCGGGTTTATCTGCTTGAGGTCGTAGATCAGCTGGGCGAGGTCTTCGATCGAATAGATGTCGTGATGCGGTGGCGGCGAGATCAGGCCGATGCCGGGCTTGGCATAGCGCAGGCGCGCGATCAGCTCGTTGACCTTGTGGCCCGGCAGCTGGCCGCCTTCACCGGGCTTGGCGCCCTGCGCGACCTTGATCTGCAGCACTTCGGCATTGACCAGGTACTCCGGCGTCACGCCGAACCGGCCGGAAGCGACCTGCTTGATCTTGCTGCGCTTGTCGGTGCCGTAGCGCGCGGGATCTTCGCCGCCTTCGCCGGAGTTGCTGCGGCCGCCGAGCCGGTTCATCGCGATGGCGAGCGCTTCGTGCGCTTCCGGCGACAACGCGCCCAGCGAAATCGCCGCAGTATCGAAGCGGCGCAGCAGGTCGGTGGCGTCCGCCACCTCGTCGATGGGTGTTGGCGTGTCGGCCTTCTTCAGCTGCAGCAGATCGCGCAGCGCCGACGGCGGCCGCGAGTTCACCGCGTCCGCATACGCCTGCCAGTCGCGGGCGTCGCCGGTGCGCGTCGCGCGCTGCAGCGCCATCACCACGTCCGGGTTGTACATGTGGTACTCGCCGCCGTGCACGTACTTCAGCAGGCCGCCGACCTCGGGCGACTCGCGGTCGTTCCAAGCCCGCGCGTCGAGCTGGCGCGCCTCCAGGTCGAGGCGCTCGAAACCCACGCCGCCGATCCGCGACGGCGTCTCGGCGAAGCACAGATCGACCACATCCGGGTCGAGGCCGACGATCTCGAACAGCTGCGCGCCGCGGTAGCTGCTGATCGTGCAGATGCCCATCTTCGAGATGATCTTCGACAGGCCTTTGTAGATGCCCTTGCGATAGCTGCGGCCGATCTGGGTCTGCTCGCCGCCCTTCTTGATCTGCAGGATGCCGCGCCGGCCCAGGTCGAACAGCGTCTGGTAGGCCAGGTACGGATACACCGCGGTGGCGCCCACACCGATCAGGCAGGCCATGTGGTGCGGATCGCGCGCGGTGCCGGTCTCGACGATCAGGTTGGCGTCGCAGCGCAGGCCTACGCGACAGAGGTGGTGATGCACCGCGCCGGTGGCGAGCAGCGCGTGCGCCATCGGACGGCCCGGCTGCGGATAGCGGTCCGACAGCAGCAGCATGACGTCGCCATCGCGCGCGGCCTGTTCGGCCTCGCGGCAGATCCGCTCCAGTCCGGCCTTGAGGCCTTCCTCGTTCGAGTAGGACAGGTCGATCAGGCGGTTCTTCTCGACGTACTGCGGCATCTTCAACAGCTGCCGCAGCTTGCGCTGGCTCAGCACCGGCGAATTGAGGATGACGTGGTTCACCGTCTCCGGGCCGGCATGGAAGATGTTGGTCTCCCGGCCCAGCTGGGTGGTCAGCGACATCACGCAGTCTTCGCGCAACGGATCGATCGGCGGGTTGGTGACCTGCGCGAACGCCTGGCGGAAATAGTCGTACAGCGGCCGCGTCTGCCGGCTGAGCACGGCCATCGGTGTGTCGTCGCCCATCGAGCCGGTGGCTTCCTGCTCGGTCTCGGCGAGCGGGCGCAGCACCTGCTCCACTTCCTCGGTCGAGAGCTGGAACAGCTTGTGGTAGCCGCGCAGCGTGCGCTCGTCGAAGGGCTCCTCGACCAGCGACGGATCGATCAGCTCGGTCTGCAGGTAGGTCACGCCCTGGTGCAGCCACTGCTTGTACGGTGCGCGGCCGCGGTTGATGCGGTCCACCGCTTCGCTGTCGAGCAGGTCGCCGCGGCGCAGGTCGATGGCCATCATCTCGCCCGGGCCGAGCTTGCCCTTGCGGGTGACGCGCTCGGCAGGCACTTCCCACACGCCGGCTTCGCTGGCGACGATGAAGTGGCGATCGCTGGTCAGCATCCAGCGCGCGGGACGCAGGCCGTTGCGGTCCAGCGTGCACGCGGCGTAGCGCGCGTCCATCGAAACGATGCCCGCCGGGCCGTCCCACGGCTCGGTATTGAGGCCGTAGAACTCGTAGAACGCGGCGAGGTCGGCGTCCTTGAACTCCAGCGACTGCGTCGCCGGCGGCACCAGGATGCGCAGCGCCTGGATCAGCTCCATGCCCCCGGCGACCAGCAGCTCCAGCATGTTGTCCAGGCTCTGCGAATCTGAGCCGTGCATCGAGATGACCGGGTCGAACTCGCCGATGTCGAAGCGCGGCGTTTTCCACACCTTGCTGCGCGCCTGCGCCCAGCGGCGGTTGCCCTCGATGGTGTTGATCTCGCCGTTGTGCGCCAGCAGGCGGAACGGATGCGCCAGCGGCCAGCGCGGCAGCGTGTTGGTGGAGAAGCGCTGGTGGAAGACCACCGCGCTGCTGGCCAGCTCGCTGCGCTGCAGGTCCGGGAAGAAGGTCGACAGCTTGTCCGGCAGCACCATGCCCTTGTAGCCGATCGCATGCGGCGACAGCGTGACCACGTAGAAGTCGGGCACGGCCGTGCGCAGCTGCTGTTCGGCACGGCGACGCGCGAGGAACAGCGCCAGCGCGAACGCTTCGTCCTTCTGGCCTTCGTCGGCCTCGACGAAGAGCTGTTCGATGCGCGGCAGGGTGTCCTTGGCCAGCTGGCCGCAGACGGCGTCGTTGGTGGGCGGCACGCGCCAGCCCTTCACCGCCACGCCGGTGCGGAACAGTTCGGCTTCCAGCGCGGCGCGGCACTGCGCGGCCTGCACGTCGTCGTGTGGCAGGAAGACCAGCCCGGCGGCGAAGCGCGCGCCCAGCGCGATGCCGGATTCGGCGGCAAGCGCGCGGAGGAATGCCTCCGGTTTGCGGATCAGCAGGCCGCAGCCGTCGCCGGTGAGCCCGTCGGCGGCCACGCCGCCGCGATGGGTCATGCGCGAGAGCGCGGCAATGGCGGTGTCGACCAGCGCACGCGAGGGCTGGTCGTCGAGCTGCGCGATCATGCCGAAGCCGCAGGCGTCGCGTTCGTCGTTCGGGTCGTAGAGACCCTGGTCAAAGCCGCCTTGGCGATTGCGAGGGGCCATGTGTTGCCTCAAAACGGAGTGACGGCGACACCGTGCCCTGCCCACGCAGCGGCACTTCGAAATGTCACCGGAAATCCGAATAGACCATAGATGTTGCGACGCCGCAACAACACCTCTGGCGCACCACTCATTGGTTGCAAAGGCAACTTTTCACGGGGCAAAACCGTGTCCGCCGGACAACAAAAAACCGCCCGCGTGGCCGCGGGCGGTTCGTCGTTCGTCGAGCGGGATGGCGAGGCGTCAGCCGCAGTTGACCGATGCGACCGCGCCCTTCTCGTCGAGGATGATGTTCAGGCGGTTCGGATTGAAATCCATCGTCGCGGCATCGCCGGGCTTCAGGGCGCGCACGGCTTCGGACTTGCTGTCGCTCTTCGCCTGTTCGATGTCCTTCTCGGCCGGCGTCTTGCCGATGATCCACTGCGCCTGGGTGTCGTCGCAGCTGCCCGCGAGTTCGGCCGGTGCAGGTTCGGCGGCGGGCGGCGTGGCCGCTTCGCTCGCCGCGGCCTGGGACTGTTCGGCGGCGGCGGTCTGTTCGTCGGCCTCGGGCGAGGAGCAGGCGGCCAGCGAGAGGGTCAACAGCAGGGCGGGGATCGCCGTTCGGATCATGCGGAACTCCGGAGGATGAGATGGAAGGAAGGATTGCGCATCCGACATTCGAGAGTCGTTAACCGGCCGGCGCGCGCCTGCGTTCGAGCCACCATAGCAGTGCGCTCGTCGTAAGCCAGGCAAGGAACCATGGCCAGGCCGGCCCGCGTGCGCCCTGCCTGGTCGCCGGCGGCGTCGCGGCCGCGCTCGCGGTCCCTGCGCGCGATCGCGTCTGCGCCTGGAGGTCGGCGCGGCGCAGCGCCGACGCATCGTCCCTAGCGCGCACGAAGAAGGGGGTCGTCGCATCGCCGACCGCCAGGTAATGCCAGCCCATCGTCCGCGGCCAGACCGCTGCGCAGCGCGCGCTGCCCGTGGCGGGATCGCGCAGCACCCGCGTCGCGGCGCCATCGGGCGCGACGACCCGCGCGTCGTCGGCGATGCCGCACAGCGCCACGCGCTCGCCCACCCGTGCGTCCGCCGGGACGGCCGCGGGCGCCTGCGCGCCTGCGCGCGCCAGCGTCGCGAGCGCCTGCGACCACAGGGCGGCATGCGTGTTGGGATGTCCGGCCAGCACCAGCGTGTAGGTGTCGCTCGGCGTCCACAGCCCCACGCGACCGCGGCCCAGCGCATGCCACCAGGCGACCGGCGTGCCCGCCGCGTCGCGCAGCAGCGCGATGTCGTCACCCGTCGGCATCCGTGCCGACCGGCGCGTCAGGACCGGCAGGCCGCCCGGCACGGCGTCGGCGTCCACCGGCACGTCGGCCGTCCCCGCCCCGCGTCGTGCGCGCCACGCGTCATCGTCCGGTGCCGGACGCGGCAGGCGGAACTCGATCTCGTCGTTGCCCACTGCCGGTATGCCCAGCCATCGCTGCAGCGACGCTGGCGTGGGCCCATCCGCACGCACCAGCACGCCCAGTCCATCCCGCACGGCCGCCGCCAGCGCCGCGCGCTGGCCTTCGCCCAGTCCCGCCGCGCTGCGCGAGTCGAGCACGACCAGGTCGAAGCGGCGCAGCGTGTCGGGATTCATGGGCAATGGCGCATCGCCGACCTGCATGCCGCCGCCCAGGCTGACCTGCAGGTGGAGCGGAATGCCTGCGTCCATCGCCCAGCGACGCAGGTACTTCCACTCGGCATTCGGTGCACCGGCAAGCACCCATACGCGCGGCGGCGGCGCAGGCTGCGTCCATACCGGCAACGACACGGCGTCGGCCACGCCGCCGCGCGCGTCCCGCACCTCGACCCGGAACAGCGCCGGGCCGGGCAGGCGCGCGACACCGGTCAGGCGGAAGCGGCCCTGCGCATCCGCCGCCCTGGCATCGATGCGCTGGCCCGCGGGGTCGAACAGCACCACGGTCGCCTGCGGTACGCCGTTCACCCGCCCAGTGGCGACGAACGTATCGCCCGGCGCCACGACGCCGACCGGCGCCAGTTCGACGACACCGCGCGGCAGGGTGGCGGGCGAGAACACGATGCGCCGGTCGCCCAGCGCATCGCGATCGCGGGCTTCCAGCCCATCGCCGACGATGTGCAGCGTGCCCACGTCCGGATGCCGGCGCAGTGCGGTGCCCAGGTCCGGCACGCGTTCGCTGCCGTCGGAAGCCGCGGCCTCCGGGAGGGCGATGCGGGGCTGGCCCTGCAGCGCCGTCGGCAGCGCCACGCGGTCCGCATTCGCCGTCATCACCACCAGCGTCCCGGTCGTGGAGGTCTCGCGTGGCGGCAGCAGGGTGAGGAAGAGCAGCAGCGCGCAGACCGGTTGCAGTGCGCACAGCAGCAGGAAGCGCGTGCGGGAACCGCGCACCTCTGCGGACGCGCTGCGACGACGCGCGATCAGCCGCGCCCACGCGAGCACCACGGCCAGCGTCAGCAGGCCGGCCAGCAGCCAGGGCAGGAGCGCGAACAGCGTCATCGCGCGGACTCCTGCTGCAGGGCGTCGAGATAGCGGCGGCCGGCGTCATCCGGAGCGTTCCGGCGTGGCACCTGCGCCGGCGGTTGCGGCGACGCCGACCACAGCAGCGCGCGCAGGCGCGCACGGCACGCCGCGCACGCCGGGTCGCCGCGCACGTCATCGATGGCGGCGAACAGGTCGAGCGCATCCGGCACGCGCGACTCGTTGGCGCGCAGCCACGTGTGCAGGGCATCCAGGTCGGCGGTGTCTGCCGGTGCGCGATCGTTGGCGAGGGCGCGCCATGCGCGTGCGGGCGCCGCGTCCGCGTCGTTGGGGAGCCGCTCGAGCGCACCGAGCGCGCGGTCCGCGATGCCCTTGCGGTCGCCGCCCATCCGGCGCGTCTCGTCGATCGGCGGCAGCTCGGGTCCCACGCGGGCCAGGTAGATGCGCGTGGCCTGCTGGACCTGCTTGATGTACTCCAGCGCCTTGTACGCGAACGGCAGCGCACGATCCGGCTGGCCCTGGCGCAGGTGCAGCTCCGACTGCCACATCTGGTCCAGCGCCTTCTTCAGCGTGGCGCGCGTGTCTGGGTCGAGCAGCGTCGCGGCCTCGGCGTGGTCGTGCGTGTGGCCGTAGGCCTCGAGCACGTCGGCTTCGCGGCCGAAGCTGGCGCCGGTCGCCGAGGTCGCCGAGGTCGCATGGTCGTGACCGTCCTGCGCAGCGGCCGGGGTTTCGGCGTGGTCGTGTCCGTCGTCGTCCGCGTGGACGTCGTCGGCATCGCTGGTGGGCGGCGGTTGCGGTTCGCCCTCGGCTTCCTCGCCGAGGAACTGGCCGTAGCGCAGGCGCAGGATGCGCTGGTCCACGCCGATCGCGTCCGAACGCGTGACGAACGTATCCGCCGGCAGGCCGCGCTTCTGCTTCTGCAGCGCTTCGGCGTCGATGATGATCTGGCGCTGGCTGCGGAAGTAGGCCGGCATCACCTTCTTCACCATCCCTTCCAGCCCCGTGCTTTCCTGGCCCAGGTCCGCCGGCCAGCGGAGGATCAGACCGGGGCTCTGCGCGGTCTGCGGCGATGGCGCACGCGTGTCGCGCACGGTGAGCTGGGCGATCAGGTCGTCGCCGACCGCCATGCCGAGCGCTGCAAGATCAAGCGAGATGGCGAACCGGCGCGCGTTCGCGGGGCCGGTGCCGTGCAGCGTCATCGCCTGTTCCTTGAACGCGATGTTCTCGCCGCTGCCTTGCGCGAGGGTCAGCTTCAATGTTGCGGCCGCGGCCACGCCGTAGTCGTCGCGCGCTTCGAAGGCGAGCGCCCAACGCGTCTGTCCGACCGCCACCAGGCTGAGTCCGCGATCAGGCGCCAGCACCTTCACCTGCGGCACGCGGTCGGGGATCGCATCCAGACGCCGGCGCTTCGACGGCGGTTGCGCCTCGGTGCCGGCGGCCACCACGCGGTACAGCGTGGACTTCGCCAGCAGGTGCGTCGCCTGCCAGGTATCGCCGTCGCGCTGCAGCGCGATGCGCTGGCCGTCGTGGAAAACGAGGTCCGCGCGCGTGGGTTGCGGTTCGAAGCGCAGCGTCCAGGCGAGTCGCGAGCCGACGGGGGCTTTCGCGTCGAGCGTTGATTCGTCGCGCGGCGGCTGGCCGGTGTAGGGCGGCGGCGCAACGTGCAAGCGCTGGCCGACCAGGCGCGGTACGCCGGGCACGACCGGTGCCGTTTCGTCCGCTGGCGCGAGGGTGTCGGCCACCGGTGCGCGCGCAGGCCATAGCGCCGCCACGACGATCACCAGGCCGGCGGCGAGCCACATCGCCCCGATGCGCGGCCACGGCCAGGGCGCGCGCAGGTCCGGTGCGGGCTGGCTGCGCAGGCGGTCGCGCACGCGCGCCTGTTGCAACTGCTGCAATGGCGTCAGCGATGCGGGCGGCGCCAGCAGCAGATCGCTGCTGTCGTCGAGGTCCTTGCGGCGCGCATCCAGCTGGCGCACCAGCCAGGCAGTGTCGAACGCGCGTGTCCGTCGCCAAGCCAGCGCGCCGAGTATCGCGATCCCGGCCAGCGCGACAGCCACGGCCATCGCGGGCGATGCGAGGCGCCACACCACACCGGCGAGCGCGACGGGAATCGGCGCCCCCAACACCAGCTGGCCGAGCGCCGCATGGCGACGGACCTGGGCGAGGCGATCGAACGCCGACAACGTCATGGCGCCACGCTCCGTGTGCGTCGCGTGGCCATCCAGCGTTCCAGCAGCACCAGCAACGCGATCAACAGCGCGAGCCAGGGCTGCAGGTCGCGCGCGGCGACCGGATAGGTCGCGCCACCGCGAAGGGGGGCGTAGTCGGTCGCGAGCACGCGCATCGGTGCGGTCGCGGGACCATCGAACAGGGCACGCAACCGCTGCGGAAATTCGGCGTCGACCAGCGCCGGCATTACGTAGGGCCGCAATGGCCGGGTGAAGCGCATCACCCGGCCCTGTCCGAGCGGGGCGCTTTCGACCAGCGGCGCACCTTCGGCATCGCGCCAGGCCATCGACGACATCGCAATGCCGTCCACCGTCGCTTCATGGGCCAGCAACGCGACGCCGCCGGCCGAGATCCATTGCGTGACCGGCGCGGGCAAGGGTCCCGGCGCCAGCCACACCAGCGGCTGCGACGGCGGAGGCAACGTCGCGTCGGTGGTCCCGATCTGCACGGCCGTCGAGACGTTCGGCTGCCATGCACGTGCGGTGGCGCGCAGGTAGCGCAGGGCACGTTCGTCGCCCGCGGGATGGCGGACCGCCAGTGACGGCGGCGGCAACGCCTTCGCCACCGATGCAGGCATCGCGCCGTCGACGACGTTCCAGGTCACCGCACGCGACAGCGCGGGCCGTTCGGCATCCGCGCCCTGCAAGGTTGCAGGCACGATCACCGTCAACGCGACGCCGGGAGGCAGTTCGGCATCGAGTTGCCGCAGCAGGCTGCCGACGGCCGGCGTGCCGGCAGGCATCGGCGCCTCCAGCGACGGGAAGCCCGGCGCCAGCCAGTGCAGCCGCGTGCGCGTATCGCCCGCCGTGCGCGCGACACCTGCATCGACGCCGGGCACGACCACCGTCCACGGACGCATGTCGTCCAAGCCCGATAGCACCGGCCGGGCCAGCAGGAGCGCGAGCAGCGCAAGCAGCAGCAGGCGAAGCACCAGCAGCGGCCATTCGTCGAAGCGGATGCGGTGGCGTGGCTTCGGCTTCTGCCGCAGCCAGCGCAGTGCGGCGAAGTCGGTCGGCGTCTGCTCGTGCCGGCGCGCGAGGTGCAGCAGCAACGGCAGCAGCAACGCCGCGAGCGCGGCCAGGCCGGCTGGCAGCAGGAACGCCAGGCTCATGCGTACTCCGCCGCGTCGCGTGCGCCGAACAGCCGGCGCAGCGGCAGGTCCAGCGGCTGGTCGGTGTAGTGGCGCGCGTGGCGGATGCCGGCCGCATCCAGGCGGGCATCCAGCACGCGCTGCGCCTCGCCGAAGCGCTGCAGGTAGTCCGCCCGCAGGGCTGCGGCATCACCCAGCAATTCCTCGCCGGTTTCCGGATCGCGGAAGCGATGCCCGCCGGTATAGGCGAAGTCGCGCTCGTCGGCCGTGAGCAGCTGGATGGCCAGCACCTCGCGTCGCGCGGCGGCGAGCCGTTCCACCAGCGCCGGCATGGCCTCGTCGAACCAGTCGCTGAGCACCAACACCAGATCGCCGGCACCGATCCGTTCGAACACCGGTCCCAACCGTTCCTGCGCAGGGAACGCACCGTCCGCCCGCAGGCCGTGCAGGGCGAGCAGCAGCTGGTCCCGCTGACGTGCGCCATTGCCGGGCGCCACCAGGCGCACACCGTCGCCGTGCAGCACGAGCAGGCCGAAGCGGTCGCCCTGGCGCAGCGCCAGTTCGGCGACGCACGCCACGAGGCTGCGCGCCGCATCGAAGCGCGTGCCGTGCGGGCCGTCGCGCTGCGCCATCGAGGCGGTGGCGTCGAGCACGATCCACACCGTCAACGGACTTTCGCGTTCGGCTTCGCGCACGAAGAAGCGGTCCGACCTCGCATACAGTTTCCAGTCGATCTGGCGCAGTTCGTCGCCGGGCTCATACGCGCGGTACTGCGCGAACTCCAGGCCAGCGCCGCGGCTGCGGCTGTGATGCACGCCGATTCCCTGTGCGCCGATCGCACGGCGCGCGGTCAGCCGCAGGTCCTTCAACCGGCTGCGGACGTCGGCGGGGATCAGGTCGTGCGCCATGGATGGTCGATCAGGCGATGAGCGGCACGCCGCGCAGCAGCGTGGCGATCACGTCATCCGCGCTGACCTGTTCGGCCTCGGCGGCGAACGACAGCAGCAGACGGTGGCGCATCACCGGCTTCGCCAGCGCGATGATGTCCTCGCGCGTCGCCGCCAGGCGCCCGTGCAGCAATGCGCGCGCTTTCGCAGCGAGCACCAGCGACTGGCCCGCGCGCGGACCCGCACCCCAGCGGACATACTTCCGCACCTCGTCGGGCACGCCGTCGCCGGGACGACTCGAACGCACCAGCCTGGTGATCCAGCGCAGCAGGTCCTCGCTGACATGCACGTCGCGCACATGCTTCTGCAGTGCGAGAACGGCCTCGCCTTCCATCACGCGTGGTACCGCGCCACCGGCGCGGCCGGTGGTCTGCGCCAGGATGTCGTGCTCTTCCTGCTCGGTCGGGTAGTCCACGCGGATGTGCAGCAGGAAACGGTCCAGCTGCGCTTCCGGCAGCGGGTACGTGCCGGCCTGTTCCAGCGGGTTCTGGGTGGCCAGCACGAAGAACGGCGAAGGCAGCGCATGCGTGGTCCCGGCGTAGCTGACGGTGCGTTCCTGCATCGCTTCCAGCAGCGCCGCCTGGGTCTTCGGCGGCGTGCGGTTGAGCTCGTCGGCGAGCAGCAGGTTGGTGAAGATCGGGCCGGGCTGGAAGCGGAAATGGCGGTGGCCCGTGCCGTGGTCTTCCTCCAGCAGCTCGGTGCCGAGGATGTCGCTCGGCATCAGGTCCGGGGTGAACTGCACACGGCGGAACTGCAGGTGCAATGCCTCGCCCAGCGAGCGCACCAGCAGCGTCTTGCCCAGGCCGGGCACGCCTTCGAGCAGGCAGTGGCCGCCGGCGAGCAGGCCGATCAGCAACTGCTCCACCACGTCCTGCTGGCCGACGATGGCCTGGCCGATGGCGGCGCGGAGTTCGCCCAGCGTGGCGAGTTGCTGCTGGAGGTCGGATTCGGTGATGGATGCGTTCATGGGGGTCCGGGAAAAGTGCGTCAGGTGGTCAGCGCGTAGATCACGAGGTTGACCGCGAACTTGGTGTTGTCCTCGGCCAGGAAGCGCTTGTTGCGCCAGTCGTAGTCCCACTCGCAGCCGTAGTCCTTGTTGCTGTAGAGCACGCCGAGGCGGCCGTTGATCTCGATGCCCTGCAGGTACTCGTGCACGAGGTCGTCGCCCCAGCCATTGAGCTCGAAGCTGGTGGCGGGCGGGCCGTCGAACTTGAAGAACGAGGAATAGATCGCGTGCGTGTTCGGCAGTTTCCTCATCGCTTTCGCGCCGAAGATCGACGCCATCTGCGCCTCGAACGACTTGGCGAACAGGCCGTCGATGTCGTGGTTGCAGTCGTCGACGAACACGAAGCCGCCGTTGCGCACGTAGCGCTCGAAGTGGCGGCGCTCCACCGGGTTGAACTCGACCAGCTTGTGCCCGGCCAGGTAGCAGAACGGCGCGGCCAGCATGCGCGGGTCGGACAACGCCAGTACGTGCTCCTTCGGGTCCACCCGCAGCGTGGTGTAGTCGATCAGCGAGGTGATGAGGTTGGACGGCATGCGCGCATCCACGTCCCAGTCGCCGGAGTCGTACTTCAGCCGGGTGAAATGGAAGTCGTAGTGGCCGGCCGCGCGCGCGCTCCGCGCCGGCCCGGCCAGCATGGCGCCAGCCAGGCCGCCGGTGACAAGGCGGAGGAACTGGGCGCGCGTGAGGTTCATGGGGGGTGCCCTCCCGGTGTGCGGGAGGGCGGTTCCTCAAGGGCGCTTAGACGGCGTCAGACAGCGAGGTGAAGGTGAAATCGCGCAGCTTCATCGGCGGGATCATCATCACGAAGCTGGACTCGTCGCCGGCCACGCGCACCGGCTTGCCCAGCTCTTCGATGTTGTTGAGCATGATCACCGGCGATTCGTTGAAGCGGAAATTCTTCACCGGGTGCTTGATCTGGCCGTTCTCGATGTAGAACGTGCCGTCGCGGGTCAGGCCGGTCAGCAGCACGGTCTGCGGATCGACCATGCGGATGTACCAGGTGCGCGTGACCAGGATGCCCTTCTGCGTGCCGGCGACCAGTTCGGCCGTGGACTTGGTGCCGCCGGCCACCAGCAGGTTGCCGGGAGACCCGATCGCGCGCTTGCCCTGTTTCTGCGCCCAGAAGCGCGAGTACTCGAGGTTGACGACCTTGCCGTTCTCGACGATGGCCATCTTCTCGCGCGGCAGGCCTTCGCCGTCCCACGGCATCACTTCCGCGCCCGGGTGCCACGGGTCGGCGCTGATGTTCACGCGCGTGTCGTAGACCTGCTCGCCCAGCTTGTTGCCCCCGCCCTTCTTGGACAGGAAGCTGCGGCCTTCGTCGGCCTGGCGTGCGTCGAAGAAGTTCATCATGAAGGAGATCAGGCCCGCGGCCGCGGCCGGCTCCAGGATCACGGTGTACTTGCCCGGTTCCAGCGCCTTGGCTTCGGCCGATTCGCTGGCCTTGCGCATCGCCGTGCGGATGTCGCTGCCGGCCTTGAACTCGCTGGCATGGCCCAGGTTGCGGCCGACCCAGCCGGAACCGCGGCCATCCTCGGTGCGCACCGTGCAGGTGTAGTTGAAGCCGGTCGCGCGCTGGTAGCCGAAGTTGCCCTTGCTGTTGGCGAAGGCGACGAAGCTCTGGCCATCCTCGAGGAAGCCGGCGGCGATCAGCTTCTCCGCCTTGCAGGGGCCGATCGAATCGGCGGCGACCTGGGCACGGAATTCCGGCGTGATCGCGGCGGTAGATTCGCTGAAGGTGGCGCTGGCCTTGTAGGTCTGCTTCTCGACGGCCGGCATGAACTCGGGGTTCTCCGGCGCCAGCCGGGCGAGGTCTTCAGCGCGGCGGACCACGCGTTCCAGCGCGGCATCATCGAACTCGTTGATCGTCGCGATGCCCACGCGCTTGCCGAACGCCACCTGCACGCCGAGGTCGGTGTTGCTGACGATGCCGCTGGTGGAGACGTTGTTCAGCGCGAAACGGATGTTGCCGTCGACGGAACCGGTGAGGGACGCGGTGCACTCGTCAGCGGTGGAGAGCGCGATGACCTTGTCCAGGATGGCCTTGGCCTGCGCTTCGGTGAGGATGCTCATGTTCTAGGGTCTCCTTGCGCCGATCAGCCGAGCGAGCGGGCGGTGTTGATGACGTTGATGCCGTTGAAGCGCGCGGTGGACGACCCGTGCGAGACCGCGGACACCTGGCCGGGCTGGCCCTTGCCGTCGAAGAACGAACCGCCCAGGCGGTAGTCGCTTTCGTCGCAGACGGCCGTGCAGGCGTTCCAGAATTCCGGCGTGCGGATCTGGTAGGCCACGTCCTCGATCTGCTGGGTGATCTTGCCGTTCTTGATCTCGTAGAACAGCTGGCCGCCGAACTGCGCGTTGTAGCGCTGCTGGTCGATCGAGAACGAGCCGTCGCCGATGATGTAGATGCCGTTCTCGACATTCTTGACCATGTCGGCCACCGACAGCTTGGTCTTGCCGGCGGCCAGCGACACGTTGGCCATGCGCTGGAACTGCACGCTGCTCCACGAGTCGGCGTAGCAGCAGCCGTCGGATTCGGTCTTGCCCAGGATGTGGGCCTGGTCGCGGATGGTCTGGTAGTCGACCAGCTTGCCGGCGCTGACGAGATCCCAACGCTTGGTCTTCACGCCTTCGTCGTCGTAACCGACCGCGCCCAGACTGCCGGGCTGGGTCTTGTCGGCGAACAGGTTGACCAGCTCGCTGCCGTACTGGAAGCGCTGTTCGCGCTTGTCCAGCGTGGCGAAGCTGGTGCCGGCGTAGTTGGCTTCGTAGCCGAGCACGCGGTCGAGTTCGAGCGGATGGCCGACCGATTCGTGGATGGTCAGCCAGGTGTGCGAGGGGTCCAGCACCAGGTCGTACTTGCCCGGCTTCACCGACGGCGCGGTCAGCTTCGCGCGCGCCTGCTTGGCCGCCGCGATGGCGTCTTCCTTCATGTCGTAGGACAGGCCGTAGTTGATCACGCCATTGGGCGTGGCGAACTTCTGGCCGGCGTCGCCATCCAGGTACTCGTAACCCAGGCCCATCGGCGAGGACAGGCCATCGCGCGTGCGGAACTTGCCGCTGGCCTTGTCGATGGCGGTGACCGTCATCGGCACCCAGATGCGGTGCACGTCCTGGTCGATGAAGGAACCGTCGGTGCTGGCGAAGTACTTCTGCTCGTTGACCAGGAACATCATCGAATTGACGAAGTCTGCGCCGGCGTTGATCGCCGCGGCGTTGACGCCCAGCAGCAGGTCGACCTTGTCCTTGATCGGCACGTCCATGGCGTTCTTCTTGATCGGCGTCTTCCACGACACCTCGCCGAAGCCCGGCGCCTTGGCCAGCTGCACGGGCGCGGTCTGGGTCTTGCTGTTGGCCTGGGCGATGGCGGCGGCCTGGCGCGCGGCGGTGGCCACGCCTTCTGCGGTCAGGGTATTGGTGGCGGCGAAGCCCCAGGCGCCGTTGGCGATCACGCGGATGCCGGCGCCGGTGGACTCGGTGTTCACCACGTTCTGCACCTTGTCCTCGCGGGTGATCACGAACTGGCGCAGGTAGCGCCCGATGCGCACGTCGCAGTAGGTCGCGCCGGCCTGCTTGGCCGCGGCGAGGGCGGCATCGGCGAGGCGCTTCTTGAAGGCGACGTCGAGGGTGGACTGGAGTTGCTCGGCGGCGATCGCCTTGCCGAGGAAGGACGGCACCATCAGGCCGCCCAGGCTGAGGCCGGTCATGGCCAGGAAGTCACGACGTTGCAAGGCAATTCTCCACCGGTTGGGCCTGCCGGAGGCAGGCGGGGCACTGCGACGGGAGCGTTCCGGCCCGCGTCTTCACCGCCGCGCAGGTCGTCCCGGATTCTTGCGCCCGCATGGAGACAGCGTCAAATGACTTTCGGCATACGCACGGTGTCGCGATGCCCGGATTGGCGCTGCCGCATCACCCCAGGCTGCGCGCCGTGTTGATGATGTTGATGCCGTTGAAGCGCGTGGTGGCCGAGCCGTGCGACACCGCCGAGACCTGGCTGGGCTGGCCCTTGCCGTCGAAGAACGAACCGCCGAGGCGGAAATCGCGCGCGTCGCAGATCGCCGCGCACGCGTTCCAGAACTCCGGCGTACGGATCTGGTAGGCCGCGTCCTCGACCTGGCGCGTGACCTGCCCGTTCTTGATCTCGAAGTAGAGCTGCCCGCCGAACTGCGCGTTGTAGCGCTGCTGGTCGATCGAGTACGAGCCACGGCCGTGGATGTAGAGGCCGTTCTCCACGTCCTTGACCATCTCCGCCACGGTGAGCGGCGTCTTGCCCGGTGCGAGCGACACGTTGGCCATGCGCTGGAACTGCACGCTGCTCCACGAATCGGCGTAGCTGCAGCCGTGCGAGGCGTCCTCGCCGAGGATATGCGCCTCGTCGCGCGTGGCCTGGTAGTTGACCAGCACGCCGTCCTTCACCAGGTCCCAGCGGCGCGTCTTCACGCCTTCGTCGTCGTAGCCGACCGCACCGAGGCTGCGCGGCTCGGTCTTGTCGGCGGTGAAGGTGACGATCGGGCTGCCCCACTGGAAGCGCTGCTCACGCTTGTCCAGGGTGGCGAAGCTGGTGCCGGCGTAGTTGGCTTCGTATCCCAGCACGCGATCCAGCTCCAGCGGATGGCCGACGTTCTCGTGGATGGTCAGGAACAGATTGGACGGATCCAGCACCAGGTCGTATTTGCCCGGCTTCACCGACGGTGCGGTCAGCTTGGCGCGGGCCTGCTTCGCCGCCGCCACGATGTCCTCGCGCAGGTCGTACGACGCGCCATAGGCCACCACGCCGCCCGGCAGCGCGACTTTATCGGCCGGGTTCGCATCCAGGTACTCGTAGCCCATGCCCATCGGGGCAGAGAGCCCATCGCGCGTCTTGAACCTGCCGGTCGACGTGTCCACCACCGTCACCGTGAAGGGCACCCAGATGCGGTGCACGTCCTGGTCGATGTACGAGCCGTCGGTACTGGCGAAGTACTTCTGCTCGTTGATCACGAACATGCGCGACGCGGCGAAGCTGGCGCCGGCGGCCAGCGCGATGGCGTTCGCGTCCAACAGCAGGTCGACCTTCTCCTTCACCGGCACCGCCATCGCGTTCTTGGCGATCGGCGTGCGCCAGCTCACCTCGCCGACGCCCTGCAGCGGCGCCAGCTGCACCGGCTTGCCCTGGATGCGCGCGTTGGCGCGGGCGATCGCCACGGCCTGCCGCGCCGCCGCGGCCACCCCGTCGGGCGTGGCGTCGTTCGTCGCCGAGAATCCCCATGCGCCCTGCGCGATCACGCGCACGCCGACGCCGGAGGACTCGGTGTTCACCACGTTCTGCACCTTGTCCTCGCGGGTGATCAGCGACTGCCGCAGGTAGCGGCCGATGCGCACGTCGCAGTAGCTCGCGCCCGCGGCGGTCGCGGCCGCCAGCGCGGCGTCGGCCAGGCGCTTCTTCTTCGCCACGTCGCCGGGTTCCAGCAGGGCCTCGGCGGCGATGACGCGCGTGCCGGGCAGCGCGAGGCCGGCGAAAGCGAGGCTGCCGAGGGTCAGGAAGTCGCGACGCTGCATGCGCGTGTCCGGATGAAGGAAGCACCGGACTGTCGTCGGCGTGCCGCGCAGCGTCAAGTGACGCCGGTCATGGCCGAGTGACGTGGTGCACAATGCGGCCCATCCCCCCGCAGGAGTCGGCGCGCATGAAGTCCCGCCCGGTCGCCAAGCCAGAAAACGACGACGAACAACCGCGCCTCGCGGTGCTGATCGATGCCGACAACGCCCAGCCCGCCGTCATCGAAGGGTTGCTCGCCGAAGTCGCCAAGTACGGCGTGGCCAGCGTGAAGCGCATCTACGGCGATTTCACCAGCACGCGCATGACCCAGTGGAAGCAGGCGCTGCTGAAGCACTCGATCAACCCCGTGCAGCAGTTCGCCTATACCAGCGGCAAGAATGCGACCGACAGTTCGCTGATCATCGATGCGATGGACCTGATGTACACGCGGCGCTTCGACGGCGTGTGCCTGGTGTCCAGCGACAGCGACTTCACCCGCCTGGCCCAGCGCCTGCGCGAGGAGGGCCTGACCGTATACGGCTTCGGCGAACGCAAGACGCCCGACGCGTTCGTGCAGGCCTGCGACAAGTTCATCTATGTCGAGGTGCTGCGCAGCGAGGCGCCTGCACCGCTGCCCCCGCCGTCGGCGAAGCCCGCGAAGAAGGCAGCCAAACCCGCCGCGAAGAAGCCCGCCGCCCAGGCAGAACCAACCGCGGCGCCCGCCGCGGAGCCGGCCCGGCACGAATCGCTGCCGCTGCGGCTGATCCGCCAGGCCATCGAGGAAGCCAGCGACGACCAGGGGTGGGCCTTCCTCGGCAGCGTGGGCAGCTATCTCAACAAGGTGCGCCCGGATTTCGACACCCGCCTGTACGGCCACAAGAAGCTCAGCGATCTGTTGAAGGCGCACCCGCGTCATTTCGCGGTCGAGGAGCGCGCGGGTGAGAACGGCCTGAAGCGCGTCTACGTGCGGTCGGCGGGCTGATGCCGGCCGACAAGCCCGTCGCGCCTGCTTGCGAGCGCAACCAGGGCCCTATCCTGGAGGTGCTGCAACGGCATTTCGGCGATACGCGCCGCGTGCTCGAAATCGGCAGCGGCACCGGCCAGCATGCAGTGCATTTCGCCGCGGCGATGCCGTGGCTCTCCTGGCAGAGCAGTGACCGCGCGGACAACCTGCCGGGTATCGGATGCTGGCTCGAGGAAGCCGCGCTGGCGAACACGCCCCCGGCGATCGAACTCGATGTCGACGGGCCCTGGCCACGCGACACGTTCGACGCCGCATTCACCGCCAACAGCCTGCACATCATGGGCTGGCTGCAGGTGGAGGCGTTCTTCGCCGGCATCGGCGCGGTGCTGGACGCGGGCGGCCTGCTGGTGGTGTACGGCCCCTTCAACTACGGCGGCGCGTTCACCAGCGACAGTAACCGCGCGTTCGAGCAGTGGCTGAAAGCGCGCGATCCTGTTTCCGGCATACGCGATGTCGAAGCCGTCGACGCGCTTGCGCGTGGCATCGGCCTGGTCCTGGTCGAGGACAACGCCATGCCGGCGAACAACCGCTGCCTGGTCTGGCAGCGGAGGGACTGACCTGATCATCCTGGGCGACGGCCGACCGCCGTCGCATGGACAGGCCACGCCGTGCACGCTAGTGTCTGTCCGCCTGCCGTCGGGGGACGGCGGGTGAGTTGCTCCGCCCACGGATGGCCGGCGCCTTGGCCTGGACGTGGGTCGTGTCCACACCAAGGGGAAGTCGATGGAATCTCTGTATCCCGCCGGGCCGGCATCGGTGCCGGCCGGCCTCACTGCGCCGACCCGTAGTTACCGTCGCAATGCCTGGCTGGCCATGCTCGGCCTGCTCGGCTTCATGCTCGCCTACCTGGCGTTGATGACATGGTTCGGCTGGACCGCATACCGCCTGGTCGCGAAGGTGCTGGCCGGTTCGAGCGGGGACGGCAGCGGGCTCCTCACCCTGTTGGTGGCCGGGTGCGCGGCGTTCCTGGCGGTCTTCATGGCCAAGGCGCTGGTGTTCCGTCGCCGGACGGAAGTCTCGTCGGCCGACATCGAGATCACGGCGGCGCAGCAGCCGGAACTGTTCGCCTTCCTGCATCGCCTGGCGGATGAAGCGCGCGCACCGCGTCCGTACAAGGTGTTCGTCTCGCCGCGCGTCAATGCGAGCGTGTCCTACGACCTGACGCTGCTGAATCTGCTTCTGCCCTCGCGCAAGAACCTGGAGATCGGGCTGGCGCTGGTGAACGTGCTGAGCCTGGGTGAGTTGAAGGCGGTGCTGGCGCACGAGTTCGGCCATTTCGCCCAGCGGTCCATGGCGGTGGGGCGCTGGGTGTACGTGGCCCAGCAGATCGCGGCGCACGTCGTCGCCAAGCGCGACGCCCTGGACGCGGTACTCGGTGCGATCTCGCGGCTGGACTTCCGCATCGCGTGGATCGGCTGGTCGTTGTCGCTGGTGGTCTGGTCGATCCGGTCGCTGGTGGAGATCGTGTTCCGCTGGGTGCTGATCGCGCAGCGGGCATTGTCGCGGGAAATGGAGTTCCAGGCCGATCTGGTCGCGGCGTCGTTGACCGGCAGCGACGCGCTCGTCCATGCCCTGCACAAGCTGGGCGCGGCCGACGAAGCCTGGGACCGCGCGCTGCAGTTCGCCTCGCGCGAGGCCGCGCGCGGCCATGCGGTCAAGGATGTGTTCGCCATCCAGTCCCGCATCATCGAACGGCTGCGGGATGTACTGGACAGCCCCGACTACGGTGCCGCACCGGCGCAGGCCGGCGAGGGCGAGCCCGGCGCGCATCGCGTGTTCGCCGCCGAACTCGCGCCGCCGCCGCAGATGTGGTCCACCCATCCCTCGAACGATGCGCGCGAACAGAACGTCAAGAAGCTCTACGTGGCGTGCGCCATCGATGCACGGCCGGCGACCGGATTGCTGCGCGATCCCGACGGGCTGAAGACCGCGCTGTCGGCCAAACTGCTGCACGAACCGCCGGAGGCGTTCGCCGAGGCTGCGACGTCCCTGCGGCACCTGGATGAAGAATACGAAGCCATCGCCATGGCGCGACGCTATCGGGGTGCGTACCTCGGCCGCTCGATCGTCCGCCGCAGCCAGCGCGCCCAGGATCTCTACGAGGCGGTGCCGGCAGGGACCGACCTGCTGGGGGCGATCGACGCGCTGTATCCGCCCAGGCTCGGCGACGATATCGAACAGCTGCGCGAGCTCGAACAGCAGCATGCGATGCTGGATGCGATCCGCGCGGGTGCAGTGGAAACGGAGGGCGGCATGATCAACTGGCGTGGCAGCCGCTTGCCACGCAAGGAACTGCCGCGCGTCGTCGCCGCGCTCGACGGCGAGATCGCGCCGTTGCGCGCCGCGGTGGAGGCCCACGACCGCCAGTGCCGCAGCCTGCACCTGGCCGCGGCTGAGCGCCTCGGGGGATCCTGGGCCGACGCGCTGCGCGGACAGCTGGCGATGCTGCATTACGCCGAACACACGCGCGCCGACCTTGCCGACGCACAGGCCGTGTTCGTCAACATCTACCAGGTCGTCACTGCCGACAATCGCGTATCCGAAAGCGAACTGCGCCGACTCGTGGCCGGCTGCAACCAGGTCCAGTCGGTGCTCGACACGCTGTATGCGAAGGCGCCGCAGGTCGTGCTCGACGAGGGCATGGCCACGGGCCTGGGCGTGACCGACTGGAACTCCGCGCTGCACCAGCCGTTCGCCCTGCCCAGGGCGACCGAGCAGAACATCAACCAGTGGATGAAGGTCGCGCAGGGCTGGGTGGATGCCGCGCAGCATGCGTTGGGCGGCCTGCGCCACGTCGCGCTGGAGAGTCTTCTGGCGACTGAAGACCGGGTGGTCGAGCAGCTGCGCACGTCGATCGAACTGCCGCCGCCGACGGTGGTCGCGGCCGTGCCCCGCGAGTATCCGCTGCTGGTGCCGGGCAAGGGCCGCACACTGCAGCACAGGCTGGGATGGTGGGACCGCTTCCAGACGGCGACGGGCGTGGTGCCTGCGGCCACGAGGCTGGTGGTGGCGGGCGGCATCGTGGGTTCGGTGTTCCTGCTCGGTGGCTCGGTCGGGCATTCCACGCTCACGGTGTACAACGGCCTGGCGCGCGACATGCGCGTCGACGTGGCCGGCCAGACCCTCGACGTACCCGCGTTCTCGCACAAGGAGCTGACCCTGCCGGAGCAGTCGCGTTACGTCGTGCAGACGCATACGGGCGACAGTGGGGAGCTGGTCGAACGTTTCGACGAGCAGGCGCCGCTGGGCAGCGAGCGGCTGGTCTACAACATCGCCGGCGCCTCGCCGCTGGTGGAATGGACGGCCAGCTACGGGTCCGCGGCCGAACGCCCCGAGCGGCGGCTGGGTGCCGTCCGCTGGACCACCACGCGCGTGGACCACCTCTTCAGCGAGCCACCGGAAAAGATCAGCAGCCGCAGCGGCTCGGGATGGCGCACGGTGCTGAGTGGATTCGGCGACGCTTCGCCCGGCGATCTGCTCAGCCTGCTGCCCGCCGGTCCGGAACAGGCCAAGGTGGTGGATGCGCATGCGCGCTGGGACCGGGTCGCTTCACCGCATACGCGGGAGTGGTGGGGACGGGCCAGCGAACGCGGCAACCTGCAGGACCTGATCGGTACCCGGCTCAAGCACGAACCGAATGCGGTGAGCCTGCTGCGCATGGAGCAGGATCTCGCGGAAGGGGCCGCGCATGCGGCGGTCTGCGCGCGCCATCGCGCGCTCGCTTCGGCGGCCGCGGGCGATTCTTCGCTGCAGTATCTCGCCGCGCGCTGCACCGACAACGATCAGGCGCGGGACCAGGCGTTCCTTGATGGACACGCGCGCTGGCCGAGTGATGCGTGGTTCGCGATGGCGGCCGGTTACGTGCATGCCGATCGCCAGCAGTGGCCGTCGGCCGTGGAGCTGCTGCGGCAGGGCAGTCGTCTGCCCGAGATCAATGAGTACGTGGGCATGGACATGGCGCGTGTGCAACGCGTCGCCGGCGACGTGGTGCCGGCCGCCTCGATGCCTGGCTCGCTCCGGTTGCGCCAGATGATGGCCCTCGAGGCCGGTGAGGGGACGGGCGATTCGCCGATGCATGCGTACCACCTGATGGCGTCCGGCAGGCTGGACCTGGCAACGGAGCGCGCCGCGGGCGCCGACGCTGCCACCGGTCATCGCATCCTGCGCCTGGTGGGCGCCTCCGACGGCGCGGATGCCGAGGCCGTGCAGCGCGCGCTGTCGCTGCCGCAAGACGCCGGCATCGATCCCGACACGGTATGGCCCACCCTCGCGCTCGCCTTGCGCGAACGCCAACCGGCGACGACGTTGCGTCAGGCTGCGTTGGCGTCGGATCCGGAAGACGCCCCCGACATCCTCCGGTTCATCGACGCCGTGCAGTCAGGCGCAAGCGCCGGCCAGGCGGAGGATGCGCTCGGCGCCGTATCGCCGCGTGCCCGTGGACTGGCCTACAGCGCGGCCGTGGTGTTGAAGGGACGGCAGTGCCCCGATGCATGGCGACAGGCCGCCAAGCGGTTGCTGTTCGCGCCCGAGCGGCCGTACTTCGGGTGATCAGGACAGGACGACCCGTGCCGCCGCGTGGCGGCATGGGTGGTCGGATCAGGGAATGAAGGTCTGTTCCGGATCGTCGAACGACTTGAACTCGAGCGCGTTGCCGGATGGATCGAACAGGAACATGGTGACGTGCTGGCCAGGCTTGCCCTTGAGCCGCAGGTGCGGCTCCTCGTGGAAGGGAATGTCCGCGGCCTTCAGGCGCATCGCCAGCGCTTCCCATGCGGCGCGGTCGAGGTTCATGCCGAAGTGCGGTACGGGCACGGCTTCGCCGTCGAAGCGCCCGGTGTGCAACGGACGGCCGTCGCCGCCGATGTGGGCGACCAGATGATGGCCGAAGAAATCGAAGTCCTGGTACGAAGTGTCGCTGCGGCCCATCGGACAGCCCATCGTGCCGCCATAGAAACGGCGCGCCTCGTCGAGGTCGCGCACGGGGAAGGCGAGGTGGAACTGACTGATGGTATCGGCCACCGCGTTCACGAGGCGGCCTCCAGCTGCGGCGCATGCGCATCGAGGATGTTCTGCCAGAACAGGTTCCACGCGCTGATGCTGCGCTCGTAGCCGCGCGCCAGGTCGGGCAGCACGCTGGGGTCGTGGCGCAGGTAGTCGTCGATCGCCGCGCGCGTCAGTTCGCCGTGGACGATGTCTTCTTCGCCGGTGTGGATCGTCCAGAACTCCCAGTCGATCCGGTCCTCGTTCGCGCGCAGGTACGGGTGCGTGCGCATGTGGTCGAACATCACCGACAGGTAGGTCTGGCACAGGCATTCGCCGCCCATGCCGCGCAGGCCCACGCCGTAGGCCACCGGGTTGCGGGTCAGATCGCGGGTCAGGCCCTGCAGGATGCGCGCGTTCGCCGGCAGCACGCGTTCGATGTCGCGCTCGTCCACGCCGATGCTGGCGAGGAAGCGGTCGTAGACCGTCGGATGCGCGCGTGCGGGGTCGCCCTCGCCCAGCTCCTCCGAGAGGATCTGGCCGAGCAGGCTGCGCAGGCCGCCGAACGGCAGCCGCGAAACCAGCAGCGCGAGGTCGGTGATGTAGTCGATGGTGAAGAACCGGTACTGCACACAGAATCCGCGCAGTTCGGCGATGTCGAGGGTGGGCAGGATCCGCATGCGCTGTGCGGCCAATGCCTCGGTGGCCTCCTTGGCGGCGTCGGCGACGCGCCAGAATTGCTCCCGGGTCGTGGGTAGGTCTTGCATTGCTCGCTCCTGGGGGTGGGCGCGGCGCGACGCGGCGGAAACGCGCGTGCACGCCGTGGTCACGATGATGGTGATCGCCGGCGTGAGTAGAACGTGCACATTGCAGATGAATGGGCGAGCGACATTCCCTGCGGAAGAACAGCGTGAGCCAAGGCTCATGGATGTGAAGAGAAGCGCCGTGGTCCGCACCGCGTGCTTGTTAGCATCGCCGCATGACGCGATCGCACGCTGCTGCGCACATGCCGGTGCAGGCACGCATCCCGCCGCCTGCGCATGCCGACGAAGGCGTGCGGCTGCTGTGGACCAGCGGCTGGGACTCCACGTTCCAGCTGCTGCGCCTGCTGCTGTTGCACCGCCTGCCGGTGACGCCCTATTACCTGGAGGACGACACCCGCGCCTCGACGGCCACCGAGCTGGAGGCGATCGGCCGGATCACCGCCGCACTGCACGCGCAGTTCCCGCATACGCGCGCGCTGCTGCGGCCCCTGCAGCGCTTCCGGGTCGCGGACCTGGCGCCGGATGCCGTGATCGCCGACGCGCTGCGCGAGGTGCGCACGCGCATGTACATCGGCAGCCAGTACGCGTGGTTGCCGATGTTCTGCAAGCAGCAGGGCGTGGATGGGATCGAGATGAGCGTGCACGTGGACGACAAGGTGCAGGCGCTGCTGTCCTCGCGCGTGGTCGCGTTCGAACAGGCTGGCACTTACCGCAGCGTGCGCGTCGCGCCGGGCCATGCCGCGACGCCGGAGTACGCGCTGTTCCGCTATTTCAGTTTCCCGTTGTTCTCCATCGACAAGCGGGCGATGGAACGCGAGGCGCGCCTGGCGGGCTGGGGTCCGTTGATGGAGATGACCTGGTTCTGCCACCGGCCGCTGCGCGGCAAGCCGTGCGGCCTGTGCGCGCCGTGCGTCTACACCATCGAGGAAGGCCTGGCCTGGCGGGTGCCGCGCGTGCGTCGGGGGCTGTCGTTCGTCTACCGGCTGTTCGCGCGGCCGCTCAAGCCACCGCTACGCGCCGCGTGGACGACAGTGCGGGGCGATCGCGCATAAAGAAAACCCCGCCGAAGCGGGGCTTTCTCTTGTCAGGCGGCCTGCACGATGTGCAGCGCTTTCGGGTTGCGCCACAGGCCGATCAGTTCCGCCTCACGCGCCTTGGCCGCGTGCAGGTGCTTCTCCTTGACGTGGCCGTAGCCGCGGATGTGCTCGGGAATGCTGGCGATCTCCACCGCCAGGCCCAGCTTGCCGCCGTCCAGCGTGCCCAGCAGTTCGGCCACGGTCTTCTCATAGTCGGCGATCAGCTGGCGTTCGCCCTTGCGCTCGTCGGTGTAACCGAACACGTCGAAGGTGCCGCCGCGCAGGACGCGCAGCTTCGCCAGCAGACCGAAGGCCTTGAACACCCACGGGCCGTACTCCTTCTTCATCAGGCGGCCGTGGGCGTCCTTCTTGGCGAACAGCGGCGGCGCCAGATGGAAGTGCACTTCGTAGTCGCCGTCGAACTGCTGCTCCAGGCGGCGCTTGAACTCGCCGCTGGTGTACAGGCGCGCGACTTCGTACTCGTCCTTGTAGGCCATCAGCTTGAAGAAGTAGCGGGCCACCGCCTCCGTCAGCGCGGTCGAACCCGGCGCACGCGTGTTCTCCGCGTTGCGCACCTGCGCCACCAGCTGCGTATAGCGCGACGCGTAGGCCGCGTCCTGGTACTCGGTGAGGAAGCCGGCGCGGCGGGCGATCAGTTCGTCCAGCGAGCGCGACAGGCGCAGGTCGTCCAGCGGCAGGAAGGCGATGTCGCCGCCGTGGGTGCCGTCCTCGGGCAGGCCACGCAGTTCGCTTTCGTTGCCGGGATTGCGCGGCGCCGCGTTCGCGCCCCACTCGGTGCTTTCCCATTCGCCCGGCGGCAGCACCTGCAAGGTGCGCGGGGTGCGCTCGCTCTCGGTCTGCGCGTTGTGGATAAGGCCGGCCGCTTCCTGCACGGCCTGCGGATTGACCACGGCCAGGCGGCCCCAGGCGAACGCGGTCTTGTTCATCTCGATCGCCGCGCCGTTGAGCTCGACGGCGCGCATGATCGCGTCGAACGAGATCGGCACCAGGCCCTGCTGCCACGCATAGCCGAGGATGAAGAGGTTGGCGGCGATCGCGTCGCCCATCAGCGCGGTGGCCACCTGGGTGGCGTCCACCAGCATCGGCTCGCGGCCGCCGAGGGCGACACGCACGCCGGCGATGATGTCGGTGGCGGGGAACTGCATGTCCGGATGGGTGGTGAACGTGCCCGGCATCGCCTCGTAGGTGTTCAACACCACCTGCGAACGCTCGCCGCGCACCTTCGACAACACCCAGTAGTCGTTGACCACCACCATGTCGCAGCCCAGCACTAGGTCGGCTTCGCCAGCGGCGATGCGCACGGCGTGGATGTCCTCCGGCGTCCGCGCGATGCGGATGTGCGTGGTCACCGCGCCACCCTTCTGGGCCAGGCCGGTCTGGTCGAGGACGCTGGCGCCCTTGCCTTCCAGGTGGCCGGCCATGCCGAGCAGCGCGCCGATGGTCACCACGCCCGTACCGCCGACGCCGGTGATCAGGATGTTCCAGGGCTGCTCGAGATCGGACTTGAACGCCGGCGCCGGCAGCGCGGCCAGCAGGTCGGCGGCATTGGCCTTCTTGCCCTTGCGCGGCGTGCCGCCGTGCACGGTGACGAAGCTGGGGCAGAAGCCGTCGACGCAGCGGAAATCCTTGTTGCAGTTCGACTGGTCGATCTCGCGCTTGCGGCCGAACTCGGTCTCCTTCGGCAGCACCGACACGCAGAAGCTCTTGACGCCGCAGTCGCCGCAGCCTTCGCAGACCAGCGTGTTGACCATCGTGCGCTTGGCCGGGTCCGGCAGCTTGCCGCGCTTGCGGCGGCGGCGCTTCTCGGTGGCGCAGACCTGGTCGTAGATCAGGATGGAGACGCCTTTCACTTCGCGCAGTCGGCGTTGCACGTCGTCGAGGTCCTTGCGGTCGAAGAACTCCACGCCCGACGGGAAGATCTCGCGCTTGCTCCACTTGCCCACTTCATCGCTGACCACGACGATCGTGTCCACGCCCTCGGCGCGCATCATGTGCGCGATCTGCGGCACCGACAGCGTGCCGTCCACCGGCTGGCCGCCGGTCATCGCCACCGCATCGTTGTAGAGGATCTTGTAGGTGATGTTCACCCCGGTGGCCACCGACTGGCGCACCGCCAGCGAGCCGGAGTGGAAGAACGTGCCGTCGCCCAGGTTCTGGAAGACGTGCTCCGTTTCGGTGAACGGCGCCTGCCCGGACCACGTCACGCCTTCGCCGCCCATGTGGGTGAAGGTGTCGGTGTCGCGGTCCATCCACGTCACCATGTAATGGCAGCCGATGCCGCCGAGCGCACGCGAGCCTTCCGGCACCACCGTCGAGGTGTTGTGCGGGCAGCCCGAGCAGTAGTGCGGCACGCGCGGGAAGTTGGCGCGCGGCAGCGCCATCTCGGCTTCCTTCTCCTCCATCCAGCGCAGGCGCTGTTCGATGGATTCGGTCGTGAAGAAGCGCTGGATGCGCTTGCCGATCACGCCGGCGATGGTGGCCGGGGTCAGCTCGCCGGTGGACGGCAGGATCCACTCGCCGCCTTCGTCGTACTTGCCGACGATGGATGGACGCGTGCCCGCGCCGGCCGGCCAGTTGTAGAAGTACTCCTTCATCTGCCGCTCGATGAAGGCGCGCTTCTCCTCCACCACGACGATGTCTTCCAGCCCCTTCGCGAACTCGGTGATGCCCACCGGCTCCAGCGGCCAGGTCATGCCGACCTTGTAGACGCGGATGCCGATGTCGGCGCAGGCCTGTTCGTCCAGGCCCAGGTATTCCAGCGCCTGCAGCACGTCCAGGTAGCTCTTGCCGGTGGTGACGATGCCGAGGCGCGCGCGTGGCGAGTCCAGCACGATGCGGTCCACCCGGTTGGCCCGCGCGAACGCCTGCGCCGCGGCGACCGCGTACTTGTGCAGGCGCATCTCCTGGTCCAGCGGCGGGTTCGGCCAGCGGATGTTGAGCCCGCCGGCCGGCATGGCGAAGTCTTCCGGCAGCAGGATCTCGCGCGCGAACGGATCCACCTGCACCGAGGCCGACGATTCCACCGTCTCGGCGATCGTCTTGAAGCCGATCCAGCGGCCCGTGTAGCGGCTCATCGCCCAACCCACCAGGCCCAGGTCCAGGATGTCCTGCACGCCGGCCGGATTGAGGATGGGCATCATCGCGCTGACGAACTCGTCTTCCGAGCCGTGCGGCAGCGTCGAGCTGCGGCAGTTGTGGTCGTCGGCCGCCAGCGCCAGCACGCCACCGAACTTCGAGGTGCCCGCGGCGTTGCCGTGCTTGAACACGTCACCGCAGCGGTCCACGCCGGGACCCTTGCCGTACCACATGGAATACACGCCATCGACCTTGGCGCCCGGGAACAGGTTGGTCTGCTGCGTGCCCCACACCATCGTGGCGCCGAGGTCCTCGTTCAGGCCGGGGGTGAACTTCACGCCCGCCGTCTCCAGGTGCTTGCGCGCGCGCCACAGCTCCAGGTCGAAGCCGCCCAGCGGCGAACCGCGGTAGCCGCTGATGAAGCCGGCCGTGTTCAGGCCCGCCGCCTGGTCGCGCAGGCGCTGCATCAGCGGCAGCCGGACCAGGGCCTGCACGCCGCTCAGGTAGATGCGGCCGTCGGTGCGGGTGTACTTGTGCTCCAGCGTGTAGTCGCTGTCGATCACCCCGATCTGCGGCGTGTTGGCGGACGAGGGCGAGGTGAGTTCGGCGGTGCTGGTCATGGCGGGCCCGTGCAAGCGGCTGGCGAGGCCCGATAACCCCTCGGGCGTGAAGGCGCGCATTGTAACAGCGGCCTTTTGTGTGACGCCGGTCACTTCGCTGTTGTGCGTTGCAGCGGTTAGGATGGGGCCGGGGGAATCCATTGCAGTCCGGGGGAAGTCGTGAAATTCGCTAAGAACATGCTGCTGGCCACCGTGCTGGCCTCTGCGGCGTTGTCCGCGCACGCGCAGACCGTGCCGAAGCCGAAGGAGTTCTACTTCGACGAGGATCGCGCCGCGGCGCCGGTCGTCGCCGTCACCGGCTTCGCCGGCGACGCGCTGGTCGACGAGCTGGTGAAAGCGCGCGAACGCGGCCGCAAGATGGTGGAAGCCACCGCCCAGCTGGGGCACGTGGCGATGGCCGACGGTCGCAAGGATCTCGGACGGCAGCTCTACCAGCAGGCGCAGGGCAGCACCCAGCCGGGCGGCCACCTGTGGCGCTCCATCAGCTGGAACTACGGATGGGATCTCTACCGCCAGGGCGAACACAAGGCGGCGCTGGAGCAGTGGTCGCCGCTGGTCACCGCCAAGGGCGGGCCGACCTGGATCCCGCCGACCTTCGCATTGGCGCTGTGGAAGCTGGATCGCAAGAGCGAAGCGGTGCAGTGGTACGGCGCGGCCGTGCGCACCGAACCGTTGCTGTGGACCGATGCGCGCAACTTCGGCACGTTGCTGCCGGACTGGCAGCAGGAAGACCGCGACACGCTGGCCGAAGTACTAGGCGCCTGGCAGGCCAATCCGCCGGTCTGGCCGTAACGCGTACCATCGGCGGATGAAGGCGCGCCCCGCGCGCCATTCCCTGCCAACGATGCGTACCCTTGCTTCGCTGTGCCTGGCGACGGCGTTGACTGCCGCCGCCGGCCTTCCCGCCACTGCCGCCGACCGCATTGCCGGTCGCGCGTTCGCCACCCGCTCCGACGTGATCGCGCCGCACGCGATGGCGGCGACCTCGCATCCGCTGGCCACCCAGATCGCGCTGGACGTGATGAAGCAGGGCGGCACCGCGATGGACGCGGCCATCGCTGCGAATGCGGCACTCGGCCTGATGGAACCCACCGGCAACGGCATCGGCGGCGATCTGTTCGCCATCGTCTGGGACCCGAAGACGAAGAAGCTGCACGGCTACAACGGCTCCGGCCGGTCGCCGAAATCACTGACGCTCGATTACTTCAAGCAGCACGGCATCACCGATATCCCCGCGCACGGGCCGTTGCCGGTCAGCGTGCCGGGCGCGGTCGATGGCTGGTTCGCGCTGCACGACCGGTTCGGCAAGCTGCCGATGCGCGACGTACTGGCGCCGACCATCCGCTATGCGCGCGACGGCCATCCGGTGCACCAGACGATCGCCTACTACTGGGAGCGCTCGGTGCCGCGGCTGTCGAAGTTCCCCGGCTTCACGGAGCAATTCACGATCGACGGCCGCGCGCCGCGCACCGGCGAGCTGTGGAAGAACCCGCGCCTGGCCGACACGCTGCAGAAGATCGCCAATGGTGGCCGCGATGCGTTCTACAAGGGCGATATCGCACGCACGATCGACGCGTACTTCAAGGCCAACGGCGGCTTCCTGTCGTACGAGGACATGGCGGCCCATCGTGGTGAATGGGTCGAACCGGTCAGCACCAACTACCGTGGTTACGATGTGTGGGAGCTGCCGCCGAACGGGCAGGGCATCGCCGCGCTGCAGATGCTCAACGTGCTGGAGGGTTACGACTTCTCGAAAATTCCCTTCGGCAGCCCTGAGCACGTGCACCTGTTCGTCGAGGCGAAGAAGCTGGCGTTCGCCGATCGCGCGCGCTGGTACGCCGATCCCGCTTTCCAGCCCGCGCCGGTCGCGCGCCTGATCTCCAAGCCGTATGCGCGCGAACGCGCCAAGCTGATCTCGCCCGACAAGGTGCTGCGCGAAGTGCAGCCCGGCACGCCGAAGGAACTGGACGAAGGCGACACCATCTACATGACCGTCGCCGACAAGGACGGGATGATGGTCTCGCTGATCCAGTCCAACTACCGCGGCATGGGCAGCGGCATGGCGCCGACCGGCCTGGGCTTCATCCTGCAGGACCGCGGCGAGATGTTCGTGCTGCGCGATTGCGACGGCGCCACGCCGCATCCCAACTGCTACGCACCGGGCAAGCGCCCGTTCCAGACAATCATTCCGGCTTTCATCACGAAGGACGGGCAGCCGTGGGTCAGCTTCGGCGTGATGGGCGGCGCGATGCAGCCGCAGGGCCACGCGCAGATCGTGATGAACCTGGTCGACTTCAGCATGACGTTGCAGGAAGCCGGCGACGCGCCGCGCATCCAGCACGACGGTTCCACCGAACCGGTCGGCAGCGCCACCGCGATGACCGACGGCGGCGTGGTGCAGCTGGAATCCGGCTACCCCTACGAAACCATCCGCGCGCTCATGGACAAGGGCCACCACGTCGAATGGGCCCTCGGCCCCTACGGCGGCTACCAGGCCATCAAGCGCGACCCGGAGACCGGCGTGTATTACGGCGCCAGCGAAAGCCGCAAGGATGGGCAGGCGGCGGGGTATTGAGGGTCCGCAGGAGCGTTGGACTAGGTTGGGGTAAACGGAGTGAACCCCAACATCGCAGCGACGAAACATCTACCTGCTGGGCTTCGCAAGCTCACCCTATTGCGGCACGGCGGAATCAAGAGAACTCAGATCGCATGGCCATCTACAATACGCCTTCGGATGCTGCTAACACTGCAGTTCGATCGTTTCTTACATCTGTCGGTGAGCTGTATCTCGGCCGTTCGTTCAATACGGGAACTGGTTCGGGCAAGTCGCTGTGGATCAAGATATGCATGGAATTTGGTAATCGATGCGCGTACTGCGAAGCCGAAGGCCCGCTTCAGATTGAGCACCTACTCATGTTCAATCGCACCGAGTATGGGCTTCATCATCCAGGGAATCTCGTTCCTGTGTGCAAAGCCTGCAACAAGCGACGTAAGAACGAGAGCAATGGCTACGTCTCTTGGCAAGAGCATCTAGCACACATCAATGCCCACGACGCTGATCTTGCCGATCTTCGGGCGAATCGCATCAGGGAGCATATGAAAACCTATGCGTACCCAGATTTGAATGAGCAAGAGAAGCATGCTATTCGCGTCATTGCCGAGGCGCTGTACGACAACATCAAGGCAGAGTCTGAGAAAGCTTTGACGATGTACAGAAAGCTAGACAAGGCTTTTGTTGTCAAAAGTTGAGAATTTTCTGCGTCGCGCCAAACTCACAAATTACGATTCCGCACACCTCCATGGCCACACTCCCCGCCCTCCCCGAACTCACCCCCGGCCTCTACCGCCACTACAAAGGCAACGATTACGAAGTGGTCGCCGTGGCGCGGCACAGCGAGACGCTGGAGCCGGTGGTGGTGTACCGCGCGCTGTATGGCGAAGGCGGCTTGTGGGTGCGGCCTTATGCGATGTTCTGCGAGGAGGTGATCGTAGACGGATGCGCGGTGCGTCGCTTCGCTTCGATCGATTGAGACCGGGATGACCACCTACGTCGCCCTGCTCCGCGGCATCAACGTCGGCAAGGCCAAGCGCATTGCGATGGCGGACCTGCGCACGCTGCTGGAAGGGCTGGGCCATGCCGATGTCGCCACGTTGCTCAACAGCGGCAACGTGGTGTTCCGTTCCGGCAAGAAGATTCCCGCGAAGATCGCGGCGGAGATCTCCGGCGCCATCGCCGCGCAGCTCAAGATCGATGTGCCCGTCATCGTGAAGTCGGCGAAGGACCTGGCTACGATCATCGAAGAGAACGCGCTGGCCGATGCGGCCGCCGATCCCTCGCGCCTGCTGGTCGCGTTTGTGCAGGAAGCCGATGCGCTGCCGGCGCTGTCCGCCATCGCGCCGCACGTGGTGCCGCCGGAACAGTTCCTGCTCGGACGCGAAGCCGCCTACCTGCATTGCGCGAGCGGCATCCTCGAAAGCAAAGCGGGCGAGGCGCTCGTGGGCAAGGCCGGCAAGGCCGCCACCACCCGCAACTGGGCCACCGTGCTGAAGCTGCAGGCGCTGGTGGACAAGACCGGTGCCTGACATCCTTCCCCTATCCGACCGATGCCATCGCCCATGACGATTGTCCGCTTCCGTGTGTTCCTGATCGTGTCCACGCTCCTCGCCATCGCGACCGTCGCGACGGTCTTCCTTCCCGATGGCTACTCGCCGGCGCTGGCGGAGGCGTATGCCAATGAGCCGCTGCCGTGGTTGTTCGAGAATGAATGGGTTGCGATCGGTGTCGGCATCGGGGCCCTCGCGATCATGATCGTGGGGTTGGTGGGGCTCTTCATGCTGAAGCGCTGGGGCCGCGCGCTGTCGCTGGGCATCACGGTGCTCGGTTTTCCGCTCTATCTACTGGCGGGGCCCACGCTGCTGTCGCCGCTCGAAGCAATGTTGACCGATGCGTCAACGCTGGTCTGGGGCGCCTGCCTGGCACTGGCGTACTACTCGCCGATCGGTGCGAGGATCGACGCCAAGCCTGCACCGCGCCCATCGTCCTGACGGTGACCCAGACGGGGAAGCCGATTGAGGGAGGCCTATCGAAGGAAAGGGTGGCTCTTGGGCTTGGCGCTCGCTGCGAGCCTTCTGATTTATCTCGCCGCGCCGTTCGCCTATGCCCCGTATCTCAGCAAGCGTTTACCCCGAGCAGAAGCAAATCGCGTGGATGTGATCTACATGCACGCGTATGGTTGGTTGCTTGGGCCATGCCGGGACAATCCGTACAGCAACCTCGTCCGCAGGCACATGGCGGATCATTGCCTGCGGCGACCGGGGAGCTGTACGCCACCGCCTGCGCGGAACGGATGCGGCGATTGATCTTCTCGCGCGCGCGTCAGAGATCGAAGCCCAGCAGCAGCGGGTCATGGTCGGAGCTGCGGAACGGCACGGCGGGATCGCCGTCCGCGTAGCCCTGCGCGTCCTGCTCGTCGGCGTTGATGTGCCACTCGGCGGCGCCGCGCAGGTGCTTCGCCAGAGACGGGCTGAGCAGGGCGTGGTCCAGGCGGCCGCTGAGGCCGCTGTAGACGTAGCTGTAGGGTTGCTCGATGCCCGCCTGCTTGAACGCATCAACCCAGCCGGCGTCGTCGCGTAGCCAGCGCACGGGTGCTTCCATCGCGTAGGCGTTGAAGTCGCCGAGCATGACGACGCGGTCGCTGCGGGTGCGGGTGGGATCGGTCTTCAGCCACGCGTCGAGACGCTGTGCCGAATCCAGGCGCAGCGCGTTCCAGCAACCCGCGCCGTCCTTCTGGTCGGCGTCCAGGCCGGTGGCTTCCGAACAGCCCTTGGACTTCAGATGGTTGGCGACCACGACGAAGGGTTTGCCGGTGTCGCGCACGAACGCCTGCGCCAGCGGGCTACGGCTGCGTTCGCCGAAGGGGCCGGCTTCCAGCGTGGCCGGCGCGCCGGTGGGCGTCACCTTGTCGCTGCGGTAGATGATGCCGACGCGGATCGTGTCCGGCCCTGGTCCCCGCTTCGCGTCGATGAAGCGCCACGTACCACCCTCGGCGTTCAGTGCGGCGACGAGCTGGGCGAGGCTGGAGTCGGCGCCGTAGCCGTCGTTCTCCAGTTCCATCAGCGCGGCGATGTCGGGATCGAGCCCGTGGATGGTGCCGACCAGCTTCCGCACCTGCGCCTGGTACTGCGCCGCGGTCTTGGCGCCGCGTTCGGTGGGGAAGCCGCCGCCCTTGCCGTCGCCGTTGAACAGGTTTTCCAGGTTGAACGCGGCGATGCGCACGGTGCCGGCGACCTGCGGCGCGGCCGGGCGTTCGGGCGCGGCGATCGTCGGCGCGCTGGTGAGCTGCAGGCGCCAGCCACCGTGCCGCGCATCGACGATGCCCTGCACGCCGGTCAGCACGGTGCCGGTGCGCAGCGGCTGGCCTTTCCTGACGTACCAGACGGTGGCGGGGTCGCGCTTGGCGCTGCCGTCGTCCAGCACGAGGGTGCGGCGCGCGTTGTCGGCGGCCAGGCGCTTGGCTTCGTCGCTGCCGGGCGCGGCCACTTCGCTGGGCTGCCACAGGCGACCGCGGAAGCTGGTGGTGAGTTCGCCGAAGCGGCCCAGCGCATCGGTACCGCTCAGCGTGAGCGGGGCGTCGATGCGGACGAGCATGCCTTCCAGTGCTTCCCAGTCGGCGGGCTGTGCGGTCAGCACGGTGGGCGCGATGCGGCCGGTGCCGCGCGACTGGATCACCGGCGCATGCAACGCCGTCAGCGTGCCGTCGCCGCCGGCCTTGCGTTCGCCGACGATGCCGCGCACGCGGATGCGGTCGCCCGCGGCGAGGAGGGGCGCGGGCGCGCCGTCCTCGAAGGCGATGAACAGCGCGTCGGACGTCGTCGCCTTGCCGTCGCCGGCATCCTGCACGAAGGCGCCGCCCAGGTCGGCGAAGGCGCCGGTGACGACGCCTTCAACGGTGACGGTCTGCCCGTCCAGCGCACTGCGCGTGCCGTCGCCCTGCACCTCGCCGATAGGCAGGACACGCTCCTTCGGCGTGCTCGCGCAGGCGGGCAAGGCGAGGGACGCGAGCAGGGCGAGCGTGAGCAGCGAGCGGGGAGACGTCATCGTGGTCGGACCGGGCGAGCGAGGCGGCAAGGGTAAACGGAATGCATGACCGGAAGGCGGAAACGAAAACGCCGCCCGGAGGCGGCGTTCGTGCGGAAGGCGCGGAGCCTTACTTGATGTTGGCCAGCATCCAGTCGACGGTGGCGTGCACCTGCTCGTCGGTCAGGGACGCGTTGCCGCCCTTCGGGGGCATGATGCCGCCGTCCGGACCGGTGAAGCCTTCGATGGCGTGCTTGTACAGGGTGTCCTTGCCCTTGCTGGCGCGCGCGCCCATGCCGGCGGCGGTCAGGGTGGGGGCCTTGCCCACGCCGTTGGTGTGGCAGGCACCGCAGAGGTTCTGGTAGATCACGCTGCCGTCGGTGGTGCCACCGTAGGCGACCTGCGAGGCGGCGGCGGCCTTGGCGGCGGCGGCGGCCGCAGCCTGGGCGGCGGCACCGGTCTCGCCGGCATAGACGGCACCGGCCGGGGCGATGCGGCCCTCGGTGATCTGCGCGGTCTTCGGGTTAACTTCCGGCGGAATCACGCCATGCAGGAAATGCGCGCCGACGATCAGGCCACCGGTGACCAGCACCAGGAAGCCGATCACCATCGAGAAATGCTTGAGGAATTCGAGGTCGTAGTTACGCACTTTCCACCTTTGGCAGCACGGCCGCAGGGCCGTGCATGGCTACGAAAACAGGGGCCGACGGTCCGCGCGACGCGCGTTCCAGGCGGGACCGGGCGCCGGAACGCCGCGGGCAAGGGCACATTATAAGCAGTGAGGCCGTCTTTGCCTCAACCGGCCGATGCAGTTCACTGCGCCAGATAGACCTGCAGCGGTGCGTGCAGGGCCTGCAGCACGGTGCGCATCGGGTAGCCGGCGCCGGCGCCCTGGCCGGACAGTGCCTGTTGCAACACCTGCCGCTTCTCGCCGCCCTCGATGTGCAGGTACAGGCGGCCTGCATCGCGCAGCACGGGCAGGGTCAGGGTGATGCGGGGTTCGCCCGCGCCGGGCGCCTGCATCGGCAGCACGCGTGCAGGGGTGTCCGGATCCATGGCGTCGGCCAGGCGGTCGCCGCCGGGGAAGAACGAGGCGGTGTGGCCATCGCCGCCCATGCCGAGGACGGCGACATCGAGCATGGGCGGCACGGTGGCCGCGACCTCGGCCAGCGCATCGTCCGGTGTAGCGACCGGGTGGTAGAGCGGGACGAAGCGGGCGTCGGCCGCGGCGTCCTGCAGCAGGTGCGCCTTCACCAGCCGGGCGTTGGAGCGCTCATGGCCCTCGTCGACCCAGCGTTCGTCGACCAGCGTGACGGTCACGTTCGCCCAGTCCAGCGGCTGCCGGGACAGCACCTGCAGGAAGCGGCGCGGCGTGGTGCCGCCGGACAGCGCGACGCTGGCCTGTCCACGCAGGGCGAGGGCGGCGCGCAGGTCATCGGCGACGGCCTGGGCCAGCGCCTGGGCGAGGGTGTCGCCGTCGGGAAACGGATGCAGCTGGATCTGCAGCGAGAGATCGGTGGGGGGCATGGTGCGACTCGGGAGTGGGGGCTTCCCGGGGGAAGACGGGTCGGCGTGGGGGCGCCAGGGAAGCCCCGCAGGTGCGGGGCGGGCGACGTCAGACGGTGTCTTCGTGCCAGGTGCGGCCGTCGCGTTCGACCAGGGCCACGGCGGCGCTGGGACCCCACGAACCGGCCGTGTAGGGCTTGGGCGTCTCGCGCAGGTTTTCCCAGGCGGACAGGATCGGGTCGATCCAGGCCCATGCGGCCTCGACTTCGTCGCGGCGCATGAAGAGGGTCTGGTTGCCGCGCACCACGTCCATCAGCAGGCGCTCGTAGGCTTCCGGCTGGTGCACGCCGAAGGCCTCGGCGAAGCTCATGTCCAGCGGCACGTGCTGCAGGCGCAGACCGCCCGGGCCCGGGTCCTTGATCATGATCCACAGCTTCACGCCTTCGTCCGGCTGCAGGCGCAGCACCAGCTTGTTGCCCATCACCGGGCCGGCGCTGTCGTCGAAGATGGAATGCGGGATCTGCTTGAACGCGATGACGATCTCGGACACGCGCTCGGCCAGGCGCTTGCCGGTGCGCAGGTAGAACGGCACGCCGGCCCAGCGCCAGTTGTCGACTTCGGCCTTCAGCGCCACGAAGGTCTCGGTGCGGGAATCGGGCTTGCCGAGTTCTTCCAGATAGCCGGGCACGGCGGCGCCGCTGCTGGCACCGGCGCGGTACTGGCCACGGACTGACAGGTGGCCCACGTCTTCGCCGCGGATCGGCTTGAGCGAGCGCAGGACCTTCAACTTCTCATCGCGCACCGCGTCGGCCTGCAGGGCGGCCGGCGGTTCCATCGCCACCATGCACAGCAGCTGCAGCAGATGGTTCTGGACCATGTCGCGCAGGGCGCCGGAGGTGTCGTAGTAGCCGGCGCGCTTCTCCAGGCCGACGGTCTCGGCCACGGTGATCTGCACGTGGTCGATGCGGCTGGCGTTCCACAGCGGCTCGAACAGGATGTTGGCGAAGCGCAGGGCCAGCAGGTTCTGGACGGTCTCTTTGCCCAGATAGTGGTCGATGCGGAAGATCTGGTTTTCGGCGAAGGCGCTGCCGACGGCGTCGTTGATCACGGCCGCGCTGGCCGAGTCGTGGCCGATCGGCTTCTCGATCACCACGCGCGCGTTGCTGGTGTTCAGGCCATGCGCGCGCAGGCGGTCGCAGATGTTCACGAACAGCGTGGGGCTGGTGGACAGGTAGAAGACGCGGATGCGGTCGCCGGTGGTCTGCAAGCGGGCGGCGAACTCGTCCCAGCCCTCGTCCTTGGTAGCGTCCAGGGCCATGTAGCCGAGCTTGTCGAGGAAGGCCGGCAGCTTGGCCTTGAGGGTCTCATCGCCGCTGGCGATGCGGGCCAGCGCTTCGCCGACCTTGGCCCGGTATTCGGCATCGCCCTGCTTGTCGCGGGCCACGCCGAGGATGCGGCTGTCTTCCGGGATCTGGCCATCGGCATAGCGCCGCAGCAGGCCCGGCAACAGCTTGCGCAACGCCAGGTCGCCGGTGCCGCCGAAGATGACGAGATCGAAGGTGTCGACGGGCAGGGTCTTCGCGGTCACGGGAGCGTCTCGGTGCAACGGGAAAGAGTGGCCACAATACCACCGGGGTACCACGTGATGCCAACAGGTCCGCTAAGTGAAAGGATTGTTGCGGTATTGGTACGTCACTGGTATCTTGATTGTCATGCAAACGAACCTGCTCGAGGAATACCAGCGGCTGCAGACCGGTGAGTCCACCCGGGCAGTGGCTTACCTGCGCCTGCGCCGCGCGCTGCAGAACCTGATGGACGCCGGCGTGCTGCGACCCGGACAGGCGCTTCCGAGCGAGCGCGACCTGGCCCAGTTGCTGGACCTGTCGCGGGTGACCATTCGCAAGGCGCTGGCCGGTCTGATCGAAAGTGGTCTGCTCGTGCAGCGACAGGGCGCGGGCACGTTCGTCGCCGAGCGGATCCTGCGGCAGTTTTCCCGCCTCACCAGCTTTACCGACGACCTGCGCGAGCGCGGACTGAACCCGCAGGTAAAGTTCCTCGAGCGCACCGTGGGCGAGGTGACCCCGGAAGAATCCATGGCCCTGAACCTCTCCCCCGGCAGCGGCGTGGTGCGTATGTACCGCCTGCGGCACGTGGACGGTTCGCCGATCGCCATCGAGCGCACCCTGGTGCCTTATGCGTTGCTGCCGGACCCCGACAGCGTGACCACCTCCCTGTATGAGGCGCTGGACGCGTATGGCCACCGGCCCAAGCGCGCTTTGCAACGCCTGCGGGCCGTGGCCCTCGATGAGGAGGCCGCGCGCCACCTCGAACTGCCGGTCGGTGCGCCGGGCCTGCTGGTCGAACGGCGCGCCTTCCTGGACGACGGCCGCGTCGTCGAATCCACCCGGTCCTACTACCGGGGCGACGCCTACGACTTCGTCGCCGAATTGCAGAGCGACTGACTTCTAGGATCAGGCAGGCCGGCAAGGCCGTTCGCATTACCCCCTGAGACACCGATTCCCCCGCCGCGCCCCCGCACGGCGGGTGCGCTTTCGCGCGCCCATCTGTCTGATCGCCGTCAAACGCTTGACGTCATCCCGCCCGAAAGTGTGATGATGTACATGCATGTAGTTGTTGGCGTCGACATCTTGACGTTAATATCATGTGAATTGGGCTGAGCGTCACTCTTAATTTGGACTTATGTCCTCTTTATCCACACGGATGCGAACTGTGACTCTGACCCACTGATCCGCCCGCTCGCGGGTGGTCGAGGGCAGCAACTTCAAGACAGCCTTGGGGGAGGCAGTCCTCCCCGTGGCTGGTTTTCCTGATCCAGTCGCAAGGGACCACCGTGCTCGGCCTGACCCACTATTTCAAAGCGGCCCTCCGCCGCCACACGGTGACCGCATCCGGTCTGCTGGTCGCATTGGCGGTCCTCGCGCCCGCACATGCGCAAACCTCTGTCCAGAACACGGCCACGGTGGCGCTGCCCCCGGGTGCCACCGTGGTCGACAGCAACCCGGCGAACAACACCTCGACCGTAACCGTCGGTGTACTGGCGCTGCCGCGCCTGACGCTGGTCAAGCAGGTGATCAACGACAACGGCGGTACGGCCATCGCAAGCGCCTGGTCGCTCGTCGCGACTGGCCCTTCCACCACCATTTCGGGCGCCACCGGCGCGGCGGCGATCACGAATGCATCGATTCCAGCCGGCACCTATGCGCTGTCGGAGACGGGCGGCCCCACTGGATACGCTGCGGGCACGTGGAGTTGCGTCAAGAACGGCGGCGCAGCCGTGTCTGCGAACAGCATCAGCCTGGTCGGCAATGACGTCGCCACGTGCACCATCATCAACAACGACCAGGCTGCGACGCTGACGCTGGTCAAGACGGTGGTCAATGACAACGGCGGCGCGGCCACCATCAGCAGCTTCCCGCTGACGGCGACGGGACCGACCACGATCACGGGTGTGTCTGGCACCGCTGCAGTGACCAATGCGTCGGTCAATGCCGGCGTGTACACGCTGTCGGAAG